>Ga0334898_1000004_pt1 | contig 649744 bp, 632 predicted proteins | sample GraSluR3_MG_10_FD_207228 | JGI IMG/M metagenome (GOLD analysis project Ga0334898, IMG submission 207228) | Sludge microbial communities from methane-producing bioreactor in Wageningen University, Netherlands - Granular Sludge_3_08-R3 | ecosystem: Engineered > Bioreactor > Anaerobic >...
ATGGAAACCCGGGTAACTGTACTGGGACACTTGCAGCGCGGCGGGAGTCCGACTGCTTTTGACCGGATCCTGGCTACCCGTTACGGCACCGGGGCGGTTAATCTTTTAATGTCCGGTAAATTTGGAGAAATGGTATGCCTGCGCACCCCGAACATAAAATCAGTTTCACTGGCAAAAGCCGTAGGAGAAATGAGGCTGGTACCCACCGACAGTGATATTATTCAAACTGCAAGGCAGGTGGGCATTTCCCTCGGGGATTAACTAATTTTTACACCGTTGTATTTTAAACCAATTTAAATCATTTGAGGGATAGAAATGATCAAAATAAGCATTCCCGGAAAAGGCGTACTTGCCTTAAAAAATGTTGTTCTGGACTTTAATGGTACCATCGCCCTGGACGGCAATATTTTACCCGGAGTCAAAGAAAAATTGGACGAGCTCTCTGTAGTTACAGACATTTACATACTTACAGCAGATACATTCGGCACGTGCGTTTCAGCCTGTTCCAACCTGAACGGTAAAGTAATTACCTTAAAAGAACCTCTCGGTTCAGCGGAAAAATTAAAAATTATTCAAAAGTTAGGAACTAATGAAACGGTTGCCTTTGGGAACGGAACCAATGACGAGATGATGCTCAAAGAAGCAATAATCGGCATTGCTGTCCTGGGACCGGAGGGAACTTCAGTTAAAGCTTTAACGGCAGCTGACGTAATCGTCCCCGATATTATCTGCGGGTTGAATTTACTTTTAAAACCAATTAGGATGGTAGCAACCTTAAGGCATTAATTTAAAAATATAACAAAATATGGAAGGATATTTTAGTTGGCACACCGTAATATAGAAATAGCGGAGGTGCCTTATTTTGAATAAATATATTTTAGTGGTGATTTTTGTATTATCATGTTTTTTTACAAAAACGTCTTGCGTTATTCCTGAACAATTAAACTATACATTATCAGCAGATGAAATAGAAATAATAGCTCTGGTAAGAAATTCGGTCGCGGACACAAAATGGATGCGTGCTTCTACACCAGACGAACTGGATATAATTTTAGGCTGTTATTATACCGCGCCCCTGGTTTCCAGGATTAATAATTCCACCTGGGAATTTGTTAACAAGCCTACCGATTGGCATTATAAAATAAAAGCAAAAAACATTAAAATTAACCGCCTATTTGAGAATAAAGCCGTAGTTTATTTTGATTTAACCGAATATGACCCCTTAACCTGCAACAGGTTCTTTTATAAAGCAGAATACCATCTGATTAAAACTGAAAACGGCTGGAGAATTAACCATATACTGATTACCGATTTCTAATATAATCTAATATCCGGACACATACAGTGGGTTTACTTGCTCTCTTATTAACAAATATGATAAAATTGCGACACAAGCTCTGAAATTGGAGGCTCCGGTAATATGAAAATAGGCGTCTTTACAGACAGCTACCTGCCATATATAAGCGGTGTTGTCCGTTCTATTCAAACTTTTACCGATGAACTTACAAACCTCGGGCATGAGGTTTTTATCTTTGCGCCTAATTATAAAAATTGCAAAAAAGAAACCGGTGTTTTCCGTTTTAATTCTATTCCGTCTCCCACTAACCGTAACTTTACGCTGGCCTTTCCTTATTCCCCTAAATTCAGACCTACTATTCAACGTTTAAATTTAGATTTGATTCACGTTCATTCCCCGTTTCTACTCGGACGCCTGGGTGCCAGGTACGCAAGAAAATTAAACATTCCTTTGGTATTTACCTTCCATACCCTTTATGACCAGTATATTCACTACGTGCCCTTTGCCAGCTCATTCACTAAAGAATTGGCCCAAAAAATTAGTCGCGATTTTTGTAATCAATGTGACCTGGTTATAGTGCCCACACATGTGATAGGTGATTATTTATACAAAATAGGTGTCCGTACATCAATTAATAAAATCCCTACGGGGATTAACATCAATGCATTTCAAGGCTCTGATCCCGCATGGCTCAGAAAACGTTTTAATATTAACCCGGCAGACCAGGTGCTCCTTTTCGTAGGGCGACTCGGACAGGAAAAAAATATCAAATTTCTCATGAAAAGTTTTTTCTTGATCCATCAAAATATAAGTAATTCTATTTTGGTTCTGGTTGGGGGAGGTCCGGATGAAGAAGAATTAAAAAATTATGCCAATGATTTAGGCATTGGCCAACAAGTAATTTTTACCGGCCCACTGCCGCACCAGCAAGTAGTTAATTGTTACGCTGGAGCCAATATGTTTGTATTTTCTTCTTTGACTGAAACTCAAGGGATAGTGATTACAGAAGCTAAAGCTGCGGGACTGCCGGTAGTAGCCGTAGGGGCAAATGGTGTCTCAGAGATGCTGGAACATGGTGTGGACGGCTACTTATCAGAGCCTGAACCGGTTCAGTTTGCAGAAAAAGTGTGCCGTATCATCAATGATAGAACTCTTAAAGACAAAATGAGTTATCACGCCAGGCTGAACGCTAAAAAATTATCTTCTTTCAACTGCTGCGCCAGGCTTACAAACTGTTATCTAGAATTACTCGAAAAGAAAAAAATGCCTAACTCAAAAAATTCTTCTTAATTCGGAACGGTGGAATTTAGTTTCCGCCGTTTTTTTATTTTTATTATTTTTTGTTTTTTGCAGCATAAAAGATTCTTAAATTAAAACAATATAGAAATAAAGAGCGGGGGTGAAAAGATGACTTTTCATGGTAACAAAGCAGTGCCTGAAAAACAAGAAATCACATTTCTATATAAAAGCCACGAACTGCCAAAAAGCACTCAAAAAGAGCAACAATATGAGCAATTAAACCGGGTTATCCGGCAATATTCCAATGAACCCGGCCAGTTAATCAGAATTCTGGTAAAAGCTCAAGAAATTTTCGGTTATCTGCCGGAAGAGGTGCAAGCCTATATAGCTGAAAAAACAGAAACCCCCGTTGCAGAAGTCAACGGTGTGGTAACATTTTACTCCCTTTTTGCAACTGAACCAAAAGGAAAAAACACGTTGAACCTTTGCCTGGGTACCGCTTGTTATGTAAAAGGTGCCCAGGAACTTATGAATGCCCTTAAAGACCGGCTCGGAATTGACGAGGGGGAAACCACCCCGGACCAACTCTTTACTATTAGAAGTACCCGTTGCATCGGTGCCTGCGGGTTAGCTCCGGTCCTAATGGTTAATGAAGAAGTTCATGGAAAAGCCAGTATTAATGATATTGATAAAATAATTGAAAAATACCGGGGGAAAGGTGAACATTTTGAAAATTCGCAGCATTGAAGATTTAAAGGCGATAAAAACAAAGTATCACCCGTTGATCAAGCAGCGCTTGGGTCATAGTAACGGTCTGGGCCTGACACAAATTTTAGTTTGTTCGGGCACTGCCTGTTCATCTTCAGCCAGCCAAGCATTGCTCTTGGAGTTAGAAAAGGAAATAAAATTACGTGGTTTGGAAAACAATGTACGGTTAATAAAAACCGGCTGTTTTGGTTTTTGTCAGCACGGGCCCATTGTCGTAGTTCATCCCGGTGAGATATTCTACTGCCGGGTAAAACCCGAAGATGCCAAACTACTGGTGGAAGCCCATTTGGTAAACGGAAAAATAATTGAAAAGCTCCTTTACCGGGAAGAAAGAACGGGTGCGAAAACTTCTCAAATAGCTGAACTTGATTTTTTTAAATTTCAGAAGAGAATCGTTCTAAGCAACTGTGGCGTAATCAATCCCGAGGATATTAGAGAGTATATTGCACGTGATGGTTATTTTGCCCTGGCTGAGGTCATTTTAAATCAAAATCAGGAGCAGATAATTGATATCATAAAAAAGTCCGGCCTTCGGGGCAGGGGAGGCGCTGGTTTCCCTGTCGGTAAAAAGTGGGAATTAACGGCTATGCAGGACGTTACCCCAAAGTACGTTGTTTGTAACGCTGATGAAGGAGATCCCGGTGCCTTTATGGACCGCAGCATACTGGAGGGAGATCCGCACAGCGTATTGGAAGCCATGGCCATTGCAGGTTACTGTATTGGCGCTAATAAAGGATATATATATATTCGTGCTGAATATCCTATAGCCGTAAACAGGCTGGAAACTGCTATTAAACAAGCCCAAAAATATGGACTTTTAGGAGAAAATCTTTTTAATTCTATCTTTAATTTTGATATCAAATTACGTTTAGGAGCAGGAGCATTTGTTTGCGGCGAGGAAACCGCCCTCCTGCATTCAATAATGGGACAACGGGGAGAACCACGACCCAGACCGCCTTATCCGGCCCAGGAAGGTCTGTGGGGCAAACCAACCTTAATTAATAATGTTGAGACCTACGCCAATATACCGGTTATTTTCAGGAAAGGATGGGAATGGTACTATGGGCACGGAACAGCTACCAGCAAGGGATCAAAAGTATTTTCTCTGGCGGGTAAAATAAAAAATACCGGGCTGATTGAGGTACCTATGGGTACTACCCTGCGCACCATCATATTTGATATCGGGGGTGGTATTCCCGGCAATAAAAAATTTAAAGCGGTACAGACCGGGGGACCATCCGGGGGTTGCATACCGGAAAAATACCTGGACTTACCTATAGATTACGAATCACTTAAGGAAACCGGGTCAATGATGGGTTCCGGAGGCATGATCGTTATGAATGATGACGACTGCATGGTAGATATAGCCCGTTTTTATTTGGAATTCACCCAGGACGAATCGTGCGGACGCTGTACTCCTTGTCGCGTGGGGACAAAACGTCTGCTGGAAATACTTAAAAGAATTACCGCAGGAAATGGAGAAATGGAAGACCTGGAAATATTAGAAGAACTCTCCTATGATATTCGTGATGCATCACTATGCGGCTTGGGCCAGACGGCACCAAATCCGATAATTTCAACCCTCCGCTATTTTAAAGATGAATATATAGCCCACATAAGAGATAAAACCTGTCCCGCCGGAGTTTGCAAAAATTTACTTGAGTTTGTCATTAACGAAGAGCAATGTATCGCCTGTGGCCTATGTGCTAAAGTTTGTCCCGCAGGAGCAATAACTAGAGATCCAAAACAAACCTACCGGATCAATCCGGAAAAGTGCGTAAAATGCGCTGCTTGTATGGCCAAATGTCCGAAACAAGCTATATCCAAAGGGACGGTCCGCCCAAATAAGGAGGTAATTACTGATGGAGCGACAGGAATTTTCACCGGGTCCGATAGTCAAGAAGAAAGGGCAACTTTATGATAATCCGGAAAAAAAGGTCGAAAAAATAAACCTTATCATAGACGGAAAAAAAGTCGCAGCAGAAAAGGGTATGTGTATTTTGGAAGCGGCTCATATGAACGGTATTGAGATCCCCAGCCTTTGCTACCTGCGTCATATCAATGAAATCGGTTCCTGCCGGGTCTGCTTGGTCGAAGTAGAAATAAAAGGGGTTAAAACCCTTCAGGCTTCCTGCGTCTATCCTGCTACGGAAGGATTGGTTGTTTATACTTCCTCACCGCGGGTCAGGCGGGTCAGAAAAACTATGGTTGAATTGCTTCTTTCCGACCATCACCGCGAATGCACCACTTGCGTCCGAAATTTAAACTGCGAACTGCAAAATATTGCAGATAACCTGGGTATAAGAAATATAAAATATACCGGAGAAATGAAAACCATTCCTATTCAAAACCAAAATTCTTTTATTATCAGAGATTATAATAAATGCATTAAATGTAGAAGATGTGAAGCCATTTGCAGTAAAGTTCAAGAGGTTAATGTCTATTCAGGCATTAACCGGGGTTATGACACAGTAATAGCACCTGCTTTCATGCAGGATTTATCTCAAGTAGCCTGCATTACCTGCGGGCAATGTGTGATTGCCTGTCCAACCGCATCCCTCACGGAAAAAGAATGCCTTGAATCAGTTTGGGAAGCGCTGGAAGATCAAGATAAGTATGTAGTGGTGCAGACAGCTCCTTCCATTCAAGTTACCATAGGTGAAATGTTTGGTTATCCGGTAGGAACGGTGGTTACGGGAAAACTGGTCGCGGCATTACGCCAACTAGGATTTAAAAAAGTATTTGCCACCGATTTTTCAGCTGATCTTACGATAATGGAAGAAGCCAGTGAATTGTTAGAAAGGCTGAAAAACCGTAATAAACTTCCTTTGCTTTCTTCATGCTGTCCCGCGTGGGTTAAGTTTGCCGAACATTTTTATCCGGAATTCCTGGAAAATCTCTCTACCTGTAAATCACCGCATGAAATGTTCGGCGCCTTGACCAAAACTTATTTTGCAGAAAAAGAAGGTCTCGATCCAGGTAAAATTATAGTCGTAGCCATTATGCCTTGTACAGCTAAAAAGTTTGAGGCCAGCCGGCCGGAAATGGGTACCGCTAATTTTAAAGACGTTGACTGGGTCTTGACCACCAGGGAACTGGCAAGAATGATCAGGCAGGCCGGTATTAACTTTCACGATCTGCCGGACGAAGATTATGATACTCCCATGGGCATAGCCAGCGGGGCGGGGTCAATTTTTGGTTCAACCGGAGGCGTAATTGAGGCAGCGGTAAGAACCGCCTATTATTTTTCCTCAGGCCAGGAGATGGACCTGCTTGACTACGAGGAACTACGCGGCTTCAGCGGGTTGAAGGAAGCCTGGGTGAAACTTAAGGACCAGACCATCAAAATAGCCATTGCCCACGGCACGGGTAACGCGAGGGTTTTTTTAGACAGGTTGAAAGCCGGCGAACAATTTGACTACGTGGAAATCATGGCTTGCCCCGGCGGGTGCGTAGGAGGAGGCGGACAACCCATTTTCGGCACCAGGGAACATAAGGAGATCTCCCTGGATTATCGTCATAACAGGGCCGATGCTTTAAACCGCATTGATTACTCCAAAGAACTGAGAAGGGCCCACGAAAACCCGGCGATAAAAAAAATTTATTCTGAATTTCTGAAACATCCCCTGAGTGATAAATCCAAAAATTTACTACACACTTATTATACCCCCAGAGGCAAACTGCCCGAATTAAATCAGGGAGATATAAAGGGTCATGTTGCCGGCCAGGTTAAGGTAAATATGCCACCGCAAGATGACCGGCTAATTTACCAATAGGCCACTGCTATTATTATGAAAAACGGCTTTATTTTAACAAACGTTTGAGTATTTTACCATTAGGTCCCCGCGGGAGATCATTAGTAATAGTAAAAATTTCAGGTATCTTATAACCGGCGATACTTCCTTTTAAAAAACGTACCAACTCTTTCTTGCCCGGCGAATGTGCTTCCTCCGGTATTATGTAAGCCTTTATTTCCTCACCCTTGGTGGAATGCGGCACGCCAATCACAGCAGCATCTGCCACGGAAGGGTGTTTAATTAAGGCTTCTTCCACTTCCCGGGGATACACATTGAATCCGGCGGTGATGATTAATTCTTTTTTACGACCGACGATAAAGAAATATCCTTCCTCATCCATGTAAGCCAAATCTCCGGAATGCAGCCACCCCTCTCTTAGAACTTCACGGGTATCTGCTTCCCGGTTATGATAACCTTTCATAACGTTGGGACCTTTAACAACTAGTTCACCTACTTCACCGGCAGCCAGCTCTTTATCTCTTTCATCAAAAACTTTTACATCTATACCGGGCAGGGCAATACCTATAGATTTAATTTTACGCTTTCCGTACAAAGGATTTAAACAAACCACAGGTGAAGCTTCAGAAAGGCCGTAACCTTCTATTATGGGAAAATTAAAAGATTTTTCAAAAGCAATCATATGGTCTTTGGAAATAGAGTCACCACCAGAGATGGCAAATTTTAATTTGGGGAATGTTGCCTGCCGGTGCAGCTTTAACAATACATAAAACATACTGGGAACCCCGCAAAAAACCGTTATTCCTTTCTCAATTAAGGTCTGCAGGACTTCTTTGGGCCTGAAACCGTCTAAAATGGTTATCGAACACCCCAAATAAAGCGGAAACAATACACATACCGTCCAGCCAAAACTATGAAACATAGGTAATACCGCTAAAAAATTGTCCTCGCGTCCAAAATCAGAAGCATCATCCATAGAGATAACGTTACCAATAAGATTAGCGTGTGTTAACATGGCAGCTTTAGGATTACCGGTAGTCCCTGAAGTGTATAATAAAGTACATACATTCTGCTCATCAATATGCGGAAACGTAACCGGTCGGGCCGCTAATATATCCTGCTTGCATTTTTCATCAAGCACTACCAGAGACAATGGTAGCCCGGGCAAATTTTTTAGTTTATGATTTATTTCTTGATTGGTAATCAAATAACGTGCTCCACAATCCCTTAATATAAAAACAAGCTCCATCGGGGCCTGAAGAAGATTCAACGGCACAGCAACCCCCCCGGCCCTGGCAATACCTAAATAAGCGTAAATGAATTCAGGAGAACTGGGAAGGGCTATGGCAACTCGTTCCAAGTATTTTAAACCTAAACAGGAAAAATAACGGGCATATTGCTCAATATTATTTTCAAGCTCATCATAACTGACCTTTTGTCCTTTACAATACAAGGCGATATGCTTGGAACTTGCGTTATTACGCTTGTGAATATCATATATTTTCAAATTAAAATTCCTCCCCGGAGAAATAATATCTATACATAACTATTTTAACTGGAAAGCTATTATTAGGCTAGTACCAGTTTCGATTGACCCGAAAAGTTTAGAAATATATAATTATTTTGATAGAATCCTTTAAACGGAGGGATGTAAATTGAGTAAAATAAAAACCGCATATGAAATGGCACTTGAACGTTTTAAAGCAAGGGAAGAAGTACCTCAAGCAGAAATTGACCGAATGGAATACATACCTGTGGGCAAAGGATTAGCTGCCAATTTTCTCAAGGAAGCAAACTATGATCTCACCTCTGAAATTAATAAATATCCGGCTGCATTCAAGGAATATCTTATCGAAGGGGCCCAAGAGACTTTATTAAATAATATTTCCCTGCCGGCAGAAGAAGAAACCATAAAAACAAATAGAAAGTCAATGCAAGGCTTACTTGAGATTAAAAGAAACAAGCAAGCAATCAATGCTGTCTACAGTCAAATGGAACATCTTTTTCAATATTACACACAAACCCTGGCTCAAACTTACAGGCAGTTTAAAGAAAGTTTTACGGCTAAAATTAATGATACCGTAAAGATGATGGAACAAAGGACGGGAACCAAAGTAAAAGCTGACCCCGAAAAGCAACCGGGATTCCGGGAAGAATGGATGAAACACCTTGGCCGGCTAAACAACCAATATGAAACTGCTTTAGCGGAACACAAGGAAAAGCTGCGCAGGATTAATTAGTGTTGTTACCAGGTTTTGGAACCGGTTCCGGTATTAAAACCAACCCACGGGTTTTTTCTGACTCTCCAGCCCCAGCGTTTTCTTGCGGTAGTTTTAAGAAAATTAAAACCAAAACAGCAGCCAATAGCGTTAACCCGGCAGAACTCCAAAACATCAACCCGACACTTCTGGCCATGAGGAAACCAAATAGGGGGGGGCCAAAAGCAACCCCCAAAAATCGCACACTCCCATACAAGGAAGTGACCAAACCGCGTTCTTCAATAGAAGCGGCACCTGTGATCAATGTATTCAAACAAGGTAGAATTATACCGGTACCAATACCCACAACTGAAATAGCAGTAAAATAAAAAATTACGTTTTTAGCCAGCGGCAGGAACACGAGGGAAAGCGTCATCAATAACAAACCAGCTATCACCAAAATTTTCATAAGCAGTTTCTTTCTTTTGATCATAAAACCAGTGAAAAAAGAAGCAGCACTCATAAAAAGCACTGGAACGGCAAGAGCCAAACCCTTAAGGATGCCGTTTAAGCCGAATTGATATTCTAAATATTCTGAAAGATAAAATAGTACCCCGAAAAGAATCATTAGCGCAATGGCACCTGCCAGGTAAGTAGAAAAAAACAGGCCGGTTTTGATTCTTAAAACCTTAACAATTGATAATAAGTATTGATGTAAGGTTTGTTTATTTCTACCTATTTTGGGCTCCTTGACCAGTAACCACATTGCTATGACGACGGGAATAATAATTACCGGAAAAAGTATAAAAGCGGCATACCAGACAATAATACCGACGGCAGAACCGATAATGGGACTGAGAACTTTTCCTAGGCCATTAGAGGACTCTATCGCTCCCAGTGCACGACTCCGCTCTTTTCCTGAAAACAGGTCTCCGCACAAAGCCATGGCGATTGGCGCTGTCCCAGCCGCACCAATACCCTGCAGTATTCTTCCCGTCAAAATTACCGGGTAACTGTGTTGGTTTAAAATAATGGCACCTAAAGCGGCAATAACCCCACCTAAGCCGTAAATAACCAGTGATGGTATAATTACAATTTTTCTACCGAAACGGTCGGAAAAAAAACCTGCCACAGGTATGACTATACCGGCAGGTACTGAAAACAAGGTGATTAACAGGCTAATTTGCAGCGGGCTAAGGTTAAGCGCGTTCCTGATATCGGGCAAAATAGGAATAAGCATTGAATTACCCAAAACCATGATAAAAGGTACTCCTGACAGCGCTAACACGGGAATCCAAAAACCCGTCCCTTTCCGAACAGCTGTATTATCTACCAAACAATTCCCTCCTTAATTTAATTCAAATAATCTCAACCGTACTGCGTCACTTGTCCAGGTCGGGAAATAACCTTCTAATTTCCACGGGCAGCGGGAAAAGAACAGTTGTATTCTGTGAATTTGCGACTTCGGAAAGCGAGCGGAGCATCCTTAAAGTCAATCCCCCTTTGGTGCCGGTAAGTATCTCTGAAGCCCGAGCCAGCTCTTCAGCGGCCTGGCGTTCACCTTCAGCCTGTATAATTGCTGCTCTCCTGCTTCTCTCCGCTTCTGCCTGCCGGGCTATGGCCCTGGTCATCTCCGTTGGAAGTACAACATCCTTTATTTCCACGGTAACAATTTTGATTCCCCAAGGGTCAGTCGCTTCATCGACTATTTGCTGAATGATTTGATTTAATTTATCACGTTGGGCAAGCAATTCATCAAGTTCAGCGGTTCCCACGACACTTCTTAAAGTGGTCTGGGCCAACTGGTTTGTTGCCTCATGAAAATTTTCCACATTGACAATCGACTTGTCTGCTGATAAAACTCTGTAATAAAGAACTGCATTTACTTTGCAGGCAACATTATCTTTCGTTATGACCTCTTGGGGTGGTACATCAAAAACGATTACCCGCATAGAAATACGGAATATCCTGTCAATAACCGGAATAATAAAGATCAAACCAGGGCCGCGGATACCAGTCAACCTTCCCAGTCTAAATAATACAGCTCTTTCGTACTCAGGAATAATTTTTATAGCTGATGTTAATATAAGTATAACTAATAAAGTCGCTAAAATCGTGGAAATCCAGTCGTACATATTTTACCTCCTCCTTAATCAGATGTTCTTTGACGGGTCATCAAAATAAAGGTCGACCAAGAGAGTCATATCTTTACGTGCGATGATTTTAACAGTTTCTCCCCGACTAATAGTATGTCCATTTTTGGAAACGGCTCGCCAAATTTCCCCCTTAAATCTAACCAGGCCTTTAGGGTTAAGCTCTGTGAATACATAAGCATCGGCATTTAAAAATTCTTCCTTTCCGTGCACGGGTTTATGCCCGCGCATTCGGGAAACACCTATAATAACCAATATCAAATATAATGCACCGGCGATACCTAACCCTAACAGCACGGCCTTAAAGGCAGCAAACCAAAAAGCTGTCCAATCACCACGGAAATTGTCCATATCAGCTAATCCCAGAAAAAAACTAATCAAACTCAAGATCTCGTCCCCGTTTTTTTGCATATATTGAAATTCATAATTAAAATTTGTCAAAACAGATTGGAATATTCAAAAATTATTTACACAAAAAAAACCGGCTCTAAATTGAACCGGTACAAATTAATTTTTAAATCCAACCACCAAAAGTAAAGATTATCAGTACAAATATTAAAAAGATAATAAATCCCCAGTTGCCCCAGCCAGCACTATTCGCTTTTGCTTCCGTCACAAGAAAACCTCCTTTTTTTTAAAATATATGCTTCAATGGTAATTAATGTTACATATTTATATGGTTTTTACTTACTATAAAATTGTTCTACATTTAAAGTTCAAACATAATAATACAATTGAAAAAAGCCTTTTTTTGGGGGGTTACTTTAATCAATGAAAAATTGTTTGCCATTATTTTCAGGAAATACCATTGAAGTAGATCCGCAAAATTCCCGGATTAAAATCTATCAGCTTCCAAATAAGGATATTGATAAAACAATTAAATATTTTAAGCTGATGGGCTTGGAAAAAAAATGTAATAAAATTATATTCTACTTAAAAGAGAACGAAATAAATCTTTTTTCAGGTTACGATCTCAGACATGAAGGAATAATAAAAGGTTTTTTTCAGGGTAAGAATGCCTATATTTATTCTATGTTTCTCGACCCACCGCTTATTATTGACCCGGCTATTTCAGCAAAAGAAGAAAAAGTAATGGAAATTATAAAAAGTTATAATTTGAAATTTGAGTTGCCAGTACCCAAAGAATATGTAGTAAGAACCGCTAAGGAAAAGGACGCTCCCAAAATGGCCCAACTATACGATACCGTATTCAAGTCTTATCCAACCCCGATGAATGACCCACAATACATTGTGCTCATGATGAATAATTATGCCTATTATACCATTGTCGAACATAATCATAAGATCATTAGTGCCTGTGCCGCTACGGTTTTACCCCTGTTTAATTGTGCTGAAATGACCGATTGCGCTACTTTGCCGGAATATCGAAGGCAGGGTTTATTATCTTATCAATATTCACAACTAATTAAAAAAATGAAATCAAAAGGCCTGCAAACTTTATTCTGTTACTCACGTTCGGTTTCAATTGGCATGAATTTGGTAAACATTAAACATGGCTTTATATATGGCGGTTGTCTGATACAAAACAGTAATATTAGTGAACAATTTGAAAAAACACAAACTGGTAATTATGCCAATATGAACATATGGTACAAACAAATTTGAACTAATCAACTGAAATAAAGAAGTTTTATTTAAAACCTCTACCTGTAAAGGCAGGGGTTTTTTGGTATAAATTACAATAATAAATCACAATAAAAATTATTTATAAATAAAGCTATAAAAGGAAAATATAATTAAAGATTTTTAAAAAGAAAGAAACAGGGGGAATTACAAAAAATGAAAACGACAGGTGAATGGATATATTATCCTAAAAAAAGCAGGCCTGCAAAAGAATCTAAAATTGCCTTGATCGGTTGGAGCCTGCAGGCCATTGAGGCCATTGACAAACTAAATAAACCATTTATCGTAGTTGGACCACCGGATTTTCAGTCCTTTGCAAATAAATATAAAATTCCCTTCATCGGGTGGGATTTCGGTAATGACCGCGAGCAAAACGAAGATTCTAAACAAACTATCAATGCATTTGGTTTAAAAACATTAAACATAAAAACCGAAACAATTAAGGATAAATCAAAAGTAGAAGAAGTAAATGAAAAAGCTGAAGAACTTTATAACATTCTTAAATCCCAGAATGCCAACTTGGCAATTGCCTTATTTGAAGATACTGTAGAATGGGCTGGTGCACTAAATGCACGTTTTATGCAGGATCCAACCATCTTTGACAAATCACTTATTTTTAGAAACAAAGCAAAAATGAAGCGGAAGGCACAAATGGCCGGACTGCAGGTTGGGGTTTTCGAAGAAGTCTTCAATAAAGAAGACATCCGCCGGTTTTTAAAAAGAATTAAAGAAATATCTTTTAAAGACAATGAGAAAATGAGTCCCATCCATATAAAACCATTTGATAAAGCTGGAACCGTGGGACACCGTGTAATTTATTCAGAAAAAGATATTGCAGAAAATTTAAACGGAATCACCTTTCCCTGTCTCGCTGAAAGTCATTTAAACGGTAAAGAAATTTCAGTGGAAACCTTTATTCATGATGGGGAAATTAAATTTATGAACATATCGGATTATGTTGTTTTCGAACATTCAATTATGGTTCCGCCTTCAGCTAATGTAGAAGAAAAACGTCCTTTAATTCGTAAGGCAATGGAACGTTTAATCAATACTTTTGATATTAGATACGGGATTACCCACGCGGAATTCTTTTTGTCCCCAAATGGAGATATTAAATTCGGGGAAGTGGCGACAAGAATACCCGGTGGACATATATTCGATTTGATTCAACGTGCGTATGGTTTTAATCCTTTTCAGGGAAACATACTTTGCTGTGATCCAAGCACCAAAAAAGAAGAGTTTGAGAATTTTTTCCCTGATGAAACAAAGCCAAAGGGACACGCCTGCTGTATAATGGCCTATCCAAACGTTAAATATATTAATGACCTTGATATTCCTGAAGATTTAGAAGAACATCCTTACTTTGAGAAACATAATTTTTATATTCCTGCCAATCGTGAGGTTGAAAAAGCAGAAGGTAATGGTAACCATTACGGAACCGTATTTTTTTACGGCAACGACAGTAAAAAAATGATGCAACCGATAATGAAATACGTAAACCACAGTTTTTACATATAAAAAATTTTACTTTCAACCCAAGGAAGGAAGGGACATAATAAATTGGCCGTGAACATGATTGAAACCAATAAGCAAGAAGACAAAACCAAAAAATTTATACGCACACTTAATAATTTGAATAAAGCTTTCCCCTATGCTAAAACCTTATATCAAAATGACGTATTGATATCGGCTTCAAAACTTATGGATTCTGTGGTGGGAATGAAAACACTATACCAATATGCCGACAGTTTTGATAAAGCCGGAGTCTTCCAAGACAGCCCATGGGAACATCCGGCAAAATTACAACCTCCTTTGGTCACCGGTTCAATCAAGGCCAAAGGGACACAGTCACTGATAGAAATATTAAGTGAATTGCGCATGTTATCAATTGCCAAAGAAAAACACCGTCACCAAAATGTTTCGGCCGAAATGGCAAAAAGTTTTTTATATGAAGTTATGGCACTGAATCTTGATTTTCTTTTTCCTGAAGATACTGAAGCGGCACGTTTAGAAAGATCCAAGGAAATCAAACGTGCGGAAAACTTGTTTAAATTTCTGGCTGAAGAACTGACCCTAAGTGCTATCACCGGAACCTTGATCAAAGAAATAAACAATTTAAGTGTACAACGAACGATTATGGTTGACCGTATCCTTTCGATGATCAAAAAAGCGCAACAAACACTTACTGCCCCCGATATAAATAATAACGACAGAAAAACTATCAATCGTTATGCTGCTGCTATTTCTGGACCTACCCGATTAAGCCAGACCTATACCGAGTTACATGAGTACCGTAACATGGTTATAAACCTGGAAAACCATGACCTGGAAGAAGAAGCACGGACTTTTGCTGAATTTATGCGGGAAACAGGCCTTGTATCACCGCACCACGTAGTATTGGTACGCTACTTAAACTTTAATGAAAATAAGGACCTTCTGGCAACCGCCATGGGTTTGAATGAAAAAGGTAAAGCTAATTTATCAGAACATTTTTCAATTGCAAAAGAATTGATCAATGTTGCCATTCATCCCCCAACCCGGCAATCACTATATGGCTTGGCGCGAATGCTTGAACGCGGTGTGTTTTCGCATACTCCGGTAATACCGGGTCTACGCAGGCTTATTGAACTTGATATACTGCCCGAAACCCGTAATTTGCTTTTAAAATGGCTTGGTAAGGATGAAGGATTAACCGCTAACGATATTATGGTATCGGGAGCAATAAGTGTCTTAGGACAACCTTTAGGTGTAGGCCAGGGATTAAACCCAACCTGTCAAACCGCTCGCGGTATCAGTTTATGGTCCCTGCACGCACCGGGATATCTATTGGAACTTATCCCACGTGCCGCTCGGGACGGCGATATAGATATGAACTTTGAAGGGTTGGAAATTCATTCTAAATATTTAAGTGGGGGATTGGTATCTGAACTCAACATTGAAAAATTAGACCCGATTTCAGTAATTTTAGCGCCACACCTTGACCGAATTTATGCAGAAATGATTAGATTGGTCCAATATCGTATTGATGATGCACATAAATGGGTAAATCCTGCTTTTTACGGAAATTGGGTGCCCCGGGGGTTCAGCAGCGTATTTGACCCTGCCACCGGTTCCATAGTCGATTATTCCGGCTTTGTCAGGCTGTTTTATGCGACCCACCACCCAAAATACAATGGTGGGCACGAGCTCATATATCCTAATCCGGTCGGCATTTTTATGACTAATGTTTTTGGAAAAATGCTTGGATTTCATGCTGTAACCATTCAAAGAATTGCTCGCTTCAAGGAAGGGGACTACCGTATATATTTCTACAATCCCAATAATAACAGCTCACAAAATTGGGGGCAGGGAATTGAACCCACTGTGCAGGGACATGACGAAATACCTGGAGAATCCTCTTTGCCATTCCATCAATTTGTTTCGCGTTTATATGCTTTTCATTATAATCCTTATGAGCGCGGCGATGCTTTTGCAATCGAAAATGATCTCGTAGAAACAATAAAATCACTTTCTCGTAACAGTTGGGGCCAAGAGTATACCTGGATAGATTAAACCAATTTTTTAAATAAACCAAGCCATAGTTTTCGTTCTTAGACACGAAAATACTAAGGCCGGTATCCCTTCAGAAAAGGTTAATCACCGGCACAAAATAAAACCCGCCCCCGGTTGTCTTTAACCGGGGGCGGGTTTACATAATATCTATTATCGGAACCAATTTTTAGATTACAATTTATACGTTTAATGATTAATCAATATAAAAGTTAAGCAATTAGTTCCTGTGCCGCTTCTATACCCATAAGAAAGGCTTTTTGATTTAACTCAAGGGCTTTTGGCGGTACTACATTAATAATTACCTCCTCAAATGCTTCTTTCGCAATCGGCAAATAATTACTGCCGGCTAATGCTCCTACCATAACTATATTTTGAGCAACCGGATTGCCGGCCTTGGTAGCCAGTTCAGTACTTTCAATTAAAACTACTTGTTCGGATATTTCTTTTAACTTTTTTATTAAACCAATTATTTCCGGATATATATCTTTTCTCATAAGAACCCCGACCGGATAGACAGGCCGAGGATTTACTATTATTTTAACGTCCGGGCTGCCAAACTCAAGCGCAGCACGTGCCGCTTCTACCGGCTCAAATCCTACAATCACATCTGCACTTCCCGCCGGAATTATAGGACCATAAAGAAATTCCCGGGAGAGTCTGACGTGAGATGATACAGAGCCGCCACGCTGGGACATACCATACGATTCGCCTACGGTAACTTTAAAATTTTCAACCGAGGCAGCCTTGGCTAGAATTTCAGAAAACAAAATATTACCCTGCCCCCCCACTCCTGCAATCACAACATTTAACGGCTCTTTCAATTAATACACCTCCTCCACTACAATCGCATCGGCAGGGCACAGTGCAGCACATACGCCACACCCGACACATACCGCTTCATCAATAGCTGCTTTTCCATTTACAGGATCCCATATATTACCAGGGCATCCCCATACGGAAGTGCAGAAGCGTCCACAACCACACGTATCGCCCCGACATATCGTTTGGTCTACATAAACACGCCGCTTTTTTTTGCCTTGTTTACGGGCTTGAACCAATGCACATTCCTGGCGTAAAATCAGCACCTTGACCCCTGGCTTCCTTAGCATTTCAAAAATACATTCCGTAGCATTTTTATTATCAAAAGGGTCAGCAATTTTACATGGTATACCCAGCCCTGCGACTATTTTCTCAATAGGAACGGTGGTTGCAGGTTCACCACAGGTATTTATACCCGTACCCGGGTGAGGTTGATGTCCGGTCATTGCTGTCACGCTATTATCCAAAACAATACAAAGATAATCTGAACCACTGTAGTGCCCGTTAATAAGACCGGGAATTACTGCGTGGTAAAATGTTGAATCCCCTACCAGAGTTACCGTCGGTCTCTCAAGACCAAACCGGCCCAGTTTACTCAAACCGCTGGCAATACCCGGTCCCGCCCCCATGCAGTGTAAAGTGTCAAAAAGGTTAAAGCCGGTATCCCATGCTCCCAAGCAGTAGCAACCAATATCACCGGCCACTATGCAGTCTCTGCCGTCTACAGCAATTGCTGTTTTTACCGCCCAAAAAGACGCCCGGTGGGGACACCCGGGACACATGGCATATTCCCTGGGTGGAATCATGGTTCCCAACTCTTCTTTTACTTCCGGGTCATAACCTGGTGTCCGGTAATAAAGGTTCTTTATGTTAGCTAGAACTTTTATTATAATATCGGCATTCATTTCTCCACAGGCCGGTCCGCGTAATCCCATTACATCACCGGTAATTTTGCCATAAAAACGAGCCTTTCCAAGGTTATGCCTTGAGCTAAGGATCATGATACTTTCTTCGAGAAAAGGACGTATTTCCTCAGCAAAAATTACATTTGATGCCTCTTGTAGGTGATTCAAAATAAACTTTTCCGGTAATGGTAAAGTTGTACCCACCTTGACTACCTTAACCTCATTTTGCAGGCCAAGGGTCTTAATTGCTTCTCTGGCATATAATAAACTGGTACCACAACAGAATATAACCGTATCCGCCCCTTCAAAACCCTCATAGTAATTAAACCCTGATTCTTCAATAATAACTGCGGCTTTATCGAGTCTATCCCTGGCTTTCATATGAAATATAGTTTTGGTTAAAAAACATTCCCCAGCCGGAAATTCGGCTTTTCTCCTCATCTTTGGTAACTTATTTAATGTTACTAAACCTCGAGTATGTGATACCCTGGTAACTGAACGGAGCATAACCGGTCCCTTCAATTGTTCTGACAGGTCAAAGGCCTGTATAACCATGTCTCTCGCTTCATTAACCGTTGACGGTTCAAGTACCGGTACCATTGCTGCTTTAGCCAAATAGCGGGAATCATATTCTTTAACGCTGGAATGTCCCAGAGGGTCATCTGCCACAACAATTACTAATCCGCCTTTGCAACCACCCAAGTTCATACTGGTTAAAAAGTCAAAAGCCACATTCAAGCCGTCTGCCTTCATAACACACATTGACCTGAGTCCGGCAAAAGAAGCGGCCGCTGCTCCTTCTAAAGATACTTTTTCATTAATTGACCATTCTACGTAGAGGTCTGATGATGAAATTTTAGAAAGGGTATCTATAACCTCCGATGATGGTGAACCTGGATATGAAGACGCATAACACACCCCGGCTTCAAGCGCTCCGCGTGCAATTGCCTCATTACCGTTTAATAATACTGCATTTCCCTTTTTTGTTAATGCCACATCCTTCCATCCCATTATACATCAACCCCCGTGGCCAAAAAATACTTTCTTTCATAAGGGGTTAACTCCAAATAATTTGTGTCAGGTCCCTCCAGCACCCGCTTTTTTTTATAAAAAACGGCTTTTCTCAACAATGGTAAAAGTTCCTTTGGATATGGTTTTGTTTCTATGACACCTCTTGCAACTGCTTTTTTGACCAATTCTGCTCCTTTTTCAGTGCGTACAATTAATGTATTCCAACCCGGATCATGTTCGGTTGAACCAACCGAAAGATCTGCCAGCTCAGACAAGGGATCAAAACAAGAATAACAAGATTTACAAACAAATTTTCGCACTTCATCAAATGGTACAAAAATATTTTCCCCATTCCTCTCAAATTGAACATCTTTTGGGATATCCATACGATAATATTCGTCTAAATTGTTTTCTTTGATGTAATCATAAAAATCAGGTGTAAAAGATTCCATGCAGAACAAACCAACTACCAATGATATCCTTTCTCCTTTTATTTCAGTAACTTCCTGCATCTTACGCGCTGCTGTAACCTGGCATGGTCGTCCTACAATACCAATGTTTTGGAAGCCTTTTTTTACGGCTTCTTGAAACAAACTTAAGGTGGGTGAAGCGGTATATTTTGAACCTGTGCATGCAAGCATCTCGTTAACTGTTGATACAACCGCAGGTTTTGTCCTGGTAAAGTCGCCGCCAGTCATCAATGCCCCTTCAATCAACCCTTGTTTTAAAGCGTATGCGAATATTGCCGTCACTACTCCCCCATATTGTCCCTTGGTATGAATTAATTCATTGCCTGCACGGGCAAAATACATATTTTCGTATGTTCCCAATACCGGATCAAATTGAGCAGAACCAAAAACCTCTTGTCGTAAAAGCTGGTAATTAGTAGAAGCACGTGGACAAACCCGGTAGCAAACTCCTTCACAAATATTACAGTCATGGATAACAGCAACTCTTTCACCAATAGTCTTGATATAAGGGCAATAACCAATACACGCGCCGCAACCGCTGCACAAATCAGTATCAAGTACTTCTTCCACCAATTTGGCAGCTGCCCCGTAAACAATAGCATTAACTTCCACGTAATCACCTGCCTAAAATATTATAATAATATAAATCTTATAAAACATATTAATATTATCAATTATCAGAAATGCCAGATAAACGGACTTTAATGTAAAAGCGGAGGATATTTTATCCTCCGCTTTACATTATTCTTTTATTCGTTAACTGCTTCGTTAAGCAATTGCTAGGCCTGTCCTTGAGCCATACGCTTGTAAATTTCGTACCTTTCTTTAGCATCTTCTTCGGTCTTCTGGAACAATCCTTCTGCCTGTGCCGGGAACAGCTTGGACAAAGAATTGTAACGCACTTCGTTGGCAATGAAATCTCTGATACTTCCTGTGGGTTCCTTGGAATCCAAAATGAACGGGTTCTTTCCTTCTTTCTTCAATTCCGGGTTATACCTCCACAGGTGCCAGTATCCAGACTTCACCGCTCTTGCTATTGTTGCCTGGCTCTTGCTCATGCCGCCCTTGAGGCCGTGGTTAATACAAGGACAATAAGCGATTATCAATGACGGTCCCTTGTACTGCTCGGCTTCCTTAATTGCTTTAACCGTTTGGGCATAATCAGCTCCCATGCCCACCTGTGCCACGTACACATAACCGTAAGCTGCTACCATCAAACCAAGGTCTTTCTTTTTCGTCTTCTTACCGGATGCGGCGAACTTGGCGACAGCCGCAGAAGGAGTTGACTTGGAAGACTGGCCGCCGGTATTGGAATAAACCTCGGTATCCATAACCAGAATATTTACATCTTCACCGGAAGCCAACACGTGGTCCAGACCACCGTAACCGATATCGTAAGCCCAACCGTCTCCACCAAAAGCCCAGTTTGATTTTTTGATTAAGAAATCCTTTTTCTCCAGGATCTCTTTCAGCACCGGATGTTCTTGTCCCTCCAGAAGCGGCAGCAGTTTCTTGGTCGCAGCCTTGGAAGCTTCACCGTCATACATGCCATCCAACCATTCCTGGCAGGCATCTTTCAATTCTTGTGTAATATCCAGCGTTAACGCTTCCCTCATCAATTCTGCAATTCTTTCTTTAACTTGCTTCACTCCGAGGTACAGGCCAAATCCAAATTCCGCGCTGTCTTCAAACAACGAATTGGACCAGGCCGGACCTTTACCTTCCGCATTCTTAGTATAAGGCATGGAAGGAGCGGCAGCAGCCCAAATGGATGAACAACCGGTAGCATTAGCAATCAACATTCTGTCTCCAAACAACTGGGTAAGGAGTTTTACATATGCAGTTTCGGCGCAACCACCGCAGGCGCCGGAGAATTCAAGCAGGGGCTGGCAGAACTGGCTTCCCTTAACGGTATACTTGTCTCCCAGGTTATCCCTGATGGGAATCTCTATCGCATAATCCCAATTTTCCGCCTCGCCTACCTGACTGTCAAAATCTTTCATGACCAGCGCTTTTTCCTTGGCCGGACAAATATCAACACAAACTCCACAACCCATGCAATCCATGACACCTACCTGCATGCGGTAGTTATATCCCGCATACGGCTTGCCAACAGCCTTAACAACTTCAAAGCCTGCCGGTGCCTGCTTGGTTTCTTCTTCATTGAGCAATATCGGCCTGATAGCGGCATGCGAGCATACCATGGCACACCGGTTACACTGAATACAATTTTCCTTAATCCATTGCGGCACAAAGTCGGCCACACCACGCTTTTCATATTTCGCAGTCCCGGACGGGAAGGTTCCGTCTTCCCTTCCTTTGAACGCACTTGTCGGCAGGCTGTCGCCTTCCAATCTGCCCATCGGCTTGGCAACATTTTTAATAAAGTCCGGTACGTCTTTCTCATCCGCCGGGGGATCTTCCGCCTGGGCCCAGCTTGCCGGCACCTCTATTTTAACCATGGCATCGATTCCCTTATCAACGGCACCGTAGTTCATGTTAACAATCGCTTCGCCTTTTCTGCCGTAGGCTTTCTTAATGGTATCCTTCAGATAACCGACAGCATCGTCTACGGGAATCACGTTGGCCAGTTTAAAGAATGCAGACTGCATAATCATGTTGTAACGGTTGCCCAACCCTAAATCCTTAGCAATATCAATAGCGTTTATGATGTAAAACTTAATATCATTCTGGGCCAGATACCTCTTTATCTTTGCCGGCAGTCTTTCTTCCACTTCCTCCGGCTTCCAAGTACAGTTAAGCAGGAAGGTGCCGCCTTTCTTTAAACCCGCAGTCAAATCCAATGTCTGAACATATGACGGATTGCTGCAGGAAACAAAATCCGCGCTGTTAATCAGGTACGGCGCCTTGATGGGATACTTCCCAAAACGCAGGTGCGATACAGTAAACCCGCCGGATTTTTTGGAGTCATACGAAAAATAAGCCTGGGAATACATATCAGTGTTGTTACCGATGATTTCTACCGCCTGTTTGTTGGCACCAACCGTACCGTCAGATCCAAGACCGAAAAACTTACACTGAATTGTTCCCTCGGGACAAACATCGATATTTTCTCCTCTGGGCAAGGAAGTAAATGTGACATCGTCTATTATGCTGATGGTAAATGAATTCTTAGGCTGTTCCGCTTTTAAGTTTTCGTATACTGCTACAATATCACAAGGCAGGGTGTCTTTTGAACCAAGGCCGTAACGACCACCAACGATCACCGGCTTGTCCTGCACCTCATAAAATACGTTGCGGATATCTTCATACAACGGCTCGCCGGGAGCACCAGGAACTTTTATCCGGTCAAGCACGGCAATCTTTTTCACCGTTTTCGGCAATACATTAAAGAAGTACTTGGCGGAGAACGGCCTGTACAAACGTACTTTAATCAGACCGACCTTTTCTCCTTTGGATACCAGATAATTGACCGTTTCTTCTATGGTGTCGCAGGTCGAACCCATAGCAATAATAATCCGCTCGGCATCCGGTGCCCCATAATAATCAAAAGGCTTGTACTCCCTGCCGGTAATCTTGCTGATTTCTTTCAAGTAATCCGCTACGACATCAGGAACCGCCTCGTAGAACAGGTTACTAGCTTCCCTTCCCTGGAAGAATATATCCGGGTTCTGGTTTGAACCCCTGGTTACCGGACGGTCAGGGTTCAGACTGTTATCCCGAAATGCTTTAACGGCATCATAATCAACCAGCTTGGCGAAATCTTCATAATCAATTGCTTCAATTTTTTGTTGCTCGTTAGAAGTCCTGAACCCGTCGAAGTAATGCATAAAAGGAACCCTGGTCTTAATGGCCGCCAAGTGGGCGACACCAGCGATATCCATTACTTCCTGGACACTATTCGAAGACAGCATGGCCCAACCGGTTTGGCTGGCACACATAACATCGGAATGGTCCCCAAAGATATTCAAGCTGTGGGTAGCCAGACTGCGGGCAGAGACATGCATTACACCGGGCAACAACTCACCGGCTATTTTATACATATTGGGAATCATCAACAGCAGACCCTGCGATGCAGTATATGTGGTCGTTAATGCGCCTGCCGACAAAGTACCGTGAACCGCACCGGCGGCCCCTGCCTCGGACTGCATTTCTACCACGTTTACAGTCTGCCCGAAAATGTTCTTTAACCCCTGTGCGCTCCATTCATCGACGTGTTCTGCCATGGGAGATGATGGGGTAATGGGATAAATAGCTGCACATTCCGTAAATGCATAAGAAACATATGCTGCAGCCTTATTTCCGTCCATCGTTTTCATTTCTTTTTTTGACATTAACAAACCTCCCTATGAATTATATTTTTATAGCCACCATAACAGGCCGCTGCGAAAAAATTCGCCGGCCTGTTATGATAACAAGTACTGGTTAAACCGGATAAAACTCCGAACTTTGCTTGGCAAGCTCAACATCCACTCTGAGCTTTTTAGCCATTCTTTCTTCGAGGAACTTTGGTGCTACCTGCGGGTAAATAGCACATGAAATAATGTCTTCTTCCTTTTCCATAACGTGAGCAATCATTTCTTTAGCCTTGGGCAGTTCGGGCTCAAGCATATCAGCCGGACGACAATCAATTGGTTTCTCGTCACCGATAATCATCTTACGTGCCTCTTCATTAATCGGGGCAGGCGGACGTCCGTAATAGCCGCGCATATATTGCTTCACTTCATTAGTGCACATTTTATAACGACCCATGAGCACGTTCAAAACTGCCTGAGAACCCACTATCTGACTGGAAGGCGTCACCAAAGGCGGCCAACCGAAATCTTCCTGCACCCGGGGCATTTCTTCCATAACATCGGGCAGACGGTGCAGAGCGTTTGCCTGCTTCAACTGGGAGAGGAAGTTGGACATCATGCCCCCCGGAACCTGGGAAACCAGAATCCCTGCATCCGGATATTTTTGAGCCAAATCGAAATCAGCATACTGGGTACGAACATCCTTCCAGTAGTCAGAGATTTCTTTCAGCAGGGCAATATCCATATCCGGGTCAAATTCTGTTCCCTTGAAAGCAGCACACATTACTTCAATGGCCGGTTGTGAAGTTTGGACCGACATTGAAGAAATAGCACAATCTATGGTGGTGGCACCTGCTTCCATCCCTTTCATGTAAGCCATGGCTGCCATACCGCTGGTGTAATGACAGTGAATTTGTATGGGTACCGTGATACCGGCATCTCTCATCCCTTTAACGATGTCATAAACTACGTATGGTGCAATCATTCCGGCCATATCTTTAATACAAATGGATTGAACTCCCATGGACTCTAATTCTTTAGCTTTTTTAACGTAGTACTCCACCGTGTGCACCGGACTGATGGCGTAGCATATAGTACCTTGCGCATGAGCGCCTTCGTCGATAACGGTTTTCATGGCTACTTCCAGGTTTCTATAGTCATTTAACGCATCAAAACAACGGAAAATATCCATGCCGTTATAAACAGCTTTTTTTATGAACTCAATCAACACATCATCGGCATAGTTCCTGTACCCGACAATGTTCTGCCCCCTAAGCAGCATCTGGGTTTTGGTTTTTTTGAGATGACGCCTTACTACCTTGAGCCGCTCCCACGGATCGTTTCCACAGAAACGCATACAAGTATCAAATGTAGCGCCGCCCCACATTTCCATCGAATAAAATCCCGCTTCGTCATGCTTTTCAGCAATCGGAATCATATGTTCGGTTTTCATTCGGGTAGCTAATAAAGACTGGTGCGCATCCCGAAAGGTTGTATCGGTAATTTGTACAGCTTTTTTACCTTTTGCCATCTTATTATCCTCCCCTTCTTTCGCTGACCGGAAACCTCAAATATCTTAGCACCCCACAACTTTCATCAGGTCACGAACGGCTTGAATAGAATTATTTAATGCAGCTTGTTCTTCAGCTGTTAGTTCGATTTCAAGAACCTTCTCCACGCCGTTGCCACCGATAATGCAAGGTACACCGGTGTAAATATCTTTAGCTCCGTATTCTCCGTTAAGATATGCAGCTACAGGCAGAACCCGCTTTTTATCTTTTAAGACTGCTTCAGCCATCTGAACTGCGGAAGCTGACGGGGCATAAAATGCGCTGCCGGTCTTCAGATAACTCACAATCTCTCCACCGCCCTGACGCGTCCTCTGAACAATTTCCTCGAGACGTTCGGGTTTTATCAACCTGGTTACGGGTATGCAACCTGCGAAAGCACAACTGAGCACCGGCACCATGGTGTCTCCGTGTCCCCCCAAAACCAGAGCACTTATATCTTCAACTGAAACTCCCAGTTCCATAGCCAGGAAAGTGCGGAAACGGGCCGAATCAAGGACACCAGCCATACCAAATACACGGTTGGCCGGGAAGCCGCTCGCCTTGAATGCCGTATAGGCCATTACATCAAGCGGATTGGAAACAACAATAATAATAGCATTAGGTGAGTAACGTACAATATTTTCTGCTACTGTACTTACAATCTTATAATTGGTCTTTAAAAGATCGTCACGGCTCATACCCGGTTTACGGGGAATCCCCGCAGTAACAATAGCCACATCTGAATCAGCAGTATCTTCGTAATTATTAGTACCTATTATATTAGAGTCAAAACCTTCTACCGGAGAAGCCTCCATAAGGTCTAGCCCTTTGCCCTGTGGTACACCTTCAACAATATCAATTAATACTACATCGCCCAGTTCCTTTGATGCCGCCCAGTGTGCGGCAGTAGCCCCGACATTACCCGCTCCTACGATCGTCAGTTTTTTTCTTTTTATCATTATTTTACCTCCCCACTGGTCAATTATATAATAACTTAGTACAGATAGGAGGCGTTATAAAAGACGCCTCCGTCCTTTATTTATTAACCAATAACCACCAGAGGATCCCCGCCATTTACCGCCTGGCCCTTGGTTACTTTAATTTCCTTGACTGTTCCGTCCTTATCAGCAGCAAGTTCATTTTCCATCTTCATGGCTTCCAATACGAGAAGTACATCACCAGTCTTGACCGCATCACCTACATTAACCTTAATTTCAAGAATCGTACCGGGCATTGGAGCACATATTGCCCCCCCACCACCGGCAGCAGCGGGTTTCGGAGCTGCTTTTGGCGCCGCAGCCGGAGCCGGTGCTGCCGCCGCCGGTGCCGGTGCCGGTGCCGCCGGAGCCGGTGCTGGTGCCGGTGCCACTGCGGGATTTCCACCGATCTCTTCAACTTCCACTTCAAAAACTTCACCGTTTACTTTGATATTAAACTTTTTCACTTAGTTTCCCTCCTATTTACATCGGCCCGATCTTTATGCCAGTAATTTAATTAAATTCCCTATTCAATTCACGGCCCAGCATGATATCCATTATGCCGGCCTTACGCCAGGGATCAAAACCCTTAACAACCCTTTTAACCTGATATTTATCCGCCGAATAACCATAAAGAGCCATTGCCGCTGTAATAGCTGCCAGCACTTTTGGTTTGATACCGGCTTTTGTTTTTCTTTTTGCAGCTGACATATACTTTTTCCTCCTTCTTGCCGGTACTTAAAACTCTAGCAGGGGATATTTCCGTGTTTTTTCCTGGGTCTTGACTCGCGCTTAGTAGACAGGTCAGAGAGCGCACTGATAATTTTTTCGCGTGTTTCCCGCGGGTCAATTACATCTTGAACGTATCCCCTGGCCGCAGCTATATATGGGTTTGCAAAACGATCACGGTAATCTTGTACCAGCTTTTTACGCATTTCAGCCGGATTCTCAGCCTCAGCAATTTCCTTACGGTTAATAACATTGACGGCACCTTCCGGGCCCATGACCGCAATTTCAGCTGTAGGCCAGGCATACACGGTATCTGCACGCAAGGCACTGGCACACATTGCCAGATATGAACCACCATAACCTTTACGGGTAATAATTGTAATCTTGGGTACGGTCGCTTCTGAATAAGAGTAGAGCAACTTTGCACCGTGTCTGATAATACCGCCGTATTCTTGTTGCACACCAGGCAGGTAACCAGGCACATCCATAAATGTTACAATTGGTAAATTAAAGCAGTCGCAGAAACGAATATGGCGAGAAATCTTATCGGATACGTTTATATCGAGACAACCGGCCAGTACTTTGGGCTGGTTAGCTATAATACCTACCGACTGACCGTTAATCCGGGCAAAACCAACCACGCCATTTGTAGCATAATATTGATGTACCTCAAAAAATGAATTAGCATCTACAACCGCGTTAATAACATCACGTACATCATAACCTTTATTAGGATCTACGGGTATAATATCAGCCAGTGCTTCCTTATCAACTGCCGGTTCTACAGGATCATATGCCGGCGGTTCATCAAGATTATTTAGCGGCAGATAACTGATCAATGATTTTATTTGGGCAATGCACTCTTCTTCATTGTTAGCCATGAAGTGGGCCACACCACTGACCTGGTTGTGAGTTGCCGCACCGCCAAGTGCCTCCATGCTTACGTCCTCGCCTGTAACGGCTTTAATAACCAACGGACCGGTAATAAACATCTGGCTGGTTCCGGAAACCATCATAATGAAGTCGGTTAATGCCGGCGAATAAACTGCGCCACCTGCACATGGCCCCATAATTACGGATATCTGAGGTATTACGCCTGAAGCAATGGTATTACGGTAGAAAATTTGGCCGTAACCGTCAAGGGCGTCCACACCTTCCTGAATCCGCGCCCCACCGGAGTCACAGATACCAATGACCGGGGCTCCGACCTTTAACGCCATATCCAATACCTTACATATCTTGGCAGCATGAACCCGTCCCAACGAACCACCAACTACCGTAAAGTCTTGCGCGAAAATATATATTCTCCGTCCATTAATGGTTCCATAACCGCAGGTAACACCCTCACCGGGATTTTTCGCCTTTCTGTAATCAATCTCAGTATTGGCGAAAACATCGACTTCCCTAAACGAACCGGGATCAAATAATTCGTTTATCCGTTCCCGGCTGGTTTTTTTACCGCTACTATGCTGTTTGTCAATTCTTTTTTGACCGCCACCGGCTTCAACGGCCTCTCTCAGTTTACTTAGCGTATCCAGTTTCTCCTGCATACTCATGTGATTACCTCCAATCTAGTCACGCTCGCACAATTCGATTAGGACACCATAAGTGGATTTAGGATGTAAAAATGCTATTCTCGCACCACCTGCCCCGCGCCGTGGTTTTTCATCAATCAAACGGACACCCTTTGCTTTTAATTCAGCGAGCCTTTGCTCCAGGTTATCCACCCTAAAAGCAATGTGCTGTATTCCCTGGCCATTCTTATCTATATATTTGGCGATAGGACCGTCGGGTGCCGTTGACTCAAGCAACTCAACTTCACTTTCACCGGTAGGCAAAAAAGCTGTTTTTACTTTTTGTTCTTCCACCACTTCTGTGCCAACAGCCTTCAGTCCAAGTATTCCTTCGTATAATTTCAGGGTTTCTGCAAGGTCCTTGACCGCTATTCCGATATGGTCAATCTTTTTAATCATGAGGCGCTCCCTCCATTTTCTATATTTGGACCTCTCCCTTACAAATCAGCAAAAATATTAACACCGGGCGGGGTATTTGCATAATTGGTTTGCATACCCCGCCAGTGCACACTAAGAGGAAACTAATTCTTTACATTTTCTTTGATGTAATTGACGACCTTATCTAACGGAGTACCCGGTGTAAACACCTCATGTATTCCTGCCGCCTTAAGTTCCGGAATGTCTTCTTCGGGAATTATTCCTCCGCCAACCACTAGGACATCTTCCGCACCTTGTTCTTTAAGCAATTTGACTACTTCAGGGAACAAAGTTGCGTGGGCTCCCGAAAGAATACTCATACCGACCACATTTACGTCTTCCTGCAATGCCGCGGACACAATTTGCTCCGGGGTTTGCCTTAAACCTGTATAAACAACCTCCATGCCGGAATCACGCAGGGCTTGTGCAATCACTTTGGCGCCCCGGTCGTGCCCGTCAAGGCCCGGCTTAGCAACCAGGACACGAATGCGTTTTTCGTTCATCTGCCTACCTCCTCGCCTAGAATACAATTTGCTGCTGGTATTCACCGTAAACGTCCCTCAGTACGCCGCATATCTCACCGAGAGTCGTATAGGCTTTAACAGCATCAATAAATATTGGCATCAGGTTGGCATCGCCCTGCGCTGCTTCACGCAGTGCGGCCAGTATGGATTCGACCTTGGCATTATCCCTTTCGGCGCGTAACTTCTTAAGCTTTCTTTCCTGGTTATCGCCTACAGTAAGGTCAACTTTTAAAAGATCCTCCAGTTTCTTCTCTTCCATTTGGAATCTGTTCAAACCAACCACAATTCTTTCCTGGGTGTCGATTTCAACCTGGTATTTATATGCGGCGTTATGAATTTCTTTTTGCATAAATTCAATGGCTTTGGGTGCACCGCCAAGTGCATCTATCTTGTCGATATATTCCTGAGCCTGCTCCTCAACCCCGTTAGTCAAACTCTCAACATAATAAGAACCGGCAAGCGGGTCCACGGTATCACATACTCCGGTTTCGTAACCAATTACCTGCTGGGTACGCAAAGCAATCAACACCGACTCGTCGCTCGGCAGGGCCAGAGCCTCGTCGTACGAATTAGTATGCAGGGACTGGGTACCGCCGAGCACGGCAGACATGGCTTCATATGCCGTCCGCATTATGTTCACCATCGGCTGCTGTGCCTGCAGACTGACACCGGCAGTTTGGGTATGGAAACGAAGGGTCCAGGAACGAGGATTCTTGGCACCAAAGCGTTCTCTCATGATTTTCGCCCAGAGTCGGCGTGCGGCGCGGAATTTAGCTACTTCCTCCAGGAAATTCAGGTGGGAGTTAAAGAAGAAAGAAAGCCTGGGCGCGAACTTATCAACATCTAACCCCGCCTTGATAGCCGCATCGACATAGGCAATACCGTCAGCCAAAGTAAAGGCAATCTCTTGGGCCGCGGTAGCTCCTGCTTCACGAATATGATAACCGCTTATACTGATCGTATTCCAGTTGGGCACTTCCTCAGAGCAGAATTCAAAAATATCGGTAATGAGTCTCATTGAGGGTTCCGGAGGAAGAATATATGTGCCCCGGGCGATATACTCCTTAATTATGTCATTCTGAATGGTACCATTCAACTTAGCTCTTTCCACACCCTGTTTTTCAGCCACAGCGATATACATTGCCAAAAGGATACCTGCCGGTGCATTAATGGTCATCGAAGTACTGACCTTGCCCAGAGGAATCTGGTCAAATAAAATCTCCATATCTTGCAACGAGTCAATTGCCACGCCAACTTTTCCTACCTCGCCCTTTGAAAGTGCATGATCGGAATCATACCCAATCTGCGTCGGAAGGTCAAACGCACAACTTAAGCCTGTCTGACCTTGTTCCAGAAGGTAGCGGAAACGCTTATTAGTTTCTTCCGCGGTACCAAAACCGGCATATTGCCGCATAGTCCATAGACGCCCACGATACATGTTGGGCTGTACTCCCCTGGTATACGGATATTCTCCCGGTAACCCCAGGTCGCGTTCATAATCCATGTCAGCTAAATCCAGCGGAGTATACACAGGTTCCACCTTGATAGCAGAATGGGTTTCAAACTTATTTTTTCTTTCCGGACGCTTTTTTTTCGTAGCTTCCAGCTTTTCCTCCCATCCTTTTTTCTTGGCGGAAATTTTGTCCAGTTGTTCCTGTTTAAACAAAAGATCTCCCCCTTCCTCTTCGGTTACTTCTTCCCAAGTGCCTCTTTAACAAGTGCGGGCACATCGAAAGGAAGTTCTGCCACCTTGGCTCCTGCTTCGGTCAATGCTTCGACTTTGCCCTTATAGGTGCCCTTACCCCTTTCAATGATCGCTCCGGCATGCCCCATCCGTTTTCCGGGAGGAGCACTCTTACCCGCAATAAAGGCAACTACCGGCTTGGTCATTTCCTTAATATACTCGGACGCCGTTTCTTCAGCATTACCTCCGATCTCGCCTATTAACACCACGGCTTCGGTTTGCGGATCTTTTTCAAACATTTTGAGCACATCGATAAAAGTCAGACCAACTACCCGGTCACCGCCCATACCGACCACGGTAGACTGACCAAGACCGTTAGCAGTAAGGTTACCGGTGATTTCATAGGTTAAGGTGCCGGAGCGGGCAACTACTCCCACATTCCCTTCCACAAAATACTGGTTCGGCGGTATCCCCATTTTGCACTTACCAGAGGATACAATGCCAAATGTATTCGGCCCCAGTGAAATAGCCCCTTTACGCTTGGCGTAAGCTGCTATTTCCGTTTCATCGTGAACCGGAACCCCTTCAGTAACCACAACCACTACCCCGATGCCTGCTTCTATAGCCTCGAAGGCAGCATCTTTAGTGAATGGCGCCGGGATAAATAACACTGAAGCGTCTATCCGGTGATTTTCACAAGCTTCACGCACCGAATTGTATACAGGCACTCCTTCAACGACGTTGCCACCTTTACCGGGGGTAGCACCCGCCACAATCTTGGTGCCATAAGCCAGCATTTGCTTGGTATGAAAAACACCCTGGTTACCAGTTATACCCTGGACTAATACGTTGGTATTTTCATCTATGATAATAGCCAATTTAACTACTCCTCCTTGTCAAAAACTTTTAACGGACGCAAACCAACTGTGCAGTCGGCAGACAAGTATTTAATTAATTACGCTTGCCCCTTGGAAAGATCGACTGCTCTCTTTGCGCCATCTTGCATAAAGTCAAAGGCTTCAACACCGATTTCCTTCAAAATAGCCCTGCCGGCTTCCTGGTTGGTGCCTACCAAACGTATAACCAGGGGCACCGGGAAACCTCCTCTTGCCTCGTAAACATCTTTAACCGCGCCAGCCACATCATCACAACGGGTAATGCCGCCAAAAATATTAACAAAGACTACCTTGGGATTTAAGCCAAACAGGATTTCCAAAGCTTTAGCCGTAGCTTCCCTGCCGGTCCCGCCGCCGCAGTCGAGGAAATTGGCCGGCGTACCGCCAAAATTCTGGATGGTATCAAGCGTTCCCATTGTAATTCCGGCACCGTTAGCCATTACCGCAATATCCCCGTCGAGGTCGACATACGACAAACCGAGATCTTTGGCTGCTTTTTCAGTAGCAGAACGTTCTTCAACGTAGGGCAGCTCTTTCCTGCGGAACATGGCGTCATCATCAATAGTGACTTTGGAGTCAGCTGCGATCACCTTATCATCACTGAACACCAGCGGGTTTATTTCAACCAGTTCGGCATCCTTCTCAATGAATATTTTATAAAGAACCTGAATAACCTTGACTATTTGCTTACCATGAGGACTATTTAACGGAAAACCCATTCTCCTGACAATATCGCGGGCATAAAATACCTGCATGCCAAGCTCGGGGTCAATATGCTTCTTAATAATATATTCTTCCGGCTGTTCTTCAATATCCATGCCACCGTAAGCAGATGCAATCAATACTGGTGCTTTAGCTGCCCCGTCAACGGTTATGGACATGTATAACTCTTTGTCTATTTTTAATTTTTCTTCGACTAAAAGTATATTTACCGGCAAGCCCTGTATAGTCATACCCAAGAGTTCTTCCGCTGCTGCTTTAGCGCCTTCCGGATTATCTGCAAACTTAATTCCACCTGCTTTTCCCCGCTTACCGGACAAAACTTGTGATTTTATTACTACGGGGCCACCTATTTCCGCTGCCACTTTAGCCGCTTCATCCGGGGCAGTTACCATTCTGCCTTTCGGCACCGGAAGGCCGAATTGTGCAAAAAGCTCCTTCCCCATGTACTCGAACATTTTCACTGGCTAATCTCTCCCCTCTGGTCGTTTATACGCTTAAGTTATCAGGTATTAACAGGTAATGTTAACATCTTTATCTCGTTGCACATTAAATCCCTTTACCCTCTTGATAATAAAAATAGAAAACCACAATAACTTTTCTAACAGTTTATCTTTTAATATACCGGACTCCTAACAGTATTACTGCTTTCCCGCGATATTTTCACCCCTCCCTCCGTTACCTATTTTTTGTTAATGTTTTTATGAAAAGACTGGGTAACCTGGCAAAATATCATACAGCACATTGTATAACAGCAATTTACATACATGCTGGTATTCTTCAAAAAGTCTAGCCCAACCTGACATATTCACCGGTCGGGCACAACATCTCCACTTTAAAAAAATATATTTTCTTTACTAAACATAAATCTCTCCTGGTATATACTGTATATATCTCCCCGGGCATTGACTGCCGTGATATTATCGATTTAAACCAAAATTGATGCTACTTGGCTGCGTATATTTTTATACCCTCATCATATAAATCGCCACCAAGAGTATCATTTACCACGATTACCGGAAAATCCTCCACCACCAACTCGCGAACGGCTTCAGGCCCCAATTCAGGATAAGCAATAACTTTTGCCTCTTTGATACTCCGGGCTATCAATGCTGCCGCGCCACCTACCGCGGTTAAATAAACACCTTTGAATTCCTTCATGGCGTTAATCACTTCCGGTGACCTGCGTCCCTTACCTATAGTAGCTTTAAGTCCCACTTCATAAAGCTTCGGGGCGTAGGGATCCATCCGGTAACTGGTAGTCGGACCGGCTGAGCCGATAACCTTTCCTGGTTTTGCCGGAGTAGGACCAACATAATATATAATTTGACCTTTCGGATCAAAAGGCAGCTCTTTCCCTTGTTCAAGTAACTCTACAAGCTTTTTATGAGCAGCATCCCGTCCGGTATAAATCTTACCGCTTATAGATACCCGCTGTCCAATCCTCAGTTTTTCTACTACATCATCAGATAATGGCGTTGTAAGCTTGATTTGGGTCAAACGTTTTCACCTCCCTTTTTTTATGACAATTTAAATAATTAATGTTTGAAAATATTAAAAAACAACCTCTTTATGTCTCGCAGCATGGCAGTTAAGATTTACAGCCACAGGCAGACTGGCAATATGAGCGGCATATATTTCCACGTGTACTGCCAAAGCGGTTGTTCTTCCTCCAAGACCCTGCGGGCCAATCCCCAGTTTATTAATCTCCTCAAACAATTCTTCTTCCAATTTTGCGATATCGGGATGCTTGCTTTTCTCCCCTAATTCCCTTAACAGTGCTTCCTTTGCCAGTTGGGCGGATTTTTCAAATGTTCCTCCAACACCCACTCCAACAACTACCGGTGGACATGGATTCGGCCCGGCTTTTCTTACAGTATCAATCACAAAATCCTTAACCCCTTCTATACCATCAGCCGGCCTTAACATCTTAAACGCACTCATGTTTTCGCTCCCGCCACCTTTAGGAGCAACAATAATACGCAAATTATCTCCCGGGACAATTTTAGTATGGATAACCGCCGGAGTATTATCACCGGTATTCTTGCGTTCCAGCGGATGACTCACGATTGATTTTCTGAGGTAGCCTTCAGTGTAACCTCTCCTTACTCCCTCGTTAATCGCCTCGTAAAAATCACCGCCTTCAATACGGACATCCTGGCCCAATTCTACAAATATAACTGCATATCCGGTATCTTGACACATCGGTACCTTTTCTTCACAAGCAATTTCTGCATTCTCAACCAGTTGCTGAAGTATCTCTTTCCCGGTAAGTGATACCTCCTTTTCATAAGATTGCTTAAAACTTTCCATAACATCATTACCCAAGTTGAAGTTAGCATCCTGGCAAAGCCTAGCTACAGCTTCTGTGATAGCAGCAGTATTAACAGTTTTAATTACAACTCCCCCCTTTACTATATGGTGCGTATATATTTCATTTCATAAATAATAAAAGCAAGATTCGTACCATCGACAAAATCTTGCTGAATAATTCGCTCCTTTATTTTCCACCAATCCCTGCAAGCCTGACTATTACTGAAATATTGACGGTAAATGCAGTCCTGGTCACATGAACAAAAAACTATAAACACACTCTTATTAAATCAAGCAACATTCTAACTTATAGAACGAATAAGCGCTTACGCCTTGATATAAGTGGTATTTCTGAATTTTATAAGGATTCTAATTTTTATAATTATTAACTGGTTTAACTTTCTTTAATTTATTATAAAGGGTTGCCAGGGAGATATTTAAAGCTTGTGCCGCACGTCGCTTTCCCTCAACTGAATTCCCATATTTAGACACTGCTTTACGTATCAACATTTCTTCCATTTGGTCAATAGGCATTAAATCAATACTGCGTTCCGGTGAAATTCTAAACTGGTTGACATGCTGGATGAGGTTCTTTTTAGTCAACAACTCGTCATCAGCTGTAACTATAACCCGTTCAATAACATTTTCAAGTTCCCGGATATTACCCGGCCAGTCATAATTAAACAATATTTCTCCGGCATCTTTAGAGAACCCTCTTACCCTCTTACCTAATTTACGGTTTAATTTAATTATTAAATTATTTACCAAAATCGGCAGGTCTTCCTTGTGCACTCTTAACGGTGGCACAGTGATTTCAACTACATTCAAACGGTAATATAAGTCTTCCCTGAACTTACCCTCTCTGATTAATTTACGTAAGTTCCGGTTTGTAGCCGCAATAACCCTTACATCAACTTTTATAGTTTGATTTCCACCAACACGCTCGAATTCCATTTCTTGCAATACCCGTAATAATTTAGCTTGTAATAGAAGATTCATATCACCGATTTCATCTAAAAAAATTGTTCCGCCATGAGCCAACTCAAACTTACCTATTTTAGACTTTACAGCCCCGGTAAAGGCTCCTTTTGCGTATCCAAAAAATTCACTTTCAAGTAAAGTTTCCGGTATTGCCGCACAATTCACCTTAATAAAGGGATTTTCACGACGTATGGAAGCAGCATGAATGGCATGTGCGAAAAGCTCCTTACCGGTTCCGCTTTCGCCTAAAAGCAGCACTGTTGAATTGCTTTGAGCAGATTTTTCAGCTAGATTAATACATCTTTTCATTTCACCACTGGTACCGATAATATCACTGAATGTATATTTGCTTGTGGTTACCTGTCCCAACTTATTAGTTAAATTCTCTATAATAGTGGTGCTTTTTTTTAACTCCTCCATTAAATTCATCATATCAGTAAAATGTTGAAATACAACGACTCCGCCTTCCATTTTTCCGTCAACAACTATCGGATTGGAAATGGAAACAACATCTGCCTTGCATCCTCCTACTTTAGTCCTTTGTCCAAAAACCATTTTACCTGTTTTAATTGCCGTTGACAGAGCACCGTCAGGCGATAATTTAAAAACATTCTTACCGATTCTATCTGCTTCAGGTATACCGGTAATTCTTGTGAAAGCGGGATTTACATATTTTATAGTTCCATTAACATCGGCTACTTCAATGGCTTCTTGCATAGAATTAAGTATGGCAGATAACTCACCTTGAATTTTTTTGAATTCTAATAATTCTTCTTTTTCCTTAAGCGCTTTGGCCATTAAATTTGCGCCCTGGATATCCATAATTGATACCCTGGCTTTTTTTTTCTGATTGAGGCGTTTCTGTATCTCTTGGTTGCCGGTTGTTTCTATAATTAAATCCAGTTCAGGAAATTTCAAGATCTCGTCAATATCATCTGTAACCAGTATAATATCTTCACGTGCGGTCAAAAATCCGGGAGCCATTTGATTAATATCAACTATTCCGACTACTTCAACCTCTCTCAACGACTTAAACGACTCATAAACATCCCGGTCGGCTCCAACAATGGCAACCTTGACCTTATGCATTCCGGCCTCACCCCCAAATAATAACTTTAATATTTAATAATTTCGACAGCAAAACGAATGTTCCTTCTAAAAATTAAAAATACTTAAAAAGAATAGTCATCGAACAAGTGTTTTCTTGATGTTGAAAATATGTTATAATCTTTATTGCATAAATTGATATTAATAGAGGTGAAATAAAAATGGATCTTACCCCCAAACAAGCAGCCATTCTAGAAGTTATTAAGAAAAAAATTCATCAAAAGGGCTATCCTCCGTCAGTTAGGGAAATTGGCAAGGCCGTAGGTTTAAGCTCCAGTTCCACCGTGCATGGCTATCTGAAAAAACTTGAAGAAAAAGGCTATCTTAGACGCGATGCAACTAAACCCAGAGCTATAGAAGTTCTAGACGGTCCGGCAGGGGAAAGGATTGAATATATCAATGTTCCACTCCTTGGCAGGGTAGCCGCAGGCATGCCTCTCTTGGCTGTGGAAAATAAAGAGGACATATTTCCCCTACCCGTTCATTTTACAGGGACCGGTGAATTTTTCATGCTTACAGTACGTGGTGAAAGCATGATTGAAGCTGGAATTTTAAACGGGGATATGGTAGTTGTAAGGCGCCAGAATGATGCCAATAACGGTGAAATCGTAGTTGTCTTAATGGAAGAAGAAGCCACCGTCAAAAGAATATTCAAGGAAGACAGGCGCATTCGCCTTCAACCTGAAAACAGCCTGATGGAACCAATTTATACTACAGACGCTCAGATCCTCGGCAAGGTAATCGGTTTAGTGCGAAAAATTTAATAAATACATATATTATAAAATCACCGTCTAAGGACGGTGATTTCTTTCATTATTCAGTAAGTGTTCAATCATACTTACCATATCTTCACCGTAAGTTTTCTTGAATTCGTAATAAATTGGACTTAATACATTTATCCACGACTCTTTTTCTGCCTCAGTTTGATAATGTATTTGCACCATCTCGGATGATATAATCTGCTCTAACCCTTCCTGGTTCATTTTTAAAGCTCGTTCACGTTCCCATTCAGTAACCTCTAGTAAAGTATCTTCTAAGACCTTTCGCACTTTCTCAGGTAATCCAGACCAAAATTCAAAGTTGGTCATAACCACGTACCCCATATAGCCATGGTTGGATATAGTAAGGAATGGCTGCACTTTAAAAAGCTTTTTTGAATATATATTCGATAAAGTATTTTCTTCACCGTGAACCTTACACGTTTCTAAATCATGATATAAATTACTGAAAAGCCCTTCTACCGGTCGTGCTCCTAAATATTCAAATTGTTTTTTTAAAACCTGACTGTTGATCATAACCCGGAAAGACAATCCTTCAAAATCATTCCTGTTTGCCAATGGCTGCACATTATTGGTCATTTGTTTAAAACCACTGTCCCAAAAAGCCAGTGCCTGGATGTTGTATTGCCTTAAACCATCAAACAATCTACCGCCTATCTGACCTCCCATTACTTTATGAACGGCATCTTCATCAGCAAAGGCGTAAGGCAGGTCCAACAACTGCCATCTAGGGTCTAAAGCTGAAAGTTTTGACGCTGCCGGTGCAATAATTTGTACCGCTCCTGATTGCAGAGCTTCAATCTCCTCCCCGTCTTTATAGAGTGTTGAGTTGGGAAATACTTGAACTTCCACCCTCCCGCCGGTACGCTCCTTAACAAGATTTGCAAAACGTTGTGCAGCCATACCCTTGGGAGTATTTTCCGCCACCACATGTGAAAACTTAATTACTATTTTTTCTGCTGGGTTAACTTGTTCCAAGTCTACAACCCTTTGACTGCAACCTAAACTAAAAATAAAAAAAATAAAAATCATACTTATTAAGCAGATGATATTTTTAATTCTGCTCACCGGCCTTATATTTTAATTAGTTATTAATACACTTTACTCTAAAGTTCGATAACGATTTATCGGCCTTCCGACCGAACCGTATTGCAGTTCCAATACCACCTTGCCTGATTTCTCTAAATAATCAAGATACCTTCTGGCAGTTACCCTGGCTAATCCTACCCCTTCAGCCACTTCTTCAGCCGAAAGGGCCGCTCCTTCTTTTAATAAATGAAGATATACCTGTTTCAGGGTAATTTCGTTAAGTCCTTTCGGTACACTTTCTTCTATCTGTTGCCCCCGACTCAATGCCATACTGTCAATTTCAGCCTGGTTCATTTGGCACCGGCGCTTAAACCTGTTATGTAAAGTGGAGTAACAGTTAAGCGCTGACTTGAGACGAGCAAACTTAAAAGGCTTAACTATGTAATCTATAGCACCGTACCGAAATACACTTTGAATGGTTTCCGCATCTTGGGCGGCAGTAACTAAAATCACGTCGGTTGGAAGCCCAAAACGCCTGATCTCTTGGAGCGTGGACAAACCGTCCATATCCGGAAGATAAATATCCAATAAAACCAAGTCCGGTTTGGTTTCTTTAATCATATCAATAGCTTCGCGACCGTTACGGGCTACGCCAATTACATTGAAACCGGAAACTGCATTAACAAATCCCCTGTTAACTTCTATAACCATCGGGTCATCCTCGGTAATAAGAACCTCAATTTGTGACACTTACTTATAATACCTCCCATTTAAAAACTTGTTCAACATTAATTCTTTGGCAAACAAATTATAAATTCGGTCCCGCCCTTTTTAGGACAACTTACAGAAATGGAACCTCCGGCCAAATCTATACATCTTTTTACCAAGTACAATCCTAATCCCCGGCTTTCTGCCCCTTTTGTGGTAAAGCCGTGATAAAATATTTTTTCACGCTCAGCCATTGGAATTCCGCAACCCTGGTCACTTACTTTTATGATCACTTGCTGAAAACTATCAAACATACCGAAATACACGTTGCGACTGCGACTGTCAGATTCTTTTTGGCGAACTGCATCAAAAGCATTTTCTATCAAATTTCCTATTATTAAAACTAAATCGCCTGCTTCCAAACGCAGTGGCAATTCTTTCAACTTTGTATCAAGATCAATTTCAAAATTTATTTTGAGTTCCTTAGCCCGGCTGTATTTACCTAAAAGCAAGCCGGCAACACTGCTGTCAAAAATATTTTTAGTTAAAAATCTGGTAACTTTCTGCTGTTCTTCAGTGACATCGAAAATATAATCTAATGCCTGCTCGTATTTTTCCAACTGGACAAGACCGGCTATAGTATGCAATTTATTCATATGCTCGTGACTTTGAACTCTCAGAGCTTCTACAAAAGCCTTAACGCCGGTTAACTCCTCTGCCAATCTATTTACTTCTGTTTTATCCTGAAAAGTAGAAACAGCACCAACTATTTCCCCTCCATAAATAACCGGCACCCGGTTTACAAGTACAATAGTGTCATTTAAAAACATTTCACAATTATTTTGAGCTTGCCTGGTTTGTAAAACTTCCGGAAGATGAGTATTGGGAATTACATCATTTACATCACGACCAATTATTTCTTCACTACTTTTATTCAGGATACGTAATGCTTCGTCATTTGCTATGGTTATACGGCTCTTATTATCAATGGCAATAATACCTTCACCCATGGCTTGAAATATAGCCACCCGTTCCTCTAACAGCCTTGCAATTTCTTCCGGCTCAAGACTGAACATGGCACTTTTAATTTGTTTGGCCAAATACAGTGACCCCAACAAACCTACAATCAAGCCGGATGCTAATGAACTATAAAGTTGAATATTTATCGTTCTTAATATACTGCCTATGGTCGGAGTCAAAATCCCAACGATCACTACTCCCACCTGACGTGTTCCCTCGTCCACTTTTACCGGGACAAACGCGCGTACAGACGGACCAAGGACACCTTCAGCCCTGGAGACATATTCATTGTTAGCAAGGGCTGGCCCAAGGTCAGGCCCGGAAAATTTTATACCAATTCTTTCTTCAACCGGATGAGAATAACGAATGCCTTCCATATCAACTACTACAATATATTCAACACCAGTGGCAAGGCGGGTACGCTCGGTAAGCGGCTGAATTTTATCCATGCCGTCAGGACTGCCGATATTATTTTTAATTTCTTCATATTGCGCTATGGTACGTGCTATGGCCATTGCACGCATTCCAATCTCTTTTTCCATAGTATCAGATATTTTTTCTACAACTATAAACCCTCCGACTAAAATTGCCAGCAATACAGAACCAAAGGAAAGAACCACAATTTTAGTGCGCAAATTAAAATATTTCTTTTTAAATTTAAGCTTATGAAATATTCCAAGCATATTAGATATTTATACAAAAAGAACAAAATTTCCTGCTTTTAAAATTAAATATGTCCTTCTTATGATATTAAAACACACTGCGGCGGGTATTTTTTCAATTAATTCATATGCTTATAAAATGTTCTATACATAATCCAAAGGTAGGAAACAATAAAAACAAACCATAAAAAAATAGTCTGGCTTAAGAAAAATTCTGAAAAATAAGCTCCGATAAGAATGCCCAAAGAAAGCAGCGTAATTTTAAAACAAGCATAGTCCACAACAGAAAACTTTCTAGCTGCCATTAATGACCGCTGTATAAACGTACTCCTCCTCATTCTTACCAACCCCCTTGTACAAACATAATGAAATACTTAATATAATTATACCATCATCCATATCATCTTCTGACCGGTTAATTAATCATGAGATTGGCAGATTCACCCGTAAATGGACCAATGGAAACAGGAGGCAACAGGAGGCAAAAAAAATAAACCTAACTCCGGCAAGCGACACTATGAGAGGAACCGCATATTTTATCACTTTCCAAACAAGATACTAAGGTCAATAGTCGTCTCTCTTAAATTCATTCTTAAAACCTTTTGCAAACGTTCTTCCGTTGATCCCCATGATAATGGTGTCATATAGACCAAGTGTTCGATAAGGTTGCTATCAATAGCAACACTGTATTGCAAACGTTGAATATCTAAGAGAACCAAATTATTTTTAAAAAGCGCTACTGTTTTGTCGTTTGAATAAACCTGTTTACCAGTTTGGGCATAAAAAATTTGTCTTAATTCTTGAAGGTAGTTGCTTTCAGGAATAACCTTTATGATGATTCCATCATCATAAAGCAGTCTCCGAAATTCATAATAATTTGATGGCGACAAAATATTAAAAATTAAATTGAATTGCTTACTCTCAAACGGACACTTGGCAATATCCGCAACGCACCAGATATTGTTCGGATATTCCTTTGAAGCCATAGAAATGCCATCTTTAGAAATATCCACCCCCACTCCTAATAAATCATTTATATTGTTACGAAACAGCTTTTTCTTCATGCCGGATAAAAAAGAACCCTCTCCGCATCCTGCATCTAATATTTTAATGCGGTCTTCTTTTATTTTGATTTCATCAATGATCTTTTGACTAATTTTTTCTATCAACGGGTCAAAAAAGCCGCTTTTAAAAATAATCTTTCTAGATTTAAACATTTGTTTATCATATTTTACTTTGAGAGCACGGGACAACATATTAACATATCCTTGTTTAGATATATCAAAACAATGTTGATTAGCACATATTAAACTTTTAAAATTAACCATCTTCATTTGGGCGTTACATATTGGACACCTAAAAATTTCTTCATATTTAAAAACAGGTTGTATATTGTTTTTTCTATTTTTAAACAAAAAAACACCCTATTCATTCGGTATTCGGCAAAAAACACTAACCAATTTTATTATAACATAATACTGGTAAAGCACGATAATCAAGCCCTTACCCGAAAAAGTTAAGAAGCGTTGCTTACAAAAGTAAACAACGCTTGCAATTTTCAATATCACTTATAAAATCAATAAACGCTTCGTTTGCATATCCTCCAATACCATGAGGCTGGTTTACCTGATATATATAACGACTCAAAATAAAATCATTTATCCGAACCTCGCAAACCCGCCCTAATTCCAAAGATTCACGAACAGCAAATCTCGAAACAACACTTGCTCCCAATCCTGATTCAACTGCCGTAATGACAGCCCTGGTACTACCCAATTCCATTATCCGGTTCATTTTTTTCAAAGAGATATTTTTTCCTTCAAGCTTCTTTTCAAGGGTTTGACGAGTTCCGGAACTCGGTTCGCGCAAAACCAGAGCTGTCTTTTTTAAATCTGAAACACTAACCGCATCTTTATTTGCCCAAGCATGCAGTGGCGGTACAATCAACACCATATGGTCCTGTATCCAAGGGACACAATTGATTCCATCTCCTTCCAAAGGAGCACCGATGAAACCCAGGTCAATTTCTTTCTCCCGAATCCATCGTCCTACTAGGCCGGTTCCAGCTATTTTCAGGACAATCTTAATCCCGGGGTATTTTTCATAAAACCCGCCGATTAATCGTGGAAGAAGATATTCACCCGGTATTGTACTTGCTCCGATAACAAGATGTCCCGTCTTTAAACCTTTTAAATCATCAAGTCCTGCTCTTACCTTGTAATAATGCGTCAGCATCTGTTTAGCTTCAGAATAAAGAAGTCGTCCCGCATCGGTTAAAAATATCTTTTTATCTCCCCGCTGGAATAACACTGCCTGTAAATTTTCCTCGAGTGCCTTTATCTGGAAACTAACTGCAGGCTGGCTCATATATAATTGCCGAGCAGCCTTCGTAAAACTCTGCAGCTCAGCTACCCATAAAAAAGCTTCCAATTGCTTAAAATTCATATGAACACCGCCAATGCTCATTTCATTTTAATCTGTTTCTACAAGAACAAGTTAATACCTTTATGATTTTTATAAATATTTATAATTATCTTAATATTACAACTAATAATTCGCGACCTGTTAATTATTAACAGTGCATTATTTTAATTTCATTACTTCTCTTGCCGCTGAAGTTACGGCCAGGCGGACATATTCTTTCGAAAACCCACCTTGAAAATAAACCGCGTAAGGTGGCCGGAGCGGTCCATCCGCACTTAATTCTATTGAAGCCCCTTGAATAAATGTACCTGCCGCCATAATCACCGGGTCCGCATAACCAGGTAAACAACTTGCCTCCAAATATACATGAGAATCTACGGGAGAAGCCCCTTGGATACTGCGGCAAAAAGCCGATAACTTTTCCGGCGTGCCCATTTTAATACCTTGAACAATATCGCTCCGCTCTTCATCATATTTAGGCATTACATTAAAACCAAGTTTTTCAAATAACCTGGCGGCAAAAACCACCCCCTTGATCGCTTCGGCAACAATATGAGGGGCAAGATATATCCCTTGAAAAAAAAGTCTCTGGTAACCACCGGACGCCCCTATCTCCGCACCAATACCGGGAGCACTCCAACGGTTGGCTGCCATTTCCACGTATTGAGACTTGCCGACTACATAACCACCCGTCGGTGCCAATCCACCACCGGGATTTTTTATCAGGGAGCCCGCCACTAAATCAGCTCCGACCTCGACCGGCTCTTTCTCTTCGACGAATTCTCCGTAACAATTATCGACAGATATCACGACATTAGGGTTTTTTTGCTTTAGGAATTGAATTAGCTTTCTAATTTCGTTGATTCCTAATGCCGGAACCCATTTGTAACCCCGTGAGCGCTGCAACAGCACCATTTTTGTTTTATCATTTATGACCTGTTCTATTGCATTATAGTCTACTTCTCCCCCATTTTTAAGCTCTACCTGTTTATATACTACACCTATGTCTTTAAGTGAACCACAGGCATTACCACTAATTCCAATGATTTCAGCTAAAGTATCGTATGGTTGTCCCTGCACCGACAAAAGTTCGTCACCGGGACGCAGTACTCCAAAAAGGCAGAGCGCTATGGCATGAGTACCGGAAACAATCTGTCCCCGTACGAGTGCCGCCTCGGCATTAAAAATATCAGCATAAACCTTTTCCAAGACCTCCCTGCCCCGGTCACCATAACCATAACCGGTTGAACCATTCAGGTGAAAGTCACTGACCTTTGCCTGCTGAAATGCTTTTAGCACCCGGATATGATTTTGTAGGGCTTTATTTTCAATAGCACGATATAATTCTTGTACTTCCTGCTCTACTTCATCTGCTAAACACTCAATATTAATATTTTTTTTGACATTCACAAAATAATTCTCCTTGTTTTTTATGTATTGATTTATACTTTTACAAAACATCTTTTTCCAAATCTTCTCCGGTGATCATCATAAGTTCGTTACGGGTCAAATCGTGATTTTGTTTGATCAGTCTGACAGCCTGTCTCCGTATGGCACGCTCAATTAAGTTTCGCACCAGTCTGGCGTTACCACTATGTTTATGACGCCTATGTTCCTTATCAATCAAGATACGCAAATAATTTCTGGCCTCATCCGACAATTTATATTGTCTTTGTTTAAGCATCAAATCAGCAATGTCCAACAACTCATCGACCCTATAATCAGAAAAGGTAATATGTATCGGAAAGCGCGAACGAATACCGGGATTAGTTGCTATGAACCAGTCCATTTCATCCTGGTATCCGGCCAGAATTAAAATCAGATTGCCCCTGTGGTCCTCCATACCCTTGACCAAGGTTTAAATATATCTATCGTTTGTTTCTTGCTCTTTCAGGGTTTCAGAACCCACACCCCACCTCGTTACAATTTCAATGGTATCTTCATATAAAACAACCCTTTCGGCAATAGTTTTTACAATATCTCTCTTTTGAATAAAGGTAAACTGGTCCGTAAATAAAATTTTTTTATACCCTTGTACAAGTTGTTTAACTCTTTCTAACTCACCATGGGAATTTACAATCTGATTGTATAAGCCATTTAAAAAAACCCACTCTTCCTTAAGGTATTTTATATCTTGCTTAATGTAATTTATTTCTTCTTTAAACAACTCCACTGGTATCAGGTTCTCCCGGTAAGCGAAAAAGGTCCGTTTTTGCTCCTGTTCCTTTTTAGATAAGTTCATTTCAATGGTTTTTAGTTTATTTTTCAATTCTTTCAGTTTTCTTTCACCACTTAGCTGTTTTACTATATCTCTTATTATTTCTTCTGGATTACCTAACTGGCTAATAACGTATTCCCATACATAGTTATCTACTACATCCTGCCGCCATCCGGCAGTATTACAAGTCTTATTAGGATTACCGGTACCCACTTCATAATTTTTTTTGGTCTTCTTAGAACAATGATAATATCTTAATTTTTTACCACTTTTCAGTGTCGTAACTGACCCGGCCACAATAGCAGCACCGCATTTACCACATCGAATTAAACCTTTTAACAGGTAATTGCTGGTTGGCCTGCCACGATTCTTTTTTAACAGGCCATCCAATTTCTCCTGAATTCTTTGGTATGTATACTCATCAATATATTGAGGAATAGGAACGGAATACCATTCCTCCTTCGGCTTTTTGATAATTTTTTTCCTGCCATTTTCCTGAACATACTCAGATTTTCCATAATAAAAATTCCCAGTATAAATCGGGTTTTTTAAAATACGGCTGATGCTGGATTGGTACCAATGGTTTCCTGACGGCGCAGGGTAGTTTAATCTTGCCAAATCCCTTGCTATACTGGAACAATTCATAGGTTTCCCGTCTTTTCCGTTTAAAAGCCATTTCACCATTAAAAGATATATTTTCTTTTCCCGAAGGTTTTCAACTAAAGTGTCCCGCTCTTTATCATAGGTATAACCAAATACTCTTTTAACGCCAGGGATTTTTCCTTCTTTTATCTTCTGTCTTCTTCCCCTTTTAGAGTTAGCCAGTATTTTTGCTTTGTTATACTGGGCTATAGAACCCTGTATATTGAACATCAACATGCTTTCCGGATTATTACGGTCAATTTCGAACTCAACAAACTCTAAATCCGCACCACAACTCCAAACCTTCGCAGCGATTTCATTTTGAAGTGCTAAATACCTGCTCATTCTATCGGGGTGGAGCATGATTAATTTTTTACCTACCCCTTCCTCAAGAAGAAATAATGCGTGGTTCAATCCGGGCCGTTCGGGATTATCCCCCATTTCTCCTTTTTCAACGATAGCTAATATCTCATCGTCTCGGTAACTAAACCTTTTCTTTGCCAATTCAGCTCCTTTTTCAATTTGAGATTGCAGGGAATATCCTTTTTCTGCTTGATCACTGGTAGAAACACGAGCATAAATAATTGCCTTAATCTTGTCCAGCAGAGCTAAAACTTCGTCTTTAGTATGTTGTTTATTACCTTCAAATACGGTAATCATACCAACCAACCTTTGCCTTATAATGATTATTTTTCTGCGCCTATTTTATCACCAACAGCGGGAAAATCAACTTTAATTATTCCTGATTTTATCCTTTCTTCCAAAACCCCTTTGAGCCATTCTTTAACTTCTGTTCGTATCAACTCATCGAAGGTGGGCGCATCCGGATTGCTTGATAAAGTTATAATTACTTTATAAGTCTTGGTCCTGCTCACGACTCCCACCTCCTATTATTACTTTATTTTTAGTTTTGCTCGTCTTATTAACCAGAATCAAAAATAAGTTTATAAATTTTTCAGGTTCTTCATTTCATCAGGAAGAATGCTGATGCAAAATCTCCGTCGGAATAAAAAAAGCCAAGACTTATTACTGGTAAAACGCAACCCGGACGGCAGTTTTAGCCAGGAATTACTTGGCATAATATTGTTTAACCCTTATACTGAGTATTCGCCACGAATTATAATTTTGCCTACTATTTATTTATTCAGCTTTTCTCGAAGCATTGTATTAACCACACCGGGATGAGCCTGACCTTTGGTAGCCTTCATTACTTGACCTACCAAAAAGCCAATAGCCTTCTTTTTACCGGATTGATAATCCGCTACTGAACTGGGATTATTAGCAACAACTTCATTAATAATCTGAGCCAACTGCCCCTCGTCAGATATTTGGGACAGACCCTTTTCTTTTACAATTTGTTCTGGTTCTTTACCCTCATCAAACATAACCTCAAACACCTTTTTACCTATCTTTTGATTGATGGATCCTATTGCAATCAACTTTAGCAAAGAAGCCAGACCGCTAGGGGTAATTTTAGCATCACTTAGTTCCATATTACGGGCATTCAGTAACCGTAAAAGTTCACCCATAATCCAGTTGCTGATTGTTTTGGCATCGGAAAACTTTTTCAGGGTTGCATCAAAAAAATCTGCCAAAGCCAGTGAACCGGTAATTACACCAGCATCGTAGGCTGGCAGTCCATGCTCCATAATCAATCGTTTTCTACGCACATCAGGTAATTCCGGGACAGCAACCCTAACCTCTTCAATCCATTCCGCTGCCAATTCGATGGGGACAAGTTCGTGCTCGATAAAACACCTATAATCCGGGTTTTCCTTATTGCGCATGAAAATGGTAATGCCCTTGTTTTCGTCCCAACCGCGGGTTTCCTGGATAATACTTCCACCGTCCTCCAGAATCTCTATCTGCCTTGCCACTTCATACTCAATAGCTCGTTGCACAGCACGGAAAGAGTTCATGTTTTTTATTTCTGTTTTGGCGCCTAATGTCTTGGTTCCAACGGGTCTAACTGAGACATTAGCATCACAGCGCAAAGAACCTTGCTCCATCTTTACATCGGAAACACCAGCGTATTCCAAGTTAGCCTTCAGCTTTTCCAGGTAGGCTTTAGCTTCTTCGCCTGAATGTAATTCAGGTTCCGATACTATTTCTATAAGAGGCATACCGGACCGATTATAATCCACATAAGAAGAATAAGCAGCAGTAATTGAACCGCCGGAATGTACCAGTTTCCCAGGATCCTCTTCAATGTGAACCCTAGTAATGTTAATTTGTTTGTGTTTGCCATTGATGTCTATATCAAGATATCCATTATAAGCAATGGGCCGGAAGACTTGGGAGACTTGATATCCCTTGGGCAAGTCAGGATAGAAATAATTTTTTCTGTCAAACCAGGTATAAGTATCTATTTCACAGTTTAAAACCAAGCCGGCTTTTGTAGCCAACTCTACAACTTTTTTGTTTAAAACACCTGTACTACCTGGCAACCCCAGACAGACAGGGCATACCTGAGTATTAGGCGCCTTTCCAAATTCCGTAGAACAACCGCAAAACAGTTTCGTCTCCGTCTTTAACTCCACGTGAACCTCTAAGCCAATAACTGCTTCGTATCTACTCATCTTGACCCCCCATATATATTACTCTTTGTCATAAATCCGGGTAATAAACGCCTCAACCCACCTATTCAGACAGAATATGACAGGTGCACATGTCCGTTCATATAATCCAGTATATCATTAAAACTCAGATTTGGGCTTTTCTTTATAATGTTGGTTTTGCATACATGGTTAACCACTGGCGGCAGGTAATAAAATAAATCCACCATCGCTGCAATTTTAAGCTTATTTGCAAAATAAATATCTTTCTAACCCCTTTACCCAACCCGTCCAGCGCTCCTCGCTGTCCTCGCGCGCATCTACAGCAGAGCTAAAAACATCTGCTTCCATATCGATCATATCCAGGTGATGCAGTATGGCTGCCTCCAGAAACTTCGGGCGTTTGGGGGATTGCCACTCATATCGTCCGTGGTGACTCACGATCATGTGCAGTAGCTTGAAACGTAAATCTTCAGGAAAATCAGTCAATTGATCGAAGTATTTTTCTAAGATCTGTACTCCCAGGATAATGTGTCCCAACAGGCGCCCCTGGTCTGTAAAATTAATATCGGTACTTAAAAGGTATTCTTCTACTTTGCCGATGTCATGCAGGAGCGCACCAGCAACCAGTAAGTCCCGGTCTACTTCCGGATAAACAGATGCCAGTTGCGCAGCAGCCTTTGCAACTCCCAAACTGTGTTCCATCAAACCGCCAATGGCGGCATGGTGGTTACGACGCGCGGCCGGGGCGGTAACAAAGGCGGAGAAGAATACTTCATCTGCTATTATGAGCGAAAATAACGCTTTTAAGTATTTATTTTCCATGTTATCAAGCAGTGATAAAAATTGCATTCGAGCTGTTTCCTGGTCCAGGTTGCTGGAGGGAATAAAGCGGCTGAAATCTATATTTTTTTCCCGGTGGACAGACATGGTAGATATGTGGATCTGCTTATATCCTTTATACTCAATGACCAATCCCTGGACCCGAACAATATCTCCCACCCGACAAGAATCGTAAATCCCATCCGCCGATTCCCAGGCCCGGCCCTGTACTTGACCGGTTCTGTCTCCAAGTACTGCGGCCAGGTAATTCCCCGAACCGTCGCGCAGGGGAAGCAATTTGGACGACCTCAACACGTAAATCCCATCGACCGTTTGCCTGGGTTGCAGATACTCCACTAAAGCTTCTTTCATAAATATTGCCATTCCTTTCGCTTTACACTTTATCACAACGATTACTTCGATATTTTTGTCAATAAATCATCCTTTTTTAAAAAAAGATTTAACTTGATCCAAAAAAATATGCACCACTTTATTAACAGACAGTCAACCTGGAATTCTACCTGGTTATTATTGACATTCTTTTCACCAAAGGATATACTTTTTTAAAAACCCTGGGGATGATCTTTAATGCTAACCTTGGATTCACACGCCCACTGTGGGTCGACCCTGCCTCTCGAAACCACCTTGCTCCCACTTTGGGAGCAAGGAAATATTGACGGTGGAGTTCTCTTTTCTCCAGTCGAAGAAGTGTATGATCGATACAACCGAAATTTTACAGACAACGAATTCTATCGTAATTCCAGGACAGAGGTCCACAATTATCTAAAATCCTTAATGTCCGAACGGATTTTTGCCTACTGGTTTGTCTGGAACGACTTTTTGCTCCCGGAACAAGGTTTCTCAGGCATTAAGTGGCACCGGCATTCAAATGAACCGGAATACCTGTACGAATCAGAAGAATGTGCCCGGTTTATAGATTATATTTGTAACGCTCACCTGCCCATAATCATCGAAGAAGAATTTCACCGCACATGGGAATTGGTTGAACGGATTAACCGGCAAACGGTAGTAATTATACCGCACTTTGGAGGACTTAACGGAGGATACGCGCGGCTTAAAGAAGCAGGACTTTTTGATAATAATATGATCTACGTAGACACAGCACTGGCCAGCAGTCAGGAAATAATAGACTTTGCTGCTAATTACGGAGCTGACCGGATACTGTTCGGAAGCGACTTTCCTTTTGGCGATCCTGCTTATGAGCGTCACAAATTAGAACGGATTTTTTCGGGGAAAACCCTTGAAAAAGTGCTCGCTCAAAATTTACTCTATCTACTAGGCCGGGACTGATAAGGAAAGGGATAACGGCTAATTTCGATGTTACTAAAGACTTTTGGGAAAAGTATGCGCTAAGAGTTAATAAAATAATTAGCCTAATGGAGGGGTAAGCTTGAATTCATTTAAAACACTTTTATTGATGGTCTTCTTGACCGTACTAGTAGTCACAATAGGAGGAGCAATAGGAGGGGAGTCAGGTCTTTATATCGCATTTATCTTTGCATTTATAATGAATATTGGATCTTATTGGTTTAGTGATAAAATTGTTTTAAGAATGATGAAAGCTCGTCCTTTAAAAAAAGAAGATGCACCTGAATTGTATAACATAACTAGAACGCTGGCAAAAAGAGCTAATATTCCAATGCCTAGATTGTTCATGGTTGATAACAGTCAACCAAATGCTTTTGCAACCGGCCGTAATCCTGCTAATGGAGTGGTGGCAGTGACCAGTGGGCTGGTTAGAATAATGAAAAGAGATGAGCTTGAAGGAGTAATTGCTCACGAGTTGGCTCATATAAAAAACAGGGATATATTAATTAGCACCATAGCGGCAGTACTAGCGGGTGCCCTTACCATGATTGCCCGCATGGGTATGTACCGTAATATGTTTGGCCGAGGCAGAGGAGGAGGAGCTCAGGCTCTTATTCAAATATTAGCGATAATCCTTGCTCCCTTGGCAGCTTTAATTATACGCTCTACTATTTCACGTACCAGAGAATACCAGGCTGATAAGGCAGGAGCAGAGATTTCTGGTAATCCTGACGGTCTGGCTAGTGCCTTGTTAACCTTGGAGCGTGGTGTTAGTAGAACTCCCATGCAAGTTAATGAGGCTTCTTCTCATATGTTTATCATTAACCCTCTAGCTAGTGAAAAAATAGCGAATCTTTTTAGTACGCATCCGCCCATCAAAGATAGGGTAAAAAAACTACGCAGCAAAGTATAAAGTATATTAGTTTGCTATAATCTTAATAACATTTGCCGTAAAAAATGCCTGGGAGCGTAAGATGCTGGAAGGCCCTGTTTTTATTTGTATGATTGTCCTGGCCTCATCCCAGATCCGGTATTACTGGATGTACTTAGGCAGGCTGCCGCGACACACATATAATTCTAACCTTTGGTATTGACCAAAGCGTCTATGGCTTCTTTGCCAAAATCTTTCTCTCCTCCTCTGGCCAATGAATAGGCCTCGTCAATAAAAAGAATTCCCCCAAATGCTTTTTTTACTTGCTCCCTGGTTTTATGCGCAGTATGACCTATAAATTCACCGACCAGGTCGGCCCTTTCTACTTCAATTAAATGCCCCCTGGGAAGCACACCTACTTCCTTGAAAAGTTTACCAAGAATTCTAGCCACAGTTGTTTTACCGGTGCCGGGGTTACCTTTAAATATCATATGTAAAACAAGGGGCTCCGTGGCCAATTTTTCTTTATTTCTTAATTTCTGAATTTCAACAAAAGCATAAATTTCTTCTATTAGTTTTTTCACACTAAACAATCCAATAAGCGCATATAATTCCGACATTATTTCACGCGCGTTTTTCTGCAAACCCGTTTCTTCCCCGGCACTAAATTTCCTGCCGGTTGACTGGACGGAGTGATTTTTTTTTACATTTCCAACTTCTTTTTTCCCCCCCGCATCAACGACGGTCTGCTGATTATTCCATATTTTTATTTTCACTGCTTCCCGCCACCTCACCGTAAGATTCTTAAATATTATACGCCGAAGGAAAAATTTTAACGACTAAAAAAATCACCCCTCCGTAGAGAACGGAAGGGTCAATTTTTAAATCCTTTCTGAGCTTTTCGCCTCAGAAAAAGAAGTATTGACAGGTTTTTGAGGACTTACGGTTGATATTGCATGTTTATAAACCATTAATTGTTTTCCGTCACTTTCAAGGATAACTGTAAAGTTATCAAAACCCCTGACCATCCCCTTTAACTGAAAGCCATTGACGAGGAAAACAGTAACGGGAATATTCTCCTTTCTAACCTGGTTCAAAAAAGCATCCTGTAAATTAATTTGGGGTTTTGTCATAGTAGGGGCTCCCTCCGTTTGAATGTTTTTCTTTTCCTTTTCTATAAACCTTATAATATTCCTTCTACATACAAGGCAATTTCTTCAGCCACTTTTCTCTTTGTTCCGTATTTTTCGACATCAAACCACATAATTCTGTCATCACGACGAAACCATGTGAGCTGCCTTTTGGCAAAGCGCCTGGTATTCCTCTTTAATAAACTGACTGCCTGTTCCATTGATAATTCCCCTGTCAAAAAAGAGGATATTTCCTTATATCCCAAACCACGCATGGAATTCAATTCCTTATGATATCCACGATGTAATAAACCCCGCACCTCTTCGATAAGCCCTAAATCAATCATTTTATCCACTCTATGTTCAATCCGTTGGTATAATTTTTCCCTTTCCATAAATAATCCAAACATGATTGATTGATATAAGGAACAATTATCTTTGTCCCTTTGATAAATCGATATAGGTTTACCGGCAATGTAATACACTTCCAGAGCACGAATTATACGCCTGATATCTCTTGGATGCAGCTTTGAAGCGGTAGCCGGATCTACTTCCGACAAGCGGTTGTGCAGTATACCGGCACCGTTTTTTTCCTCTTCTTTGAAAAGAAGCTCCCTAAAATATCGGTTGCCCCTTATCCCGCTAAATTCATAGTCATCGATTACCGCTCTGATATACAACCCCGTGCCACCGACTAATATCGGCACTTTATTTCTTTTATGTATATCTCCAATCACTTCACGTGCCTGTTTCTGGAATAACGCCACACTGTACTCCTCATCCGGGTCTACAATATCAATCATATGGTGAGGAATACCGTGCATATCTCTTCCCGTAGGTTTCGCGGTTCCAATATCCATACCCCGATAAATAAGCATTGAATCGGCCGAAACTATTTCACCGCAAATACTTTTCGCTACCATTACACCAACTTCACTTTTTCCGGTAGCCGTTGGCCCGGTTATAATTACGAGGGGTTGTAATTGCTCAATTCTTTTATTCATTACATCGACCCCTGCAGATCTATTACTCCGTACACCACTGGTGCATACTTACCCCCCATAACCGTTCTGAACCCTAAACGCTCAAATTCAGTACTTCCGCGTCTCTCCTTCATAATTACCTTTTTTACCGCTGCTCTGGATGCCAACTCAACAGCATGACGGTCAACAGGTTCCGGGTTGGCCAAAAACCTCACGGCATTAATGGCCGGTGAATGATTTACAGGATTTCGGAACATGGGATCAAAATAGATAACATCATAGCTACGAGGTGGTAAATTTGCCAGATATTCGTTATAATCAGTATTAATAACTTCCACTCTGCGCATTGCAAGTGCCAGGTCTTTTTTCGTTTCTGGAAAAGATGACAAACCATAACGAACCAGCGTGGATATTAATATAGAGCTTTCTAGTCCGGTCACCTTACCTTTCACGCCGGACACAAAACTCGCCACAATGACATCATTCCCAAGTCCCATGGTACAATCAAGAACAGATTCTCCACTTTGGAGCGACATGGCTTTAATCATTGGATCAGTTTTTCCATTTATTAGCTCCATTATGCGTAACCTGGCCATTCCGGGATGAAAAAAGAACTCCTGCCCCTTATAAATACAAGATATTCTTTGTCGGGACACCACCACAATTCCATCAATAAAATATTTTTTTAAAAAATCCTCCAGCGACAGTTCGTTCCTATGAATAAAAGGGAATTTTAACTCTCCGGCAATCCTTCTTGCACTATCCATCTGCTTTGATAACGGACGGCGAGAAGTAGTGACGGCAAACCTCGAATTCAATTTCAAAATTACCTTCCAAACCTCGCTTCCAAATCCCCGTATGACAGGTGTATAATTGTAGGCCTGCCATGAGGGCAGGTATAAGGATTCTCTGTACGGGCCAAACGCTGTAAAAGCACTTCCATTGAAGGCCGGGAAAGCTTTTCACCTGATTTTACTGCGTTCCTGCAGGCAACTGACAATGCCAGACGGTCAAAAATTCCAATTCGGGACACACCTGTTCCCCTTTCCTTAATATAATCCAATGTATCCAAAAAAAGTTCTCTTTCATAACCGGCGGGAATACCGGGAGGAACTCCTCTTAACAAGAAGGTATTACCTCCAAAATGTTCGATGATAAAACCACTGCTGTTCAACCAAATTATTTTATCAGTTAACACGGCGGCTTCCCTGTAGTCTAGTTCCAGCGTTACCGGAACCAGGAGGTATTGCCCCGGAACCTTTTCAAAACCGTTCAGCAACTCTTCGTAAAGAATTCTTTCATGAGCTGCGTGCTGGTCTAAAATATAGAGGCCTTCTACTCCACTTGCCAGGATATAGGTAGGGGGAAGCTGAGCAATAACATTTAATTCCGGCAGCAATTCTTCTCCCCCGTGACATACAATCTTTTCCCGCCCCGTCCCGTCCCAATTATAACAATCCGCAAAACCAGGCTCATGCAGCTGCTCAGGGGCAACCGGCAATTCACCGGTACTTCCGTTTTCTACTGAACCCGCAGGGCTGTAATCTGATTTCTCAAAATTAATCTTTGCTTGTTCCGGTTCGAGAGAAAATGTTTTTAGGACATCATCCGGCGGAATATTTTTTTTAAAATCCTCATGAAAAGTAGCAGGTATTATATTTTTATTTTTCAGTGTCTTTCTAACTATGTCAATAATCAGTCTTGATATTGCTTCTTCCTCTAATAACCTGACTTCAAGCTTAGTAGGATGAACATTAACATCCAACCATTCAGGCAGTATGGTTAAAGATATAACCACCACCGGCTTACGTCCTTGCGGCAAAAAGGTGCGGTAAGCTTCTTCCACCGCATTCGTAACTGCCGGACAGCGTACGTAACGGCCGTTTATAATTATGGTAATATGACTGCGGGTACTGCGATTTAAAGCAGGCTTACCCAAGAGACCACGGACAGAAATATTTTCTGTTTCGTTATTTACAGTTATCATTTGTCTCCCCAACCCGGTGCCGTACACTGCAGTTACCACATCCAAAAGATTGCCTGTACCCGAAGAATTAAAGATGCACCGACCTTTAGATCTCAATTCAAAACTTACTTCGGGATGGGCGAGGGCCAAACGGGAAACAACATCCCCACAAGCAGCTCCCTCCGTCAAGGTGCTTTTCATCGATTTTCGCCTTGCCGGAGTGTTAAAAAATAAATCTTTAACTGTTACCGTAGTTCCCGGCGGGCAGCCTGCAGGTGAAACGGATATAAGCTTGCCGGCTTCTGCTTCCAGCATAGACCCGGATAACACATCACGGGTTCTGGTTTTAATGCACATTCTAGATACTGCTGCTATACTGGGCAGGGCTTCTCCTCTAAATCCCAGCGTTGTGATACAGTTCAGGTCAGCTGCAGAATTGATTTTACTCGTAGCATGGCGACTTAAAGCCTTTATAAGGTCTTCTTCTTTCATACCAATACCGTTATCGGAGACAGTTATAGCAGCAAAACCAGCATTCACAAACTCTGCCACGATCCTACCGGCTCCGGCATCAAGCGCATTTTCAATCAGTTCTTTTATCACTGAAGCCGGTCTCTCCACCACTTCACCAGCGGCAATTTGATTGGCAGTAAACTCATCCAATATTTTTACCTTCGCCATACCGCAAACCCCGTATTCTTAGGAATGCCAATCCTTATTATTATTAGTATCATATCCCACGAAAGTGTCTTCCGACTTATCCTGAAGGTAAATGTACCTATATTTTTTCGTCTTTTTCTGGCCTACATAAAGGTTGGTTGCTTCCTCCCGGCATTTAGAGCAAGCGGCAAAAGGAATTGAAATACATAGTACGCTGCTTTTACTTCCGTAAATGTGATCCACATTTGATTCTATAGTTAGATAGCCCTGGCAATTCGTACAAAGCCTGAGTTTTTCAACTTGATTTTCCACAAAATACTCCGTATCATAGAATATCTCTTTTTCCCTCAGGTAGAAATCATCTTTGATATCTCTTGAATCGGGCTTATAATTATCACGATTTTTCCAGTACCCCATAAGCTCATCCACCATCCTGCGTACCGCTTCCTTTCGTTCCGGCGTCTCCTTGAAACGCCCCGGCCAATAGTCCGGTTCCCGAACTCCGGAATAATCCAGGCCGGCCAAAGCCAGGATTATAGCCATGTTTACGTGCGGCAGGGCAGTTTCAATAGCATACCCTCCTTCCAACACAGCCACATCGGGACACAGTTTCTCGGTAAGCCGGGCATAGCCCTGGGCGGTTATTTTCATGCTGCCCAGCGGGTCGGTATAATGATTATCCTGTCCGGCGGAATTAATGATAAATTCGGGTTTAAAGTCATTCAAAACCGGTAAAATTAAATTATCCAGTATATAATGCAGGCTTTCATCAGTAGTTCCCGGTAACAGGGGTATGTTAACCGTACGCGCAAAAGCTCCGGGACCACCCAGTTCATACGTAAAACCCGTACCTGGAAATATGGTACGTCCATCCTGATGAAAAGAAACAAATAACACGTCCGGATCATGCCAGAATATGTCCTGGGTTCCATCACCATGGTGGGCATCCGTATCAATAATCGCCACCCTTTTAACACCATGCCGGCAGCGCAGGTAATCGACCATTATTGCCTCATTATTTATATTACAAAAACCACGATTGCCGTGAACAACACGCATGGCATGATGTCCGGGCGGCCTGACCACGGAAAAACCGTTTTTAATCCGACCGCTTATTACTTCGTCAGCCAGTAAAATTCCTGCTCCCGCTGCGATTAAATGCGCCTCGGTAATCTGCTCTTCCACCTGCGGCACGCAAAAATGCACCCTGGCGATATCATGTATGGAAGCCAGTGATGGAGTGTATTCCACTACCTGTGGCAGGTCCATTATTCCTTCTTCGAAAATTTGATCTCTGGTATAGAGAAGTCGCTCTTCTCTTTCAGGATGAGTAGGCGAAATAGCCCAATCAAAGGCAGGGAAAAAAATCAATCCCGTTTTATGGTTTATTGATCCAGTCATTTGACAACCTCCCTCGGGCCAATATTTTCAATAATACCCCTGGGAGTTTGCATGGTGATATCAAACAACCTGCCAGTGGTAACCCATCCCCTGATCATATTAAATGTCTCTTGGTGAATAATTTCTATTTCTGCCGGCACAATTTTAACGCCGTATTTTCCGGCTCTTTCAACCAACCATTCCCTGGCCAAGTCCAATGCATTTTGTTCATTAAATTTTTTACTTTTTAGGCTACCCTGATATCCTTCCTCCTGAACAATATAGTAGCCTTTTTCTGTATCTACCCTTAGGCTTACTTGAAGCGTCGGTTTCGCAACTGCCGCACCTATGGCATTGGCCACCGCAGCATACCGGGGGATTAAGGAACGACATCCTAATCTCATAGCAATCATGGATATAAAACCAGCAGCCCCGCCCCCAACTCCTACCACCATTGCGGGACGAACTTTATGTTTATGTAAGATCTCCCATACCCGGTAAGCCGGTTCCTGTTCCCATTCTAAAAACATATTCTGTACTTCAGCGGTGATCTTATCTACCACCAGGTCAATTACTTTCCTTGCAACTTCTTCCGGAACCATACCCAAGGCCTTTCCCAAAAGGTCCATGGCTTCTCTTGCTCTTTCTCCATCACCTAATGAAGTAAATCCCAATACCCGTAAGGCATCTGTAGGTGTAGGCACCGGACCACCCATACAGTAAGCCGGTCCAAGTCTTTCCGGTAATATTTTTATATTAATCCCTGAGCATTTCAAAACACTGTCTCCACCCACCGGGACAGATTTTACCGCTAAAGCGCGAACCTGGGTGAGCCGGTTTGCCACACGGGCGCCTTTGGCAGCAAGAAGCGGCCGGCCGCTCAGTATTAAAGCCAAATCCGTAGTGGTACCCCCAACATCTACTACCACTGCTGTTTCTTTTGGCGGTATCAAAGCCTGAACCCCGAGAGTACTGGCAGCAGGTCCAGAGAAAATGGTTTCAACCGGCAATTCTTCAGAAATGTCCAGCGGCATGGTACCGCCATCTGCTTTAAGTATATAAATATCCGCGTATATCTTTCGTTTTACCAGTGCCTGCCGGACTGAATTGATGAATCTACAATAAGGTTCACGGGTAGCACATGTCAGGTACGTAGTATGCACTCTTCTGGGAAAGTTAAGCTGCACTCCAATCCGGGAACCCAGTTCAACGTGCCATTGGGGATACCTGTCTTTGATCATGGCAGCAACTTTTTTTTCATGCATCGTATTGCGAGGGGAAAATTTCCCAACGACACCAACCTTTTTAAAACCTTCTGCTGCTAACTCTGAAAGCACCGTTTTAATTTCTTCTTCTTTGAGATTAATTATTTCTCTGCCCCGGTAATCAACGGCACCTGATAAGATACATGTTCTGGCACCAAAGTCAAAATAATTATAGATTAAACCCGGACCCGGGATTAAAAGCAATGCCACATCGTTATATTTGTATGACGTTATAAAGTTAGTTATTATTGTAGTGCTGAAAACAACTCTCTTCAGAAGTTTAGTATCTACACCACTGAGAACGCTGTCCAATGCTTCCAGAATCGATATTAGCAACTCTTCCCCGTCTCTGGTTGGAACTTTGGCAGTAGCAAGCACGTGATCATTATCCAAAAGCACCGCATCAGTAAAAGTCCCCCCTACATCAATACCGACATACACGGGTTCTTTCCCCCTTAAAAACCCAACTATTTATCTAATTATCAATTGCTTCTATCTTTCTCTTAAGAGTATACAGCTTATTCAAAGCATCCACCGGCGTCGTTTCAAGAATGTTAATATTCCGAAGTTCTCGGAGTACAGAATGTTCTTCCAATTTAGCAATATCTTTTTTTACCTCTTCTGCTGCAGCAAATTGCCGGGAACTCTCTTCAATATCTTCAAGGCTTTTCAGTATCTCGGCCGAGCGTTCGATGACTTCTCCAGGCAAACCGGCCAATTTGGCCACGTGAATTCCATAACTCCGGTCAGCTTTCCCAGATACAACTTTTCTTAAAAAAACAATGTCTGCACCGTTTTCTTCCACCGCTACATTAAGGTTAACAATACCCGGTATCTGCTCAAGATCGGTCAGCTCGTGGTAGTGAGTCGAAAACAGGGTTTTGGCCTTGATACGTAAATGAATATACTCGGCCAAAGCACGGGCAATGCTAATCCCGTCGTAAGTACTGGTTCCCCTGCCGACCTCGTCCATGATAACCAAGCTTTTATCGGTTGCTTCCGTGACAATTGTCCGGCATTCATTCATTTCAACCATAAATGTACTCTGACCGCCTGCCAGGTCATCTGAAGCCCCCACTCTGGTAAATATGCGGTCCACCAACGGGACCACGGCCTTAGAAGCAGGCACAAAACTACCTGCCTGGGCCATTAATACGATCAAGGCCACCTGACGCATATAAGTGCTTTTTCCCGCCATATTGGGGCCGGTAATCAAAACCATCCTGTTTTCCTGGCTATCCAATAAAGTATCGTTGGGGACAAACTGTCCCGTTTCTAACACTCTTTCTAAAACCGGATGACGGCCTTCAACTATGCGTAGATATCCTTCACAGTTTAACTCCGGCCTGGTATACCTGTTTTCTACAGCTGCGGCAGCCAGGGACCAAAGGGCATCGGCTCTGGCTACAGCAGTGGCTGAAGTTTGTATACGTGGAATTTCAGTGTTTATCTTTTCCTTAATCTCATTAAAAAGACGGTATTCTAATTGCACCAAACGATCTTCAGTCCCCAGAATCATATCTTCGTACTCTTTTAACTCCTGGGTAATGTATCTTTCTGCATTCGCCAGAGTCTGCCTTCTCTGAAAATCTTCCGGTACCAAGTCAAGGTTGGCCTTCGTCACTTCAATATAATAACCAAATACTTTATTAAAACCTACTTTGAGAGATTTAATGCCGGTACGGGCCCGCTCCCTTTCTTCCATTTCGGCCAACCTGGTTTTACCTTCCGACCCGGCCGCACGTAAACGATCCACTTCAGCATTAAAACCTTTTTTGATAATATTTCCGTCGCGCAGAGAAAATGGCGGATCGTCATTAACGGCAGCATCTAGAAGCTTGGTAATATCTTCCATGGTGTCAATATCATTCCCAATTCTTAATATAAACCTGGTTTCAGCCTGGCATAAAAGAAATTTTAGTCCGGGAAGATAGGAAAGGGATTTTTTTAAGGCAATCAAGTCACGAGCATTGACACTTCCAAATGATATTTTTCCAGCCAGTCTTTCCAAATCATAAATATTTTCAAGGACTTCTTTAATATCCTGGCGAAAAATAGTTTTTTCTGTCAATTCTTCTACTGCGTCCAGTCGGGATTCTATTTCGTTCCCGTCCAACAGCGGCTGTTCAATCCAGTTTCTTATCAACCTTCCTCCCATAGCCGTAACAGTCCGGTCCAGAACTGACAACAACGTATTTTTCCGCGAACCATCCGAAATAGCTTTGGTTAACTCCAAGTTGCGTCTGGTAGCGGCGTCCAATACCATAAAATTTCCGTGCATTAAGTATTGGACCCGGTTAATGTGCACCAAGTCCCTTTTTTGAGTATCTCCTAAAAAATTAAGCAGTGCACCGGCAACCGGAATAGTAAGTTCAGGTTTAGTATTAAATTGCCTTTTAAAGCCTTCTCCAAGTTTATCTTTTAGCATTTGCGCGGCCGAAACCATGGTAAAAGCCTGCTCCCGGTAACCACTAATCATTTTAATGTCCAGCATCTTTAAGTCTTCAAAAAAATATGCCACACTCGTCAAGGGCATGATAACTTCAGCAGGTGACAAACGGGCCAGTTCATCTAATAATGCCGTCCTCGCTTTAGCACCGGTAAAAAAACTTATATTAAACCCCCCGGTGGAAATATCGGAAAATGCCAGGCCGTATCCATCAGTACCAGGTGCTATACAGCAAAGATAATTGTTTTTTTTGTCTTCCAACAGCTGCCCGTCAATTACTGTTCCTGGAGTAACAACCCTGGTAACCTCTCTCTGCACAATACCTTTGGCTTTAGAAGGATCTTCCACTTGTTCACATATTGCCACCCGGTATCCTTTGCCAACTAACTTTGCAACATAACCATCTGCGGCGTGAAACGGCACACCACACATAGGTACGCGCTCACTTCCTCCATCCCTTGCAGTAAGGGTGATCTCCAATTCCCGGGAAGCAAGTTCCGCGTCTGAAAAAAACATCTCATAAAAATCACCGAGTCGAAAAAAAAGAATGGCATCCGGATATTGTTCTTTTATTTCAAGGTATTGCTTGATCATGGGAGTATAACTCACCGGAACCCCTCCTGGAGTTCATTATAACATATGGTATAGTAAACCAAAAGAAAAACCCTGTGCTCTGCCCAGGGGTAATAACCTAGCCTAATCCACCATCTCTCCTGCCAGGCGGATAAGATATGCCTCGTTTATTTTTACTCTTACAGTTTTACCGATGAGACTTTTTTCTCCCGGGAAAAACACCGCCTTATTACCTCTATTTCTGCCGAAAAGATGTCCTTTGACTTTTTTGTTTTCCCCTTCAATTAAGATTTCCTGAATCCGGCCTTTTTCTTCTTGGTTTTTTTCCAGACTAATCTTGTTTTGAAGTTCAATTAAATCCTGAATTCTTTTAGTTTTTTTGTTTTCCGGAACCTGCCCTTCCATATCCGCCGCCGGTGTGCCCGGCCTGACATTATATATAAAAGTAAATGCGCTGTCAAAACGCACCTGTTTGACTAAATCTATGGTATCATCAAAATCGTTATCCTCCTCCCCTGGAAAACCTACCAATATGTCTGTGGTGATAGTAGCATTAGGAACATACTTTTTTATTGTTCTGATGAGATTGAAGTATTCATCCCTGGTATATCCCCGGTTCATTTTTTTTAATATCCGGTCACTGCCTGCCTGTACCGGCAAGTGGAAATGTTCGCATACCTTCTTTGATGCAGCAATAGTTTCAATCAACCTTCCGGTAAAGTCTCTGGGATGCGATGTCATATACCGGATGCGTTCGATCCCCTTAATACTTTCCATTTTACCAAGCAACCCGGCAAAGTCTATCTCATTTTTCAAATCTTTACCGTAAGAGTTGACATTCTGTCCCAGTAAAACTACTTCTTTATAACCCAGCCTGCTTATTTTCTCTACTTCATTTAAAATTACCTCCGGTTGACGGCTCCTTTCCCTCCCTCTCACATAAGGCACAATGCAATAGGAACAAAAATTATTGCAGCCATACGTTATATTAACCCAGGCCCGAATCCCCTCTTTTCTTTTTACGGGAAGATTTTCTATTAACTCTTTGGATTGTGTCCATATTTCTTGAACTGGTTCCCGTTTTTCTAGAAATTTTTCAATAATTTCGGGTAACATATGCAGGTTGTAGGTACCGAAAATTAAATTCACATAAGGGAAATACCGGCGCAATCTTGCAGCCATGCCCTCCTGCTGAACCATACAACCGCAAACGCCAATGATCATATCCGGATTTTCCGCCTTTAATCGTCGTAATCTGCCCAAAAGAGAATACACTTTATTCTCCGCCGTTTTGCGCACACAACAAGTATTTATGAGTACGATATCGGACGTTTTATCAGCACTACCGGCCGGTATATATCCCATATTTTCTAACATACCTGCCAATACCTCTGAATCATGGTCATTCATTTGACAACCATATGTTTTTATTAGATAGAAGCCTCTAGGCTTTTTATTTTCATTCAATTGTCAATCAACCTCCTACATATCTAAGCTTACAACGTATATTTTACTTCAATAAGATCAAAAGAGCAAAAAATAAAACCCACCGTAACTGGTGGAGCAATCAGGCAAGGCAATCAGTGGCAATCAGAGTGGCAATCAGGGGACGGTTCTCTGTTTTAGGTTCTCCCCGCACACGCGGGGTCTACTACTCGACTTTAACACTTAACCAGGTTAACTATCCCCAAACACAAGGTCTTACAGCGACAAAAATATGACGCACCACAACATATACCTTATATTATAATTATTTCTGGGTGATAACCATGATCATGGTGTGAGAGTTTTATCAATCTTAAAGGATAATGCGTTTTTTTTTAGAATTAATAAATAAAAAACAGTATTGTAACAAACAAGAGGTGGATATATCTTGTTAGAAAAAATTGCGGGAATAATTATCATGTCAGGCCTGATTTTATCAGTTACAGGTTCGATTGTAGGCCACGAAACAATTAAAACCGCCGGCAACCTGACCCTTCTTATAACAATAATTGTCGCAGGTTTTATGTTCCTCAGATATTATATTACGACTCCGGTTATTGAATTTTCAGGAACATGTATTGAACAGAAACGTTATTTTTCTCATTACAAGATTACTTTCCGGTCAGGTTCTTCAGGAATTTTCTCCGGTAGAGCCAGCCTTCATCTTGGTGAGAACATTAAAATAGGCGATAAAGCCAAAGTAAAGGTGAAAGGTCAAAGCATTCTGCAGTTAAAAAAGATTAACTAACAGTATAGCATTATAAATAATAAACCTTGTTTTTATAAACTCTTTTCGCTTAAATGACATCGTGTTATAATTTTATATGAAATTCCAGGTTAACGTTGAGGAGTTGAAAACATTGCCGCAAATGGAAGACCTTGAAGCCGCCAAACAGTTGATAGAAATGCAATTAAAGGACATTGAAAATATACGCACAAAAGCTCCTTATGGTCTAGAATATACTTTTTGGGAAGATTTTACCGCTAAAATAATCGACCGTGTTTACGGTGAAGAATCCAGTCAACGCCACGGTTTTGAACAAGCCGGACGGGGCGGGTGTTTTTCTGTGTTCGAATCATACTCAGAATCTCAAAGACGTGAGGATTTCATTGAAATACTTAACTGTAAAAAAGATTATCTCGAAAATTTAATCATGGATTTAGAAAGGATCCAGCACGGTAAGGAATTAAATTCCACCGTTGAAGAAGAAAACTTGATTGATTTCGAAAACAATTATGAAAATATTTATCAATCCCATACAGCTTCTCCTCTAGACCGGATCATTGCAGAAATTTTAACCAGAATTAAAGATCCCGCGGTTTTAAATGAAGCAAAAACGCACCTTTTAAAATTGAGAGAGGAATTATATAAACCCGCCCCTTCCTGGGGAAAATTGAAACAGTCCCTGATTTGGCTTGCAAACTATGGCAAAGAAGAGTTTTTTTCGATCCTTCCTTTTATTGTTCTGTACATCAGAAAAATCGTGGATTAATTTTTCTCCTTAACCCAGAATGTTTTTATTTGTTTTTTTAGATATAATTTCAGCCAGGGATAATATCCGTCTGGCACGATCAGCTATGGGGTATTCGAGCATCTTTCCGTCCACCTGCATTACAGCTTGACCTTTAGCTTCCGCTTCATCAAAAACGGATACTACCTTTTTTGCCCATGAAATTTCATCTGCGGTAGGCATGAATATTTCATTTAATGGACCCACCTGGCATGGATGTATGGCTAGTTTACCCTGGAAGCCCAGCTGGCGTACTAATTTTGCATCTTTTTTTAGACCCTCGACATCTTTAAAATCAGGATAAACCGTGTCAATCGGCGCTTCTATACCAGCGGCACGTGAAGCTACCACAAGTTTTGAACGGGCATAAAACAACTCTTCACTTTTGCTTGAAAAGCTGGTTCCTATATCCAGAACGTAATCCACACCCCCGAAAAACATCCTGCTCACGCGCGAACAAGCAGAAGCAATTGAATAAACATTTATTATGGCATTAGCACTCTCTATAAAAGGTATTAATTCTAATTCCCCGGGACGCAATCCGCGTTCAATCTCTATCTTACTGATTAACCAGTCCACCTGTCGTATTTCTTCCGCTGACTCTGATTTTGCCAGTACAATACCTTTTACTCCTTGTTTCACTGCAGCCATCAGGTCACCCAGAATAAAGTCTGTTTGAGCACTATTTACCCGAACAAAAACATCTCCTTTACGCGGTAAAGACAATACTTCCTTGAGAGCCATCCTGGCATTTGTTTTTTCACTCAAGGCCACCGCATCCTCAAGGTCCAATACTACACCGTCTACATCCAACATCATGGCTTTTCCGGCCTTACGCAGGTCGTTGGCGGGAACAAACAACTTGGTGCGATAAAGCGACATAACAACCTTTCCCTCCTAAAGATAAAACATTTTTATTTTTATAGGATAATTCTCCCATAATAATGTATTTCCTTTTATTTAAAACTACTATCCGGGTTTTTTATAGACAGTTTCACCAAACAAATGGTATAATTACTATAAGTAAAATAATGGGAGGTGCTTAGATTGGAAAAAGAAACAAAAAATAATCAGCTTCTTATTCAAGGCAACAGTCAAGGTTCAATCAGAATTTCTGAAGACGTGGTAAAAATTATCGCCGGTATAGCTGCCAGCGAAGTTCCCGGAGTAGCGGCAATGAGCGGCGGCATCGCAGGAGGAATCGCCGAAAAACTGGGGAGAAAAAATCTTTCCAAGGGCGTTAAAGCTGAGGTGGGAGAAAAAGAAGCGACTATAGATATTTTTACAATTCTTGATTACGGTGTACAAATACCAAAAGTCGCTTCAGAAATACAAGTCGGCGTTAAAAAAGCCGTCGAAAACATGACCGGTTTAAAAGTGTTGGAAGTAAACGTCAATGTGCAAGATGTTTTTCTCAGCCCTGAAAATAAGGAGGAAGATGGTCGCGTTAAGTAAAGCTGTTTTTCCTCCGATGGTTAAAATCAAACAAACATTTCCTGATTCAAGTTTAACCAATCTTTCTGAAAAAATTAAAATAACCCTTTGCTCTTCAGAACTAAAAAATAGTATTAAACCAGGTATGCGCGTGGGAATTACCGCTGGCAGCAGAGGTATTAACAATATTGGTAAAATATTACATGAAGTGGTCTGCTATTTAAAAGAACTGGGTGCCGAACCGGTGCTGCTTGGTTCTATGGGCAGCCATGGTGGCGGAAAGTCTTCGGGGCAGAGGAATTTATTAGAATCACTGGGTATTACGGAGGAAAGCGTTAAAGCACCGATTATTTGCTCAACCGAATGTGTAGAAATCGGATATGTTTTTTACGGTAAAGTATTCTTAAGTAAAATAGCCCTGGAATGTGACGCTATTGTTGTGGTAAATCGAATAAAACCGCATACTTCTTTTTATGGCGATTATGAAAGTGGTTTGCTAAAAATGCTGGTGGTAGGTCTGGGTGGCCCGGCAGGAGCTGCTTCTTTACACAGGTGCCCGCCCCATCTTCTCTCTAGGGCCGTGGCGGAAGCAGGTCGGGAGATACTGAGAATTGCTCCGGTAGTCATGGGGCTGGCTATTATTGAAGATGCCTACGACCAAACCTGTAAGCTGGTTTGGGTTAATTCTGATAGCTTTCTTAAAATTGAAAAAAAACTCCTTAAAGAAGCTCGCGCCTATCTACCCGGTCTTCCCACCAATAAATTGGATTTACTTATTGTGGATGAAATAGGTAAAAACATTAGTGGTACGGGCATGGATACCAACGTTATTGGGCGTATGAGAATATGCGGAACACCGGAGCCTACAAAACCCATGATTAATAAAATTGCAGTTCTTGATCTTACTCCGGAATCACATGGAAATGCCTACGGTATAGGACTTGCTGATTTTACTACCACCAGGCTGGTTGACAAATTGGACCGCCATACCATGTATTTAAACGCCCTGACCACTTCTTTCACTCAGCGGGCAATGCTGCCGATGATATTTTCTAACGACAAGGAAGCTGTTTTTTCAGCTCTGAAAAGCATTAAAACAACAGCACCGCAAAAATGTAGAATCATTCGTATTCGTAACACCCTCAAACTTTTTGAAATGCTGGTATCAGAAGCTGTATTCAATGAGATTTGCGAAATGTCTTCAATTTCAGCAATAAAAACGTCAGTTCATTTAGAATTTGATTCTAAAGGCAATCTGTCTCCCTTTTAATATTTAACTCATTACCTATTAAGAAGGCTCGCTTCAAGAAAAAGGCAAGTCTTCTATTTTTTTTCCCGGAGGATCCTGGCCGCTATCTCAGGTGATAAAGGATTTATATAATACCCGGTGCCTAACTCAAAACCGGCAATTAAAGTAAAACGCGGCATTATCTCAATATGCCAGTGAAAAATAACATCTTCTGGTAAATTAATTGGAGCAGTATGTAATACTATATTATAAGGACTATTTGGTATTGCAGCTAATATTTTGCGTAATGTTTTTTTTATTATTGCTGCCAATTCTTTAACCTCCTGCTCTTCCCGGATTTGAATAAAATCGTGCTGATGTTTTTTGGGTATGATCCATATTTCAAATGGGAAACGTGAAGCAAAAGGAGCAAAACTCAAGAAATAACTGCTGTTAATAACAACTCTCTCTTGTGCTGTAATTTCCTGTTCTTGAAGATCACAAAAAATACACCTGCCATGCTGTTTTAGGTGTTTTTTCGCACCTTCAATCTCCTGTCTTATCTCCAACGGAACCATGGGTATGGCTATAATTTGCGAATGAGTGTGTTCCAGAGAAGCACCTGCTGCATATCCGCTGTTCTTAAATATTTGAATATATTTTATTCGCGCATCTCTCCTTAAATCAAGCAGACGGTCACGCCAGACCCAAATCACCTCTGCTACCTGTTCTTCCGTTTGCCTATCCAACCCTGACTCATGAATAGTTGATTCTACAATTACTTCTTGTACACCGATACCTTCCATACTTTTAAAGAATCCGCACCGCCTCTTTGAATTATAACTATGGCTGTTCAAAGCCGGATATTTATTCGGTACCACCCGGATCCTCCAACCAGGTCGGTCTTTAATACTGTCTTTTTTACGATATGCTATTATTTCCGGAGGGGTTTTATATTCATTTCCTTCACAAAAAGGACATCCCTGATTTTTCTTAACTTCATTTATATTATAATCAAAGGGTCTTTTCCCACGCTCGTTGGAAATGACCACCCAACGATCAATAATTGGGTCTTTCCTCCATTCCGACATATTTACCTCCATAATAAAAATAAAAAACAGTAAGATTTTAGTGTTTAAAGAGAAATTTCTGTGAAATTAGTTTTTTTATGCTATTTATAGTTTGTTCTTTTGTTAATAATTTTCAAAATAAGAAGGAAAAGATCTAAAATAATCGAATACTTATCCATATATAGCATATGGTAGGAGGTGAACCTTGTGGGCAGGGACATGGTAAATATTAAAGGCACCAGAAACGGATTGGTGATCGTCCTTGATGCAAACCGGGAGTTTGAGGAAATCAGGAATAATCTTCTTCGCAAAATGGAATCTGCCAGGGGCTTTTTTAAAGGTGCAACATTTTCCTTGCTCCAGGAACACCGGGAAATACCGGTAAATGAAAAAAATGAACTTGAAAATATTTGCCGTCAATTCGGATTGATTCCTAATAAAACGGGAAATACCAATTTAAGAACTGTTTGCACAGAAAACCGCGGCAAGCAAACGATAACCGTCCAGCATTCTGAAGCCGTTACCGGTGAAGCAACGCTGCTGGTGCGCCGATCCCTGCGCTCGGGACAGCGGATCAATTATCCCGGTCATGTTGTCGTAATAGGCGATATCCACCCGGGCGCTGAAGTGTTTTCCGGAGGTAATATCATAATTATGGGGTATTGTCGTGGTACCATTCATGCCGGTACGGGGGACGGACATTATGCAAAAATCATCGCCTTATCACTTGCCCCAACTGTCCTAAGTATAGCAGGACAAAGATACATTCCCAACCGTTCAGAACCGTTACCTACAGGATGTCTGGTAGCGCAGCTGGCAGATCAAAAAATAGTTTTCAGCAAGTTTAAACCGGAAACTAACGCCTAGCGTTTAGTAGCAGTAAAAGATTAATCCATTTTAACAAATAGACCGGAAGAATAAAGTTTTTGCGCACATGTTCTTTCCCTGCCGCACCCAATCGATTGCTAAATCCCGGCTGCTCCAACAGATATACTATTTGTTTGGCCGTTTCTTCAACCGTCCGGGCAGTAAGTCCAGTTTTTCCGTGTAATACCTGGTAAACCAATCCTCCGGTAGGAGTGACCACTAGAGGCTTACTTTTCCACAAGGCCTCAGCGGCAGTCAACCCAAACCCCTCACGTAGCGATTTTTGGATTATGATGTCAGCACGTCTCTGAAGGACATTAATTTCAAGATCGGCATCCGGATTTAACGCAATAACCCTTATACCCGACTGACCATCTGCTAATTCCCTTATTTCATCAAGAACTGCTTTCCCTTCAGGGTCATCGCTGGCACCTCCACCAGCCAAAATCAGTCGGCAGTCTTTATTTTTACGGATCAATTTAAAAGACTGAATCACACCCGCAGGATCCTTCAACCGGTCAAAACGGGATACCTGAAGAATCACCGGTGGCCCACCAGGATCAATATCCAGTTTTTCTAATATTGTTTTATACTCAACTAAATTAACTTCCCTGTTTTTATCTGACAGGGGATCAATAGCAGGCGGCATGAAATACTGCAACAAAGGAAGATTACGTGCATATTCAGCCAAATGAAAAACTGCTAAATCACACAAACAAACTTTAGGGGAAATAAAACTCCATACTTCCGGCACAGCATAAATGGGGTCGATATGACAATACCAAATCCAGCGGGAAATACCTTTACGGTAGGCAGTCAATCCGAGAGGTTGCTGGTCGTGGATCACTACCAAGTCGGCGCTTTCTTCCAATAAATGCCGGTTCTGCGCAGCCGCCGCCAGATAAATTTCCTTCATTTCACTTGTGATCATCACTTGCTGCCCGTGCAAGCCATTATGAAACATTTTTGTTACCTTAAAAAAATCGTGGTCATATTTCATCACCGACCATTTTGGTTCCAGACCGGCATCCCTCATCAAAGGCAGCAGCGACTTCAATATTTCTACCACTCCACCTCCCACCGCGGTAGAATTTATATGTAACACGGCATAACCTTTTAATTTTTCGCCTAATAACCGCACCTCTTCGATGACCTTGCTGCCGGTTATGTTTTCGTAATCTTTGAGCTTAACAGCCACCTTTTTACGTCTCCTTCCGCGTACGAGGTTCATCCGCCAGTGTTTTTTATTGCCAATAAGCTATAATAGTTTTTCGTTTTCTAAAATATGCGCGGCAAAAATTCCTGCCACTGACTTGCCATCGCAGATCTCTCCCGCCCAAATCATTGCTAAAGCCTGCTCAAAAGGAACGGTTACCACATCAATAAACTCATCTTCATCAAGATTTTGCTTGCTGCACTTTAAATCGGCCGCCAAAAATAAGTGCAGTTTTTCTGTGGTAAAGCCGGGAGTGCTGAAAAAACTGAATAACCGGTCCAATTTTCCGGCTTTAAAACCAGTTTCCTCAAGCAACTCTCTCCTTGCACAGTCCTTAGGATCTTCATCCGGTTCCAGTTTGCCGGCCGGAATTTCTAAAAGTGTTTTCCCGGCTGCATGACGGTATTGTCTGACCATGAGAAGCTCTCTATTTTCATTCACCGGTACCACAGCCACTGCCCCGGTATATTCCACAACTTCGCGGTTACCGGTACGACCGTCAGGCAAAACCACAGTGTCGACTCTTAATTTAATTATCTTCCCCCTATATACAGTCCTGGATGCAAGCAATTTTTCAGTAAAATCTGACATACAACTTCTCCTCCCATATCTTAAGCACTAAAGTATCTAGTATATTTATTTTCGTCATTACAATCTTTTTTCCCTGCACTTTTAGCTTACTCCCAGTACTTAAAACTATACTCCCTGTAAGATAAACACATAAAAAAACCCAAAAACCAATTAAGTCTTTTTTTGTTGTTTTTTGTTGAAGGAATTTTCCCAGAAAATATAGAATTAGAGAAATATTAGCGGTATAGCCTGCCTAAATGTAAAGTATAGTTTAAGCAGCACAAATAAAAGGGGGGTGCCTTTATTTGGATGTTAAGGTTGGTATTCCCAGCACCTTGCTTTATTATATTTACTACCCGATGTGGCATACCTTCTTTAATGAAATAGGCGTTCAGACTGTTACCTCCGGCAACACAACCAAAATCATCCTGGATAAAGGCGTAAAAGAAGCTTTAGCGGATGCCTGCGTACCGGTCAAGCTTTTTTTTGGTCATGTGATAGAAATAAAAGACAGGGTTGACTACCTGTATATTCCCCGGGTTGTATGTCTAAACCGGAAAACCGTTTATTGCCCTAAATTTCTGGGTTTGCCGGATATGATCCGTCATTCTTTGGAAAATGTGCCGCCAATTATTGATGTACGTATAGATACCCGGCAAAGTCGCTGGGCACTTATGCAAGCATTTCTGGAAACGGGGAAATATTTTGGAGTAGGAAAAGTTGCCGCTTTCAAAGCCTACTGGAAGGCAAGAAAAATTTTTAGCCGCTATGCCAGGCTGCTTAGAAAGGGATTTGAACCTCAAGAAGCAATGGCCTGCTTAAACAATCCTGACACGATAAAAAATAAGCGGGCAAACAATCTAAATTTAAAATTTGCCTTATTGGGTTATCCCTATCTTATTTACGACAATTTTATCAGTGTGAATATCATCAGTAAACTTCGACAGCTCGGCGTGAACGCCTTAACCATTGAGAATATTCACCCGTTTTGCTTGTCTCTACAAAGAAATTGTGGTCTCCCCAAACGACTTTTCTGGACTTTTAGCGACCTGGTCTTAAAGGCAGCACATTTATTTTTTAAACGTGGTAATATTGACGGTGTTATTCATGTTACAGCATTTGGCTGCGGTCCTGATTCTTTAACTAATAAATTAATAGAAATGGAAGCGAAGAAACACCAAAACATTCCCTTTATGACTCTGATGCTCGATGAACATACCGGAGAAGCCGGGATTGCCACCCGCCTGGAAGCTTTTGTCGACATGGTAAAACGAAGAAAGGAGTTATAATATGCCTAAAGTAACCTTCCCCAGAGTTGCCGAATCGTGGCGAACTTTCAAGATGCTTTTGGAAGACCTGGGTAATGAAGTAGTTCCACCACCCCGTCCCAGCAAGCGTACATTAGACCTTGGAGTCCGAAATTCTCCTGAATTTGCCTGTTTTCCGTTTAAAATTTTAACCGGCACCTATCTGGAAACCATAGAAATGGGCGCGGATACCATAGTCACTACCGGCGGGGTCGGACCATGCCGGGCAGGGGAATATGCTATGCTGCACCATAAAATATTACGGGATCTGGGTTATGACGTCAAAATGATTGTTTTTGAACCTCCACGTCTTCAGCCTCTCAATTTCATAAAAAATATATTGGTACTTAATAGGGCTCGTGTTTCTATCAAAGGAATTATTGCACATATAAAAAGGGCCTGGCGTAAGCTGCAGGCTTTAGACAAAGCGGAAAAGTTCAGCCATGTGGTCAGACCCAGGGAGTTAAACCGGGGAACAACCTCACGGGTTTACCGGAAAGTGGTGGAATGGATTGATCAGGCTTATACTACCGAGCAAATTATAGAGGCTGAAGCGGCGGCACTTCAAGCATTACACAGTATCCCCCAAAACCCCGACCGGATAATTTTAAAAGTAGGTATTGTCGGTGAAATCTATGTTTTACTGGAACCGGCCAGTAATCTTGAAATAGAAGAAACCCTTGGCAATCTGGCAGTTGAAGTGGAAAGATCGATGTTTTTGACCGGCTGGACCAGGGATAATACCTGGAATGAAACTTCTGAAAGAATGACCGTAAAGGAAGCAGCTCTTCCCTACCTGCCGGAACTAATTGGAGGCCATGGTCTGGAATCCATCGGAAATACCATCCTTTACTCCAAACGCAAATTCGATGGTTTGATTCAACTTGCTCCATTTACCTGTATTCCTGAAATAGTAGCCCGCACTATTCTGACCAAAGTAAGCAAGGATTACAGCATTCCGGTGCTTACTTTTTTTCTTGACGAACAAACCGGCAAAGCCGGTATGAATACCAGGTTGGAAGCATTTGTTGATTTAATGTACAGAAAAAAAATAGCCCAGGAAAACATAGTTGTTTAATTTACCCAAAAGGACTGAAGTATTTACAGATGAAAGCATATTTAGGAATTGACGTCGGATCGGTTAGTATAAACATAGTTGTTTTAAGTGAAACCGGAGAAGTCTTGACCGGACTTTACCTGCGCACTGAAGGCAAGCCGATAGAAATTATTCAAAAAGGTCTGAAGCGTGCTGAGAAATCTATGTTAGCGGGAGTTGAAATATGTGGTGCCGGAACCACCGGTAGCGGACGTTATCTCGCCGGGGTAATGGTAGGTGCCGACACAATTAAAAATGAGATCACTGCTCATGCCGTAGCTGCTTCTACCCATATACCGGATGTCCAGACAGTGTTCGAAATAGGTGGGCAAGATTCTAAAATCATCATCCTGAGAAACGGAATTGTTACTGATTTTGCCATGAACACCGTGTGTGCCGCCGGTACCGGCTCCTTTTTAGACCAGCAGGCATCCCGGCTCAACATACCCATTTCTCAATTCGGCAAACTGGCGCTCCAATCCAACATACCGGTGCGCATAGCCGGCCGCTGTACCGTGTTTGCTGAATCTGACATGATTCACAAACAACAAATGGGCTACGGTATTGCTGATATAATCAAGGGTTTGTGTGAAGCCCTGGTGAGAAACTACCTTAACAATGTGGGCAAGGGTAAGGAAATTTTACCCTCCGTAGTGTTCCAGGGCGGCGTCGCAGCCAATGTGGGCATTAAAGCTGCTTTTGAGAAAGAACTGAATTTACCGGTACACGTTCCGAAACATTTTGATATCATGGGGGCAATTGGTGCCGCCCAACTGGCAAAAGAAGAGGTTGCCAGAGCCGGTACCACCAGGTTTAAAGGATTTAGCATAACCGGACTACCCTACCGGACAAAAAGTTTTGAATGTAACGGTTGTTCAAATACATGTGAAGTAGTAGAAATTTATGAAGGAGAAACAGTAATCGGACGTTGGGGTGCACGATGTTCAAAATGGGACCTTTAATATGGTTTTTTAATCAAGCTTCTTTTTAAAACGCATAGCAGCCAGGGTTAATATACCCGCCCCAAAAAATGTCAAAATAAGAGTTTGCTGCCACAGGTTTTCTAAACCAACTCCTTTCAGCATGATCCCTCGTAAAACTTCTAAAAAATAGGTAATGGGGAAAACATATCCAATCCACTGGATTACCACCGGCATAGCATCCCTGGGAAACATAAAGCCGGATAAAAGCACACTGGGCAGGATCAGGGCCATAGTCACCTGCATGGCTTGCAACTGGGTTTTTGCCAAGGTAGAGATGAGCAGCCCGATTCCGAGAGCCCCCAGCAAAAAAATAAAAGATATCGCCATTAAAAGTAATACACTTCCACTCACCGGCACTTTAAACCACAAAACTCCAAACAGCAGTATTAGCGTCACGTCAAACAGAGCGATAAAAATATAGGGAATAAGCTTACCGATAATAAGTTCCACCGGTTTCACTGGGGTAACAATCAGTTGCTCCATGGTTCCCCGCTCCCGCTCCCTTACCAAGGCAAAAGCAGTCAGCATCATGGTTATATTTTGCATAATCAACCCAATTAAACCGGGAATGTTGAACTTCACACTTTTCATCTCGGGATTGTACCACACACCGGGATGAAAATCGATACCTGCTTCAATTATCCCCACCAATCCGGTTTTCAATGCCGTTTCATTTTTTAAACGTACCGACTGCACCTGGGCAAGTATCTGTGCGGTATTGAGAGCTGTCCTTGCTACCAGCGGGTCTGATCCATCCACAAAGAACTGCACCTGAGCCTGTTCACCCCGGGACAACGATTTGGCATATCCCCTGGGTATAACCAACCCCGCGCTTGCCTTTCCCCCGTCTATCAAACTCTCCATCCCCCTGTAGCAGTACACATAAAAGTCCGGATCAAAATAACCCGATTCTCTGAATGCATTAACCAAATTACGGCTTTCTCTGGTCTGGTCCTGGTCCATTACCACCAGGGAAATATGTTCAACATCAGTAGTTACGGCATAGCCAAACAGAATCAACATTAACAAGGGCAGTGCGAATGCAATGGCCAGACTGGGCCGGTCCCGTTTAATTTGTAGCACTTCTTTTTTAATTATTGCCAGAAGACGGTTTTTATTCAAAACTTTTTCCCTTCTTCCGAACCTTTTACCAGCGATATAAACACACCTTCCAGAGTGTCTTTTTGCTGGTTCAATTTTAATTGTTCGGGGGTTCCCGTTGCAATCATCCTGCCCCTGTACATAAACCCAATTCGGTGACACTGTTCGGCTTCATCCATGTAATGAGTAGTAACTATAATGGCAATACCTTCAGCAGCCAGGTTGTGAAGAATAGACCAGAACTGGAGCCGTGATAGAGGGTCTACCCCGGCGGTTGGTTCATCTAAAAAGAGCAGTCCCGGTTTATGCACCATGGCACAGGCCAGTGCTACCCGTTGTTTCCAACCCCCGGACAAATCAGCGACCATCCTGTGCTCATGTCCGGTCAAACCTGTTATAAGACAAATATCATTACGGTTATTTTTAGCAATACCGGCAGGGACCGAATAAATTCCCAGAAAGAAATCCAGGTTTTCGTCTACTGTAAGTTCTTCATAAAGACTGAATTTTTGAGACATATAACCTATGTTTTGTTTAATCTTTTCATAATGGCGCAAGATATCGAAACCAAGAACCGTCCCATCGCCCGCACTAGGGTTAAGAATACCGCAAAGCATCCGGACAATGGTTGATTTCCCCGAACCATTTGGTCCTAATAGACCGAATATTTCTCCCCTGCCGATACTGAAACTAACATCGTCAACAGCGGTAAGGTTGCCAAAACGCCTTGTCAGTCCTGTTACCCTTAACACTTTTTTCATTGGCTACTCTCCTACGGGCAAAAATACCACGTCAGCCGGCATCCCCGGCTTAAGTTTTCCGTTCCCCGAACCCAAAGCCACTTTTACCGCAAAAACCGTTTTCACCCTTTCAGATACCGTAACAACATTTTTAGGGGTGAATTCGGCTTCCGGAGCAATGAAAACAACTTCCCCTTTAAATGTATCCCGGGGGAAGGCGTCTACCCGTACCATGGACCGCTGCCCTAATTGAACCCTTCCCAGGTCCGTCTCCGGAATATATACCGTAACCCACAGGTTATTTAAGTCGGCCAAGGTTAGAACCCGCGTCCCGGGATTAACCATTTCCCCCACCTCAAAATTTTTCCTTAAAACCACTCCTTCAACCGGCGCTTTAATACTTGATATTTCTATTTGCCTGGCAGCTAATTCTTTTGCAGCCAGGGCCTGCTTAAGTTTGGCTTCCAGCACTTCGATCGCCTCCTTGCCGCACCCGATCGTACCATATCGGCCCTTGCCCTTGCTGCCTCTAGATTTGCCTCGGCCTCATATAGCTTTACCTGGGACACCTCATGAAGTGTACTCAACCGGTCCAATTCTTGCTCTGAAACAGCACCGGCATTATAAAGTTCTTTTATCCTCTCCCATTCCTTGGAAGCATTAGAGGCCTCCACCAACGCCGCTTGTTTTTTGGCTTGGGCCTGTTCTACTGCCGCCATGACCTCCGTAACCTCCTGCCTTCTGGCTCCTGTCTTCATATCTCTGAGGCCAGCCTCTGCTGCTTGTACCATTGCCTCCGCTTCCTTTAATTTCAAAACAGCCGCAGAAGCATCTACTTTTGCCAACAGGTCACCTTCATTTATCTTGTTTCCCTCCCCGGCATTTACCGTTAACAACCTTCCGGCGGTTTCGGCAGCGACCTGTATTTCCGTCGCCTCTATATTTCCAGAAGCGACAATTTTATTTTCATTTTTGCCCGCACATCCATTTAAACAAAATGATATTATAACTAAACAAATCATTACTGCTTTTCTAATTACCATACCTTCACATCCTTTAAATGATTATTTTTCAATCACCAAAAAATGCAGGTGTTTATAATTTACTGGAAGTTATTTTTAAACCATGTAATAAAATATCGACTATTACCGCTATTTCCTCTTCTTCATTACCTTCGTCTTCAAAAAAATGCCTGGATATGATATAGCCGGCTAACGTGGAAAATACTGTCCTAGTCATGATCTGGACATTTTTATTTTTAATCTCACCGCTCTCAACCCTGGCAGATAAGAATGCTTCTAAGAACATCCTGCCTTCATTTGCCAGGTACTTTTCCATTGCTTCTTTTATTTCTGGGTGATATTGCGACTCTATGAATGCTATTTTCAAGCGCGGCCAGTTTTCTTTCACTACTTGCAGCCGGTTTTTAATCAATTTCTCCAAAATTCCTTCCAAAGGCTCCTCCTGGTTCGACAGCAACTTCCTGGCATCTTTCAAAATACCAGGGGCAGCCATTTTTATTAATACGGGAAATACCACGCTGAGCAATAATTCTTTTTTATTTTTATAATGCCTGAAAATAGTTCCTTCCGCCACATTAGCCTCCCGGGCAATTTCACTGGTTGAACCCGCGTGAAATCCTTTTTCATAAAAAACTTTTTGCGCTGCTACCAATATATTCCTTTGCTTTTCGGTCAATTTTTCTTCATATTTAAACTCGTCTATCATTCTTTTTAAAACAATGTCGTAATCATTCAATACTAACCCCCCTATAAAACTAAAACGCTAGTGAGTACTCACTTCAATATTATGGTGCTATACAACAATTGTCAATATTTCATTGCATTCAAGATAAAAAAAATCGCCTTCTGGGGCGACCATAATTTACCTTATTTAAATTTTAATTACCGGAACGCCGGTCAAAATAAGTACAAATTTTCATAACTAATCGTACCAGTGGATATCTCAGACGCCTTTCCAAGCTATGATAATTTTCCTTTGCCGCAAATAGTTCCTGCTGTGCCAACAAATAAGAACGCTGGTGCTCTTCTTCCACTCTCAATGCTTTTTTTAAGTCATTGCTTAAAGTGTTAATTTCCTCCTGCAACCTTCTTTTTTCAAAAGCACCTGTTTCTCTTTCCTTTTCAATTTTTTGTCTTAATTCTATAATTTCTGTTTGCAATTCTGCTACCCTGGTACCGTTTTTTTCTTTTAATTCAGTAAGCTTTAAATTATTCTCCCGCTCCCTTTCTTGATAGTTTTGGAGTCTTACGCATAATGCCTCAAAATCTTCTCTATTTTTAGTTAATTCACTTTTTAACCAGGTTATTTCTTCCTGTGCCTCCTTCGTTCGTTTAACCCAAAGTCGACATTGATACAGTATGCTGTTCGCCTTAGCTTCCAATTTGTTTATATGTTCCCGGTAGCGAATAATTTCTCTTTTACGGAGTGATAAAAGAAGGTCTTTCTCTGCCATCTGGGTTAAAAGATAATCATGCTGTCCTGCCAGTTCCATCTTTTCTGCCAACGCAGCAGCAGTTTCTTTTTGCCCGGCCAAGGCTTCTTGCAGTTGATTTTGCATAGAATTGACTTTATATTTCCAGCGTTCTCTTTCTCTATGCCAACGCTTTTTTTGTTTATCTACTAAAAAAAGAAACCTTTTTAACATCCCCTCATATTGGACACGCACGGACGGATTATAACTCCAAATTCCTTCTCCTACTTGTTCAAAATAAGGGAACTTATGTAATATGTCTTTTATACTCTTCAATTCCGTGGAGCGCCATTTTTTAATTAACTGGTAAAGCTGTTGTACAGAAAGTCCCCCCGGATTAATCTTCATAGCTTTAATCACCAGATGTTTTAAAGAATAATGGCTGGTTTCCACCTCCCATTCGGTAAGACCCCAATAACCGTTGTCTAACTGAATAAACCTGCCATCTGAAATCAGGTTAACTTCTTCCGAAAGGATTTTTTTCGTTTTTTTCTTTTTCGTATTGGAAATTTTTAAAATTTCACGCATATTAAGCGGTTGGCTTTTTTTTAAAAGCAGTGAATAAAATTGATCGTTTTCCTTATTACCCTCCAAATTTAAGTACCAATTTTCTTTTTCATTATAAAAACACGGGTTTTGGTGCAGGCAAAGACTTACTTTCTCCTCTACCTGCGGTAATAAATAATCCTTAAGCATTTTTCTTTGAACGTGTGGTGCCAATTCAGAGACGGACAAAGCCTCAAAAAAGAAAAGTGTCTTTTTTAAAACATCTGTAAGGGAATTTAATTTCCCATCCATTTTTTATTGCTCACCATCCTTGAGTTGGTAAATTATTACTATTTAATAATTTCATCATTTAAAGTAAAATTCCTTTATTTTACTAAACAATTTATGGAAAAACTTTATTTCTTTTTTCTGCAATTTTTTTTAAAAAAAATTTTAATTATTGAAACTACCTTTAAAATACATTATAATTACTTTAATGGTTAATATGACAGGTTGAATGGTCGATATCAAGCCTTGAGCGGTATAAAACAGAAGTGGCTTATTAAAAATAATTTTAAGAGGGGTGTTTGCGTGAGCATCACCTGTAATGAAACATGTCTTATGGAAACTATGCCGAGGAAGAAGGTTTTGATTGAAGGACCGGTAGAGGCTTCAGACCTTACAAAGTTTCATCTGAACCAAAATCTAAATAATTTTCGCCCCCCGGAAAATCAAAAAGAAGCTCTGATTAACATCTCCCAATTACCCGAAGGCATGGTCTATGTTACCAGACACAACAGTGAAATTATCGGTTATATCACTTTCCACTTTCCTGACCGGTTCAGCAGATGGAGTAAACACCCGCAAATATTGGAATTAGGTGCTATAGAAGTGTGCCCCGACTGGCGCCGTCATAAAATTGGAACCTTATTATTAAAAAAGGCCTTTTCGAACCCGGTTATGGAAGAATTTATCGTTGTAACTACAGAATTTTACTGGCACTGGGATTTAGAGAGGAACAAACTGGGGGTTTTTAATTACCAGCGAATGCTGTCAAAATTCTTTGGTAAGGTAGGTCTTGATAAAAGGAATACCGACGACCCGGATATAACCGAGCATCCGGCCAATGTTTTGATGGTGCGGATAGGAAAAAAAACGAGACGGAAAGACGTTATGCTGTTTGAAAATATGCTGTTTGAAAAACCAAAAAACGTTCGGGCAGAATATATTTATCCACTCCGGGTTTCCGGCATGCATGAACCACAAGTCTAATGAAAAAAATAATCGCCTGCAAATTTTCTGGAGTACCCAGAATTTGCAGGCTGTTATTATCTCAGGCTGTAATTGGGAGCCTCTTTGGTAATAGCTACATCATGGGGATGACTTTCCTTTAAACCGGCAGCAGTACAGCGGATAAAAGTGGCCTTTTTAAGTTCCGGAATATCCCGACTGCCGGCATAACCCATTCCTGCTCTCAAACCGCCAATTAATTGATAAATTGTATCGGATAAAGAACCTTTAAAGGGAACCCTTCCTTCTACACCTTCCGGTACCAACTTTTTTTCGTCCTCCATTTCTTGAAAATAACGGTCCTTACTTCCTTCTCTCATGGCACCCAAAGATCCCATGCCCCGATACACCTTGTAACTGCGACCCTGGTAAATCTCTATATCTCCGGGACTTTCCTCGGTGCCTGCCAGAATACTGCCCAGCATCACCACATCTGCTCCAGCAGCAACTGCCTTGGTAATATCCCCTGAATATTTTACACCACCGTCAGCAACAACCGGAACCCCATATCCCGCTGCTTCCTGGGTACAATTATATATTGCGGTGATTTGGGGAATACCGACTCCGGCAACAACTCTGGTGGTGCAAATAGACCCAGGCCCTATGCCTACTTTTACCGCATCTGCACCGGCCTTGATCAAATCTCTGGTGCCGGCGGCAGTACCCACATTACCAGCAATTAAGGCAACATCCGCATATTTTTCCTTAATTTTTGCAACCGCATCCATTACATCTTTAGAATGGCCATGAGCGGTGTCTACCACAATAACATCCACGTTGGCTTTTACCAGCGCTTCTACCCGCTCCATGGTATCAGTGGTAACGCCAACGGCTGCTGCGACTACCAGACAACCCTGTTCATCTTTTGCTGAATTAGGATACTGGCGAGTTTTTTCAATATCCTTAATAGTAATTAACCCACGCAGGTTAAAGTCATTGTCGACTATCGGCAACTTCTCTATCTTATATTGCTGTAATATATCCTGGGCTTGTTCTAGATTAGTACCTACGGGAGCAGTGATCAGATTATCTTTGGTCATAACTTCGCCAATTTTTTTCGTAAAATCACGTTCAAAACGTAGATCCCGGTTGGTAAGTATACCTACCAGTTTTCCTTTTACGGTAACAGGCACACCGGAAATTCTATACCGCTCCATTAAAACCAGTGCTTCATGCACTTGATTATCAGGTGCAAGATAAATTGGATCCGATATTACACCGTGTTCCGAACGTTTAACCCGGTCAACTTCTAGCGCTTGGCATTCTATTGACATATTCTTATGAATAACGCCAATTCCGCCCTCCCTGGCCATGGCAATAGCCATCCTTGATTCGGTAACAGTATCCATGCCGGCACTCATTATGGGAATGTTTAGCTTGATATTTCTGGTAAGATTAGTTTTAATATCAACATCCCTTGGCAAAACTTCTGAAACTGCCGGGACAACCATAACATCATCAAACGTAAGACCCTCACCGCCAAATTTTTGCAGATCCAAACGTAATTCACCCCTCATCATATAATACGGGCAAGATTTATATTTCTTAATTATAACACAGGAGTTCCGGACATGCACAAGTAATTTAAGCCAATAAAAGGTAAATAATGCTTGTTTATTATTAAACTAATGACATGTAAAAAATTAGGAGGTTATTTTAACCTCCTAATCCTGCCCCATAATTGAATGTACTCCGTGAGAATAAAAATGATCTCTTAAATGATAAATCAACTTTTCTGAAACATCGAATTCTTCCGCCATTTCTAAATCGCTTTTATTTTCTCTAAGACTGTCAATAAAACTATCGAAATCCACACCCACCTCATGCGCTATTTCTTTTAAACTGGGTTCTTTGCTCCAGGGAACCCGGCTTGAAAAAACATTTTCTTCCATAACAACACTCCTCTTTACTATTATGTTTGTATTTTCTCCGGCAAAGATTGTTCCATGCATATTTATTACTGTTGATGATAAAGAAAATTTTTATCATTTATTGACCAGTTAATTGAAAAATTTAAGTGGGCACAATCGTTAAAAAGCACAAGAATACCTTTCTCCCATACAGGAAAATCAATAATGTTAAGACAAGCGTTATCTAAACGAAAACGCCAGTATTTATTTAAATCCATTTCCAATACTGAAATTACGATACTCCTAATAACGCCACCATGAGTTACCACTACTACATTTCCCCCGGCATGCTTTACCACAAGATTTTTTATTACTCTAACGCTTCTTTCTACCATTTCGTTCAGGGATTCCCCCCCCGGTATTCTGTTTGAAAGTGGGTTTTCCCACCATTGTCTTATCTCATTGGCAAATGTTGCTTTCAATTCTTTCTGTGTCAATCCTTCCCAAGCACCAAAATCAAGTTCTCTTAAGTCCCGAACCGTATCCACCCTCAAATCATGGTGCGTCGAAATAATAGTAGCGGTTTCATACGCCCTGACAAGATCGCTTGCATAAATCCCTTGAATTTTCTCACCGGCCAAACGTTTGCCGATAAGCTCCGCCTGCCTGCGCCCGCGATCAGATAATGGAATATCTGTTTGGCCTTGATATTTCATTAACGCGTTCCATTCTGTTTCTCCATGCCTGACCAGGTAAATACGGCAACTCATATGTATTATCCCTCCAATACGGACTTTAGTGCCAAAAGTATTTTTTTATTTTCCAACCGGTTTTTAACCGCTAACCTGATGAAATGACCTTCTAAACCGGAAAATCCATAACAATCCCTCAACAACATACCACGCCTCCCGATAAGATCCGTTAGTTCTTGGGAATTCATCCCGGCCCGGACAATCTTTACGAGAAGGAAATTTGCCGCTCCAGGAAAAGGCCTTAATCCGGCAATACCATTGAGCCCTCGATAAAGAAATTTTCTCTCCCTTTTTACCAGCCGCCTGGTATTTTCCATATAAACCCCGTCCCTTAAACCTGCCATCCCTGCCACTTGTGCCAAAATGTTTACATTCCAAGGATCTTTTGCTATCTTCATTTTTTCCACTAGTTCTTCGTTTGCAACCATAGCTCCAAGCCGTAAACCGGGAATACCAAAAAATTTAGTCATTGAATAAAGCACTGCCAGGTTAGGTTGCTTTTCTGCGAGAGACATAACGGAAAAATAATTCCGGTATGACATAAAATCCATAAAAGCTTCGTCTACCAGAACAAAAACCCCACGAGATAAAGCCTCCTTAAGAATTAATCGCATCACTCTTCCATTTACTACCCGCCCGGTAGGATTATTGGGATTGCAAAGGAAGAGCAGCTTTCCAGGGGAAAAATGGTCTATAATTCTATCTACAGGCAGATTAAAACCGTCTTTCTCGTGCATATTAATTTTAAGCACTTCGCCTCCCTGGCTCAAAACCGCTAGACTGTACTCACTAAAAGTGGGCACTGGTATTAACGCCTGCCTAAAACCTGCAACACGTATAAACAGGTAAATCAATTCCGCCGCCCCGTTCCCCATTAAAATGTTTTTTTCATGAACTCCGAGATAAAAAGACAGTGCAGTTTTCAGTTCATTACAGTCAGGATCGGGGTATCTGCTGATTAAATCCAGATTATTTTTTAATGCCGTAGTAACTTCTTTTGACGGACCAAGGGGATTGATATTGGCACTAAAATCTATGATTTCCTCTTTTGGTAATCCGTATTTTAAAGAAGCACGGTTTAAATTACCCCCGTGAAAGCGTTCTAACTGCTGCAAAATTAAAACTCCTCCCTAAGGAAAATCCTAATTATTTTAAGGCACTGCCGTCAAAAGAAGAGGATATGCGGCAGCGATAAAAAACACTTCAAGCAATTCATTTATCAAACCGTAAATATCACCGGAAAGACCACCCAATTCACCGGTGATTTTCTTTCCTAAGAGATAAGTTAAAAAACCTCCTGATAACATTAACCACAATCCCTGTAAGCCTAAAAAAGCACCCGTTATAACGGCTGCAAAAACAGTAGACCATAGCAGTTCCTTGGTACCGGTATGGCAAACATAAACTTTGCCCAGGCCTTCCGGCCTGGCATATGGAAAAAACGCAATTGCCAGGGTCATACACCAACGGCTCAAAGCTAGAACCACGGGAAGTATTTTTATCAAAGCTGCAACGGACATTCCCAGAAAAAGATTATACTTCAATAAAAGAAGACAAACAACACCTATGACCCCAAATGCGCCAACCCTGCTGTCTCTCATAATTTCAAGCTTCTTTTCTGCCGGCCTGCCGCTAAACAAACCGTCAATACTGTCCATAAATCCGTCCAGGTGGATACCACCGGTAAGAACCACCATGGCCACAATTAAAAAGGCAGACAACACCTGAAACGGAAAAATAAAATTCACTGTCCACACCAAAAGCGCCAGTACCGCTCCCAATAAAAAACCTACTACAGGGAAAAACCTGGTCGACCGGCCATAGACACTCTCATTAAAACTTAATTGCGGTAAAGGCAACCTGGTCAACTGATATAAAGCATACACAAAACTTTTCAAAATTCGGGCTCCTTAATTTTGATTTCTATAAAAAAAAGCCTTTATGTAAAATATTCATAATTAATAAACCAGTCACAACCATCAATCCGAAAGTAACATACATTAGATTTACAACCTGGCTTATATGATATGGTTCCAGGGGTTTCAGTTCTTTCCCCAGGTAAGGTCGAAAAGACTCCCGCCCATGATAATAATTTAAACCTCCCAGCCTTATTCCAAGCGCTCCGGCTACAGCTGCTTCAGGAATTCCACCGTTAGGACTGGGATGCCGGGAAGCATCTTGAAGAATAGCAGATATCACTCTCCCGGGATTCTTCCTGGTTAAAAAAGCGGCCAGCAATAGCAGCATCCCCGTTAAACGTGCCGGAATATAATTAACTAAATCGTCTAAGCGGGCAGAAGCCATCCCGAAATCAATATATTTCTCGTTTTTATAACCAACCATAGAATCAAGAGTATTAGCGGCACGGTAAGCCATTGCCAACGGAGCACCTCCGATGAAAGCATAAAAAACGGGGGCGACAATTCCATCCACAATATTCTCAGCCACAGTCTCAACTGTGGCTCTCGTTACATCTTTTGCGTTCATATTATTGGTATCCCTGCTCACAATCCAACCAACCTTCCGGCGCGCCTCGGTTAGATTACCTGCCAAAAGCAAATTATATATTTCCTTTGCGGCAACGGCCAATCCCCGCGCGGCTATAGTGGTCGAAATAAGCCAGACCGTCAGGACAACCCCCAGCCAGTAGTTTACCTGAAATGCTCCCAGTAGTAATAAATAAGTTAATATCCAACTACCTCCCACCAATATGGCAACCATAAATACACCTGCCGCACGCAAGCCGGCAGGACTACCGGTAATACGTCTCAATAAACCCTCCAGGATTTCAATTGTCTTTCCCATTAATACTACCGGGTGAGGAATTATACGCGGGTCCCCCACTAATAAATCAACCAGGCAGGCTATGAAAATATATGCTCCAATATCCATCGACATTAAAGCCTACCTTCCTTTTTTACAGCCTTCAAGCCCCAACAAGCCATATATTTGCTCCATATGCACACTGTTTCGTACCAGAGCGGCCAGTTTATCAAAATCCCTATTGCGCTGCTCCATTACCGAAATTGCACCCGTGGCCGAAAGAGGGTCTAACCCTTTTCTCTGGCGTAAAACATTGATAACATGTCTTCGTAAACAATCATCATCAAAAATACCGTGAACATAAGTACCGCATACTAAACCATCCCGACTGACGGCACCGTCCGGAAAAGACATTTCCTGACCTGATCTCCTTAAAATATTAACAGCATGACTAACACCTTGCTCCAGCTCGGTCTTGCCCATATGAATCTCATACCCGGTAAACTTAATATCCTGAAGCCCTTTGAAAAGTAAGCCGGTTCCATGCAAGCAAGCTTCTACTTGATTAGTTACCTTTTCTAAAGAAAAAACAGTTGTTATGTCCAGTAGTCCCAAGCCTTCTATTCTTGGAAATTTTGATACAGTTTGATGAGTATCAAATAATTCTTTTCCTAGCATTTGGTAACCGCCGCAAATACCGATTACCGGTTTTCCTGAACGTGAAAACTCAACGATTTGTTCCGCCAAACCAGAACGGTAGAGAAAAGTCAAATCTTCCATGGTATTTTTGCTGCCCGGCAAAATAATCAAATCCGGTTCACGCAATCTATTTACGCTGTCAACATAACGAAGTTTGACATCAGGTTCATCTTCCAATGGATCAAAATCAGTAAAGTTAGAGATGTGCGGCAAATGGACCACGGCAATATCCACCCAACCCCCGCGTTCTTCTACCAGCATGGCCCTGCTTCTATCCTCAGGGACCGTATCCTCTTCCTGAATGCGTAAATCTTTAAAATAAGGTACCACTCCCAAAACCGGTTTTCCGGTCTTTTGCTCAAGAAAATCCACCGCAGGCTTAAACAGGTTCAGATCACCGCGAAATTTATTTATAATTATCCCGGCAACCCGTTTCCGGTCTTCAGGAGGAATCAATTCCAAAGTGCCGACTACGGCTGCCAGGGCTCCCCCTTTATCTACATCCGCAATTAATATTACCGGAGCGTTAGCCGTCCTTGCGATAAACATATTAACAATTTCATTATCCTGAAGGTTTACCTCGGCAGGACTGCCGGCACCTTCGATTACGACCAAATCGTAGGCGTCGTAAAGGCGGTTTAAAGCTTTGTTTATTATCTCAATTGAACCCGGCGCATATTGGTTATGATATTGTTGTGCAGAAAAATTGCCTATGGGCCTTCCAAGAACTATTACCTGCGATGAAGCATGACCATACGGTTTGAGCAGGATTGGATTCATGTCTACAGATGGCTCTATACCTGCCGCTTCAGCCTGCACAACCTGGGCACGGCCCATCTCACCTCCATCTTTGGTAACAAATGAATTCAGGGCCATGTTTTGTGACTTAAAAGGTGCCACCCGGTAACCGTCCTGAACAAAAATACGGCATAAGGCCGCTACCAATATGCTCTTACCAACATGGGAAGCAGTACCCTGAACCATAATTGATTTAGCAGCCATTGTTCAAACACTCCATTCCGGCCGGGGCTAGAGACTTAATATCTACTGGAATTCCTGCAACTGTTAAAAACACTTGTTCCGCCCTGGCCGCAATTATCTGGTTAACCTTTCCCGATAAATCTCTAAAAACTCTGCCCAGAGAGTTTTCCGGCACCAATCCTTGTCCAACTTCATTCGAAACTGCTATTAAATGCAATCCGGTTTCCACTGTATTTGCAAGTTTAACAGCTTGTTCTAAAATATATTCCTTTTTCTTCGCCAAGCTTACTTCCGGGCTGGAATTGTTCTTATCTAACAACAGATTGGTAAGCCATATGGTTACGCAATCAAGAATAAAAACGTCCCCTTGACGACCCTTTTGCAATACTGCCAGGACATTCTTTTCCTCCTCAACCGTTTCCCACAGCTGAGGTCTCCTAATACGGTGCAATCGTACTCTTTCTGCCATTTCATCATCAAGCACCGCCGCAGTAGCTATGTAGATTACCCGTTCTCCCATTTGCGCGGCAATTTTCTCGGCAAACTCACTTTTACCGCTACGAGAACCTCCCAGTACTAAAACCAGTTTTCCTTTCATCATTCACCAACCAAAAATTAGCTTAATCAAAAACATGATATTCATATTCTAGAATATTAAATAAAATCCTTTACTAAGAAAATACTACCCTTAACTTCCTTTACTATTTAAAATTTCTTTAACCTTATTAACCAATTCCTCTATCAAATGGGGTAGTGGAACGGCTCTCAAGCCAACAATTTCAATTTCTGTCCGACTTAAAGGCAAAAGTATTTTCCTGGCTTTGCTGGAAGCAAGCGCCTCGGCCATTTTAGGAGATAATTCTCCCAGCATGGCATTGGGTAATAAAATACTGATCGGTCCTACTATTAAATCCACCTTCCCCGCATTATAAACAACCGCGTTTTCACCGCTAGCTCCTTCATTTGCCCCGGCCCGGAGCATTACCGAAGTAGCGAGCGCATTGGTACCCAGCGCCAGTAATTCTAATTCTTCAGGCGGCAGTTCCCGGCGCAATCGTTCCATAATGTGCTTACCAATACCTCCACCCTGCCCGTCGACCACTGCTATACGTAATGCAATCACCGCCTATTCTGTCACCGAATTTGAAAGCTTTTTCCCCAACGTATAGGAGATATTTTACGATATTTCTATCCAGAAAAAAAGTCCCCTGGGACTATGTCGATATAAATTATATAATGTCAAAATATAATAATATTAACAATAACTGCCAATATGTGTATAATATTGTGGATAACTTATATATTTGATGAATTTTGTGGCATAGCGTTATGTAACTTTGATTCCAGTTCAACGATTTGTTGGTTCTTCCGAAGCAACCACCGGGCATAACGATAATTATTCAAATGGAGCTTACGGTTTTCATTTTCCAGGCGGGTTAAAAACCTATTTTTATCTTTTTCAATTCTTTCAATTAAATTCATTAATACTCTCCGGCTGAGCCGGAGCTGCTCAACTCTTTCCTCAAGTTCCTGTACCCGCTTCTTTAAGTAGGAAACATCTGCAATTTGTTCCACCATCACCACCACCTTACCTGGCATCTCGTTTTTAGTATATGCCGGGTAAAAGGTAAATAGACGATGTGGTGCTTTTTCATCGGTTTTTAACTAATTAAGTAAAATTAAACTGTTGTGAAATCCGCCGGACCACTTCTTTTAGAACCGCTTCATCCTCGACCAGAGCAATCCTGACATAACCCTCTCCTTGCCTGCCAAATGCCGTTCCCGGAATAACAATCACACCGCTTTTCCCCAATAGTTCCATGGCAAACATTTTCGAAGACCTAAACCCCGGAGGAATAGGTGCCCATACAAACATAGAAGCATTAGGTTTGGGCATGTACCAGCCGATCTTTGCCAGGCCGTCTACCAGAATATCCCGACGTTTTTGATAAGTCCGGGCGGTTTCTGCCACATAATCCTGTGGACCGTTCAAGGCTGCTATTCCTGCTTCCTGGATGGAACAAAAAACTCCGTAATCAATATTTGATTTAATTAGTTTTAAAGCTGAAATGACCTCCTGGTTTCCTGCAGCAAAACCAATCCGGCAACCTGCCATATTATATGTTTTAGAAAGAGAATAAAATTCTACCCCCACTTCTTTCGCACCCGGTATTTCCAGAAAACTCACCGGCTTGAAACCGTCAAATGCAAGCTCTACATATGCGGCGTCATGACATATCAATATATCATATTTACGAGCAAATTCAACCGCCTGCTCAAAAAATTTCCTGTCTGCAGAAACAGCAACCGGATTATTAGGGTAATTTATAAACATCATTTTTGCCTTCCGGGCAACATCTTCCGGGATAATGGTAAAATCAGGCAAAAAACGATTTTCTGCCAAAAGTGGTACCGGGTATATTTCACCCTGAGCCATGAAAATACTGAAACTATAAATGGGATACCCCGGATCCGGAACTAATGCTACATCACCAGGATCAATATAAGCAATGCCCAGGTGAGCCAGCCCGTCCTGAGAACCCATTAAAACCAACATCTCGCGCTCAGGATCCAAATTAACATTAAAACGTTTCTTATACCAGTCTGCCAGGGCTTGGTAAAGACGATTCAATCCTACTAAAGGATAAGAGTATTTAGAAGGATCCTGTACCGAGGAAGTCAAGGCGTCCATAATATGTGGAGCGGGAGGAAGATCAGGACTTCCTACTCCCAGGTTTATCACCTTTAAACCTCTTGATTCAACTTCCTTTTTCCTGTCTTCCATTTCGTTAAAAACACCCGAAGACAGACTACCCATTCGCTTGGCCTTTCTCATGTTCTCCTCCCGTTGCACCATTTCTTTTTTACTATTTTTTTGACTGCACTGTAAGGCACAGTTACTGAACCCAAGCAATTGCCTGTTTTATGGTCGCGCCCGTGATAATCTGAACCGCCGGTTATGAGCAACCCGTGTTTCTCCGCCAATTTGAGATAAAAATATTCCTGTTCCCGCGAGTGCGTAGGGTGGTAAACTTCCAAACCGGCCAGCCCGTTAATTATAAGCATGTTTAACATTTCATGCGCATTATTTTGGCCGGGGTGTGCTAAAACCGATACTCCTCCCGCCGTATTTATAATACTTATTGCTTCGGCTGGATTAAGCTTATAGCGCGGCACATACGCAGGACAACCAAATCCAATATACTTATTGAATGCTTCAACAGTACTATCCACTACCCCTGCTTTTTTTAAGACCGTTGCCAGATGAGGCCTACCGACGGCACCTGACTGGGATACAGCCAAAACCTCTTCATAACTAACCTGAACACCAAGATTTTTCATTTTCTGAACCATTTTAAAAATACGGCTTTTTCTTTCACCGCGTAAAAAATTTAATTTTTTCTTCAAATTACTATTATCTATATTAATAAAATATCCCAACAAATGTAATTCTTTCCCCAGGTATTCGGCTCCCAGTTCCACACCCGCAATTATTTCTATACCATTCAAATATCCCGCCGCAAGGGCTGGTTTAACCCCCTCCACAGTATCGTGGTCTGTAACAGCAATAGCCCTAAGACCAATAACTTTTGCCTGGCATACCACTTCCTCAGGTCCGTCGGTGCCATCAGATGCTCTAGTATGGACATGTAAATCTGCTGACATTAAAATTCACCTTTTAGAAATCTTTCTACATTTTTCATTTCAATACCTGCTTGATTATTCTAAGAAAATTTTCCCCAAGAATTTTCTTGACGGTACTATAATGATAACCTCTTTCAATTAGTCCTTTCGTAATAACGTAAATTTTGGAACAATCCTCTAATCCGGACGGGGGATGAACTATACCATCGAAATCAGAACCCAGTCCTACACAATTCACACCGCCTACCAAAACGGCATGATCAATATGGTCCAGAATCTTATCTACGGAAGATTCTTTCCCGCCGAGAAAATCAGGAACATAGGTAATACCCATAACCCCTCCTTTTCTAGCTAAAGCTTCTATTTGTTGATCGCTTAAATTGCGGGAGTGGGCACATAAGGCTTGACAGTTAGAATGTGATGCCATTACCGGATGCTCTGAATATTGCAGAACATCCCAAAAACCCTTTTCGGATAAATGGGAAACGTCAACCAGCATACCAAGACGGTTTAACTCCTTTACAACTGCCAAACCAAAACTGGTCAAACCTCCTCCTGTTTTTCCTGCAAGTACACCGTCGCCAAGGTCGTTACGGTTATTCCAGGTCAGTGTAAGACTGCGCACCCCAAGATGATACAACATTCTCAATGCATCCAACCTGCATTCAAGGGCCTCGCCTCCTTCCACCGAAAGTACCGCGGCAATTTTACCAGCGCCAAGAGCATCGTAAATACCGGCTAAACTCTCGATATGAACAATATTTTTATTATTGGCTTTAATCTCACGATAATATAAATTTATAAGTTCAAGTGCCCTGCGAAAAGCAATATGTTTAAATTGCGGAGCAATAAAAGCAGCAAAAAATTGCACTTTAATACCACCGGTTTTCAAACGAAAAAGATCAAGATGCCCCTTACCGGAAGAATCCCCCAGACGCCTTTGCTGCTCCAACATAGCGGTTAGTGTATCGCAATGAGCATCTACCACTATACTCTCACTGTGTAACCTTTGATAATCCTGATTGTCAAAAAGACCCATTGCAATAACAAACCTCCACTATAAATTTATTCCCTAATTTATCTATAATAATAAAACCTGTTTATTCAAAAGCAGAACAAACAGGTTTATAATCAACTGGAAGTTATAAAAAACCTACCGGGGCTCAACAATTAATTTTATGGCGGTTCTCTCCTCACCGTCAATCATAATATCTGTAAATGCGGGAATACATATAAGATCAACTCCACTGGGCGCTACAAAACCTCGTGCTATAGCTACTGCCTTCACTGCCTGATTAAGGGCACCAGCCCCAATAGCCTGGATTTCTGCACCACCCCGCTCCCTTAACACACCTGCTAAAGCACCGGCTACAGAATTTGGATTGGACTTTGCTGAGACCTTTAAAACTTCCATTCAACTTAACCTCCTTAATTACTATGTACAGACTAATTTTCCTAAACCCTTCTGTTTGAATAAATATTTCGCTAAAGTTTAAATGATTCCTTTTTTTGACTGAAAATATTTTTAAATATTTTTAAAAAACAGCTCATCAACCTCATATTTTTGAATCCGCTTAATTGCAGTTGCCTTACCATTATTTTCATCTATATCTACAACCACTCCGTTAAATTGAAAAGGACCAGTTGCGACCTCGAAACGTTGGGGGGTTTGAGTTATAAAACTGTCAATAACCATTTCTTTCTTAACCCCAATCACAGAATCAAAAGGGCCGGTCATACCTATATCTGTTATGTATGCCGTTCCACCGGGTAAAATACATTCATCTGCAGTTTGCACATGAGTATGGGTACCTAATAAAGCCGATATCCTACCGTCCAGATACCGACCCATAGCAACTTTTTCTGAAGTTGCTTCCGCATGAAAATCAATTATAATCACCATAACTCTTCCCTTGATCTCTTCCAATATATCATCCGCCTTGCGAAAAGGACAATCTAAAGGCTGTAGGAAAACCCTCCCGGCCAAATTTATTACCGCAAGTTTAACTTTTTTATTTTTACCAAAGATGCCGACACCAACACCGGGAACTCCCGGTGGATAATTAGCCGGTCTGATGATTCTAACTTCCTCGTCCAGATATTCAAAAGCCTCTCTTTTATTCCAAACATGATTACCCATGGTGAGAACATCTACTCCCGAGGCAAACAAATCACGGGCCACCTCTCTGGTAATACCCTTGCCTCCGGCAGCGTTTTCACCATTGGCAATAACCATATCCAGATCTAATTCCTTTTTTAACCTGCTCAAATTTGCTTTAACAGCTCTTCGTCCGGAACGACCGACAACATCACCTATTATTAGAAGGCGCAAACAATAACCTCCCATTATTTATTAAACACAAAAACTCTGCCTTCTTCACGAAAAGCAAAAAGAAATTTATCTTGAGTAGAACGCTTAATATTTTCTAACATGTGTTCAATAATCTCTTCCTGGACAAGCAAGTCTTCTTCAATAAGTTCATTTTCTTCCGTAACCAGATTATTATTCAGGCCCTGCCGGAACAAACCTACGATCAGGGTTATCTCTTCCTGTACCAACGTATCCACATCGCGCTGAATCTCTATCATGGTAAGATGGTCACAAACACTGTGTTCAAGAGAAACCATTCTGGTTTCTTTTCCTTCAAGAAAATTATAAACTTCGATACTATCCATTATTTTTCGTTTTAGACTTTTTAGTTCTTTATCCTGCAGCACCTGTGAATAAATAAATGTAAACTTAAGCAAATTATTTTCCGGATCAAAATTAATCGTCGCCACTTCCGGATAACGTACTAGAATTGAGATCAACAGACCGACACTATCGGTCAAATTATCCTTTTTTCCTTTATAACAAAATCCCAATGGAGTCACCTTCCTTAAGCCGCTGAAACCTGCTAAATATTAATGGATTTCTGTCTCGAATAAAGTATTCCTGCTTTTTTTTATGAACGAAGAACATAAATTTATTCCATTAAAGTAGAAAACGGCCTTTTTCAAGCCGTTTTCTAATTTATTTTGCGTACTCCACTACCCTTGTCTCTCTTATGATTACAACTTTTATCTGACCCGGGTAGTCCAATTCTCTTTCAATTCTCTTGGTAATATCTTTCAGAAGATATACGGAACCAAGGTCATCTACTTTTTCAGGCTTGACCATGATCCGGACTTCTCTGCCTGCCTGGATGGCAAAGGATTTTTCAACTCCTTCAAAAGAGTTGGCAATTTCCTCGAGCTTTGTAAGGCGTTTAATATATGCCTCCAGTGTTTCCCGTCTGGCACCAGGTCTTGCTGCAGAAACTGCATCCGCCGCCTGCACCAGAACAGCGATAATACTTTTTGGTTCTTCATCTCCATGGTGAGAAGCAATTGCATGAATAACTTCTTGTGACTCGCGGTATTTTTTAGCCAGGTCAACCCCTATTGCTACATGCGGTCCTTCAACTTCATGGTCGACTGATTTGCCGATATCGTGAAGCAACCCGGCTCTTTTTGCTATCTGAATGTCTGTACCAATCTCTGCGGCCATTAATCCGGCCAAATGAGCTACTTCAATGGAATGCTTTAATACATTTTGTCCGTAACTGGTACGGAACTTAAGTCGTCCCAAAAGTGTCACCAACTCCGGGTGCAAACCATGCACACCTGTTTCAAAAGTAGCTTGCTCTCCGGCTTCCCTGATCTGGGTGTTCACCTCTTTTTGAGCCTTGGCTACCATTTCCTCTATACGTGCCGGATGAATCCTTCCGTCGACAATCAACTTTTCCAGGGCGATTCTTGCTGTCTCTCTGCGAATCGGATCAAAACCAGATAATATTACTGCTTCAGGTGTATCATCAATGATCAGGTCAATCCCGGTCATAGTTTCAAAAGCACGTATGTTTCTGCCTTCCCGCCCTATAATACGTCCCTTCATCTCATCACTGGGTAAAGGTATTACCGCCACGGTAGTCTCTGCTACATGATCAGCGGCACATCTCTGTATAGCCAGAGAAATAATGTTACGAGCACGCTTTTCGCCTTCTTCTCTGGCTTTATTTTCTATATCTTTAATTAACAACGCTGCCTCATGTTGACTTTCTTTTTCAACACCCGAAAGCAACATCTGTTTTGCTTCTTCGGAACTCATACCCGATACGCGTTCCAATTCACTTATTTGCTGGTTATAAATCTCTGATAATCTAGCTTTGGTTGTCTCTATTTCAGATTTCTTCTGGTTAAGTATCTCCTCTTTTTTCTCGATTGAATCAACCTTGCGGTCCAAGGTCTCTTCTTTTTGCATTAGCCTGCGTTCCAATCTTTGAAGCTCCGACCTCCGCTCCCGGCTTTCTTTTTCAACCTCGTTGCGGAATTTCAAAACTTCTTCCTTAGCTTCTAAAATGGCTTCCCTTTTTTGGGCCTCAGCATTTTTTTCGGCTTCTTCCAAAATCCTTTTCGCTTCTGTTTCTACGGAAGCAATTTTCGCTTCAATTAAATACTTTCTAATAAGATACCCTACCAAAAAAGCAACCAGCGCAATGCCGGTAAAAAATAAAATATTAACATCCATTAATCTCACCTCCTCATTCCAATCAAATTTAGCTTGTTTTTTGGCCTGACAAAAAAAACACCGAGTATAACTCGGTAGAAAACGAACCAGATACTACTTATTTTATTGGATTAGAAACGGCAAAAAAGTAAGCCTAAAAATAGGCACTAGTTTTTAGTTTAACCGCACTGACTACCGGTTAAACTTTTACCCGTATCTATTTGGTTTTATCTATATAAAACCGTATTTAGTAGCATCTTAATTCTATTTTCTCCCAGCATTCATCATTAATTGTACAGACTTTTTTGATAGATGTCAAGACTCAACCACGGTCACTAAACTCGCGACAAATTTTACCTATAACCTCACTTGAGAACCCCCTGTATTTTAAAAAAAACGCCAGGCGGGAAACGGAACAATTATTACCGGACAAACCCATCTTTTTTTCAACCAATCTTAGAGCTGCCCTATATTCCGCTTCCTGCCCATATTCCGCCAGGACATCTTCAATAATATTTATTGCAACCCCCTTGTTTAACAACTCCTGCTTTAACAATACAAAACCTTTTTTTACCATTCTATTTTTTACCCAAAACCGCGAATAAGCCTGATCATCAATATACCCATAGTTATTTACCATTTCGATGACCTGGTGGGATATTTCGTCAGAAAAGCCTCTTTGCTTCAGACGCAATTCTAACTCACGACGGGTACGCCTATGTTTAGCCAATAATTTACAAGCAAACGATAAAGCTCGATTTATTTCAGTTTTCATTTAAAAGGTCTGCCCCCGGCACGTTTGAGAAGGAAGTTTTTAAGCTACTACTGATATTGAGGGACTGGCAAATTTTAAATTCTATCTCACCAGTGATTTCCGGATGTTCTTTAAGGTATTCTTTTGCGTTTTCCCTACCCTGACCAAGCCTGTGCTCCCCATACGAATACCACACACCGCTCTTATTAATCAGTTTTAAATCAACAGCTAGGTCCAATATACTTCCTTCTTTAGATATCCCTTTTCCATACATGATGTCAAAATCTGCCTTTTTAAAGGGGGGAGCTACTTTATTCTTAACCACTTTGACTCTGGTCCGGTTACCAATGATATCAGTTCCTTGCTTGATATTTTCCTGTTTCCGCACTTCCAGCCGGATGGTAGAGTAAAATTTAAGCGCCCGGCCACCGGTTGTGGTTTCAGGTGAACCATATATAACCCCAACCTTTTCCCGGATCTGGTTAATGAAAATAACCGTAGTACGTGATTTGCTTATTACCCCGGTGAGTTTACGCAGGGCTTGAGACATCAGGCGAGCCTGCAACCCAACATGGGAATCACCCATCTCCCCCTCGATTTCAACCCTTGGCACCAGCGCCGCCACACTGTCTACAACGATCATATCTATAGCACCGCTCCGGACTAAAGCTTCTGTAATTTCCAATGCCTGTTCACCGGTATCCGGTTGAGATACCAACAAATTTTCAATATCAACTCCCAGGTTGCCGGCATAGACCGGGTCCAAGGCATGTTCAGCATCTATGAAAGCAGCATTTCCTCCCACTTTTTGAGCTTCAGATATAGCATGGAGTGCCACCGTAGTTTTCCCGGATGATTCCGGTCCGAATACTTCAATTACCCGGCCGCGAGGCAGACCACCCACCCCCAGGGCCGCATCCAACGCTAGTGTACCGGTTGGAATCACTTCTACATTTAACTTTGCCGGAGTATCCCCAAGCTTCATAACCGATCCTTTCCCAAACTGACGTTCTATGTGTAGTAAAGCCTGCTCTAAAGCCCTTTTTTTATCCGACATAATACCAGCTTCCTTTCTATGTAGTGAACGCATGTTCGTATTGATTATATGACGCTTACCTTTTCTTGTCAATATATGAAAAATTAATTAGCATGCTAATTTAAATAAAAGCCTGCTTTAATCTTTTCCGGTCAAGTGAATATTTACCATATTCATAGCAGCATTTACGGCACCTTGCCTCACGGCCGAACGGTCTCCCGGAAAACAGTATTTCCTATAAAAGGTCATCTTACTGTCAGATAAGGACACATAAACCAGCCCCCTTGGTTTGCCGGGCAATGCACCACCAGGACCGGCAATACCGGTCACGGCAAGACCAATGTCAGAACCCACCGCTTTTCTTATCCCTTCAGCCATAGCCATCGCAGTTTGCTTACTGACGGCACCGTACCTTTCAAGGATGCCATAAGCCACACCAAGCGATTTATTTTTTATTTCATTACTGTAAGCAACTATTCCGCCTTTTAAGTATTTCGAACTTCCCGGTATTTCCGTCAGTCTTGCAGTAATTAAACCACCGGTGCATGACTCAGCCACTCCGATTGAAAGCCCTGCGTCCTTTAAAAGATTACCCACTTCTTCTTCCAACACTTGGTCATCAAAACCGAAAATATAATCCTTAAGACGCTTCTTAATTTTATCAGCAAGCTCATCTACCATCTTATCAGTCTCCTTGATACTGCCCGAACTTGCCGCAATCCGCACCTGGATTTCACCCGGCTTAGCCATGTAGCCAATGCCCGGATTCCCCTGACCACCTAATTCTCCAATTTGCTCCTGAACCGCTGACTCAGAAATACCGGTGAGTCTTAAAACCTTATACCTCATCAATGTCTTGCCTTGCAACTTATCCGAAAGAAACGGGACCACGGACTCTTCAAACATAACTTTAAGTTCGCCTGGAGGACCGGGAAGCATAATGACAATTTTATTTCCTTTTTTAATAAGCACTCCCGGAGCAGTTCCCCGCTTGTTAAGCAATATCTGCGCACCCTTCGGCAAATAAGCCTGTTTAACCAAACTTGCGGGCATATCCAAGCCCCGGCGGCAATAAAATTTTTTTAGTTCGGCAAGCAAGTTTTTATCTAAAACCATTGGCAGACCTAAAACCTCAGAAAATATTTCCTTGGTCAGATCATCAGTGGTAGGTCCCAAGCCCCCGGTAGTGATAATCAATTCGGAACGTTCCAATGACTGCCTGAAAACCTGCTCCAACCTTTCCTGGTTATCCCCGGCAGTTGTATGTAATACTACCTCTATACCCATCCGGGCCAACCTCAACCCCAAATATTGGGCATGGGTGTTTAAAATATGACCCAACAATAATTCAGAACCGGTAAAAATCAATTCTGCTTTCATAAACAATCTCATCCCCTATCTTATAAATTATACCATATTCACGAATTTAAATAACCAAAAAACCTTAACATTAAAAACCACCGTTCCGCATTAAATTACCGGTACGGTGGTTTGCAAATTTAACGTGATCAATTTTTATCCAATTTTATTCAGCTGGCACAGTAACTTGAGCACCTTCTTTATCGTATAGTATCAGGCGAAACTGTTCTCCGGAGATTCTCTCTTTTTCCATCAGCATTTCGACCACCCGATTAAATATCTGTTTTGAATTAATAATATGATTTTTCACCCGCTCCTCCTGTATTTTAACAATACCGACCAGGGTACGGTGTTTTAAACCCTGCGGCAAACTTTCAGGACAGATTATGCCCAATTTGGACATTCCGGACCGTAAAATTGTTTCCGCAACGCGCATCGCTTGTTCAAAATCTCCCGATGCACCGGTACTGCGATTTCCCAAAATAGTTTCCTCAGATACAGCCCCGGCAAGCATTACAGCAATTTGGTCCTCCAAATAATCTTTAGTATGCAGATAGGTATCGTCTTCAGGAGTCTGGCGCATATATCCCAGGGCATCACCCCGGGGTGTAATGGTAAGTGTGGAAACAGAACCGGGACGCACAACTTCACTGAGCAAGGCGTGACCCAGTTCGTGAATGGCCACCCTCCTCATCTCCTCCCTTGCAGGTCTTTTATCAAGTTTGCCTCCCATCATTACCTTGTCAATTGATTCGTTAAAGTGACATTGCGATATTTCCTTACAATCTTCCCGCATAGCCAGGATAGCTGCTTCATTGGCCAAACTTTCGAGATGTGCCCCCGAAAAACCAAAGGTTTCCTTAGCAACTATTTCCAGGTCTACATCCTCAGACAGGGGTTTATTACTGGTATGCAACTTTAAGATCTCCAATCTTCCCTCTTTGTCGGGCAGATCAACTTTAACCTGGCGGTCAAAACGCCCCGGTCTTATCAAGGCCGGGTCAAGCATATCGGCCCTGTTTGTAGCCGCCACCAGCAGTACCCTTACTTTATCGTCAACCTTAAGACCGTCCATTTCCACTAATAACTGGTTCAAAGTCTGGTCATATTCCAAATGGCTGGTAGTTTGTCCCCTTTTGCCACCTAATATTTCAAGCTCGTCAATGAAAATAAGCGCATTTTTTCTTTGCTTGCGCAACGCCTTTTCCCTTGCCGTTTTAAATAGTTTCCTTACCCGTTGCGCACCCACACCGGCGTACATTTCAATAAATTCCGAACCGGAGGTAGAAAGAAATACAGCATCGGTATAACTGGCAGCAGCCCTGGCCATTAGTGTTTTTCCAGTGCCGGGCGGACCGGTAAGCAGAATACCTTTTAAGGGACGTATCCCTAGTTGTCTAATATCATCATAATTCTTGATAAAATCCAACCCTTCTATTAATTCTTTAATAGCAGATTCTTGTCCACCGATATCTTCGAATGATGTTTCTTCGATTCTTAAATTACTTACACTCTCAAAATTCTTGGTATCAATCAAACCTCTAGCCCTAATAATGTAGTAAAGACCCCCTGCTGCTACTAAAAGAAAGACGAACGGGGTGATCTCATAACCTAATGCTGCCAGGGAGATCACAGCCGCTAAACCTAGCCCGATACTAATTTCTTTAAGCATTAACCATCTTCACCTCCAGCAGGTAACATACTGGTATTACCGTAAAATCCCACATTAATGGGAATTATTTTATCAAGAGCATGCCCCTGGTGTTTGATTCTAAAATAAATATTTTCCCGGTCCAAATTTATTTCGGCCTCAGCACCTAACGCTTCCGCCTCGCGGTTGACCACCGCCGCCATATCCTGGTAGTTCCCCTGGACGACAGCCTGGTAAACGGCATACTGGCTATTGTACCAAACCTGATTTAGAATATCGTCGCTATCATCAATAATTCTTAACTCAAAAGAACGCTTACCCATAATATGGTTAATTTCCTTATGGATTTCTTTATAGTTATCCATCAAGTCAGCATCATTGTTAATATTTATTTCTATCAGGTACTGGCGGTCTACTTTGCTTAACTGATATGATTCCACTACCTGATTTTTTTCCAAGGTAGCGTCCAGCGGTTCCTGAAAACTCAATTTTTGATATAACCACTGCATGCCAAAAATAACGGCCATCCCTGCCAACAGGGAAAATATAATCACAGGTATTTTTAAACCTCGCCACTGCATGCAGTTCTCCCTTTCCAAGGCCCAAGATAGCAATACTGTTACATAATTATAGCATAAAAGACAGCTTTGTTTCCTTAGTAAATAGCTGGTATGAAAGAACCCTGTCACATATCAACAGCGTTCTTTCTTAGTAACCTTTTCTCTTTAATAATTTCCAGGTTGCCAAAAAGTAATCCATACCGGACCAGATAGTAAACACTACTGCCACGGCCATGGCTACATGACCTAAGGTTAAAATAAAATGAAAAACCTTAAACGGAATATCTCCTATAAACATGGCTACTATTGCTACAATCTGGGTTGCCGTTTTAATTTTCCCCAAAATACTTGCCGGCATGATCACTCCTTCTGTAGCCGCAACGGCTCTTAATCCGGTTACGGCAAACTCTCTGCTGATAATTACCACTGCTACCCAACCGGACAACAGGTTATGTTCAACCAAAGCGATTAAAGCCGCTGAAACCAGAATTTTGTCTGCCAAGGGGTCCATAAATTTTCCAAGCAATGTCACCTGCTTGTTTTTTCTGGCAATATATCCATCCAGTCCGTCGGTGGCAGCACCCAGGATGAAAATAGCAGCAGCTAAATAATCGGCGTAGTCAAACCTCATCGACGCCACAATTAAAAATATGGGGATTAGAAATAACCTTGCAAGTGTTAACCGGTTGGGTAGATTCATTGAATTAGTTCCCCGCTCAGGTCATATTCCCGGGCGTTCTTAATTAAAACTTTTACTATTTCACCCTGTTGTAAAACCAAATTTGATTTAAAGAGCACTCTACCGTCTATGTCCGGAGCATCCCCCTCACTTCTCCCTATATATACACCCTGCTTTTTCAGACTGCGTTCTTCCACTAAAACCGTGATTACTTTCCCGATTTTTTTTAAATTTTTTTCCAAGGAAATCTTCTGTTGCTGGAACATAGCCCGGTGACATCTTTCTTGTTTTATTTCTTCCGGCACTTGACCGGGCAGTATTGCCGCTGCTGTACCTTCCTCTCTCGAATATGCAAAAACCCCCACCCGGTCAAATTTTAATTCCTCCATAAAATCAAGCAATTCTTGAAAACCTTGCTCTGTTTCACCTGGAAATCCTACAATAAAAGAGGTCCGTATAGTAATACCGGGTACATCCGCACGCAGTTTTTTTACCAGTCGCACAGTTTCCTCCCGGCTGCTGTACCGGTTCATCTTTTTGAGGATCTCATTTTCCGCATGCTGGAGGGGCATATCCAGGTACCGGCATAATTTTTCTTCCGTCGCCAGTAGTTTTATAAGTCCGTCAGTTATTAAAGTGGGATAGGTATAGAGTATTCTTAACCAAACCAGGTCTTTCACTGCAGCCAACCGTCTTATTAAATCATCTAAAACCGGCCTGCCGTAAAGATCAATTCCGTAAAATGTGGTATCCTGGGCTACAAGAATCAACTCTTTTACTCCGTATTCAACCAGCTTTACGGCTTCGTTTAAAATATCTTCCATGGTTCTGCTTCTGTATTTTCCTCTTAAAGCAGGTATGATACAATAAGAGCAGCAATTATTACAACCTTCCGCTATTTTCAGATAAGCTGTATACCGTGGTGTGGTTTGTATCTTTGGCGTATTTGAAGTATGAAGGTACCCGGGTATGCCAACCCGTGAAAAACTTTCTCCCGCTAAAACCCTTGGTATTATTGCAGGAATATCCGTAATATAACCCGTCCCGATCAATGCATCTATCTCCGGCATTTCAGCCAGTAATTCTTTTTCATAACGTTGCGCCAGGCAACCGGTTACCAGAAGGGCGCGGCAGTTCCCTCCGTTTTTTAACCGTGCAAGTTGAATAATAGTCTTGATAGATTCTTCCTTGGCATCATTAATAAAGGAACACGTATTTATAATAAGCACTTCAGCATCCTGTTCACGGTTGGTTATTTCAAAACCTGCGTTTTTTAAAAACCCCAGTATTACTTCTGAATCAACCAAATTTTTGGGACAACCCAGGCTTACCAATCCTACTTTAACAGTCATACTCCATCTCCTGACGCGAAAAAATATAATTCCCATCCTTTCCATTCTTTATTAATGTACAACCTGTAAAGAAAAAAGTCAAAGGGAGGAAAAAAATCATCGCAACAATGTCATACAGTGTCTAGATGTTTGATTAAATCAAAATTTTAAATTCTTCTTAATTGTTGCCAGCAAAGGAAAATCAAATAAAACGTCGAAACTCATATTGGAAAATAACAAACGGGAGGAAGAATGTGTTAATATACTCATTTGACGGAACCGACCTTAAAATGATGCTCCGGGGAGCAATCGACTTTTTTAAACAATCAAAAGATGAAATAGATTCCCTGAATGTTTTTCCCGTTCCTGATGGTGACACCGGCACCAATATGTATCAAACGCTGCTCTCTGCAGTTGATGAGGCATGCAAAATGGATTCCAGTCATATCGGTCTGGTAGCGGAAGCTTCTGCCAGAGGGAGCTTGATTGGTGCCCGGGGTAATTCAGGAGTTATTCTTTCTCAATTTCTATACGGTTTTGCCCGATCGTTGCAAACCAAAGAAAAAGCTTCTGCTTCGGATATCATTAATGCCCTTAAAGACGGCGCTCAAAAAGCCTATAGCGCCGTAATGAGCCCGGTTGAGGGTACTATCCTCACAGTGGTAAGAAAATCAGCTGAAGGAGCTGCCGCCCAGCATAGTGAAAATTTGCTCCGGATCATGGTCACCATGATCCATCACGCTTTAACCGCTTTACAGGAAACTCCCGACCTGCTTCCCGTTTTAAAACAAGCCGGCGTGGTAGATGCCGGTGGCAAAGGTTTTGTGGTTATCCTGGAAGGTTTCTTACATGCCCTGAAGTCTGCTTCCCCAGCAGCAAAAAACATTCAGAAACCGGTTTTTAAAAAGGCGCCTGAAAAACCTTTTCATGACCAATTTAAAAAAAACGAACTTACCCAGGTAATAGATTGTATTTACTGTACCGAACTCCTATTAAAAGGCGAAAATCTGCCTCTTGAAGAAATTAAAAATAAACTTTTACCATATGGCGATAGTTTGATGGTAGTCGGCGATAAAGAACTTGCTAAAATTCACATCCATTCCAATCACCCGGGAATGGTTCTGGAAAGCTGTCTTAGATACGGAACCATGCATGATCTGAAAATAAATAATATGGCAGAACAAAGCCTCAAGCTTTCCGAAAAAAGCACGCCGGATGGTTATAAACATTTCGGCATTATTTCCGTCGGGGCAGGTGCAGGCTTAACCAATATTATGAAAAATCTCGGTGTGGATGCTGTGCTAACCGGAGGGCAAACTTTTAATCCTAGTACGGGTGAAATTTTAGCATTAGCAGAAGAAGTGCCAGCAGAAAAAATCATCATATTACCCAATAATAAAAATGTAATTCTTGCCGCTGAGCAAGCCGGCAAGCTTTCCCGCAAGGAAATCAGCGTAATACCTGCTAAAAGCATACCTCAGGGTATTAGTGCTCTCTTGACCTTGAACCCGCAGGATGATTTTTCCACCATGGTTACAAAAATGAAAGCAGGGCTTTCATCCGTTAAGACCGGTGAGATTACGACCGCGGTACGAGATACGACTTATAAAGAAATGGAAATAAAAAAAGAAGAGTATATCGGCCTGGCCGAAGGTGATTTAATTGTCAACGGAACGGATATCACAGTGGTACTGAAGAAACTCCTGGAAAAAATTATCGATGGAAAAGGCCTGCTCATTACCCTGTACCGCGGAGAAGCCATAGACGCCGGTTTGGCGAAAGAACTGGCCGGTAAAATGCAGAAGGTTTTCATAGAACAGGATTTTGAATTGCAATACGGCGGCCAACCAGTATATCATTTTATAATTTCAGTTGAGTGAAGGAAGGGTTTCAATGAACGGGATAAAAATAGTTACTGACAGTACGGCCGATCTGCCAAAAGAATTGGTAACGAAACACGAAATTACCGTTATCCCTTTAAAAATTATTTTCGGTGAAAAAGAAATTTTCAGGGATGGTATTGATATAACCACCGAACAGATATACAAACAAATGGAAAAAAATAACATACCGGGTACCTCACAACCAACACCGGCAGAATTTGTTTCTGCGTACAAAAAACTTGCTTCAGATGGGAGTAGCATAATTTCTATCCATATTTCGTCGGAAATGAGCGGCACCTATCAATCCGCCAGACTGGCCAAAGAAATGTTGCCTGATTTAGATGTCGAGGTTATCGACTCCCGGCAGGTCAGTATGGCTCTGGGATTGATTGTACTTAAAGCAGCTAAGTTAGCAAATGAAGGAAGAACAAAACCGGAAATTTTAAAAACTGTAGACCGCATTATTTCTAATATACAGGTGTATTTTATTGTCGACACCCTTAAATATCTTCAGCACGGAGGACGGATCGGCAAGGCGGAAGCGTTCTTAGGGACGATACTGAATGTAAAACCGATTTTGCATATAAAAGACGGGCTGGTACAACCCCATGAAAAAATCAGAAGTAAAACCAGGGCGATTGAAAGATTAGTGCAAATATACTCTGATTATACCGGGAGTAAAAAAACAATGTGTTCCATAGTGCACGGGATGAATCCGGCAGACTTTAAAGAACTGGTCAAAAAAATAACCCCGCTGTTAATGTATGATGAACCAGTTTTTTCGACTCTCGGCTCAGTAGTCGGCACTCATGTTGGTCCGGGTGTTATTGGAATAATATTTACCGTTGAATAAACTAGTAGCCCCTTTCAAATTCATTCCGGTACCCGGGCCGGAAAGCTTCTTTCTACAACCTCTCCGGTATCTCCAAGGAAACCGAGATTTTCCCCGTTATATTGCACTTCTACCACACCGGCATTGCCCAAGGTAACATATATTTCCTCTTGGGCTGTTAAAGATTTCGATTGCCCTGCTGTCAACAGACCTTGAAATGCCGGTGAACCGTCAATTTCTGCGCCAATCCAGCACCTACCTGATTTAACATCTAAAACCAAATCAACACCGTGATCTTGTACCGGTGGTTCCGGTTCCACCACAGGAAGCTGGCCTTCGGGTTTCTGGGCCGGCTCCCCCGAAGAGAGCGGTGGTTGTGCAATTTCCTTCCTTTGATCATCCTGATTCGGCATTGCTTTTATCACACCGTAATAAACCGAAACTGTCAACCCCAATATCACTAGGGTAGCAGCAAAATATAACCAGTGTCGCGGTTTCTTTGTAAGATCTGACCCAACTTCCTTTTCCGAAGACCTTTTAGCCGCTCCTTGAATTTGTTCCACTGCAAATTGCTGGTGATATATCTCCAGTATTTCGCTGGAATCAAGCTTTAGAAATTTAGCGTAATTTTTCAGAAAAGCCTTGGCATAAATAGGACCGGGAAGAACTTCAAACCGCTCTTCCTCCAGTGCTTTGATATACTTGCGGCGAATTTTAGTCTTTTCCTCTACTGCCTCTAAAGTAAGACCGTTTGCTATTCTAGCTTCTTTCAGCCTATCACCGATATCCATTAAATCACCCCCACCATTATATGCTTTTAAAACAGGTCATTTTAAAGGCTAACCACAAAATCATAGATTATTTTTGACGCATACTCAATATCTTCGGTATTCACACACAAGTCAAATTCTTTACTGGGCACGTCAGGGTACTTATACAAAGGGTCATAATAATTTTTTAACAAGTAAGTAAAAACATATGAGAATTCCCTTGATTCGAGAGACCTCTGCAACTCTTCTACTTTGGAATGACCGATTTTTTTGGCTAAACAAGATACTGCATCCTGCAACAGCTTTATATTCTCACCAGGTCCGGCAGTATATTCTTTCTGAATTCTTTCTACCCGGCTTTTCATAGAAGCATATAATAATACCCGGTATCCTTTTTCTATAGAGTCAATAATTAGATTTGGAACCAGTAATTTACCAACTCTTTTACTTTCGCACTCCACTATAAAAATACCCTCTTGGCCAACTTCCATTAGGAAATTCGCGATCTTGCCTTCAAAATCCTTCTGTGACGGTGAAGGGGGCAATCCAATTTTCCCGAATACCGAACCCCTGTGTCTGGCTAAACCCTCTAAATCTAATGCCGGGAGACCCATCTGGGCTAACCTGTTAAGCACTTTTGTTTTTCCGACTCCCGTCAAGCCATATAAAACAACGGCTTTTTGCGTTAGTCCTTCAGAACTTAGATAGGCATTCACACATCTCCGATAGGATTTATAACCACCGGCCAAACGAAAAACATTATAACCTACAGCATCAAAAATTGTTGCCATAAACCGGCTGCGTTGGCCTCCACGCCAACAGAACAGAATTAATTTTTTTTCACCAAGTATGATTTTATCCACATATGCAACCTTCGTGCAAAGTTGAGGTGCTGCAAGCTCCAACCCCAATCTTCCAGCGGCCTCATACCCTTCCTGACGGTAAACCTTCCCCACCGCAGCCCTTTCCTGGTTATTAAGCAATGGAACATTTATGGCACCTGGTATGGTCGCCTCTGAAAACTCCTGTTCAGAACGCACATCAATCAGTAAAGCGTCTTGCATTTTAAGTGCTTCTTCTATATTAATCTCCTTAATCAATTTTTGGACCACACCTTCCGCAATTATGAATGTTAAGATCTTATAGATTTTCCTCTTTAGCAAAATATATTAAGTCGAATATTAAATACCCTTCTTAAAAACCTGGTCATATTGTTCCAGCGTCATTAAAACCGCTCTGGGTTTGCTTCCTTCATATCCACCCACTATACCCTTCTTTTCCATGATATCAATCAGCCGCGCAGCTCTAGCATATCCTATATGTAACCTTCTTTGAAGCATTGAAATTGAAGCATGGCCCGCCTCTATAAAAATATGTGCTGCCCTGGGCAACAACTCATCTTCCAACTCCAGGTATTCTTCTTCTCTGGTGTTATCTGTTAATATCTGATCATAATACACCGGCTCAGCCTGCTTCTTTAAGTAATTAACCAAATCCTCTACTTCGCGGTCCGAGAGGTAAGCACCTTGAACCCGTACCGGTTTTGAAGCACTAACCGGAAAAAACAACATGTCACCTTTGCCTAAAAGCTTTTCTGCACCTGCCAAATCCAAAATAGTGCGGGAATCAATTTGAGATGAGACAGCAAATGAAATTCTTGAAGGAATATTAGCTTTAATCAGTCCCGTAATCACATCCACTGATGGACGTTGAGTAGCCACCACCAGGTGAATACCCGCGGCCCTGGCCATCTGTGCCAGTCTGCAAACTGCGTCCTCGACATCAGCAGGCGCAATAATCATCAAATCTGCCAATTCATCAATAATTATTATAATCAGCGACAGCTTCCTGCCGCTATCTTTTTCTTTCTTTTTGATTAACCTGTTATATCTGGTTATGTCCCGAACTCCTGCCGCAGCGAATAATTCATAGCGGTTTTCCATTTCCCTGACGGCCCAACGCAAGGCACCTGCTGCTTTCTTGGGGTCAGTTATAACCGGAGAAGTCAAATGGGGTATGCCGTTATAGGTCGTTAACTCGACCATCTTTGGATCTATTATTAAAAATTTCACTTCATCCGGTCCGGCCTTGAAAAGAATACTTGCAATCAAGGTGTTGAGGCAGACACTCTTACCCGATCCTGTAGCTCCCGCGATCAACAGATGATGCATTTTAGCCAAATCCGCTACTACCGGATTACCGGCAATATCTTTACCCAGGGCGACAGTCAACTTTGAACCTGAACCAGTAAACTCCTGTGATTCCAGCAGTTCCCGCAAATGTACCTTTGAAATCTCCCGGTTCGGGACTTCAATCCCAACTGCTGCCTTTCCCGGAATAGGTGCTTCTATCCGGACCCCGGGAGCAGCCATTGAAAGAGCAATATCATCGGCTAAACTTACTATACGACTTACCTTCACTCCTGATGGAGGTTGAATTTCGTACCGGGTTATTGCCGGCCCCCTGGAAACTTGAATAACTTTCGCCTTGACACCAAAACTTTTCATCGTCTCCTCAAGAATACGGATGTTTTCGCTGATGTCTTTATTAAAACGAACATTTTTCACCCGGTACGGTCGGGATAGAATAGACAGAGAAGGTAGTTTAAAGGCAGGTTTTTCCGACAATCGTTCCTGGTTTAATGCTGGTGGTAATATAATTTGATCATTATCTTGAATTTTATTAAAACTATTATCAAAAATTTTAACTTTAGGAACTTTTTCCTTTTTTTTTATTATTTTAGAGTTATTTAAACTATTACGATCATCTTTAAATTGTTTTCTTGCTGCCGGCAGTGTTTCTAATATGGTAATTTGCTCTCCTTCATGGTCGATAATAACAGGAGAATGAAAATTATTTTCCTGTTCGTCTTCTTCTACTTCAGTGAAGAGAAAACCTGTCATACTTTGATAGCCTTTTTTAAAAACTTCCCGTATTTTACCGATCAATTTACCAGTAAGGGCAGTAAGGGACCGGTTGGTTAAAAGCAGCACGGCCACAAGACCGGCAGCCGACAAAATAATATAGGTACCGAAAATACCAAATGATTTTCTAAGAATATAACTAATCAGGGCCCCAATTAATCCCCCGCCGTCACCGGCAGCACCTACACTAAAAGAATCTTCCAGAGGAATTATTAAATGAAAAAAAGAAAGGGCCACCAGACATAAAAGCACAACTCCGTACATTCTTTCAGAAACCACGATCCGGTTGCGTTTGCTTACCAATCTGACTCCAACCAGAATTAGCAGTACAGGCGGCAGATACCTTCCTTCTCCGGCAGTACTTTTTAGAAAGCCGCAAACAAAACTGCTTATTAATCCGGAATAAGGATAAAAAAGGCTGAATATACCCAAAATACCCAAAACCGCCAAAACTATCCCTAATATTTCGCTTTTAATTTCATCATTGAGCTTTTTTAGTATTACCATATTTAACCTCCAAAAATAGTATACTACAGTTATTACCATTTATCCTTTTAATGGCATAAAAAAACCCCCTTTGTTTATGAGGGGTATTAAAAGGAATAATTTATTTCATGAAATTTAAAGCCCCCTGGCCAGGGAAAGTATAATTACCGATAAACCCAAAACCATACGGTACCAGGCAAACACGGCAAAACTCCTTTCAGCCACGTACCTAAGCAGGAAAGCAATCGCGATAAAACCTACCACTGCTGAAGATATTACACCGGTTATGAAAGCAACATTAATGTCGCCCGGGGCAATATCTTTTATTTTATACAATCCCGCTCCAATAATGATCGGTGTAGCGAGCAAGAAAGAAAACCGCGCTGCTTCTTTACGTGTAAATCCAAGCGCCCTTGCTGCAGTCATAGTTGCCCCGGAACGTGATACCCCGGGAATAATGGCAAGCGCCTGGGAAAACCCCACCAACAAACTGTCTGCCAGAGACAAGCCTTTGATGTCCTTTCTTGTTTTGGCTTTTTTATCTACCCAGTATAAAACGATTCCCATTACTATGAGCATCACACCGATTAAAAGCGGTGTCCTGAAAACGGTTTCAGCTTGTTCTTCCAAAAAATAACCTGCCGCTGCTCCGGGTATAGTGGCAACCAATATACACCAAAACAATAAACCCTCGGATTTAAATCCATGCTTTAATGCGTTAGCAATAATTGCCAGCCAATCTTTCCCAAAAAAAGCCACCACAGAAACCAATGTCCCCATGTGCAGGGCTACATCAAAAGTAATCCCACTGTACGCCCAACCCATAATCCAAGGGACAAGAACCAGGTGAGCAGAACTGGAAATTGGCAAAAATTCCCCTAAACCCTGAACTACACCTAACACAAGCGCCTGAAACACCGTCAATATATCAACACCCCCGGTTTCACTTTTATCATTATAGCACAAACCGACCGGTCTAAAATATAATAAAACAACTCCCGGTAAAATCCGGGAGTTGTTTAACCGTCAATGATATTTCCTGGTGACAATTCGGCTTTTAAATAATCAAATGGGTTTGTGCTTAGCAACTTAATTATTTTTCTCTTTCCGAAACCGGTATCCTCCACCAGCATGGAAACTCCTTTATATTCAATCTCCTTATATTCAGGATATTTTGTAGTATCAAAACCTTCCAACACAAGTTCCAGCGGCACTGGTGTATAGATAATCATTTAAGGTCACCTCCATTTCTATTCACCTTTCCATTCTTTGATCATTTCATTGATTTTATTTACTGCATCACCAATCCCTCCTACCGCATTAATCAATCCGATGTCTACAGCCTCTTTGCCTATTAATACGGTCCCGATGTCTCTGGCCAGTTCACCGGTACGAAACATTAAATCCCGGTACTCTTCCTCCGATATCCTGGAATGACCGGTGACAAACCTAACCACTCTGTCCTGCATTTTATCAAGATATTCATAAGTCTGTGGCACACCTATTACCAGCCCGTTAAGACGAATGGGGTGGATCGTCATGCTGGCGGTATCGGTTATAAAGGAATACTTTGCCCCCACTGCAATCGGTACACCGATGGAATGTCCGCCACCAAGCACCACCGAAACGGTGGGTTTGGACATGCCGGCGATCATTTCCGCCATGGCCAATCCGGCTTCTACGTCTCCGCCCACAGTATTCAGAATGATCAATATTCCTTCAATCTCCTGCGCTTGTTCCAATGCCACCAACTGCGGGATCATATGCTCGTACTTGGTGGTTTTGTTTTGGGGCGGAAGCGTCAGGTGACCTTCGATTTGGCCTATAATGGTCAGGCAATGAATATTGCTTTTTACCTCCGGAATTTGGGTTGACCCCATTTCTTTCATCGCTTCCATACCACTTTTGGTTTTACCCGTAATTTTTTTACCAGGCCCGGGATCCTTTTCAGGTTCTTCAATACGCCGCGGAGCTTCTCTCCTTTCGGGTTCTGGATTTTTATCCGGCACGGGATGGTAAGGAAATATTGCCGGATCGGGGTTGTAATTAGTATTTTTCACTGTGTTCACTCCCAATAGGCATTAGAGGTTATTTTTTGCCGACAGCTTTATTATGTATCCTTTCCTTTAGAAATATAAAATACACATGGTATAATGATACTGGACAAGGCAAAATTAAGTGTTGTATTTGGCAGGATAAGAGAACAGATAAAATGTAGTATAATATTCTTTGAAGAAGGTATTAAAAGTTAAAATTATTATTATATCAAAATTTATAGGAGTGTAAATAAGTGCAAAACATTAACGTACTTATTGGAATACTATGTGTCATTACTGTTGGTATTATTGGAAGTATAATTTGGTGGAATTCTTCTTCCTTAATCACCAACATCGCACCGTCAGAGGTATCTAAAATCGAAATCTTTAATGGTAATACGGGAAAATCAATTACAATAAAAGACACAACTGATATTAACCATATCATTACAAATCTCAATGAAATATCTCTCAAAAAAGAAAAGATCTCATTAGGTTATATGGGCTATTCTTATAGAACAACAATCTATAATTCTAATGGTAATATTTATAAAAAATTTATTATAAATTCAAGTAATACTATCCGAAAAGATCCATTCTTTTACCGAGATAGTTCAGAAAGCATTGATTATGGCTATATTCAAAAATTGTTTAATGAGGATATTAAACAGTAATCTTTAAACCAGCGGATTCATGCGTTGTACCATGGAACCCACGGACAATATTGAATACGATGTTCCAAAAACAGTTACGATGTGGGCTTTTCCGATATCAAGGACACTGTGCCTGTTAGTAAACACGCAATCTTAATGTTTTGCAAAAGCTACTGGAATACTAAGGCAATTAGATTCAAAATGATAAAAACCAGAAGCATGACCATTGTCCTTACTCCTGGTTTTTTATAAAACTACACCCGAATATAAATAGGTTTTTCGGTAACCTCAATATATCCTGTAATTTTTTTATATTTCCATGATGATTGGTAAAATCATAGGCCTTCTCCTGGTTTTTTCATATAGAAACTTTCCTAAAGACTCTCTTACCTGGGATTTAATCGCTGACCATTCTGAGACACCCTTATCTGAACATTTATCGAGGGCACACTTAACTTTTATTTTTGCCTCTTCCAACAGTTCTTCCGATTCACGCACGTATACAAATCCTCTTGATACAATATCTGGTCCGGCGACTACCAAACCGGTTTCACGATTAATGGTAACAACTATTATCATGATACCATCCTGGGATAGAAGTTTGCGGTCTCTTAAAACTATATTCCCCACATCTCCAACCCCAAGCCCGTCCACCAGTACCTTGCCTGCCGCAACCCGATTGGTCATACGTCCTTTTCGGCGGGTAAATTCCAACACCTGACCGTTTTCCGCCACGAAAATATTTTCCGGTACCACTCCTACGTCCCTAGCCAATTCGGCATGCCTGATCAACATCCGGTACTCACCGTGTACCGGCACGAAAAACTTCGGGCGTACTAAATTGATCATCAGCTTAAGTTCTTCCTGACTGGGATGACCCGACACATGAATACCGGAAAACGCTTCATACATTACCTGCGCACCATGTTTAAACAATTGGTCGACAATTCTCGCCACCAGCTTTTCATTGCCGGGAATCGGTGTCGCGGAAATTATAATAGTATCACCAGGAAGTATTTCCACCTGCCTGTGGTCTGATAAAGCCATCCGCGTTAAAGCCGACATAGGTTCACCCTGACTGCCGGTAGTCAGAATAACCACCCGGTTTCTGGGCAGGCGGTTGGCCTCATCCAGTTCAATCAAAACTCCGGGTGGGATATTGAGATACCCCAACTCATATGCAATATTGACCACGTTAACCATGCTCCTGCCAACCACGGCAACCTTGCGACCGTGCCTGTAGGCAGTCTGAATGGCCTGTTGAAGCCGGTGCACATTTGAAGCGAAAGAAGCAATAATTATCCGTTCTTTAGCCTGGCGGAAAGTTTCATCGAACGAATTTCCCACAACTCTTTCGGACATTGTGTAACCCGTTCTTTCCACATTGGTACTATCGGAGAGCAAGACCAGAATGCCCTTTTCTCCCAACTGAGCCAAGCGTTGAAAATCAGTCACCTGCCCGTCAACCGGGGTTTGGTCGATCTTGAAATCACCCGTATGAAATACTACACCCAATGGCGTATGAACTGCTATTGCCACTGAGTCTGGAATACTGTGCGAAACTCTGATGAATTCAACTTTAAACGGGCCGATACGAACGCTGTCTCTAGGTTTCACCGTATGCAAGGCCGTGTTATTAATCATATTTTGTTCTTTTAATTTACCCTGCAGCAAACCCAAGGTGAGTTTTGTCCCGTAAACAGGGACATTGATCTGGCGCAGTACATAGGGAAGGGCCCCTATATGGTCTTCGTGCCCGTGGGTAAGCACAATCCCACGTATTATTTCACGGTTTTCCAACAGATAAGTAATATCCGGAATAACCACATCTATTCCCAGCATTTCCTCTTCCGGGAACATTAACCCGCAGTCAATGATTAAAATATTTTCCCCAAATCTCACCACCATCATGTTTTTTCCGATTTCCCCCAGCCCCCCCAGGGGAATGAGGGACAATTTTTGTTCTTTAGACAAATTCACACCTCCTATCCCGTGAATAAACTGCATTTAGTAACCACAACTGGTGAGTAAGTTTAGGAGAAGGTGGGAAAACATTAAATTGACTTCTGGGTTTAGGAAAGCCGTTCTATAAACTAAAATTAATTATACTGCATTTTATAACCCTTCACAACTTATTTTTATATTTACTTTCCAAAGGCCATAAAACCTGAAAATATCTGTAAATTTAAAAAATTTTCATATCTTCCAGAAGGTTTTTGATTAATTTTTTTTCACCCGCCGAAGCTTCCACCAGAGGCAGGCGGGGCCTGCCAACCTGCCATCCAAGCATGTTTAAAGCGGTTTTAACAGAAACTGGATTGGGAGCAACGAACATTCCTCTAAATAACGGAAACAGCTCCAAGTGCGTTCCGGCAGCCAGGGTGGTATTGCCCGAGGTGTAGGCATAAATCATTTCTTTTATCCTTTTTGCTGCCAGATGGGCGGCAACGCTGACAACTCCCTTACCTCCCAGTGCTAATACCGGTAGAGTATGAGAGTCATCTCCGCTGTATACGGCAAAATGCTCCGGCAACAATCGGCATAGTTCACTTACCTGATCCATTTTACCGCCAGCTTCTTTAATAGCAACAATATTTTCCAACTGCGACAGCCTCACTACCGTCTGAGGTAATATATTTACCGAAGTTCTTCCGGGAACATTATACAGCATCACGGGAAGCTCCGTACTTTCCGCTACCTTTTTAAAATGTTGATATAAACCCTCCTGCGAAGGTTTATTATAATAAGGCGCTACCAACATAACCCCGTCTACCCCGGCTTTTTGTGCGACCTGGGTCAGGGCAATACTTTCATGAGTAGCATTTCCTCCAGTACCGGCCAAAACCACGGCCTTGCCCCCCACTTCTTCCACTACTACCCTGAAAAGTTCGGCCTTCTCTTCTTTGGACAGTGTCGGGGATTCTCCCGTAGTACCGGCCACAATCAGTCCGTCCGACCCGGATTGAACAAGGTGAAGGGCCAACTTTCTGGCCAGGCTGTAATTTATGGTCATGTCTTCATTAAAAGGTGTGACCATTGCAGTAAGCAAATGGCCGAAATCGTTTTTCAATTCTTTCACCTTCCTTTTTTCAGTTTGGCAAATTAAGTCCGAACCGGCGGTGCAGGGCCCGGATACTTTTTTCCATATCTTCCTTCTTAACCAGCACCCAGATTGTAGTATAAGAATCCGCCGATTGAAAAATTTGAACCTTTTCTTCGGCAAGTGCCTCCACTATACTTGCCATTACCCCCGGCACACCAGTCATACCAACTCCTACGGCCGCAACTTTTGCACAATCGGGTAAAATTTCCGGGCTGCTCCCCATATTTTCCAAAATATTGATAGTCTTAGCTACGGTAGGACTCTCCACGGTAAAGTAAATCGCTTCCGGGTACACATTAATAAAATCCACACTGATACCAGCCAAAGCCAGTGCCTTGAATATTTTCTTTTGAAATTCAGTTATATCTATAGAACAGCCGGTTACCACTTTAATCCGGGTGATATTGGAAATATGGGTAATACCGGTTATGAGCCGGTCTCTGGAAACATCAACAGTTTCATTGGATATCTTCCTGTGGGAAGATACCAAGGTGCCGGATGTGTTACCAAAAGCACATTTTATCCTTAATGGGAGCCCTTTAAGCATAGCCATTTCCACAGCCCTGGGATGAATTACCTTGGCACCTTCACGCGCCAACTGACAAATCTCATTATAGGTGATAGCTTCCAGAAGCCTGGCGTCGGAAACAATATGCGGGTCAGCGGTCATTATTCCTTCAACATCAGTAAAAATATCAACCCGGACCGCGTCCAGGGCAATGCCCAACGCCACAGCCGTTGTATCACTGCCACCCCTGCCCAGTGTTGTAATTTCTCCTCCTTCAGTAACTCCCTGAAAACCCGCCACGATTACTATTTTCCCCTGCCGGGCATATTTAACCACTAATTGAGAGTTGATTCTTAAAATGCGCGCTTGGTTATAGTTTTGGTCGGTAATTATTCCAGCCTGGGCACCAGTGAGAAAAACTGCCGGATAACCTGCTTTTTGTATAGTAGCCGATAAAACCACCCCTGAAATTACTTCACCACAAGACATCAGAAGGTCGGACTCCCGGGAGGAAATCATCCTGCCACCGGCAGTGGCAAAGGAAACAAGTGTATCAGTAGCATAAGGCGCGCCCATTCTCCCGATAGCGGAAACCACAATTACCGGGCAATGACCTTCCTGCCTGGCCTCTATTACCCTGGCAACCACTTTTTCCCGTTGCTCATCATCCACGAGGGAAGTACCCCCGAATTTTAAAACCACAAAGCTCATTATCCGTTCCCCTTCCAACTGTTGGAAATAAGGATTCCTACCAGGAAACGGTACTTGCGCCAAACACGCTATTTATTTATAAAACACCCATATTTAACCACAAGCTCTGCAATTTGAACCGTATTGGTAGCTGCACCTTTTCGAATTTGATCCGCTGCGACCCAAATATTCAAACCATTGGTAATACTGTTATCTTCTCTGATCCGGCCGACAAAGACCTCGTCACGGTTGGATGCAAGCAGTGGCATGGGGTATTTATTTTCAGCGGGATCATCCAAGACAATTATTCCAGGAAACTGTGCGAACAACTTCTTAGCTTCCATGGGACTTATTTTCTTTTCAGTTTCTATATTTATTGCTTCCGAATGACTCCGGTATACAGGAACCCTCACGGTGGTAGCAGTTATGCCGATAGATTCATCATGTAATATTTTCTTAGTCTCCCTGACCATTTTCCACTCTTCTTTGGTATAATCCAAGTCCATAAAAACATCGATATGCGGGATCAAATTAAAAGCAATCTGGTAAGGATACACCTTGGCCGTAATTTCGCTATTATCTAATACCGCTCTGGTCTGTGTCGTTAGTTCTTCAATAGCACCCAGACCGGACCCGGACACCGCCTGATAAGTTGCTACCACCACCCTTTTTATTTTCGCGGCATCATAGATGGGCTTTAACGCGACCACCATAAGGATGGTCGAACAGTTAGGATTGGCAATTATGCCGTTATGCTCCTTAACATCTTCCGGATTAACCTCCGGTACTATCAGTGGCACTGCGGGATCCATTCTAAAATTACTGCTGTTGTCTATAACTACCACACCCCGTTCAACAGCGGCATGAGCAAATTCCAAACTTGCCGGACCTCCCGCAAAAAAAGCAATATCCATCCCTTCAAATGATTCTGGTGTAGTCACCTCAACCGTATATGTGTTTCCTCTAAAATTAAACTGCCTGCCTGCGGAACGGGTGGTGGCACAAAGCTTTAACCCGCCTACAGGAAAGTTTCTTTCATCCAGGATTTTCAGCAATTCCTGTCCGACTGCTCCAGAAGCTCCTACCAAAACCACATTATATTTTTTCACTATATAAATCCCTCCCGTACAAATTGTTTACCGCATCAACCGGTTACTGTCAAGTCCGGACCGGGAAGTAGATATATTTGGAATCAATCTAAATTAACGCATAATTAATACCGGCTGATACTGTCTGCCCTTCAATGCCTCAAGTATTGTATCTGTGATCAGATCCCACTTGGCCATTAAAGAGTTCGGTTTTGCTAACGGATTATCCTGTCCAAATGGTACCATATAAATGTTCCGCATATTAAGAAGCATTCCAATATTTTTAGCATTCATACTAAGCCCATCATTAGTGGAAACTGCCAGTACCACAGGACGCTGATTTCTTAATTGTGCCTTAACAGACATTAACACCGCGGTATCAGTTATTCCGTTGGTCAGCTTTGCCAACGTATTCCCGGTGCAGGGCGCCACAACAACTACATCAAACAGCTTTTGCGGACCTATCGGCTCCGCTTCAATTACAGTAGTAATGGCTTTCCGGCCAGTCATCTCGAACAACATATTTTTCCACTTATCACTGGTCCCGAACTTAGTATCAGCACTATCGACAATACTGCTGATGATCGGAAAAACTTCTGCTTCTTCATCCATCAGTCTGCCTACATGGGGCAATACCGTGTCCAGACAACAATAAGACCCGGTCAAGGCGAAACCAATCTTGACACCCTTTAAACGCATGAAAAGCACCTCCGAAACCGAAAAGCCAAATTATTAATTAAGCACCTCATCCAACAAGAGCCTGGTAATGACACGTACCAAGATCAGACCCGCTGTCTTAGGAGATACTTTGCCGGGTAGACCCGGTGCCAGAACTGCCTTGATCTTCAAACTCTCCGCCGTCTGAAAGTCGGTACCACCAGGTGCTGAAGCTAAATCTATAATAACGGCATTAGACGAAATTTTTTTTAATATTTCACCTGTTAATACTTGTGCAGGTATGGTATTAAAGATAACCTCGGCCTCATCCAGGTAATCAGCCATATGGAGAAAAGGAATCGGGAGCAGTCCCATTGCTTCTATTCTCGCCAGATGCTCAGGTCTTCTAGCAATCACTCTGGTACGTGCTCCCATCAAACCAAGAAGCCGTGCCAGGGTCATGCCGGTCCGCCCAAAACCCAATACATAAGCCGAACTGCCGTGGATAGTAACAGGTAGCATTTCCATGGCTATTTGAACGGCACCTTCAGCTGTGGGAATAGAATTTAAGATGGCGACCTCATTAAGTTTCATCAATTCAATAAGATGAAACTTATTTGACCGGGCTGTCTCTTTCAGTAAATTTCTTGCCGTTCCCACAAAAACAGGTGTATTTTGGGGAATTACCGGTGCCAATGCATGGCTGAAATCTACGTGCTCACCCGACAAAGGACAATAAAGATACCCTTTCTCGTTTATTCCCGGTACAGGTAAAATAACCGCCTGAACATTTTTCAAGCTTTCTTCAGGCTTCCGGCACGGAATAATACCAACGGTATCGCCTTTTACAGGAAGATACGCCACCTTAACGGTAGCACCGGACATCGCAAGCTCAGTTGCCAAAAAAACCTCTCTGGCATCCCCACCTAAAACGGCAATACTTGTTCCTTTTAGATTTGGCCGCAATACCATAAACCATCAAACCTTCTGCCTGTTGTATGTTTACCAACAGTATATGTGTTTTCCGGTATGGAGGTGCTTGTCATGCCTTTTAAACCTATTCAAACAAAAGCTTTTCTAAACCATATACCACCCTCTCTAAATGCATTGTCTTACGAATACCCAAAAGCACTCCGGGCATAAAAGACTCACGGTTAATAGAATCCTGTCTTATAGTAAGAGTTTGGCCCAGACCGCCGAAAATGACTTCCTGGTGTGCAACCAGACCCGCCAGTCTTACACTGTGAATCCTGATACCTCCTGAAAATTCAGCCCCTCTGGCTCCGGCAATTTTTTCAACTTCCGCAGGCGAACCCTGGCAAATATCTCCGCCTCTTTGTTCAATAATTGCCTCGGCAGTTTTAATGGCAGTTCCGGAAGGAGCATCAAGCTTCCCGTCATGATGCATTTCGATTATTTCCACTTGGGGAAGATAACGTGCTGTCTCAGCAGCAAATTTAATCATTAACAGCGCGCTGATTGCAAAATTGGGTGCAATCAAACCACCCGTTTTTGATTCTTTCGAATAACCAATAATTCTGCTTATTTGCTCCTGATTCATTCCGGTTGTCCCCACTACAGGACGAATACCGTTTTCAAGATAACGAATTGTATTCGGATAAACTGAATCAGGACAAGTGAAATCAACTGCTACATCCGGCCTGGTGCTGTTTAATAATTCTTCAAGGTTCTCATCAATATTAATTCCTATTTTCCCAGTTTCCATCAGAGTGCCGATATCCTTATTCTCTCCCTGCCCGTCAACTGCTCCGACCAGTTCCATATCTTCAGCATTCCATACTGCTTTCACTACTTCACGACCCATACGTCCACTGGCACCGGCAACAATAACCTTTATCAATTGTCTACCCCCTACTAAAAAAAAAATAATTAGAACCTTGACTCAACTTTTAAAATTAATTGTCTTATATATAACTAAATATGTCAATACAACAGCGCAATTAACTCGACCAAATGATAGACAGAATAAAACTGTGTCCATTGCGTAAAAAAAGAATTTTATCATTGGTTACCGAAAGTAAAAAACAAGGTTTAAACCTTGTTTTTTACTTTCGGCTACTATTTAACTCTTAAAAAATCTTTACCGTCTCCGGTCTGCTTTCCGTAACTACCAAGCTTATACCCTTCTGCATCTGTGCATGGGGAATGCTAAAATCCGCCAGCGGATATCCTGAACCATCGGTTAAGAGATAGTATTTGGGCTCATATATTCGATAATTAAAATGCACCCGGCTATTTTTCTTCTTGCCATCAGAATCCGGCAACAACTTTCACCTCGCATAAATTTTAAATTAAACTATAATTATTTTTCTACTATGAAACCGTTTTCCAACCTTGCTTAAGAATATTAACATTTAACTGTCCCGCCTCAGGAAAATCCCTTTTCTCAACTACTCCTGAAAAAATAAAGGCATCCGCACCATAAAGAGATTCTACATACCCACTGGTAACTTCGAATTCGGTTCTTGTTCCCTGTAATTCATCGGCAGGATTATAAGAATCCCCAAGCACCAATTCCTCGGCATAGTTTTGAAAAAGCGACCACATCAACGGTTCCATATTGCTGTCGGGAAATATTACCGGCAGGTTAATTTCACAGGTTGCTTCTCGCCGGGAGATCATATGATTATGGGCATAGAGTTTCTCCGTAAGATTGTCCACTATATGCTCAATACGTCCTTCCGTTAGTGACTGCCGGTGCATGGCCAGTAATTTTTTCGCAAGTGATCTGATTAAGAGGTAGTTACGGTGAACATTTCCCAGTGCCAACGGATGGATACGTTCCGCAAGTATGGAAAATGCTTTTATCTTCTGGTCATTACTGCATACATCGGCCCTTTCACCCGCCAGTGCTAAATATGAATACACATCTTCAATATTCACGGGAATTTTAGCTGCGGGATTGTTTGGATCCTGAGGGTTAAAAGCATTGACCACACTTGGGTCGATCGGACCCAATTCCCCCATTTTACCCATAACAATTTCATCCGCCCCCAGGCAAAGTAAGGTGCCTGCGCTATAACACCGGTAAGGTACCAGTACATTAAAACTGGGAGTATACTCCCGCACCAGGTGGACCAGGCGCCAAGGCGTAAGCACATCACCTCCCCGGGTATAAATAAATAAATCCAACTTCGAGCATTGACCAATCATTTCTAAATGCCGGTAAAAAACCTTGGTTACATCCGGAGCTATTCTGGTACTGACATTTTCACGGTCTCCCGTGATATAACATATAACAGTAGAGCCTCTTAATTCAGATATTTTTTTTATTAACTCAACCCTCTGGTGGCGGGACATATTATCCTCCATCCGATTTTTGTATCTTAGTATATCAAAAACAAAAGTAATTACTCATTAAACACCTGTTGATTATAAAAAAGCTATAATGATAGTCGCCTGCAGTTGGGACTGGTTTGGTCTAATTCCACTATTATAACTTCAGAACCAATTTTTTTCACCGCATCCCAAGGTATGACAAGTTGCAGCCTGTCTACCCAAAAGTTAATAAAATTGCTCTTTTTAGGTAAAATAATTGATTGAATGGCACCGGAATCCGTATCTATAACCAGATCTGATTCTCCAACCACGCCGAGTCGTGCTCCGTTATATATATTTACTATTTCTTTACCAATCAAGTCACCCATACGCATTTTTAATCCCCCAAAACTGAGACTTCTAAAACCTTTTTAGCAGATCATACTTTTTTCCAGGAGTCAATAACCAGATACAAATAAGGATGAATCACTGCCAATATTATTGATATCACTGCCAGAGGTTCCAGGCTTATTCCTCCAACCTGTATACTTTTAGGAAGATCTACTTCTAAAAAAGTGATCATAATCATCAAAGAAAGATAAATACCACCAGCTACACCGATTAAATTTGCCAGCGCTTTAGATAGTGGACTGGACCTGGTTTCACCAATTGATTCCCAATCTTTTTCCCGGTATTTAAGTTGACGGGTCCTTTCTTTAACCGATAGTATCAGCAGTAAAAAAAACACACCCCAAAAAACTACTTTCCAGAGCAACGGCACCACCTCCGTAATTAATAATATTTAGGACATGCCGGAAATATGCCGGGCTCAAAATAAAAAAACCTGCTCTTTAAAGCAGGAATATTAAGAAAAATCATATTTTACCGGTAGAACCGAAACCTCCTGCCCCTCTCTCGGAGAAAGCCAACTGCTCCGATTCTTTAATCACCACGTCGAACACCGGAACAAAAACAAGCTGTGCGATCCGTTCACCGGGATTAATTATGTATTCTTTTTCGGCATGATTCAAAATTACAACTATAATTTCACCTTTGTAATCACTGTCAATTACTCCAACTGAATTGGCCAGTGATATCCCGTGCTTAGCCGCCAGACCGCTTCTCGGGAAAACCAATCCCGCAATATTCCGGTGCGGTATTTCAATAGCAATACCTGTAGGTATCTTGACCCTGGCACCAGGCGGCACCAGCATTGGTTCATCCAAGCAAGCAGGTAAATCCAGACCAGCAGCTCCCGCCGTAGCATACCCGGGATATGGAATAGTATCTCCAATTTTTTCAGAAATCTTTTTTACCCGTACAGAAATTGAAAAGTTCATGCCATCTCCCACTTTTTTAATATTTAAAACTGTTTTATTACTTTTTGAAAAATATTACCGTCTTCCCAAGGACCAACAGTAGCCATGGTAAAACATTCAGGTTTTAATGCTGACAAGGCCAATTCCTGAATCTTATCCGGGGTCACCTCACTTACCTTATGTACAATTTCTTCCGGATGCAATACCTTCCCCAGATAAATCTGGGATTTTCCCAATCTGCTCATTCTGGCACTGACACTTTCCAAGCTTAGATATAAATTGCCTTTAATCTGGTCTTTTGCTCTACGCAGCTCATCATCCTTGAGGCCGTTTAACTGAATATCTCTGATTTGCTTAAATATAATATCCAAAACCTGTTCTACGTTTTGTTTACTTAAACCGGCATAGATACAAAACAATCCGGTATCATGATAAGACGCGTGGTAAGAAAAAACTGAATAGACCAAACCCCTCTGCTCTCTTATCTCCTGAAACAACCTGGAACTAATTCCACCACCAAGGATAGTGTTAATTACCTGAAAGGTATATATGTTTTTGTTATCCAAACTAAAACCGGGGGTACCTATACAAAGGTGTACCTGCTCGGTTTTTTTGTTGCAACAATTTGTTTTTTTGCATGACAACGGTGTAATCATTTTCCTGGCCAATACCTTATCTTTCTTGAGGTCCAAGATATTCTTAAGTTTGTCCACTACCTTTTCAGGTTCGATGTTTCCTGCTACGGATATTATCATGTTTCGGGGAGTGTAATGCTTTTTATAAAATTCACATAATTGTTTTCTTGAAAGCCCTGCAATTACCTCTGCACTTCCTATCACAGGCAGCCCCAGGGCATGTTCCTGCCACATTGAACCGGCAAATACGTCGTGCACCAGTTCGTCCGGAGTATCCTCATACATTTTTATTTCTTCTATGATTACATTTTTTTCTTTTTCAATGTCCCGTTGGTTAAATTGAGGTTGAAAAATCATATCGCTTAAAATCTCTGCCGCTAAATCAAAATGTTCGTCAAGAACCCTGGCATAATAACAAGTGTATTCCTTGGTCGTAAAGGCATTCAAAAAACCACCTACCGCATCAAGAGCTTCAGCAATCTCCTTTGCCGTACGTTTTTGTGTGCCTTTAAACATCATGTGCTCGATAAAATGTGATATGCCGTTTATGTCAGCGATTTCATCCCTTGAACCTACATTTACCCAAAAACCTATCGCCACTGAACGCACATGCGGAATATTTTCTATCAGAATGTTTACTTTACGATCAAGAACTACCTTCTGGTACATTTAAAATTCCTCCTCAAATACCATACTTAATTATTCGTTAAGCAGACATGTGATTCCTCTACGTATAATCCATTCAAATCTTTCATTTTGGATAATAATCAGTTTGTTAAGTAATGATGCTGCTTATTACTGCGTTTTTAACCCCGGAGTATTATTACAACTGACGTTAAATAATTTTAAAAATATATTTAACGGGTGCATTGCTTTTATATCCCGGTCGGAAATTAAATCAACGCTCCCCACCACTTTCCCGCCTGCCAGAACCGTGATCCGCCCAACCCTTTGGCCTTTATAAACCGGTGCCTTCAAGTCGTGGTTTATTTCAACAATTTTTTCCAATTCATCCGGCTGATTTTTTTTACTTACTACACCTATTTCGGAAGATACCACGGCTCCAATTTCTTGGCCCCGGCCTTCTTTAACCTTGATGGTATCAAAAAACTCGCCCTTTCTTAATAACCGGACATACTCAAAACCTTCAAACCCGTAATTTAAAAGTTTAATTGAATCTTGCCAGCGATCAGTACTGTGAAACACAACGCTGATTAACTGCCGGCCTTCTCTGGTAGCTGAAGCCACTAAACAGTTCCCCGCTTCATTGGTAGTACCGGTCTTTACACCGTCCACCCAGGAACAGCTCCATAACAGACGGTTGGTATTATTTAAATAATGCTTGTTTTGCGTCCCAATTACTTTGCTTCGAGTGCCGACAATCTTTTTAAAAGTCGAATTTTTTAAAGCATAACGGGTAATTAAAGCCAAATCACGTGTGGTCGTGTAATGGTTCTTGGCAGGAAGACCGTTAGTGTTTATGAAATTGGTATTTATTGCACCGATTAATTTAGCCTTTTGATTCATCATTAGAACGAAGTTCGCTTCCGTACCGGCAATATGTTCGGCAATTGCAACACAAGCGTCATTTCCCGATTTAAGCATGGCACCGTAAATTAAATCTTCCAGGCTCAGCTTTTCTTCCGGCAGAAGATCCAGACTGGCCTCCCCGACCAAAGCGGCTCTAGGGCTAACGGTTACTTCTTGCTGCAAGTCTCCTCCTTCAAGAGCCAATAGTGCGGTCATAATTTTGGTTGTACTGGCCGGCGGCCTCCTCTGTTCCCCATTTTTATCATAAATAACCTGGCCGGTTTTTGCATCCATCAATATGGCGGCTTTGGCTGTCACGGCGGGAACGTCAGGCATACCACCGTGAGCGGGTACAATATTAGCAGTAACTGTCAAAAGGATAGTAAAAACAAACCCTCGAAGTAAAAAACTCATAACTTTAAATTTGCATTTCACTTTAAACCACTTCCTTTTTCTCTAACCAGGTTCCCCACTTTTTATATTAATTATTAACATAACTAAAACGATTCCCCGTAGATTAAGGTAGTGATTTTGTCTTTAACCCGGCAAGCATAATGGATACTTTTACCAATTCAAAACCCTGCTTTTTCAATTCTGTGACTATTTGCGGCAGGGCATGAACTGTCGGCGCGGTAGGATGCATCAATACTATGGCTCCATTGTGAGCATTTGTAAGCACCCGGTTTAATATGATTGACGGGTCCGGACGTTGCCAATCTATCGTATCTATACTCCATAAAATGGTTTTATATCCGGTTTCTTCTGCGGCTTTTAAAACCACATCTCCCCTTTCACCGTACGGTGGAGCAAATAGTACCGGTTTTGTCCCGGTAATACCGGTTATGACATTTTCCGCTTGTTTAATTTCATTAATATTAGCGGCCAGAGATATTCGATCCGGATGGGGATGTGAATAACCATGATTACCTATTCCATGTCCGGCACGCGCAATCTCGCGGACAAGTTCCGGAAAATTTTCCGCCCATTGTCCTCCAATAAAAAATGTCGCCTGGACATCATTTTCTTCTAAAGATTCCATGATTTGCGGAATATATTCCTCCCCCCAAACAACATTAAAGGTCAGTGCTATTATCTTTTCCTTAGCATTCCCCTGGTAGATAGGTGCTGCAGTTAAATCAACGGAATTGTCCCATGGTTTAATAAAATAATTTGACAAAATAAAAATTAATAAAAAAAATACTAAAATAAATTTAATCTTTTTTTTGATGTTGAAGATGGTAATTAGCTTCAATGACCTTCCCCCCTCATAACACCTATAAAATTCTATGAGGCAGGGCGGTTAATTATTTATAAATAAAAAAACCTCTTTTGCGAGGTTTGTTTAACAGTTTTGACTCTCCCGCATTTTATAAAAAGTACGGGAGAAGTCTATGATTTGGTCTATTTGCGGATACTGTTCTTTCGTCTGGGAGGACGATAGTTATCATTCTTGTCCCCCTTTTTTTCAGGATAAGGCATGGTTTCTTTTTTGGAAAGCTTCAAGCGGCCCTGATTATCATAGCCAATTACTTTTACCATGACATAATCTCCTTCTTTTACCACATCCTCGACTTTGTTTACCCGGTAGTGTGCCAGTTGAGAAATGTGCACCAAGCCTTCTTTACCCGGTAGCCCGAACACCCCGGGAATAACTTCGACAAAACAACCAAAGTCTGTTACCCTGGTAACCCTACCATTATAGATTTCACCGGTATGCACATCTTTTACCAGGTTTTGAACAATTTCCAGGGCTCGCTTACCATTATCTTGATTTACGGCAGCTATAAACACCCGGCCGTCATCTTCAATATCAATATCAACACCGGTTTCATCAATAATCTTCTTAATAATCTTACCTCCCGGTCCGATTACGTCACGGATTTTTTCCGGGTCGATAATAGTATGGATGATTCTCGGTGCATTGGGAGATAAATCCGGTCTGGACTCGGGAAGCACCCGGAGCATTTTATCCAAAATATACATTCTGCCGTCGTAGGCCTGGGCCAGAGCACGTTTAAACACTTCCCCGGTGATTCCAAATATCTTGATATCCATCTGTATAGCAGTAATCCCTTTAGCCGTCCCGGCAACCTTAAAATCCATATCTCCCAGTTGGTCCTCAAACCCCTGAATATCAGTCAAAACTATAACACTATCTTCTTCTTTGATTAAACCCATAGCAATTCCGGAAACCGGAGCACTGATAGGAATGCCGGCATCCATCAGAGCCATGCTGCTGGCACATACACTGCCCATCGATGTGGATCCGTTTGATTCCAGCGCTTCCGATACAATACGAATAGTATAAGGAAACTCCTCTTCGGTGGGTATTACCACTGACAGCGCCCGTTCTGCCAGAGCACCGTGACCGATTTCACGGCGGGCAGGAGAACGCATGGGCTTAGTTTCACCGGTACTGTATGGTGGGAAGTTGTAATGATGCAAAAAACGCTTGGATTCTTCAACACCCAAGCCATCCAGTATTTGTTCTTCAGAAACTGTGCCCAAAGTAACTACTGAAAGAATTTGGGTTTGCCCCCGGGTAAAGACCGACGAACCATGTGGACTGGGTAATACTCCTACTTCAACCGTTATAGGACGGACTTCATCTAAAGCCCGGCCATCGATGCGCTGGTTTTCATCAGAAATCATCTTACGCATCAATTTTTTTTCTTCCGAGTTAATAATTTTTTTTAGTACCCCTTCTTCTTCCGGATAATCCTCCAAAAATTTCTCTAAGATTTCTGTTTTTATTTCGCTAAGGTAAGTATCCCGGGATAGCTTGGAAAGCTTTTCACCGGCACATTTGTGAAGTGCCGCATCCAACTTTTCAACAGCATAATTGGTAACTGCTTCAGTCATTTCAGGTGCAGGTTCGGCAACATCAATTACCATCTTCTCTTTGGCTAAACCCATACGCAAGGCCTCGGCACGAAAATCTTCAACAAAATCCACGATATTCGTAATCACTTTTTGGCCACAACTAATCGCCTCGAGAATTACCTCTTCCGACACCTCTTTCGCACCAGCTTCCACCATCATTACCGCATCTTTCGTTCCTGTCACCACCATGTGTACATCACTTTTTTCAGACTGGTTTAATACCGGGTTGATTATAAATTCTCCGTCGATATTACCAACTATAACTCCGCCTATAGGAAACATTAGTGGAATTTCAGAAATATGCAGTGCCGCTGAAGCTCCGATCATCGCTGCTATTTCAGGAGCATGGTCTTGATCTACCGACATAACAGTTGCAATAACCTGGACTTCATTACGCATTTCTTTGGGAAATAGCGGCCGGATCGTCCTATCAATCAGCCTTGCCGAGACAACCGCCTTTTCACTGGGTCGGCTTTCACGTTTTATAAAACCACCAGGAATTTTGCCCACGGCATAAAATCTTTCCTCATAATCAACCGTTAACGGAAAAAAGTCAAGTCCAGCCCTGATATGGGAAGAAACAGTAGCCGTAACTAATACCGCCGTTTCGCCATACCTGACAAAAACCGCTCCTCCAGCCTGTTTGGCCAACCTTCCCGTCTCAATGCTCATTGGCCTGCCGCCGATGTTGATTTCTCTTTTTAAAACTGGATATGGATACATTTAAAGGCATTACCTCCTAAAGTAATGTGCATTTTAGCAAATTATGATAACTTCTATATATAAATATTATTTCCTTCTTGAATGATAAAAAATACGTCGGTCCCCAACATGACAAAGAAGCGGGCTAACCCCGCTTCCAGGCATAGTATTATTTTCTCAAACCAAGTTTTTCAATTATTGAACGATACCGTTCAAAGTGGCGGTCCCTTAAATAATTAAGCAATGCCCTTCTTTGCCCAACCATCTTTAATAAACCACGCCGGGAATGATGGTCACTTTTATGAAGTTTCAAGTGCTCAGTAAGGGTATTTATTCTTTCTGTTAATATAGCCACTTGAACTTCAGGAGAACCGGTGTCGTTTTCATGCAGCCTGTACTTTGATATAACATCCTGCTTTTGCCCGGAAGTCAAGGCCATATGTACTCACCTCCTCTTAAACATAATCGCTGCAAGCCAAGCTAATCGCCGGAGAACGTATTCCCTAGCCTGCAGTTCCAACATTTTATTTCCCAATGATAGTTATTACCAAACGTCCACTTGGTATATCCTTGGCTACTATATCAAACACCCGCCCTGATTTAGCAAAGAAACCACGAAACCGGGTAGCAGTAGGAATTTGACCGGGAATACCACCGGCAGCACTTACAACATCCGGTACGGTGATTTTTTCCTGCCTAAGGTCCCGTAAACGTTTTCTGGCATGTTCAGTAATGAATACCTTCACTTTATTAACCTTTAAATTTAATATGCCTTTATATGATAAGTTTGTTCGTCTTTTCCCTGACTCAGGAAAGCATACAGGGCATCCTGAAAGGCCGTTAACCGGACATTCTCAACATTCGCCTGGTGATAAATAGTTTCAAGCTCTTTTTTCAAAGACTGAAATTCTTCACTTAGGCAAATCATGGCGATATGGTTCAGCCATTTTTTAATATCCTCTTCGGGTGAATCAAACCTGGGAGCACCCAAGATTAATTTCTCCTTTCTCTACGGAAAGACCTTTGAAATTATGAGCCGAGGGAACCTTTTCATACGGGACTTTTAACGGATTCATTTTAGCATAAAACTGCTACTGATGTAAACGTTGCCTAATTAAAATTATATTGACCCCTGACCCTTTTTATGCTCTACTTCAAACCATTCCGCCCTGGCTTGGGAAATGTCTTTTTCGATTTGTTTTATTAGATCCGGTATTGTGTTAAACTTTTTCTCTTCCCTCAATTTTTTAGTAAAACTTACTTTTATATTTTTTCCATAAAGGTCGCGTTTAAAATCAATTAAATGAACTTCAACATTTCTTGTCTTATCATGAAAAGTCGGTTTAATACCAATATTAGCCAGACCTAAATAGTTTTCGCCGTCAATATATACCCTGGCCAGGTAGACTCCATTAGCGGGAACTAAAAGATTCTCATCTATATTGAGGTTGGCGGTAGGAAAACCAAGCGCACTGCCCCCACGTCTTTTTCCGGTTACTACCTGTCCTTCCACAAAAGGATGGTATCCCAAAAATTTAGCTGCTTCTTTAACTTTACCCGCTAACACCAAGCTTCTGATTAAGGTGCTGCTTACTACCTGACCTTCAACCATAACCGGTGGTAATATCTTGATATCATATTGGTAAATAGGAGCTAATTTTTGCATCAAAACCGGCGTACCCCTACCAAGATATCCAAAAGTATAGTTATAACCTACTACTATTCCCCTGGCCCCCATTTCATCATGCAAAACCTTCTTAATAAAATTTTCCGGTGTTTGACTAGCAAATTCAAGGTCGAACGGTACTTGAAGCAGTACTTCCACCCCTAATTCAGCAATCAACTCTTGCTTGGCTGACTGTGATAAGAGAAGCGGGGGGCTTTTACCGGGTTTCAGGACTTCCAGGGGATGTGGATTAAAAGTAAATACTACCGGTGTGCTTCTGTTCATTTCGGCTATTATAACCAATTCTGAAATTAATTTTTGGTGGCCAACATGTACCCCGTCAAAATTACCCAGGCCGACAACCATATCTTTGTATTTATTTTTGAGACCACGCCATTCGTGATTGATATACATATTTTAGCCCCCCTACACTCACGCTGAAAAACTACCTGTAAACAATTATTTTATAAAAATCCGGTAAAATACTGAATTTATCTAACCCAAACCGGTTTAAAAAGTATGCGTTCATTATTTTCTGGATCAACGGCAGTAACTGCGACCGCTAAAAGTTTTCCCGACCGGACAAGACGCACTGCGGCACCTTCATTCAAACCTTCCGGCATCTGAATCACACCCGGAAGATACAGCTTGGAACCGGAAAGAACTGCAGATACCGCCCCGTTTTTTACTGTTACTGCCGGTAACTCTGAAAATACTTCTTCTACGTTAGCAACCGCGCGCGCAATTTTTCCGTCATCAGCAGCTGAACTTAATTGTTCCAGTGTTTTGGAATTGGAAATTTCAAATTTTCCCACCCTGGTGCGCACCAAAAAAGACATATAGGCTCCACAACCCAGGTACTTGCCGATGTCCGTACAAACAGAACGAACGTATGTCCCTTTAGAGCAAACCAGTTGCAAGAGGGCCCTGGGACGCGGACCACCCCAGCCTGTCCCCCAAACAAATTCCAGTCTGGATATATTTATTTTCCGTGCCGGCCGTTCAATTACCCGGCCGGACCTGGCTAGCTCGTAAAGTTTCTTACCCTTTACTTTTAAGGCGGACGTCATGGGAGGAACCTGTTCAATTCTTCCCGTAAACAATGGAAGTATCTCCCTGATTTTATTCTCGGTAAGCTGAGAGGCATCTCCTTCAAACGTACAATCCCCAAAAGAATCACCTGAAGCAGTAGACACCCCAAACGTTATTTCGGTTCGGTATTCCTTATCATTATCCAATAAAAAACGCGCCAAACGGGTGGCATTACCCAGGCATACTACCAGCACACCTGCCGCACCCGGATCCAAGGTTCCCGTATGCCCGGCTTTTTTAATGCCAAACACACACCGGATGTAATTAACAATATCGTGGGAAGTCATACCCGGAGGTTTTAAAACATTGACAAAACCATTCATTTTATTCCGGACTCCCCCGGGATGCTAAAACTGCCGCAGTGATTATTTTTTCTTTAATCATATTCAACTCACCATTCATAACGCATCCTGCGGCACGTCTATGTCCGCCCCCGCCAAATAATGCGGCCAATTCGTTGACATTAACATAGCTTTTTGATCTGAAACTAATTTTATATTCATCTTGTTTAAGTTCGTGAAAAAACAGTCCCACCTCGACGTCCTTTAAACTGCGGGCATAATTAATCAGTCCTTCAGCATGTTCATCATCTGCTCCGGTTCTATGAAACATGTCCCTGGTAACCACCATCCAACCGACTTTTCCGCAAGGACTGACGGACAATGTATTTATAGCCGCTCCTATTAGAAGGATGGCTTCCATAGGCTTTTCTTCATGCACTTTAGTGTTTATATGCATTGTCGAAACCCCGATTTCCAAAAGTTCAGCCACCCGGCGGTGGGTGTCCGGCGTAACATTGTCATATTTAAATGAGCCTGTATCGGTAAATATCGCCGTATAAAGACAAATAGCAATATCAAGATCAATTTTGATGTTCATCATTTTAAATAGATCAAAAATGATCTCCCCTACCGCTGCGGCTTGAGGAGCTATGTAAGTGTACGTACCAAACGATTCAGTACCCGTATGATGATCAATATTGATAATAACCAAATCTTCATTCACCATGTCACAGTAGTATTTACCAAGCCTATTCTTTGAAGGGCAATCCAAAGCAATTAATGTGTCATATGCACCTGGTGGTGGTTTGCCAACCAGAAACCGCTCTGCTCCCGGTAAAAAACTAAATATTTCGGGAACGGGGTCGGGACCAGCCATCGTAACTTTCTTTCCGAGTCTTTCCATTGCTAAACCCAGGGCAAGTACCGACCCCAGGCAATCACCGTCGGGCATGACATGACCACATATTAGCACACGCTCTGCGCGCTTTAAGGCCAATATAATATCAGCCAGACTAGCCATCTTGACCGCCTTCCTTTACCTCTTTCATCAGTGCCAACAATTTTGAACCGCGGCTTATTGAATGGTCAAGCTTAAAATTTATTTCCGGTGTATAACGAAGCCGTATTCTCCTGCCTAATTCTCCCCTTATGAATCCCTGAGCATTATGCAATGCTTCCATAGTGGCTTTTTGCTCGGCAGATTCTCCTAAAACACTGGCAAAGATGTTGGCATAGCGAAGGTCTTTGGAAACCTCCACATTAGTTATGGTAACAAAACCTATTCTGGGGTCTTTAATTTGTTCTCTTAACATATCGGATACTTCTTTTTTTATTGTTTCTGCCAAACGTTCAGGGCGGAAGGACATCACAGGACACCACCTTATCAACTTCTTAATTCCTAATCAGGATAATTTGCGCTCTACTTCCTCAAAAGTAAATGCTTCTATAATGTCATTTTCTTGAACATCATTGAATTTTTCCAGTGTGACACCGCATTCATATCCCTGCACCACTTCCTTGGCATCGTCTTTAAAACGCTTCAAAGAGTCAAGCTTTCCTTCATGAGTCACTATGCCGTCACGAACTAATCTTACACCGGCATCCCTTTCTATCTTACCTTCCAGGACGTAACAACCCGCTATAGTTCCGATTTTAGAGGACTTGAATATTTTACGTATCTCTGCCCGGCCAAGCATTATTTCACGATATTCCGGTTCCAAAAGACCACCCATAGCTGCTTTAACATCTTCGATAGCATCGTAAATTACCCGGTAAAGTCGCACATCCACTTTTTCATTTTCAGCGGCCTTCCTGGCATTTACATCCGGACGTACATTAAAACCGATAATGATGGCATTAGATGCAGATGCCAGCATGATATCAGTTTCAGTAACAGCCCCAACCCCACAGTGAATAATGTTCACTTTAACCTCTTCGGTGCTTAACCTTTCCAACGTCTGGCGCAGGGCCTCAACCGAACCTTGCACGTCTGCCTTAATAATAATACCCAACTCTTTTATATTTCCTTCCTGAATGCGCTTAAACAGGTCATCAAGAGAAACCCGGGTTGACGATTTAAGTTCCTCTTCACGCTTCCGTGTTTGTCTGCGGGATACTATGCTTCTGGCCAACTTTTCATCTTCAACCACCACGAATACATCTCCGGCCGAAGGCACTTCTGAAAATCCCAACACTTCAACTGGAGTCGACGGCAAGGCTTTTTTAACCCGGTGACCATTATAATCAATCATAGCCCTTACCCGCCCGAATGCCGAACCGGCAATGAGTACATCACCTATATTAAGCGTCCCGTTTTGAACTAAAACAGTGGCAACAGGACCGCGTCCCTTATCAAGTTCTGATTCTATAACCGTCCCTCTGGCGGCACGATTAGGATTCGCTTTTAATTCACTGATCTCGGCAACAAGCAGAATCATTTCCAGAAGGTCGTCCAGTCCTTCTTTTTTAAGTGCGGACACATTGACACAAATAGTATCCCCGCCCCACTCTTCATCTACCAATCCGTATTCCGTAAGTTCTTGTTTGACCCGGGTAGGATTTGCCCCGGCCTTGTCTACTTTATTGATAGCAACGATAATAGGAATCCCTGCTTCTTTAGCGTGATTTAAAGCTTCTACGGTTTGAGGCATCACACCGTCATCTGCAGCTACAACGAGAATTGCAATATCGGTAACTTGTGCACCGCGTGCGCGCATAGCCGTAAAAGCTTCGTGGCCGGGAGTATCTATAAAAGTTATTTTTCTATCATTATGTTCAACCTGATATGCTCCGATGCGCTGGGTAATTCCTCCCGTTTCAGTAGCAGTTACATTAGTTTCACGAATGGCATCCAATAAAGAGGTTTTTCCGTGATCCACGTGACCCATAACTGTAACCATACAGGGCCTTGCTTGAAGCAGGCCAGGGTCATCTTCCGGTTCCTGCATCAGTACCTTTTCCATATCAACCGGCAATTTTATTTCTACTTCATATCCGTATTCCTCGGCTAAAATAGCAGCGATATCGTTATCAATATCCTGGTTAATAGTTGTCATGATTCCAAGCTGCATCAACTTTTTTATTAGTTCGGCCGGCCGCCGGTACATCTTAAGAGCCAATTCCTGTACGGTTATTGATTCACCAAGCACGACCGGTTTTTTGTCCACCGGTGGTTTGATCGCATGCTTATGAGATTTTGCCGCACCTTTTTTGTGAGAAGCAGGACCAACTTTTGAAAGCGTTTTATTTTCACCTTTCCTGGCAGCAATATTTCGCCGGTCAGTACGTTCTTTAGGCGATTTTTGTCCCTGCTTTAATTTAGATTTATTAATACTTTTACTTTTGTCTCCGCCGGGACGTCCCTTTTCACTAAAACTTGACTGGGGTCGCAGGTTTGCATTTGCAGATTCCATCCTGGGCCCGGCAGCCTGTCCGGCTTTGCCCGGACCCGTACGGTCAATGTGTTTTGCAACAACGGAGCGGGTACCGCGTTCTCCCGGTTCAACAGACCTGCCGGTTCCCGGCTCCTGCTCTACGCGACGCTGTAGTTTCCCGGCACCATGAACCGGCTGGCCCAAAGCATGCTTAGTTTGGCCTTTTGACGGGCGCTGTTCTTGCACTTGACTTTTGTGCTGCTCATTGGCCTGCCGTTCAGGTTGCACCTGCTTCTGATACACCCGGTTTTGTTGGGCAATTCCATCCTGCCGGCTTTCTTTTTTAGAGTACTCCTGCTTTTTTCCCTGCTGTCCACGGTCTTTAGCTCTTTCAACTTTCTTCGGTCTCACACTCTGATGACTTTCTGAATGTCCCAGGGCCTTTCCCGGCTTTTCTTGAAACCGTTGTTTTTCTTGAAATCTCCGGTCCGGTGGACGGGACGGCACCCGGTCAACTAAACCGGGTCCCCGGTCAGCTTTTTTTTCCTGCCGTTCTTTTTTACGTTCTGTTTTAAACGTACTGTATTTCTCTGACACATCAGATTCCGGTGAAGTTATCTGCCTTTTTCTTTCAATATATTTATTACTATCTTCCGCCGGTTCATTCTTTAAATACTCCAACAAACGTTCAACCTCATTGTCTTCCAAAGTACTCATGTGAGATTTAACATTAATTCCCATGCGATTCAATTTTTTAATAATTTCTTTGCTTTCTATTTTAATTTCTTTGGAAATTTCATGTATGCGTCTTTTAACCATAAAACCACCTCCACATTATTAGCTTACGTACGTTTGGCCTCTCCCCTTTCCAAGGTTCCAAGAATCCCCCTTGCCATGCAATCTTCCGTTAGAGCAAACACAGAACGGGGTGATTTTCCGATAAGCCTTCCCAATTCTTCTTTTGAACCATAAACCAACGCAGGAACATTTTTTGTCTCAGCTATTTTAGTAAACTCATGCCGTAACCGTACCGGTGCGTCTTCAGCAATTATTAAAAGCTTTGCTTTTTTCTTCATCAAAGCATCTTTAACTGCCAGGTTACCCGATTCCAACTTACCTGCACGTTGACCAAAACCAATCATCCTGTAGATCATTATTATTACTCCAACTCTTTTTTTAAATTATCTATTATTTCGGGGGATAAAGTACGCTGCAGGGCTTTATCCAAACGTTTTCCCCTCAAAGCGTTGTTCAGGCATTCAATATCAGGGCAAATGTATGCTCCCCGCCCGGAGCGTTTACCGGTTGGGTCCAACTCAATTTTTTCATCAGGCGTACGCACAACTCGCAACAATTCTTTTTTAGGCTTCATCTGCCGGCAACCGACACACATTCTATGGGGTATTTTTTTCTTTTTAGGCATATACTTTACCCCCTATCATTAGTAATCATTTTCTTCAAAAATCTCACTATATTCATCGGGGTAAATTTCTTTCATTTGTGACACGCTCTTTATGTCGATCTTCCATCCAGTTAATTTTGCCGCCAAACGCGCATTTTGCCCCTCTTTTCCGATTGCAAGAGAAAGCTGGTAGTCGGGAACAATAACCCGGGCAACCTTTTCTTCCTCCCATATTTCTACCGCCACCACTCTGGCCGGACTTAAAGAACTGGCCACAAATTTTGACGAATCGGAATTCCACTTTATAATATCTATTTTTTCTCCATTTAGTTCAGTAACAATATTTTGCACTCTCATACCTTTGGGTCCTACACAGGCACCCACCGGGTCAACCTGCTCATCTTTAGAATAAACAGCTATTTTTGAACGGGCACCTGCCTCCCTGGCAATTCCTTTTAATTCTATAATTCCCTCGTGCAATTCCGGAACTTCCATTTCGAAAAGCCGCTTTAACAAACCGGGATGAGTACGCGATACCAGAATTTGGGGGCCTTTGGTCGTCTTTCTAACTTCGGTAATATAAGTTTTTATTCTTTCTCCCTGCCTGTAGGCCTCGCCGGACATTTGTTCTGATGGTGTTAAAACGGCTTCAGTTTTTCCTAGTTCTATAAAAACATTCTTCTGTTCGATTCTCTGAATTACTCCGGTGACAACATCACCTTCTCTTTCAGAAAACTCATCAAAAATAATATTCCTCTCCGCCTCCCGGATACGCTGCACCACTACCTGTTTTGCCGTCTGGGCTGCTATACGACCGAAATCTCTGGGAGTTACCTCGGTTTCAACAACATCACCCACGTTAAATACCGGATCTATTTTCCGCGCCTCCTCAATGGTGGCTTCTTGACGCGGATCTTCCACGTTTTCCACAACTATCCGCTGGGTATAAACCTTGAAATCTCCTGTGTCACGATCTATGTGAACCCGTGCATTCTGAAGGGACCCGAAATTTCGCTTATAGGCGGAAAGTAATGCCGCTTCTATAGCTTCTATTAAAACATTGACGGCAATGCCCTTTTCCTTCTCTAAATCCTTCAGGGCATCTAAAAACTCGATATTCATACTCCTTCCTCCCCCAAAATTAAAATTCCACTTCCAGCCGCGCTGATGAAATACGTATTAAAGGAATGGAATATTCCATTCCGTCTATTTCCAAAAGTACGTCATCTCCTCGCATACCAACAATGCGCCCGACAAACTTTTTTTGTCCGTTAAATGGTGCAAAAGTAGTTACTTTTACCAATCTTCCCGCAAAACGAACATAATCAGCCGGCTTTTTTAAAAGTCTTTGCACACCGGGTGATGATACTTCAAGGGTATAAGCATATGGTATCGGGTCCTTTTCGTCCAATAGTGGATTAATTGCTGCTGATATTTTCCGGCAATCCTCAAGCCCGACACCACCGGGTTTATCTATGAAAATTCGGAGGTACCGGCGACCACCTTCTTTTACGAACTCTACCTCTACCAATTCCAAGCCTGCTTCCTGAATGACCGGCAAGGCAATTTCTTCAACAATTCTTGATATTTTTGGTTTAGCCACAGGAACCCCCTCACTATTAATACTGATTTAATATGTATGATAATACGAAAGAGTGGGATTCACCCACTCCTTAAAAAACAAAAGCCGCCTCGTGCCTGCAAACCAGAACTAGTATATCACACAAGACAATTCTTGACAAGGCGCAAAAAACACCTGTTTTAATTTAACCATGATTACCCTTTGAAACAGCTTCTGCCATAATTTTAACCGCATCATAGGCCGCGTTTGGTTTGCCCCGGGCTATAGCTGTTTCAGCTATTTTTTTCAGCATCTTTTGATTCTTTAAATAGTTTTTAACTGTATCAGCCAGGTCTTTTTCCCGGATTCTGACACCTGTACCCATTGACACCATAAATTTCGCATTTTTTTCTTCCTGACCCGGCAGAGGATCAACAATGAATAACGGTAACCCTGAAGCCATAGCCTCGGCGCAAGTCAACCCCCCAGCCTTGCCAATCATCAGGTCGGATAACGCCATCAACTGATGCATATTATTTACATACCCAAATACTTTTACCTGACAACTAAAACCATGGGTTATCTCGCTCAATTTTTCCTGTAGTGCTTTATTAGTACCCGTTACGACCAGCAACTGGCGGTTATGGCTGCCCTCTCCCAGTACTTTTACTACTAATTCCAGAGGACCCATTCCTAAACCACCGCCTATAATCAGTATTACCGGAAGCATAGGGTTAAAACCCATTTGTTCCTTTAGCCGTCTCTGGTCATACCTCTTATTAAACTCAGGATCTATCGGTATCCCGGTCGGACATACCTTTTTCGGTTCAATACCCAACTCTTTACATTCAGAAATTAAAATCTCAGAACCAATCAAAAAGCAATCAATTCCAGGAAATACCCAAAAATAATGTACCGTATAATCTGTTATTACGGCAAAAGCAATTCCCCGGAAAACCCCTTTCTTTTTTAAGTTTGATATAATACCTAAAGGAAAGGGATGAGTGCAAACAATAATCTCAGGTTGAAAATATTTTATAAAATTTTCCAGTTTGGGTGCCGCTATGAGATTTAAAATCCGGTTAAACTCCGTTTTACCCCTGCTTGCGAAGGGTTGGTCGCGTTCAGCCCGATGATAAAGATAGCCATGGATTACCGGGCTTATCTTGAGCATCTCCATATAAGTACCGATTACAATTTTCTCTAATAAGGGATTGGCGTAGCGGAAAGTATCTAATATTACTACTTCTGACTGCGGGTAAAGCTCCGTAACGGTTTTTTTAAGCGCATGCGCGCTACGCATATGCCCCGCACCAACAGATACAGATAAAATAAGTACTTTTTTAAGACTCCCGATTTTTATCCCCTCTTTTAATTTTAGTTTCGAAACAAAAGAGGTTAGTTAAAGATTTGCCAGCAGGTCATTAATTGTATTTTCCAGTTTATCCATGGAAACCATGGTAACTTCCCCGTTTCTACGTATACGCACTTCAACCTGCCTTTTGTTTATGGCCTTTGAACCGATAGTGATGCGTAACGGGTAACCTATCAAATCAGCATCTTTAAACTTTACCCCGGCACGCTCGGCCCGGTTATCAAAAACCATTTCCATACCTGCAACTGACAGGCGTTGATATACCTCTTGCGCAAGATCAACCTGCGTCATGTCTTTCATGTTTACAGGAATTATAACTGCGTGGAAGGGAGCTATAGAAACAGGCCAGATGATCCCGTCCCGGTCGTAGTTTTGTTCTATAGCTGCGGCCATGGTTCTAGTAACTCCGATACCGTAACATCCCATAACGATAGGTTTGCTTTTTCCGTTTTCATCCAAATAGTAAGCATTAAGTACTTTACTGTATTTATCTCCTAATTTAAAAATCTGTCCCACTTCTATGCCTTTGGCTTCAACCAGCCTGGAACCACAACGGGGACAAGGTTCTCCGGCCTGCACCATCCTGATGTCGGTTGCATAATCGATCTCGAAATCACGGCCGGGATTGATATTCATCAAATGAACGCCGTCCTGGTTTGCGCCTGAAACAGCATTTATCATTGCTGTCACTTCCAGGTCGGCAATTATCTTTACATGCTTTAAACCGACCGGTCCGGCAAAACCGGCAGATGCACCGGTAACGCCACGAACTGTATCCAAATCTGCCAAATCCAGACGCACAGCACCCAGAGCATTTAAAAGTTTAACCTCATTAACCTCCCGGTCACCCCTTACGAGAGCGGCCACTATTTCTTGTTCGCTTTCATATAATAGAGTTTTAATTATTTTCTGGTGCGGGATTCCTAAAAATTCAGCAACTTCCGCCACAGTCCGGCAGCCCGGGGTTTCTTTTTCTGCCAGAGGTTTTAATCCCTCTTCAAATTGCTCTGTTTTGAGCACTTGTGATGCTTTTTCCACGTTAGAGGCATAATTACAACCCGTTTCTACACAATAAAGCACTGTTGCTTCACCCGAATCAGCAAGAACCATAAACTCGTGGGTATCGCTCCCCCCAATGGCACCGGAATCAGCTTCCACTATCCGGAACCGAAGCCCGCAGCGCCGGAATATATTAGTATAGGCTTGATGCATTTTCATGTAGCTGATATCTAAGCCCTGATCGTCCCGATCAAAAGAATACAAATCTTTCATAATAAACTCCCTGCCGCGCATCAGTCCAAAGCGTGGTCTTCGTTCATCCCTGTATTTATTTTGGATCTGGTAAAGCATCAACGGAAGTTGTTTATATGAATTTACTTCTCCGCGCACAAGAGCGGTAATAATTTCTTCATGCGTGGGACCCAATGCAAAATCACGGTTATTTCGGTCTCTCAGGCGAAAAAGTTCCGGGCCATATACATCCCAACGACCCGACTCCTGCCAAAGCTCAGCAGGTTGAATAATAGGCAGCAACAATTCCTGCCCGCCTTGGCGATCCATTTCTTCCCTTATGATGGTCTTAATCTTTTTTACAACCCGCATGGCCAAAGGCATATGAGTATAAACCCCTGCCGCCGACCTCCTGATAAAACCTGCCCGCAACAGAAGTTTGTGACTTACCACATCGGCTTCGGCCGGATCCTCCCGTAGGGTAGGCGCCAATAATTCTGTAGCTTGCATGATCATCCCTCCAAAGGCAATTATAAATCACTAATGATATTTTGCTATTTCTTTTAATAGTTCTTCTACAAGCTTATTTTCAGGGACTTTGCGAATCACTTCGCCTTTGCGAAAAATAAGACCAGCTCCTTTGCCACCGGCAATTCCAAAGTCTGCTTCTCTCGCTTCTCCGGGTCCGTTAACAATGCAGCCCATCACGGCTACCTGAAGGGGTATTTTTAAATATTGCAGTTTTTCCTCCACTTCCCCGGCGATTTTGACTAAGTCTATTTGCGTCCGCCCGCATGTAGGGCAGGAAATGACCTCTACTCCTCTGCGCCTAATTCCGAGAGCTTTAAGTATATCATAGCCCACCTTAATTTCTTCAAGGGGGTCTCCGGTTAGTGAAACCCGCAAGGTGTCACCAATTCCCTCATTCAGCAGTATGCCGATTCCAATTGATGATTTTACGGTGCCGTAACGCACTGCACCGGCTTCAGTCACTCCTATGTGAAACGGATAATCCACTTTTTTAGCTAGTTTACGGTAAGCCCCAAGCATAATGGCAATATCAGAAGCCTTCAAAGAAACCTTAATTTGGTTATAATTCATTTCTTCAAGCATATTAATGTGCCTTAAAGCACTTTCAACCATGGCATCAGCAGTTACCCCGCCATATTTCTCCAATAGTTCCTTCTCGAGGGAACCGGCATTTACTCCGATACGAACAGGAATATTCCGGTCACGCATCCCTTCCACCAATACCGCCACCTTTTTCCTGCCGCCGATATTGCCCGGATTTATCCTGAGTCCGTCCACGCCGGCTCTTACCGCTTCCAGCGCCAAACGGTAGTCAAAATGAATATCAGCAACCAAGGGAATATTGACCTTCCGGACAATGACCGGCAAGGCATCAGCTGCCTCAGTGTCAGGTACGGCAAGACGAACTATTTCACATCCTTCATCAGCAAGCCTGTTAATCTGTTTTATGGTAGAGGCAGAATCCCTGGTATCGGTATTAGTCATAGATTGAACGCTTACCGGCGCGTCACCGCCTACCTGTACTTTACCGATAAAAACCGGTCTGGTCTTACGTTTTTTCAATATGATCACCTTATAATAATACTATAACAAGCACTCTATCTTTGCCCTGGCATATCTCAAGATATAAATACCTGGAGAACATCGTTATAAGTAATAATAACCATTAACAATAAAAGCAGGCCCAATCCTACCAGATGGATAAAATTCTCCTTCACGGGGTCTACCGGACGCCCTCTCACTTTTTCCCAGAACAAGAACATGATCCGGCTGCCGTCCAGGGCCGGAATGGGTAAAAGGTTAAACAGGCCGAGGTTTATATTAAGAAAGGCTGCCAGCTGCAATAAAAAGAAAAATCCCATTTCAGCCGCCTTTCCTATTTCGCTGACCACCCGTACCGGCCCGCCCAAGTCAGCAGGTGCTTGGCCAAAAATCATCTTAGCCAAAAAATCCAAAATCATAAAAGTTACTCTCCCGGTCCATTCCACTCCCATAACCAAAGCTTGGAGTATACCTAATTTCTGATACTCACTGGCCTGGTAAATACCTATCTTCCCCAGCCCTTCCTCATCTTTAAACGTTACAAGATTAAATCTTTTTTCAAATCCGTCCCTGACCACAGTAACGAATATTTTCTCTTCAGGCTTATCATATATGATGTGTACTAAATCTTCCCATCTATCAACCCGCTCACCGTTTATCGCAACTATTTGATCCCCAGCTTTAAGACCCGCCTCGGATGCCGGAGAACCGGGAATAACATCACCAATACTGGTGCCGGGCGACGGGACAGGTAAACCTTGAAAAAAGAAAATTACGGCAAGTAATGCAATAGCAAGCAAAAAATTCATCAAAGGACCTGCAAATATAATACTTATCCGTTGTCCTATCGTTTTCTTATTAAAACCCCGCTCTTCATCATCTTCTTCTTTTTCACTCGGGTCCATCCCGGCCATACGTACAAACCCACCGAGCGGAAGGGCACGTAAGTTGTACAACGTCTCTCCTCTGGAAATCACCATTATTTTAGGACCAAAACCCATACTAAATTCATGGACTTTGACTCCGAACAACTTAGCGACTAAAAAATGACCGAGTTCATGAAAAAATATCAGAATGCCAAAAACAAAAATCGAGGCTATAAAAGTCAGCATATAATACCCCTTAATAATTATTTAACATAATTTTTTATTATTTTATTCCCGGCTTCCCTGCCCCAGCGGTCAGCCTCCATTATTTCGTCCAGATCCGGCATGCTCACGCTCTGATGCCTTTCCATAACCCTGCATACAACAGCGGGAATGACGTTAAAACCAATTTCCCCTTTTAAAAAAGCATTTACGGCTACTTCATTAGCGGCATTTAAAACCGCAGGCATGGTGCCTCCTTCCCTTCCTGCTTCATAGGCCAACCGCAGGGAAAGAAATTTTTCGGTATCCGGCTTGATAAATGTCAATTGCTGCAATTTATTAAATTCAAGTCTGGGAAAAGAACTGCCAAAACGTTGTGGATAGGTTAGAGCATATTGAATTGGTAATCGCATGTCCGGTAATCCCATTTGGGCGATTACCGAACCGTCAAGAAACTCTACCGCAGAATGAATTATACTCTGGGGATGAATAACAACTTCTATTTTTGCATAATCCACTCCGAAAAGCCATTTGGCTTCAATAACTTCCAGACCCTTATTCATTAAAGTAGCTGAATCTACGGTTATTTTCTTCCCCATGCTCCAATTGGGATGATTAAGGGCCATTTCTACCGTTACATTCTCAATTTCTTTCTTGGTTAATTCACGGAATGGCCCGCCGGATGCAGTAAGAATTAATCTGTTTACCGTACTGCAATCTTGTCCGTTCAGGCACTGCCAAATAGCCGAGTGTTCGCTGTCAACCGGAAGAACAGCGACGTTTTTCCGGGTGGCAAGCTCCATCACCAAATGCCCGGCCGCAACCAGGGTTTCCTTGTTAGCAAGGGCGATATCTTTACCGGCGGATATCGCCGCACAGGTGGGATAAATCCCTGCCGCTCCGGTTACCGCAACCACCACCAGGTCGGCTTCCGGTAAAACGGCAATATTTTCCATGCCCTTTCTGCCCTTAAAAAGTTCCGGCCCACTTGAATTAGCTATTAACCGGCTTAGTTTTTTTAATTCCGCTTCCCCGTTCAGGGCTACTGCTAAAGGCCGGAACTCCTTAATTTGTTCCCCCATCAGGCGCCAATTGCTACCGGCACCCAAACCAACCACTTTAAATTTACCCGGCAGATTTTTAACAACATCCAAAACCTGCCTTCCGATGGAACCTGTACTACCTATGATCACTATTTTTTTCATAATCTCTCCAATAAATATATCTTACGATAACATTTTTATATAGTATTTATTTTGACGTTAAAGTTACCGCTTTTATAACCGCTTGTACGGCGATAAGTAAAATGGGTCCCAAAATCAAACCCAATAATCCCATAGTTTTCAGACCCACATACATGGCAATAAGAACTGCCAAAGGGTGTAAGCCGAGATTGGTCGCTACTATCTTTGCCTCAAGTAACTGTCGTGATACAAGCACAATAATATATATAACGCTAATTTTTATTCCAAATCCGGTTGCTCCCGTTGCAAATGACCATATCGCCCAGGGAATATAAATTGTGGCCGGGCCCAGTACCGGAATTAAATCAAAAAAACCTATAATAAGACCCATGGTCAAGGCATATTCCGCTCCGGCAAAATATAATCCGATGACACTGATGGTAGTGGAAATAAAAATAAGTATGCTTTGTGCTTTCAAGTAACCCACAAATGCTACACCGATTTCCCGGATAACTATTATTGTTTTGTCACCCCAGGGTTCCGGTATTAAGTGTCTTAATTTTGCTGCAAACTTATGCCGGTCACGGATAAGGAAATAAGTCGCCAACAGGCTGACAATGATTATCACAACAGTACCGGGAACAAAAGACATAAATAACAGTATTGTATTTACTGCCTTACTGATCAAACCCTGGAGGCTTGAAGTTAAATTGTTGATACTTTGTTCCAGGGACGAAAGCACCCCCGGGGAAAGGGTAACATAAAAAGCCGTGGCTTTATCTACTAGATAATGGTAGTACTTTTGCAACTCTGCTGCAACTTCAGGTAATGATATGGAAAGCTTAATTAACTCTGCAACCAGTTGTAAAATAATTGTCGAAACAACCAGCATGAAACCGCCAAAAAAAATGACCATGGAAATTAGGGCAGCCAAACCGCGGGATAACTTCAACCGGTTCTGCAACCATCTGACCAACGGCTCCATTAACATACTCAAAAATAAAGCAATGATAAAAGGCAAAAATACAGGTAATAAATATTTAAAAACCGCCGCAACTAAAAGTATTGACAGAACGGCGCAAATGATCAAGGTTAATAGTCTGGTCACCCTGAAACGTCACCTCAATTTATTATAAAAAACCTGATATAGTAGTATGCCAGCGGAGCAGTAAACATTGCACTGTCAAACCGGTCCAGAATACCGCCGTGACCGGGGATCAGTTTGCTGGAATCCTTTACTCCGGCCTGCCGTTTAAATGTTGATTCCAACAAATCGCCCAACCCTGCCGTAATACCCAGCAATAATCCCAAAACCAACATTTTAACCGGATCAAGAAAGGGATAAAAAAGGATAAACAAATATCCGACCAGGATACTCCCCAGTATGCCCCCTATAGTTCCTTCGAAAGTTTTTTTGGGGCTTAATTCAGGAGCAATTTTTGTTTTTCCAAAAGTTTTGCCGACAAAATAGGCGGCGGTATCACTGGCCCAAGTCCCGGTCAGCATGAAAATAAGCCAAATCCAGCCGTCCGGTAGCGTTCTTAATAAGTAACAATAGTTAAGGAGTCCCAAATATAATGTGCCGAGCAGGGTGCCGGCGGCATCTTGCAATGAATATGCCGGGTAAAGAACCACGGTTGCAATTAAATGCAAAAACAGGGTTATGGTAATGGTAGGTCCGGGATAGCCGTGGCCATAAAAATAGGCACCGCCGGTTAAAACAAAGCTACCGATTATACCCAGCCATAATGAAGGTTTTAATCCTAACCTGGCTAACATCTTGGTCATTTCTCTCAATCCAAGCACAATAATTAGCCCCGTCAGGAATAAAAGCGGTACCCCACCGTGCCAGACTGCCAAAACAATAAAAGGAATCCCTACCAGCGCACTTATAACTCTTTTGCAGAACACAAAATTCACCGACTTCAATTTTTTCCACATTAATTATTTTAACCCTTTTTCAAGGCTCCAAAACGGCGCTCCCGTCGCTGGAAGTCAACCAGAGCACGCAATAAATGCACCCGGCGAAACTCCGGCCACATTACAGGAGTAAGCCAGAACTCAGTGTAAGCAAGCTGCCAAATCAAAAAGTTACTGATCCTAAAATCACCGGACGGGCGGATAAGCAAGTCCGGGTCCGGTTGACCGGCGGTATAAAGATGTTCAGAAACCACCTTTTCATCAACACGTACTGCCTTCAAACCCCGTTTTTCAATTTTACTGGCAATAACGTTAATCGCGTCAACTATCTCAGACCGTCCACCGTAGTTTAAAGCTAAATTTAAAATCAGGCCGTTGTTATCACGGGTGCGTTCCACAGCCACATTTAAAGCTTCCCGAGCGGATAACGGCAGTTCCTGTAACCTTCCGATCGGGTTAACCCTGACTCCGTTTTGACATAAGTCACCAATCTCCTTAACTGTATATTCTACCAGTAAATCCATAAGGACATCAATTTCTTCACGCGGTCTTTTCCAATTTTCGGTCGAAAAGGCATAGACTGTCAAGACTTGAATATTTAATTCGGAACATATTTTTACAATATCACGTAGAGACTCCACCCCTGCACGGTGTCCGAATTTTCTTGGCAAACCACGTTTTTGAGCCCATCTTCCATTACCGTCCATAATTATTGCAATATGTCGGGGTAATTTATTTTGATCAATGATATTTAACAGCTTTTCAATCTCTGCCGCAGCCGCAGAACGGTCTTTTTTCTTTTCCCGGCACCAGAGGCCGACTATTTTATTTAACATTGATCATAATGTCTCCTCAGGAAAAAACCAAATTTAACGAAAATTATGTAAAGACCCCCTCAATGTGAGGGGGTCAACCATTACTCTTCAATAATGGCGCCTACCGGGCAAGCGTCAACACATGCACCACAATTCTCACACTTGTCGGGATCAATCTTATAAATATCACCTTCAATTATTGCATCATTAGGACAGCTTTCCAAGCAGGTACCACAAGCCAAACATTCATCAGTAATTTTATATGCCACTTTGTCCACCTCCTCTCCCCTTAACTTCAAGGACTACCGTTAACACCCCTCTATTGCGTGAAACCCTGCTAAAGCGTACTGCTCTCGGCCTGCCCTCTGTAAACGCTTTAGTGGGCCGGGTGAACAAAATATCTATTTTATATCCTATATCTTTACATTTTTTAATCGCGTCTTCTAAAAATAAACCGGTAATATCAGGTTTATCCATTATACTTGCATAATCTCCTGTTCTTTTACCGATAAAACACCGTCAATTTCCTTAATAAAACGATCGGTCAGCTTCTGGACCTCATCCTGATTACGCTTTAACTCATCTTCTGATATTTCTCCCTTTTTTTGCCAGGATTTTAATTGTTCATTGGTATCACGGCGGATGTTTCTGATCGCTACCCGGCCTTCTTCAGCTTTTTTCTTAATGGTCTTCACTAAATCTGTCCGTCTTTCCTGGGTAAGCTGCGGTATGGCAAGCCTGATCACAGTACCGTCACTGGCAGGGGTAATACCCAGGTCCGATTTTAATAAAGCCCTTTCTATTTCTGGTAAAGAGCTTTTATCCCATGGCTGGATTACTAAAAGCCTGGCCTCCGGTACGGAAATATTGGCAAGTTGATTGATAGGTGTCGGAGTACCGTAATAATTGACCAATATTTTATCCAGGAGCGCTGGTGTTGCCCGACCGGCACGCATCGATGCCAAATCTTTCTTGATGACATCAATAGTCTTATTCATATTTGATTCGGCTTCCTTGATTTTTTCTTTCAGCATTGAATTCACCTCCTGCATATACATAAGTTCCTATTCTTTCCCCGGAAACCGCTCTTTTTATATTTCCTTCCTGGGTTAAATTAAATACTATCAAGGGTATCTTATTATCCATACATAAAGATGCCGCAGTTGCATCCATGACACCCAAACCCCGGTTAATCATCTCAATATAAGTCAGTTTTTCAAACCTAACCGCATGCGGATTTTTAAACGGATCCGAATCATATACACCGTCTACCCGCTTGGCCATTAATATAACTTCTGCTTCAATTTCCGCCGCTCTTAAAGATGCGGTGGTATCTGTTGAGAAATAAGGATTACCTGTACCGGCGGCAAAAATAACCACCCTTCCTTTTTCCAGATGCCTTATTGCGCGCCGCCTTATGTAAAGCTCAGCCACTTCTCTCATTTCAATAGCCGTTAAAGTGCGGGTTTCAATTTCATATTTCTCCAAAGCATCCTGAAGCGCCAAAGCATTCATAACCGTAGCCAGCATACCCATATAATCTGCCGTAGCCCTATCCATTCCTTTGGCACTTCCGGCCACTCCACGCCAGATATTACCTCCCCCGACTACTACCGCCAGCTGAACCTTTTCGGCTGCCACTTCTTTTATCTGCCTGGCAACTGCATTTACCACATCAGGGTTGATACCATAACCCAACGAACCGGCAAGAGCCTCTCCGCTTAACTTTAAAACCACACGTTTGTACTTTGGAGCAGCCATTTCCAGGCTAACAACCTCCAGTCTTCCAACATTTATTCTTTCTACACACTAACTTTAAATCCTTTTATAATTTTTTATTTACTTGCTTTTTGAGTTTGAGTAACGGCTTCAACTTCAGCTGCCAAATCTACCTGTTTTTTGACAATACCTTCACCCATTTCATACCGGGTAAAACGCCTGACCGTTACATTTTCACCTATTTTAGATATTTTTTCCGTTAACAGTTGCCCCACAGTAATGTCCGGATCTTTAATAAAAGGTTGTTCCAAAAGGCACACCTCTTTGTAATACTTTTCAAGCCGCCCGGCAACCATTTTTTCTACTATCTTTTCCGGCTTTCCCTCATTAAGCGCTTGAGCCCGCAGGATCTCTTTTTCCTTGGCAATAAAATCAGCAGGTATATCTTCCCGTCTTACAAAATCCGGTTTTGACGCAGCAATCTGCATAGCAATATCTCTGGTAAAATCTTTAAACTCGTCTGTCTTAGCAACGAAATCAGTTTCACAGTTTATTTCAACCAAAACTCCAATTCTACCGGCACCGTGGATATATGCCTCCACCCGGCCCTCTGCAGCAATTCTACCTGCTTTTTTAGCTGCTGCAGCAAGGCCCTTTTCCCTTAGGTATTCGGATGCCTTCTCAAGATCTCCGCTGGTTTCAATGAGGGCTTTTTTGCAATCCATCATGCCAACCCCGGTTCGTTCACGAAGCTCCTTCACTAAACTTGCCGATACAGCCATAAAAGTCACATCTCCTTTTGAACCATTATTTTCCCGTAAATACTATTATATCCAGCATCTACAAAAAGCAATCATCTAATTTTCGACATAAAGGCAGAAAAAAGGCAGGGGTTTCTCAACGAACCAACCCCTACCTGTAATTACCGTTATTCTGTAACCTGTTCGCCCTGCTTGCCTTCGAGAACGGCATCGGCAATTTTCCCGGTCAACAGGCGTACCGCCCTGATGGCGTCATCGTTGCCCGGTATAATATAATCTATTTCATCAGGATCACAGTTTGTATCCACAATAGCTACGATAGGGATTCCCAACTTGCGAGCCTCAGCTACAGCAATACGCTCTTTCCGGGGGTCAATAACATATAATGCTGCCGGCAGACGCCGCATATCTTTTATACCGCCTAAAAACTTTTGCAATCTTTCTTTTTCGTGCATCAATTCGGCGACTTCTTTTTTGGGCAATACTTCCATGTCACCGTTTAACTCCATTTTCTCCAATTCATGAAGCCGGTCAATCCTTTTTCGGATCGTCTGAAAATTAGTGAGCATACCGCCCAGCCAGCGCTGGTTCACATAAAACATACCACAACGCTCGGCCTCTTCCCTGACCGACTCCTGGGCCTGTTTCTTGGTACCGACAAAGAGTATTGTATTCCCTTCGGCAGAAAGCTCTTTTACAAAATTATAGGCTACTTCCACCATTCTTACAGTTTTCTGCAAATCTACAATATAAATACCGTTGCGGTCCGTAAATATATAGGGGGCCATTTTAGGATTCCAGCGGCGCGTCTGATGACCAAAGTGAACCCCTGCTTCTAACAGTTGTTTCATCGAAATAACCGCCATGCTTTTACACCTCCTCCCCCTCTGGTTTTAACCCTCCGTTACTCTCATCTCAAAACAGGACCCATAAGGGCACCCCTGCAAAAATCCAGTAACGTGTGTAATATACACCAAAAAATATTTTATCATAACTATAGCCCCGGCGCAAGCCGGGGCTATTAAACCTAGTGTTGTCTAATCCTTTCAAGTTCCTCCAAAAAGCAGTCATTGAGCACTCGAATATAGGTGCCCTTCATGCCGAGGGACTTAGATTCAATTACCCCGGCACTCTCAAATTTGCGAAGCGCATTCACAATAACCGATCTGGTAATTCCTACCCTGTCCGCAATTTTACTGGCTACCAAAAGCCCTTCTTCGCCGTCCAACTGTTCAAAAATATGCTGCACCGCATCCAACTCAGAATATGAAAGCGTACCCAAGGCAATCTGAACTGCCGCCCGCCTGCGTGCTTCTTCCTCCACCTCGTCAGCCCTGGCCCTTAGTATCTCCATACCAACCACGGTAGCACCATACTCGCCCAACAGGAGATCCTCATCGTCAAAATGCTTGTTGAACTTGGCCAATACTAACGTACCAAGACGCGAACCAGCACCGACAATAGGAACGATGGTGGTTATTTTATTATTAAATTGACACCGTTGAGGTTTAAACAAACAAGCATTGGCCACCTGACATATATTGGCGTTAGTTTCGTTTATTTTCATTAAGCTATCGTTATAATCTTGAGGAAAACCACCGCAACTCTCCACAATGTCCTTCATAATATCGCAAGTCCAACCCTTAAGGTAAGTATACCCAAGGACTTTTCCCCACCGGTCCAAAATGTATATGCTGGCTCCAATATTTTCACTTAAAACATAAGCAACTTCATTAAAGTCAACAATGTTTCCGGCCGACTTCTGTAGTATTCTGTTTATGGCGCGGGCCTTATCAAGTAATGCCCTCACATGTCAACCCTTCCTTCTGTTGTATTATAAATTCTATAGAATATATCGGCTTAAATCTTTATCTTTAACTAATTCACCTAGTTTTTCGATTACATCCTCGTGCTTGATAGTTATCTCTTCACCTGAAAGCTCCGGGGCGATAAAAGATATTTCTTCCATAAGTTTTTCTAGAATTGTATGTAAACGCCGGGCTCCTATATTTTCTGTTTGCTCATTTACAGTATACGCGATTTCGGCAATTTTCACAAGAGAATTTTCAGTAAATATCACCTTAACCCCCTCTGTAGCAAGCAATTCCGTATATTGCTTGATTAAGGCGTTTCTCGGCTCAGTCAAAATTTGTTGAAAATCCTCACAAGTAAGACTTTCCAATTCGACACGAATCGGAAAACGACCTTGAAGTTCAGGAATGAGGTCAGACGGTTTCGATATATGAAACGCCCCGGCGGCAATAAACAATATATGATCGGTTTTAACCGGCCCGTATTTAGTTACAATGGTGGAGCCTTCCACTATCGGAAGAATATCACGCTGCACGCCTCCCCGGGAAACATCAGGACCATATCCTTCCCGCCCGGATATTTTATCAATCTCATCAAGAAATATTATCCCGTCTTCTTCGGCGCGCTTAATGGCAGTTGCAGTAACTTCATCCATATCAATTAATTTTTGAGCTTCCTGCTGTGTAACAATCTTACGTGCCTCTTTCATAGTTACCCTGCGCTTACGCTTTTTTTTCGGCAGAAACCCTCCCAGCATGTCTTGAATATTCACGCCCATTTCTTCCATACCGGAACCGGTAAAAACTTCAAGCATCGGAGGTTTATTGTCTTCAACCTCTATCTCTACAAACTCGTCTTCTAATTCTCCTCGTGACAACTTCTCCGCCAGTACTTCCCTTTCAAAATCAATTCGTTTTATCCTTTGTTTTTGTTCCTGGTTTTTATCTGTTTGTTCTACCGGCTTGGTGGCATTGCTGAAAAACATTTCCAGCGGATTACGCGTAGTTGGCTCCTTAGCCGGATAAGGAGCCAACAACTCAACCAGTTTTTTATCAGCCGATTTTTCAGCCCGTTCTTCCACCATAGCCATTTTTTCCTGTTTAACTATTCTAATCGAAGTTTCGACCAGATCCCTGACCATTGATTCGACATCCCTGCCAATATAACCCACCTCAGTAAACTTGGTTGCCTCTACTTTTACGAACGGTGCTTGCACCATCCGGGCCAGCCTCCGGGCTATTTCAGTTTTTCCCACCCCGGTAGGGCCGATCATTAATATATTCTTCGGAATTACTTCTTCTCTGAAATCTTCAGACAGCTTCTTCCGGCGATAGCGGTTACGCAAAGCAATGGCGACAGCTTTTTTAGCCTTTACCTGGCCGACAATATACTTATCGAGTTCCGCCACAATACGACGTGGTGTCAGGTTTTCCATAATACTTTCCTCCAAGTCTTTAATTAATAAAACACAAACTTTATATCTCTTCTATCAAAATGCGATCATTAGTGTAAACACAAATATCCGAGGCAATTAACAAAGCTTCCCGGGCAATGTCTTTTACCTCCATTGAGGTGTGCCTTGACAAAGCGCGTGCGGCAGCCAAGGCGTACGCGCCACCGGAACCGATAGCTGCCACCCCGTCGTCAGGCTCAATAACTTCACCCCCACCGGATATAATTAATAAATCTTCATTATTGGCAACAATTAAAAGCGCCTCCAATCGCCTCAGAATTTTATCGGTACGCCAATCCTTGGCCAGTTCCACCGCGGCACGTTGTAAATTACCGTGATATTCTTCAAGCTTACCCTCAAACTTTTCAAACAGGGTAAAAGCGTCTGCTACCGAACCGGCAAAACCGGCTACAACCTTTTCTTTATATAAACGCCTTATCTTCCTGGCCCCGCTTTTTATAATTGTGTTTTGAGCTATGGTAACCTGGCCGTCGCCGGCAATCGCTACTTTCCCGTCTTTTTTTACGGCAACTATGGTAGTGGCTTGAAACATTGCTGTCCCACCTTTCAGTATGTTTTATTTATTCTTCCGCCCGCGGGTGAGATTTTCTGTAAACTTGTTTTAATTTTTTACTGGTAACGTGAGTATATACCTGCGTACTGGAAAGTCGCATATGTCCCAGCAATTCCTGTACGGAACGCAAATCAGCACCGGCATTTAGAAGGTGCGTGGCAAATGAATGACGTATGGTATGCGGGCTGATTTTTTGATTTAGACCGGCTTTTAATACATATTTATCGATAATTTTTCTAATTCCTCTTACGGACAACCTCTCACCCGAACGGTTTAAAAATACCGCACTGCTGATGGAAGGCTTTTTCCCCGGTACTATTTTACCCCCCGGCTTAACCTGGCTGTTTTTAACGGATGCACCGGCCAGCAGCCTCGGGCGCGCCTCATCCAAATACCTCCGCAAGGCTTCTACAGCTTTAGAACCCAAAGGCGCCAATCTCTCCCGGGCTCTCTTGCCCATAACACGCACATAACCGGAACCCAGGTTCAGGTCCCTCAAATCCAGAGTTGCCAATTCGTTAATTCTCAACCCTCCGGCATATAAAGTTTCCAGCAAGGCGCGGTCACGCATACCAAGAGGATGATTCAAAACAGGTGTTTCTATAAGAGCCGCTACTTCGTCTTCGTACAAAAATTTAGGCAGTCTTTTTTCCAATTTGGGACTTGGCACCTCACGCACAGGATTTTCTGCTACCAATTGCTCCCGTACCAGGTAACGGTAAAAAGTCCGCCAGGCCGCCATTCGCCTGGCAATAGTAGACCTGGCAAGACCTTTTTTTTGCAAAAAAGCCAGGTAATTGCGAAAAGTTTTATAATCTATTTCACCGGGAGAAACGGCATAATCCTCTTTTTTTAAATAAATAGAGAAATAATCCAGCCCCTGAAACAAGTCTTTCCGGTAACTATCCACCGTCAGGGGTGCCGCGTTTTTTTCAACTTTTAAATAAAATAAGAAATTATCAATATAACTGTACATAAAACTACCTTTTTTCAAATTTTTCTTTAAAATTCTCTATCGAATCCAGGGCCTTCGATGTTACTATCCGGTAACTCTCCTTTTTTTGCTTAATTTTTTTGTTCCGGTTGGGAAAGAGCCCGAAGTTAATGTTCATTGGTTGAAAGTAAGCCGGGTCAGCGGTAGTAATATAGTGAGCCAATGCACCGTGGGCAGTATCCCTAGGAAAGACCAGGGGAGTCTCTCTATTTACAATCCGGGCGGCATTAATCCCCGCCATTAAACCTGTCGCCGCCGATTCTACATACCCCTCCACGCCGGTAATCTGCCCGGCGAACAAAAGCTTGGCGCTTTTTTTGCTCTGAAAAGTTGGCTTTAATAAAACCGGGGCATTAATAAAGGTATTCCGGTGCATAACCCCGTAACGAATTATCTCCGCTTCTTCCAGACCGGGAATAAGGCGCAAGACACGCTGCTGTTCCTTCCATTTAAGTCCGGTTTGAAAACCCACCAGATTATACATGGTTCCTTCAGCATCCTCTTGTCTCAACTGTACCACCGCATAAGGCCGCCTGTTCGTACGCGGGTCATTTAAACCGACAGGTTTTAACGGACCGTAAAGAAGCGTTTCTCTGCCTCTTGCCGCCAGGGTTTCCACCGGCATGCAACCTTCAAAGTGCAGCTCTTTTTCAAACTCTTTGCGGGGCACCTTCTCTGCATTAATTAAGGCTTCCCAAAATATCTCATATTCTTGCTCATTCATAGGACAATTAATATAATCCGCTTCACCTTTACCGTAACGGGAAGAACGAAAAACTCTATTCATGTTGATTGATGCAGCAGTTATTATCGGAGCTACGGCATCATAAAAGTAAAGGTGCTTTTCACCGGTGAAGCAGCGAATACTTTCTGCCAAAGCGTCCGATGTCAACGGCCCGGACGCCAGGATGACCAATTGGTCCTCAGGTATGCCGGTCACTTCATCGCGACAGATTTCCACCAGAGGGTGTCGAGACAGTTTTTCCGTTACACAAACAGCAAAAAACCGCCGGTCAACTGCCAGCGCGCCCCCCGCCGGAACCTTCGAATTATCCGCACATTTCATAATTAGCGAATTCAATCTTCTCATTTCTTCTTTCAACAACCCCACTGCATTTTGTAAAGAGGCTGCCCGCAGTGAATTACTGCATACCAGCTCCGCAAAATCACCGCTATGATGAGCAGGGGTTTGCTTTTTGGGACGCATTTCAAAAAGCCTGACTTGCACTCCTCTTTGCGCTACCTGCCAGGCCGCCTCGGCACCTGCTAACCCCGCCCCCACAACTACTACTTTTTTTTCTGATTCTTTTAAAGCATTACTCAATTTCATAGGCACCCGTCACATTTTTTTTTGAATAATTTCTTTATAGGCACAGTCTTCATTAATGCACTGCAATTTAATCTTATTTTTACCTGAACTGTTCTTTTCCACCATCATGTCGTTACATTGGGGGCATTTAACTTTGGACGGCCGGTCCCAGGTAACAAAGTCACATTCCGGATAACGGCTGCAACCGAAAAATTTACGGCCTTTTTTAGTCCGGCGCACAACCAGTTCCCCAGCACAACGGGGACATTTAACACCGGTTGGCTCCAATAAAGGTTTTGCATTCCGGCATTCCGGAAACCCCGGACAAGCAAGAAATTTCCCGTACCGGCCCACCTTTACCACCATGTTGCGGCCACACTTTTCACAAATTTCGTCCGTTACTTCATCAGCCACCTGAATTTGGCCAATTTCTTGCTCGGCCTTTTCCAGAGTCTGCTTGAACGGGTCATAAAAACTATCCAGCACCTGAACCCAATCTAACTCTCCGTCTTCTATACTGTCCAGCTTTTCTTCCATACCGGCGGTAAAATGGATATCAATAATATTCTTAAAGTGTTTTTTCAATAAATCAACCACTATCAATCCCAGTTCGGTAGGATAAAACTGTTTATTTTCTCTTACTATATAACCCCTCTTAATTATGGTTTCAACGATAGGAGCATAAGTGCTGGGCCTGCCTATTCCTTTTTCTTCCAGGGTTTTTACCAACGTAGCATCGGTGTATCGTGGCGGTGGCTGGGTAAAATGTTGTTTCGGAGTCAGGGAACGGACGTCCACTTCTGTTCCTTCTTTTAATTCCGGTAAGATTTTTTCCTCATCTTTTACCCCGTCATCTCTACTTTCAATGTAAATCTTCATAAAACCCAAAAACTTGATTATGGAACCTACCGCACGAAACATGTAATTACCCGCGACAACATCGAAACTGGTGGTATCAAAAACAGCCGGACTCATCTGGCTTGCCAAATAACGTGACCAAATCAATTTATATAGTTTGAACTGGTCCCTGGAGAGATAAGCTTTTATTGTTTCCGGCTCTCTATAAATCGAAGTAGGCCGAATGGCCTCGTGGGCGTCTTGAACCTTACCTTTACCCGCCGGTCTGGTAATTCCCGCGCCGACATATTGGGTACCGAAACGTTCACCGATATATTTTTGCACTTCTGTTTTCGCCGTAGAAGAAATTCTTGTGGAATCGGTACGCATATAAGTAATAAGACCGGAAGTTCCTTCCTTGCCCAGGTCCAAACCTTCATAAAGCTGCTGCGCTACCGCCATGGTCCTACGGGCTGTAAAATTAAGCTTCCGGTAGGCTTCCTGCTGCAAGGTGCTGGTAATAAAAGATGCCGCCGGCCGGCGTTTTTTTTCCTTGCGTGTAACCTTGACTACCGAATAACGGGCTCCGCGTAGGGCGTCAAGGACACTATCCATTTCTTCCTTACTGATTATTTTTACCTTTTTACCTTTATATTTAAAAAGCTTGCCTTCAAACGGAACGTCGCCGCCTTTAACAAAAAGACCGGTAAGGGTCCAATACTCCTCCGGTTCAAAAGATTGAATTTCTTCTTCCCGGTCACAAATCAAGCGTACTGCTACCGATTGAACCCGGCCGGCGCTTAAACCCTTTTTTACTTTACGCCAAAGCAACGGGCTAAGATTATATCCGACCAGCCGGTCTAAAATACGCCGGGCTTGTTGGGCGTTAACCCTGTTATAATCAACAGACCTGGGTTGATGTACTGCTTTTTGAATCGCTTTCTTGGTAATTTCATTAAATTCAATGCGGCACTTTTCATCATCACTGATTTTCAACAACTTTTGCAAATGCCAGGCAATGGCTTCCCCTTCCCGATCGGGGTCAGATGCAATCAACACTTTACCGGATTTTTTTACCGCCTTTTTCAATTCTTTGATAGTATCACCCTTACCGCGAATAGTTATATATTTAGGAGTGAATTCATTTTTTACATCTACCCCGAATTGACTTTTGGGAAGGTCCCGAACGTGTCCCATAGAAGCCTTTACCATAAATTTTCTTCCGAGAAACTTACTGATAGTCCTAGCTTTGGCAGGCGACTCTACGATAACAACAGTTTTTGACAAACCTCACACCCCGTTTAAATACACTTGGTTTATATTTCCATATATTATACACTTTTTCAAAAACCTATTATACAAAAATTTTATTTAAAAAGAAAATATATTATAAATACCGGCACTTTAACGAGTAAGCCTGTTTCCCGGTCGGACATAAAATTTACCCGGCATTTGCTTAATCAATCCCTTTAATTCCAAATACATCAAGGCAGCCATTACTTTTTGAGACGGCAACCCGGACTTGGCAATTATTTCATCTAAAGAAACGGGATCAAGAGAAAGTAAACCATAAAGCACTTCCTCCTCTTCGCTCATTTTAAGTGTGCCTTCATCTTCTATTGCGCGGACCGGAAAAAGCTTTTCTAATCCCAGTTCGTCAAGAACATCTCCCGCTCCTTCCACCAGCCTGGCTCCTTGTTTAATTAACCGGTGGGTTCCACGGCTCAGAACACTGACCACATTTCCGGGCACCGCCATTACATCGCGGTTCTGGTCCAGAGCAAAATCTGCCGTAATCAGGGCACCGCTTCTCTCTGCCGCCTCTACCACCACCGTACCCCGGGACAAACCGCTGATCATCCGGTTGCGAACGGGAAACCGCCAAGGTTCCGGGGCCGTACCAGGGGGGAACTCGCTGATTACCGCTCCGTCATCTATAATCTTTTCCATTAGCCGCCGGTTTTCCCTTGGATAAACAATATCCACCCCGCACCCCAATACGGCTATCGTCCGGCCACCCCCCGCCAGAGCACCCTTATGTGCTGCCGAATCAATTCCCCTGGCCATACCGCTTATTACGGTCACCCCCACAGCAGCCAGATCCCTGGTCATTTTCTCGGCAACCGCTAGTCCGTAAGGAGACGCCTTCCTGGCTCCTACAACGGCAACGCTAAGATTATCGGAGGATTTCAAAAAACCCTTCTGGAATATTACCAGTGGCGGATCGTATATTTCACGGAGGTTTTCGGGATAATCCGGGTCAGTATAGCAAACAAAGTTTATGCCCAGGGATTTCAACCGGCCGCTCTCCTGCTCCGGATTTAATAAAGACCTCCGTCTTGCCAATCCTTCCGGTCCTTCGTTCCCGATTCCCGGTGCACCCGACAAATCTTTCACACCGGCTTTCCATGCCGCCCCGGGCGAACCAAAATAATTAATTAATGACCATAATCTCCGCCCGGTACCCGGCATCAAATACTGCCACCCCAACCAGAACATTCTATCGTCCAACCGATTTTCTCCCCTTAAGCTTTCTTTTAATCCCCTTCACTTCGGGATGATAATAAAAACTTCCTCCTTTCTGGTAAATATTTCTTTGTTGCCGCAAAAATAAGCTTTTCTAAATGTTGCTTCAAACCGGTTAAACCGTCAAAAGCATCTCCAAGTGACACCAGACGCTGGTAAATATTTTTAATAGTAAAATTATCGGGACGGAGCACTCCTTTTTCGACTTCCCACCAGTATAAAGGAGTGGATACCGGCGCCCCGGACAGGGGGCGCAAACTGTATGGAAACGCCATGGTTCTGCCTCTACCGTTTTGTAAATAATCAAGATATACTTTATTTTTCCTTTTAGCGACTTTTCTTTCCACAGTGGCCTTGTGCGGATAAATTTCCACCACCAGTTCTGCAATATGTTTCATGGCAGCAGTTACTTCCCGCCAAGAATATTTTGGCGCCACAGGTATAAAGAGATGAATTCCGGTAGCACCGGAGGTCTTGGGAAAGCTTTGCAACCCGTATTCAGCCAGGGCACATTTTACCAGCAGGGCAATATCCAGTGTGTCGGCAAAAGTAGCGCCGGCAGCCGGGTCGAGGTCCATCACGGCAATATCAGGGGTTTCTAAATTAAATATGCCGGCCAGCCAGGCGTGCATTTCTATACAGGCCTGGTTGGCTAACCAGACCAAAGTAGCTTTATTGTTGCAGATAATATAATTGACCACCTTACTGGAATGTTGCACCGGCTTTTTCATGATCCAATCAGGAGCGTATTCAGGGCATTCTTTTTGGTAGAAAGCTTCTCCGTCAAGCCCGTCCGGATATCGTTTCATAATTATCGGCCGGTTATTAAGATAAGGCAATATATAAGGCGCCATAACAAAATAATACTCAACCAGGTGCGCTTTGGTCAAACCTTCCGGCCACATAAACTTACCCAGGTTGGTGAGTTTTATGGTTTGGCCGTCTATGGCCACATAAGTTGCACTCATAATAACACCCGTTTCTTTTGCAAAATAAAAGGTTAATTTTAAAGCAAAACGTTACACTGCTGCGGCGTCTTATCCGTCCGAAGACCTTTAAAAACCGGGTGACGAAGAAGACCTGTACCGGTGGTAGCCAAGTATTCCACGGAACAAACCAGCAGGGGCACGACCCACCTGGTACGATGGCGTTCCCTTGGAGGAACGTCCAGAGACGGGACATTTGTTTCCAGTTTAGACAAACCCTCCAAAAGCACCCCGGCCTCCCTGACACTAAAACCGGTTCCCACCTTGCCTTGATATACTAATCTCCCTTCCGCATAACCTCCCAGGACTAGTGAAATCAAGCAATTCCCAACCGGATCATATTGGAAGCCGCAGATAACCAGATCGGCTTCCTTGGTATTGCGAAATTTCTGCCAGTAGCGGGAACGACACCCAGGCAGGTATTTACCGGTGAGCTTCTTAGCCACTACCCCCTCCAATCCTTTTTTTATGCAAGTTTTATAAAAATCTCGACCTTTATGAAATATATACTGCGAGATTACTATCTCTTCTCCTTGTTCAACCATATCTTCCAAAAGCTTTTTTCTTTCTTCCAAGGGCATTTCCATCACCGGCCGGCCACCTGAATAAACGACATCGAAAGCAATAAATACCGTTGTAATTCCCGCCGCAGCATTTTTTTTAAAACCACTAGTTTTCCCTTTTGTCTGGAGCGCGTTAAAAGAAGGACGCCCATTTTCAAAAGCTACTATTTCCCCGTCCAAAATTGCCGGCATCCGCTTGATTTTATTATGCATACCGCCCAGTTCAGGAAATTTCCCGGTGATATCAATCAGGTTACGGGAACGCACTACCGTACCCCCGTCCAGGTAGGCTAAACCCCGGTAACCATCCCACTTGACTTCGAAAAGATGGCTTTTGCTATCGAACGGCTGGGCATTTACCGCCAGCATCGGGCGGATTACCGGCAAATTTATCCCGGTCATTTAACAGACTCCTTTAGATTAATATTATTAGTTAATTCAGATTTTTTACCGGATTGCACCTGCCTGTCCCGTTCCTTTTCGGCCAGTTCAATACTGGCCTTCAAGGCCTCCATCAAATCGACTACTTTACCGGCTTCAGGTTCAGCCGGAACTTTAACGGTTTCACCGGCAATTTTAGCCTGGATGACCTCAATTAAACCCTGCCTGTAAGTATCCGTATATTTTTCCGGCCGGAAATCCGCCGAAAGACTGCTCACCAGATTTACCGCCATTTTTACCTCATTTTCATGCAGGTTTACCTGATAATTCATTTCCGGGAGAACGCCCGCTTGTCTAATTTCATCGGGATAATGCATGGTGTTCATAATCAGGGAATTTCCGTTTACCCGGAGAACCGCAAGCGTCTCCCGGCTACGCATTACTATTCTGGCCACGGCAACTTTACCCGTATCACCCATGGCCTTTTTAAGCAGTTCATATGCCTTCATTCCTCCGTCTACTGGCACAAGGTAATATGCTTTCTCATAATAAACCGGATCAATTTCAACCAAATCAACAAAATCCATAATCTCGATATTCTTTTTTCCTCCGGAAGGTGCTATCTGATCTAATTCACCGTTCTTAAAAACAACATATTTCCCTTTTTCATACTCATAACCGCGCACGATCTCTTCCCTGGGCACCTCTACCCCGCAATAAGGACATAACCGTTGATAGCGCACCGGAGTATTACATTTTTCATGAAGGAAATTAAACTTTATATCTTTCTTTTCTGTTGCCGCGTAAAGTTTTACTGGTACAAAAACCAAACCGAAACTTATAGCTCCTTTCCATATTGGACGCATTTTAAATCACCTCAGTATTTTAAATTATTATTCCCCCACCGGAAAAACCAAATGCACTCCTGTTGCACCACGCAAATTTCCAAAGTCCCCAGAGAAAACCCGGGCACTTTAAAAGCCCGGGTTAGGTTTAAATCTATTTTTTTTAAACTAATTTAATATTGAATTGATAATATTATAAAGTCGGGGTCTGGGTCGGCGTATCATCCGTTGTCTGAGGAGGCTCCTGACCCGTATTTTGATCTTGCTTTAATTCCTTGCTGATGAACATAGACTGTATCTGGTTGACAATCTGCGGGGCCATATCAATGATGCGATCAATTGCCGCATTTCCATCCACCGGAAGAAGTCGCACTTGCCCGTTACCGGCCACTAAAAATCCTATGGGCTTTACTGAAACCCCGGCCCCGCTTCCACCCCCGAAAGCAGGCATCTGGGATTCATCTCCGCCCCCCTTGCCCTCCCCGGACACTTCAAATTCACCCCCGCCGGCGGCAAAACCACAAGCAACACGGGAAATGGGGATGATTACGGAACCGTCCGGCGCTTCTACCGGGTCTCCTACTACGGTATTAACATCAATCATTTCCTTAATGCTTTCCATTGCCGTTTTCATTAATCCTTCAATAGGATGCTGTTCGGGCAAATTTGCTCACCCACCTATCATTATTTTTATTCTCATTAACAATACCTTAATTCCTGTAAGCATAATATAGCCAAATCTAACTTCAAATATGCAATTAAATACCGTGATAAAACTTGCATGTTCAAAATCGGGAACTACTTTATAGAACGGCTTGGTTCTCTCAGAAATAAAAAGACGGTGTATGAAAGAAACCAAGGCGCCTTTTAGGCCCCAGGCCAATCCCGTAATAAAACCGGTATGAGACGGGTCCCCCGTACCTAATTTGGTACACCAGTGTAAACGGCGCAAATGAATCCGCCGGAACAGATACAGAATCACCGTACCGTATCTTTGGGTCAGACATACTATATTGATTAAAGTAGTCATCAACCGGACCATGCCGGGAAAATAAATCTGTTCCTTTTTTTCAATAATATGCCCTCCATCTTTTTTTTCCCACTCAATATTTACTTTAGAAGCAGGTCTCGGTATCCATCTTGGCAATGGCCGCTTTGCTTTCGACGGTCTAGTTTTTTTTACCTCCACCACCGGAATTTCTAGTTTGTAATATAGCAAACCACGCCAAGCGGAAATTTCTAAAGAAAATTGGTCGTCTTTTTCCCGCTTATGGTAAAATACCTTCAATTTTATCTTGGTCAGGAAAAGGACAAACAAAAAAATTATAACCGCCAGTATTATAAACATAAAAAATTTGCTCAACCTCTCCCCCCCTTCCTGCATTATTTTTCCTCTTTGATGCCGCAATATACCATTAACGTTTTCAAAAAAAATTGCCCGTTTAAACGGGCAATTTTTTATTCCAATAATCCAAACCCACATTACGACGGGCACGTTCCAGGTATACGGCGGCTACCTCCCTGGCTTTACGCGCACCCCGGCGCATTGTTTCCACAACATATTGCTTGTCCCCAGCCAGCTTTTGCCTCTCTTTTCTGTAAGGCTTGAAATATTCCCATATCACTCCAAAAAGCTCCTTTTTTACATCTCCGTATTTAAGTCCGGGAGTTAAAAATCGTTCTTTAAGGTTTTCTTGCTCCTTCTGATCCAAAAAGAGGGCGTATATTTCATAAAGCACATTGCCGTCAAGCGGCTTGGGGTGCTCTACGGGCGTTGAATCAGTCTTTATCCTCATGACTTTTTCACGCAAACTCTTTTCGCTGGAAAAAATCTCTATGGTGTTTCCGTATGACTTGGACATTTTTTGTCCGTCAATACCGGGCAACAAAGCTGTATTTTCTTCAATATCCGGTTCGGGCACAATAAAAGTTTCCCCGTAAGTATTATTAAAACGCATGGCCAAATCCCTAGCAATCTCGAGGTGCTGTTTCTGGTCCTTCCCCACCGGTACTTTTTCCCCGCCATAAAGCAGGATGTCGGCAGCCATCAAAACCGGGTAAGCAAATAATCCGCAACTGGGGGTAATCCCCTTGGCGGTTTTATCTTTATAAGAATGGCAACGCTCCAGCAAGCCAATCCCGGTTACACTGGACAAAAGCCAGGTAAGCTCAGTCACCTCCGGCACATCGGACTGCACCCAGAACACCGAACGCTCCGGGTCAAGACCCAAGGCCAGAAAATCACAAGCTGCCTCAAAGGTCTGCCTGCGTAACAAGGCAGCATCAAAAACGGTAGTCAAAGCATGGTAATTTACCAAAAAACAGAACAACTCGTTATTTTGCTGGTATTCCACCATCCTTTTCATCATCCCGAAATAATTCCCTAAATGCAGAGATCCTGAAGGTTGAATTCCTGAAAGCACACGCATACGAGTTCCCCTTTCCATATTTTACATTACCAGACGGTATATTAAGTTGGCAACAGAAATTAACAACATTACAATCGGACTTACAAATATCCTGAACAAAAAACCTATCGCACCTGTAAAAACCAAGACAATCAAGATAATGGCACCATAAGCTTCCAACTGGTGAAGCCACTTTTGCTCGCCGGGTAAAATTCCTGCCAGGATCTTGGAACCGTCCAGAGGAGGAATTGGAATCAGGTTAAATATGGCCAGCACTACGTTAATCTGAATCATATATATCATTATGCTTTCAAAATAAGGCAGTCTTAACCCGTAAAATGCCCCCAAAACTACGGCCGCAACCACGGCAAGGATTATATTGGTAGCCGGCCCGGCCAGGGATACCAACAACATACTGCGCCGCATGTCACCCCGCAGGTTATAAGGATTTACGGGAACCGGTTTAGCCCAGCCGAATCCCGCCAAAAAAAGGAGTATCAAACCAACCGGGTCTACATGTGCCACCGGGTTCAAGGTAAGACGTCCCATGCTGCGTGCGGTACGGTCTCCCAGGCGGTTCGCCATCCAACCGTGCGCGAATTCGTGAAAAGTAAGTCCTAAAACAATTGCCGGAATCATCAATGCCATGCTGTGCAGGCTGGGCAGGTTAACCATTTTTCATCGCTCCTTCATCTGCTAAAAGAAACTCCCTGACATAATGCAACTCTTCCTCCCTGGTGCACACCACCCGGTCAAGCCGTGCCTGCCATACGGCATCAAGCGCTCTTTTAAAGGCCGGTCCGGGTTTAAACCCCAAGGACCGGAGATCACTTCCGTCAATGGAAATACATTCGTAATAAATTGCCGTAAGCACCTCCCGGAAACGTCTCCTGGATTCATGTTCAACCAGATAAATCAATAACAGCGGATATGCTTCCCTGGGAAGGGACATTAAATATTTGGCCAATTCACTGTTTTTATATCCTTCCGGTCTATTAAAGGCATTGACGGCATCCTGCCAACCGTTTAGAACCGAAAATACTTTGTCCGTATAGCGCTTGCTGATTTTATACCCAGAACAAATTTCTCCAGCCGATTTCCTGTCCGTGCAATGCAAGACCCCCAGCAAATAAATCAGCCACTGTTCCCAACGGTTTCCCAGGTCCCAAAATTCCATTCTCTTAATAGCCCGGGGCAACTTAACTAAAACACCCTTAATCTGATCATAATCCACACCCGGAAATAAAAAATCCCCTAACTTTAATTTAACCAAACGGGAAAGAACCGGTTCAGGACGGGGTTCCATCAAGATATGCTTCAATTCTTCCCAGATCCGTTCTGCAGAAACTCTGGCCAGCATTTTATTTCTGACGGCTTCTCTGGCCAGTTTCAAAGTTTGCGGCTCCAGTTTCATCCGGTACCTTTTTTCAAACCTTACCGCCCTTAGTAATCTAATCGGATCCTCAACAAAACTCAGGTTATGTAACACTCTAATTATTCCGCGTTTTAAATCCGCTCTTCCTCCAAAGAAATCCATAATATCGCCGAAATTTTCCTTGTTTAAGGAAACAGCCATGGCATTAATCGTAAAATCACGGCGATACAAGTCCTGATGCAGAGAAGAGGTTTCAATCTGGGGCATGGCAGCCGGATATTGGTAAAATTCAACCCTAGCTGTGGCCACATCTACCTGGTAACCACCCGGGAACAGTACTGTTGCCGTATAAAACTTTGAATGAACCCGCACCCGGCCTCCAAATTCCTGCCTTAGCGCCCGGGCCATCTCGATACCGTCTCCTTCCACTACCAGATCGATATCGAGACATTCCACGCCCAGCAAGACATCGCGAACAATACCACCGGCACCATATACCTTGCACCCCATAGCCGATGCAATTTCTCCAGCACGCTCCAAAATATGTATATATTTTTCCGACAGTCCCAATAATATTAAATCACGGATATTATCAGCAGCAGTTGCATTGTAATTATAAACTTTTTCATGATTATTTTTCATACTTCCGTGGAGCGTACGCAGTACATCAGTACGGGATACTATACCAACCAATTTCCCCTCCTTCAATACCGGAATCCGTCCGATGTTATGTTCGACCATCAAATCACGCATAATTGATGCCGGCATTTCAGGCTCGACAGTAATCATGTTGCAATTCATAAACCCTTTAACCGGCGCGTGACCAAGACCATGGTGCACAGCTTTTTCTACATCACGCCGGGAAATCACTCCCACTATCTTTTCCCTCTTTACTACCGGCAAACCGGTATGACCGTAACGCAACATCACTCTTCCGGCTTCTTCGATCACCGTTTCCGGGGTAACTGTTTTTACCGGAGTGGACATAATATCTGCAACCGCCACCGGCGGCCGTACTTTTGTCTTGATTACCTGCAAAAGTTGCTCTACCACGTCGTCAACCAGCTTGTTTTTAATGGTGACCGAAGCCGCCGCGGCATGGCCGCCCCCGCCTAATTCTGCCAGTATTTCCCTGACATTAACACTGGCAATTTTACTGCGGGCCACGACATAAACCCGCTCTTCCATTTCCACCACGGCAAAAACAGCGTCCGGGTGACTAAAATCCGCCAGTTTGTGGGTCAGCAAGGAAAGACCTCCGACAAACTCACCGACCTTTCCCTTGGCAATCAACATTTTTAGCCCGTAAAATTGATAACATTCCGCAGAGACCAAAAGTTTCTTAAGCAGGATCCGCTGTTCATCAGTCAGCGGTCGTTCCAAAAAATCGGCAACCACGGCCAGATTGGCCCCGTGATGCAGCAAATAAGCGACTGCCTGGGCATCCCGGGCAGTGGTATGCGCAAATATCAGTGAACCGGTATCCTCATAAATACCCAGAGACAATATAGTTGCCTCCAGAGGCGTCAGTTTAATACCCTGCTCCCTGATTTTCTCCACTAGCAAAGTGGTAGTGGCTCCTACCATTTCCACTACCTCAACTTTGCCTCTTATGTCATCTTCGCTTTTCGGATGGTGGTCGTAAACATGTATTTCCACGCCTGGTTGGCGGCAAAGTGCGGCAAGTTTGTCCAGACGCCCCGGCGTTCTGGTGTCAACTAGAATTATTCTATCAATCTCAGCAGCATTGATGTTACTGACGGACATTACATTTAAAGTATCTTTATGCAAAGCCATAAACTCTTCCACATTTCTGGAAAGTATTCCTGGAAATACCATCACCGCACCCGGGTATATTTTTTGCGCGGCCACCATAGACGCAAGCGCATCCATGTCCGCATTAGTATGGGTTGTAATTAAATCCATGCCTGCCACCCCGTCAAAAAGGCTTCCAAAACCTGCATTTTATTATATCATACCCATCCTTTTTAAAAAAAGCGCCCGTTTGACGCTTTTAACGATGATACAAACGACTGTATTTTTCTAGTCTTTCGGGTATCAGGTCGTTCTTAAGCAAGTCCTCATAACTCTCCCTGCGGGTAATTAAATCGGCCCTGCCGCCGCTCACCAGCACCATCGCCGGACGGGGCAGGCGGTTATAATTCATGGACATGGAATAATTGTAAGCCCCGGTACAGGAAACTGCCAGGATATCTCCCGTCTCCGCAGTAGGAAGTTCAATGTTCCAGATCAACATGTCACCGGATTCACAACACTTTCCGGCCACAGATACCGTTTCGGTAGGAATTTCACCGGCCTTATTCGCCAGGCAGGCTTCGTAACGTGCCTGGTAGAGCGCCGGCCTCGGATTATCACCCATACCGCCGTCCACAGCAAGATATTTACGCACCCCTGGTATATCCTTGATCGCCCCCAGCGTATACAGAGTAGTTCCCGCCGGACCACTTATCGAGCGTCCCGGTTCCACCAATACCTTTGGAACCGGCAGGTTGCAATACGCTGCTTTTTCCATTACCGCCTCCACCACCATACCGGCGTAATCCTGTATCGGACAGGGTCGGTCTCCTGCAGCATAATAAATGCCAAGACCACCGCCAAGGTCAAGTTCTTCCAAACAATATCCCGCTTCCCGGTAAACCCGGCAGGAAAAATCCATCATCACTTCTGCGGTATGCGCGTAAGAACTCAACTCGAAAATCTGAGAACCGATATGACAATGCAGCCCTTTAAGCTCTATATTATGCATCGCTAAAGCACTTTTAACACCCTGCATTGCCTGGCCGTTTTCAATAACCAGGCCGAATTTAGAATCAATTTGACCGGTTTTAATGTATTCATGGGTATGCGCTTCCACTCCCGGAGTAAGCCTCAGCATTACCCGGGCCTTTTGGCCGTATTTTCCAGCCAGACGGTCCAAAAGTTCAAGTTCGTACATATTATCAACTACGAAACGTCCCACACCGGCTTTCAGCGCCATATCCAACTCACCCGGTGATTTATTATTGCCGTGAAAAAAAATACGTTCTTCCGGAAAACCAGCCTTTATTGCCGTATAAAGTTCCCCGCCCGAAACAACATCCAGTCCCAGTCCTTCCTCATCCACCATACGGCAAACAGCCAGGTTGAAAAGTGTTTTTGCGGCATAAATGACTTCTGCGTTATATTTCCGGGTAAAAGAATGGTAATAATCACGGCATACATTTCTGAAGCAATCCTCGTCAAGTACATAGAGAGGGGTTCCGAATTCCCCGACCAGGTCAACCGTGTCGCAACCGCCTATTTCCAGGTGCCCTTTTTTATTTATGTTCATGGTGCCGTTAAATCTCATGACTACCTCCAGTTGCGAAAGTTAAGATGCATTTACTAATTAATATTCACGATATAGGGAAAGCGGCCTTATCAAACGCCATAAGGCCGCTTTTCAAAGTCATATGAATTAATGGTTTTATATTTTAGGAAGTTTTTCTAGCGACTTTTTCAAACTGTCTTCCGACAGCGCATAATCAACTAGTTTTCCGACCATATTGGTTTCATAAGACGGCAAATCCAACAAACCATGACCACTCAAATTAAAAAGAATGGTCCTGGCCTCTCCGGCCTCTTTCGCCGCAACGGCCTCTTCAACTGCACTGTGAATAGCGTGTGCAGATTCCGGAGCGGGAATTATCCCTTCACACTGGGCAAAAACCTCTGCTGATTTAAATATATTGGTCTGTTCGTAAGCTCTGGCTTTTACTATGCCTTCATGAACCAATTGGCTGACCAACGGAGACTCGCCGTGATAACGCAAACCGCCGGCATGAATACCGGGAGGCATAAAATCTTTACCCAGGGTATACATCCACAAAAGCGGAGTGAACCCGGCCACATCACCGTAATCATAAGCCAATTGACCGCGGGTCAGGGTCGGACAGGCAGTAGGCTCAACCGCCAATAAATTTATTTTAACACCTTTTACGATCTTATCATAAGCAAACGGAAAGGCAATACCGCTAAAATTGCTGCCTCCGCCGCAGCATGCAATAACTACATCCGGATACTCATCCACCTTGGCCAGTTGTTCCTTGGCTTCCAAACCTATAACCGTCTGGTGCAGCATCACATGATTTAACACACTGCCCAAAGCATACTTGGTGTCATCACGACCGATAGCATCCTCCACCGCTTCACTGATGGCGATGCCCAAACTACCCAGCGACTCAGAATCACCCCGTAAGATTTTTCTACCCGCATCAGTTTGCTCACTGGGGCTGGCAACTACATCAGCTCCAAAAATCTGCATCTGCGTGCGGCGGTAAGGCTTTTGCATGTAACTAACCTTTACCATGTAAACCATACATTCCAAATCAAAGAAATTACATGCCTGGGCAAGTGCTACCCCCCACTGCCCTGCTCCCGTTTCGGTAGCCAGGCGCTTAATTCCTTCTTTTTTGTTGTAATACGCCTGGGGAACGGCAGTATTTAACTTGTGGCTTCCCGCCGGGCTGGTACCTTCATGCTTATAGAATATCTTCGCCGGTGTATCCAGCGCTTTTTCCAACCGTCGCGCCCGGCACAAGGGAGAAGGCCTCCAAAGCCGGTAAATCTCCTGTACTTCTTCCGGAATCTCCACCCAGCGTTCAGACGCTACTTCCTGCTTAATCAATCCCATAGGAAATATGGGACTAAGATCCTCAGGCCCCACAGGCTGCTTGGTCTTGGGATTCAGGGCCGGTTTAGGGAGCTGCGGCATATCAGCCTGAATATTGTACCAAGCTTTAGGTAATGCACTTTCACTGAGCATAATTTTATTTTCGCTCATCTCTTCTCAAACTCCTCTCTTCTCATTATTAATGAAAACATTTAAACATATTTTAGCTTAAATATCCCTGACCACGCAACAATTTTTTCTTATACCCGTAAAATAAAATAGTATTACCCTAGAGAATCTTACCACAAATTTTTTAACTTATTTTTTCTTGTTCTGTCAAGGCGCTGCTCCACTTGCCGCAGCGGTCGCCCCAGCGGGCGATAACTTTCCCTTCTTCGGTCAGATTGATCACTTCACACGAGTTGGGACACCCGGAACATTCAAAACTGCCGGTCTTGAATTCGATATCCGCTACCCCGAACCCCTTAAAACGGCTGGAGCTTTTTTTAGACACTGTTTCACGGGACAGCAGGGCTGCTCCCACTGCTCCCATCACATCAAAATAGGGTGGTACCTGTATGGTCAATCCCAGGGCTTTTCTAAAAGCATTGATCATTCCTGCATTAGCAGCGACACCTCCCTGAAATACGACCGGAGCCAAAATTTCCTTGCCCTTGCCGACATTATTAAGATAATTCCTGACCAAAGCATCGCACAAACCGGACAATATATCGGAAAGACTGCAGCCCATCTGTTGTTTATGTATCATATCAGATTCCGCAAATACCGCACATCTACCGGCAATGCGGACCGGAGACCGGGATTGTAAAGCAATTTCACCAAATTTATCCACGGGAATATCTAAACGGGCAGCTTGTTGGTCCAGAAATGACCCGGTACCAGCCGCGCATACGGTATTCATGGCAAAATCCGCCACCACCCCGTTACGCAAAATAATTATTTTAGAATCTTGACCGCCGATTTCAATGATAGTCTGCACTCCGGGCACTTGGAGAGAAGAGGCGACGGCATGTGCGGTAATCTCGTTTTTAACCGTATCTGCACCCACAACCACTCCGGTGAGATATCTACCGCTTCCGGTGGTACCGACTCCCCTCACCTTTAAACCGGCCGGCAACCGTTTTTTTATTTCTGTCAATCCTTTTTGCACTGTAGCAATGGGTTTCCCCTGGGTCCTCAAATAAATCGCCTCGCGCACAAAACCGCTTTCATCCATAAATACTATTTTGGTGCTCACTGAACCCACATCTATACCTAAGTATCCTCTCATGAAAGTGCTTGCCTCCTAAGTTCCTTTTTTCTTTCCAGCAGGTCGATAAAAGCCTCCAACCGGGTCAAGATACCCGTTTCACCCGTATGCTCATCCATAATCAGGGTTAGAATCGGCATTTCGTAATCCTTGGCTACCTCAGGCAGAATACTTTCGGCCACGATTTCAGGCATGCACGTAAACGGAAAAACTTGAACCAGTCCGTCATAACCCGCCCGGGCATAGTTAACCGCACTACCCACGGTTTCCTGACCGTGACCGCCCACAAAGTGCCGCAAATAGGGAAATGCCGCCGTACAAGCATCTTTTCTGGAACGTAATCCTTTGAGCAGGCCCATAAAAAGATGGTCGTTTACCCATTCACTCAAATAAACGGAACGGTCCACTTCAGCTCCCAGGCGCCCAAGATGCCGTTCCACATCCAGGTTTGAAAACGGTTCCAAAAGAGTAAATATCTCACCGGTTAAACCAATTTTTAAAACCGGCCGGTTTTTATCCAGCGACACCCCGTCCATTATTAAACCGGCTCTTTTTTTTGCCCGGTTCAGTTCGTGCAGTGTAACAGTACGGTCAATCAGATTTAGAGCATTACGATAGGCAATATCAGTAGACCCGGGAACCAATTCCCTCGGACGCATTTTAAAAGCAGTCATTTCTATTTCATCGACCGCTCTGGCTTTCTGATAACCAAAGCGAACGGCCTGAATTACCCGCCACCAGGAATGGTCTCCGGTAACATACTTGATTTTGCTAAACAGTTCTGAAATATGCCTTTCAGGGGGCTCAATCACAATTAACTCATATTCATATCCGATTTCTTTTAAAATCGCATGTTCGATCTGGGCGTAATAACCAAACCGGCACGGACCACAACCGCCGGCCATAATAATCGTGTCGGCTCCCAAACCGTAAGCTTCGATAAAGTTACCCAGATTGAGCTTTAAAGGCATACAGGCAAATTCAGGCCCGTACTTAACCCCAAGGGTCAGGGTTTTTTTACTTGAAGGCGGCGGCACCACCACATCGACTTCCAGGTAGCGCAGCATGGCCTTCAAGCAAATATGCAAGTTTCCCATATGGGGAAAAGTAACGCGCAATTGTCTACCTCCTTCAAGCCAAGCACTATCTACTTAGTTTCATTTAGAAAGCCCGGCTTTTCTCCAGCGCACCATATCCATAAAGGCTTCAATTCTCGTCACGATCCCGGTCTCTCCGGTATGCTCATCCAGGGTTAAATTCATAAAAGGCATCCGGGCGACACGGGCTTCCCGTGCTATTAAATCACCCGTCATCGAATCCGGTCCACAAGCAAAAGCAGCCACATAGACGATACCGCTTATATCGTGCCGTTTAAAACTATGAAAAGCCGCTCCAATCATCCGCTGGCCCAGAGTCCAGAAAAGTTTTTTGGACAAACCGGAAGCACAGTTCCTTACTACTCGTTCCGACAGGCACTCCGCCGTGAGCACATTTACTCCCATAGTACGCAGGCGCCGGATTAAATTCATATTGATATAAGAATCGTAAATATTATACGGGTGCCCTAGTAATGCAACCGTATGTTCTCCCTGATGCAGCCGTGGTTTTTCTTCCACGCCCTCTTCTAGTCCGGCTAAAGCCTCATCAGGCATCAACCCCAATTGCAGTAACCTAAAATACTTTTTTTGGATGTCAAGCGCACTGCGGTAGGCACCCCAAATTTTTAAATAATTATTGGTAAAAAGTTTACCCGCCTCTTTAACAGCAAAGTAGGCGTCTTTCTTATTTTTATAATAATTAACATTGATATCTATTAACGGAGGAAGACCGTCCAGGCACCGGACCAGATCGGGGAAACCCAAAAATTTCGGACAAATATACTCGTGTTTTTTAACACTTACCAAGCGCGGCAAAAAAATGTAATCCACTTTTCCGGCGAGATCCTGTACATGGCCGAAAGCCATTTTAATCGGCAGACATATTTCATCAACAGCATGTTTTAAACCGTTGTCAAGAATAACTTTGGACGATGGAGACGAGAGCACCACCTCGGCACCTAATTCTTGGAAAAATGTTTTCCACAACGGATAATAGTAATAATATAACAGTGCTCTGGGAATACCGATTTTTAAATTCATTAACTATCCTCCCAAATACAATCATTTTAATTATGGACAAAAATATAAATAATTATGCTTTCAAAAAAAAGCCCCGTCTATTGAGGGTGCGTCTTAGGGATTTTTAATCCCGGAAAAATATCGGCATAGTTTGGTATGTATTTACCGGCTATGCCGATTTTTCTTGCTTTGTGGTGGATGTAAAAACCGGTGGGTCAAATTCGCCAATGCAGTTATAAACGATTTTGATACGCTGTACCCGTCTGCCCTCAATGCGCTCTGCCTTGTAAACATAGATTTTTTCAACAAATTCCCGGATAATCTCCGCTGTTAGTTCTTTTATATCTGTGTACTTTCTTACCAAGGCGAGGAAGTGGTCTACTCCCAGTGCGCTTTCCTTTTCTGATGTCATAGTAGATTTCAGTTCTGCTACTCGGTTTTCAAGGGTATGTTGCTCAGCTTCGTAATTGGCAGTCATCTTGGTAAATCGCTCATCTGAAATCTTACCCTCAATATTGTCCTCATAAAGCCTTTGGATAATTTCATCTAGCTTTTTGATACGAGCCTGTGATTGCTCTAATTCTCGTTTTCCGTCACGCATACTCTTGTCAAGTTCTATCCTTGTTTTCTTGGTGACCATCTCCACAAATTCGTCCTCATGATCTCTGGCATAGGCGGTTACCCGACGAATGCCGTCAAGGAGCAATTTCTCAACTACAACATTTTTTATTTGGTGAGAACTGCAGCCGCCTTTTATTTTACGGTAGGTAGCACACACAAAATGCTCTTTGTCATGTTCCCAACCTCTGTGGCGTACTTGGTATAGCTTGTTGCCACAATCAGCACAGAAGAGCATACCAGAGAGGATTGGCATTTCGCCCATCGGCGTAAGCCTGCGTCTTCCATCTCGTATTTTCTGCACTACCTCGAACACAGGCTCTTCGATAATTGCTTCGTGGGTATTCTCGAAAATCATCCATTCTGACGGGTCATTCTTCATCTGCTTTTTCTGCTTATAAGACTTACGGTAAGTTTTGAAGTTGACCGTATGCCCTAAATACTCCTGCCTTGAAAGCATATGAACGATTGTACTGCCCCGCCAGATATAATCATCGTCATGGCCTCTATTGTCCGGGATATTAATCCCGCTTGCCCTAGCATGAGCCGTTGGATTCATTATGCGGCGGTTGCTAAACTCTTTGGCTATCTGTGTAGGACCATAACCTTGCATACACAAGTGAAATGCTTCTTTTACTACTTTAGCAGCTTCTTCATCAACTATCCAGTGTGTCTTATCTTCCGGGTCTTTAATGTAGCCATAAGGTGGATTGGTGCAGAGCGGCTTGCCGGATTGACCTTTTGACTTAAAGACGGATCGGATTTTCTTGCTCGTATCCTTGGCATACCATTCGTTGATGATATTGAGAAACGGTGTAAAATCGCTATCTTGCTGATTGGCACTGTCCACATTGTTGTTTATGGCTATAAAGCGGATATCAGAGCCGGCAAACAATACCTCGGTGTAATAACCTACTTTAAGATAATCTCTCCCAAGACGGCTCATGTCCTTTACAATGACGGTGCCGATGTTGCCTTCTTCCACTTGGGATAAAAGGCGCTGCCAATCCGGGCGGTCAAAGTTCGTGCCGCTATAGCCATCGTCTACAAAGAATTCTGAGTTAGAAAAGCCGTTGTCATCTGCGTACTTCTGTAAAATGGTTTTCTGGTTTTTAATGCTGTTAGAGTCACCCTGCAATTCATCATCTCGTGAGAGACGGCAGTACAGAGCGGTTATTTTATCGTTGTTCTTCACAGCAGTATAAGACTGTCTGTTATTCATGTTTACCTCCTTTCCGACAGTCTTCAAGCGGTACTCTATATTCCCGTACTACTGTGAAGAAGTCAAGTTATTTAGGTTAAGAAGCCTTTGTTTCAAGGCTTTTGGTGTCATTAAGTATCATGCGTTTCAGCTTGTCATAAGCGGTTTCTTTGGCAGTGCTACTGATCGCTGATTCTATAATATAGAGCGTATCACCGATTACTTTTTCGTTAATGTTAATGGTTTTTTCTTCCATAGAACTCCTCCTCTCTATGTGGCGTAACAAATCGTTACTCCCTTTATATTTTTATTGATCGGTAGGGGGCGGTCTGATCTCTACAGCTTTTTGCTTGGACAACGGGCGTGGGGTAACGCGTAAAAAAACGCGAATTCAAACGAGGTAATAGGCGTACAGTCCTGATAAAACGGCTATAATTATGTTAAATGTAGTGTGAATTTCATCTTGAAAAAGCACATTTTTAGAGAAAATAGGCACAGCAGAATATCCACTGTGCCTACTACTGTATGTCTTAACCATTGGCTTCGGTATTTATCTGAATAACCTTTACTGCCTCCGGGCGGATAAGTTTACCGTCAAGGAACTCAAAAGCAAGATAGCCAATCTGGTCATGTAGAGCGAACTTCTCTGAGAGCGTCTTGACACTGACAGGACTTCTGCCAATAACCCAGTAATAGCTGAAATCACCAAAGGCGATAGGTTTGTTGCCGGATTCAGCACTTGGCATATATTCGGAGATGATTACCCTTTTGCCGAGGATGGTATCATCATTAACCCTCCAGAAGTAATTACCTGTGCTGTCCTTGAGAGTGCGCAGAGCAAGTGCAGTTTCATCGTTCATCAGCCATACTGCATTTCTGCGGTATTCCGGCTTTACAGAGAAGTACAGGCTGATAACATCATCGCAGGTAATTTCAGCAGTGGTAATGCCCACATCTGCTCCAGTGGTTGCGTCCAGAATCCCTGTGGGCATTTGAATGCCAGTACCGTTTATAAAGGCGTTGTCCTCGGCTCTGCCAAAGTTCTTGGCAAAGCGGTTAATAAGGTAGTTTTCGATATCGAAACCGGCATCACGTATAAAAGCCTCGTCCATTTTTACGAAAGCAGCCAGCTTCCAACTGTCCACAGTGTTGATGGTGAAATCATCTATACCCTCGTAAATTGGGATGGCATCACCTTCTGCTACCCACTGGGCAAGGTCATTGCTGTCCTTGGCAAATATACGGTAGCCGAAGTCATAAGCCTTGATAACCGTGCCAATATTCCGGAACAGGCTTTCTTTTTCAAGCGCGGCCATGTACTTATTGTTGGCATTGTTCGGCATGGCATAAGTGCCAGTTTCAATGTTGCGGCCTTTTGAGAGTTCGGCATAACTGCCATTATTGCCGCGCATAGCGTTCCAGAAATGCTTGTCATATTCCGGTGAGCCGGTATAGAGTAATCTTTCAGTATAAGTAATCATAGTTTTTTCCCTCCTTATTTCTTGTCACAAACAGGGCATCTGTATAGGCCCAGTTCGTTATAATTGAGTGAACTGCCAATTTGCTTTAGCATACCGCTTTTACAATTTGGGCAATGAATATCATAGGCAAAAGCCATTTCCATATTGTGAGCCTGTTTTGCATGGAGACGATAATACTTGTGCAGTTTTCCATGTTCATCTTCAACGATGCAATCTGACAGGAATAAATCAAATGTGTTCTTTGCATATTCATCAGAGTAGTATGAGTGTTGCGGGTGAAGGAGCGTTCCTTCCTTATTCATTTTTGTAAGTGGATAGTTTGCCATTTTAAATTCCTCCTAAATTAATGTTGTGGGATGTACCAAAAACTTTAGCTCATTTTTGAGCTTAAGCCATGTCAACTGTCCGGGTATAAGGTTCCTGCGTTCATACTGCTTTGCCAGAAAGATAGGTATATCCAGCAGTACGGCAGTATTCGGACAGATCATCGTAACCATTGATGTGGACAGTTGACTGTCCGTCAGTGACGGTATAGCGGATTTCTTTTGTTACTGTCACAGGGTCTCCGGAACGGTTGCGAAGATAGAGTTTGCCTTTGATACTGTTGTGGTTTCTGCCATAAAGTAAGTCAATTAGCTTCATGCTATTTTCCTCCCTTCATAAAGGTGTATCCGCGCATTTGGCAGAAGTTTGCGGCTTCTGTATATGAGCGGAAGTAGAACTCGGATGCTCCATCTAAGACTTTCCACCGGGCAGGCTCAGCCTTTTTGCTCACGAAAAGCACTACCGGTTTCATGTCCTTGCGGCGATACAGCGAGACACCATCATAGAGGTCATCTCCAAAATCCGATGGACTACTTTGCTTTGTAATTTCACTTTCGGCATCCATCAAGCCCATAACTCTAATATGGTTCATTTCTTTTGCTCCCTTCATATTGATTTTTTAGTAGCAGTAGTAGCAGTACTGGTAGCAGAGTTTTTTGGTACTGCTACTGCAGAAAAGTGAGGTATACCAAGGGTTTCCAGCCGGTTGGTAGCAGAAGTAGCAGTACGGGCAAGTTTATACTCACATTTCCCATAATCTTTGTATTCTTTTATTTCTCTGTACCAACTTTTTTGAAATTTTGCTAAGAAGTTATAAGAACTGCTACAACTGCTACTGATTGCCCTCAAAGCCTTGCACTGTGGGCATTTTACGTGGTAGCAGTTGTGATTTTTACTGCTACCGGCACTGCTACTACTGCTACCATTTTTATAAGAACTCAGTTCCGTCATAGCCATATTCTCTCGAAAACTGCTCTTTTGCTTCACTTGTGAGCGAATAATCCTTATAGTAGGTGTTGCCATTCTGCCGGGTAGTGATTGTAGAATAATCTGCACCGAGGTGTGAAGCGATAGCTTCCCGAAACTCTTTAGCAGTCTTGGCAAAGCCGTTATTATTTTCCCTGCACCAACCTTGGTAAACCTTGTAGATACGGCCTGTGGTACAGTGCTTGTTGATTTTCCCATCAGGCCATTCACACATACACTCCTCAAAGAAGGAGACCACAGTATTGTTCTCTGACATATATTTTTCTCCTGCGAGGCTTACGCTTTCTGGCTCCGAGAAACGGTGGCCGTTAGCAATAACTTGCTGTAGCGCCTTTATAGCCTTAAAGACAATGCCGTCACGCTCGGCATACATTTTGTCGAGGAGCGTTTTGTCCTGTTTATTCTTAGGGATAACATTAGGGCAGCGTACTACCATAATGCGGTCATAGACCCATTTGCCATCATCACCACCGAACTTAGGAAGTCTGTTCATGCAAAACCAGAGTAGACCGTTATAGGTAAACTCAAAGGCTTGTTGTCCTTTAAACTCGGCATAAAGGCTATCACCACCGGTTATTTTCTTAAAGGTTTTCAGTTCATCCACAGAGAGAAAACTCATATCGGAACTACCGGCAAGGCGGGTGCCGTAAACTGCGCCAGTACCGAATCTGGCTTCTATTTCCTTAAGGTCAATGCCGATAAAGTTACCTTTGCCGAGCAATCGCTCTACAAGACTTTTTAGCTGAGATTTACCGGTATCACCATCGCCTACAAGGAAAAGAGCCTTTTTCATGCGCCAGCCTTTGATGTTGGAGATACATACACCGATAAACTCAAGGAGCAGTTGCTCTATGACGTCATCGCCGTTCGTGAGCGTGTGCATATATCTGTCAAACACCGGCGTGGGCGTTTCTTTCCCTGCCCAGTTACATGGGATTTGTATGGTGGAGAGGATATCCGGGGAGTGTGGTACAAGAGTGACATCGTTTGCAGTAATATGTAGCAGACCATTACTGAAGTTGATCAGTTCCTCATCAGCGTTAAGGTCATTCTGTCCGACATAGTTAAGGTCGGTAGTGATGTGCTGCAAGGTTTCACTGACCTTTCCCATTTTGACAAGTTCTTCATCATAATCCGCAATGTACTGCTTGATAATTCCCATCAGCATATTGTCTGCATAAAGCCGGTAGCAGCCGTTCTCGTAGACATATTTCATAAGTCCCTGTTTTCCGTTATCCCTTACAAGCACATAGCGGAGGTGTTCTCGCACATATTTTGCAAGGAGCGGAACGCTAACATAGGCTTCTCCGGTCCGCTCGTTGAATTTAATAAAATACGGATGCTCCATCTTGGATTTGTGGAAGGTGCCATGACAGACATCAATTCCGGTAGCAATGGTACCTTCTCTGTAATCCTCACGCTCCCATTTTTCGCGATAGAGAGCAGAACTGCGGAAGATATCATCTATAGCCGCAGGATCAGGCCCAGTTCGAAATGCAATCAAGGCACATAGTGCGGCATCCGCTTCTGACTGTGAGCCATACTCGGAGATATCGCCATCATCATATAGCTTTTTAAATTTTTCTCCGTTTTTCTGTTTGCGGAGATTACAGACAATATCAAATCCGGCTCGGTCACCGTCACGCTTTTCACTGTATTTTATCTTCTCGGTCTTTCGCATATTTTTATCAAGCGTAGTAAGAACTGCGGCTGTGCTTTCTCTAAGAGGCTCATTCAATATCACATCTCCTGTGAAAGCAGCAAAGCGATTTGTTAGACCGCCTACATACAGTTCCAGGTGATTATTTGGATTCTTCATATAGTAGGCTTTATCCAGTCTGAGATTGCCGTTCTTATCAGCGTAAGTGGGTAGATTATTCAAATCGCATTTGCCATAAATATGGATACCGCCTCCGCTGACGGAACGCTCGGTATAGGTGTTGAAGCGTTCAAGCATCATCTGCACGAACGGGTCTGTGAGAGGAGTGTGGTCTATGTCAAGAAAGAAGTAGCCTTTCGGTATCACAAAGCCAATGCCGGCGGCGCTCTGTTTTTTCATAGCAGTGACCGCTTCATCATAAGTTACCCATGTGTGCCGGTACTTTTCATTAGTGCCTGTCGCACCACCACCGGCAGCAAAGGGTATTTTATTGATACGGTCACCGTCAATTTCCTTGCGCCAGAGAAACCATATCTTCATATCCATTAGTTCCTGCATTGCGTTCGCCATCTCGTCCACCTCCCCTCCGTAAAATTTGCGTTTCCATTATCTGTGTGCCGAGTTTTTGAGTAGCCATTCTTTATAGGCATCAACCGGAATTAGAATTCTTGTACCAATTCGTAAGGTTGGGAATCCCGGCGATTTTACAAGTTCGTATGCTTTCGGTAGGCTAATGCCCATCTGCGCCGACAGTTCCTGCACACTCATGGTCGTTTTTTCCATTTGCTCTTTCCTCCTTATCTTGATATTTGTTTTGGCTTCTACATCCACCATTCGCTACCGTTCCTAAGGCAGCCACCTGCTCGTGGTCTCCTCGTAACCGATTGCAGTAGAAGCGCTCCGGTTTTCACCATCGTGGCGGCGGCACTGCAAAAGTATCTCTTGTGGGTGGACTATTTAGTTGTCAAGGATCATAAATCAAAGAGTTTTACAATTTGTTCTTGTATTTAATGCCATTGTATAATAAAATGTAATCGAAGTATAATTCTCAACGCTTACACAAACGATTACAATCAAAGGGTGAATGATATGAAAAGACTACCGGTAGAAAATCTTGGTTTTGTTGAAATAGGCGGCGTAGGCGAAATGATATACAGGGCTGTGCGATTTCCTGAGTATATCCCGGACTATGACGATGACGGCGAGATAATTAAACCTATATTCACAGGGAGCCATGCTCCCCAAAGCGGTACTGATACTTCTCTAACTGGCCAAGAACTGTTGGTTAGCCTATGTAATCTTTACGGGGAACTAAATAACCCAGACAGCACTGTTTCGATTACAGATGCCGTCTGGGATTGGTGTAGAAACAATATCCATCCTTATGATATTGATAATCTTTATGAAATGCTTGAAAGTGAGAAATTTGCACATATCACTTATATGGATTTGATACAGAATGACGCAACCTTCAGCATAAAACGATTCTTAAAGGATTTGTGCGACTTAGGTACGGTCTTTGAACTGTACTTTGCCTTGAGAAGAGTTAAATACTACGGCGAAATTGACTATGCGAGAAATCTCTATTATGAAGGTAGGCTTTGTGACAGTCTCGCTTTTCTTGAACGATACAGGCAATATCAGGATGATGAGGAATATAAGGCTCATATTTTAGAGAATTACGATGACCATATATTGCAAGTGATTGATATGTTTCCGGACTTCCGAATGAGGCTAAAATTAGATAAGAAAACCGGGAAAGTGATGTATGGAGCCGACATTCAATCGGTATTTGATATTTGTTGGTACACCTTTTCCAGAATGGTAGCTGACGTTGCACCACCGGTAGATGATGACCTTAGATATTTTGAATCGCAAGGCTCCATACTCTCCTGCCTTGCCTGCAGTAGATATTTTGTCCGACATTCAAGCCGTCAACTATATTGTGATAGTTGGGATTGTCAAGCGGAGCGTAATCGTAGGAACCGACGAGCCAGCTATGCTCGGAAAAAGGCAGCAAAAGCTGAAAATAAAGAATAAAAAAGACCTCGCTACTATTCCACTATTCCCGGTTACTTTTTTATTTTTAAGAAGGAATAATACCTTACATCAACTGTAAGTGTTTATTCTTTGTGACACTTGTTATAATGAGGATTAAGAAAGATAGATAACTCGTGATCATAAATCATAGTAGTTAACGTAGTCGACGTAGGTATATTTAACGTGGACTACACTCAAAACTCGTGATGTATAGTCGTCGTAGTTAGCGTAGCCGACGTTAAGGAAAAATGGTATTGTTGTTCATGTAACTAAAGAAAGGAGCATGAACAATGAAAACAGTTGAACTAAAGACAGTGGATGGAAGGGTCAGATACTATCTGGCTAATGACACAGGAGCACCAGTACAGCCAGTTCTGAAATACCTGAAATTCAAGGACAATGCCGGATATGCCAGAAACACGCTCAGGATGCACTGCATTCATCTGAAACACTTCTTCACTTATCTTGGAGAAGCAGAAAAGGATTATGAGCAGGTGAATATTGATGACCTTGCGGGATTTCTGGCGTGGTTGAAGAATCCTGACATCCTGAAAAAGGTAGTACCTCTTCGATTTGAGTCGGAGCATCAGCCTCAGACAATCAATGCAATGATAGACACAGCTATCATGTTTTACGACTATCTTCTCCGGCATGAAGGCATGGAAAACCAGCTGTCAGAAAAGCTGGTGAAGTTTGTCAGGGATCCGGGCAGAAATTACAGGAGTTTCCTTCATGGAATTGCAGAGAACAGGATGATAAAGAGCCATATCCTGAAGCTGTCGGTACCAAGGATGCAGCTCCGCACTATCAGCAGGGAAGATGCCGTAGCGCTTCTTGATTCCTGCACAAACTTAAGAGATTACCTTCTGCTTTATCTACTGTTCGAGACCGGAATGCGGATTGGGGAAGCCCTTTCCCTCTGGCTTGAAGATTTCGATATGGCAGGAAGGACCATCACTCTGCATGACAGGGGAGAACTGGAGAACCTGGCGGAGATCAAGACAGTATCCAGCCCCCGCAGGTTGGATTGTACGCAAGAATTGATGGATTTATTTACGGGGTATGCCTGTGAGCACCATACCGCTGAAATCCATACCAATCATGTATTCCTGAAACTTAAGGGCGGCATGGAAGGAAGAGCAATGGATTACAGAGATGTGGATAATCTATTTCGAACTCTGCGCAAAAAGACCAGCATCAGAGTGACGCCCCATATGTTCCGCCATACATCGCTTAGCCTGCTTTATTCGGCGGGATGGGAGCCGGAGATGCTGAGGCAGCGTGCAGGTCATAAAAACATTTATACGACGCTGGATACTTATGTTCATCCATCGGAAGAGGAAATGGCAGAAGCATTCAGGAAAGCATCGGAGAGCCTGAAAATGCCTTCCATGGGAAGGGAGGCTGGTCAGTAATGGGAACAGTAGCCTTCGCCCAATACGGGGCATTTGATGATAAATACCACCGAATGACAGAATGCCTGTCCTCGGAAGGGAGATATTGGATTGACAATGACCAATGGTATCTGGAGGCGGACAACTTCCAGCAGGCTATTATCATTAATGGCAAAAGGAAGATCGGCAAACTGGCAGATTTCAGTGGATACCAATCGGAACAGCTGAAAAACGAAATGAAATATTTCCTGCTCTATTCCATGAAGAACGGACTAATGTCCGCATCAAGTCTCTATGCCAGCTATACAGCAGCTATCCGGCGGATGGGGGATCTGTCGAGTGGTGGACTTCAGGTAGACAGCTTTGTAGATCTTGGCAATGGTGGTGGAAAAACAGCATATGCCAGCAATCGACCGGAAAAGGAGAGGCGTTATCAGATACTGAAACAAGATGTAGTGAGGTTCATCCAAGATTATTATGATGATCGTAACGAAATGGAAAAGGATATATGGCATGCAGCCCATATTCCGGGTACAAAAATTTCTGCAGCGGCTAAACGCCAGAAATTTAGCATGAGCTTTAAAAATGTCCCCTCTCATTACCGTGAAATGGTGAAACGCTTTATGAGCCGGCTTGTCATCAAACGAAGCTGGTCATGCTGCACAGAAATGATGGTGTACATCCGGTATTTTTTTGAGGCCTTTTATGCTAATGGATATACGGATGGATTTTTTGAGAGACTTGCGAGACAGGATATTGAAAAATACTTAGGCTGGGTTGCCAGTGACTATGAAGGTAAGAATGCTACCTTCCGTAGCAAGGCAATCTCGTTTATCCGGCATTATATTGACTATATTCAGCTTGCAGAATACCCACAGGCACCAAAGAAGGATGTAAACCGCCTGATTTTTGAAGATGACATACCAAAGCGCGAGCGGTCGACAGATACCATGGGAAAGGTAAAATATGTACCGGAACCAGTCAGAGAGCAGCTGAAAATCAGCAAAACGCTTGGGAGGAGCGAATGGGAAGAAAAGAATCGAAATTACCTTCAAATCCTTGAAAAGATGCTGGCACGAATCCAGAAGGAAGGGCTAATCCATAAGAATGGAGGCCATCGGGAGGAATTCGATGTCTGACAAAATGAAAGGATTGGTAGAAAGCGATAGAAAAAGAACGGAAGAAGCAAAAGCAAAGGCACTGGCTGCAATCAACCAGTTGATTGTATCTGGGAAGAAAGTGAATTTTAATAGTGTCTATAGGTATAGTGGCATTTCAAAAAGTTTCTTATATGAAGATAAGGGAATCCGTACAAGAATTGAAGAACAACGGGCATGTGATGTGAATAATGAAATGAATAAACGTGCCAAATATGACAAAACATCACGTTCAAAGGACGTGATTATTGAAGCAAAAGATAAACGTATAGCAAAACTGGAAACAGAGAACCAGAAGCTTCGCATAGAACTGGAACATCTTAGAGGGTTGTTATATGGATAAAAAAGTATGTCGACTACATGTAGCCGGCGATAAAGTACCGTAGTTTGGGGGCTTTCAGCCCCGTTACCACGAGTTTTATTAAGGAGGTATATTATGAATTTAGATAGAGTTTTACAAGTTGAAGGTGTCACAAAAGTCTATGGAAAGGGCGACAATAAGACAGAAGCCCTCAGAGGAATCAGTTTTGACGTACTTGAAGGCGAATTCCTTGGAATTATGGGTGCCAGTGGATCTGGGAAAACAACATTGCTCAACTGCATTGCTACTATGATTAAACCCAGCTCGGGAAGAGTTTTACTTAAAAATAATGATGTTTCTTCTTTCAAAGGCGTACAGTTGGCTGACTATCGCGGTCAAGAAATAGGATACCTGTTTCAGGAATTTGAGCTTTTGGACAACTTAACTGCGAGAGAAAATATTATTCTTCCGTTATCGATCCATGGTGTAACAGGTCATCAAGCCGAACAAGGGCTTAAGGAATTGGCAAATCGTCTTGATATTACGGATGTTCTGGACAAATTCCCATCCCAGATGTCCGGCGGACAAAAGCAGCGCGTGGCGGCGGCCAGGGCTCTTATTTCAAAACCGAGCATTATACTGGCAGATGAGCCGACAGGCGCACTTGACAGTAAAAATTCTAAGGTTCTTATGGATAAGCTTTCTGCTATCAACAAGGAGCAGAATAAAACAATTGTCATGGTTACGCATAATGCAAATGCCGCCAGCTATTGCTCTCGTATCCTTTTTATCCAAGACGGCCGCCTCTTCCATGAGCTTAGAAAGAACATTGAAACGGAAAATTCCAACAGTTTTTACAAGCGTATTGTGACAGTCATGGCACAACTGGGAGGAGGAAGCGCAAATGTTCTTTAAACATGTTCGACGGAACGCCGCAAAATATCGAAAGAACAATGAATTATTCTTCAGTTCCTTGGTTGTTGCAATTGTCGCATTTTATACGCTGCTATCTTTGGGTGACCAGGATGTCATGCTTTTTTTGAAAACAATAGAGAGCGATGCAGTCAGCAAACTTATGCTATTGATTCCGGTCGTCTATATGATTTCGCTTTTCTTTGTTTTTTTTCAGGTCTATTTCGCTTACCGTTATCAGTTAGACAGTCGCAAAAAAGAATTCGGGTTGTATCTGATGCTTGGTATGAAACGAAGTACGCTTTTTGCTCTGCTAATGAGTGAAACTATTTGGAACAGCTTAATATCTATTCTGATTGGCTTGCCGGTTGCGTTACTCCTCACGGAGGGAATCAGTCTTGCAACGGCAAAGCTGGTCGGACTTGGTATAATCGGGCATAGAATTTCGTTTTTCATATCGGCTGTGATTGGAACAGTTGTTGGGTTTATAGCAGTTCAAATGATAGCTATGCTGTTATTGAGCGCTTCAGTCAGTCGCAAAGAGCCAATCGAATTGCTACGTTCGGATTCGCCCGAAAAGCAAGTGCCACTATCCGCAAAAAAAGGGTGGTTCTGCTTTGTTGTTGGCCTGATATTACTTTTTTTAGCATATGCAGTTGGAGTTACGATGCTAAGAAGCTTTGATTTTTACATCGTTATGCTGATCATTATACTCGGCGGGGGTGGAACCTTTCTGCTGTATCGCGGTATGGGTGTATACATCGGTCATAACATCCAACGGAAAAGCCCAATGCGTTCGGGGTTGTTTACCTTTACAGGCCGACAGATTCAGGAGAATGTAATTCATCAATACAAAGCACTGGCAATTGCGTCCTTGCTTTTAGTAATAGCGTTAGCATGCGCGTCCTTTGGTATAGGTATTGCTTCAGGCCGAGGATCGACGGAAGTTAGAACAGTGGATTTTTCGATTGAGGGAAGCGAACAGGAAGTGCATGGGGTTTTGGATTCGGAAGCAAGTAAATCAATGATTTCTGAATATTATCCTATGTTTTTAAGCCATATGAATACAAACCTGTATGATCAATCAGGTGAAATTCTGAAAAGAAGTCCAAATGCACACGAATTCTCTTGGGCAGGGCTTAGTGCTGCCCTCGCAAACCTGCCTGAAACGGACTTGAGAAACAATATGATTGAAAACTTTTCCGACCAGAGAGGAAGGCCGTATATTATTTCAGAAACCAGCTACAATGAGCTCTTACAGGCGATTGGTAAAGAGCAGATTCAACTGAAGAAGAATCAAATTGCACTGTACACTTCCATGAAGGACAGTGGTGACTTTATGAACATTCTGAATAGCGCATTGGAACTTGGAGCTTATATCGAAGTTGATGGCCAAAAATACGAGCTTTTATCCAGTGTTTACTATGATAATGTGGTTGCTGACCGTAAAATCACACTCTACAGTGCCTTAATCGTTTCGGATGAAGACTACCGGAATTGGGTTTCTGATGCCAGCACCCCTTTCTGCTGGAATGTCGTGCTGAATCAGGAAGTCGTAAATGAAAAGGGATTAATGCAGGCAATTCAATTAATGGAACAAAACCTCGCGGGAACAGGCTTGGAATATGAAAGCTTTATAAGTGGCATTGGCAGAAATCTATTTTATACCGTAGCCGCCAGTTACCTGACCATCTATCTTGGTATATTGTTTATGGTCATCGCAAACACAGTCATCGGTATGAAATATTTAATGCAACAACGAGCAAATAAACACCGATACACTACTCTGCTTATGCTTGGAGCCAATGTAAACGACCTTTGCAAATCAGCAAAATCGCAAATAAGACTGTTTTTTGCTTTAGCGCTTAGCATAGCGGTATGTAGCTCCATCTTTGCAATCTGGTCGATGTTCACAAGCTTTCTAAAATTACCGGCAGGAACATCGATAGTAAAAGTTATTGTAATTACGGGAATTGCCGCTGTTCTGTTTGTTGTGATAGAATTTATTTATATTCACATTGTAGAACGCGCCAGCAGTCGTGAGATACAAGCATTACAGGTAACAGATCGGGGGTGATGCGTTTTGAATAAGATCATAGTCATCGAAGATGATATTTACTTGCGAGAAGAACTTGTCAATACCTTCGCAAAGAAGGGGTACTCAGTATCGAGTATCTCTTCTTTTGACGCGCCTGAAAAAGAAATACTGAACAATAATCCTGACTTGGCAGTATTAGACATAAACCTTCCGGGTAAATCTGGATTTGAGTTATGTAAATGGCTTAAAGCGAGAGCTTCCTTCCCAATTCTTATTTTAACAGCGCGCGATACCCTATCAGATGAATTGTACGCATTGGGGCTTGGCGCAGATGATTTTCTTACAAAACCATGCCACCCCGACCGACTCATAGCACGTGCTGAGCGGTTGCTTCAAACATACGGAAAAGTGAGAAACCTGATACAAGCAGGAGAGTTTGTATTAGATATCGACACATATAAAGTGATTTGGGAAAACGCTCATGTCGTCTTATCTGATACGGAAGGAAAAATTCTAAAAGTTCTGCTTGAATGTTATCCATCCGTTGTTTCAAAACAGAAATTGTTCACTGAGCTTTGGGGTAGCGAAGAATACGTTGACGAAAACATTCTTCAAGTAAATATGACCCGGCTGAGAAAGAGCTTGGATTCCATTGGCCTTAGAGATATGATACAAACCGTTCGTGGCCAAGGTTACCGGCTGGAGGTGAGCAAGCCGTGAAGCGACAAAAAATGAGTTTGAAAGCTGAAAGGCATTGGCTTATCTTATTACTTTTAACGGACCTGTTTTTTATTTTTCTGGCATGGCTGATAGGCACAGACACCTTCGGAAGTATTATTATAATTATCTTACTTTTTACCGCCATTATTGTATCTACAGGTTACTGGATTGATCGAATAAAACAAAAAAAACAGATAGCGATACTGCGACTTTTTCTGAACAGCCTGGATGAAGAAACGGAACAACGCTTATTGGCAATAGTGGATGAATCTTGGCATCCGGCGATACGGATAGCATCAGCGCAGTTAAGAGAGCAATCCCAAACGATAAAAGACAAGCAACTGGAACTGCAAAACTATCAGGAGTTTATCGAGGCATGGACACACGAAATCAAAACCCCTCTGTCTCTTGCAACATTGGTTTTAGCCAACCATAGGGAAGAAATGTCAGCGTATGTTTATAATCGGATGGAGCATGTACGCTGTACTATTAACAATGATGTTGAGCGCATATTATACTATGCTCGGCTTCAGGCTGACCACGTGGATTATAAATTTGTGAAATTGGATTTAAGCGACTGCGTGCAGGAGTGCCTTGAAGATTTTCGAGCTATATCTGATGAAAAGGAAATTGATGTGCAGCTAAATTTATCACATTTGCATATTATAAGTGATAAAAAAGTCCTTACCTTCATGCTCTCACAGCTTTTCAGCAATGCCTTGAAGTATACAGCACCTGTCAACGGCACTGTTCACGTTGTAAGTTGGTCGGACACTCAGGAAAATGGTAAAATACATCTTGCCGTCCGAGATAACGGCAAGGGCGTCCCACAGGAAGATCTCCCCTTCTTATTTGATAAGGGGTTTACCGGAAACCATCCCGATCGGCAACACGCAACAGGCATGGGCTTATACCTCGTAAAAAAATATGCCGAAGCATTATCGGTTGAGGTAAATATTGAATCAATATCGACATCTGGGCAAGGGTTCGGCATTGAGCTAATATTTCCTATTATTTAAAGATGAAAAGATACAGCAGATAAAAAAGTATAAAAGAAAGACCACACGAAGGGTTTAATCCTTGGGTGTGGTCTTAACTTTTGATCCCGCTTGAAGAGAGTCGGTCAAAAATTTACTTGTTTTCGTAAATCCCTAAGTTGAACTCCCATTAGGGCATTTTTTCTTAAAAAAACTTTTATTTACATTAACACATTCCTTTACACAATCTCATTCCTTCCGGTTGATGCGTTTGCGCACCGGGGCAGCAGTTACCTGGCGGTCACGGTCAATGGGTTTTAAAATGCTGGGTCTGGTATTACTGACAGGTACTGGTGTCCGTACCAGTACTCCTCCCAGTGCCTTTAAATTAATTGGCACCAGCGGCCAGAGGTATGGAATACCAAAGGACCGGTTAAATGACAGCCAGACAAAAAATGTGATAACCCCAATCACAAAACCAGGTGCCTGGAAAAGCGCGGTTAAAATAAGTAGACTCAAACGCACCAGTCGATTAGCATTAGCCATCTCAATAGTGGGAGTTAAATAGGTGCCCACTGCAACTATGGCAGTATAAAGTACTACTTCCTGGGCAAAAAGCCCCACCCTGGTGGCCATTTCCCCAACCAGGATCGCGGCAATAATACCCGTTGAGGTAGCGAGTGCTGAAGGAGTATGGATGGTAGCCAACCTAATCATATCTATTGCAATTTCCGCAAAAATAAATTGAATGATCAGCGGTACCGCTCCCGGTTCTTTTGTCCCTATAAAGTCCAACCACGGCGGCAAAAGATTGGGATTTTCAGCCAGCAGAAACCACAACGGTAAAAAAAACAAAGACACCGCCACCCCCATGAAACGTATCCAACGCAGGTAAACCCCCACGGTGGGGTTTTGACGGTATTCTTCGGCGTGCTGAAGATGGTGGAAGTACGTTGCAGGCGCTATAATCACACTGGGCGAGGTATCTACCAATACCAGTACGTGTCCTTCCAGCAGGTGCATTGCCGCTACATCCGGTCGCTCGGTATAACGCACTTTCGGAAAAGGATTCCAAAATGTGCCCGGGGTTATAAGTTCTTCCACTGATTTTTCCCCCATCGGTATTCCGTCAATCTTGATGTAGCTGATTTTTTCCTTGATACTGTTGACCAATTCCGGGTTGGCAATATCTTTGATGTAGCAAACCGCTACATCAGACTTGGAACGTATGCCTACCTGAAAATGATTCATGCGCAACTTCGGATCCCGGATCCGTCTCCGGATTAAAGCAGTATTTAAAATTAGGGTTTCTACAAAGCCATCCCGGGAACCCCGGATCACCCTTTCCAAATCCGGCTCCGCTGGATTACGGACCGGATAAGTCCGGGTATCCAAGATCATAGCCCGGTCCGACCCGTCCACCAGGATGGCCATGGGGCCGCTAAGCACCTTCTCAATAATGTCCTCCAGATATTCCACTTCATTTACTTCCGTATAAGCCAGGTGATGCTGGAAAAGCTTTTTCAAACCGTCAGGAAACATATCCTTACGTTCAAGAACAGTTTGATTCTGCAGGACAATAGCAACAACCTGGTCATTAGTAAGCCCGTCCACAAAAACCAAGGTAACCTTCTTACCTCCAATAACCAGATTCCTGGTAAGAACATCAAAGCTTTCTTCAATACCCATCATTTGATTCAACAACTCAATATTATCTTTCAGGTGCTTGCTGAGTTTGGTTTTTTCTTTTTTTTGATCCCCTACTGGTCCGGTTTGATGCAAATGACGCTCCACTCCTATTCAATATCCTTAATCTGAAAACTATTAGCTTCTCGGCCGGAAAGTAAGCGCGGCCAGGTAACCAAATACCACTGCCGCCGTAATACCAACAGCCGCTGCCGTTACCCCCCCGCTAAAGGCACCCAAAATACCGTTTTGCTTAACCCCGTTAATCGCTCCCTGTGCCAGTAAGTGCCCAAACCCGGACAATGGCACCGTCGCGCCCGCACCGGCCAGATTTACCAGGGGCTGGTACAGGCCGAAAGCGCTAATTACAGCACCCGCACAAACAAAAGTCACTAATACGTGGGCCGGCGAAAATTTGTAATTGGTCAAATCCATTAACAGTTGACCGCACACACAGAGCACCCCGCCGACCAAAAATGCCCAGAAGAATTCCATTGGTTACCCCCCTACCTCATTTCTATGACTACGGCATGGCCGATACCGGGAATAGTTTCGCCTTGCTGCACACTACACGGGCTGAGCAGGACACCGGTACCCAGGCCCACGAATCTTTTATACATACCAGACCTTAACTGCTCCATCAAATAACCGCAGGTAACCACTGCCGAACAGCCGCAACCGCTACCTCCGGCATGAACATCCTGGGAACCGTAGTAAATCAAAACCCCGCAATCGGCAAACCGGTCCGCAATCTCATAACCGTTTTGCCTGACCAGTTGCTCTGCTATTTTTTTTCCATAAACCCCCAAATCGCCGGTAATAATGAGATCGTAATAATCGGGTTTTCGTCCGGTATCCTGCAAATGACGCGTTATTGTATCAGCCGCCGCCGGCGCCATGGCGGAACCCATGTCCTGTACGTCACCAATCCCCATATCCATTACCTTACCAATAGTGGCATGGGTAATCACGGGTCCGCTCCCCTCCCTGGCCAGTAGCACAGCACCGGCTCCGGTAACCGTCCACTGCGCGGTCATAGGACGCTGCATCCCAAGCTCGGTTGGAAAACGGTACTGCCTCTCAGCAGTGTTATAATGACTTGAAGTCGCAACCAATACTCTTTCAGCAAAGCCACCGTCAATGAGCATCGCTCCCAGCGCCATTCCTTCATACATGGTGGAACAAGCGCCGTACAACCCTAAAAAAGGTATCGACATACTGCGGGCGGAAAAACCGGCGGAAATAATTTGGTTTAGTAAATCCCCGGCCAGCATGAAGTCAATATCTTTCTTCTGCAGATTGGCCTTCTGCAGTGCTTTTTTCATCGCATCCAGCATCATCTGCTTTTCAGCTTTTTCCCACGTGTCCTCCCCGTAATGACTATCGTAAATAATCTTATCAAATGTTTTCTCCAGCGGGCCTTCCCCTTCCCTCGCTCCTGCCACAGAAGCAGTGGATATAATCACGGGAGGATTTTGAAACCAAACGGTCTGCAGTCCGTTTTTTTTAGGTGCCGCCAATTTCCGGCCTCCTTACGTGAAAAGGTAATAAAAAATACCCACCGCCCAGGCGGTGACAATCCCCCAAACCAATACCGGACCGGCAACGGTAAACAACCTGGAACCCACTCCGAAAATCAAACCCTCGGCACGGTATTCCATAGCCGGTGAAACCATGGAATTTGCAAAACCGGTAATGGGAACAATACCGCCCGCACCACCAAAACGGCTTACTTCATCATATACCCCCACCCCGGTTAGAAAAGCCGCTAAAAACACCAGCACGGCTGAAGCTGCTGCCGCAGCTTCATTTATATTTAATCCCCGGTTCAGAAAAAAAGAAAGCATGATTTGTCCTGCTAGGCAGATTAAACCACCTACTATGAAAGCCCAGAATATATTGCGCCATATTCTAGGCTTAGGCTTGATTTGATTAACTATTTCCGCATACTCCCGTTTTTGTTTTTCAGATAACACCATAGAGTCTGACATAAATACTTCACCTCATAACATATCGTTTCCCGTCCCGGTACACCTTATGCAAAAAGGACACCGGCCGGTGTCCTTAATATCCTAATCAGTATGGGCAATTTTTACATTGGCCTTATACTCCACCAAGCGGCCATTTTCCACATTGGCAGTGAAATTTATCACTTCCACGGCCACAATATTATTCATGGTTCTTCCAGCTTCCGATATGGCCGACTGCACGGCACCCTTCCAGCTGTCAGCAGACTCTCCGACCAGTTCCGACACTTTAACGTGCACCCTGATAACCCCCTTTATTTTTTTAAAGCAGTTATATTATGCCTGTGAAGCTGATTTTTATGCAATTTTCCTTCGACGTCAAGTGCCGTTGTTTTTCAAATATTTTCTGAGTTTCTTTAAGGCCTGTCTTTCCAAGCGGGAAATCTGCACCTGAGAAAGCCCTAGAAGCCGTGCAATATCCGACTGGGTTTTATCTTCAAAAAAACGCCAGTTGACAATTTGCCTGTCTCTTTCAGGTAAACGGTTTAAAAGCTCTTTCATGGTAATCATTTCCATCCATTGTTCATCCCCGCCCTCTTTCCCTTTTAACTGGTCCAAAAGATAAATCGGATCACCATCATCCTGGTGCAAGGTTTCGTAGATGGAAGCCGGGTTTTGAACGGCTTCCAGAGCATTAACCACTTCTTCCCTGGACATACCCAGTTCGGTCGCCACCTCTCCAATTGCCGGCTCTCTTCCCAGGCGCACTGTGAGCAGCTCTCTTATTTGTTGCACTTTATACGCCGTTTCCTTTACGGAACGACTAACCTTAACCGGACTGTCGTCTCTTAAAAATCTCCTTATTTCACCAACAATCATTGGCACTGCATAAGTAGAAAACTTAACATTATAATTCATATCAAACTTATCTATAGCTTTCATAAGTCCGATACAACCGATCTGAAACAGATCCTCCAATTCATAACCGCGATTTTGAAAACGCTTGACCAGATTAAATACCAGTTTCAAGTTGCAGTTAACCAACCGGTCCCTGGCATAACTGTCACCCTCCCTGGCCTTCTTAAGTAAATCCTTCATTTCCTCGTCTTTTAATAATGGAAAACGGGGCAGGTTCATTTCAACCAACCTGCTCATTTTATTCATCTCCTACTGCGGCTCCGGATCGACCTGAGCAATCCTGGTAGCAACCCTCTTGACCATAATCACTTTGGCACCGCAACCTGGTTTGGAATCCACCTGAAAACTGTCCATAAAAGACTGCATAAAAACAAAACCGAGTCCTAACCGTTCATCATTACCGGAAAAAGCAGGCTGCAGGGCTTGGTCTAGATCTTTAATTCCCTTACCGTCATCCTCCACCACAACCTCCAAACTATCCGCCGTTATAGCTGCAAAAATTTTTACAAACCGGTCCGGCTCATTTTCGTAACCATGAATAATCGCATTACTAACTGCCTCGGATACGGCAACCTTTATTTCTTCCAGATCGGCTAAAGTGAAATCAAGCTGAGAGGCAAATGCTGCCACCGCTACCCGGGCAAAAGCCACATTGGCTGGCACCCCTAAGAATTCCAGTTTCATTTGATTAATATATTCCATATGTTTTCTCCCCTTAACCGATTTTCTCCAGAGCTTCGTTCTCACTGGAAAATTCAATCATTACCCGGAGGATTCCCGAAAGGTCCAGCACTCTCCGTACCTGGGGCTGTGGGGAAACAATAAACGCTTTGCCCCCGTTCCTAATAACCCGCTTATAACGTCCCAGTAACACTCCCAAACCGGAACTATCTATGAAGGACACTTTTGAAAGATTAAACACTAAATTCCTGGCCCGTTCCCGGTCCAGGACATTTTCCACGGTGTTGCGAAAATAATCGGCAACTCCCAAATCTACTTCACCGCTGGGACGGACAACCAGTGTATCCTGTTTTAACTCGAAATCAAGAAAAAGCACAGCAGTCCTCCTCTCGTCAATTAATAACAAAGATCCTTGTTAAATCTTACCAAATATTTTTAAAAAAGGCAAGCCAAATAAAAAAGTGGGCCTGAACCCACTTGTACCAATCGCATATTCTAATACTGCATAACAATGCTAAAAAACGTTGTCGATAACTTTTTTTATTTGCCCCAGAACCGTAGCTTTAGCTACATCCTCCTTGGCTATTAACTTAACCTTCAAAACCTCACTGTCATCTTTGACTACTACATACCATCCCAAATCTTGACCCTTTCTAACCGGCGCGTTAATATAATCCGGCAATGCTATTTTTGATTCAAACTCCCTATCTTCTCCTCTTTGAACAACGATGCTGACTTTATCCGCAGTCAAAGCCTCCACACTGTCGGACTGTCCTTTTCCTACTTTAACTTTACCGGCAGCATAACCTGCGGGTGCGATATTGATTGCTTGATACCGGGCAAAACCATAGTTAAAAAATTTGGTTGCCTCCCGAAAATGACTTTTCGGCTCAGCCGTTCCCATTACTACGCAGATTAATCTTAACCCATCCCTCTCCGCTGAAGTAGCCAGGCAATATTTTGCTGCTTCAGTCCAGCCGGTTTTGCCGGCATCAGCACCATTATACCACCAGAGCAACTTATTAGTATTCCAAAGTTTAAACGTACCTCCGCGCAGATCATATTCCTTCATGGCGGTAATCTTTCTAAAGAGAGGATTTTTCAAACCTTCTTTTAAAATAATCGCCATATCGTAAGCACTGGTATAATGATTATCGGCAGTCAACCCGTGGCAGTTAACAAAATTGGTGTCTTGCAGGCCCAGGGATTTGACCCGGTCATTCATGGCCTGGACAAAAGATTCGTGGGTACCCATTATATGCTCGGCTATGGCTACGCTGGCGTCATTGGCCGATTGCAAACCGATCGCCAACAACATATCCCACAGACTCATTTCTTCCCCCGGTTCCAAATAAATCTGCGATCCACCCATCGCCCAGGCATTTTCACTGGTAACAACCTTGTCCGATAGTTTAAATTCACCCCGCTCCACTGCCTCTGTTGCCAAAAGGAGGGTCATCAACTTGGTTACACTGGCCATCGAAAGCTTTTTATGCGGCTCTTTTTTGTAGATTATCTTATTGGTAACCGGTTCTAACAATATGGCTGATTCAGCGGTAGTCTCCAGTCCGGTAGAAATGCTTTCAGCCGGTGCTCCCTTTTGTGAAGCATCTTGAGCGGCCTGGGACACCTGCCCCCTAGTTGTTACACTTGTACTCAAGCTTATTAATAACAAAACCATCACTATTTTTACCAGTTTCTTTTTTAAAACCATAACCTATCCCTCCCTTATATACGTCAATTTTATTATTGTTTGATAAAATTAAAGTTATACGTTGACATCGTTTACAGTTATGGAAGGGTTTATCAATGAACGCTCAAACCGAAAAACCCCTGGATATAAAAAAAGATAGGCTTTCAGCTCTGGAAAAACTGATGCGCCAAATCAAACAATGGTCTTCTTGAACCAGGAATCCCACGAATAAATTCGCGGGATTCCTGGTTCGTCACTTTTAGCTTCCGGAAGCGAAAGTCTTACAAAAGCTCCACACTTAGAATTCTTCCGGAACCATACCGTAAATCAAAGGTTGTAGTTCCGGTTTGTTTTTACCTACTATATATGCTTCGTGAATTATTCTCTTGATGGCTGTTAAATTTTCCCGCTTCGCAGTATGCATGACCGCCAAAGTTTCTCCCGTCATAACCCGGTCACCCGCCTTCTTTTTTAAGACGATGCCGGCAGAAAGATCTATCGATGAGTTTTTCTTTTCCCTTCCGGCGCCCAGCAGCATTGCAGCCCGCCCTATTTTTCCGGCATGGACAGCCTGTATATAGCCTGTGCCGGGGGAAGGAACCTCCGCTGTTATCTTTGCCGCGGGCAAATAACCTGCTTCCATGGTAACGCGCGGGTCGCCTTCCTGTGCTGCTATTATTTCCTTAAATTTTTCCAGCGCCTTACCGCTCTCCAGTATTTCAGACAACAACTTTCTCCCCGTTTTAATATTACCGGTTTTACCCGCCAGCAAAAGCATCACCGAACCCAGGGACAGACATATTTCCAACAGATCTCCCGGTCCCCGGCCCTTCAAAACTTCTATGGCCTCTCTTACTTCCAGAGCGTTACCCACGGCGCAACCAAGGGGTTGGTCCATACTGGTGACCAGCGCCACAGTGCGCTTTCCCGCCAGGTTTCCGATATTCACCATGGTCCGGGCAAGTTTAAAGGAGCTTTCCCGGTCACGCGTGAAGGCACCGTTTCCCACCTTAACATCCAAGACTATGGCGTCGGCTCCGGCCGCTATCTTTTTACTCATGATACTGGCAGCTATGAGAGGGATACTGTCCACTGTGGCCGTAACATCCCGCAGTGCGTAAAGCTTTTTGTCCGCCGGAACCAGATATCCAGTCTGGGTTATTACGGCAGCACCGGTTATAGCAATCTGTTCAATAAACTTTTCATATTGCAGCGCAGTTTTAAAACCAGGGATTGAATCCAGTTTGTCCACCGTCCCGCCCGTATGACCCAAACCCCTGCCGGACATTTTGGCAACCGGGACACCGGCGGCAGCCACCAGTGGGACCAATACCAGGGTAGTTTTATCACCCACCCCTCCAGTGCTGTGTTTATCAACTTTTATCCCGGGTATGGCTGATAAATCGGCCTGCTCCCCGGAATCACTCATGGCCATGGTTAATTCTAATGTCTCCCTGTCGCTTAGTCCTTGAAAATAAATGGTCATTAACAGGGCGGAAGCCTGGTAATCGGGTATTTCACCGGCAGTATAACCTGCGATAAAATATTTTATCTCATCGGCGATTAACTCCCGCCCCTCCCTTTTTTTTAAAATAATATCATACATACGCACAACGCAAGCATTCCCTTGCTAAATTTTACAAACCATACCCTTACTTCCTGCGTATTTGGGACCAAAAACTTCTGCCTACCCCGAATTCAAAACCGAAGATATCTGCCACCGTAGCGGCCATATCAGCAAACGTCTCCCTGACACCCAAATTAATTCCCCCGTATACCGGCCGGCCGTAAACCAGCAGGGGTACATACTCTCTGGTATGATCCGTTCCCGGAGCAGTGGGGTCACAACCGTGGTCGGCAGTGAATATAATTATGTCGTCGTCCCGCATCAGATTAAAAATCTCCGGCAACCTTCCGTCCAGTTTCTCCAAGGCTCGCGCATAACCCCGAACATCATTGCGGTGCCCGTAGAGCATATCAAAATCGACCAAGTTAATAAAAATAAGTCCGTTCCGTTCGGAATTTAATATTTTTAATAATTGATCAACACCGTCCATATTTCCTTTGGTGTGAATACTGTTGGATATACCTTTTCCGTCAAAAATATCTTTAATTTTGCCCACCGCGGTTACGTTAATACTATTTTCCTTGAGTAGATCCAGAACGGTTTTTCCGGGCGGGGTTAATGAGAAATCATGCCGGCGCTCCGTCCTGCGAAAGCTCCCCGGCAGTCCCTCAAAAGGCCTGGCGATCACCCGGCCCACCGCGTGTTCTCCAACCAGTATCTCTCTTGCGATACGACAAATAGCATAGAGTTCTGCCACCGGAATTATTTTTTCATGAGCAGCTATCTGAAACACACTGTCAGCAGAAGTATAAACAATGGGAAAACCCGTTTCTATATGTCTTGGACCCAGTTCTTCGATAATGGCAGTACCTGAGGCCGCCTTATTACCCAAAACCTTTCTTCCGGTTTGCTTCTCGAAGGTACTGATCACTTCAGGGGGAAAGCCGTCCGGGTAAACCGGAAAAGAACGGTTAAGGATTAATCCGGCCAGTTCCCAGTGTCCGGTAGTAGTGTCTTTCCCCGAAGATTTCTCAGCCATTTTGCCAAAGGAAGCCAGCGGGTTTCCAACCGCTGGTACTCCCTCTACTGCTATGATATTTCCCAGACCCAGACGGTACAGGTGCGGTAAATTAAGACCGGATACCGCCCGTGCCGTATTACCCAGAGTATTGCAGCCCTTGTCGCCATACTTTGCCGCATCAGGCAAGGCACCTACTCCCACACTGTCAAGCACCAAGATAACTACCCGCTTCACTTTCATGGTATGTCCTCCATGGTCATAGTTCAGGCTCTCGGATGACTGCGATCATAGATTTCCTTCAGTCTTTTCCGGGTCAGATGGGTATAAATTTGAGTTGTACTGATATCAGTATGCCCCAACATCTCCTGTACCGAACGCAAGTCTGCCCCGTTCTCAAGTAAGTGCGTGGCAAAGGAATGCCTTAAGGTGTGAGGAGTGATCCTGGTTTGTATTTTTGCCTTCCGGGCATATTTTTTTATTATTTTCCAAAAACCTTGCCTGGTAAGTCTACGACCGTGCTGATTTACAAAAAAAGCTGCGCTGCTACCCGGTTTTACTAGTTTACTTCTTCCCCGGGCAAGATATTCTTTAAGATAACGCACGGCTACGTCGCCCACAGGGACGATGCGCTCTTTGGCTCCCTTACCGAAACAGCGGATAAAACCGTTATCAATATTAACGTTTCTTAAGTCCAGCGAGATTAACTCAGACACTCTCACCCCGGTGGCATATAAAAGTTCCAGCATCGCCTTGTCACGTAGTCCGGCCGGTTCACCCGACAGAGGCTGTCCCAGTAAAAGTTCCACTTCGCCGGTTGTAAGCACCCTAGGCAGTTTTTGAACCGGCTTTGGTGACTCAAGGTCGGTGGCCGGATCACTTTGCAAAACACCTTCTCTAACCATAAACCGGTAAAAAGACCTGATTGAAGCCAGATGACGGGCGATGGTAGTCGGTGCACGCCTGTCACTTTGAAGCTGATATAGATAAGACATGATCGCATCCCTACCGGTCTGCTCCGGATAGGCAAACTTTTTTTGGCGGCAGAATAAAATATATCCGGCCAGGTCTCTTTGGTAAGATGTAAGAGTATTCTCGGCAAGTCCGCGTTCCACCGCCAGGTGATAAATGAATTCATTGAGCATTGCTTCCATACCTCTCTCCTCGCAATTAAGAAAGAGCCCTGATAGCTCTATTTCCACATTACTCCACATAATCCCTTTAATTTAACACCCATCCGGCGGCAAGTTTAATCAAAACCGGTGTCAAATAGACCTCTATCAGTCCCGCTCCTGCCGCACAAGCTGTTACCATAAGCATTAATGCACTGTAGGCAAAAAAAACCGGCCCGATTAAAAGTTTGGAATTAAAAAAACGCCGGGTAAGAAGTATGGTAAATGAAAGTGAAATCACCCCACCCAGCAAAAGCGCCGGAATAAAAAGCACATTTTGCGGTAGTACGGCAGCGCAGGCCAAAACCACCCCTTGAATATTTTTTTTCAGAATTAAAAATCCCACTGAAAACCCTAGAACAAATCCGCGCGCAAAAATAATCCCCAGTACTACCGGAATGCCGATCACAGTTAAGCCCAGAATATAAAAAGCCAAAATAATAATAATATCGTTAAAAAGCACTTCGCTTAAAGCTTTTTCCGTATTCACTTCGATCATACCGGCCTGGTTAAGAAAGCTGTCGAGATACCGGACTAGTTCTTGTGCCTTCTCAGCCTGCAGATTTTGTACCCCGAAATAACCGGCGGTCATACCGAGAATAAACACGGCTAGAACCACCATATAAGCAGGCCAGCTTTGCCGCAGGGAACCAGCCCATAATCCCACCAACCACTTACCCAATTTGTTTTCCCTCCTCTCTGTTTGCGTACCTGTCCATTGCTATTTTTATGGGCAGATTATTTCTTTTATGACACCGTAATCCCGGGCATAATTTACCTTCCGGATTAATATACTAATCCCAACCGACCAGGAAAGAAGGGAAATTATTATGAAAATATACGTTCAGGAGGAAGGAATTTTTATCAGTGGAAAAATGAAAGAAATCCGGTATTTGCTGTCATCATACGCACGCAAATACCGGACGCTTAAAGAACTTATCACTGTAAATTTAAATTAAAAATCAAAACCCTGAGCGGTTTTTATAATCTCCACCAAATAACGGGCATTGTCAACCAAGTGGGCAACACTAATATATTCTTCGGTAGTGTGCACCTTCTGCATACCGATTCCCAAAACTACCGTGGCAATACCCCGGTGATTAAAAATATTGGCGTCGCTGCCGCCTCCCGTTTTTTCCAGTCTGGGATTAAACCCCAGGTTTTCGGCGGCTTTAAAGGCAATTCTTACCGGGAGCGCATCCTTATCCAGGTTGAACTCCGGGTAAACTGTTTCCACTCCAATATCAGCCCGGGCACCAAACTTTGAAGCCGCTTCCCTGACAGCCCGGCACATATGTGCTGTCTGTACTTTGAGTTTCCTGCCGTCCAGACTTCTGGACTCCCCTTGAATATTTACGCTGTCAGGAACTATATTGATTGCTTTACCTCCGGAAACGATACCAATGTTAGCAGTAGTTTCGTGGTCAATCCGGCCCAATTTCATTTTGGCTATGGCGTGAGAAGCCACCTGAACGGCATTCACCCCGTCTTCCGGGCTAATTCCTGAATGGGCGGCTCTCCCGGTAATGGTAGCCCCAATCCGGTTCTGAGATGCCGCTCTGGTAATGATAGTTCCCGGCGGACCGTCACTGTCAAGGACAAAACCGTTTTCAGCGTTAATTAAATCAAAATTGAGGTTCTTAGCGCCAAAAAGTCCTCCCTCTTCCCAAATGGTCAAAACCACTTCCAGGCCGCCGTGTTCTATATGCTGCCCGCGCACTATCCTTAACGCTTCCAGAATAGCTGCTATTGCCGCCTTATCATCAGCACCAAGCACCGTATCACCGGATGACTTGATCACCCCGTTTTCCAACAATGGCTTAACTCCCCGTCCCGGCTCAACAGTATCCATGTGTGCACATAACAACAACAACGGTCCCTTGCCGTTTGCCGGCAATTTAGCAATAACATTACCCGTATCAGAACCAACCTCCCGGCCGGCATTATCTTCCCGCACCTCCAGACCCAGTAAGGAAAGCTTGTTTTTTAACCGGTCGGCCACCTCTCGTTCTTTACCGGATACACTATCTATCCGGACCAGTTCCAAAAAATCCTCGACTACCCGGCCGGGATCAACCATACTGCACCACCTTATCATAAAAATATTCTTTGATAAGTTTATTCTTTCACTGTTGTTTTATACTCCTGCGCCAGTTCTACGCCTCTCTTCAAAGCCCTGACATTTACCGGAATCATTTTATGATGCCGTTCCGGCAAAACGATTCTCAATGCATTCTCTACTGCTTTAATGGACACGATACCAGTCAACTCCAAAAGGGCTCCAAGAATAATATTGTTGGCAACTCTGTTGTCCCCCAAATTCTCCGCCTCGATATTGGCATATACCGGTACCGTCCGGACATCTTTCCTTTTCACGGGAACATCCACCAAGGAACGGTTGATAACCACCAAACCACCTGAAACCACTGTATTTTCATATTTCTCCAGGGACGAATTATTCATTGCCACCAATACGGTCGGTTCGGTTACTATGGGACAGCTAATTTGACGGTCCGAAATCGACACTCCGCAGTTCGCCATCCCACCCCGTTTTTGCACCCCGTAAAAGGGCACGTAGGAAACAAATTTTCCTTCCGCCAAACCCGCATGCGCCAAAAGTTGACCGGTGGAAAGCGCACCCTGGCCGCCGAATCCGGCAATGTAGAACTCTTCTAACATTAAACCACCCCCGCAGGCGACTTGTATTCACCAAGGGGATAATAAGGAATCATCTTTTCCTCCAGCCATTGTACCGCTTCAACCGGTGACAGGCCCCAGTTTGTGGGACATGTAGACAGCACTTCCACCAGTGAGAAACCCAACCCCTTGATCTGAATTTCAAAAGCTTTTTTAATAGTTTTTTTAGCTTTAAGGATCGATTTGGGATTATGCACCGCCACCCTTGCCGCATAAGCCGTTCCTTCCAAAGATGTCAGCATTTCACATACCCTTAACGGAAGACCGTTGATTGTCTCGTCCCTACCGTAAGGAGTGGTTTTTGTTTTTTGCCCCAGCAGGGTGGTCGGGGCCATCTGCCCGCCGGTCATACCATAAACAGCGTTATTAATATAAATAACCGTGACTTTTTCGCCCCTGGCCGCCGTATGCACAAATTCACCCGTGCCAATTGCGGCCAGGTCACCGTCCCCCTGGTAAGTAAAAACCACGCGCCCGGGTAAAACCCTCTTGATTCCCGTAGCTACAGCCGGTGCTCTACCATGAGAAGCCTGGAACATATCTATATCAAAATAATCCATGGTGAAAACGGAACACCCCACCGACCCGACCCCTATTACCGTATCCTGAATCCCTAACTCATCGATTACCTCTGTAACCAGCCGGTGGGTAATACCGTGAGTGCAGCCGGGACAGTAATGAAAGGGCATATCCTTTAAAGATTTTGGTCTGGAAAACACTTTTATCACCTGACCGCACCCCCGTAATACAATCTCTTTACTTCTTCCAGAACATCCCCGGCAGCGGGCACCATGCCCCCCAGCCGGCCATAATGATGGACAGGCGCTTTGCCGTTTACCGCCAGCCTTACATCTTCCACCATTTGGCCAGCATTCATTTCCACAGTTAAAAAACATTTTGCCTGAACAGCTGCTTTTTCAAAACCTCCGGAAGGGAAGGGCCAAAGAGTTACCGGTCTGATTAATCCTGCCGGAATACCTTGTGCGCGGGCTTTTTCTACTACCGCCCGGCAAATTCTTGATGCCGTACCAAAGGCAACCAGAATTAATTCTGCCCCTTCCAGCGAATACCCTTCATAAACCGGTTCATTTTGCTCTATTTCGAAATATTTTTTCTGCAGCCTGATATTAACCTTTTCCATTTCCTCGGGGATTACGAAACAAGAATTAATTACGTTCTTACCTTCGTGATCAATCTTACCGGAAGCGGCCCACGGTTTTTGCGGTATTTCAACTTCAAATTCTTCTTCTAGATCAACCGGCTCCATCATCTGCCCCATAATACCGTCTGTCAATAAGATTACCGGATTCCGATATTTATCCGCCAGCTCGAAAGCTTTTTTCATCATATTAAAAAGCTCCTGCACTGAATTCGGCGCCAAGGCAATTAAACGGTAGTCGCCGTGCCCGCCGCCTTTTGTTGCCTGAAAATAATCAGACTGGGACGGCGCGATATTTCCTAATCCGGGACCGCCGCGCATCATATTAACAATGACACTGGGAAGTTCGGCACCTGCCAGGTACGACAAACCTTCCTGCATCAAACTGATTCCCGGCCCGGAGGAGGAAGTCATTACCCTGGCTCCGACCCCCGCGGCTCCGTAGACCATGTTTATTGAAGCCACCTCACTCTCAGCCTGTAAATACAGGCCCCCTACCTCCGGCAATCTTTTAGCCAGATAATGAGTAAGTTCACTCTGAGGAGTAATCGGATATCCGAAAAAATAACGGCATCCGGCACGAACCGCACCTTCACCGATGGCTTCATTTCCTTTCATCAATATCCTGCTCAAACCACCTTCTCCTCTCTTTCCACTTCAATAACCAGATCGGGACATACTATGGCACATAAAGTGCATCCCGTACACTTTTCTTTTGCTTTTATTATTGCGGGATGATAACCCATTTCATTGATCTCATCCGACATTACGATGATACCCCGAGGGCAAACCGCACTGCACAACCGGCAACCCTTACAGCGGTCCTGCCTGAAAGTAATCCTGGCCAAATACTATTTCCCTCCTATGTTGCAAATCACTAACCACTGCTTAATCTTCGACGTTATTTTTAAAAATTCCTTTTTAAAATATTAACCCCCCACCGAATAACCCGGTAGGGGGTTAATATTTTTAACTTACCTTTGTTTCTATCCTTAATTTATCGGCCACCATAGCAATAAACTCGCTGTTGGTGGGTTTCCCGCGCTCCAAATTAATGGTGTAACCGAAAAATTTAGTCATCATATCGACATTACCCCGGTCCCAGGCAAGCTCAATAGCGTGCCTTATGGCCCGTTCCACCCTGCTCGGTGTCGTGCGGAATTTTTGTGCAATCATGGGATAAAGTTCCTTGGTTACCGCTCCCAACAGATTAACATCATTGATAACCATTAAAATAGCATCTCTCAAGTAATGATAGCCTTTAATATGTGCCGGGACACCCATCTCGTGAATAATATTGGTTACGGCCACATCTAAATTTTTCGGTTTTGTGTGGTTAATGTATTCAGCAGATACATTAACCCCTTCTGCAAGCTGGCGGATCCGGTTGGCTAGAATATTAAAATCAAAGGGTTTTAATATATAATAATGCGCCCCCAGTTCGACGGCTCTTTGGGTCACACTTTCCTGACCGAAAGCTGTCAGCATAATCACCTTGGGTTTATTGCCTTGACTAGAGGTTAAAAGTTTTTCCAACACCCCGATACCGTCAAGGTGGGGCATGATAATATCTAAAACCACAACATCGGGGTTACCTTCTTTGATCAGCTCGAGTGCTTCCAGCCCGTTATAGGCTATACCGATAAGATTAAAATCTTCTTGTTGGTTAATAAATTCTTTCAATAATTCACAAAAATCCCTGTTGTCATCTGCTATTAAAAGCCTAATAGCTTTCCCTGACATAAAAGATCCCGCCTCCTATTTTTTTATATTTTCTAATTTTTTCTAATTTCTACTTAAAAACCATTTCGACGAATAAAAAAAAAGTCCTTCCAAATATCAATTAAAAATTTAAAAAATGGTAAAAATTAAATAAGTTTACAGATATTGTTTATATTAACTTGCAACTTTTTGTGGTTTTATATTTTTCTTTTTATTTTTCATAATTTCAGATTCAATTAACATCCATTCCAACGGCACACCGTAACCTCTTACGGGATCATTAACAAAAACGTGCGTCACGGCACCAACCAGTTTATGGTTTTGTATGATCGGACTTCCGCTCATACCCTGGACTATACCACCCGCTAGGTCTAAAAGCCGCGGGTCAGTAATTTTAATCACCATTCCTTTTCCGTCTTCCCTGCCATTAAGATTTATTCTAGTGATTTCTATACTGAATTTTTCCACCCTCTCCCCTTTAAGCACCGTTAAAACTTCCGCTGGTCCTTCATATATATCTTCAGCCGCGGCTACTTTTAACGGTTGATCAAAAAGTTGATTTTTAAGCGGTCCCTGGAGTACTCCGAAAATGCCGAAGCGCGTATTTTCTTCTATAGTCCCGTTTAAAATTGCCCCGTCTTGCAAGATTCCTATTTTTTCTCCCGGACGCCCTCGCTTACCGCGATATATCCCCTGAACATTTGTTCCGATAATTTTACCGCCGTAAAATTCAAGCGGCTTTTCCTGACTGCCGGCGCTATTCAGATCGGTAATGATATGACCTAAAGCACCAAAAAACAAATTTTCAGGCTCATAAAAAGTCAGCGTGCCTATTCCGGCAGCAAAATCCTTGATTGTTAATCCCAGCCGGTAACCCAGTTCTTTCCTGCAATAAACCGGATTTATCCTGGTAAAGAAAACATCCCTACCCCGTTTCACTTCCAGCAAAGCATGGCATCCGGACATTCCGGCCTTTGTTACCAGTTCCCTGAATTGATTTTCATTAATTACTGCAACGTTATTTATTTTTACAATAATGTCTCCCGGTTTGATACCTGTACCTGCCGCCGGGTATGTTTTTTTACCTGCTTCCGTTAATACTACAGAAGATTGTCCTGTCACGACCACCCCTTTCGATGCCAGTAAAACACCGATTGACTGTCCACCGGGAATAAGCCTCACTTGTAAATTACTAAGATTATCATTTAAGTCTTTGCGGGTAAAATCAAATAAACTTTGTTTTAGCGGTTTTTCAATTGCAGTCATATATTTTTCAGGCGGTATATTGATATTTTGTGCTTGACAACTAAGAATTCCGGATAAAAACATTAAAATTCCCAATAAAAAACCGCATGCTTTCCGCTTCAAGCATCACCCCTCCAGTATTTGTGTCACCCCACCCCCAACTTTTCAAGGCATAATTAATCCATGAAAACCAAAGAAATACAAAATTACGTGAAGAAATACAGTGTTATATTAAGATAACCTTAATATATCGCCAATATAACGCTTAAATATGCCCATACTTGCCAATACGCTATTTTATTGATTTTTTTCGATCTGTAAGTTATTTGCTTTTTAGACAAAAAAACCGTGCTTAATAAATCAGCACGGCACAAATTTTTTTTAATTCACTTTACTAACCAACTAGCTTTCAGACGCCGCCCGCAGCATTTGACCGGCATGTTCAAGAGTGATCTCAGTCACTTTTTTACCCCCCAACATTCTGGCCAACTCCTGCAGCCTTCCTTGAGCATCCAAAAGCTCTACCCTGGTCAAGGTCCGCTCTCCTTTAATTTCTTTGACTACACGGTAGTGCGCCCCGGCATAACTGGCTACTTGCGGGGAATGAGTGACGCAAATTACCTGACGCCGCTTACCCAAATGGGCCATTTTTTCGGCTACCGCCTGAAGTGCCCGGCCCCCCACGCCTGTATCAGCTTCGTCAAAAACCAAAACCGGCAGATCGTCGGAATCGGCGAGCAATACTTTCAATGCCAACATAATTCTGGTAATTTCTCCGCCGGATGCAATTTTAGACAGGGGCCTCAAAGGCTCCCCGGGGTTTGGTGCAATCAAAAACTCTACCCGCTCGGCTCCGTTCCGGGATGGCTCTTCGATACCGGAAAAGAAAACTTTGAATTTTACGCCCCCCATTTCCAGGGAAAGCAATTCACTGGTAACCGCTTTTTCAAGAGCTTCCGCCGCTTCCTGGCGGGTATTACTTAAAAGAGCAGCTGTCCGGACATAAGCCTCCTCTAATTCTGCTAACTCCCTGCCGGCAACTTCCTTTAATCTAGAATGATCCTCCAAGGAATCCAGTTCATCACGGGCATGCTCTAGATATTTCAGTATTTCAGAAAGAGTGGCCCCGTACTTTTTTTTGAGCTTTCCTATCTGCTCCAGCCTCTCTTCCACTGCCTCCAACCTTTGAGGATTACTTTCTATCCCGTTCCGGTAACCGGCCAACTCCCTTGCTGCGTCTTCCACTTGATAAAGGGCACTTTCCAGCACTGTTAATACCTTCCCCACCCTCTTATCCAATTTATCTAAACTTTTCAATGCATTTACAGCACCGGCCATAAGTTCCACTACCGGTACACAGTCGTTATCCCCTTCATAAATCATCGCATAAGCACGGGCAGCCAGCAAGGCAATATTTTCTGAATTAACCAGCATATTTTTCTCGCTGGTCAATTCCTCGTCCTCGCCCGGCATAAGACCAGCCTGCGCAATCTCTTCGATCTGGTAATTTAGTATTTCAATCCTTTTTTCTCTTTCTGCCGCATGCTTATCAAATATTTGAAAATTATCGCGTGCATTTTTCCAACTTAAAAATATTGTATTAACCTGATCCAATTTGTCTAGCAGTTTTGCCCCTCCGAACCGGTCCAGAAGCAGACGGTGTTTATTCTGGTCAAGAAGCGAACTTTGATCGTGCTGCAGGTGCATATCCACCAGGTTTTTACCAATGTTTCTGAAAAGCGCCAGCGGTGTTACCTGGCCGTTAATCCGGCAAATATTTTTTCCGGTCCGGGAAATATCCCGCGACAGAACCAATACGCCGTCTTCCGGCCGTTCAATTCCTTGCGCTTCCAGTAACGAACCAAAATAATTAATACCGCTCACATCAAAAGCAGCCTGAATGATTGCTTTTTTTGCCCCGGCACGGATCTGGTCCGTATGGGCACGTCCTCCCAGGGCTAATTGCAGGGCATCAATAATAATGGACTTTCCAGCACCTGTTTCGCCGGTAAGAACATTTAAACCGGTTTGAAATTCCGTCTCTAAGCGATCAATAATACCATAATTTTTAATAAAAATATGTAATAACATAACTTTCACCCTTTATTCAGGTCCTCAAACCTCTTAAAAACAACAGGGGCCGACTGCTTGGACTTGACTACCACCAATATGGTATCATCACCGCCAACCGTACCTAAGATTTCATCCCAGCCAGCCTGATCGGCAGCTGAAGCCAAAGCCTGCGCACCACCGGGATGAGTTTTTATAATTAACAAATTTTCACTGATATCCATTGCGATTACTGAATCCCGAAATAATCTTTTTAATCGTGCCTCGCTCTGAAAAACGGGTGGTTCAGCACGGGAAGCGTAGCGAAACAAATTGTTCTTATCCGGCACCTTTACCAATCCAAGCTCCTTGATGTCTCTTGAAACCGTTGCCTGGGTTACCTCAAAACCACTTTCTCTCAGGGAAATTGCGAGCTCTTCCTGTGTTTCTACCGGTTGGCTCTTAATTATTTCAAGAATTTTGTGCTGCCGTCTGGCTTTCATTGGAAGCACCTGCCTTTTCGATAATGATCACTACCGGTGCGTTAGCGGTCCGATTTAAAAATTCGATCTTAACGACCTGATAACTATCCCCGGCAAGGTTAGACGTCAGACCTGCCACCTGCTCATACTCCTCCCTGCCGCCGGGATGACCGGTATAAATAACCATTCCAATCCTCCCCCCGGGTCTAAGCAAGTTCAGTGCCGATCTCAGGGCTTCGACAGTTGTACCGGGACGGGTAACCAGCTTATGGGAACCCCCGGGCAGGTAACCCAGATTAAAAACAACAGCATCAACCGGACCGGGCACTATCCTTTCCATTACCTCATGACCGGCATTAACAAGAAATACTCTATCCGCGAAACCTTCCTTCTCCAGTAATATCCTTGTCTTCTGTAGAGCCTCTTCCTGTATATCAAAAGCGTAAACCCTACCGCCGGGACCAACCAACCGGACCAAAAAAAGAGTGTCGTTGCCATTACCTGCCGTAGCATCCACTGCAACTCCACCTGCTCTGACCGATTCCGATAGCAATAATTGTGACAGATATACCGCGCTACCCAGTCCTATACGCATTATGGTTCCGGACTCCTTCTGCCATTTTTCTTCCTAGAACCTCAAAAAAACTCCTGCCTTTCAACCGTATCAATCTGGCTTTCCACGGGGCCTGCTTAATTATAACCTCGTCTTTCCGTTGCAGGTCGAACCCCAACTGCCCGTCCATAGTAAGCATAAAATATCCCTGGCTTGAATCAATTACTACCTTAATGATACTGTCCGGAGCGATGACTAAAGGGCGCGCACCAAGTGAATGCGGGCAAATAGGGGTCAGGAGCATAACTTCCAGTTCAGGTGTTACCAGGGGACCGCCGGCAGAAAGGGAATATGCCGTTGAACCGGTGGGGCTGGCAACAATCAATCCGTCCGCATGATAGGTATCAATATATTCATCATTTATGCTGGTTTCCAGGTGAATCATTCTGGCAAACGCACCTTTACTTATAACGGCATCATTTAGACCGGCCAGGCGTTTAACAACTTCTCCCTGTCTGTATACTAAGGCTTCCAGCATCATACGTTCTTCGATGTGATAATGTCCGTATAATAATTTTTCCAAACAAACATTCACTTCAGGCACATCTATTTCAGTAAGAAAACCCAGGTGGCCAAGATTTATCCCTATAATCGGCGCACCCGTTCCGGCAACTTTACGCGCTGTCCGCAAAAGGGTTCCGTCCCCGCCGAAAACAATCATACACTGGGCGTTTTCCACAATATAATTTTCAGAAGCGCCATCTCTTGACAGACTCAGAAGGTGCACCACATTTTGGTCAATTAAAACTTCACATCCCCTGTCTTCGAGCCAGCACACCACTTGTTCTACAAGTTCATAGACTCCTTTTTTCTCCTGGTTTACTACCAACCCGAAAGTTTTCACGCCAAGACCCCCATAATTTACCGGTAAAGTACGTACTTACCACGTTAAACCAACGGTCTGCTTTTTTTATTTCAATTCGGCATGCGCTTTTTCGACCACCGCTGCGGCATTAATATCTATTTTTTGATTCCATGACTTTTTAAAACAGACCAAATATTCAATATTTCCTTTCGGACCGGTTAACGGTGAATAATCAACACCCGTTAAAATCCAGCCCATCTCCGAAATATATTCAATGATTTGTAAAAGTACCTCTACGTGGACTGACTTTTCCCGCACCACGCCTTTTTTGCCGACTTGTTCACGTCCGGCTTCAAATTGCGGTTTGACCAGAGCAACACCCGACGCACCAGGCACAGTCAGGTCATTCAACCTCGGCAGAACCTTTTGTAACGAAATAAATGAGACATCAATTACGGCAAAATCAGGGATGATTGGGAAAGTATCACGGGTAAGATAACGGATATTAGTACGTTCCAATACTACTACCCGCGGGTCGTTCCTTAACTGCCAGGCAAGCTGTCCATAGCCCACGTCCACCGCGTAAACCAATTTGGCGCCATGTTTCAAAGCGCAATCGGTAAATCCTCCGGTTGAAGCACCAACATCCAAAACCACCCGGTCTTTTAAGTCAAGGCCGAAAACCTGGAGCGCTTTTTCCAGCTTTAATCCGCCGCGGCTTACATAGGTTACGGGATTACCCTTTAAATCAATGTTGTCTTCGGCACTAATCATCAAGCCGGGCTTATCAGCCCTTTTCCCGTTAACAAATACCAGTCCTGCCATAATAGTGGCCCGGGCCTTTTCACGACTCGGGCAATATCCTTCTCCGGCCAGCCGGACATCCAATCTCTGCTTTTTTCGGAACAATCAACCCACCACCCTGATTCCTTTGGCCGGTGCAATTTAAACCAGTGTATCGCTTGTAACCACTCTGAGCTTGGTATATCGTTTTTTGGGCATCAGCCTGTCCACAACCACTTTCACTATCTGTTCTACCGTAAGGCCGTACTTATTCATAAGCAAAGGAGGTTTGCCGTGTTCCACAAAAGTATCCGGAATCCCGGCACATCGCACCCTGGTATTATTCAGTCCGGCATCATGCAACAATTCCAGAACGGCACTGCCAAACCCACCCTGCAGGACGTGTTCTTCAATAGTTATAATCCTACCGGTCCGTTCGGCAAAATGCAAAATAAGCTCCCGGTCTAAAGGCTTGACAAATCTGGCATTAACTACTGTTGACTTAATTCCCAGACCGGCTAAATCTTGTGCCGCTTTTTCAGCTAAACAAACCATACTCCCCAGGGCCAGCAAGGTAACGTCCTTTCCTTCCCGCAACACCTCCGCCTTTCCTATCGGTATGGTTTTAAAATCATGGTCCATCTCGCTTCCAACCCCTACACCACGCGGATAACGCACGGCAGAGGGACCGGGGTGTCTTACCGCTGCAGCCAACATGTGTTGAAGTTCATTCTCATCCTTGGGTGCCATAACCACCATGCCGGGAAGCGGCCTCAAATAGGCAATATCAAAGAGTCCTTGGTGGGTTGCGCCGTCATCCCCCACGATGCCCGCCCGGTCAACCGCAAAAGTTACGGGAAGTTTTTGGAGGCAAACATCGTGCAGTATTTGGTCATAAGCACGCTGCAAAAAGGTTGAATAAACCGCCACCACCGGGTGATACCCCCCCACAGCCATTCCGGCAGCAAGCGTAACCGCATGCTGTTCGGCGATACCGACGTCAAAGAAGCGCTCCGGGTAAAGACGGGCAAAGTTTTCCAACCCGGTACCTCCTTGCATCGCTGCCGTAACCGCCACGATATTCTGGTTAGTCCGGGCCAGTTTGGATAACGTACGACCGAATACATCAGTATATGAAGGAATATTACTTTTCTTTATAACTTCTCCGCTATTAATATTAAAAGCCCCTATTCCGTGAAACTTGTCGGGGTTTTTTTCGGCCGGGCGATACCCTCTACCTTTTTTAGTTAGTACGTGCACTAAAACAGGTCCTTTTAAAGATTTGGCCTGCTGTAATATTTTAGTTACCGCTTTTAAGTCATGACCGTCAACCGGACCCAGGTAAACAAAACCCAGTTCTTCAAAAATCATACCGGGGACCACCAGATATTTCAGGCTGTCTTTCACCTTTTCCCCAAGCCGCAACAGGGTTGACCCAATGGGAATTTTACGTAATAACTGTTCCAACTCTTCCTTACCCCGGGAATACATAGGGTCGGTTCTCAATCTGGTCAAATAGCCGGACATGGCCCCGACATTTTGAGTAATAGACATTTCATTATCGTTAAGGATTACAATCAAATTTTTTTTAAGGTGCCCGGCATGGTTAAGCGCCTCAAATGACATCCCCCCGGTCATGGCCCCGTCTCCAATCACTGCCACCACCGAATATGCTTCGTTTTTTAAATCCCGCGCCACAGCCATCCCCAGAGCCGCAGAAATAGAAGTACTGCTGTGTCCCGTACCAAAGGGGTCGTATTCGCTTTCACCGGGTTGCGGAAAACCGCTTAAACCTCTGAACTGGCGAAGGGTACAGAAATGTTCCCGCCTTCCGGTAATCAACTTATGGGCATAACTCTGGTGTCCCACGTCCCAAATAATTTTGTCCAAAGGAGTATTAAAAACCCGGTGTAAAGCCAAGGTCAGTTCCACAACCCCTAAACTGGGTGCAATATGTCCTCCCGTCCGGGCTACAGTATTAATAATTTCCCAGCGTATTTCACCAGCCAGTTCATTTAATTCCACAAAAGTCATCGTGCGAATATCTCTTGGAGCATGCACCTTTTCCAGCAGCTTTCCCACGATTCACCCAACCCTCCTGTTTTTGGAAGAACCACGCCGCTTCTGAAACGGCTTGAATCCGGTTATATCCTCTATTTTAGCTAAAGCCCTTCCGGTAAAAAATATTATGTCATCAGGATGTTTTAAGGCTATTTTTTTCCCCGCCGCCTTACTAGAAACAATCACCGCGGCAATTAATGCGGTGATAAAAACATTTAGCCAGAACTTGCTTACTTCAGGCTCCAACAACATTATTTGAACCACAATTGATATCCCCAGGGCACCTCCGACGGTAGTGGTAATGTCACCTATGACATCATTGGCAAGATTGGCTACCCGGTCAGCATTATGGACTAACCGAAGTCCCTGCACCGCACCGGGAATCCGCTTAGCTGCCTTGGCATTGAAAGGAGCATGTGTGGCAGCAGTAACTGCGGTACCTATAATATCTGAAACCGTATTTATAATAATAATTATGGTTAAAAAAACACATGATAAGAATATACTATTTAACCTCGAAGCAAAAGTTTCAGAAAGATAGGTGAAACCCACAGCCAGAAAAAATGAACCTACTCCTACAAAAAATATATATCTACTGGAAACAGTAGATTTATTATTACCCAAAAAAAGTCACCTCATACCGAACTGTCAAAAAAAGGGTATACAAAAATCCAATTAGATCAATAAGTGACAACAGGCCGGGTAAATATTGCGGCTTAGGTCCAGCAGGTTTTCCCAAACGGCTGCCGGCTGTCGCCAAACCGGCGGTTTCCCTTTAAAGCCGTTCCCGACCGTCACCGGATACGGAGCTGGATTACCACTTAGTCCACACTTTAATCCCCGGCCTGTCACGGCACATCTCGTACAGCCTAGGAGTTTTCCTCGACAGCATTACCTTTTCTAGCCTCTTTTGCAATATGGGTTTCAATCAACAAACTAGCCGCACACGGGCCCATGCCGGCTGCTTGTAAAACCGGAAATCCACCCATACCACTCAAGGCAGGCTACACTACACGCAGCTTCAACCACGTGCAGGTTCCACCCCAAGCCATAGTTGACCACATCTAATTGTCAGATATGGCTGCCCACGTACTTAGGTCTCCACGGGGGTGGGGTCAACGCCCACATGCCATTGCAGGTTGCCCCACCCCCTTAACTTCCAGTACCGACCCCTGACTGGGCGTCAATAGCCAGCACCAGAAACTTCATCGATGTGCCCTTGACGGATTTTTAGCCCCGCCTTCAAAAAGGTTCCACTGACTAGGATACTGTGTCACTTATTAAAGAAACATATTCAATATATTATTATAACACATACAATATTTGCATTACAAATACTGTGAAAGCTCTTATTATCTTTACAGGACTAAAATATTTAATTTTTTGTAATTATTCATAAAAAACCTTCTAAAATTAGTGGTCACGGTGAATAACAAAATCAACCAAGGCTCTTAAAAAATCCGCCTTCCGATCGAAACACCGCAACGCTTCCTGAGCTTTTTCAGCAGCCTGAAACGCTTTTTGCCTGGAATTTTCCAATCCGTAGAAAGTGGGGTAGGTCAGTTTCTCGTTTTTGGTATCACTACCTACCGGCTTGCCGAGCTTTTTCTCGTCACCTTCAATATCAAGAATATCATCTTTGATTTGAAACGCCAACCCCAGGTTTTCTGCATATGCAGTAAGGCAATCAAGCTGTTTTTCACTTGCCCCGGCAAGTATCGCTCCTATCCGGACCGAAACCCGGTATAAAGCACCGGTTTTATGCCGGTGGATATATTCAAGAACTTCCTCACCGCATGATTCCCCCGTGAAACACGTGTCCACTACCTGCCCTCCGACCAATCCGAAAGTCCCGGCTCCTGCCGCTAATTCATTAATTACTTTTAATACCTTCTCCGGACGGAAGGATTCCATCTCGGTTAAAAGTTTAAAAGCCAAAGTCAGGAGAGCATCACCGGCCAGTATGGCTAATGCCTCCCCGTATACCTTATGATTGGTAAGCTTACCTCTGCGGTAATCGTCATCATCCATGGCCGGCAGGTCATCGTGAATAAGGGAATAAACATGTACTAATTCAACTGCGCAGGCAGCAGGCAACACCTCGGCAACCTTGCCCCCCACCGTCTCTGCCCCGGCAATTACCAGAGCAGGCCGAAGCCTTTTCCCTCCACCCATGACACTGTAACGCATGGCCTGGTGAATGGAAGGCGGGTAGGAATCGGGCGAAGGCAGCATACTTTCCAGCATAGCTTCCACCAAACGGGCCTTATTTTTCAACTCTTCTTTAAAGTTCACTGCCGGAATCCTCCCCGGTAACAGCAAAAGATGTTGCTCCTCTTAATTCTATACCATCCCGGGCATCGGTGGCCAGAATGGAAATGCGTTGTTCGGCATCTTCCAGATGCCGGTTGCAAATTTTTGATAATTTTATGCCTTCCGCAAATAGCTCCAGTGCCCCCTCCAGGGACAACCTGCCGTCTTCCAGTTTCTGCACCACGTTTTCCAACCGGGAAAGCGCCTCTTCAAAACTGATTGGTTTATTTTTATTTCCCTTCGGCATAAATTTCCTCTCCCGTCATTTTTCTTTGCGTTACATAATATAGTAACGCAAAAATAATATTGCTTAAACACCACACATTTAACATAAACCACAAAAAACCGCTTGATGACGATATGTAAATCTACTCTATATTCTCCGCTGCACTTCGGTCAAGGCCTTTTCCCTCAAATACCCGGCTTCTGAAATCATGTCCTCCTTCTCGGCAACAACTTTATTTACGTATTTCTGGTCTTTAATCATCGGAAGGTTGATATCCACGTTCAGGAGAACGCTTTTTAAGGCTGCGTCGGCCAAAAGGGCTGCTACACCCGCATCACTGACAGCCATTTTATTGCCGGCAACGGATAACCGTTCTGCGATATGTAATACCTTTAAGCATAACCGTGCAATTTCAATCGGGGTATCCGTAGCCTCCTGGAGAGCTTTTTGGATCGCGTTTTCCCGGGCAACCTTCTCTGTCCCGGTATTCCCCTTCAGCCGGTAAGCCTTCATAAAATTATTAAATACCGCCATGTCGGCTTCCACTAATTCCTCTAAATTTTTAATTAATTCATTAATCTCTTTCAGACTTTCATCAATTTGAGGAGCAACATCTTTATATTTTTCTTTTCCCAGGGTCAAATTAGCTACCATTGAAGCCATGGCCAATCCAAAACAGGCCACAATTGCTGAAACACTGCCACCCCCCGGTGTCGGCGACTTTGAAGCTGAAACCTCAATCACCTCGCGCAGGCTTTTTTCAAAAAGCTTACTCATCAAAACCACCCCTGCTGCAACTTAATGGCCTTAAGCAAGTTCTTATGAATTAATGCGGTGGTCATACTACCGACGCCACCCGGTACGGGTGAAACCGCAGCGGCAATCTTTACCACCTCTTTGAAATCGACATCGCCACAAATACCACCGTCATCCGTCTCATTTATGCCGGCATCAATTACAATGGCACCAGGTTTAACCATGTCAACGGTAATCATCCCGGCCCTTCCGGCGGCAGCTATAAGGATGTCCGCCTGCCGGGTGTGATAAGCCAGGTTTCCAGTCCTGGTATGGCAAACGGTAACGGTGGCATTCTGGTTGAGCATCATAAATATGAGCGGTTTGCCGACAGATTCACCCCGGCCAACCAGAACCGCGTGTTTACCACTAATTTCTATCCCGTTACGTAGCATAATTTCAATACATCCCATGGGCGTGGTAGGGAAAAGCCCCTCGCTGTTACTTAAGATATAGCCGCGGTTAATCGGATGTACCCCGTCTACATCCTTGAGCGGTGAAACCGTTTCCATCACCCTCTGCTGGTTAAACCCCTTCGGCAGAGGCAACTCTACCAAAATTCCTTTTACTTCACTATCCCGGTTAAGCCTCTCCAGCAATGCAACAACCTCTTCTTCACGTGCGGTTTCCGGTAAAGCAAACAATTCAAAATCCACGTCTACCTTGCCGCAAGATTTTTCTATCGTCCGGGAATAAAGTACTGAAGCCGGATCTTCCCCCACCAGAACCACGGCAAGTTTGGGAATGATACCTTTTCCCCTGAGCCGGGCCACTTCTGTCTTTACACCTTCCCTGATTGCTGCGGCCACCTTTTTTCCGTCAATAACCACAGTCATAATATCCAACCTCTTTCTTAGCATGTCATCTTATCTTCCACAGTACAACGGAGCACCCCCTGGTGCAGGCGCAGCAACAACTTTTCACCGGTCACAACCGTTTGAGCATCACTGACAACCTGCCCCCCATCCCAGCGGGTACATATACTGTACCCCCTGGCCAGGGTGGATAACGGACTCAATACCTGCATCCGGCCCGCCAACACCGCCAAGCGGTTTTTTTCGCGATCCACGGTGCTGCTTATTCCCTGGATTAATGAATGATGCAGCATATCAAGAGCCTGCCTTTTCTCACTACAAACAACATCAACCGGCCGGGTGAAAATCCGGCCGGAAACACAGGAAAAGAACCTTTGCCTGCCCTCTTCCACCTTCTGATTCATTATTCCTGAAAGCCTGGCTGACAGCGCATTAAGATGCTTTATGATTTCTTTTTTATCAGGAACAGCCATTTCTGCTGCAGCGGACGGAGTTGCCGCCCTGGCATCGGCTGCAAAGTCAGCGATAGTAAAATCGTTTTCATGCCCCACGGCAGAAATAACTGGAATTCTTGATTGAAAAATACTGCGCGCGACCACTTCAGTATTAAAAGCCCAGAGTTCTTCCAGGGAACCGCCTCCCCGGCCGACTATGATTAATTCCACATCGTCAAGCCGGTTTAACAGCTGCAACCCCCGGGCCACAGCCGGAGGTGCTTCTTGACCCTGTACAGGCACGGGTGCCAGGATGATCTCACGCCCCGGCCAGCGGCGCCTGATTATTTCCAGCATATCTCTGACGGCCGCGCCGGTAGGTGAGGTAACAATCCCGATTCTACGCGGCAGGAACGGCAATGGTTTTTTATGTTTTTTATCGAACAGACCTTCACGCTGCAATTTTTCTTTCAACTGCTCAAACGCCAGGTAAAGCGCGCCGGTGCCCTCGGCCTCCATTTCCCCGGCATAAAGCTGATATGTTCCGTCCCTTTCATATACCGAAACGTAACCACGCACAGTAACTGCCATGCCGTTTTCCGGGCGGAAAAGTAGCCGCCGGCTTTTAGACCGGAACATAACCACCTTCAGGCAGCTGCGGTGATCCTTTAAAGTAAAGTAACAGTGTCCGGAAGCAGCAGCTTTAAAGTTCGATATTTCACCGCTGACCCATACGTTGGCCAGGACGTAATCTTTATCGATTAACTCTTTAACATGCCTGGTTAGTTCAGATACGGTTATTATGCGCATCTTCAAACTCCCGTTAGTAATATAAGCATACTACTCCGTGTTTTGACCCGACAAGTAAGCGTGGATTGCATTCGCCGCCTTGCGGCCGGCACCCATGGCCAGTATCACCGTAGCCGCACCGCTCACCACGTCACCACCGGCAAAAACTCCCGGCTTGGAGGTTGCGCCCGTTTCCGCATCGGCAATAATATTGCCCCGTTTAGAGCAAGCCAAATCAGTGGTAGTCCTGGACACCAACGGGTTTGGCCCCTGACCGATTGCCACCACCACGGTATCCACTTTAATGACAAATTCCGAACCCTTGATGGGAACCGGCCTGCGGCGCCCGGAATCGTCCGGCGCACCCAGTTCGTAACGCAAACATTCCATACCCGTTACCCAATAATCGTCATTGTATAAAATCCTGGTCGGACTGGTCAAAAACTGGAATTTGACCCCTTCCTCTTCGGCATGTTCAATTTCCTCGTTACGGGCCGGCAGCTCGGCTCTTGAACGCCGGTAGACGATCCATGACTCTTCAGCCCCAAGACGAAGTGCGGTGCGCGCCGAATCCATAGCCACGTTTCCGCCGCCAAGCACCGCCACTTTTCGGCCCACCCTGATGGGAGTGTCATAGTCGGGGAAAGAATAAGCCTTCATTAAATTAGTGCGGGTGAGAAATTCATTTGCTGAGTACACGCCGCAAGCATTTTCACCCGGTATTTTCATAAAATATGGGAGACCGGCACCGGTACCGATAAAGATGGCATCAAACCCGTCCTCTTTCAATTCGTCAACCGTCGCAAGTTTACCCACCACGGCGTTTACCTGGATTTCGACTCCTAGTTCCTTTAAATTCGCCACTTCTTTCTGAACCACTGCTTTCGGCAACCGGAATTCGGGAATACCGTACATCAAAACACCGCCGGCCACGTGTAGCGCTTCGAACACGGTCACTTGATGGCCTAATTTGGCCAAGTCGGCGGCGCAGGTCAGCCCTGCCGGGCCGGAACCCACCACCGCCACCCGCTTACCGGTAGGAACGGCAACCTTTTGAGGCACTGTACCGCGCTCCAATTCACGGTCTGCACAGAAACGTTCGATCCGGCCGATGGATACTGGTTGATACTTCTTACCCAAGGTGCAGTACTGCTCACACTGGTTCTCCTGGGGACATACCCGCCCACAAACGGCAGGCAGGGCATTTTTTTCCTTAATTTTTTTTATGGCTCCGGCAAAATCTTTCTGGGCGGCAAGCTTAATAAAAGCGGGTATATCAACCTCTACCGGGCAACCCCGGCAACACGGCGCCTGCTTACATTGCAGGCATCGTCCTGCCTCGACGGCAACAGTTTCCTCATCATACCCCAGCGCTACCTCAGCGAAATTTTTTATTCTCTGCTCCGGCTCCTGCACCGGCATATCAAATCGATTAGGACTCAAAGTTTTTTTATTCCCTGCGGTCATTATTTTCACCTCTACAACTGCCTTGACACCGGTGTCCGCCTTTACTTTCATTTAAGTATTTTTCCAGGGAAATTTTTTCCTGGGGCCGGTAAATAACCGCACGGCGCGCCATTTCGGCAAAATCTACCTGGTGTCCGTCAAATTCCGGCCCGTCCACACAGGCAAACTTGGTTTCTCCACCCACGGTTACCCGGCAGCTGCCGCACATGCCTGTCCCATCCACCATTATTGAATTTAGGCTGACCACGGTTTTCAAGTTATATTCTCTGGTCAGGTTGCATACCGCCCGCATCATCGGCAGGGGTCCGATGGCGATACAAAGAACAACCTCGTTGCTTTCCTCGATAACCTCCTTTAAAACATCGGTAACAAAGCCCTTCCTGACATAAGAACCGTCGTCGGTGGTTATTCTCAATTCACTGCAGGCATCCCGCATCTTATCCTCCCAAAAAACCAGTTCCCCGGTTCTTGCCCCTATAATGCCCGTCACCTTGTTCCCGGTTTCTTTTAATGCCCTGGCTATGGGATATACCGGAGCAACTCCTACCCCACCGCCGACACAAACAACGTGACCGTAATGCTCAATACGGGACGGTTCTCCCAACGGGCCGACAAAATCTTTAATTAAATCCCTTTCATTCAGGGTTCCTAATACCCTGGTAGTCTTACCGACTTCCTGAAAAACACAGGTAATGGTACCTTTTCCCCGGTCAAAATCAGCAATAGTTAACGGGATACGCTCTCCCTCACTGTCGACCCGGAGAATGATGAACTGTCCGGGCTTGGCCTTTTCAGCCACTTCAGGCGCCTTAATCTCAAACAGGCTTATCGCCGGAGCTAAAACCTGTTTCCTGGTTATACGGTACATATAAATAAATCACCTCTAAAAAAAACTAAGACCGGCAACCTTAAATATTATCCGACCGATCCCTGGACCGGTATTGAGCAAAATTTTCTATCACCCAACCTAATATTCCATTGATAAATCTACCCGATTCCTCTCCGCCGAATATCTTACCTAATTCCACCGCTTCATTTACAGAAACATTGTTGGGAATGTCATCACAGTAAATAATTTCATACAATGCCAGCCGCATGATGTTTTTATCCACTTTTGCCATTCTGTTTATATTCCAATCTTTGCTTACGATGTTGATGATCCGGTCAATAGGTTCCAGGTTGTCCAGAGCACCCCAAATAATTCTCCTGGAAAAATCCTGTTCCTTCGTCAATGCCCCAAAACTGTCCGCCATATTTTGATACGCTTGATACGGATCAATCCCCCCCACATCGATTTGGAACAGAACTTGAAGGGCTCTTTCCCTCGCCTGTCTCCTGCTCATACACATCCTCCCGGCAATTATACAACATTGATATGATTTATTACCACTGCTATCTTTCCCGAAAAAGATTCTCCAATAATCCTTTGAAATCATAATTCTCGTCCAACCGCTTACCGATATAGTAACCGGCTACCGCACATACCATCACGAAAAGCGCTTTAAATAAACCGTACTTGATAGCAAACCAACCAAAGAGCAGCCCCAAAATAATTCCTATTATTTTACCCAGGTGACTATCTAATATTTCACGTAAAACAGCCATGATTACACCTCACTACCACCTTTATTCGACCCTCGGCTTTTTAACGGTAATATTTTCAATTAAAACCTTCACGGTGCCAACCGACAAACCGGTAACTTCGAAAACCCGTTCTTTAACCCGTTCCTGAATTTCAGCAGAAACCTCCGGCACATTAACTTCCGGCGTGACCGATGCCCGGATTTGAATGCCGATACCCTGGGGAACGGAAAAAATATTGGATTTAATTTCTTTTACACCGTTTATCTGACTCACAACTTTTTCAATTAAATTCTCAATTGCCTGAAGGGACAATTTAATCTGGCCGAGATCCCGCTCAGTCAGGACCACATGCCTGCCCTTCGTTTTACGGACGCTTACCCAGAACAACCTGACCCCGGCCAAGAGCAATACTATTATTATAGCCCAAAGGACATCCGGGCGGTCGAAGTTTAAAAAATCCCTGAATAACAAGACGGGTGAAGTCCACCCCACCATTACCGCCGAAAAAATTAAAAACACCACGGTGAGAAAACAAGTATATCCGGCCAGTAAAACACGGTCAAAAGGACCCATTATAAACCTCCTGACATTGGTTAGTATATTGAAAAAGTTTTCCCTGGTGTCTAAAGCCACTGTTAAACTTAAACTTTAAACACCAGGGACTTGTTAACTTAAGCAATAAAAAATGAGGTGCAACCTCTTTACTTTACCCTGTGTTCTTCTTCCTCCTCAGTCACAAAAGCAACCCCCTGAACGTTAATGTTTACTTCTATAACGGCAAGACCCGTCGTATGTTCGACGGCATTTTTAACTCTCTCCTGAATTTCTCCCGCCACGTCAGGAATGCGTACGCCGGAATTCATGATTACGTATAAGTCAATGGCAGCCTCTTTTTCGCCGACTTCCACCTTGACCCCCTTAGTCAAGTTTTTCCTACCCAACTTTTCCACTATTCCGCCTACTAAACCACCGCTCATTCCAGCCATACCTTGAACCTCAATGGCAGACAATCCTGCTATCGTTTTTACCACTTCATCGGCTATCTTGATTGAACCCAGCATGGTTCGTTCTTCCCGAGCAATTTCTTCGGCTACCACTTTTGGACACCCCCGTTTATTTATTCACTCACGACTATTATAATCACTTATTATTATATCAAATATGGAAAAATAACGCAATTACAATCTAAAAAGGTTGCATTTCTTGAGTTTCTGTCAATATGCGTCTTTGAATGAAATTGGTATAGACGTCACCACGACGGAAAAAAACATTTCTTAATACTCGTTGGTGAAAAGGAATCGTAGTAGGAACCCCTTTTACTACCATTTCACGCAGGGAACGGTCCATCCGGTTAATAGCTTCCTCCCTGTTCTTACCCCATACGATCAGTTTCCCGATCATGGAATCATAATAGGAAGGAATAACGTAACCGTTAAACACCGCACTGTCAACCCGGACACCGGGTCCGCCGGGAGGCAAATAGGCTGTAATCTTGCCCGCCACCGGCATGAATTTTTTATCCGGCGCCTCGGCATTAATCCTGCACTCAATGGCATGGCCGTTGATCTTAACATCTTCCTGGGAAAAATCAAGTCTTTCCCCGTATGCGATGCGAATTTGTTCTTTGATTAAATCAATCCCCGTTACCAATTCTGTTACCGGGTGTTCAACCTGAATCCTGGTGTTCATCTCCATAAAATAAAAGTTAAAGCTTTTATCCAATAGAAATTCTACCGTACCCGTGCTGAAATAATCCACCGCCCGGGCGGCCCGGACGGCCGTAGCGCCCATCTCCTCACGCAACTCCGGGGTTATAGTAGAAGAAGGTGCTTCTTCCAACACCTTCTGGTTGCGTCTTTGGATCGAACAGTCTCTTTCCCCCAGGTGCACCAGATGTCCGTACCTGTCTCCCAATACCTGAAATTCAATATGTCTAGGCTCTTCCAGGTATTTTTCAAGATATACTTCCCCACTGCCGAAAGCAGCTTCCGCTTCCGTCCGGGCGGTACTGACAGCTCTTTCCAACTCCCCGCAGTTTTGCACCACTCTCATGCCACGGCCTCCACCGCCGGAACTTGCTTTGATGATGACGGGATAACCTATTTTATCCGCCAGTTCCTGAACTTTTTTGCTATCACTGATAACACCTTCTGAACCCGGCACCACCGGTACCCCGGCTTTAATCATCGTTTCCCTGGCCTGTGCCTTTACACCCATGAGTTGGATGGCTTTTGCCGGAGGTCCGATGAAAACAATACCGCAGGTTGAACACATCTCGGCAAAGTCAACGTTTTCAGATAAAAAACCGTAACCCGGGTGAATGGCTTCCGCCCCGGAAACAAGTGCCGCACTAATGATACTCGTTACATCCAGGTAACTCTTTGCAACGGACGGAGGGCCGATACAATACGCCTCATCCGCCCATAATACGTGCAAGCTGTTCCGGTCCGCCTCTGAATAAACGGCAACGGTTTTTATATTCATCTCGCGACAGGCACGTATTATACGAACCGCTATTTCACCCCGGTTAGCAACCAAAATTTTTTTGAACATCTTCACTCTCCGCCTCGATTTAAAATTTATTCCTTAATCAAAAAAATTGTTTGTCCATACTCAACCGGCGTACCGTTGTCAACTGAGATCTTGACCACTTCACCGGTCACTTCTGATTCAATTTCATTCATTAATTTCATGGCCTCTATAATACAAAGCGTCTGCCCTTTATGCACCCGATCCCCGACTTCAACATACGGGGGGGCATTAGGAGCAGAAGCCCGGTAAAAAGTACCGACCATCGGTGAAGTCACTGTAGTCAAATCAGAATCCGCTTCTTTTTTTTCTTCTTCAGATATTGGTTCAGATACTGTATCGGCAGCAATGGTCACTGCATTCTCATTACTTGTTGCCGGGACCTGATGTACCGGCACTTTATTTGCACTTTTATGATTATCTTCAGGGAATTGACCCTTTCTAATCGCCACCTTTACCCCGGAACTCTCCAGAGAAACTTCGCTGATATCGGTTTCACTGATGATCTTAATTAGCTCTTTTACATCTTGCAGGTTCATATTGCTTACCTCCCTACCGGTGGTTTCGCCTTTTTTTTTGTCTTTCAACGTCAATACCGGGCCGGAAATGTTTTTTGAACTAACTTGTTGCCCCGGCTTGTTCTTGTCTTTTACAACCTGGTTGTTAAACTCTTTTACGCCCCCCGTGTGTTTCATATCCAAAAATCGCCTGGCAACCTGAGGAAATAAGGCATAAGAAATAATCTCCTCTTCACTTTTTACCAGATCTTTTGCTTCCTTCCTTATTTTGTCCATCCTGGGCTCTATCAAATCGGCAGGCCTGCAGGTTATGGGCTCACGGTCACCCAGCACCTTACTCATTATTTTTTGGTCAACAGGCGCAGGAGGCCGGCCGTATTTACCCGCGATATAATCCTTGACTTCACCGGGCACCAGCTTGTATCTTTCTCCGGTAAGCACATTTAGTACCGCCTGGGTGCCGACTATTTGACTGTTAGGGGTTACCAGCGGAGGATACCCAAGTTCCCTGCGTACTACGGGAATTTCATCCAGGACTTCACCGAGACGGTAAAGAGCTTTTTGCTCTTCCAGCTGGGTAACCAGATTGGAGATCATGACGCCCGGTACCTGGTGGTCAAAAACACGCAAATCATTGATTCTGGTTACTCCCCGGCCAAAATCCCCGGATTTTCTTACCCCTTCAAAATATTTGGCAATTTCAAAAAGATCGTGAATGTTTAGTCCCGTATCATAATTAGAACCCTGCAGGGCACGAACTACGGTTTCGACAGGAGGCTGGGAAGCACCGAAAGCCAAGGGCATGGTGGCAGTATCAATTACGTCCACTCCCGCTTCTACCGCTTTTATATATGCACCTACGGCCAAACCACCGATATAATGGCTATGACATTGCAAGGGAAGCTCTATATTTTCCTTTAACAATTTAACCAGGTCATAAGCCTGGTAGGGAGCCAAAAGGCCTGCCATGTCCTTAATACATATTGAGTCGGCACCCATTGCAACCAATTGCTGCGCCAATTCAAGATAATGATGATTGGTATGTATCGGACTTATGGTATACACCATAGCAGCTTGTACATGGGCACCGGCCTTTTTAGCCGCTGTCACAGTCGTCCTCAAATTCCGGACATCGTTGAGCGCATCGAAAACCCTGATGATATTAATACCGTTTTCTACCGCCTTTTCTACAAAACATTCCACCACGTCATCAGGATAGCTTTGATACCCCACCAGTGATTGCCCGCGTAAAAGCATTTGCAACGGGGTGTGCCGGATTTGCTTCTTCAATAAACGCAATCTCTCCCAGGGGTCTTCATTCAAGTATCGCAAACAAACATCAAAAGTTACTCCACCCCACACTTCTAAAGAATGATAACCGATACGATCCAGTTTATCCGTAATCGGCAGCATATCCGCAGTACTCATTCTGGTAGCCCAAAGACTTTGATGCGCATCACGTAAAGTCGTATCAGTTATCTTTACCAAATGATCCAATTTTCCCCCTCCCATACTCACACCATATTATCCACCTATTAAATGTAAAAAAACAGGTTGTCACTATAGATAACAACCCGATACGATACACGTATGATCAAAAAAGACCATCAATATAATTATAGTAAATAAAGAGGTTTTTGGGAACCTTTCTTGGGCAAGTATACATAATATTCGAAACCATTTTTAATTTATACTCTTCAAGCTTTTCTTTTGATGATAACCACCACATTTTCTTCTTTCATTCCGGCCCCCATGGCAACAAGTTCTTTTATATCTTCAGTTTCCTTTTCTGTTATGCTATCCGCAGCGATAATTACAGTAACCGTATTTTCGTTAAGCCGGACAATCGCTTCTTTAAAACCCTTTGCCTTGAGCATATTGACCAAATCAATTTCACAGACCATGTTTTGACTGATCGTCAGCAGTTGTTCTTGGGCTTTTTGCTTGATGGCTGCGTTGGAATTATCGCTGTTGATAACCTCGCGCAGCCACTCCACCTGCTGTCCGCGTGTTTGCTCCCTCTCCAGACGGTACTCGACAAAGAAATTTGAATATGCACCGGTATGCCCTGCAACTTTTGCTTCACTATTTTCATCCGCTTCCGGTAACGATGGTTCCATTGCTTCAAATTCGACCGTACCGGTAACGGGACGACCGTCACGGCTCTCCGTCACGTTACGGTTGGCTTCAAACAAACCAAACCAGAAGTTCAAACAAATAACGGTCAGCCCGACAACAACCAGCGCTGCCAATCTGGTTATGATCCGTTTTTTTACAATTATCGACCACATTATTCTCCCCCCTCCATAGGTACTACGGCAATCTTCTGCGGCTCTATACCCAGAGCAACCTTGACCGCCTCAAAAAGCCTTGCCTTTACCAAGGCGTCTCCGGCACCTTCGGCTACCACCAGGACCCCTACCACCCGGGGCGCTGTCTCCCGCTCCACAACGGGTTGCTCACCTCCCGACTCAGTCCGGTTCATTACCAGTTGACCACTTTCCGTATTTTCCGTAGTCAATCTGGTACCGCCTGACTGGTCTTGCTCCTGGGTTGTTTTCTTGCCAACAGTACTGTTTACCGCGTATTCCACGTTGGTCGAACCGGTAATTTTTACCGCAACCTGCACCCGCCCGGCTCCTTCCACCCGGCTGAGCAAGTTACATAAATTTTCACTGAGCTTGTTTTCCTCAAAAGCAATACTGCTTTTAAACTGTTTTTGCAACACAATTCCGGACTCTTCTTGACTTAAGGGCTGCTGCCCGGAAGTCGTGTTTTCTCCTCTCACACCTGAAAAAACCAGTAACAACACTCCTAGACCGGCAAGACCAATAAGCCAAAGGTTCCGTCTGCCCTGTTCTTTAGGGGGCAGCCCGTTTTCTTTTTCTCCTCCCATACCGAAAAACTCCCAAATTTTTTTCAAAATAGCACCTCCCTTAGATAATGTCTTCTATGCTTTTATGTGCCCGGTGCAAATACTACCCGTACCTGCTCCGGAGATATATTATAAAAATCAGCTATGGTATTGATCAGGCCGGATACTTCTTCCCGGGGCGGTCCAGGGACTTCGTCTCCTGCCTGCTTATCCTCCTTTAAACGTTCCACCCGTACGGTAACCGGCTCCACCTCCACGTCCACTTGATCATTTTGCGGTTCCGTCGGTTCTGTTCCAGCGCTTCCGGACACAAACAACACAATTTCCTGCAACTGGCCGTATTCAATTTCATTTTTTTGCGTTTGAACTTCGACCTTAACGTCTATCACGGACACTTCCCGGTTAACCCGGGCTAGTGCCTTTATCTGGTTCTCCAGACCCTGCCGGTATTGTTCAATTGCCGTCACTTGCTGTTCGGCATTAATTCTTTCACCGTTTTCCAAGATAGTGGAAAATGAAAAATCTTCTTTTTTTTGCACGTAAGGCTGCAATTCTCCGGTAAAATCAAAATGAAGCAGATTACCTACGGCCTGAACTACCGCTACAATTATCAGCAAGCCCACAACCATCTTAACGTATTTATTTACTCCACCTGCAGGCAACAGCATTTCCAAGAAAACCGCCAGAATAACAATGACGATTAAGCTTTGTACCAGGCTGCGTATGATATCCAATTAACTCCCTCCATGACCCGGAATCACCTTAACATCACGGTCAGGTTCCCAACACCTACGACAATAGTAATAGCAAAGAAAAAAAGCAGACCCACCGTAGCTACCGCGGCAAAAATCAGGAGTAAACTGTTACCGAGGCTGTTCAAACAACTTACCATTTGCCCGTCGTTGACCGGTTGGATTAAGGCACCGGCAAGCTTGTAGATAAAAGCCATGGTGATGATTTTTAAAAGCGGTACCAGCATCACAGTGCCTATAGCCGCCAATCCGGCAATTCCCACCGCGTTTTTTATCAATAAGGAAGAACTGACTACAGCTTCCAAGGCATCAGACAACAATCCCCCGACTACAGGCACGAAAGCGCCTACACCAAATTTGGCGGTGCGAAACGTAACCGAATCCCCTACCGCTCCCGCCACTCCCTGGACAGCAAGCACCCCTAAGAATATAGTTGAAAATATTCCCATCAACCCCATAGCCACACTTTTTAATAAATCGGCTAAATTCGAAACCTTAAAATGTTCCGACAAGCTATTCACTATATTTAAAATAGCGACAAAAAAGAACAGTGGCAGAATAACATCTTTAATTAACGTTCCAAACACACCCAAAGTGGTAAGAATCACCGGACTGAAAATGGCTGCTGAGGCTATTCCACCCACCGCCACCAGTAAAGTAAGTAACACCGGTAAAAGCGCCTGCATGAAGATAACCATGGTATCTACCACTTCTCTACCGGCATTGACCGCAAGTGTAAAAGAACTGACGGCAATGGTTATAAGCACCAGGTAAATAATGGAATAAGTAAGCTTTCCCACGGTGTTTTTCTCAAAAGAAGCAATTAAATTTTGCAAAACAGCGCAGATCACCGCCAGAATTACCAGCTTACCCAGCAGATCGAAATTTGCTACCACTTCACTAAAAATCTGACTTAGTATTTTTTTAAATATTGCGGCAGGCTGCCAGTCCATTTCCCCGTTAATCAACCGGGTAACCAGTTCTTTAAAATTTATCTGTGGAACAGAACTGTCTATTTCCGCATCCAGCTGCTCAATGTACTCCTGGACAGCACCAAATTCAGGTGATAAATTATCAGCACCGTTTTCCGCGACCATAGTTGGTTCTGCTACGGCACCACCCGGAACCCCGAAACAAAAAAGAAAAACTAATAGTAACCGGTAAACTCTGCTCACTGTGTGCACCGCCTTTAAGGTACCAGTTTTAAGAGTGCCTGCAGTACTGCTACGACAATAGGCATCGCCAGCACCAAAATTAAGATCTTAGCGGCAAACTCAATCTTTGTCGCTATTGCTCCTTCACCTGCGTCACGACAAATTTGCGACCCGAACTCAGCAATATACGCTACTCCGACAATTTTTAGTATGGTCCCGAGATATACCATATTAATCCCGGCCCTACTTGCCAAATCCCTAACAATACTAATGACCGCACTGATCTTGCCCAGCACCATCAAAAAAATAATCGCTCCGGCAGCTACCCCCAGAAGCACCGCCAATTCGGGTCGCTGGCTTTTTACTACCATAATCAATACCGTAGCTATCAAACCAACGGCAACAATTTGCAGAATTTCCATGACTTTTGACTCCTACATCAAATTAATGGCGGGAACATATTTACCCTGCGGGTGATTTTTAACCTATCGCTCGCTATCTTTATAACCAAGAACTTTGATCGTAGCACGGTAATACTCATAACCATTATGACTTTTTCTATCATTAAAAAAGCTTGAAAACCGACCTCACCTGATCAAACAAATTACCCAGCAGTTGAATGACCCAGATGAACACGATCGCAATACCGGCAAGGGTAACTATATGGCCTTGTTCTTCTTTTCCGGCATGCTTCAATATAGTGTGGAGCACCGCTACCAGTATACCGACACCGGCAATTTTGAAAATCAAATCAATATTACTGTCCATATCAAACCCCTCTTTCTTTTAATAAAGAACCAAAACCAACAGCAACCCGCCCAAAAATCCGAGATAACTCCAAAGCTTGACATTTCGTGCCGCTTCTTCTTCAGCCGCAACAGTTTCGGCCTTGATTTGCTCCATGGCCAGATGCAGGTGCTTGATTTGGTCATCCCGGTCCGATATCCCCAGGGATGCCCCCAAGTTGCGCAGAATTAACAAATCCTGCGGCTTTAAAGCTGAACCAGGGTAATAATTGTGCAATGATTTTTCCCAAGCTTCAGCAGCAGTTACCCCGGTCAGCGCTGAAAGCTCTCCGGCAGTCTGGCAAAATAATGGTCCTACCGCATCGTCGCAGCGTGAGCCAACCTGCTTCATAGCTTCCGCCAAATGAGTCGCCCCGTAAACCACCTCGGTTTCCAACATCTGTAAAGCCGTTCTTAGATAACGCAGTTCTTTGGGGCGGCGGGAATAGCCTCCGGCCATAACTATTCCGCAAAGACCGCTTGCCGCTACAACCATGGCAGCACCCAACAATTTCAGCACTTGATCACCCCCAAAGAACAAAGACTTTTTCCGTCAATAATATTTTCTATCGTTCCCGCCCCCCGGAACCGGCTTAGAATGACAATGCGGTCAACCATTTTATGATTGATGACCTTTTCCATAACCGGCCTTTCTACCAAATCCGCCAGAGAGGAACCATGGGCGGTAATCAAGACCTTAACCCCGGCATTCAAAACTTCCTCCAGAGCATCTACATCCTCTCGCCGGCCGATTTCATCAGCTGCGATCACGCGCGGGCTCATCGAGCGCAATAGCATCATCATTCCTTCCGCTTTGGGACACCCGTCAAGAACATCGGTCCGCACTCCCACGTCCAACTGTGGTACTCCTTTATAGCAACCTGCTATTTCCGAACGCTCGTCCACCAAACCCACGGCCAGTCCCGGTAGTTCCAGCCCGGGGATTCCACTGCTGATTTGCCTGATTATATCCCTGAGAACAGTCGTTTTTCCGCAACGTGGAGGCGATATCAAAAGCGTATGATAAATATCCCGGCACTTTTTATTAATCAGGTACGGCATTAAGCCTGAAGCAGCTCCGGTTATTTCCCGACAAACCCGGATATTACAACCGGAAAAATATTTTAGTGTCCGGACAGTTCCTTTTTCCAAAACCGCTTTACCGGTAATACCCGCGCGGTGCCCCCCGGGCAAAGTGATAAAACCGTTTTTCAGTTCTTCTTCCAGGGCATAAATAGATGAGCCGCTGATTAACTGGATCAGGCGCTCCATATCTTTAGCGGTAACCTTGTACGCATCAACCGCCAGTTTTACGGGTTTACCACCCGGATCTAAAAAGACATCTTCGCCTGAAAGCCCCAGCACCAAGGGCCGGCCCTGCCTAATACGGATTTCTTCCACATTTTCCTTGATTGACTGGGGCAAATTAATGAGCATATGGCGGATATGCAAGGGAAGAACCGGTAAAATATCGCTTACCGCCTTATTACCGTTTTGCACCTGTACGGTTTGACAGACTTTACTCAAGCTTATCCCTCCCCTGCTAATTAATATTGAAACACCCGGTAAGATATTCCAAAAAATAATAATGTATCAAGAACAAATTCGCCTTCCGCGACCTGTAAACTTAAAACGCGGTTCATGTCATAATTCGCCAAACAACAAAAAAAGCCGTCTTGATAACTGGGTTTAGCCCAGTTGCCAAGACGGCCTTGACCTATCTCTTCACAAATATATATATATATTATTTAAAAAACAAAAACATTAATATGCGCACTTAAACCTAAATATCCTCTTCTTCCGCACCTGCCGCGCTGCCGGTCAACTGTTCATTATATTCCTTCGGATTACTTTCGCTCAAATAGGTATGGTCGTTGGAAAAAACAACTTCACCACAATTAGGACAGGTTACTTCAATAATATCATCTGCTTCAATAATACCGGCGTCAAAATAAACCGTTTCACCGCAACCGGGGCAATCCACTTCGTGATAATCTGCATTATCTTCCTCATAAATTTCGTCTTCCAATTGATACAGGTCTTCGTCTATGCTCTCCAGTAGATTTTCCAACTGTTCATGGCCGTCTTCCAGGTCGCTCATGGAATGTGCAAAATCATTTAGCACCTCGATAATACCGCTTAAAAGTTTATTCTCTTTGCTTCCGGTATCCAAATCTAGCCCGGCAGACAATCCCTGCAAATATGCCACCCTCGACTTCAAATCCCTCATCAAAAAAGTACCCCCTTTGGTAAAATTGTTACGTGGCTAATTTTGGCTTTTATAGTATGTCTCTAATCAGGGGGTTTTAAACATGCTTCGGATTAAACACGCTTAATATAATGCCCGGTACGGGTATCAATTTGGAGCTTATCGCCCACATTAATAAAGAAAGGCACCTGGACCACGGCACCGGTTTCCAGAGTGGCCGGCTTGGAACCACCCGAAGCCGTGTCACCTTTAATACCGGGAGCCGTTTCGACGACTTCCAACTCCACAAAATTAGGCAGTTCCACACCGATTGATTTGCCCTGAAATGTCAAAATTTGAATATTCATATTATCTTTCAAATACTTCACAACATCGCCCAGCTGCTCGGCATCCATGGCCAACTGGTCGTAAGATTCCATATCCATAAAGTTATAATCTTTGCCGTCATTATATAAGTACTGAACTTCACGTCTTTCGATTCTGGCCTTGGGGATTTTTTCTCCGGCACTAAAGGTCTTTTCAATGACCGCACCCGTCCGCATGTTTTTTAGTTTTGAGCGTACAAAAGCGGCCCCTTTTCCCGGCTTAACATGTTGGAATTCGATGACCTGAAACACTTCTCTCTCCAACTCAATGGTGAGTCCGGTCTTAAAATCGTTGGTTGAAATCAATTCTCCCGCCTCCCGTTAAGATAATATTGATTACAAAACCATTAATTCTTCTTTAGGTGATTTAGTCAACACCCTTGAACCGCCGTCTTCCACCAGCAACGTATCCTCAATTCTTACGCCACCCCAACCAGGCAGGTAAATTCCAGGTTCCACGGTAACCACCATACCTGCCTGCAAAACCATAGTTTCCTTTGAGGATAACCTGGGGCCTTCATGTATGTTCAAACCCAAACCATGTCCGGTACTGTGTCCGAACTGCTTACCGTAACCCCTGCTTTCAATCACTTTCCTGGCGGCAGCATCAATTTCCGAAGCCTTTACTCCGGCCTTCACGACGGAAACAGCTTTCACCTGCGCTTCCAGAACCAGGTTGTAAATATCCTTCTGCATCCGGTCCGGCCTGCCTACCACCATCGTTCTGGTCATATCGGAATGATAACCCCGGTAGACGGCACCTAAGTCTATCGTGACCAACTCGCCCTCCCGGATGATCTTTTTTGAAGCCACACCGTGAGGTAGAGCTGACCGGGGGCCGGAAGCCACGATAAATTTAAACGCGGCTCCATCCGCTCCACGGCTGCGCATGATATATTCCAACCGGAGTGAAATTTCCCGTTCCGAAACCCCCGGCCTTACAGCAGGTAATATTTCGGCAAGCGCCTCATCGGTAAGCCGCACGGCTGCGGTAATATATTTTATTTCTTCATCATCCTTACACAGTCTTAATTGCTCCACCAGGCCTTCGGTAGGTTTCAGGTTTAACCCCGGCAGTTTAGCTTTCATGGCGGCATACTGTTTATAAGTCAGGTGGCCCCCCTCAAAACCCATCACGGTAACACCGTTTTCTGCCGCCGCCTCCGATAAAGATTCAAGGTAAGAATTCTTAACCTCGATAATTTTATACCCCGGGCACTCCCGTGATGCCTGTTCCGTATAACGAAAATCCGTCAATAAATAAGCGGTTTCCTCGTCTATCAAAAGAGTGCCGTCAGTACCGGAAAAACCACTCAGGTAAAAGCGGTTTTCGGGACTGGTGATGTATAAAGCACCTACTCCGGCTTCCTGCATCAACCCGCGTAATTTCCCGACTCTCATTTCCAATAAAAGCTCCTCCCGTTTATGTGCCTGCCAATTCAACTGCGGCCCTCAAAGCAAAAAAATACCCGTTAATTCCCAGCCCGCTGATCTGCCCCGCAGCCGCAGGGGCAATTACGGAATGATTGCGGAAATCCTCCCGGGCGTAGATATTGGACAGGTGTACTTCGATAGTGGGGATGGTAATGGACAAAACGGCGTCATGTAAGGCATAACTATAGTGACTGTAGGCCCCGGGGTTGAAAACAACGGCGGCAAACTCCGCCGCTGCACCATGCAAAATATCGATTAACTCGCCTTCATGATTGGACTGCCGGCAGGTTATTTCAACTCCCAGCCTTCCGGCCAGGTGCACCAATTGCCGGTTTAGCTCATCAAGTGTGCAGCTGCCGTATACGGCAGGTTCTCTCTTGCCCAAAAGGTTTAAATTGGGTCCGTGCAGTACCAAAATTTTCAATCACAACCACCCCTTGAAACGTATAGCAATATATTACCACAATATGCTTTTATACGTCCAGAAGCCTGTACAATCCCTTATTTTTACCGGAAATTTTAAACAACCGATTTATAATCTCATTGCCCGCTCGTAGTTATACCGGTCACTCTTAAAGTCGGCGCACCGCTACCGCCAAAGAACTTTAAATCATCTCCCACGGCATCAATACCGGCCAGCAGTTCAATTATGTTTCCCCCCATGGCCATACCACGAACCGGAGATGCAAGCTTTCCGTCCTTGATTAATAAACCCGCCACTCCCACTGAAAAGTCTCCGGATATAGGATTGGCGGTATGCATGCCCATAACCTCCGTCACATATATACCGTCCGCCACTTCTCCAATAATTTTTTCTACCGGTGTATTGCCGGCCGCAATAAAAAAGTTAGTCGTCCCCACTTCCGGGGTTCCCTTAAATGAACTGCGCACGCCGTTACCGGTCGATTGAACCCCGTCCCTGGCGGCACTGTACGTATTATAAAGGTAGCCCCGGAGCATCCCGTCTTGAATAAGCACCGACCTGGAAGTCGGCACCCCCTCGCCGTCAAAGGGAGCGGACGCTATGCCCTTCGGCAGCGCCCCGTCATCTATGATGGTTACCTTCTCCGAAGCCACGCGGGTGCCGGTTTTTCCGGCAAATAAGGACCGGCCCTTTTGTACCGCCTCCCCCGTAAGCGCCGGACCGATTAAACCAAGAAAGCCAACGGCCACGTAAGGTTCCAAAACCACCGGTACCTTACGGGTGGTCACGGGAACCGCTCCCAGCATCCTCACCGCACGCCGGGCAGCTTCCTGCCCCACCGCTTCAGGTTTTAGCGGTTTGAATTGCAAACCAAAATCCAGGGCAAATCCCGTCTGGCTGTCTTCACCCTCACCGGCGGCCAGGGCCAGGTAAATACCGCAATAGGCCCCCCGGTAGGTTAATTTCATCCCCAGGTTGTTAACAATAGCAACCAATCCCTCCCCATCCTGGTAGGTAGAACTTTCGATTACCTTTACCCTGGAATCATATGCCCGGGCCGCTTCCTCCATAGATTTTGCCAGGTTTATTTTTTCTTCCACGGTAGCGGCCTTTATATCCGGGTCGTAAAGGTCAAGTTCGGGGTAGGCCGGCCCGGGCGGCGGCAGGCGCAAAAACGGGTCCTCCGAGGCATTCATGCAATTAACCAGCGCTTGCTTGACGACTTCTTCAATGCCGCGTTTGCTTAAATCCGTACTGAAAGCAAAACCCGTACGGTTGTCCCGGAATACCCGCAGGCCCATACCCCGGTCTTCGGCAAGCTTCATCGTATCTACACTGCCGTTCCTGACTTCAATATTCAACTGACTGCTCTTGCTGACGAACACTTCCGCCATTTGGACACCGGCACGGACGGCTTTATTAACAGCGGTTTCGGCTATATCAACGAATACACTTTCCCGTTCCACGTTTAACAGCTCCTTTTTCCGATATTCCAACTAGTATAATTCAATGGAAGTAAGATTATTCCTTTAAGAAAACACTAAAACTGCCGTAAGGCAGTTTTAGTGTACAAAATTCGGTGTTGTCAGGGCCAGCAGGTTTCTCGCTGAAATCGGCGCCAGATCCTGGACCGAAGCTTCAACGATCAGTGTGGGGTCCAAAAGAGCCAGGATCGCTACTCTTTCCCCCGTTTCCTGGCTGGTATAGAAACCGATTATGCAAAACTGCATTTCCTCTCCGTAAATCTTTCTGGTCACTATGTCCCCGATTTTCAATCTTGATACCCCCTGTGAAACGGCGAAGAATCAGTTCCTACTGGTGTTTTTACCACTACATTTAACATATGCCCCCACAAAAAAAGTTGTGTATAAAAACCTCCGGACAAAAAAAAGCAAACAAGACCGAACAAAAGGGTTTGCGTAAATGAACTTTTTAAATACGCCTTATTTTGCCGCCGGTGCCACCGTGACCGGTGCCGCCAACAACGAGCTCCTTTATCGCCATGGTAGGTTGAGCATCACTCACCGGCATCCCCTGACCGTCCTTGCCGCAGGTACCAATGGTGAACCCCAGGTCACTCCCCACCATTTCGACAATTTTAAGCACTTCGGGACCGTTCCCGGTCAGAGTGGCGCCCCGCACCATCGGACCGATTTCACCGTCTTCAATCAAATAGCCTTCGGCAACATCAAAAACGAAATCACCCGTGGTTGTATTTACCTGGCCGCCGCCCATTTTCTTTACCAGTAACCCGTTCTTGGTCTCCCGGATAATCTTCTGCGGGTCGGTCTTGCCCGGTGCAATATAAGTGTTTCCCATCCTGGGTATCGGCTTATGCTGGTAAGACTCCCTGCGGCCGTGACCGTTGGACTTTCTGCCGTCATTGGTTGCGGTCAAGCGGTCATACAGATAATCGCTTAATACGCCATCTTCAATTAAGTTTACGCGGGCAGCAGGTACGCCTTCATCGTCAAACCGGTACGACCCGTAACGATTGTCTATGGTGGCGTCGTCGACCACGGTAATTTCCGGGGAAGCAACCTTTTGTCCTTTTTTACCCGCGTAAACCGAGATCTCTTTTTGAACCAGGTCGGCCTCCAGCCCGTGGCCGCAAGCCTCATGAATCATGGTCCCCCCCGCTTCAGCGGCCATAACCACAGGCATCCTGCCGGCGGGAGCCGGTTTGGCCTGGAGCATTTCCACCGCCCTTCGCGCGGCGCCGGCGCCAACCTGTTCCGGCCGGTAATCCTCAAACAGCTCAAAACCGCATAGGCTGCCTACCACTTCAATCCCGGTTTGAATCACCGGACCTGAAGCCGCCACGGCCTGTACTATGAGCCGCGTACGGATACGCTCGTCTGTCACATGTTCCCCCGCGCTGTTGGCAATAACCACTTTTTGCACCACATCTCCGTATCCGGCAATTACCTGTTTGATCTGTTCGTTATCAACCGCACGCGCCGCCTGGTCGGCAGCTTCCACCGCCTTAACCTTACTGACGGCGGGAACGTCCTCCGGCCGCTCTTGAAATGAAAATTTCACCGGTGATTTTACTGTCCGCAAGTCCAGATTGACTTCTTTTTTGCTTCCTTTAACCGCACGGCTAACCATCCCGGCGGCACTGACCAACCCCTTGCGGGAAAGGTCGTTGGTATAGGCGTAGGCAGTGGAATCCCCGGAAAGGACACGTATGCCAGCGCCGATATCCAGGCCTGATTGTACCCGCTCAATTTTACCGGCTTCACATCTGATTCCGGTGGTTTGTTTATTCTCAATAAAAATATCGGCAAAATCGCCCCCGTTAGCAAGTGCGGCATCCAATGCTTCTTTTAAAACTTGTTTGTCCATCAAAGGAATTACCCCCCGTCGAAAACATTTATTTTTTATTTTAATATTTTACGGTTTCAATCCATTAGTTTGTCCGGTTTACCAACTTTTATAAAATCAAGATTTATATCGCGCATGATAGCGAGTACCAGTAACAGTAAAAATCTTTAATTATATACACTTTTATTAACCGTCCGGGCAATACCTTCCGCGTCCGGAGGCGGCAGGTGCATCATACCCGGCGGCGTCTCGAAGGAATTATAACGTCCGCCCGCCCATTTAAGCACCTGTTCAAGCTGCAGCCTGGTTCCCGGCGCCGGATCGGTAAACGTGACCAGTTTAAAAGTCGCCTCGACCCTGCCGTCCTGGACCGGCACCACTTCGGCGTAATTATCTTCATACGAAACGGCTTCACGGTTACCGGCATCCCCCGGTGCTTCCTTCCGCTTTTCTACAAACGGCTCGACCTTTAATTTCCTGAGTTCAGACAGTTCGGGCAATGTTTCCATGGCGGCAATGAAATCAATCACCGCGGGATATGCACCCCGGACTTGAAATTCGCAAGGCAACATGAGATATACTTCCCGGTCAATAATTGTTGAAGGTTTAAATAAAACGATTTCAACACCGGTCTCTTCAGCTTGCAACCCGATTTGGACCAGGGCCAGACCGTCATCCATTATTTTATCAAACACCGGTTTTAGCCGGTCAAGCACTTCCTCCGTCTTTGATGCCAGCGCGGTTTCTTGCTTTTGTGATCCGGCCACTGCTTCGGCAGTCTGCAGTTTTGATTGCATTGCCACCAAAGCGGCCTTATTTTCACCATGCGCCGATATCTGGGGTATTAATAAAAATTTGACTATGACAAATGTTAACACGACAACTCCCAGGGCGGCCAGTAAAATTTTCTCGCGTGTTTGAAACCCCTGCCACATTACCGGCCACCCTCCTTGATAGCTGTGGACACCGTAAACTCAGTAACCACCGGATATTTTTCATCTTCACACAATGTCACCAGTTCCGCCCTGCTAAAGCAGGGCATTTGGTTCAGGTTGTTGACCAAAATACCAACCGCAGGCACCGAACATGAGTACCCGGCAATCGCCAGGGTATTGGGAACCGGCACCACCGGATGCTCCTCATTTTCCGGCCCCTTACCAGCCTCCGGGCCGCCGGATGCGTCTTTATCTTCCCGAGCAGGCTGCTCCGGCCCTGCCTGCTGTTCGGTATAAGATAAGTCTATGCTTTCCAGCCATACATCTTCAGGCAAGTGATAATTTATTTCTTTCAGGACACCGGCCCAGGTCTGTCTTTTTTTGAGCAGTTCTCTAAATTCGCCAATCGTCTTTTCGTTTTCCAGCCGCTTTTTTTTAATTGCCTCGACTTCCTTGACTACCACCTGCACTCGTGCAAACTTTTTTTCAGCAGCAGCCAATTCTTTCTTGGTGGCATGGAAATTAAACAGAAATATTCCGTACCCGGTAGCGAGGGATACTAACGCCAGGGTGACCACCACTCTTTTCACCAGTTTGCCGACATCAATACTTATATTCCGCTGCAGCTTGTTAGGGAGAAGATTTACCCGGTACCTCAATCGACCACCTCCCTGAGTGCCGTGCCTAAAACCACGGCAAACGCCTGGTCAAAAGGAAACTCTTCCTGCTCATTTCCGGGCAGGCCGGTGATACCCGGATTCCCGAAATCCACGGGCACCTCCATAGCTTCCGCAAAAAATTCCCTAAAACCTTTTAATTTACTCGTGCCGCCGCTGATGATAAACCTTTCGATCGCCGGGGCGTTTTCCTGTACCGCGTAAAATTCCAGCGAGCGGCGGATTTCCCGGATCAATTCGGAAAGCCCGTCCCGCAAAGAGAAATCCATCTGCATGGCTCCCGGGGCGGCATCATCCACCGCTTCTTTGGAGCCGAGAAGCTCGCCTTCTTCCTCTTTCATCTTTTGTGCCTGTGCAAATTCCAGTCCGTAGTTTTCCGCCAGGGAACGGGTGAGCAAATCTCCGCCTGCGGGCAGGGTCCGGGCAAACTGCAAGTCCCCGCTGTGCACCACCAGGAACTGGGTGGTAGAAGCTCCGATATCCAAGATCCCGGCGGCACCCTCCCCGGCCGCGGAAGCTTCCAGACCGCTGAAAACCCGCCAGAGGCACACCGGCTGTAGATCTATAGCCGCCAGGACCAGTCCGGCCCCGGCAAAAATACTGTAATAATCGCAAACAAACTCATGCGGTACGGCAGCTAACAGTAAATTTAATTTTTTTTCATCACCGGAGTCAATTTTTCCTAAATTAAGATATCTGATGATCAATTCATCCAACGGCAGGGGGATAAACTTTTCCGCTTCGAACCTAACGGCGGCTTCCAGTTCCCTTTCGGGCATTACCGGCACTTTCACGTGCCTGGTAATCACCCTGTCTCCGCTGATAGTGGCAATGACTTCCTTCACTTCGCTACCCGAGGCCAACATCACATCATTCAGAGCGTTGGTCAAGGCTTCCCCGTCCAGGGTATCCCCCAACGCCCCCACCGGCGTTTCCAACCTTCCGAAGGCGGTAACCCCGGGACTGCCGTCCGCGGTACTTATTTCCAACACCTTGATTTCCCTGGAACCTATGTCTACCGCTGCAAAGCGGGTTTTTTTCGGTGCCAGCCGGTTCAGGAAGTCGGTAGAAAATAATCCTTTTCCGCCGGTTAACGGATTAAATTTAATTTTTTTAAACACCATGAATGCACTGCTCCTCCGGTTCACCGCTAAAAGTTTAAAAAACCGAATATTTTTCCTTCCAGGAGGTAACCTTTACCACCGTGGTAACCCAATCCGGGTGGCCGTCCTGAAGCGTGCCGTCATAAGTTACCCGGGTGTTTTTGTTTAAATCCAGTTCGTTGCATACCAAACTTCCGTAAACGTGCGCATTATTATCGATGACTATTTGGTTCCCGGTGTAAAGCAGGGCATGGGCCGATGTATCTTTGCCTACTTCTATCCCCACACCCCCGTTGTTGCCAAAGGAAAGCACTGCTAAACTCGATTCTGCATCCGCCCGGTCTAAATCTCCGTCAATAGTTACTTTACCCCCGGCGACAACCGTCCCGTTACCGGAATAGGCACCGGAAATACTTATATCACCGGTATGGTACCAAATACCGTCCAGACTGAAGGTGCCGGACAAATCGCCCGCCAGGATTTGGTCCGCGTTTTCCGCGTACCAGTCCTCATCCAGGACGGGAAATGCAGGTATGAAAACGTCAACCGTTTCCGCCGCGCCCGGGTGTTGTTCCTTCTCGATAGTGGCACCCGAATTGATGATGCTGCCGTTATAATAAACGTTTCCGGTTATTACTGAGTTGTTGGACATTTCGATATCCCCTCCGGCATTAACCTCTCCTGCAATTTGGGCATTTTCTTCAAGTTTTACGTTTCCCGCCGCACTGACGTCCATAGTTACCACCACGTTATTCTTCACGGTAAGATTTCCCCCGGTGATAATCCTTGTCGCGGTCATATTATTATTCAGGGTCACGTCGCCGGCAGCCGTAATTACACCGTTAGCAGCGCTGTTATTGATAAAAGTCAATGCCCCTTGCGCGGTTACGTCGGAGATAATAATGCTGTTATTGGAAAAAGACGACGGGGTCCCGACCCAAACCCCTCTGGAGAAATCTACCGGGTCGTACATCTCCCCCTGCACCCTGATCGTACGTTGAGCGTCCCCGCATGTGCCCTCCGCTTTGATATAAAATGCAGTAGGGTTCCCCGTACCCGATATTCTTTTCACCATGACACTGTTGATTTTCCCGCTCCCGTAAACCAGGTTTGATATCAACTCTACATTTTCATCCAAAGTTAAACCCTTAAACCGGGCGGGGCCGTTTTTTATTTCCGCCAGGGCCCTTTCGGCTCCCGCCTCGGCAATGTAACCAGCCCGCACCATTTCCCCCTCTCCATAGGAGGCTGCGCGGCTCTTACCGCCCTGGGTGAGCAGGGACGAACCCATCAGCAGCATCACGGTCAGCACCATCATCACCAGGACGAGAGCCTGTCCGGATTGATTTTTTAAATGTTTCATAACCGGGACCTCAAACTTACCTTCTGCGTCAACGGAACCGCATCTACCCGGCTGCCCTGTTTTTTGGCGGTGAGCATAATTTTTACCTGTGTCACCGCTGCCGCCTCCGCTGCCAGGTCGGTCACTTCCGTTCCCGAAGAATTAAAATAGGTGAAACCCACACTTTGCATGTCACTTGCCAGCGGCTGGGCAACGGCACCCGACTCCTGCCGGTACAAGGCATAAGCGGAACAATAATACCTTACTGTAGCTCCCCCGGCATTTTCGAAATAAAGATTAGAACCGTCGCTGGAAGCATTAATACTTTGGGCATAACGCAGTTCCCGGCCCAACCGGTCAAGCGCGATACGCAGGCTGTCGTACATGTCGACTTTGTTTTCACCCTGCTTCCACAGGACGAAACCCTGCACGAAAATTCCCCATACGGCCAGGAAAAGAATGCTTAATAAAAAAACCGAAATCAGTAGTTCAACCAGCGTAAAACCTCTTTGCTCCTCTTGCACGCGCACAACCTTCACCTTTTCACCACATCCGTGGTAACGGAGACCTCTTTTGATACTCCTCCCTCACTGTAAGTGACCGCCACCGTAACCGTCTTCAAGTTAAGGCCACCGTCATCCACGGTTACCGTATAAGAATAACCGGTAAAACCGGAATAATCAGTTTCAGAGGAAAAATCAGTAGCGGTGACATCTGTAACGCTGTTAAAATTACGGTGTTTGATCTCTTCCATCTTACTCTGGGCCAGGGACAGAGCGGTGTTGTAGCAGTTAGTGCCGGTATTCTGGCGGCTTCCCAGGACAAAGGCGTTCATCATCGTCACCAGCGCCATGGTCAAAATAATAAAAGCCACCAATACTTCCAGCAGGGTCATGCCGCGCTGATTACTTAAAACCGGTAATTTCAAGCCACCACCCCCCGGAAGATATAAATTATTACGGCGGAGTGTCATCCACCCGTACCCGGCCTAAAGTATTAATAATCACGTACCTTAACGCTCCGGTCCTCAAATCCCGCAGGGTAATCGTACCGCCGAACCCGCCGGCGGGACGACCGTTAGCGGCACAAATCAAAGCATGGCCGTCAAAATTGGTATTATACAGGTCAACGTTGGCGGGCAGGTTTTTGGTCAGGTATGCAGTCAACCCCTCATCGGTATTGAACAGGGAATAACTTTCTTCCTCAACATCAAAGACGATCTTAAACCCCGCGCTTTCATTTTTAATCGCGGATTGCTGCAACGAACGCATATCTGAAGCCAGTTCCCTGGCCGAGCTTTCCAGGTTGTAAAGCCCGATGGTCTTATTAAAATCGGGCAGGGTAACCGCCACCACCAGGCTAATAACGACAACCACCACGGCTACTTCAATTAAAGTAAAACCGTAACTGTTTAATTTTTTTAACAACATTTGTTTATAAACCCACCAATGGTGTGGACTTTGTAATGTATGGCAAGGCAGGTTGTCTTTTAAATAACCCGCCCTGCCGAACTAAGTGAAGAATAGAATTTTACTTTGAACTAACATTAGCCTCACTAAGAGCTGTACTGTCAAGAGTTGTATCAAAACCACATTCTTCTGTTGGATTTTCTGTAAGCGTTATAACAATATCATCATTCTTATCAATATCTGCAGCAGCAATACCACCATTCGGTCCGCCAGAAGAAACTTTATAAGCCGTTAAATCAGTAGTATCGTCTACAGAATAAATATACGCATTACCCCACGGGTCTTCCAACCCCGTATTGGCAGCATCATTAGTGTCTTTCCAGTCAAACCCGGCATCTCTTAAAACACGAGATATTGCAGATGAACTATCAGCATTGTTAGATGCCTCAGGTACAGTGCCATTCTCTGCATAATATATATCAATTTGGGTTTTCATACTTTTCAACTCGGCAACAGCCCTCATAACCTTGGTCTTATCGATCTGCTTGCCCATGGTCGGAATGGTAATGGCAGCCAAAATACCGATGATGATTACCACCACCATCAACTCAATGAGGGTGAAGCCGCGTTCGTTTCGCATCAGTTTCATGTCTTCACCTCCTTTTGTTTTTTGCATGTAACCCCGGCCGGTTTACTGGCCAAGAATTATTCCACGCTATTGATCACGCTGAACATAGGTAACATGATGGAAAGTATGATAAACCCCACGACACCACCCATACCGACAATCAATACCGGTTCCAGCATGGAGGACAGGCGGGAAACCACATCCTCCACTTCGCGCTCGTAAAAATCGGCGATCTTTTCCAACAGGGCGTCGATTGAACCCGTTTCCTCGCCGATCGAAATCATCCTGGTCACCATGGGCGGAAACACCCCGCTTTTCTGCAGCGGCAGCGAAATGCTTTGCCCTTTTTTGATACTGTTTTCAGCATCTTCAATGCTTTTGATCACCGCGTAATTACCGGCAATGTTCTTCACCACTTCAAGCGACTGCAAGACCGGAACCCCGCTCTTCAAAAGCGTGCTCAGAGACCGGCAGAAACGGGAAATGATGATCTTTTGGAGCACGGGTCCGAATATCGGCAGTTTTAAAACCAGGCTGTCCCTGACTTTTTTACCCTGCCCGGTCTTCACGGCCTGCTTGTAACCGGCAATTACCCCCACCATCATTAGCAGGCAAAGATACCAGTAATTCTTAAGAAACCCGCTGGTTAAGATAATCGACTGCGTTGTAAAAGGAATGGGCGCATTCATGTCTTGAAGCATATTAACAAAGGTCGGCACCACCAGCACCATCAGTGCAATTACCGCCAGCACGGCGACAACTACGACCACCGCCGGGTAAGTCATGGCCGACTTGACTTTTTCCTTCAAGTCGTGCTCCTTCTCGAAATTGACAGCCAGCCGTTCCAGCACCTGGTCCAGGGCGCCGCTCACTTCCCCGGCTTCAATCATACTGATAAAGATCTGGGGAAAAACCTTGGGATGCGCCTTCAATGCTTCCGTCAGGGACTTTCCGCCTTCCAGAAGCCCGGTAACTTTTTGCAGGGTTTCCTTGAGGGTTTTATTATCGCACTGCTGGTACAATATATTGAGACTTTGCAGTATGGGAACCCCCGACTTTACCATGGTGGCAAGCTGGCGGCACATCACAGCCAGTTCCCTGGTAGTAACCTTCTGCTGAAAATATCTATTCAAATCAAAAGAAACCGCCGCCCCGGAAGCAGACTCTTTTAACTCTACCACGAATAACCGGCGTTCTCTAAGTAGCGCCGCCGCCTTATACCGGTTTTCCGCCTCCACCTTGCCCGTAAACAGCCTCCCGGAAGCACTACGGGCTTTATAGCTAAACTTCATAAAAATCACCGTAATATTTATTCTTTATTTGACAAAATAATCCTTTTGTCAAAATAAATATTTCAAATTTCTTTATTATTTCTACAGCATCTTGACCAGCGTTTCCGGATCGTTGGCACGACTGATAACTTCATCTTTACTGATGATTTTCTTCATATAGAGAGCGCGCAGGGCCATATCCAGGGTCTGCATCCCGTACCTGGCACCGGTTTGAATCTGACTAATGATCTGGAAGGTTTTTCCTTCACGAATCAGGTTGCGGATCGCCGGCGTGGCGACCATGACTTCAATTGCCGCCACCCGTCCGGGCTTGTCCATCCTGGGAATGAGCGTCTGGGCAATTACGCCCTGGAGCGTATTGCCCAACTGAACCCTGATCTGCTGCTGCTGGTGGGGCGGAAAAACATCGATAATCCGGTCGATGGTCTGGGGAGCACTGGAAGTGTGCAGCGTCCCGAAAACCAGGTGGCCGGTTTCCGCCGCGGTGATGGCGATACCTATTGCTTCCGGGTCGCGCATTTCACCGACCAGGATTACGTCCGGGTCTTCCCGCATGGCCGCACGCAGGGCGCTGGCAAAGGACCGGGTGTCCTTCCCGATTTCCCGCTGGTTGATCAGGCTCTTCTTATGCCGGTGCACAAATTCAATCGGGTCCTCGAGAGTAATGATGTGGTACTGGCTTTCGCTGTTAATCAAGTCGATCATCGACGCCAGAGTGGTGGACTTACCGCTGCCGGTAGGGCCGGTTACCAGCACCAGCCCCCTTGGTTTGCGGGTAAGAGCCGCCAGCACATCGGGCAAGCCGAGGTCCTGAAAGGAAAGGGGCTTAGAATTAATCAACCGGACCACAAACCCGACATTGCCCTGCTGTTTGAAAGCATTGACCCGGAAGCGGCACAAACCGGGAATCTCGTAGGAAAAGTCCAGTTCTCCCGCTTCCTGGAATTTTTGATACTGTTCTTCAGTGGTGATCTGGCGCACCAGCAACGCAGTATTCTCCGGGGTCAACTTGCCGGCTGCCGCAGCTTCCGCACCGAGCTTTCCCTGCCATTCAGGCGCGTCAAACGGCAGCAGCGCACCGTGCAGCCGCAAGGCAGGGAGACTGTTTACCGTGACGTGAACGTCGGATGCACCCACCTCATGCGCCAGCCTCAATATTGCATCAGCGTTCATCTTATATCTTCTCCTCCTCGCGGGATTTAAGTCTCATCGACGTAAGCGACCCGCATTACTTCTTCTATGGTGGTCAGGCCCTGCATGGCTTTCTCAATACCGTCCATTTTAAGAGTGATCATTCCCTCCGCCACGGCTTTTTGTTTTATTTCATCCGCTGCTGCGCTGTTTAAAATCAGCTGTCTGATGCCGGCCGTCACCGGAAGCACTTCGTGGATTGCCAGGCGTCCCTTGTAACCGGTATTGCCGCAGTTGGAACAACCGGCACCTTTGTACAGGGTAACGGGTTTATCTGGTTCCACCCCGATAAACAAACGTTCCGGCGCGCCCGGCGGCAATTCGTAAGCCTGGCGGCACTCCGGGCAAATCAACCTGGCCAGGCGCTGGGCGACCGCTACCAGCACCGAGGACGCCACGAGAAACGGTTCAATATCCATGTTCACCAGCCGGGTAATAGCCCCGGCGGAGTCATTGGTATGCAGCGTGGAAAGCACCAGGTGCCCCGTGGTAGCAGCCTTGACGGCAATTTCCGCAGTTTCTCCGTCGCGGATTTCACCGACCATGATAATATCGGGGTCCTGTCTGAGAATGGAACGCAAGCCGGCCGCAAAGGTCATCCCGGTCTTGGTGTTGACCTGGGTCTGGTTGATGCCTGCCAGCATATATTCCACCGGATCCTCAATCGTAATGATATTCTTTTCTATGGTATTAATCTCATTGAGAGCGGCATAGAGGGTGGTAGTTTTCCCGCTCCCGGTGGGACCGGTAATCAGGAGCATACCATAGGAGCTTTTTAGCGCATTGGTAAGCCTCTGTAAATTAAGCGGCTCAAAACCAATATTTTCAATCATATAAGATTCCATACTTCCCTTGTCCAGGAGCCGGGTAACGACTTTTTCACCGTACATGGTGGGTAACGTGGACACCCGCAGGTCGATTTCCCTGCTGCCCAACCTGAACTGAATCCTGCCGTCCTGAGGCACCCGTTTTTCCGCAATATCCATTTCGGACATGATCTTCACCCTTGAGATCACAGCCGAATGTATTTTTCCGGGCAGCGTCATTACTTCCCGAAGGATACCGTCAATGCGGTACCTGACCCTAATTTGGTGCTCCTGGGGTTCGATATGGATATCACTGGCATCCTGCTCTATGGCCTGGAGAAAAATGGAGTTCACCAGACGCACGACCGGTGCCTCGTCAACAACTTCTTCTTCGAGTTTAACCGCATCGTCATCGTGATCGTTGACTAAAAACTCAAACTCCTCAAACATCTTATCGACTTCCGACATGCCGAAATGTTTTTGAATCACCGTGTTAATGTCTTTTTCATCGGCATGAACCGGTTCAATTTCGCAACCCATCAACAAGCGCAGATCGTCAATCGCCAAAACATTCATCGGGTCGGCCATAGCAACGGTAAGATTGTTGCCTTCCTTTTTAATAGGAATTATTTTATGCCTGCGCACCAGCCGCCCCGGAATGGTTTTCAGGAGTGCCGGATCAAGATGGTCCAGTTTAACCTGCTGAATACCCAGAATTTCGCTGATGACCTCTTCAGAGGCCATGCCGAGTTTGAGCAGGATATTGCTTAAAAGCTCCCCCGTCCGGGACTGTACGCGCAGGGCCTCCCACAACTGGTCCCTGGTAATGACCCCTCTTTCGATCAACTGCTCACCCAAGAGTTTCTTTGAAGTTTTGGTAACAGCCTTCATTTTACCCACCTTCTAAAACATTAAAATAATTAGCATATCTTTCCTGATTTAATTATTTCTGCAAATCTACAAATAATCCTTTTTTCTATTATCAGCGACAAATTTTTTTGGATCAAAAAAGCACCTTCAACCTTCAGGTGCCTCTTTTAATTCCAACTTACTATTTTTACCTACCGGAATCCAGGGTAAAGGATTTTTTTCAAAATATATCAAACCTCAACCTTTTTTTATTAAATCAAAATCTGTCTTACACTCTTTATAAATAGCCCGTATACCACGGGATGATTTTTCCGCCCGCCAGCACGGCCGCCACCGCTCCCAGCGCCAGGTAGGGCCCGAAAGGCACCGCGTCTTTCCTCCCCTTTAATCGCAACAAGAGCATCAGGATTCCCACCGTGCCTCCGGCAACAAAAGCCAGAAACAACGCCAGCAGCAGGCACTTCCAGCCCAGGTAAAGTCCCATGACAGCCGCCAGTTTGATATCGCCGCCGCCCATACCGCCCCGCGACACCACGGCAATCAGGAGCAGCAGCCCGCCGCCGGCTAAAAATCCGGCCGCGCCGGAGAAGAATGCTTCCCGCGACACAAGCAGGAAAGGCACTCCTAAAAGCAATCCGGCCAGGTTGAGCTTGTCCGGTATGATTTTATACTTTAAGTCAATTACCGCAGCGGTGACCAATATTGATATTAAGACCGCACAGCGCAAAAAAACCCAGGTAAAACCGTACTGCATCCAAACTAAGACCAATAACCCCCCGGTGACCAGTTCCACCACCGGGTACCGCGGGGAAATCCGGCACCCGCAGTAGCGGCATTTTCCCTTCAGGATCATAAAACTGATTACGGGCATTAAATCAATTAAACCGAGCTTATGCAGGCAGGAAGGGCAGTGTGACGGCGGAAACACAATCGAATGACCCTGCGGCAGCCGGCAAATAACCACGTTCAAAAAACTGCCCGTGCAGGCTCCGGCCAAGAAAACCATGCCCCCCCACAAATATTCCATCCGGTTCCTCCATGTAGTTCTAATTTTAAATTATAAAGCCCAAACCTATAGTTACCAGGTTACTTTAGATTCGAGAGGCCAACCCGCTGATAGCATCGCTTATGGCCCTGGATTCTATTAATTTCGGTATCGGCAATAAAGATATTAACCGGCGCGGATGATTTTTGTTAAAAGTTCCGCCGGGATATCCCTTTTGACCGACACTTTTCCAATTAGTTCAGGTAAAACCAAGTTCAGTCGCCCGCCGGTGGTTTTTTTATCGTGATAAAGCTTGTCGAGCACCGCTTCCGCCGGAATTTCTTCAGGTAGTTCCAGCGGAAGGCCGGCGCGCTGCAACAACTTTTCTATACGCGCCCGGTCCGGGCCGGGCAAGAGACCCAGGGCTGCGGCCAACCGGGCGGCAACCGCCATGCCGATACTCACCGCTTCACCGTGGGTGTACTGTCCGTAACCGGCCAGCGCCTCGACGGCATGCCCGACGGTATGACCGTAGTTTAAAATGGCCCGCAGGCCCTGCTCGGTTTCGTCCTTCTCCGTCACCCGCGCTTTAATCCGGCAGGATTCCCGCACCACATGAGTCAGGGCTTTCCGCTCCCCGCACAGCAATAATTCGATATGCTCTTCCAACCAGGCAAACAACTTTGCGTTCTCAATGACACCGTACTTGATCACTTCCGCCACGCCGGAACGCACCTCACGCGGCGGCAGGGTTTTCAGCGTGTTGATATCAATCAGCACCAGGCGGGGCTGGTAAAACGCACCGATGATATTCTTTCCCCCGGGATGGTTTACGGCCACTTTCCCGCCCACGCTGCTGTCCACCTGCGCCAGCAACGTGGTGGGTACCTGGATGAAAGGTACGCCGCGCATATAGGTGGCGGCGACAAATCCGGCCACGTCCCCGACCACCCCGCCGCCCAGGGCTACCACGGGACTCTTGCGGTCCATTTCAAAGCTGAAAGCCGCATCGTACAGCTTCCCGGCCGTAGCCAGAGTCTTGTTTCCCTCGCCGGCGCCGATTTCCGCGTTAACCACCTCAAAACCACACCCGGCAAGACTTTTTTTAACTCTATCGCCATACACGTTTAAAACCGCCGGGTTGGAAACCAGCATAACTTTTTTCCCGCAGGCAAGTTCCTTCATGCGCCGGCCCAGATTGCCAAGCACCCCGGCGCCGATATAAATATAATAACTACGCAAACCCAGTTTAACCCTGACTGCTTCCATCAAATATAATTCCTTTCGGACAGGAAGCGGATGATTTGTTCCACTGCTTCATCCAGGTTACAGGCACCCGTATCAACAGTAAACTCCGCAATATCGTAAATTCCGTCCCGCTCCCGTAAAAGGGTCCGGATTCTTTCTTCCAAGTCCCCCTTGAGCAAAAGGGGGCGTACTTTTTTTCTCTTTACCCGCCGGTAAATTATCTCCGGCGCCGCGGCAAGGGCAATAAAAACCCCGTTCTCACCAAGCAACCGGACGTTTTCCGGGTTTAACATCATACCGCCGCCGGTGGAAATCACCAGGTTTTTTTTGCCGGCAAGTTTTTTCACCAGCAAGGCCTCCTCGGAACGAAACCGGGTTTCCCCGTCCCGGGCAAAAATCCGCGCCACGGTTTTTCCAGTAATTTTTTCTATCTCGGTGTCTGTATCAATAAATCTCCGTTTTAGGCGCAGGGCCAATCTGCGTCCCGCCGAGGTCTTGCCCGTGCCCATAAAACCAATCAACACAATATTAATATTTTTCATAATTTTTACACCTGCTTTGTATGGTACCGGTATCTATCCCAGTTGTCCCGCAGCTCAACCAGACTGTCCCCGCCGCATTTTTCCAGGCAGACCCGTGCCAACTCCCAGGCCGTTACAGCCTCTCCGACCACACAGGCCGCCGGAACGGCACATACATCAGAACGCTCCACCGCGGCACAGGACGAATCTTTAGTGTTCAGGTCCACACTCCGCAGCGGGCGGCCGAGGGTGGGAATGGGCTTCATGGCAGCACGGACCACCAGGGTCTCCCCGTTGGTCACGCCGCCTTCAATACCCCCGGCCCAATTGGTGCAGCGGTAAAAACCCCGGTCCGGGTCGTGGAAAATTTCATCCTGCACCCGAGATCCCGGCAGTCCGGCAACGGCAAACCCAAGCCCGATTTCGACCCCTTTTACCGCCTGAATGCTCATCAGCGCTGCAGCCAGACGGCCGTCCAGTTTGCGGTCCCACTGCGCGTAACTGCCCAAACCGGCCGGTACGCCGTACACCCGGATCTCAAAAATACCTCCCAGGGTGTCCCCGGCTTCCCGGGCTTGAGCAATTGCTTCCATCATACCCTGCTCCGCTCCGGTATCGGCACATAAAAGCTGCGTACCGGCCAAGCTGCGCTCCGGTTTACCGGTGTCCGGATTTTTATCTTCCACTACCACGTTCCCAATCCGGACCACTTGTCCGGTAATCTTTATCCCGAGTTCTGCCAAAAGTTTCCGGGCCGTACTGCCGGCCGCCACCCTGGCGGCGGTCTCGCGGGCACTGGATCTTTCCAGCACGTTGCGGATGTCCTGGTGCCGGTATTTAATTGCTCCCGCCAGGTCGGCATGTCCGGGACGGGGCCGTGTTACCACCCGCTGGTTCAGATCCGCGTCCGGACCGGGAGACATTATTTCCTTCCAGTTGTCCCCGTCTTTATTTTCTATGTACATGGTTACCGGGCTACCCAGGGTCAACCCGCCGCGTACTCCCGACAAAAAGCACACGGCATCGTTTTCGATCTTCATTCTGCCGCCGCGCCCGTAGCCTTTTTGGCGGCGGGCAAGCTGACGGTTGATATATGTTTCCGTCAAGGGAAGACCGGACGGCATGCCCTCTACAATAACCGTCAGGGCGGGACCGTGGGACTCACCAGCGGTAAGATACCTTAACAATTATCCCCCCCCCTCCCGTCTTTCCAATAGTAAAGCGCTTTCCCCATTACTGCCAGCGGGGCGGCAGCACCCGTCCACCTTTCAAAGGAAAGCGCCCCCTGGTGCAAAAGCATCCCCAGGCCGTCCACCACGGTGGCCCCTGCCCGGGCGGCCTTCCTTAAAAACAATGTGTTTACCGGGTTGTATACCAGGTCACAAGCCACCTGCCCCGGCCTGAACCGGTCATAAGGAAGCGGTACCGTTGACTTGACACCGGGATACATCCCCATAGAGGTGGTCTGCACCACCAGGTCGGCTTCTTCCAACACCTCGCCCGCGATAGTAGCGCCTGCAACTGCCGGCCAGGAAGCAACTTCCGCCTTGACGCCGGTTTTTTCAGTAATTAAAGCAGCCAGCCGGTCAGCCCTTTCCCTGGATCGATTAACCACCACCAGTTTTTTCACCCCGGCCCGGGCCAATTCCGCCGCCACTGCACGGGCGCCGCCGCCCGCACCCAGAATCAGGGCCGTTTTGCCGGACGGTACAAACGCGGTACCTGCTTCCAGGGAACGTAAAAAACCTTTTCCGTCCGTATTATCCCCGTATAACCACCCGGAACGGTTTACGATCGTGTTCACCGCCCCGGCCAGGCGGGCCGCTTCGCTCAGGTCGTCCAACAGCGGCAGTACGGCCCGTTTGTGGGGTACGGTGACGTTCACCCCGGCCAGTCCCAGTGCCCGCACGGCAGCCACCGCCGTGGGCAGAAGCTGGGGGGAAACCGGAAAGGGAACGTACACAAAAACCAGCCCCAACGCGGCAAACGCGGCGTTATGCATGGCCGGGGAAAAAGAATGTTCCACCGGCCAACCGATGATACCGCAAACCTTGGTTCGCCCGCTAATGCCACCTGTCATGGATAACCTCCGGACTCTTTTTTACCCGGGCCAGCAAGATTTTTTCCAGCGGGCGGGTGAACAGCCTGGTTCCCAGGAACTCCCGGCCTTTCATGGGAACAACCAGGATGGTATACAACCCGGTCAGATTGCCACCCAGGATATCGGTAAAGATTTGGTCTCCCACCAGGGCTGTCTCCCCGGCAGAAGTACCCAGCAAATTTAGTGCCCGGCGGAATGATCCGACATAAGGTTTTACCGCCCGGTGCACGGCAGGCAGGGACATGGACCCGGCAATCGTCCCCACTCTTTTACGGGAATTGTTTGACACAATACCCAGTTTAAAACCCTCGCTCCGGAGACCGGAAAGCCACTCCGACACCTCCGGCGTGAACCCGTCCTCATCCCTGCGAATAATGGTATTATCTAAATCCAAAAGAACGCCTTTGATATTTTTCTTTTTTAATAGCTCGGGTTCTATTTGTAAGATTGAAGATATATACATCTTGGGATAAAAAATTTTCAGCAACTTTTACTCTCCCGGTCTTTTTTTCTTTCCATTTCCATTTCCCTGGCTTTTTCCAGGTCCACGGGTGTGTTGACATTGAAAAAAGTAAAATCGATATCGGCCAACGCACGTAAATTTTCTTCACGCACATAATTTACCCGCACCAGCTGATATAAATCTGCTATTTTATATTTAAAAGCCTTTAATGATTTTTCGACAGCAGGCAGACAATCCCGGTCGTAAACGGCAAACAAGGGCTGCAGGTGTATTCCGTGACGCGGCACGGCAACATCGTAACCCTCCGCCTGTTTAACAAGATATTGCGCCATCGCGGCATTTACGAACGGCATATCACAAGCCACCACCAGGCACCTCTGATACGACATGTGCTGAAGAGCGGCGTGAATGCCGCTTAAAGGACCTCCTCCCTTAATTATGTCGGCGACAACTTTATAACCCAGCTGCACGCCGATTTCCTCCGTACCGCCGCAAATCAAGATTTCTTTAAATATTTTCCGCAGCTCTCCGGCAACCCGCCGGATCATTTTTTCCCGTCCGATATTTAAAAAGGCTTTGTCGACGCCCATACGTCTACTCTTCCCACCCGCCAGAATCACCCCTGTGGCCTGTACCACTTGCCGTAACACCTCTTTTAACTTAATACGTCCGGTTTAATTATGTTTCTCCGGACTGAAGAAAAAATCCTTTTTAAATAATTTTTCGACCGGACGTGCACCAAAACACACCTGTTTTTCATAAACTTTAATGTACGCGCGTTTCTTCGGGGGTGATTGAATAGATGCTGCCCGGCTTCTGGGCTTTAACCATTGCATCGCTTGCCAACGGCCTCCTGCTACTTGTTTCCTATATCGCTAACAACACTTTTCCACAACCACTGTCTGAAGAGGAAGAAGCCAGATACTTGCAACTTTTAAACCAAGGAGATGATATAGCCCGTAACATTCTCACCGAACGCAACCTGCGGCTCGTGGCACATATTGTAAAAAAATTCGACGGTACGGGAGAAGATGTCGACGACCTGATTTCCATCGGCACCATCGGCCTGATCAAAGCTATCAATACCTTCAACCCGAAAAAGGGCACCAGACTGGCTACTTATGCCGCCAAATGCATTGAGAATGAAATCTTAATAACAAACCCTGGCGTTAAGAGTGACAGAGGGACGGGCGTGACACTGACACGGGGACGGGGACGGTTCCGTGTCACGCTTGTGAGCAACCCGGAAGTTTGGCGACTATGGTTATTTGTATATTCTTCAAACCGTTCCTACCCGGCCGGCTTCGGCCTTTTACTATCACTTGTGCCACCAGCATCCTTACAAGGGCTTTTTTATCGCGAAATTCTAAACTGTCCAATTTTGATAAAACCTGTTTTGAAAACAGACTTAATTCACTCATTTTTAATATATATCTTTGAGCCTCATTTAAAACTGTCTCCAGTTCTTTTATTCTACCCTCCAGCCTTTCTTTCCTTCGTTTCAAATCGGCAAGTCTTTTTTTTGTATTTGTGTCCAGTTCAATTAAACCCAATACTAAAGTATCTATTATTGAGCGGCGTCCTTTTTCAACTCCTGCTAAATGTTCTTTGGCTCGAATTATCTCCTGCTTCAATTTTTCTTCTCCGGGTTCTTCGTTGATAACTACTTTTGCCAGCTCGTCGGGATCGTTCAACCAGAACCGTATTTGTTCCCATACAGCTCTTTCGATAATTCTCGCGGGTAAAGCCTTAAAAGGTTTGCAACCCCCGTTTTTAACACCCTGGCTGTTTTTGTGACAAGTATACCGGCGCTCCTTTTTCCCCCACCAGTTTGTATAGACACCCGTCATGGTATTACCGCAGTCAGAACAAGTAATTATACCCGACAAAAGGTAATTCTTTTTACTTCTACCCGACCACAACCGACGGACCTCTTTTAGCTTCTGCTGCGCTTTATCCCAAGTCTCAATATCCACTATAGCAGGAACCCTAACAGATGTATCTTTATACCGCCACAAGCCAATATACACGGGATTATTTAGAATTTGCCGGATTACATTGCGGTGCCATTTTCCCCTACCTTTCCTCGTGGGTATACCCATTTCATTTAGTTTTCTGGCCACACCGTTCATGCCTGTATCTTCTTGGGTAAACCAGTTGAATATAGTTTTTATTACCGGAGCTTCAATTTCATTTATAATGACTTTTCCTGATGCAGGCGTATAATTATAACCATAACAGTAAAAACCTATCGGCACCCCACCCTGCCGGGCTTTTTGGTCTTTACCCCTTACCATCCGGTCACGAATCTTTTCCCGTTCGTATTCTGCTATCGCCCCTCTAATACTATAGAACAACCTGCCTTCCGATGAATCCTTCCATTCAAAATCCAGGAAATCAATTTTAACGCCTGCTTTTTCAAATTCTTCGGTAAGCAAAAGCTGATGTGATAGTTTTCTGGACAACCTGTCCGGGTCACGGACCACAATCAAATCAACTTGATTATTCCGGACGGCTTCGCGTAGCCTGCTTAGACCATGCCTGTCCAAAACGGTGCCCGAAACACCTTCGTCAGCATATTCTTCAATTGTGATAGCACCAAGAAAGGCAGCCCTACTGCGGCACGCCTCCCTCTGCTCCGCAAGGGAAAAACCATGCCGCACCTGGTCATCGGTGCTTACTCTGATGTATATCGCTGCCTGCATTGCTTTACCTCCAACACTTTTTTGGCAAGCAGGCGGTATGCATCTTTTAAACCGTACTCTTCTTTAGAATATACTATTATTACTGCCGGAAAGTCCCTTTTTTTCTTAGTATATGTTTCAAATGCTTCGCTCAATCGACATCAGCTCCTCCCTTAAAAATATACTCGGCAGCAGGTTTGTCTTATGGCTTTTAAAAAAGAAAAAACCATGGATATATTAGCCATGGCTAAACTTGTTCCTCCCCGTAAAGTCCTATCAAAAGCTCCGAATCGTTGACCAGCACCATAATTCCTTGTTTTAACCAATTTAAATATACCGCAACCTGCGTTAAAAGTATCCTAAAAAATACTGCTGCTCGCCCTCTAAAAAATAAATCCGCTTTATCAGTTAAACAGCAAAAGACCGACGCATCAAAGCCGGTCTTTTTTCAACTCTTTAACTATTTATTGCAAGCCTGGTTACCGCCGTTCTTTCCTACAATAACTGTTGATTTTATAATTCTAATTCATAAACAATATCCCGCAGCATATACAGGCTTACCTCGTCTCCCGCTCTTAGTTCATCCAATTCGATAACGAAACCATCCGCGTCGTGAAGGTATACTTCTTCATCCAGGTTATAACACTCCCAACCATACCTGCCTTCAAGATACACTTCGTCATCACGATTATCCACATCCAGCGCCAGTTTTCCGGAAACCTCTTCCATAACCATGAAAATAAAATCCCCGTCGAGGTCTTCCACCACTTCGAGCCGGTCTCCAATTTTTAACTTGCTTAAAGAATCATATTTCCTGCCATCTATATTTAATACACTCCCACCGGTGAAACTTACAGAAACGGTCTCGCCGTCAAAACACTTTATGGTTGTTTTTTCTTGTGCCTCATCTACCGCCGTTATTCTTCCACGCAGGGGTTCAAGGACTTCCACTGTATCCAGGTCTCGTCCCAAGTAGGTAACCAGCACCAGGTCACCCACCTTTACATCGTCCAGACCGGGATAGGCAATTCCCGGTATGATTAAATCAGTCTCATCTTCTAGATACAACCGGTGACTGTCTCCTTCTTCGTCCACCACTTCAATCCGGTCGTACACTTCCCTGACCCTTTCCACCCGGTAGATGAACCTGCTGCGCAGCTCAATTTCCGTAACCCGGTTGTCTTCATGGAGTACCCGGACGTAATCGCCTCTCCTGAGATCTTTTATCTCCTCTCGTTTATCCTCACTGTCAATGTCCACTTTATCATCCAGAATATAAGTCTCCCGTACACCGCTGTCACGCTGCAATACCATGAGCAGTCCTTCTTCGTCCAAACTGGTTATGATACCTTCCATTCTACTGTCAGACTTAACATAAATTATATCGCCGTCCAATAAACGAAATTTTACTTCCATATCTCTCTCCAGGTCCTGCAGTTCCGCATCTGAATCCCCGCTGCCCTTTACATCGATCCGGGCCTCCTCCAAAACCTCATAGACCTGATATTTATCGTCCCGGTCTTTCAAGGTCAGGATGCGGTTAGACGTATCCACGGCATAAACTGTGGCGGTATAAGTATTGTCAACCTGCCGCCCGGATACTTCCAGAGCTACCACCTTCCCGCTTTCGATCTGCGCCGTAACCGTATCACCCTCATTTACGTCGGAAAGAAAGGCATTATCCAAACCGGGCACACTTACCCGGACATTCGGTGACAGGCTATACGCCATTACCCTACCGTCAACCTCAAGATTAATCAGATTTTTTCCAGAACTTAAAATTAACACCTCACCAGTGACACTTAATCTGGAAGCCGTTTCCAGTATTTCAATACCGGTAACAACATTGTTTTCTACATCAAGCTTGACCTTATCACCCACCCGGATATCCTCTACACTGGGGAAACGAACCCTTTCTGCCCGCACCTCTACATAATCAACCAACCGGTAAGAAGATAAACGGTTGTCATCCGATTGGATAGTCAGCAAGCCAGCTTCCAATTCCAGGTCATAAACTACCCCTTCCAATAACGAAAACCCTTCCCGGTAGTTAACCAAAACCCGGGACAACCGCCCCGAAGTATCAATAACCGCCTCGACCTGGTCACCCGGCTGGAGCGCCTCAATTCCCTGCAAATCGCTCCCTCCTATTGAAACGGAGTTGTCAGCGGCTGAATACAGGGTTTTTAAACTACCGCTGGTTTCCTCTTCAATAATCAGGGCATTACTCTCAGGATAAACCTTTACTACCGTGCCATTTATCGTTGCCAGGTCTCCCCGGGTATCCGGATAACTTCCGTTATCTGTTGTTTTATCCGGCAGTTGTTCCCTAACCCGGCTTAATAAAGTAACCATTTCGGCCCTGCTGACTTCTTCATCCGGACGAAAGGAATTATCTTCATAACCGGTAATCAAACCGTTATCCTGCGCTACCCGGACGTAATATACCGCCCAATCGGGTATCTTGTACGAGTCAACAAAATTAGGCAGCAACAGCCCCTCTTCCACCTCTTTTTCCTTGTCGACCATCCGTACCACCAACCGGGCTACCCAGGCCCGGGAAGCACCGGAATAGGCACTGAACGACTCATTATTCTTCAATAAACCATGTTTTGTTGCCAGCCTGACTTCTTTATCCGCCCAATCAGGAACGGAAAAAGAAACCTGGGGCAGGTTATCAGATGATGACACCTGCCATCCCATGACCCTGACGGCCATGCAGGCAGCTTCAGCCTGACTGACAAAATGGTCGGGCCGGAAAGTCCCGTCTTTATAACCACCCACTACTCCCAATTCACTCATTTGTTCAATATTAGCTGCAGCCCAGTGGTCTTCAGGCACATCGGAAAAACCGGCCAGGGCGATTCCGCCACATAAAAATACGGAGAGCAATACAACCAGGCCTATAAACAGAAATCTCTGTAAGCCAAGCCCCTTCATGGCTAAATTCACACTCCCTTGGCAAATTTTCACTATCCATATTTTTGTTCGACATAATATTGTAAAAACCTGCTGTTTAAAAATAAAAAAAAGAAAAGCTCTGGTGATAATCTCCAAAAGCTTTAATGCTTAACAACTTTAAAATCTCTTTATTATCAGTCCCCACCCCCGTTTTCTGATCTTATAATTATTAGTTAACTCTAAAATTTATATGAGCAGGGGAAACATAAACGGATAATACACTTAAAACCAAAGAACATCCCATACCTATCAATGGAAGAAACTCGATATTAAAATAGGATGATAACAGTCCAAAGCTTCCTCCTACAATAATAGCCGCAAATAATAGAGTTTTATTGATTTCTTTTTTGTTATGAAACCAAATGGCCGTAAATAAGGGGAAGACAATTCCAGGAGCATACACTGAATAAGCACTTAGTAATAAAGAGATAATATCCTTTTTTAATACCGCAATTAAAAGTGAAATAGTACCAATACCCAGCACGAAAATCCTTGCATCCGTTAGTTTGGTGCGTTTAAGGATATCGTTTCCTATAATCGCCGCCGTACTAATAAGACAGGTGTCTGCCGAAGAAATGAGCACCGATATTAAACCTATGGACATTATTACGCTAATTACCGGAGGAAGATGGTTAAATATAAGATAAATCAATGGATCGTTTTGACCCAAGTTAACGACATTCACCTTTGTCCAGAGGCCAATTAATACAATTATAAAACTGAAGAAAAACAGCACCACGCCCGCATGCAATGCCGCTTTTTTGGCAACTTTTCCGTCCCTTGCGGCTAAATTCCTGGAGAATACATCCGGTCCGATAAAATAGGTTCCCCCAACAATAAACAACAGATTTATTATGTTTATCCAGCTAAAGTCGGCATTCGCCAGTTCTATCCTTGAAAATATTTCTGTAATGTTACCAGGCTCAAATCCCAGGAAAAGATACCCAAAAGTAAAAATGAAGCCTGCCGATAAAATTACAAACTGTATTGAATCGGTTTTAATGACTGAAAGCTGACCACCCACCATTGTATAAATAATGACAATAACAGCCGTTACTAACAGTAAAGCTGTGTTATTTGTATTGCCGGTAATTATAGAAAATATTTTTGATAATGCTACAAATTGTGCGGCAATTATTCCAGTCCAGGAGATAACAATAATCAAGGCGATAATCACTTTACCACTATCACCGATAGTTTTCTTGGCAATATCCGGCAGGGTGTAAGCATTAAAAGCCCTGACTTTCTCGGATAATAGCATAGACTGCAGGATCAAGCCTGCGGCGCCGACACTCAACCACCAAAAAGCAGGGAAACCTATATGATAAGCCATATCCACAACGCCAAAAGTTGCCGATGCACCGAGCATCGTTGATAACAACGACATTAAAATAAACGGTTGGCTTTGCCTCCGCCCGGCTACAACGAACTCATCGTAACCTTTGACCCTAAAAAAATTGTAGATACCGATTCCAGCTAAAACTAAAATATAAATCAAAAAATATTTAAACATAATACCATCCTATCAAATATATGCCTCGTAACTGTAGCGGTGGAAAAACCCAAATCCGGTTAAAGTATAATATATTATCGCTGTATTGTAAACCATTATTATAATTATAGTTTACAATTTGCAGACAATGCAATTTAACAGTTAACCCGCAATCCTTGCATTTTCAAGGCTCCAATGCCATATCAGCCATGCTAGGGTTTGTAATCAAAATTGAAATACTAATGCATTTGCGGTTTATAAAAAAAATGAAAGCCGAAATTTCACTCTATGATCCAATTGGGGTTGATAAGGAAGGTAACGAGATCACTTTGATTGATATTCTAGGCACTCATCCCGAAGTAGTGGCTGAAGTAGTTGAAAATAACTTTGAAAAAAAGAGGCTTATGGAAAGAATTCAGCATTTGAACCACAGAGAGAAAAAAGTGCTGGAACTAAGATTCGGACTTAATAACGGCGCGCGTAAAACCCAACGTGAAATAGCCAAAAACCTGGGTATCTCCCGGTCTTATGTTTCACGCATCGAAAAAAAAGCCTTAAGCAAATTGCTCCATGAGTTTACTCTGGAAGGCTGCCAATAACGGCAGCCTTGGTTAACTCATTACCCATTTAATGATGCAGCTTAGAATTATATACCTCTTAACCGGCAGTTACCCCTGCGTGACCAGGTCATCAAGGACGGCACACCCTCTTAATTCAACCGTCCGCCTCCAATTATATAAGGATTAAACTATTTATTATCGGAAAAAAAATAAGCCGGCGCAAACAGGCAGGCTTAACCTCAAATAATAAATTTTCCCAGTGTCTTAACTTAACTCAGATTTTTTAAATAACTTTATAAAATTTAAAATAAACTGGAATTCTTTTTCGCTTAAATTACTAACCAGACTCAAAACTGATTGCACCCTGGGATCCATGAGCAACTCCCTAAGTTCCGGATTCATCATATTTAATAACTGGTCTACGGCACCCTGCTCCATGATAAAGTAACAAGGAGCAACCCCCATGACATCAGCAATCTTTTCCAGGGTTTTGAGGGAAGGCTGAACCTTGCCTTGCTCAATTTGTCCGATTAAGCCTGCTGTAACTCCAGCCATGGAAGCAAGTTGAGCCTGGGTCAAACCGTATTCTTCCCGCAGTGCTTTCAGCTTATGTCCCAGGGTACCTTCTTGATTCATAAGCGTAGCCGGCGGAACTTCCAATAACTCCACGATCCGTTTTAAAGTGCTCACCGCAGGATATACCGTGCCTCGTTCTATCTCGCTTAAGTAAGACAGGGAAACACCTGCTTTCCGGGCAAGCTCCTGCAGGGACAAGTTTTTTTCAGATCTTAACATTCTAATCTTGTCTCCAAGAGATAGTCCCGTGTCGGTTAAATCCCCTTCTATAAATTGAGTTTTAGACACGTTCAAAGCAGCTGCCAGTTTATCTATCGTTTTCAGTGATGGACGTTTCGAGCCCCGCTCTATTTCACTTAAGTACGACAAGGATAATTTTGCCCGCTTAGCCAGTTCCTGCAGGGTATAGCCCCGTTCCTCCCGAAACGCTCTGATTTGCTCTCCCCGCAATATCATTTTAAACACTCCTACAATTATTATTATACTTTGATTCTAATACACTTCCGCTACCTTAGTCAAACCGGCCAAGAGACAAAATACGTTCCATAATCTCACTGAAAACGGGCGCGGCAGATTCGCCGCCACTGGTTCCTTGTTCCAATAAAACCGTTACTACCAAGCTGGGATTCAACCGGGGCGCATATCCGGTAAACCAGGCATTTATCAAGCCGTTTCCGGTTTGTGCCGATCCCGTTTTGCCGGCACTGCCGAAAACCGGTACGTTTGCTTTTTTACCAACCCCTGCATCTACCACCAATTCTAAAAGTGCACATAATTCCCGGGCGGTAGCCGGTGAGATTACCCTTCTGCCTTGCTCGGACGTATACTTCCTTACCACCTCTCCGCCGCCCTGGCGAATTTCTTTGACCAGACGCGGCTGCCGGTAAATGCCGCCGGAAGCAATCACGTTCATCATAGAGGTAATTTGGAGTGGAGTGACCAGCACCGGGCCCTGGCCGACGGAACTGTTAACCAGATTGAATGGTTCACCAATCAAATCAAGATCCTGGCGCGAATCGAAAGGAACGGGATAACCGGTAACCGACTGGTTGGCAAAACCCAGTTTTTCGGCATATTGGATCACTCGGGTCGCCCCCAGGATAAGTCCGAGTCTGGCAAAGGCCGGATTGCACGACTGGGCGAAAGCATGAGAAAAATCAATGTTTCCATGACCTTCCTCCGCCCAACAGTGAATCAAATTATCCTGGTTGCCCCGGCAGTTAAAAGTTGTTTCGGAACCCGCAATACCTTCTTCCAGGGCGGCGGCAGCAACTACGATTTTAAAAATTGATCCGGGCTGGTAGAGGGCGGTACAACGATCCAAAAACCGGCCCTTTTCCATGGAATCAAGATATTGTTCCGGAGAAGCCGGGTTAAAACCGGGACGGCTCGCCATTGCAAGAATATCTCCGGTTCCTGCTTCCATTACCACCACCGCTCCTCTTGCCACCCGCCGGTCCATAATTTCCTCAACCACCCGTTGGATACGTGTGTCTATGGTCAGCACCAGATCGCATCGTTCTTGATCTTCCATTTGCTCTTCAATCTTAAATTCAGGACCCCCCAACAGCCTGCCCCCGGCATCGGTGAAAACCCTCACCGCATGCTGCGGCCTGGTTCCCTTTAAGTATAATTCATAGATTTTTTCCAACCCGGTTTTACCTACCAAATCGTCATACCGGTACATTTTTTTGCTTTCCTCACTTAAATCAAGAAACTCCTCCCTTGAAACAATCCTGCCCAGGTGACCCGTAATATGGACAAACAGGGGCGTTTCGCCGTAACGGAACCGGACCGGTAAAACCATCACACCAGTCCAGCCCTTTTTCTTAACCGTAGCGGACTGCGCCTTGTTAATTTCATAAGGCAAATAAACCGGCGCGCCCTCCAAATAACCTGCTACCTCAGAAACATCAACTCCCAGAATCTCCGCCAAGCCCCGGCTCACCTCCGCCTGGTCAACTAAAGCCCCGGGAAATACTACTATCCTGTCTTCCATTCCCGTCCCGGTAAGAGAAACCATATTCCGGTCCAGTATATTACCCCTCGGCACATCCTCCAGGTAAACCCCGCGGCTTCCTTGTTCCAGCGCCAGATGGGAATACCAGTCTCCATTAATGATTTGGATTTCCCAAAACCGGTATAATAATCCTATAATACAAAGTAAAAAAATAAAAAAAATTCGCACCAACCTGTTTTGCCTTGAAATATCCACCAAATACCATCCTTTACCAATATAAGGCATTAACAGTTTGGCCCGAAAAGTTGTATTTTATGCTTCTGGATTAGCAGGTTCTGATTATCGAATAGGGAACTACCGGCCGTTCAACGGGTATCCGCACCAGTTGCCGGGGATGCGGCGCCGAGACAAGGGAATTGCCTTCCTGGTCGTAAATTGAAACCACCTTTTGCTTAAAATTATGCCCACCGGGAACCATAATTTCCACCTTATCCCCGGCGGCAAAGCGGTTTCTTTGTTCCACCAGTGCCAGTCCGGTTTTTTGCTCATAACTCTTTACCAACCCCACAAATGTATGGCTGCGCAGGTATATTTCCCCTTCATAATGCTGACCGGCCGCACCGGGTGGGCCGAACAAAAAACCGGTAGTATAACGGCGGTGACTCACCTTGTTGATTTCTTCCATCCAAGCGGGATCAAAACGGTAATCATCCGGTGCCCTCAGATAGGCATCCAGCGCTTCCCGGTAGGCTTTAACCACCCCTGCCACATAGTTGACACTCTTCATGCGCCCTTCAATTTTAAAACTGTTTACTCCGGCCCGGACCAGTTCCGGAATATGCTCAATCAAGCAAAGATCACGGGAACCCAGAATATAAGTTCCCCGGTTATCTTCTTCCACCGGCAGGAATTCACCCGGCCTCTTTTCTTCCACCAGAGAGTATTTCCAGCGGCAGGACTGGGCACAATCGCCCCGGTTGGCATCCCTGCCGGTCAAGTAATTGCTCAGCAAGCAACGTCCGGAGTAGGCTATACACATGGCTCCGTGCACAAATACTTCCAATTCCACACCCACTTGGTCCCGGATCTGCTTTATTTCTTCCAGGGATAGCTCGCGGGCCAAAATAATGCGGGATATTCCGCGCTCCTTCCAAAAACGCGCTGAAGCCCAGTTGGTAGTATTGGCCTGGGTGCTCAAGTGCAACGGCAGCTCCGGCTGCAATCTTTTCACCAGGTCTGCAATTCCCGGATCTGATACGATTACCCCGTCCACCCCTGCCGCACAAATTGCATCAAGGTAAGCCGGTAGTGGTTCCAGGTCCCGGTTATGAGCAAAAATATTTATCGTTACATATACCCGGACCCCTTTTTCACGGGCAAACCGCACTCCTTCAACCATTTCCTCCGCACTGAAGTTACCGGCTCCGGCCCGCAAACCGTAATGCCGCCCACCAAGGTAGACGGCATCTGCACCGTATAATACGGCTACCTTTAATTTTTCAAGATTTCCTGCGGGGGCCAACAGTTCCGGTATCATTGTAAATACCTCTCTTTATTAGCATCGTGTTCTTCCAGGGTAACGGCAAATGCATGAGAACCATCCGGCTTGGCCACGTAGTAAAGATAATTTGTCCGCGCCGGATTAACCACAGCCAAAAGCGACGCTCTGCCGGGCATAGCTATGGGACCCGGCGGCAACCCGTTAATCTTATACGTATTATAAGGAGAATCAACTTCCAGGTCCTTATAAAAAATCTTTTCCCTGGTCTCGCCCAGGGCATACTGGACGGTGGCATCAATCTGCAAGGGCATCCCCTTGCTCATACGATTGAAAATAACACCGGCAATAACAGGCCTTTCCTCATCTTTTTTTACCTCCCGCTCCACCATGGAGGCTATGGTTACCGCCTGGTGCAGAGTCAACCCCGTTTTTTCCACCTGGTCGGCATAGTTCAAGTCCTGCATTTCCTTTTCAAAACGCTCCAGCATAAGCTTGATAATTAAATCTTCATTGCTTTCTTTGGTTACTTTGTAGGTGTCCGGAAAAAGATATCCTTCCAGGCGCCTATCTCCGTCAGGCAAATCCCGGAGGAAAGAGTAGGAAAAATCTGTACCCGCCACCGCCGCAAAAAATTCCTCCCGGTCAATCAACCCTTTGGAAGTAAGAAGCTCACCCACCTGAGCCGTAGTATACCCTTCAGGAACGGTAAAGGATATAAAAACCGGCTGCCCTTTGACCAGTTCCTGAAGCAGTTCCGGGGTGGACAGACCGGTACTGAGCCGGTATTCACCTGTCTTGATCCGGTTGTCCATGCCTTTCCACCTGGCGTAGCACCTGAACACCAAAGGACTGCGTATTAATCCGTGTTGTTTTAACAGTTTGCCCACCTGGGCTGCCGTCGCCCGGTCGGGAACTTCCAATGTTACATTGCGGGCATTCTTCTGGGACGTCGCCGGCGAAAGAACCACCAGAAAATAGATTATTATCAGACCAAACAGTACTGTGGGTATCAATATCAAATTACGGCCAATTGCCGGAATTCTACCCACCGTAGAATTTTTTCTTTTTTTCGGATTTAAGAAAAGAATTTTCAACACCTCAAAAAAAACAATAACTTGCCTATCTATAAGATTCGCTACCGGTTTCCGTTTTTGAATCTATCGGGAATTATTGCCCACACCCGAATCAAAAGGACCCGTTATTACCGGTTTCTTCTTCCGGGGCTGCTCCGGTTTCAGCATCGTCACTACTACCCGCAGGCAACGTTTGATAGACCTGGCCGGAAACACTCGGCGGTTCAAAAACATCCCCGCTCTGGTCACCTTGTTCTTCTGACCAGGTTGACGGCGTGGACGGAGCTATCTGCAAATCTTTTTCCATAACTCCCACGGCAATAATTTGGTGCACCGGATGGTAGTCGCTGGCAGGCATCATTTCTTTTTTTATTACTTCTCCATCGTCCCTGACAATACGTTGCGTTAAAACTTTGAATCCTTTTATCCCTTCTTGCTTGACCACCTGCTCACCTTGCAGCAGGTTCGGGTCTTCCTCATGGATGACTTGCGGCTCGATCTCCCGGGTCACCCAGGAATTAACCTGAACCTCCTTCTTATAAGCGGTATTACCGTATATTTTTAAGGTTAGACCGCCGTCGGCAATGTAGGACCTGATATACAAATAACTACCGGTATTATTGCGAAACTTCAAATCCAACACATCATAAACCACCGTTGCATCACGGCCGATAGGTGCATAGCTGACGGGCAGTGAGTGGTTGGTCCGCTCGACCACTTCCAGGTTTGCCAATAGAATACTGTTATACAGGGTAGTCGACACCTGGCATACCCCTCCGCCAAGACCGTCTACCAGTTCATTGTTTATAATTACAGGTGCATTTTTATAACCGGCCTCTGAACTACGGGGCCCGACAACTTGATTAAATGAAATTATATGGCCAGGTAATACCAATAATTCATTCAATGCCCGCGCGGCAACACTGATATTATAAGCACGGCTCGTTTTGGCCGGATCAAAGTAGGTCGTATACGCAGCAAGCAGGCCGGTGATACCCATGGATTGAACCATTGCTGTTGAACGCTCCGGTGGAACCGATATTAACGTCAAGGTCACCTCGGGTTTTTCTTTTTTCGCCAATATATTCAAAATATCTTTCCCCAGCCGGTCCAGGTCTATAACGGTACCGTTTCTTCCTGGAATGATCGTAACCGTATCATCATAGTTGATTTTAAATGCAGCATCGCGTGGCTCTTCAGTTATTTCACGGGTCAATTCCCTTACCCTGCGCGATAGTTTATCACGGTCTAATTCCATGGTCGGTTCCAGCGAAAGCCCCGCTTTTTCAAATTTTTTTCTCTCCTGCCAACGCTGTAAAATATTACCCTGCCGGCCTGCATTAAGTGCGGTATCCATAATGCTTTCCTCTTTTAGGTCAAGGTCCACCTCACTAAGCACCAACGGCCAACTTAAACCCTGATAATTAAGTTTTACCCGGGTCGCTCGGAGGTCACTTTCTAATTCCGCTAGTTTTGCCATGCCTTCTGTCCTGCTTAATCCTTCCAGGCTTAACCCCATAACCTCAATTCCGGGTAATACTCTTTCAGAGGCATAACTAAAAAAACCCGAACCAAAAAACAACACCATTATAATGACTGCTGCAACAATAAAAATACTGCATATTGTCCGGGCAATTCTAACCGACACTTATTTACACTCCCAACCCATAAAAAAAGCCGGACCGAGGTGGTATAACCCCTCAACCAGCTTGACTTTGTTTAAATACTACTCCTCTCTTCTTTAACAATCTTTTCCTCCCAGTAATCCGCCACTTTTTCCCATTCTTCATCTTCCTCAATGTCAACCAGTAATTCGTTTCCTTCTTCGTCCAGGTCAAACTTTAATATAATTGCTTCTTCGCTTTCTTCCTCCATCGGCAGCAGGATAGCGTATTCTTTACCTTCAACCTCTATGATGTCAATTACTGTGAAATTGTGTTCGCCCCCCTCTTCATCCATCAGGGTAATGGCCTTATCTGATTCAGTCACTATTTTCACCTCTATTAGAGTTTATTGACAATTTTATATTAAAATATGCTGCCTGTCAAGAAAATAGCCCTGTTCCAAAAACAAAGCCGTTCTGGTTATTTTTACCTATTGGTACGCCCTGAGTTATTACGGTTAACCCGATAGTCAAGATAACCCTGCAGAATCAAAACCGCCGACATTTGGTCAATAACCTGACGGCGCCTGGCCCTGCTCACACCGGCTTCAATCAGCAACTTTTCAGATGCCACCGTCGTCAGGCGCTCGTCCCACATTTCTACCGGCAGGTTCAGCGCTTCTTCCAGACGGCCGGCGAAATCCCTGGCTTTTTCCGCCTGAAACCCCGGTCTGCCGTCCATATTCTTGGGAAGTCCGACCACGATCATTGTAACTTCATTTTCCAGGGCTATTTGCCTGATTGCTTCAATGTTTTCCCCGGCGGTACCTTTGGCTGAAATTGATTTCAAGCCCTGAGCGGTATACCCCAAAGGATCACTTAGTGCAACACCGATCTTTTTAATTCCCAAATCCAGAGCCATAATCCGCATTTTAAATCACCTTGATGCAAAAATCCGGGCAGGCAGCACCGCAGTAACCGCAAAAAATACAACTTTCTCTATCCACTATGATTTTTCCGTTAACAATGCTCAAAGCGTCTTGCGCGCACTGCTCTACGCAACGACCGCAACCCCGGCACCAATCTTCAATATGTAAAAACCTGGGACGGCGCTTAACCTTATATTGTAAAGTTTCTTCAACCGGACGGCCGTCAAAAAGACAGGTATTATAGGCCACTTCTTCCGAGGTGCTCATCCCCACCGCTATTGATGATAATTCAGTAATGGACCGGACATAAGCAAAAGCTTCCTCTACGCGGTCAATCAAATTCCCCCCACCCAGGGCTTTCATCGCGTAAAGACCTTTCCCGGCACCTGCAGCTGTTTTAATGGCCTCAAGCATACTTGCTGTATTACCTCCTCTGATTCCGATACCCGTCATATTGATCAGCGGTTGAATGACATCTATTTCCGGAACCGAAGCGGCACCCAAAACTCCTTCCACATGGTGCGTGGATATACCTACGGCACGTACCAAGCCTTTTTCTTTTGCCTCCAACAGATATTCTATAGCTGACCAGTGGCCTTTTATAGTTAAAATTGATTCCTGTTCGTGCAGCATAAAAATATCTATCCAATCCCTACCGGTTTCTACCAATGCTTTTTCCAAACTTTGCCTCATACCGTCATAAGTGTAGGCATAACATTTTGAAGCAATTATTATCTCATGAGTATATCCCTGAATCGCCTCGCGAATATATGGATAAGTACAGTATAGCTCTGCCGTATCAATAAAATTCACGCCGGCTTCCAGAGCTTCACGAATGATTTTAGCCCCTTCTTTTATGGAAAGATAAACCTGGAGCGGACCGATAGTAAGCGCACCAAAGCAAAGATGGGAAACTTCAAGACCGGTCTTACCGAGAACTCGATACTGCAAATTACTAACATCTCCTGAGAAAGATTTAACTTTTTTCCAAATAATTCTTAACCAATTCCTCCAGCAATTCATCCCGTTCCAGGCGCCTGATAAGGCTGCGGGCATTACTATGGCTGGTAATATATGCCGGATCCCCCGATAAAAGGTATCCTACAAGCTGGTTAATCGGATTATAACCTTTTTCCTTTAAAGCTTGATAGACCTGATGTAAAATATCATGCGTTTGATTGACATCTTCCGCCTGTACTTTAAACATCATGGTTTTTTCTGAAAAATCACAAGACATGGTCCTGACCCCTTCCTTATTAATACCATTTCCCGCCTAAAATATAAATATATTTTGTCATAACATTCGTCGGTAAATATTTCTTTTCCTGCTTTGCAAAAAACAACCTTTTGCAAAAGGCTATTGAGTGGTTCTATAAAGTAATATATAATATTGCTATTACAAGGAAAGGGCAACGTAACACTTATGATATTTCGCAAGGCTAAAATTACCGATGTCGAAGAAATCCATGCTTTAATTAATTATTATGCTGAGCGGGGGTTGATGCTGGCACGTCCGCGCACCCAACTTTACGAAGGTCTCCGGGAATTTACCATCGCTGAAGAGCAGGAACGGCTGGTAGGAGCCGGTTCACTGCACATTACCTGGGATAACTTGGCTGAAATCAGAGCCCTGGCAGTAACCCCGGAGCAATGTAAAAACGGCATCGGCCGCAAACTTGTAGACCTGTTTCTTGAAGAAGCACGGGAATTAGCCCTGCCGCGTGTATTTGCCCTGACTTACCAGCAAAAATTTTTTGAAAAGTGTGGTTTTAATACCATCCCGAAAGAATCTTTGCCCCAGAAAGTTTGGAGGGAATGCGTCAACTGCCCGAAATTTCCTTATTGCGATGAAATAGCAATGATTGTTAACCTATAAAATAACTCAGCGAACCAATTCGGCCTTTGGGTATTTTTACCTTGGATTGCAGCTCACTTGTCCAGAGTGTCTCGCGGCGGGTGAACTAGAGAACCGAAGCCCTCCCGGTCTTAGCATTACTAAGCCCGGGATTTTATTTTAGCTGGTCGTCTACCACCCGGTAGGCTTTTTCTAATGCCTCGCCCAAGCGGGACGGGTCTTTACCTCCTGCTTGAGCCATTTCGGCCTTGCCGCCACCGCCGCCGCTCACCATGGCCGCCAGTTCCTTAACCAGTTTCCCGGCGTGGAGACCGCCTTTGACCAGGTCTTTAGTAACGGCCGCAACCAAGTTTACTTTGCTTCCAGGTGTGCTTCCAAGCACAATTACTCCTGAGCCGATTCTGTCGCGTAAAAGGTCCACCATTCCCCGCAGGCTGTCCATATCCGGTGCAACCGCCCGGCCGGCAAGCACTTTAACCCCCCGGACCTCCTTTACGCGATCTACCAATTCCTGTACCTGGTGCTTAGCCAGCTGGGCCTGCAGGGCTTCGTTTTCTGCCTCCAGTTCTTTCATCTCTTGCAATAAACCTGCTACCCGGCCGGATACTTCTTGAGGCGTAGCCTTAACCATCCGGGCTATTTGCTCGAGTTGTTCTTCCACTACCTTGACATAACGCAAAGCATTTTCTCCCGTGAATGCCTCAACCCGTCTCAGCCCGGCACCGATACTGCTTTCACCCGCCAGTTTGAATAATCCCACTTCGGCAGTACCTTTCAGGTGGGTCCCGCCACATAGTTCCAGGCTGAAGTCTCCGATCTTAATTACCCTGACCCGTTCCCCGTACTTTTCTCCGAATAGAGCCGCAGCTCCCATTGACCGCGCCTCAACCAGCGTAGTTTCAAATGCCTCCACAGACAGGTTGGAAAGTATATTGTTATTTACCATCAACTCAACTTTATGAAGTTCCTCCGGTGTCACGGCAGTAAAATGCGTAAAGTCAAAACGTAGCCGTTCCGGCTCCACCAACGATCCAGCCTGGTTAATATGGTCGCCCAGCACCTCCTTTAAAGCTTTATGCAAGAGGTGGGTAGCAGTATGGTTCCTGCAAACGGCCGCCCTTCTGGAACGGTCCGCCTGCACCTGTACCCGGCCATGTTTTTTTAAACTTCCTTTAATTACTTTCCCACGGTGGACAAAAAGATTTTCTATTGGTTTGGTCACTTCAAATATCTCCACTTCCACCCCGGAAGCGGTTAATTTTCCGTAATCACTGACCTGTCCTCCTGATTCCGCGTAGCAAGGGGTAACATCAAGAACAAATTCTACTTTTTCTCCGCTCCCTGCTGAATCTACCCTTTCCCCGTTTTTAATAATCTCCATAACCTTTGCTTTAGCCTCTAGAGAATCATACCCCACAAAATTGGTTTCTCCGGCTTCTTCACGTATTTCTTTATACAAAACATCTTTTTCCGACAAATACTCCGTTTCCCGTCTGGCATTCCTTGCCCGACGGCGCTGCTTCTCCATGGCCAGGCCAAAGGCATCCTTATCGACCGACAAACCGTGTTCAACAGCAATTTCCCGGGTTAATTCCCACGGGAAACCATACGTGTCATAAAGTTTAAACGCATCCTTGCCTGAAATGACCTTACTTCCCGACATTTCGGCATCATATATCAACCGGTTTAACATTTCCGTACCCTGCACCAGGGTCGCACCAAAACGCTCCTCTTCAGTCCGGATCAGTTTCAGGATAAAATCCCGCCTTTCAACAAGCTCCGGGTAAGCCTTCTCCATCTGTCTGATCACGGTTCCGGCAACCCGGTATAGAAAAGGTTCGCGGATATTCAGCAGTCTGCCATAACGTACCGCCCGCCTTAAGAGACGTCTAAGCACATATCCCCGGCCCTCGTTGGATGGTAAAGCACCATCGGCAAGCGCAAAGGTTACGGCCCGGCAATGGTCGGCAATAACTTTCAAAGCTGTGTCAACCTGGTATTCAACACCGTACTTTAATCCGAAAATACCCGCGGTGAAATCCATAATCTCCCGTAAAAGATCGGTATCGAAGTTAGTGGGAACCTCTTGCAGTACTGATGCTACGCGTTCCAAACCAAACCCGGTGTCAATACCTTTTTGCTCCAGAGCGGCATAATTACCCTCTTCATCCTTGAAGAACTGAATAAAAACCAGGTTCCATATTTCCAGGAAGCGGTCACAATCGCATCCCACCCCGCACCCCGGAGAATCACAACCCCTTTCTTCACCCAGGTCAACGTAAATTTCCGAACAGGGCCCACAGGGACCGATACCTATTTCCCAAAAATTAGTATCCTTGCCCATTCTGACAATGCGCCCGGCAGGAACTCCGACCACCTCATGCCAAATTTCAAAAGCCTCATCATCATCCAGATATATCGTAATCCACAGCTTGTCCGGAGACAGGCGCAAGTACTCCGTGACGAACTCCCAGGCCCACGGAATGGCACTTTCCTTAAAATAATCACCGAAAGAGAAATTACCCAGCATTTCAAAAAAAGTGTGGTGCCGTGCAGTTTTACCCACCGATTCGATATCCGGCGTGCGAATACATTTTTGGCAGGTGGTCACCCTGGTAAATTCAGGCTTGGCAGCCCCCGTAAAATAAGGTTTAAAGGGAACCATACCCGCGGCCGTCCAGAGAATACTGGGATCATGCACAGGAATCAGAGAAGCGCTGGGTAAAATTTTATGCCCTTTGCTCTCAAAAAATTTTAAATAGCCATCCCTGATTTCACTACCGGTCTTCAAAAAAAACAACCTCCCAAATTGAGAACTACTATACTGAACAAAAAAACCTTCCTCCTGAATTTCAAGGGACGGAAAGGTTTAACCTGCCGCCACCCGGGGAAGAAAGGCCTACGGGTCGCAGTTACCTGTACTGGACAAGTAAGAAGCTTCATTTTAAAATCTTTACGGCCCTTTTTCTGTTTTTCGCGTTATAATTATACAAAAAATGCCTTAAGGGTGTCAAGGATTCCTGTTTTAACCCGTTTTTGCTTTTATGACTGGCACTTTCTATTTCATAGATTCACAGACTGCATTCTCAGGAATATGAACCTGACCACCACCCTGAGCATTGCCGTTACGGGTACTGCCAACAGGATTCCGAACAATCCGTAAAATTTTCCTCCCACCAGCAGGCTTAATATAACCACTAGCGGATGCAGCCCGACTTTGTCGCCTAATATTTTGGGAGATATAATGTACCCTTCCAATTGATGGATTACTATAAAAGCAATCGTGACTTTTATCGCCATCCATTTTGATTCCAATAATGCCAGGGCAACAGCGGGTACAGCACCGATAACCGGCCCAAAATACGGTATTAATTCCATCAAGCCAACAAATATGCCCACCATTAAGGCAAACTCCATACCCAGCAAAGCCATGGCTAGAACCGTCAACACCCCTACTATCGCCGCTACCAACAGGTACCCGCGGATAAAGCTACCCAATACGTGGTCCAATTCCTTAAAAAGATTAACCAGATCTTTTTTCCATTCTACCGGTAATATGGAAACTATTTTCTCTTTTAACAGGTGCAGGTCTTTCAATATGTAAAAAGCCAGTATTGGTGCCAGCAAAATTTGAAAAACATAACCCGCGGTATTAATCAGTCCATCTACAGTATTCCTGACAATTTGCAAAAGACTTTCTTCCAACCAATAAATCCTCTCGTCAATTATTTGTTTCATCCAATCGGGAATACCGAGATAAATGTAACTGGTGTGTAATGACTCAATAATATCGTGCACCTGTGCGGCATATAACGGTATGGTTTCCGCCAGGCAGTTTAATTGTTCTACAATCTGGGGAACCCCGTAGATTACAATTCCCGTCGCAATAAAGAACACGGCCAGATACACCAATACGATCGACCAAATTCTTGGAGTGCCTTTTCTTTCAATAGCACTAACCGTTGGATTCAAAATATAAGTTATTACAACAGCTAGGATGAAAGAAAAAAGCAGGCTCCGCACCAGATAAAGAAAATAAAAAAGGGAAAGGACCAGGATGAGATAAATAATCAAGCGTATTTTTTTTGGTTGTCCCAACAGCAAAAAATTCACCACCAAGGAAAAAGTGAGGATGGCCTCCTCACTTTTAGACTTAAAACTTTATTTTATCAGGTCACTGACTGTCCTTGATACCCCCCGGAGTACTCTGTTGGCACTGGACCTTACCTGTTTCGGATTATAGCTGATAAACCCTTTCCTTTCCTGCCGCCGTTCTCCGAATATCATACTGAAGATGGCACCGATAACCGTACCGGTAATAACGCCGCACCAAAAATTGTTCCGCAATAGATATCCACCTCCTCACCTTATTAAAGTAAGAATTCATTTTGTGGATCAAAAGCAACCAGGCTCCCGTCTTCATCAAGCTCATAAATTTGAACCCCTTCTTTATTAATGCGAAACTCAACGCAACAATCCCAACAATAATACTGGTCGACACCTACTTTTCCGGTAGCCTTGCCGTTACATACCGGGCATTCCAAAGCTGTCTCCCCCCGATTTAAAAGCCATTTTTCTAAATTTATTTAATATTATGTCCGTTTGTCTCATAAAAAATGCGATTAAATGATAAAACCACTCACCAGGGAGTGGCTTCATTCTATAGGTCTTTCAATGGTAGCACCACCGGCCAGGTAGTCTCCATGATAAAATACCACGGCTTGACCGGGAGTTATAGAGCGTTGCGGTGTATGAAACCTAACTTTCACACGACCTCCGGGCAGGGGAAACAGAGTGGCCGGAGCGGGTCTGCCGTTATAACGTATTTGGGCCTCTAATTCCAATGGGCCCTCAATTTTATCGTAGAGAATTAAATTCATATTTTCCGCGATTAGACCGGAGCCCCATATGGCTTCTTCAGGACCCAAAGTGATAGCATTATTTTCAGGATCTATCTTAACCACGTAAATGCGCTCCCCGGTTGCCAACCCCAAACCGCGGCGCTGGCCGACCGTATAAAAGGGTATGCCCTCATGCTCTCCAATGATTTCGCCCTTCATATTCAAAAAGGGGCCGGGTTTTATATCCCTGTCCCTGTTTTTCTCGCGCAAAAACCTGCGGTAATTATCGTCTAAAATAAAGCAAATTTCCTGGCTCTCGTTCTTGCCGGCCACCGGCAGTCCGATACCGGCCGCCAGTTCACGCACTTGTTTTTTAGTATAGTTGCCAAGGGGCATCATGGTAAACGCTATCTGCTTTTGGGTCATTCCATACAACATGTAGGTCTGGTCTTTCTTGCGGTCAACAGGCCGGCTCACTGTATACCGCCCGTACTCCGGGTTAAAACCTAACTTTGCGTAGTGCCCGGTGGCAATGTATTCCGCTCCCATATCGCAGGCTTTTTCCAGCAGTGCCCCGAATTTTATGTAATGATTGCAAAAAATACAGGGGTTCGGCGTGCGCCCCTGCAGGTACTCGGCAACAAAACATTTAATCACTTTAGCTTCAAACTGAGCCTGAAAATTCACTACTATATGAGGAATGCCCAGTTTATCAGCCACCTGCGCGGCGTCATTGACAGCAGTTTGAGAACAATGTCCGGCTGCGTCGGCACCCGCCGTTTTTTTATTCTCATCCCACATTTGCATAGTAACGCCGATAACCTCAAAACCTTGTTTTATTAGAAGAGCAACAGCGACCGAACTATCCACCCCGCCGCTCATTGCTGCAACCACCTTGTTTTTTTTATCCACCGGATCACCTTTGTTCAAGTTTTACTAAATTTTTTGGTTAAAACAATTCAAAAACTTGCGTTTTTACTCTTATAATTCTCTATCGCCGCATGCATGGCGTCTGCCGCCAAATTTGAGCAGTGCATCTTCTGAGGCGGAAGCCCTTCCAACATATTGGCTACATCTTTATTAGTTATCTTTAATGCTTCTTCCAAAGTTTTACCCTTGGCCATTTCTGTAAGCATGCTGCTGGAAGCAATGGCGGCAGCACAACCGAAAGTCTTGAACTTAATATCCTTAATCACATTGTTTTCTACCTTAAGAGAAACCTTTGTGGTATCACCGCAAATTGGGTTGCCAACCTCCCCGACACCGTCAGCATCAGTAATTTCGCCAACATTTCTTGGATTCGTAAAATGCTCAATTACCTTTTCGCTATACATGTAAAGCATGCCTCCTCTGATTCACATTCATCTATGGCACATAACCAGGAATATATACCGCAACTTTCAATAATCGGTCAGGATATTAATAAGAATCAACCTCTTTTTATCTTCCTGCTTGTTTGCTCAATTTTTCAGCTTCCAAGCATAAATCAGACAGTTTAATAGAATCCAATATTCCGTCAATGCCATCCCGTAATTTAAGCCAAACCGTACGTGTGACGCAATAATCAACTTCATCACATTTTCCCGGTTCTTCCTCGTTAACACAATAAACCGGAGCAATGGGACCTTCCAGTACGCGTACCACATCTCCCACAGTAATCCGAACCGGTTCCCGGGCCAAAATATATCCGCCACGGGCACCCCTGAAACTTTTGACCAATCCTGCTTTTCGCAACTTAGCAATAAGCTGTTCCAGGTAGGACTCTGATAAACGTTGTCTTTCAGCCACACTTTTCAGGGTAACCGGATGGGAACCATAATTCTGTGCTAAATCAAACATGGCTTTCAGTCCATAATACCCCCTGGTGGAAAGTCTCAAAGTGCAAACCCGCCTTTCCTAAAAGGGCCTCTATCAAAAAAAATCCCTGTCACCATTTAATTAAAAGTTATCTTAGCACGGCAACAGGGCAATGTCAATTTAAAAACCGAGTATTTTACTCGAGATAATAAAAAAATTTAAGATGAAGTGAAAAAACCTTCCCCGTCAAGGAGAAGGTCCTTCTGGATGTAAATAATCCAGCCCGTATTACAAGACTTCTATAATTCCATTTTTCGCTATTCCGGTCAACTATAAAATTCAATCTAAAACGGTAAAGGCAACTATAAAATCAAAACTTATTCGGCTTGCTGCAAATTAAATATGTTTCATAATTAAATCACTTAATTCTTCCTTGGTCTTATATCCTATAGAACGATCTACTTCCTTCCCTGCTTTAAAAAGAATCAGGGTCGGTATGCTAATCACCTTAAGACTTGCAGGAATATCTTGATTTTCATCAACATTTAACTTAGCTACCTGTATTTTCCCTTCAAATTCTGCAGCTATTTCTTCTACTACCGGTGTAATCATCTTACAAGGACCACACCATTCCGCCCAAAAATCAACAAGTATCGGTACGGTAGATTCGCTGACCACCTTGTTAAATTCACCGTCGTTCAAGGCAAGGATTCTTTTATTTGCCAAGAAACCCCCTCCCTTCTAAATTTTATAGTTTTTCTCTCTAAATACAGCACCAAAGCAAATATACAAAATTGTTTAAATATTCAATACTAATTTTAAATCTGCATATTAGCTATATAAATTATAATACCCATTAAAACCCTTGTCAATCGGTCTATATTATCTCGCCGGTCGAGAATAAATTAAAAAAAATATTATTATTAGATTGACATAAATCTAGACTTAATATTCATTATATGCGTTAAGTCACTTTTAAAATAATTATTGTATTTTAAACAATAAATCTTTAACCACCTCCCCCGCAACAATCAACCCGGCTACCGACGGCACAAAAGAAATACTTCCCATCGTATTGCCCAGGCCGGACAAACAGGAATGCTCATTTTTAAAAAGCTTTCCGGCCTTCAAAGGACTTTCTGTGGAATAAACAACTTTTACTCCTTTATTAAACCCGGCGTCCCTGAGTTTTTTACGCACAGCTCTGGCCAGGGGGCAAGTAGAAGTTTGAAAAATATCCGCCACAATAAACTTTCCGGGGTCAAGCCTGTTACCGGCTCCCATAACCGAAATAACCGGAATACCCATATTGACAGCATTGACAATAAGATCCACTTTTGCTTCTACATCATCTACAGCATCCACCAAATAACTGAGTCCCGAAAAAATTAAGTGCTTACTTTTACCCGGTAAATATCTTTTTTGGCAAGCAGTGACCCGGGCTTCGGGATTTATCTTCCTGATCCGTTCCGACATCAGTCCGGTTTTCGACCTGCCTACGGTCCCGCTCAGCGCGTGAATCTGCCGGTTGATATTAGTAATATCCACCACATCATGATCTAACAGATAAAATTCTCCAATACCGGCTCTGGCAAGACCTTCCACTGCATAAGACCCTACCCCGCCCAAACCGAAAACTGCTACCTTGCTCGTGTTCAGCAGGTTCAGACCCTCCCGCCCTATTAACATGGCGGTGCGGTTAAACCGCTCGGACACAATACGCACCTCCAACCCTTTTATTTTATAAAATAAAAGGGTTTTCAGTCACCGGCCTAAACGGTCCCGAAACTGAAAACCCTTAACTTTAAAGCTCAATAAAAACCCCACTCATGCCGTGACTCCCAAAAGTTTGAACCTGCTCTCACAGGTGGGTGCCCTCCTGAATGTTTTATGTTTCCCCAGCCAAAGGGGCCTACAAGCCACATTCAGAGCCCAGGCTCCCAATTTAATGGTGTTGGCTCAAAACTTCAAGGTTGCTCACGCACACAGCAGGGCTTAATTCTTCAGCATCATCATATTACCATACCCAATCTTTATTTACAAGTACCATAATTTTGCCTTATTTCTAATTATTTTTTCCATTTAATAATTAATTTTATGTATCGCTTTTTTATTCTTTTTTTAGATAAGTACTTTTAACGTGTAACTCCTTGAGTTGTTTTTTATCTATAAAACCGGGGGCACAGGTCATTAAATCGGTAGCACTCTGGGTCTTTGGAAAAGCAATCACATCCCTGATGGATTTCTTTCCGGCCAGCAACATAATTATCCGGTCAAAACCAAAAGCGATTCCCCCGTGAGGAGGAGTTCCGTATTCAAAAGCTTCCAACATAAACCCGAACTTATCCGCAGCTTCTTCCATATCAATACCGATCGCAGAAAACATCTTCTCCTGAATATCCCTGCGGTGGATCCTGATGCTGCCCCCACCGATTTCCACACCGTTTAAAATCAGGTCGTAAGCCTTGGACTGCACCTTTTCGGGGTCGGTTTCAAGCAATTTCAAATCACTCTCCCTCGGCGCGGTAAACGGGTGGTGCACAACATTATAGCAACCTTCCTCCTTATTGCACTCCAATAATGGGAAGTCAACCACCCAGACAAAATTATATGTATTCTCCGGGATCAAGCCTAATCTTTCACCCAGATGCAAACGCAGCATTCCCAGGGCATCTGCCACCACCTCCGGGGTATCAGCGACAAATAACAGCAAATCTCCCGGTTCTGCTTCCATACGGTCCAAAACAGCAACCAACTCCCGTTCACTAAAGAACTTGGAAATAACTGATTTTATTCCGTCTTCAGTCACTATAAAATAGGCCAATCCTTTGGCCTTATATACCGCCGCATAAGCTGTCAGATCGTCGATTTCTTTCCGGCTAAAGCCTCCGCACCCTTTGGCGTTAATACCCTTAACCCGCCCCCCGGCGGCCACCGCAGAAGAGAACACCTTAAAACCGCATCCGGCGGCAATATCAGATATATCTTTTAATTCCATACCAAAACGGGTATCCGGCCGGTCGGTACCGAAACGGTCCATTGCCTCACGGTAAGACAATCTGTAAAACGGGCGCGCGACTTCCCAACCAATAGTTTCCCAAAACAGCCTCGCCACCATATCTTCCATCAGTGCTAAAATATCGTCCACATCAACAAATGACATTTCCAGATCAATTTGGGTGAATTCCGGTTGGCGGTCAGCACGTAAATCCTCATCCCTAAAACAACGTACAATTTGATAATACCGGTCCATTCCCGACACCATCAAAATTTGTTTAAACAACTGGGGTGATTGGGGCAGGGCATAAAACTTACCGGGGTTGATCCGGCTGGGAACCAGAAAATCCCGTGCTCCTTCCGGTGTGCTCTTGGTAAGCACGGGGGTTTCTATTTCTAAAAAACCATGTTCGTCCAAAAAGTTCCGTACCGACTTGGCCGCCAGGTGACGTAAAATCATAGCCGCCTGCATTTCCGGGCGGCGCAGGTCCAAATAACGGTAACGCAAACGCAAGTTTTCGTCCACATCCACTTCGTCTTCAATGTAAAAAGGCGGAGTTTTCGCCCGGTTTAAGATCCTTACTTCGCCGGCCAGCACTTCTATCTGCCCGGTCTTTAAATTTGGGTTTTCGGTATCCTCGGGACGTTCCCTAACCTTTCCCCGTACGGCCAGGACATATTCATTACGCACATTCTCCGCTTTCAGAAATGCTTCTTTATGAAGATCTGGGCTGACCACTACCTGTATCAATCCGCTTCTGTCCCTCAAGTCGATAAAAATCAAACCGCCATGGTCTCTCCGGCGCTGCACCCAACCCGTCAAGACCACCTGACTGCCGGCATTTTCAATGTTTAATTCTCCGCAATAATGAGTACGTTTTAACCCGTTCATGAATTCAATCATTCTTAAAGTCCCTCCCGGTCATTTCTTCAACCAACAAACCTGTTTTCGCATAAGGGCGTGCAAAAGTATCAATACCTGGACCTGATATATTTCACCACTTCACCAGCCGGTACCGTCTCCTGTTTCCCCGCATCCATATCCCGTACCGTAACCACACCTTTTTCCATCTCCTCTTCACCGGTGATGACAACGTGCCTGATGCCGATTCTGCCGGCATATTTCATTTGAGCTTTCAGGCTGCGGTTTAAGTAGTCCTTATCGGCCGGAATACCTGCGGCACGCAATCTGAAAACCAATTTAAAGGCTGCCGCTACTGCAGCCGGTACCTGTCCCGCCGTCACTACAAACACTACCGGTCCGGATTCTTCCCGTCCGGTGATTCCCTGGCGCTCCATGGCTAAAAGAATCCGTTCCATGCCCAGGGCAAAACCAACTCCCGGTGTAGGGGGACCGCCACAAGTCTCAACCAGGGCGTCATAACGACCGCCGCCACCGATGGAGCTTTGGGCACCGATTCCGGGAACCGTAATTTCAAAGGCGGTATGAGTATAATAGTCCAATCCGCGTACCAGACGAGGGTTCACGATGTATTCAATATTCAATACCTCAAGAAGTCTTTTAACCGCTTCAAAATGAGCGGTACAATCCACACACAAACAGTCAGTGGTAACCGGTGCATTCATCCCGGCCTTCCGACAACACTCCTCCTTGCAATCCAGTAGACGTAACGGATTTTTTTCCAGCCTATCCCGGCAATTATTACATATTTCTTCCCGGCGCTCACGAAAGAAGTCCTGCAATTTCTCACGCATGGCCGACCTGCAACGGGAACACCCGACACTGTTTATTTGCAGTTCAAGATTCTTTAATCCCAACCTCCCGTAAAAATCCATGGCCATCGCCATAACCTCGGCATCCACTGCCGGGTCCCGGGTACCGAAAACCTCAACCCCGAACTGGTGAAACTGGCGGAAACGCCCGGACTGGGGCCGGTCATAACGGAACATCGGCCCGATATAATACAACTTTACCGGTTGCGGACGGACGTACAGTTTGTCTTCCAGGTAAGCCCTGACCACCGGTGCGGTATTCTCAGGCCTTAAAGTAATACTGCGGTTTCCCCGGTCACTGAAAGTATACATCTCTTTTTCTACCACGTCTGTAGTATCACCCACCCCGCGCATGAACAACTCGGTATGTTCAAAAACGGGCGTTCTGATCTCGGAATAACCGTACTCACGGCAAATCCGGTGCATGTGCCTTTCAAGGTACTGCCATTTTTCCACCTCGCCGGGGAAAATATCATTGGTACCGCGGGGACGTGTGGTCAACAAATAAAATCACCCCTTCAAAAAGCAGAACCGCCCCGGGCATGCATTCAAAAGCATTGCCAGGGACGGATTTTTCATCCGTGGTGCCACCCTTTTTCGGATAACCTCAGCTATCCCTTTAAACCTGATAACGGAGGCTGCCGGGCCGGTCTACTAATGTCCATCGCACTTTCGGGGGCCGCTCCCGGGTGTTTTTCAACGCTGCCTGCCGGGAAGGCTTCCAGTCACCGGCCTTCCCTCCCTGACGCAGGTCAAGTGCATTTACTCGCCCCGGTCATCACTTTCACACTATAAAGATATTGTAATTAACCCGCCATGGTTTGTCAATTTATCGGATATAATCTTTTTTAATTTTATGCAATACTACCTTAAAAAAGGGTTATACATTTCCTCTTCTTGAATGGTTGTTTCCGGGCCGTGCCCCGGATAAACCTTGGTTTGGGGCGGAAAATGCATCAGTTTGTTTTTGATGGAGGCAATAAGCTGTTTATGACTCCCACCCGGAAAATCCGACCGGCCTACCGACCCGGCGAAAAGAGTATCCCCGGTGATGACTATTTCCGGACTGCACTTAAGACAAATACCGCCCTTGGTATGTCCGGGGGTATGCAGCACTTCCACCTTGATATCCCCTATTTCAATTATATCGCCCTCTTGGAGAACACGGTCCGCCGCTTTAAAGTTAATCGTCGAACCCATGAAAAAAGAAAGGTTCTTACGTGATTCCGTAAGCATATCGGCATCCTCAGCGTGAATCAAAACCTCAGCACCGGTAGCCTCTCTAACTTCTCCCAGGGCACCGATATGATCGACATGGCCGTGGGTAAGAATGATGTATTTTATCTTTAAACCCAATTTCTCAACCCTCTTTAAAATCCTGTCCGCTTCGGCACCGGGGTCAACCACGGCACCCGTTTTAGTTTTTTTACATCCAATAATATAACAGTTTGCCTCTATCGGACCCACAGGCAGCCTTTCTAAAATCACTCACATTACCTCCGTTTTAAAAATTCTTTTTACTGTCAAGTAAAAAAGTAACGGGACCGTCATTTATTATTTTTACTTTCATATGCTCCCGGAAACAACCGGTGGTCACTCTGGTCCCCAGCTCTTTTAATTTTTCTACAAACTGGTCGTACAATCCACGGGCCTCTTCCGGCGGTAAGGCTTCAGAAAACCCCGGTCGCCTTCCCTTCCGGCAGTCCCCGTAAAGAGTGAACTGCGACACCGCCAGCACTGCTCCGTGAATATCAAGGACGGAAAGATTCATCTTTCCCTGCTCATCTTCAAATATCCTTAAATCTGCCACCTTGCCGGCCAGATACCCGGCATCATTCACAGTGTCCCCACGCCCCACACCCAGAAATACCACCAGGCCATGGCCAATCTCGCCAACCAACCTGTCTCCTACCGTTACCGAACTTCCGACAGTTCTTTGCACTACTGCCCGCAAAATACACCCTCCCGACCTGCCTGCTAACCTAATGTCTGACCACTGAAGCTGACCCGCCTGACACCATAAACATCTTTAATCTGTCTGATTTTATTCGTGATACGCCCCAGCTGTTCCAACCCTTTAACCTCAATTACCAACCCTATTACCGCTCCGTGGTCTTTTTTACCGCGGGCATTTACCCAGTTGGCGCTGATTTTCATTTCTGACAGGATGGCCATCACTTCACTCAAAAGACCAGCCCGGTCCATACCGTTTATTTCCAGCTTAACCTGAAAGGGTTCCTTAAACTCTCTGTCCCAGGCCACTTCCACCAGTCTTTCATTCTCGTCATTCTGATATGAGACTATATTCCTGCAGTCGGTACGGTGTATGGATACCCCGCGGCCCCTGGTTATATATCCGATGATCGGATCACCGGGTACGGGGTTGCAACAGTGCGCCAACCTAATCAGTAAATTTTCGGTCCCCTTAACCCGGATCCCCCGGGTGGGCCGGCCCCATTCCGCCGTGGGCTTAAATTCAGTATTTACCACCCCGGCTTCTTCAGCAAGTGAACCCTTTTTCTCTGTCCTGGCTTCTTCCAGCCTGAGTTTGGTCAGGATACTGTTCGCGGTAAGCGCTCCGTCCCCGACCGCAGCGTAAAGATCATCAAGGGTAAAAATGCTGAATCTCTTTCCAATTTCGACCAGTTTTTCCCCTTTTATTGATTCAATTTCTATTCCCTGCTTTTTAGCCTCCCGTTCGAAGCTTTCTTTGCCTTTAATTATATTCTCTTCCCGCTGCTCCTTTTTAAACCATTGTCTGATTTTAGTTTTAGCATGAGAAGTTTTAGCCATATTAAGCCAATCCCGGCTGGGACCGCTATGCTTTGAAGTTAGAATTTCAACAATGTCACCGTTTTTTAACTTGTATTCCAGGGGTACAATCCGGTTGTTTACCTTGGCACCGACACAACTGTGTCCTACATCGGTGTGGATCCGGTAGGCAAAATCCAGCGGCACCGAGCCTGCCGGCAATTCCAACACGTCACCTTTGGGTGAAAAAACAAAAACGACATCTGCAAAAAGATCTATTTTCAGACTTTCCATAAACTCGCGGGCATCTCGCAAGTCATGCTGCCACTCCAAAAGCTGCCGTAACCAGGCAAGTTTCTTGTCAAACTCACTGTCTTCCTTACCGCCTTCCTTGTAGCGCCAATGGGCTGCAATCCCATATTCCGCCGTCCGGTGCATATCCCAGGTACGTATTTGCACCTCCAACGGTTCCCCTTTAGGCCCGACCACGGTTGTATGCAGGGACTGGTACATATTAGATTTGGGCATGGCGATGAAATCTTTAAAACGGCCCGGTATCGGTGTCCACATGGTATGGACGATACCCAAAGTCGCGTAACAATCCCGTACTGTTTCCACCAGACAACGTACCGCCAACACATCAAAAATTTCGTCAAGGCTTTTTTGCTGTTCGATCATTTTTTCATAAATACTGTACAGGTGTTTAGGACGGCCCTCAATAGCGGCCTCAATTCCCATAGCGGTCAGTTTTCCGTTCAAAATAGAAATTACCGAACGGATATATTCTTCACGCTTTCTACGGGTTATAGCAATTTCTTCTACCAATGCAAAGTATTTATCCGGCTCCCGGAAACGAAAAGACAGGTCTTCCAATTCCCATTTTATCCTGTAAATACCTAAACGGTGTGCCAGCGGGGCAAATATCTCCAAAGTTTCTTCTGCAATTTCCACTTGTTTCGGTTGCTCGGGATGATATTTTAACGTACGCAAATTGTGCAGACGGTCAGCCAATTTAATCAAAATAACCCGAATATCTTTAGCCATCGCCAAAAACATCTTGCGCAAGTTTTCCGCCTGTAATTCTTCTTTGGACTTGTATTCAATCCGGCTGAGTTTGGTCACACCGTTTACCAGGAGGGTTACTTCGTTTCCGAAGCATACTTCAATATCTTTCAGGGTTACTCCGGTGTCTTCAACCACATCATGCAGCAAACCGGCCACTAAAGTTTCCTGATCCAGTTCCAGGCCGGCCAGTATTTTGGTTACCTCCAGGGGATGCACAATAAAAGGCTCCCCTGAAAACCGCTTTTGTTTTCCGTGCGCCTTTTGAGCATAATCAAAAGCAGCAGCAACAGTATCCAAATTTATGCTGGAATTATACGCTCTTATTTTTTCAAATAAATCATTTAAAGCAGCTAAGATGTCCTCATTTTTACATCTATCGGGCATAACCTCAGCTCCCGGCTTAATATCTTTAACTGGAAGGCAGGTTTTTTTGCCGGAATGATTAGAAGCGTAAATTCCCATCACCAATCAATTTCCTTTAATAATTATACTGAACCAGTGAAATTGTATCATAATTTTGCAATTTTACTCTTCCACCCAGGCCTGTAAGCTCAATTAAAAAAACCGTACCTGCTACCTCACCGCCCAGTCCTTCGATTAACTTGATCGCGGTGAAAGCCGTTCCTCCCGTGGCTATCAGTTCATCTACCACCAGGACCCTGGTTTCCGGTTTAATTGCTTCCTGGTTCACCCCAAGAGCTTCTTCTCCGAACTCAAGGTCATAATGCCAGCTCAGAGCATCTTCTGGAAGTTTGCCCGGCTTATGCAGAGTAACTAATCCCGCACCTAAAATATAGGCCAGAGGAGCACCGATGACCAAGCCTCGAGACTGGGGACAGACGATCAGATCCGCTTCAATATGCTTACATTGCATTACAAGCTCCTGTACGGCCCGGCGGTAGGCATCCTTATCCAAAAGCAAGGTGGAGACATCTTTATAATTGATTCCTTCCCGGGGAAAATCCGGTATCTCCCTGATTTTATTCTTCAAATCCAAACTCATTACCTCCTGAAATTGAAGCACCTTGATCCCACAATATATTATGTAACGGCTCTTTTAATAGTTTCCTCATCCAAACCAACGATTCCTCCTTTATTATTTGAAGGCGCCGGTATGTCTTGGCCTCCATCAAGTTTCTTTTTTCTGTGGGCGCCGGGTATAAATCAATGCTGAAAGATTTCCCCGACCGTATGCTTTTAATAAAATCCAACTCCTCCAGTACGGTAAGAGCAACCCTTACCGTATATTCCCCCGAGTTTGGAAAACCAGTTTTTGCAAGCTGACGCGCCACCCGGGCAGAATTTAAATTCACCTGCCCGCTGCCGTTTTTCACCCGGTGCAGGAGTTGATAAATTGCAACCAGATAACTTCTGTCCGGTGCCAGGGATTCTAATCCGGCAATGTTTTCATTAAAGTCATGGAGACCAAAAAGAAAATACAATCCGGCACCGGGCTGCAGTTCATTTATAATGCCATCAACCTCCTCGGGACTGAAAGGAAGGTGGTAAAGCACCGTCTGACAGGCATGAGCTCCAAAAATACCCGCAGTATCCGGAGTGGCAAACAAAACCTTGATTTCCCCTGCTTTAAACATTTTGACCAGCCTGTTTCGATTCTGCTCAGGAACCATGGAATGACAGCAGGCAACCTTTCCTTTCCAGGCAGGTCTGGATATTTGCATATAGTATCCCAATTCAAGGGTCTGATAACCACATGAGGTAATAACCAGCGTAGGCTCCCCGCTTCCCGCCAACTCCGCCATATAACCCGGCCGGTCAGCCGAATTACGGCGGTCAACCAGCTCAATATTTTGAGTTTTTAGGTTAGGCACTCTCCACTCCGGCTTGCGTTCAACTTCCAGTTTTTTAATGACCCCCAGTACAAATCCAGGTATAAATAATTCTTCTTGCTCAATAAAATCTGAAGTTGTAGCAAGGAGCCCGGAAGGATCAACATCTTCCCGCTCCTGCGGTCCTATAAAATCCACCACCGCAGGAATACCCACATCCTTAACTTTTAATTGCAGGGACCGTCTCCCGTTATATTCGTTCATACCGGGTATAAAAGCAAGGTCCACTTCCTCTGCCGTAGCAACGACCTCCGCGTAAGCACCAAGGTTAAAACCGATGCCGTCCAGGGGCGCATTCCCCCCACGCAGGCGCATTTTAAGGTGGGCAAGCTCCTTACCGACACCACGGCTTTCCATAACCGGTGTCTTAAGGCAGCAGAGCAAAGGATCCGGGTTTTCAGGTCCGAATGGATGCAGTAAATTGAGTTCGTTAACCAGGCCTTCCGATACCTGGGCGACATCAATAATACTGTCAATCTCCAAAAACGGAATTATTTCCCGGTCACCGGCAACGTGAACAGCATATTTATTTATTTCATCCCGAAAATTTTCAACTTTACCGGCGGCAATGGAAAAACCCGCGGCCAAAGCATGTCCCCCGTATTCAAGAAGACAACCCCGGCAATAAGTCAGGGCGTCATAAATATTAAAACCGGGTACGCTCCTGGCCGAACCTTTTCCCTTTTCACCCTCCAGAGAGATTAACAGCACCGGACGGTGATAAATCTCCACCAATCGCGACGCGACAATTCCGATTACTCCGGGGTGCCAGTTCTGCGACGCGAGTACCAATACGCGGTCATTTTCCAGATCCAGTCTTGCTTTCAATAAGTTTAAAGCCTCTTCCAAAACAACGGCCTCGATTTTTTGCCGGTCCCGGTTAAGCCGGTTCAATTCAGCGGCTATTTGCCGGGCAGTTTCTTCGTCTTCAGCAAGTAAAAGACTTGCCGCCAGCATAGGGTCGCCCATTCTACCTGCAGCATTCATTCTGGGAGCCAGGCCGAAGCTTACCTCCCGGGGAATTAAGCCGGTCCGGTTTATACCGCTTGCCGTCATCAAGGCCTGCAAACCGCAGTTACAGGTGTTTGTCAATACAGATAGACCGTGTTTTACAATAATCCGGTTTTCCCCGTGAACGGGTACAATATCGGCTATAGTTCCCAGACACGCCAAATCAAGGTATTCCTGCCAGGCTGTACTGCTCGCATCCATTTCCTCCAGAAGTGCCTGGGCCAGTTTGAGAGCTACACCGACCCCGGCCAGCCCTTTAAAAGGGTATTCACAATCCGGCCTTTTAGGATTAATTACCGCACAGGCGGAAGGTATCCCCGCGCCAGGAGGCTCGTGATGGTCGGTTATGATGACATCAAGTCCGTTTTCCTGTGCCCATAATGACTCTACCCCGGAGCTTATCCCACAATCCACAGTTAGAAGCAGTCGCGTCCCTTTTTTCCGTTCTTTCTGCAATACTTCTAAATGCAGGCCGTAGCCTTCCTCCAGACGACTGGGGATATAATAATCAACATTTACCCCCATCCGGCGCAAAACCCGGACCATCAGCACCGACGCAGTGATCCCGTCGACATCGTAATCACCGTACACCAGTACTTTTTCTCCCGATACGGCAGCTTTCAATATTCTCCTGACGGCTTTTTCCATATCTTTTAAAAGCTGCGGGGGGTGCATCCCTTCCAACTTACTGCCCAGAAAGGCCTGCCCGTGCTCTACCGTATAAATACCCCGGTTAATTAGCAACTGGGCCGTAACGGGCGATATATTAAGCTTTCGGGCAAATATCCGGCTTAAAGCTGGTACCGGGCGCCTGATGCGCCATATTTTATTATTATGTTCGGGAATTCTTTTCATAGATATTATGATTATAAATTATAGGACCTGTTTTGGCAACGCAGGAAATTAATATCCAAACCAAATTCCAATTTGTTCTGTTACACCTTCCGTCCGGGACAGACATTTTGCGATCACAAACCCCGCTACCGTACTCATACAGGGCAACGGGGTTTATCTTTAAATATCACTCCATCTTTTTTACCTGGCCACTATATTTACCAGTCTTCCCGGTACCGGGATAACTTTCAATACCTTCTTACCCTCAATTAATTTCAACACCCTGGGTTCTTGCAGTACTTTTTCCTGCATTTCGGCAGCGGTCAAGCCTGCCGGAATCAACAGCCGCTCACGCACCCGCCCGTTGATCTGCACCACGATGGTAATTTCGTCTTCCACGATCGCTTCCGGGTCGTAAACCGGCCATTGCTGTCGGTGAATGCTGTCTTCATGTCCGGTAGCTTCCCACAATTCCTCCGTGATATGTGGCGCAAACGGGGCCAGCAGGAGGAGTAAATTTTCCACAGCCTCCCTTAATACTGCCGGCTCCTGATCGGTTTCCGGCACCTCCCGGTATTGGTAGAGCACATTAACCAACTCCATAACGGCACTGACCGCGGTATTAAAATTAAAGCGGTCAGCTATATCTGAGGTTACCTTTTTAATGGTAACGTGGGTCACCCTGCGCATTTCGCGGTTTATACCTACCAGTTCAGCACCGGACACAGGCGGGGCAGTTTTCAGTATTTCCACCATGGGTACCACCAACCGCCAGACCCGGTTCAAAAAGCGGTAACAACCTTCTACCGCCTGGTCGCTCCACTCCAGATCACGTTCCGGAGGCGCGGCAAACAGAATAAACAGTCTGGCCGTATCCGCCCCGTACCGGGCGATAATATCTTCAGGGCTGACGACATTACCCTTGGACTTGGACATTTTTGCCCCGTCTTTTAAAACCATGCCCTGGGTAAGCAGGTTGGTAAAAGGTTCCTGGTTGCTGATCAGGTTAAGGTCGTAAAGCACCTTGGTAAAAAACCGCGAGTATAAGAGGTGCAGAATGGCATGCTCCACCCCTCCGATATATTGATCCACCGGCAGCCAGTAATCCGCCTTGGCCTTGCCCCATGGCGCTTCATGCTCCCTGGGGCTGGTATAACGGTAGTAATACCAGGAAGAGCATACGAAGGTATCCATGGTATCGGTTTCTCTCTTACCGGGTTCCCCGCACCGGGGACAAACGGTACGGACAAAATCGGGACACTCAGCCAGGGGTGAACGGCCGGTAGGCTTAAATTCCAATTCCATAGGCAGCAGCACCGGCAAATCTTCCTCCGGTACAGGTACAATACCGCACCGGTCGCAGTAAATAATGGGAATGGGCACCCCCCAATAGCGCTGGCGGGAAATCAACCAGTCCCTCAAACGATAGGTTACACGGTGCCGGCCGCGCCCAACTTCCTCAAGATGGGCGGTAATGGCCTTGATCGCGTCATCGTTGGCCATGCCGTCAAACCGGCCTGAATTAACCAAAAAACCTTCTCCAACGTATGCGACATCCATGGTGGCGGAATCCAGGTCAACCCCTTGCGGCTGTATTACCACCCGGATGGGGTAATGGTACTTGCGGGCAAATTCAAAGTCCCTCTGGTCGTGGGCCGGAACGCCCATAACACAACCGGTGCCGTATTCCAACAAGACATAATTTGCCACCAGAACCGGAATTCTTTCTCCGTTTAAAGGGTTTGTACAGTATGCCCCTGTAGGCAGGCCCACTTTTTCCACCTCGGCGGAAGTACGGTCAAGCTCGCTTAGATTTTTCACCCGGTGAATAAAATCCTTGATCTCCGCTTCCCGTTCCGTGCCGCTGACCAACTTGTCCACCAGGGGATGCTCCGGTGCCAAAACCATGTAAGTAACGCCGAAAACAGTATCCGGACGGGTAGTGTATACGGTAATAACTTCATCCAAACCTTCTACTTTAAAATCTATTTCCGCGCCTTCACTACGCCCGATCCAGTTTTCCTGCATAATCTTGACCTTATCCGGCCACCCGTCAAGGAGATCCATTTCCTTGACCAAACGCTCGGCATAATCAGTAATTCTGAAAAACCATTGCGCCAGTTCCCTTTTTTCCACCAGGGCATGGCACCGTTCACAATACCCGTTGACAACTTGCTCATTGGCTAGAACAGTGGCACAATCGGGACACCAATTTACTCCGGCGTGTTTTTTATAAGCCAAACCTTTATGATAAAGCTGTAAAAAGATCCACTGTGTCCAGCGGTAATAGCCCGGGTGACAGGTAGCGATTTCCCGGTTCCAGTCATAACTGATACCCATTTGTTTTAACTGCTCGCGCATGTTGTCAATATTCTCAACGGTCCAGTCACCGGGGTGGATTCCTCCACCGTGTTTGATCGCGGCGTTTTCCGCGGGCAGGCCGAATGCATCCCAACCCATGGGATGCAGCACATGATATCCCCGCATGCTTTTAAAACGTGCCAGCACATCTCCGATGGAATAATTCCTGACGTGACCCATGTGCAGCTTACCTGACGGATAGGGAAACATTTCGAGACAGTAAAACTTGGGCCGGTCTGAAAAATCAGGAGTTCCGTACAGATCGTCCTTTTCCCAGCGGACCTGCCATTTTGCTTCGATTTCTTTAAAACAGTACTTTTCGTTCAAATAAATCCTCCTTGTTTGCCGCTCTTAAAAATTAAGCCGTTTCTATTTTGGCAATATCTTTCAAGCCCAACATCTCTACTGCCATTTCACGCAATTTATATTTTTGAATCTTTCCACTGGCAGTAATCGGATAACTGTCAACAAAGGTGATGTATCTGGGAATCTTGTAACGGGCGATCTTACCCTCACAAAAGTTCTTAATTTCTTCCTCCGTAGCCGTCTGTTCCTTTCTTAACTGGATAAATGCCATTACTTCCTCACCATACTTGGTACTGGGCACCCCCACCACCTGAACATCCTTTACTGCCGGATGGGTGTAAAGAAATTCTTCGATCTCCCTGGGATATATATTTTCACCGCCGCGGATAATCATATCTTTCAAGCGGCCGGTAATCTTACAATAGCCGTTTTCATCCATTACGCCCAGATCGCCGGTATGCAGCCAGCCGTCCTCATCAATGGCAGCAGCAGTTGCTTCCGGCATTTTGTAATAACCCTTCATAATATTATAACCGCGGGCGCAAATTTCACCCTGTTCGCCAGATGGCACTTGTGCTCCGGTTTCAGGATCCACTATTTTCACCTCTACACCCGATAACGCTCTCCCTACCGTAGACACCCTTAGTTCAAGGGAATCGTTGGTCCTGGTATTGGTAATCGCGGGAGAAGATTCGGTCTGACCGTAAGTAATAACTATCTCCTTCGCCCCCATTGTAGTTGCCACTTTTTTCATTACTTCTATCGGGCAGGGTGATCCGGCCATGATTCCGGTACGGAGGGATGAAGTATCGAAATTTTCCTTTTCCATTAACTCCAGTTCCAAAATAAACATGGTGGGAACCCCGTGCAGCGCCGTGCAACGTTCTTCCTCCACGGCCTGCAAAACTTTCCTTGGCTCAAACACCTCCACCGGGACCATAGCTGCCCCCGAAACCATACAGGTCATCGTACCAAGCGAGCACCCAAAACAATGAAAGAATGGAACCGGTATGCACAACCTGTCGTCAGGGCTAAATTTCAAACACTCCGCAACTCCACAGGCATTCGCGATCAAGTTATGATGGGTCAGCATGACGCCTTTGGGAAAACCGGTAGTCCCGGAAGTGTACATCATATTGATTACATCATCCGGTTCCAGTGCGGCCCGGCGTGCAGCCAGTTCTTCATCGGTAATTTCTCTACCCATCTTTATGACCTCTTCCCAGGTGAACATACCCGGATAATTCTTTTCACCGATCACGATCACATTTTTCAAAAAGGGCAGCCTTTCCGATTTCAGATGACCCGGGGCACACTCATTTAATTCCGGACAAAGTTCATAGACCATATCTATGTAATTAGAACTCCTGGTGCCTTCAATCATAATCAGGGTTGTGGAATCTGACTGTCTTAACAAATATTCCAGTTCGAAAACCTTGTAATTGGTATTAACCGTTACCAGCACCGCACCTATTCTTGGGGCACCAAACTGGGTAAGCACCCACTCCGGTACGTTAGTAGCCCAAATAGCCACGCTCTCTCCTTTTTTTACCCCCAATTTCATGAGTCCCTTGGCAATCTGATCACAAGCCTGAAGAAACTGTTTATAGGAATACCTCAACCCGCGGTCCGGGTAAACCAAAGCATCACTATCGGGATAACTTGCCGCTATCCGGTCCACCAGTTCACCAATTGTAATTTTACCAGAATTTATCATAATCTCTCCTCCCCAATATTATCTCAAAAAATAAAAAAGCCTGCTCATCCCTGAAGGGACGAGAGGTTTTTCCCGCGGTACCACCCTTTTTGGCAAATACAATATGGTGGAGCTGGCGGGGATTGAACCCGCGGCCTCTTCCATGCCAAGGAAGCGCGCTCCCACTGCGCCACAGCCCCATATATCTGCCCTCTTCGCGCGATAACGGCGCGCCCGGCCTGAAGGTACTTTATACTTCCTCTCAGGCAGCTCAGAGGCGAGTTTCACCGGCCTGGCCCACCGCCTTCACACCACCCGGCGACTCTCTTTTTGAGTTGCTCCGGTTACTACTCCTCATCATAGCCTGATATTTAAACTGCTGTATATTATAAAATAAACATTTTTATATGTCAACACACAGTACCAAACAATTTTATTTGTTAACAGGCATCTCTACCACGCGGGCATCTCCCCACAAGCGTTCGAGTTTGTAAAACTGCCGTTCGACATCCTGAAACACGTGCACTATTAAATCACCATAATCAAGCAATACCCAACTACCTTCCCGGTAGCCTTCACGGCGCAGAACGAACCACCCTGCATCCTCCATTTTTGCCTGGATATTCTCTGCAATAGCCTGTGCCTGAGTTTTGGAACGCCCACTGCAGATCACAAAAAAATCGGCAATAATTGAAACTTCGCGGATATCAAGAACGGTAACATCCTCCGCCTTCTTATCCTCCGCCGCTTGCACGGCAATTTTCACCATTGCCTGTGGATTCAAATATAACACCACTCCTTCTGGTATACTTATTCTATTCTAGTTTTTCCACCAAGTTCCTTCTTTCCTAGTAGGAATATTAACAAAAAACCTCCTTATCGGAGGTTTAATTTGTCAACTTTGTTCTTCCCGCGGTCTGGCCTCATTAACGGTTATAACCCGTCCTTCCAATTCAGTACCGTTCATCGCAGCGATCATGGTATCCGCATCCTCATCCCGGACTTCTACGAAGCCAAAACCACGGGAGCGACCGGTTGCACGATCAGTAATAACGCGACTACTCAGAACTTCACCGTGCGCCGAGAAAGCATCTGCCAACTCATCTGCCTTAGTGGACCACGGTAGGTTCCCGACATACAAGGTACGCGCCATTCACTAATCACCTCTTTCCCCTTGAGAAACTTTTTGCTTCATTATTATTTGCAAAAGGAATTATCCTGATGCAATCTTAGTCAAGTAAAGATTTTTCCAAGTTATTATTTATTGCCTGTAAAGCTCTTTTTTCATAATATAATTTTCCACCGATTCGGGAAGGAGGTATTTGACCGGTCTTCCCTCACGAACGCGCTTTCTAATTTCAGTGGATGAAATCGCAAGTGACGGTACTTGCATATAAATGATCTTCTTTTTTAACTCCTCTGGTATGCCGTCAAGACCGGCATGAAGCTTATCCAAATTATAACCCGGACGCGATACGGAAATAAAACGGCACTTGGACAACAATTTTGGCACATCTTTCCAGGTAAGCACTTCCAATACCGCGTCCGAACCGGTAATGAAAAAAATTTCACTTTCCGGGTAAAGCACTTGCATTGCAGACACGGTATCGACGGTATAAGAAGGACCGGGACGTTCGATCTCCATCACCGAAACCTGAAAAAACGGATTCGATTCAATCGCCAGGCCGGTCATGACATAACGGTCCCACGGCTCGGTAATTTGCAAACCGGGTTTATGAGGAGGCCTCCCGGCCGGGATAAAAATGACTTTTTCAAGTCCCCACTCATACCTGGCCCCCTCGGCAGTAACCAAATGACCGTAATGAATCGGGTCGAAAGTCCCACCCATTATCCCCAGGCGACGAACGGTTTCAGTCTCACTACTCATATGCAAATTGTACCTTCTGGCCTAAGGAAATGCAAGCTAATTCTATTTGATACACCAGTAAACCATTAAAAAACTTCCAAACTATTATAGTTCCATTACCAGATTATTGCGGTGCACCACTTCGTCGTAATCCTTGTAACCCAAAACACGGACTACCTCACTGGTTTGCAGGCCCTTTATTTTTTTTACCTCCTCCGAGGAGTAATAAACTATCCCCCTGCCTATTTCCCTTCCGGTACCATCGATGATGCTTACGGTATTACCTATTTCAAAAGCACCCTCAACCCCGGTAATACCTGAAGGCAACAAACTTTTTCCCTGTTCGGTAAGCGCCCGCGCCGCTCCTTCGTCAACGATAATCTTGCCGCACAAGACAGAGCCGTAAGCAATCCACCGTTTTTTATTCTCTAGCTTATTGGTAAGCGGCCAGAATACAGTCCCGGACTCCTCTCCGTCAACAACCCGCTTGATAATGTCCTTTTCTTCCGCAGACGCTAAAACCATGACCACACCTGAATGCATGGCTATTCTAGCAGCCTGTAATTTAGTAGCCATACCGCCCGTGCCCAGTTTACTTCCCGCCCCGCCGGCCAGGGATTCGATATCAGAATTCAGCTCGGTAACATTTTTAATCAAACGGGCCCCGGCATCCTTTCGGGGATCGGCTGTAAAAAGCCCGTGAATATCAGAAAGCAAGATTAAAATTTCTGCATCGATTAAACCGGCTACCAGGGCAGAAAGACTGTCGTTATCGCCGAACTTAATCTCGTCCACCGCCACAGTATCGTTTTCGTTAATTACCGGAATAACTTTATACTGAATTAAAGCATTCAGTGTGTTCCGCGCATTTAAAAAACGGCGCCGGTCGGAAAAATCCTCCCTGGTCAGGAGCACCTGACCCACAGTTACCCCGTATTCGGCAAAATATTTCTCATAAACATGCATTAAAACCCCCTGTCCCACCGCTGCCGCAGCCTGTTTCTGGGGAATGGTTTTCGGGCGTTCCGCCAGCCCCAGCTTACCCGCTCCGGTGCCGACGGCTCCGGAAGTAACCAAAATTACTTCCCGGCCCTGATTATATAAATCAGCCAGTTGGCGAACCAAACTTTCAATTTGATAAAGATTGGGCCTGCCGGTAGCGTAGGCAATGGAACTGGAACCAATTTTAATTACTATACGCTTAAAATCACGAAACTCACGTTTTAATTCTTTCATAAGCACACCCTGAATTTAACTTTATCTACCGTATTATAACTATTGTGAAACCGTGTCTGTACCGTCACTTAACATAATCAAATTCCCATTTACCGATTTTTACAGTATCTCCTTCTCTAATCCCGGCGTCATCAAGCGCATCTTCAATCCCCATGCGTTTCATAATCCGCTGGAGCCGCTCTATGGCTTCGTCGTTATCCATATCTGTCATTGCTACGTGACGCTCTATTTCTTTACCGCTTACTAAAAATATTCCTTCTTGCCGGGTAACGGTGAAGCGCGGTTCAGCCCGGTGCATTACCAGCGTTTCTTGCTCATCATCCGCCGGCATATCCGCCGGGATTTGTTCCAGAAGCACAGCCACCCGGAACATCAGTTCTTTCAAACCGTCCCCGGTTACTGCGGAAACGGGAAATATCTCATAATCTTTTGCTAAAGTATTTTTTAGCTTTTTGAATTTTTCCGCGGCTTCCGGCAAATCCATCTTGTTGGCGGCAATAACTTGAGGTTTATTAGAGGCAACTGGTTTGTATAAAGACAACTCTTTGTTGGTCACCAGGAAATCTTCCAATGGATCACGACCCTCACTGCCGGCGGTATCGACCACATGAATTAGTAAACGGGTACGCTCTATGTGGCGTAAAAACTCCTGTCCCAACCCAACCCCGGTGTGCGCCCCCTCTATCAAACCCGGGATATCGGCCATAACAAAGCTGTGTCCGTCTTCCAGCCGCACCACCCCAAGATTGGGTACAATGGTAGTAAAGGGGTAATCGGCAATTTTCGGCCTGGCCGCCGATACCCGGGAAATTAAAGTTGACTTCCCGGCATTCGGAAACCCAACCAAACCCACATCAGCCAAAAGTTTAAGCTCGAGTTTCAAACTGCGTTCCTCTCCCGGCTCACCTTTTTCCGCCAGCCTCGGAGCCTTATATTGCGGCGTGGCAAAATGGGCGTTACCCCTACCACCCCGGCCGCCCCTGGCTACTATAACCTCATGCCCGTCCTTTACCAGGTCCGCGAACAACTCTCCGGTAGCCGCATCACTAATCACCGTACCGACCGGCACCCGCACGATCAGGTCATCACCGGATGCACCATGCCGGTTCTTCCCTTCGCCGTGACGGCCGCGGGCAGCTTTATAGTGACGTTTATACCGGAAATCGACCAGCGTGCGCAAGCCCCCGTCAGCCCGGAAAATAATACTTCCTCCCCGGCCCCCGTCTCCCCCCCAGGGACCGCCTTCGGGAACATATTTTTCCCTCCGCATGGCCACACAACCATTTCCACCATCGCCGCCCTTAACATAAATTACCGCCTGGTCATAAAACATAAAATCACCCAAATAATAGTTTAACCGATTTTAATTACTTTTTCCCGGGGAAAAATAAAATAATCACCACTTCTTTGGAGGAGGTAATCATCTGTACGCTCCCTTGATACGGTTGCAATAAATTTTTAATTACCGTTAAGTCTTTTTCCATTTGACCGATTTCAGCACTTGAAAGTTCCGGTAAAATTACCCGGCCGACATAACCTTCCCCGGCATCTTCCAAGACCATTTCCATATAAACCTCTTCTGCTAGCGGTGAAGTCACTACCGAAATCGCCGTATCAAATATATTTTCTATTGCCTTCCCCGCTACCGGACCGGGTAGGGAGCATTCGCCCAGGTCGGATTTTACCGTCAGCTTTAAAACCACCTGATACATTGCCGCCTGGTGCAATCCTCCCAGCAGCGCCGCTGTTACTTCAGGTATTTTTACCCTGGTCGTGGCGCTGAAAAGCGCCATTTCAGCAGTAACTTGCTTTATATATTCACGTGCCTGATCAACTTTGTCCAGCTGCAATAAACCCGATACCACTTGAAGGTGATTCAAAAAATCATGCCTTTGAGTTTGAATAATCCGCAATAATTTTTCCACGCCCCGCTTCACCCCCTCCTGTCAAAGTAACGCAATTTATTCTACTGAAAAAGTCTAAATCCTTTTTACGAGAAAAAAAAACGACCCCACCACGGATCGTTTTTTTGCTTAATTTATCCTTGAAGCACTGCTTCCGCCGGGAGCACATTTACCATTTTTTTATCCCGGCCCTTTCTTTCAAAATCAACCAGGCCGTCAACCTTGGCAAACAAGGTATCGTCACCGCCTTTACCGACATTACGACCGGGATGAATCCTGGTACCACGCTGCCGGACCAAAATGCTGCCGGCCAAGACGAACTGCCCGTCCGCTCTTTTCACCCCTAGCATTTTTGGTTGCGAATCACGTCCGTTACGTGAACTTCCCACTCCTTTTTTATGTGCCATAAAATTTCACCTCTCATTTATTTAACCAGTATTTTTTAAGTTTCTCAATTTACACTTCAATTTTTTCAACCGCAACTTCCGTAAACGGTTGCCGGTGGCCTTGTTTGCGGCGATAATTCTTTTTAGCTTTATATTTAAAAACGATGATCTTTTTACCCCTACCGTGCCGGACTACTTTAAAAACCACCTTGGCACTTTCTACCAGCGGATTGCCGATTTTTACGTCATCGTCTTTAACTAAAGCCAATACTTTATCGACCTCGAACAATTCACCGGCTTCAGCAGACACTTTCTCAATATACAGATGGTCGCCTTCTTGAACGCGATACTGCTTGCCACCGGTTTCAATAATGGCATACAATAAAAACACCCCTTTCAAAATTTGGGACACGCCGGAAACAGGCAGGTTTTTTAAATCAATCCGTTTGAAAACCCGTCCCGCGCGGTATGGTTTAACGCCAGAAAAAAACACTTGCAATATAACATTTTAACACAAGGGGGCACTTTGTCAAGACTGTTTCGCACCCATCACTTTGATTACCAGTCTCTTGGGCCTTTGGCCGTCAAATTCGGCATAAAACACCTGCTGCCACGGCCCCAAATCCAGTTTGCCTCCCGTCACCGGCAAAATTACCTGGTGTCCCACCAGAAGGCTTTTTAAATGGCTGTCACCATTGGTCTCACCCGTACGGTGGTGCCGGTATCCGGGTTTAAAGGGAGCTAACTTTTCTAACCATTCATCGATGTCAAAGATAATACCGTGCTCATCATCGTTTACCCATACCCCGGCCGTTATGTGCATGGCTGAAACTAAAACCATACCTTCATAAATCCCGCTTTTTTTCAAAACTTGCGCAACCCGGTCGGTAATATTGATATACTCACGATGTTTTTCGGTATTAAAAACAATATACTCAGTGTAAAAATCCATCATACCCCTCCTGTTTAAGATTTAAACTTTGACCGGCCTGGCCTTGGCATAAGTACGAAAAACCTTGTTCACTTCAACCGGTATGGTTTCACCAACCAGAGCGCCGGCACCTTCGATATCAAGAATAAAACCGTTTACCCGGGCAATACCATCATGAATATTAGTAACGTGTGGCTCTTCCACCCTTACCTGTAATACTTCACCCGGTTTTACGGGAAACGTGCAGGACTGGATATCCTCGTTATCCTGGAACGGGCGGATGGTAATTGATTCGATGTGCTGGCTGGTCGAACCACGGATATAAAGGTTCTTTCCGGTTTTATTTTCTAATTCCCTCAAGTTTACCCCGCCGCTGCCGATTAACCTCGCCGCCACCAAAGGGTTTGCCTCGACCAGAATAGTCCGGTCCGATGTCTGGCGGGCGATGTTAAATATTTGGTTTCTAAAGTTAATCCCTAAAGTTTCTTCAGAAAGCACCTTGCCCCTGCCATCACAATAAGGACAGGTTTTTTGAATTACTTCAGCCAGGCTGGGACGTACTTTTTTACGGGTCATTTCGACCAAGCCCAGCTGGGTAATGCCGAGAATATTAGTCTTGGTTTTATCCTTCCTGATCTCTTCTTCCAGCAATTGCAGTACTTCCTGGCGGTGAGATTCCTGCAGCATATCAATAAAGTCAACAATAACAATGCCACCAATATTCCTTAACCTAAGCTGCCGGGCAAGCTCGCGGGCGGCTTCCAGATTGGTTTTGAGCACTGTGTCTTCCAGGTTGGTGGTTCCCACGTATTTACCCGTATTTACATCTACCGCGGTCAACGCCTCCGCCTGATCGACAACCAGATAACCACCGCATTTAAGCCAGACTTTGCGTTTAAGCGCCTTTTCTATTTCTTGTTCGATTCCGTAATCCTTAAAAATATCTTCACGCTCGTCCAAAATCACTTTTGCTTTCAGACGTTGGTCAATAACATCGAGCAAATCAAACACTTTTTCGTACACATAACGTGAATCAAGGATGAGCCGGTCTACATCCTCGGCAAAAACATCTCTCAATATCCGCTGAACCAACTCCAAATCCCGGTGTACCAAATTCGGCACCGGACCGCGCACGGCCCGGTTTAAAATTTTGCGCCATAATTTAGTCAGCAATAAAAAATCCTGACGGAATTCTTCCTCTTCCACACCCTCAGCAACCGTACGCACAATAACCCCCATGCCCCCGGGTTTAACCCTGGAAGCTAGCTCCTTCAACCGTTCTCTTTCACTTTCACTCTCGATACGCCGGGATATACCGATATAATCGACTGTAGGCATCAACACCAGATAGCGTCCAGGCAGGGTAATGTGGGTAGTGACACGGGGTCCTTTAGTTCCGATCGGTTCCTTGATGATTTGTACTAAAATTTCCTGCCCTGATTTTAATATATTAGAAATATTCGCCCCTAAGTCTGAATCTTCCTGAGTATCGGATGAACGGGCCGGAAGCGCATCTTCAACATATAGAAAAGCATTTTTTTCTAAGCCGATATCGACAAAAGCAGCCTGCATACCGGGCAGGACATTTTCCACCTGTCCTTTAAAAATATTGCCCACCAGGCGCTGACTGATTTCCCTTTCAATATATAATTCCACCGGAACTTTATTTTCCAGCAAAGCCACTCTCGTTTCTTCTTCGCCTACATTAACAATAATTTCCTTAATCATACCTTTTCTCCTTTTTTTAAACACACATCAAACTCATTTATCGCCAAATTTTCCTTTTTCTTCAGCAGAATAAATACCGGTCCGGTAAAGAATGAATTCCCCCCGTATTGGAAGACGGCTGTTCTTTACAAAAGCTACCAGCGCCTCTTCCAACCGGACATTACCGCTGCTACCGGTTTTTAAATCGGCTTCAATAATAATTGTACTATTATTTAACCTGGCTGACATAGAAAATATACCGGGTCTGATATCGTGCTTTTTGATTTTACCAGATTTATTTTTTCGCTCCACCGTTATTTCGGGCATTTCCATAAAAACGTTTATGGCGTTATTTATCTCCTCAGCACTTAATTGACGGGCTAGTTTTGCCTCGGCACGATAGGTAGCACGCTCCACGGCTGCCATCAGGGATGGGGCCTTATCCGGCACCATCTTGACATTAATCAAACCGATACCCCGGGGCAATTTCCCGGAAAGAGTCCGGAACACTTCAGTTTCCGGCATCGCCACGTCAAGTTCTAAATCGGTATACTCCGCTTCACCGGCAATACCTACCCCCAACGGGGCGGCAAAAGCAATCTTCGGGTGCGGATTAAACCCCCGCGTAAAAGCCAGTGGCAAACCGGCTCTTCTGGCCGCACGCTCAAAAGTCCTTAACAAGTCCAGGTGAGAAATATAGCGTGCCGGTCCTACTTTAGTATATAATATCCTGTATCTGGGCAAGCAGCTAACCTCCTGCATAAACAGGTCTGATTTCAAAAGCGGAACACACCCCGCAACCCGGACAGGCTCCAGCACGACAATCCCCGGTAGTAATACCCGCCAGGGCGCGACGGTGTTCATCTTTTAAGAACTCACCGCAAACCCCGGTGTCAATATGCCCCCACGGCAACGAAACATCATGCTTAAATCGCCGGTAGGCATATGACGCCGGGTCCACTCCGGCTAATTTAAAGGCTTTCTGCCAGTTGTCCCAATGAAACTGTTCCGACCAGCCATCAAACTTACAACCAACTTCAAAAGCCTTTAATAAAACTGCCCCCAGCCGCCGGTCCCCCCTGGCAAAAACCGCTTCCATAAAACTCATCCCCGGATCGTGGTAATTATACACCAGTCCCCGCTGCCGCAACCTTTCGGCCAGGTAAGCCTGTTTCTTTTTAAGCTCATCCTGGGTTGCCTGGGGCTCCCATTGAAAAGGAGTCTGCGCTTTCGGAACGAAGGAAGACACGCTCACCGTCACTCTCAAGCGCCCGCGCGGCACACCGGCCTCACGGCCGAGAGCCAACACACTTTTGGCCAGCATGACGATCCCATCCAAATCCTCCTTGGTCTCAGTAGGCAAACCAATCATGAAATAAAGCTTAATCGCATGCCAACCCTTTTTGAACGCGGCACCGGCTGTTTCTAAAAGATCATCACCGGTGATCCCTTTATTGATAACGTCCCTCAGACGCTGGGTACCGGCTTCGGGAGCAAAGGTCAAACTGGACCGGCGCACCCGCTGCACTTCCTGCGCCAACTCCAATGAAAAATTATCTGCCCGTAATGACGGCAACGAAACACCTACTCCAGAACCGGAATGCTGGTCCAAAAGTGATCTTGCCACCTCCTGTACCCGGCTGTAATCGCTGGTACTGAGAGATGCCAGTGAAATCTCTTCATAACCCGTGTTTTTTACCAATTTACTTGCCTGTTCCAAAATCTTTTCCGGCTTCTTTTCCCGTACTGGCCGGTAAATGATCCCGGCCTGGCAAAAACGGCATCCTCTGGAGCAACCACGCATAATTTCAACCATAATCCGGTCGTGTACCACACTGGTGGTAGGAACCACCGGCCTGTCCGGATAGAAAACCCGGTCCAGATCCTGCACATATCTTTTAGTTATTTTCTCCGGTATATTTTCTTCCAGCGGAGATATTTTTTGCACGGCCCCGTCCGCACGGTAGGACACACAATATAACGAAGGGACGTAAAAACCTTGAATACACGCAGCTTTAAGCAAAAAATCTTTCCTGCCGAGTTTGCGCCGTTTCGCTTCCAAGCAAAGATCCAAAAAATCGTTTATTGCTTCCTCTCCCTCACCAATGACAAATAAATCTATTATATCAGCCAGTGGTTCCGGATTGAAAGCACAGGGCCCGCCGGCTATTACCAGCGGATGTTCTTCATTTCTTTGCTCCGACTTCAAAGGAATACCTGAAAGGTCCAACATGTTCAAAATATTGGAATAACTCATTTCATACTGCAAGGTAAAAGCACACACGTCAAAATCACACACCGGCCTACGAGACTCCAGAGCAAAAAGGGCCAGACCGCTTTCCCGCATTTTTTCTTCCATATCGACCCAGGGAGCAAATACTCTTTCCATTAAAATCCCTGCACGGCGATTTACTATGCCGTAAATTATTTGCAATCCCAGCCAGGACATGCCGACTTCATATACATCGGGGAAGCAGAAAGCCACCTTAAGTACAGCTTCATCCCAGTCCTTGTTTACGGCATTCCATTCACCGCCCGTGTATCGTGCGGGTTTTTGCACCTGCGGTAAAATTTGATGGAACAATTCCATATGTTAATACCCCCGACATTGAAGTCACCGGAAAGTTATGCTATTACAACATATACACATTTTTATTTAACCATGTCAAAGGCTTGTTTTCAAGTTTTTTAATTTCTGCTCAATATATTATTTTTTACTAATAAGCCATTCTTTTTTAGTATAACCTAAAATTACCGTAAAAATATTCTTTGCAAAAAAATCCTGTATATTTTTCTTAAAAGTTATCAGTCATCAGGAGGACCGGTGGAGATCAAACTACCCACCGGAACGTCCGGTCCGTGGCTAAACAGGGCATCGATAATTTCATTTTCATTGACCTCACCCCGGTAATGCCAGTTTCTGTCCAACAAAACTACCATATGGAAGCGGCGTGGCACAAAAACGCGAATAATATCCCCCAATCGGGTACTGTCAAGAGAAACGAGATATTCTCCGGGAAGAACCCCGGCAGCTACAAGTTCCTTTTTTTTCTGGGCCATATGTCTAATAAAATGGTACGGGGCAAGACTCTTTTCCCTGGTGGCCACATAAAAGATAAATAAACCGGTAATAATGATGTCTAATCCGAAAATCCCCAGCACCAATCCGGCCGCCCCTCCCAAAACTATAACCACACCCCAAAACTGCCCCCACCAGGCCGCCCGGTAAGTAGCTTCCCTAAAACCGATCCGTCTTGCCAAATAAGCACGAAAAACCCTCCCCCCATCCAGTGGGAGCGCCGGCAAAAGATTAAATGCAGCTACCATCAAGTTACATTGAAAAAAAAACTGTCCCAGATTCTCTTCCCACAAACCGTAGTTTTTTAAAATTGTACCCGCACCCACTAAAAACAGGTTTGAGGCCGGACCTGCCGCAGCAACATATACTTCCCTGGCGGGATTTAGGAGCACTTCGCCGCCCATGCGGCTGACACCACCAAAAGGCAGTAATTCAATATCGGAAACGTGAACTCCTAAACGCCGGGCAGTAAAAACATGTGCCAGCTCATGGAAAAAAACCACGGCAAAAGCAATCAGACCTTTACCCAGTACTCCAGCCACAAAAAACAGCCCCAGCAGGGCCAAAAAACCGTTATTTAAGTGTATTTCCACACCGGAAAGCCGGCCAATCTTCAAAAAGCTTCACCACCCTTGCTTTAATTCTTCTATTCAATCTGTAACCTTATCAAAGGATCAATCAATTGATTGTTTTCCCGGACCTCAAAATGGAGACCGCCATCAGGGAGCTCCGCTGAAGTTCCTACCCTGCCGATAAGTTCACCGGCCTGTACTTCCTGCCCGTCAACCACGATGATATCGGATAATCCCCCATAAAGAGTGAAGCTGCCCGTTTCATGCTTAATTAAAATATAATCACCGAATAAAGGACTGTTGCCAATTCGCTTTACTTCACCATCCTTTACCGCCTTTACTTCGCTCCCTACAGATGCGGCAATGTCTATTCCGCAATGAAAACGTTCCATATTATCGACAGGATCCAGTACCATCCCGTATCCCCGGACAACGGTTCCGGAAACAGGGAACGGCATTATACCAGAAGTACCGTTGTTTTGCATATCTGAAAATACCGGTCTTGATTTTGTGTCAAAAGGCCACTCCGTCTCAGCCATCTGCACACCGAACTGGACGATTCTTTCCGCCACTGGCTGGTAATCCCATTCAGTAGTCAGCATGTGTTCTAGTTTCCCTCTTGCCTCCACCCCCCAAGGATGGCTCGTTTCTTTTAAGGCCAGGAAAATAATAAAAATAATTAACGCGGTCCCGACCCGGTAAAAAACATTCCTGTTCACTACGCACCACCCCGGTTTTTTCCAATACGGCCGCCGGTAGTAAGAAATCCGGTCACCTTGATTTACCGCCCCTCCGGAATTAAAATCTTTACCTTTCAAGGTATTCCCCTCCCGTTTCAAAGCTTGTCTTATAGAATATATTTTCCTTTAAAAGGAAATATGCTCTAAATTAAAAAAACCTGCCGGTTGACTCCAAACCGGCAGGTCCTGAATTAATGTAATGCTCAAAACAAGATTTTATGTCGTCTCATATTGATATTCAAAAGAAGTCCTAAAGCCATTAAATTGGTAATCATACTGCTCCCCCCGTAACTGAACATAGGAAGCGGCAAGCCAGTAACCGGCATGATTCCTATCGTCATCCCCACGTTAACCAGGACATGGAAAGTAATCATTGATGCCACACCGACCGATACTAAGTAACCGAAATTATCTTTGGCATTAACTCCGATATAAATACAGCGGTAAATAATAATAAAGAAGAGCATTAATAATACCACCGCACCGACAAAACCCAGCTCTTCACCCACAACGGAAAAAATAAAATCAGTTTCCTGGATCGGAAGAAAATTACCGTGAGTTTGACTCCCCTGGAACAACCCCCGTCCTAAAAACCCTCCCTGGCCTACCGCAATCTGAGACTGAATAACGTGATAGCCGTCTCCGTGCGGGTCCTGCCAAGGGTTAATGAAAATAATTAAACGTTCTAACTGGTAAGGTTTCAAAGGAATCCAAAGGTTAAAGGAGCTATGCGCATTAAACCAAAGATGAGACCAGATCCATAATGAAGCCAGTGACAACCCGCCGGTTATTAAACCGACCAACAATAAGGGGCGGGTCCCCGCCGCAAACAGCATCCCGAACATAATAGCCATGAATACCAAAGAAGTCCCAAGATCCGGCTGTCTTAATATTAACAGCATCGGCAAACCGATATAAGCAAAACAGGGGATCAGGTCCCTGAAACGATTCAGCCTTTCATTTCTTTGGGCTAAAAATGCCGCAAAGCAAATAATAATTATTATCTTTGAAAATTCCGACGGCTGTAATCTAAATGGACCGATACTAATCCAACGCGTGGCCCCCAGCGTCGAATGACCAAAATATATCACCGCCACCAACAAAATCAGGTTCAAAATGTAAAAAAGTTTAACGTGTTTGGCCAGATCCTCATAATGGATATAAAGCATAAAACCCATTGCTACCAGGCCGCATATAATATTAAAAAATTGCCTTTTTACAAAAGACAATGGACCACCGCTATCTATCTGGGCACCTGCAACAGATAACAACTCCGTCGGTTTTGTAGCACTGTAAATAATTACCAGACTAAAAAATACTAGCACCATCACAGTTGCGATTAAGGTAAAATCCATTTTTTTCAGCAGCCTGCTTTGCTTGAACATTACCAACACTTCTTTCAATTTATTGAAGCTTATGTAAGCAGTTTGCCTGTTCAATTATTTACTTATCTAGCATTACCGACCATATTTATTTTTTTTTATTCACTGATCTTTTCATTCCTTTAACCGGTATGTTAGCCACCAATGCCACTGTATTACCGTTGGCATCCAGATTTACTTCCAGTGCGCTTTCATCAATCTCCATATAATTAGATATAACCTGGATTAAATCGGCTTTCAAGGTCTCCAGTAGTTGGGGCGAAATACTCGTCCGGTCATGCACCAAAACCAGGCGCAATCTCTCTTTAGCCATATTTTTACTTCCGTTATCCCTGCTAAAGAGCCTAGATAAAAATTCGAGCACGACTGCTCTCCCCCTTCCCCCTAATTACTTCAGACCGATAATTCTCCTGAGTTTTTTTAAAATACCGCCCTCTTCTTCCAGGTTAATCATAGGAATTTCCTCGCCGAGAATACGACGGGTTATATTACGGTAAGCTTGTCCGGAACGGGAATTCTGGTCTAATACCACCGCTTCGCCCCGGTTGGTTGTAATCACAATTAATTCATCTTCAGGGATAACTCCCAGTAAATCGATGGCCAGTATATCGATGATATCCTCGATACTCATCATATCTCCCTGTTTGACCATCCTTAGCTGGATCCGGTTTATTACCAACTTTGGTTCGTTCAGACCGGCAGCTTCGAGAAGCCCGATGATCCGGTCAGCATCCCGTACCGCAGAAACCTCCGGGGTGGTAACAACCACGGCTTTTTCCGCTCCTGCCACGGCATTGCGAAAACCCTGTTCAATACCCGCCGGACAGTCAATTATTATATAGTCAAATTCTTTTTTCAATTCTAGGCACAATTCACGCATTTGTTCAGGACTGACCGCCGTTTTATCCTTGGTCTGGGCAGCAGGTAGCAGATGCAGCCCTTCTAACCGCTTATCCTTAATTAGAGCCTGGCGCAGGCGGCAATTTCCACTGGTAACATCAACAATATCATAAACAATTCTGTTTTCCAAACCCAAAACAACATCCAGGTTCCTTAAACCGATATCCGCATCCAACAGTGCCGCTTTAAACCCCATGGATGCCAAACCGGCGCCGATATTTGCAGTAGTAGTTGTTTTCCCTACGCCCCCTTTACCGGAAGTCACTACGATTACTTCGCCCATACTTACAGTTCCTCCTCTTTTAAAGTCAACGGCGCCTGACGTCATAATAATCTGATTGACGTCAGTATTTAAACTCCTAATTATTTAAATTAATTTAATTTGCTTTTCCCTGTCTTTAACCACCTATTGGAAATGTTTCGATGGTCACCACCCCGTCTTTAATTCGTGCCATTTCAGGTTGTCCGGCATTCTCCGGTTCATCATCCGGAGGCCTGGTAATATGATTGGCAATCCTGAGTTGTGTCGGCTGCAGCCGGAATGCCATCACTACAGCATTTTCATCGCCACAAGCACCGGCATGAACTACACCCCTCAAAACGCCCATGATAATTACATTTCCCTTGGCAACCACTTCGGAACCCGGATTCAAATCTCCCAGAACCACTACGTTACCGTCATAATGAAGACTCTGACCGGAACGTAAAGTTCGTTGCAACAATATGGTATTATCATCTACCAGGTCCTCATGGTCCGCTGGAATGCCTTCCGCAAATTCTGAAAGAACATCGCCGTGGACATCTTTTTTAGAGCAAGTCAAAGGTCATCTCCTCCTGCAACTGCAACTACCAGTTAATTCTACAAGAAAAAACCAAATCCTGCTATTCAAAAGTAAAAAACGGAAGTTAAAATCCCTGTTTTTTTATCAAAAAATTTAATAAATTTACAATTATCCAAGCGGTAACCCGAAATATGCTCTCAACATATCTTCGGCTACCGGTCCAGCCACAGTACCACCGTGTCCCGCATGTTCCATAATCACCGCAACGGCAATTTCAGGTTCTTCAAACGGCGCAAAGGCCACAATCAACGCATGATTATCATGACCGGGCACCTCGGACGTCCCGGTTTTAGCCGCCATAGGAGGAAGTCCCGCAAAAAGGCCGTACGCTGTCCCGTCCGGGGACAGGGTTACCTCACGCATTCCTTCTCTGATCAAGGCCAGCGTTTTCGCTGACACATCGGCCCGATTCATTTCTACCGGGGCCTGCGTCTTTAAAATTTCACCTTCGGGACTGAATACTTTTTCAACTAAATATGGTTTATACATAATTCCCCCGTTAGCAATGGCAGCTGTATAATTGGCCAGTTGAAGAGGTGTGTAACGATTATCGCCCTGGCCGATAGAGGAAATAATTGTATCGTAATCATGCCAATCAAGCTCCCAATTAACCGCACGCAATTCTTCAGCCCTTTTTTCCAGCAGGATTTTGCGTTTATCCTCTGCAGTAGTACCGGCAAGCAACTCGTGATATCTTTGGATTATTGCTTCAACCCGGTTCCGGTCATCAGCGCTCAAGTATTTTAGTCTTTGTTGAAGTTTTGCATCCGGGCCCGGTACTATACCGGTCTCTTCCCAGGGCAGGTCGATACCAGTTTTTTCACCCAAGCCGAACTCCCGGGCAATCCGTGCAATTCTATCAATTCCCGTATGCAGCCCTAACTGGTAAAAATAAATATTACAGGAAACTTTGATCGCTCTGACCAGGTTCACTTCTCCGTGACCACCTTCTTTCCAGTCCTTATAAATTTTATTCCAATAAAAGTATCCGGGACAAATTATAGTATCCTGTGGGTCGACTATATTTGCTTCCAGTCCGGCCATAGCCACGATCATTTTAAAAGTTGATCCGGGCGGATAAGCCAATAAAGCGCGGTTTAACATTGGCTTTGACGGTGAATTAAAAAGCTCGTCATATTCTTTTGGAGTCAAAACCCCTGAGAGTTTAACCGGATCATATTCAGGATAGCTGGCCATAGCCAGCACTCCGCCCGTTCTCACATCAATCGCGACCGCCGCGCCCGCACCGGCTTCCCCGTATCCCTGTTCCAACGCATCTTGAGCATATCGACTCAAGGCTTCCTCAGCCGCTTTTTGTACCCGGTAATCAATACTGAGTGCCAACTTATTACCTGGCACTGGCTGTTTCACTCCTAAATCCCGTACCGGCCTGGCCATAGAATCCACTTCTACCTGCCTGCCACCGTTCTGGCCCCGCAGCTCTTCTTCGTAGACATGTTCCAGACCCGTCTGACCGAAAGAATCACCGGGTTTATACCCTTTATTCTGGTTTGCTTCCAACTGTTCTTCATTAATTTGCCGTACATAACCCATAACGTGAGCCAACAATTCTCCATTCGGGTAATCCCGCATGGGTTCGACATCGATCACAACACCGGGCAGTTCCAGGCGCTGTTCTTCAATTTTGGTTACAATCTCCAGTGGAACCCTGGTGGCAATTTTAACCGGTTCATATAAACGTTTTTGCTGCTCAATTCTTTGTTCGATTTCCCGGTAATCCATACCTAAAACTGTGGCTAGATTTCTTACCACACCGCCGGTATCCTTGCGCCCGAGATTTACCAGGGAAACGGTATAAACCGGTTGGTTGCCTACCAGCTTTATACCGTTCCGGTCGAAAACTTCACCTCTGGGAGCCTCGATAGTGATCAGCCGGATACGGTTTTCCTGGGCCAGAGTGGAGAATTTTTCGTTTTGGAGCAACTGAATGTAAGCCAGCCTGGTTACCAGAATAAAAAAGACAGCAGAGACAATAATTAAAAATATGCCCATTCTCTTTTCTATAATTTTATTCTCCATCTTCTTCCCTGCCCTTAGCTACAATGATCATAATTCCTGGCCGTATACCTTAATAAAACACAATAAACGCTTGAAAAAAAACGGTGCCAAAAGAGCAGTATAAAAAGCTGTTGGCAAGGCCACTCTGAACAAAGCAAAAAAGACGGGAATGTAGATACCAAGAAACAAAGACAACAGATAATATACTATCAGCCCGGTCATGACAGATATAAAGGTAACTCCTACTGCAACCGAAGTATGTTCCCGGTTCAAGCGCACACCGACAGCCCCTGCCAGATAACCGGCAGCCATTAATGAAAGCGCGTTCAGACCTATGTAACTCCCCACTAACAGGTCTTCAATAAGCCCTCCGGCAAAACCCAAAAAAGCCCCCTCTCTGGTACCCAGGAGGAAGCCGTTTAAAATTGTCAGAAGCATAACCAAATCGGGTTTGACACCAATGACCGCTACTTGTTCCAATATAGTGGTCTGCAAGAGTAAAGCCACACCTAATAATAACAAAAATACGGGGACCGGCAAAACCTAACCTCCCTCTGAAGATGAAACCGCTTCAGGTAATACTGTTTTTACGATCAAAACTTCTTCCAACCGGTTAAAGTCAGTGTAGGGCCGGATCGTTGCACTTTCAAATAAACCTGAAGATTCTGCCTGAATATCCGTTATTTCACCAATCGGTACACCTTTCGGATAGATACTGCTTAGCCCCGAAGTTATCACCGCCTGACCTTTTTCAACCGGGGCATCATTGGAAATATGAATCATTTTTACAGTTCCCAAGCCGCCCGTAACCCCTTCAACAATACCGTGAGTACGGACGTCTTGTACCAAAGCGCCTATTCCACTCCGCGGATCGGTAATCAAAAGGACTTCGCAAGTTTTATCCGCAACTGTAACCACCCGTCCCACCAGGCCTTCAGGTGTAAGAACGAACATGTTGGACCGCACTCCATCCTCAATACCCCTATTAAGAGTAATCATCCCGAACCAGTTGCCTGGATCCCTGGCTACTACCGATGCGGCCAAAAAATCGAACCGGTGAGACATTAACTGTTTATATTCCAAAAGTAAGGAAAGCCGTTGATTTTCCAACCTGTATTCATTTAACCGGACAATATCGCTTCTCAGGCGTGCTACTTCCTGTTCCAATGCGCGATTACGTTCAGCCGTGCCTATCAAAGACGCCGGCAGAGCAACCAGCTGCTTGGTTTGCCTGCCAATCCAAGTCAGACCGGTCTGCACCGGGGCCAGGATATCCCTGAATTTTGCTTCCAAGGGCGCCGACCAGGTCCGCTCAGGCGTAGTTATACGCATGGCCGCCAGAGTAACCGTCAGTAAAACAACAAGAAATAACAGTCTCTTGGCAGTAACCCAACGCACCCTGCTTCACTCCTAACTATCCGTCTACTTCTTTATACCACAATATTTATCACCACTATCAATGCTACGCCAATTTTTTAGGTTGAATTAACACCTTGCGCAACACGTCGATATTTTCCAACACCCGCCCGGCGCCGTAAGCCACTACAAGCAGAGGCTCGTCTGCCAGATGCACCGGCATACCGGTTTGTTCACTCACCAATCGGTCCAGCCCGCACAAAAGTGAACCGCCCCCGGCCATGACAATACCCCGGTCCATTATATCTGCCGCCAGTTCCGGCGGGGTTTGCTCCAGGGTACTTTTAATTGCTTCCACAATACTGGAAACCGGCTCAGAAAGCGCCTTATAAATCTCTTCTGAAGTGATATTTATCGTTTTGGGCAGACCGGTTACCAGATCACGCCCCCGCACGTCGTCAGTCTGTCCGCTCTCCATGGGGTATGCGGTACCGATCTGGATTTTAATCTGTTCAGCGGAACGCTCACCAATCATCAAATTATAAGTGCGCTTGACATGATTGATGATGGCTTCATCCATTTCATCGCTGGCAATGCGCACCGACCGGCTGGTAACGATCCCGCCCAGAGAAATAACAGCTACTTCAGTGGTACCGCCACCGATATCCACAATCATATTACCGGTTGGTTCGTGAACCGGTAAACCGGAGCCTATAGCAGCAGCCATCGGTTCTTCAATAAGGTAGGCTTCCCTGGCCCCCGCCTGAAGGGCGGCCTCCCGCACTGCCCTTTCTTCTACGGCAGTAACCCCGGACGGGACCCCCACCACCACTCTGGGACGGATAACGAAAGCACGACTTCGTAATGCTTTGTTGATAAAATATTTAATCATGTTCTGGGTAACGTCAAAGTCGGCGATAACCCCATCTTTAAGCGGCCTGATCGCCACAATATTACCGGGGGTACGGCCGATCATTCTTTTGGCTTCCTCTCCCACGGCCAAAACATGACCGGTATCTTTCTGTATGGCCACCACCGACGGTTCTCGAATAACAATCCCTTTACCCTTAACGTAAACAAGGGAATTAGCAGTACCCAAGTCCATTCCCATATCTTTTGAAAACAGACCGACGCGCATTTTCCGGCCCCTTTCTATTTTAAAGTCTAGATTAGTTCTTTAGCCCTAAAACTCGTAAATCTATTGTCCCCAATAATGATATGATCCAAAATTTCGATACCGACAATCTTTCCCACCTCGACAAGCCTCCTGGTAATATCCAGATCCTCCCTGCTGGGAGCAGGGTCTCCACTGGGATGATTATGTACCAGAACCATCGATGCGGCACTCTTTCTAATGGCATTACGAAACAATTCCCGGGGATGAACGGTAGATGAATTTAAAGTACCCACTGAAACCTTATCGGTACTAATAACCTGATTTTTTGTGTTTAAAAGCACTGCCCGGAAATGCTCCCGGTCCAGATGTCTCATTTCCTCCATCACCAGTGCCGCGGCATCATCAGGCGACTTAATCACCGGACGGGAAGATTCTGAAAACTGAGCCAGCCTTCTTGCTAGTTCTAAAGCTGCTTTTACCTGACTTGCTTTGGCCGGACCCACTCCTTTGACCGCACTTAACTCTTCCACTGCAGCATCCACTAACCGGTGCAGGTTTTTAAAACGTGCCATGAGTAAGGAAGCCAGATCGATGGCAGTAGTTGCCCGGGAACCCGTGCGTAAAAGAATTGCCAAAAGCTCCACGTCTGAAAGGACCTCGGCACCTTCTTTTAAAAGCCTTTCCCTGGGCCTGATATCCTCAGGCAGTTCCTTTATGGTAGGTCTGTAGTTAATTGAAACCATTTGTAAAACAACAACCCCTAAACAAGGTTAACTCAAAGCAGACCATTTCTTGAACATATCATAACCGAAATATTTAAGCATTGTCGCCAGTCTAGCCAGAGGCAGGCCGACCACATTAGTATAACAACCTTCCAGTTTCTCAACAAATACCGCCGCCAGACCCTGAACAGCATAGGCACCGGCCTTGTCTTTGGACTCACCGGTAGCAATATACAATCTAATTTCTGTTTCACTAAGGGTTTTAAAAAAAACCCTCGTTTTTTCATGCCCGGTCAGGACTTTCCCGGTACCCGCAGCCACCAGGGCTAGCCCCGTATATACATCATGAAAATCTCCCTGTAAGCATTGCAACATTTTAACGGCATCTTCATCATCAGAAGGCTTGCCCAATACCCGGTCACGCCAAACCACCACCGTATCCGCCGCAATTACCAAACCACCATCCAAAACCCGGGCTGTCGCCAATGCTTTCCGTTCCGCCAGCGTTTCCACAACTTCAGATATGGGTTGCTTATTTTCAGGTGGGGATTCATCAACCGGGTAAACCAGAGTGTCAAAGTTCAACCCCAATTGTTTCAGAAGTTCCCGCCGGCGGGGTGATGAAGAGGCAAGGACCAGCTCCCTCATACTTACTACACTCTCCTGTATATCAGATAGCCTGCGATCAACCCCAGAGCAGTGAGAGGCCCCAAAGCAAACATAAATCCAAAAGTCAACTTGAAAAACTCCAAATCAACCGTAGCTGGTTCTAAGCCAAAGGTTGATGTAGATTTCAGCCAAGGAACCATCGGTGCCAAGGCATTACCGAAAGCACTGCCGACCAGCCCGCCGATCAGCAAGAGAAGAACCAGCACCCAAATATTAGCATAGCTCTTAAAACCTCTTGCCATAGATACCCTCCTCTTTCAATAAAAAACCAACATTTAAAATAACACTACTTTAACAGTTTAACATTTCACTAATTTTATGACAAGCTGTACCTAAAAATTCAATTTTTTGTTTAATTTTTTAACAATGTCAACAACCTATGACTTTTCATTTTTATTCAACAATATTTTTCTTGCCTCAGCTATCATGTACAACGAACCGGTGATACATACAACATCGTCCGGGCTGGCTACCGCAAGGGCTTTTGCTACCGCCGCACCAATATCTTCTACCAGGTATACTTCCGAAGAATAGCGACCGGCCTCTGACGCCAAAATTTGCCAGTTTAACGCCCTGGGATTGTCCGGTTTAGTCACCACCACCCTGGCATTAAATGCCAATTCCGAGAGCACCTTGGCATAGTCCTTATCTCCAAGCATGCCAATCATAAGCACCAGCTTCTTATCCGGAAAATATTCTTTCAGGGCACGGCGCAAACTCCTGGCACCATCGTAATTATGTGCCCCGTCAATAATAACTACCGGATCTTTACACATGATTTCCAGCCTGCCGGGCCAATTGACCGCCGCAAGCCCTTTACGTACCGCTTCCGGGTTGACCGCACCTCCCGCTTCTATTAAAGTTTCCGCTGCCGCCACGGCAGTAACGGCATTTACCTGCTGGTGCCTGCCCAACAGGGGCAAGAAAAGCTTCCGGTATGTGTCTTGCCGGCCCCGGATAAAAAATACCTGACCTCCACCGGTATTAGCGATATGCCCCCAGGTAACGTCCCGTCCCACCAGTACCAGACGGGCATCTTTTTCCCGGCAGGCCTGCTCAATTACTGCAAGCCCCTCTCCTTCGGCTGCCGTGACCACCGGAATGCCGGGTTTGATAATACCGGCTTTAACCCCGGCAATTTCGGCAATCGTATTACCCAGGTAATTCATGTGGTCCATACCGATATTAGTTATCACCGAAACTAACGGCAGCACCACATTGGTAGAATCTATCGCCCCTCCCAAGCCCACTTCAAGTACCAAAATATCTACTTCTTCCCGGTAAAAATAAAGAAAAGCCAAAGCGGTCGCCGCTTCAAACTGGGTAGGATGTTCAAATCCCTGCGCCACCATGGTTTCCATATACGGGCGAAGTTCTCCGACTAGTTCCGCCATTTTTCCCGGTGTTATTTCCATTCCGTTAATGCGATATCTTTCAGTAAAGGAATGCAGGTGCGGCGAGGTAAAAACTCCTACCCGGTAACCGGCCTGCAATAAGATAGAAGCCAGCATTACAGCCGTAGAACCTTTCCCGTTGGTCCCTCCAATATGTACTGTCTTCAAATACCGGTGCGGATTGCCCAACCGGTTTAAAAGTTCCTCGACCCGCTCCAGGCCAAAATTAAAACCGAACCTGGCCAGATCGGCCAGGTAATTCATCGCGTCTGCATAGTTCATGCTTTATTTTATGCCCTCCAGCATTTGAAGCCGTTCTTTGACCGCCATATGTTTCGAGACGAACTCCTCTTCCTTGATTTTTTCTTTATCCACCACTTCTGCCGGGGCTTTAGCTAAAAATGCCTGGTTTTTAAGCTTACCCCGCACCCGGGCCAGGTCTTTTTCCACTGCTGCAAGTTCTTTCTTTAACCGCACGGTTTCTTTCTCTATGTCTATCAGTCCTTTAAGCGGAATAAACACTTCCACGCCTCTTGCGGTTACCGCGTGAGCGGCGTTCTCCGGCGCATCAGCAAACACCGGATATATTTTTATGGTCCCGTTGGTTAAAATTTGCATGTATTCCTTACTCTTCTTTAACATATCCCGGACCGGCTCCTCCGGAACCGCTAATAAAACTTCTATCTTACGGCCAGGCGGGAGGTTCATCTCACTGCGGATATGCCTGATGGCCCTGGTAACTTCCATTATGAGCGCCATTTCTTTTTCTGCCTCCGGACTCACCAATTCTTTACGCGCCACAGGCCAGGACACGCGCATCACGGTCACACCCCTGCCGGGCATGTGCTGCCATATCTCCTCGGTAATAAAAGGCATAAAGGGATGCAGAAGCTTAAGGATACCCTTTAAAACGGATGACAACACATGTTGTGCGATATACCTGTCTGCAGGAGTGGTTTTACCATAAAGCCTGGGTTTGGCTAACTCGATATACCAGTCACAGAACTCGCTCCAGATAAAATCATACAATACCCGTGCCGCTTCTCCAAGTTCATAGGCTTCCAGAAACCTGGTAACATCCGCGACTGCTGAGTGATAGCGGCTGATAATCCACCGGTCGGCCAAGGTGTACGGTCCCGGCCTTCCTTCAGGATCAAAATCTTCCAGGTTCATTAAAGCAAAACGGGAAGCATTCCAAAGCTTGTTAGCAAAATTGCGCGCCCCGTCCAAACGTTCAAAATGAAAACGCAAATCGTTACCGGGGGTATTCCCTGTCACCAGCATAAACCGCAGGCTATCCGCTCCGTGCGACTCAATCACGTCAATGGGGTCAACACCGTTGCCAAGCGACTTACTCATCTTGCGTCCCAGGGCATCCAGAACCAAACCGTGAATAAATACATCCCTGAACGGTACCTCATTCATAAAGGCAAGCCCCGAAAAAATCATCCGCGCCACCCAGAAAAAGATGATGTCCCGACCGGTGACCAGTACCGAGGTGGGATAATAATAGGCCAGGTCAAGGGTTTTTTTAGGCCAGCCCAGGGTGGAAAAGGGCCATAGAGCAGATGAAAACCAGGTATCCAGCACATCGGGGTCCTGCTCTACACTCAAACTGCCGCATTTAGGGCACCGTGATACAGGCTCTTTAGAAACGTTTATTTCCGCACATTCCTTGCAATACCAAACCGGAATGCGGTGCCCCCACCAAAGCTGGCGGGAAATACACCAGTCCCGAATATTTTCCATCCAGTTTAAATATACTTTACTGAAGCGTTCCGGCACAAACCGGATACGTCCTTCCCTGACCGCCCGGATGGCCGGTTCCGCCAGGGGCTTCATCTTAACAAACCACTGGCGCGAAAGCATCGGTTCAATAACGGTATTACAACGGTAACAATGTCCCACCGCATGAGCATGGTCTTCAGTTTTCACAAGATAACCGCCTGCTTCCAGATCCCGGACAATTTTCTTGCGGCACTCGTACCGGTCCAGACCCTGATATTGAGGGCCGGCATCCGCACTCATTTTTCCTTCCTGATTGATTACCTTCACCTGGGGCAGGTTATGCCGCACCCCTACTTCATAGTCGTTGGGGTCGTGAGCCGGAGTGATTTTTAGGGCACCAGTGCCGAAGGATGGATCAACATAGCCATCGGCTATAACCGGCATCTCACGACCTACTAAGGGCAGGATTAAAGTTTTACCTACCATGGCCGCATAGCGTTCGTCTTCCGGATTTACAGCTACCGCCACATCGCCCAACATGGTTTCCGGACGGGTAGTAGCAATGACGACGTACCCCTCTCCTTCTTTTAGAGGATATTTCAAGTAATATAAATGCCCCGGCCGCTCCAAGTGTTCCACTTCAATATCGGAAATAGTTGTTTTACACTTGGAACACCAGTTAGTAATATAATAATCCTGGTAAATCAATCCCTGCCGGTAGAGATTAATAAAAACTTCCAAAACAGCTTCAGAGCAACCATCGTCCATGGTGAAACGCTCCCGCTGCCAGTCACAGGATGCACCCAATCTTCTCAATTGAGTAGTAATCCGGTTACCGTACTTTTTTTTCCAATCCCAGATCCGGTTTAAAAATTCCTGCCGGCCAAGGTCGTAGCGTGAAACACTATCTACGGCTAATTGTTCCTCAACTCTGGCCTGAGTGGCAATTCCGGCATGGTCCGTTCCAGGCAACCAGAGGGTATTATAACCCTGCATTCTCCGCCACCGGGTGAGGATATCCTGCAAGGTATTGTCCAGGGCATGCCCCATGTGCAATTGACCGGTTACGTTCGGCGGCGGCATTACAATACAGAACGGTTCCTGCCCGGGATTGACATCCATATGAAAAAAATTGTTGTTTTCCCAATATTGATACCATTTTTGTTCCACAGCAAGCGGATCGTAGACAGTCGGAAGGTCTTTTTTACCCAACGGATTCACTCCTCAAATGTTTCCATCTCACACTAAAGATTTCTTCAATAAGCTCGATTCGATTCGACATCTAATACTGTAATAATTTACCATAAGACAATGTCACCACATGTTAATTTATTTTTTATTCCATTCTTAAGCATGAATACCTGCAAAATTAATATAGTTATTTTAATAAGAACAGTGAAAAATTATTAAGGAGAATAAAATTTGTCTTCCTTAAAAAGAAAAATATTTCTCATACTGATTATTATAGCCGTCATTTTGTTTTCAGGAAGTTATATACTTAAAAACACTGCTCCCCTTCCGGAAATTCATAACGTAAAAATTTTGGAATCAGCCCGCTCACCATATTTTCTACCGCAGTATCTGGCTTTGAATCTTGGCTTTTTTAAAGAACAAAACTTAGCCGTAAAAATTATTACTACCAGTCCCGCAGCAATCAGTGCAGCCATGGCCGACGGTAGAACCGAGATTGTACTTTGCGGGCTGCAAAACATCATTTTCAACCCGGACAGGGAAGGCCCCCAACCAAAAATATTTGCGACCATGTCTTCACGTGACGGTTCTTTTCTTCTGGCCAGAAAAAACACAGAAGAATTTCAGTGGGAAAAACTGAAGGATCAGACAATAATCGGCGGTTCCCAAAACGACAGCTCGGAAATAGCGCTTGAATACGCTTTGAGACAACGCGAAATCCGTCCCAACAGAGAAGTAACCATCTACAATAATATACCTGATTCATTACGCCCCGGCGCTTTTCGCGCCGGAACCGGCAGTTACATTCAATTACTGGAACCCGAAGCCACTATAGTAGAATCTAAAGGTTACGGCCAGGCAGTATTTTCGGTCGGAGAAGCTGCCGGAAACATGATGGTAACCGCTTATGCCGCACTGCCCGGTTATATCGCAACAAATCCCGAAGTAATTCAGAAATTCACTAACGCAATTTACAAGGCTCAACTTTGGCTTTTTTGTCACAGTGCAACGGAAGCCGCCGCCGTAGTCGCACCGTCATTTGCAGACCTTGACCGTACCGTACTTCTAAAATCAATAGAACGCTACCTGAAACTTCAGATATGGAATGACAGCCCCCAAGTATACCAAAATGCTTATGTCAGATTCTGTACGGCCGCAAAAGAAGCAGGCGAAATAGAGACACCGGCCGCTTACGCAGACGTGGTAGAAAACTGCTTTGCCAATCAGGCGGTAAAAACTGTAAAATATACTCCCGAGGAAAAAAACAACTTCTTTAAAAAATATATAAATAGATTTTTATCAAAATAAATCTACTCATTCCCGGTGATATTCACCCAGGCGCTAATTATTTCAAGCAATTCCTCGCGCCCCAAGCCGGTTTCCGCTGAAAACAGAACCAACCGGTCCTGGTTTGAAACGGGCAGTGTTTTACGTATAGTCTCCACCGACTTTATCAGCCTGGAACGGGAAAGTTTATCCGCCTTGGTTCCCACTATTACGGTGGGAATACGGTAAAACTTCAACCAGTCATACATTTGCACATCTAGAACTGTGGGCGGGTGCCGGCTATCCACCAGGAGTACCATACCTTTCAGGTTGCTTCTTGATTTCAGGTAGCCCTCTACCATTTTACGCCAGCCTTCTCTTTCCCGGGCAGAAACTTTAGCATAACCATACCCCGGCAGGTCTACCAAATGGAAACAACCATTAACCAAGAAAAAATTGATCATACGGGTACGCCCGGGAGTTTTACTGGTTCGAGCCAGGCCTCTCCTGTTCAGAAGTTTATTTAAAAGAGAGGATTTCCCCACATTAGAACGCCCGGCCAGGGCAATTTCCGGTAATTTCCCGGCCGGGTAATCTTGTTTCTTAACTACACTTTTAATAAACTCAGAGCTGCTTATTTTCATGAAGGAATATAGGAACTCCCTTCGTTTATACCGGCGGACTGGTAGGCAGACGGCTGTGGAATCATCGGTGGCGTGGCTGTAATGCCTATTGATTGATAATCCTTACCAATCAATGCCGCTTCCAAAACCTGGTCCATATGGCCGACCAAAATAAAGTTTATCTTATCCCTAACCTTTCTGGGTATTTCTGCTATGTCTTTCTTGTTGTCTATGGGCAGAATCAAATTCTTAATACCGGCCCGGTGAGCAGCCAGTACTTTCTCCTTGATCCCCCCCACTGGAAGTATTCTCCCCCGCAAGGTTATTTCTCCGGTCATGGCCACATCATGGCGAACCTTTATACCGGTCACCACGGAAGCCAAAGCACTGGCCATAGTTATACCGGCTGAAGGACCATCCTTGGGAATAGCCCCCTCGGGAATGTGGATGTGGATATTCTGCTGGTCAAAAAAAGATTCATCCAGGCCAAACTCCGCGGATTTACCTCTAATATAGCTGTAACCGGCCTGAGCGGACTCTTTCATTACATCTCCCAATTTACCGGTCAGGGTCAACTTACCGTCTCCTTTATAGACCGTAACTTCAATCGCCATAGTGTCACCACCGACTTCAGTCCAGGCCAGACCGGTCGCCACTCCTACCTGGTCATCCCGCTCGGCCACGCCGTAGCGAAATTGAGTGGGCCCCAGAAACTGATTCAAGTTTTGAATGGTTACATGGATCTTTTGGGACTTATAAGTGACCACCTGCCGGGCAGTTTTACGACAAATTTTTGCAATCTGTCTTTCCAAATTACGCACACCGGACTCCCTGGTATATTGCCGGATAATTTTCCGGATCGCGTTTTCTGATATCTTCAAAGTAGACTTTTGCAACCCGTTTTCCTTTATCTGTTTCGGAATCAAATAACGAATTGCAATCTGTAATTTTTCTTCTTCAGTATAACCGGAAAGGTAAATTACTTCCATCCGGTCCAGCAACGGACGGGGAATATTATGCTGCACATTCGCAGTGGTGATGAACATCACGTTGGACAAATCAAAGGGCGCTTCAATATAATGGTCACTGAAACTGTTGTTCTGCTCGGGATCCAGCACTTCCAAAAGCGCCGATGACGGGTCGCCACGGAAATCCATATTCATTTTATCGACTTCATCCAATAAAAAAACAGGGTTCTTAGAGCCGGCCTGGCGCATTCCTTGAATTATCCTGCCCGGCATGGCCCCGACATAAGTACGGCGGTGACCCCTAATCTCAGCCTCATCACGCACTCCGCCCAGAGATATACGGATGAACTTGCGCTCCAACGCCCTGGCAATTGACTTGCCCAGGGAGGTTTTCCCCACCCCCGGCGGTCCCACAAAACATATGATCGGCCCTTTCATTTTTTTAGCCAGTTTGCGTATTGCCAGATATTCCAAAATTCGCTCCTTAACGTTTTTAAGCCCGTAGTGGTCTTCTTCCAAAATTACTTCTGCTGTTTTCATATCCAGCCGGTCCCGGGTGCCCTTGCTCCACGGCAATGATAACAGCCAATCCAGATAATTGCGCACCACTGTAGCTTCGGCAGCCATGGGAGGCATCTTTTCCAGGCGCTCTACTTCTTTGATTGCCTTTTCTTCCACCTCTTTGGGCAACTTGGACTCGGCGATCTTCTCCCGAAATTCTTCGCCCTCGGCCATACGTTCGTCTTTTTCACCCAGTTCCCGCTGGATGGCTTTTATTTGTTCCCGCAAATAATATTCCTTCTGGGTTTTTTCCATCTGTTTCCGTACGCGAACATTAATTTTTCTTTCCAACTCAACTATTTCCAATTCTTTAGCCACAATAGCACATAATTTTTCCAACCGCGGGACAATAGATACCGCTTCAAGAACACTCTGTTTATCCTCGATACGCAGTGTCAGGTGAGAGGCGATGATATCCGCCAACCGGCCGGGCTCTTCCAGGTTCACCACCGAAACCACGGTTTCCGGGGGAATCCGTTTGGATAGTTTGACATACTGCTCAAACTGATAAACCAGGCTGCGCATCAGTGCTTCGATCTCGCTGTTTTTACGGAAAACTTCAGAATACTGCTCCACTTCCACCTGAAAATAGGGCTCTATTGATATAAAACGACTGGCCCTGGCCCTGGCAATACCCTCTACCAAAACCCTGATGGTACCCCCAGGGAGCTTTAAAAGCTGTTTAACCTCAGCTATGGTTCCAATCTGATAAATATCGTTTTCAGAAGGAGCATCGTTCTGGGCTTCCTTTTGGGTAGCAAGAAATATTATCCGGTCCTGGATCATAGCTTCTTCAATGGCCTGAACCGACTTTTCACGCCCCACGTCCAGGTGTATCACCATATAAGGGAAGACCAGAATACCTCTTAAAGGCAGTAGCGGTAAAACCCTTGATTTCGACTTCAAAACTGCACCCCCTTTTAAGTATCGACACAATTTCATTGTCATATCCTGGGACATAATTCAACTACTATTTTATCATAAAAAGCAAAAACACCGCCATAGCAATAATTACAAGGAATATAATAAACCCGGCGTTTGCCGGGTTATTCATAATATACAAGTAATATATGCCTTTTTTTTATTAATTCCTTAGATATGCCATTCTTAACTATGGCTACAATGAATGTTGCCCTCCAATTATTGTTGATGCGGTCAACACATCCAGGTGCGCCGCTTTAACCGGTTCTTTCTTTTTATCAACCGGCGGGGTACTGATTAATGCGATCCGAATTATTTCTTCAAGACGTTCAACCGGTATAATTTCAACTCCACTAATTTTTTTAAAAATTTCCTGGTAATTTTCTAACGGTATCAATATCTTCAAAGCTCCGGCCTGACGAGCGGCTTCCACTTTGGCGACAATACCACCCACAGGTTTAACTAATCCCCGGATGGATATTTCCCCGGTCATGGCCACCAGATTGTCAACAGGCAATCCCGTAATGGCAGAATAAATCGCCGTGGCAATAGTCACTCCGGCTGAAGGGCCATCGGTTGGTGTCCCGCCGGGAAAATTAACGTGGATATCGTAATCCCAGGGATCTATTTCCATGGTTTTCCGCAAAACGGTCAGGACATTTTCCACCGAGCTTTTCGCCATACTTTTACGCCTCAAAGTTCTTCCTCCACCACCGAGCTCCTCTTCTTCAACCATTCCCGTAACCGTTATCCGGCCCTGCCTGCGAACTGTTGGAATGGCGTTGGCTTCTACTTCAAGCAGTGCCCCGGTATTAGGACCGTATACCGCAAGGCCGTTGACCAGCCCTACTTGGGGGCGTGAGGGAACTTTTTTTTCCGGTCTGGGGGGATACTGGCCATTGTTAATAATCCATTCTATATCAGCAGTACAGATTTTTTTCTTACCTTCCGTGATGGCAATACCTCCGGCAATTTGGATGATATTAACCGCCTCGCGCCCGTTTTTGGCGTATTTTTTGATCACTTCCAGCACACCGTCTTCGAATGGCATACCCACCTTGCCGGCAGCGTTTAAAGCAATTTTTTCAATTTCACCGGGCAGCAATTGGTGAAAAAATATTTCCAGGCTGCGTGAACGTAATGCCGGTGGCAGGTGCTCCGGCTCCCTGGTAGTTGCACCTACCAGACGAAAATCAGCCGGCAGGCCGTTTTGGAAAATATCGTGGATATGAAACGGTATATTGGTATCCTCGGAATTATAATAAGCACTTTCCAGAAACACCCTGCGGTCTTCCATTACCTTTAAAAGTTTGTTAATCTGAATTGGATGCAGTTCTCCTATTTCATCAATAAACAACATGCCTCCGTGCGCCTTGGTAACCGCCCCGGGCTTAGGCTGGGGAATGCCGGCCATACCCATCGCTCCCGCACCCTGATAAATAGGGTCGTGTACGGAACCGATCAGCGGGTCGGCAATCCCCCGTTCATCGAAACGGGCAGTAGTGGCATCTACTTCAACAAACCCGGCATTTTCTGTGAAAGGTGAATCTTTATTCTTTTTTGCCTCCTCCAGCACCAGCCTTGCCGCCGCTGTTTTACCAACCCCGGGTGGACCGTAAACAATCACGTGTTGCGGGTTAGGACCGCATAAGGCCGCTCTCAGGGCTTTCAGCCCTTCAACCTGTCCAATGATTTCATCAAGCTTAACCGGACGTGTTTTTTCTGAAAGCGGTTCTGTCAAAGAAACGGCACGCATTCTTTGAAGTTTTTCCATCTCTTTTCTGGAATCCTTTTCTACTGCCGTCTTGTTACCCTGCTGGGTTTTAAGCAGGTTCCAAAAATATAATCCGATAACAACCGCAAAAAATACCTGAATAAAGGTCAACAGACCGGCAAAACCGAAAAATGATTCTCCCACGTTATACCTCCTCAATCGGGTTCTTATGCTTATTATTGCTAAGTTTTTCAATTTCTAATCCTTTTTTGTTGATTAAAGGGGAATATACTGATACTGGACTTTAGGTCAATATATTTATTGACCTAAAGTCGCTTACTATTTTTTAAAAAAATATATATAATTTAGTTGGTCGATAAATTTATTGATAATTTAAAATATTTAAAAAGAGGAGGTGGTTTTTAAGAAAAAGGTTCTTAAACCTAATAAATTGTCGTTTGTAATTAGGTAAGCACTTATTTAAACTAATTTAATAGGGGGGATTTAATATGGCAGGCGCAAAAATCGGCAATCCTGCGGTAGTAGGATTGGCAGGGTTCGGCGGAACTACTTTGCTCCTTAATATTCATAACATTGGTTTATGCGAAGTAGGTCCCGTTGTCTGGATGGGTTTGATTTTCGGCGGTGCCATGCAAATGATTGCAGGTTTCCAGGAACAAAAAACCGGAAATAACTTCGGTTATTCCGCTTTTTGTTCCTACGGCGCTTTCTGGATCTCATTGGCACTAATCTGGATAGGGCAGCACTACGGAATATTTCCCTGCGGCGGAATCGAAGTTGGTTACTTCTTAGTGACCTGGACCATTTACACTTTTATTATGTGGATTGGCTCCTGGAGAACCAACGGTATGCTGGCTCTCACCTTCACTTTACTTTTGCTGGGCTTTATTTTCCTCGATTTGGCGCACTTTACCGCAGCAGCCGATATGTGGACCAAGGTTGCCGGTTACGACCTGATTCTTTGCGCTCTCTGCGCCTGGTATGTCATGGCTCACATTATTTTTAATGATGAATACGGACGTGACGTTCTGCCGGTGGGTAAGCCGTGGGCAAAAGGCAGCAACTAAATTAGCACCTTCTATTACTAAAAAAAACCTGGTCGATTTAAATCGACCAGGTTTTTTAGTTCTTTTGTTTATGCCGTCTCTTCTTTTTTCTTCTTACGGTCCAGGTAAATAACCCGCGCCGGTTCCTTCTTTAAGATGGTTTCCCCGGTAATAATACACTTGGCAATATCTTCCCGGGACGGAACATCATACATTACATCCAGCATCACTTCTTCCAGAATAGCCCTCAATCCCCTGGCACCGGTATTACGCTTCATGGCCTCCTCCGCCACTGCTTGCAAAGCCTCATAAGAAAACTCCAGGTTTGCCCCGTCCAGTTCAAATAACTTTTCGTACTGCTTAATCTGGGCATTTCTGGGTTCGGTAAGAATACGTATCAGTGCCTCATCATCCAGAGCATCCAGGGTTACAATAATTGGTAACCGGCCTACAAACTCGGGAATCAACCCGTATTTCAGCAGGTCTTCCGGTAAAATACGGCTGAGTACTTCTCCTATGTTTTGCTCATTTCTCACTTTAATTTCGGCACCGAATCCCATGGTTTTTTTACCGATGCGGTTTTGAATGATCTTTTCCACCCCGTCGAAAGCACCGCCACAAATAAATAGGACATTGGTCGTATCAAGTTGAATAAACTCCTGGTGGGGGTGCTTGCGTCCACCTTGCGGCGGCACACTGGCAACAGTGCCTTCCAATATTTTCAATAATGCCTGCTGGACGCCTTCACCGGATACATCCCTGGTAATGGACGGATTCTCAGATTTACGTGCGATCTTGTCAATTTCATCAATATAAACGATGCCCTTTTCAGCCTTTTCAACATCGTAATCCGCAGCCTGGATTAGTTTCAACAATATATTTTCGACATCTTCACCGACATAACCCGCCTCGGTGAGCGACGTAGCATCGGCAATGGCAAAAGGTACATTTAAAAGCCGGGCCAAGGTTTGGGCCAACAAGGTTTTACCGCTGCCTGTCGGACCCAGCATGACAATGTTGCTTTTTTGCAATTCCACGTCATCAATTTTGCCGCCCAGGTTAATTCTTTTATAATGGTTGTAAACAGCAACCGCAAGAGATTTCTTGGCACTTTCCTGACCGATGACATACTGATCCAAAATGCCTTTAATCTCTTTCGGCTTTGGAATATCACCTAGTTCCAGGCCGAAATCTTCGTTTAGTTCTTCCTCGATAATTTCATTGCAAAGTTCGATGCATTCATCGCAAATATAAACACCGGGACCGGCAACCAGTTTTTTTACCTGGTCCTGCAGCTTCCCGCAAAATGAACACTTTAATTGCCCTTTGTCTCCAAACATATTTTCACCTCTTTTACCTTTGCTTCCTGGCATCGAACACCTCATCAATGATACCGTATTCTTTTGCCTGTTGCGCTGACATAAAGAAGTCTCTTTCAACATCCCGGGCAACTTTTTCCTCAGGTTGTCCGGTATGCCTGGCAAGGATTTGGTTTAAAATTTCTTTCGTCCGCAAAATTTCTCGCGCGTGAATATCTATATCTGTTGCCTGGCCCTGAACCCCGCCCAGGGGCTGGTGGACCATAATCCTTCCGTAGGGTAGGGAGTACCGTTTTCCTTTTGTCCCGGCAGCCAGCAGTAATGAAGCCATACTGGCGGCCTGCCCCAGGCAAATGGTTGAAACCGGCGGACGAACGTACTGCATGGTATCATAAATTGCCATTCCGGCAGTAACCACACCTCCGGGAGAATTAATATAAATATGGATATCCTTTTCCGGGTCTTCAGCTTCTAAAAAAAGAAACTGGGCGATCACCAAGTTAGCTACATTGTCGTCAACCGGACCGCCGATAAAAATAATCCGGTCCTTTAAGAGTCTTGAGTATATATCATAAGCCCGCTCACCGCGGTTGGTCTGCTCCACTACAATTGGTACCAGATTCAAATTCACTGCGCCTCCTAAATAATTTTAACGGAAACATTTCTTATCCGCTACTTTAAATTATAACTATTCTGTATCCTGCTTTTTGGTGTCCTCCACAACCTTGGCACTGTTAACCAAGAACTCTACCGTTTTCTCCTTTAATATTCCATCCTCAATCATGCTCATCTTACCTTGCTCTTCCAGCATGGCACGAATATCCGCTTCGGCCTGTCGGTATTGTGCCGCAATCTTTTCTGTTTCTTTTTGCACCTCTTCGTCAGACACCTTGATTTCCTCAAGCTTGGCAATAGCATTTAACACCAAATCTGTTTTCAAACTCAACTCGGCATCTGGACGCATATCAGACTTCAATTTATCCGGAGATATTTTGGAGTATTCCAGATAATCACTTAAATTTATTCCCTGGCTTACAAGACGTAATTCCAGGTTTCTAAACATTTCTGCCAGTTTGTTTTCAATCATGATTTCAGGGAGCTCTATCTCAGCGTTTTGAACTGCATTTTCAACGGCTTTATTCCGAAACAGCATCTCAGAATTATTTTCAGCAGCTTGTTTTAATTTATTCGAAATATCATTTCTTAATTCCTCCAGAGTATCAAATTCACTCACATCCTTAGCAAATTCATTGTCGATAGCCGGCAGCTTTTTCCGTTTGATTTCCTTTACAGTAACAGTAAATACAGCATCCTTTCCGGCTAGTTCTTCTGCCTGATAATTATCCGGGAAAGTAACCTGAATATCCTTGGTTTCGCCGATGGACATACCGGTTATTTGCTCCTCAAATCCTGCAATAAAGGAACCGGAACCGATCTCAAGGTTATAATCTTTGGATTCCCCTCCTTTAAAAGGCTCCCCATTAATTTTCCCCAAAAAATCAATAACGGAGATATCACCATTTTCCACCTTGCCTTCTTCCAAAACCAACAATTCGGCATGTTTGTCCCGTAGCGCTTCCAGTTCTTTTTCTACATCTTCTTCAGTTATCGCAAAGGACGTTTTAACAACTTCCAATTCTTTGTACTGACCCAATTTAACCTCTGGTTTTACCTGCACCATTGCCTTCAATACAACCGGTTTGCCTTCCTCCGCTTGCACAACTTCAACATTCGGCTGTTCTATCGGCTCGATCCCGGTATCCTTAACCGCATCGACATAAGCCTCCGGTACCAGTCCATCCATAGCCTCTTCATAAAGCGCATCTCTACCAATATAGCGCTCGAATATGGGTCGTGGTGTCTTCCCTTTACGAAATCCAGGGACATTGAATTTTTTTACCAGCTTACGGTAGGCTTGCTCCATAGCCCTGGTGAATTTTTCAGCGTCCACCTCTATTTCAAGGAGAACGGTGTTCTTTTCTATCCTTTCCGCGTTAGCTTTCATATATGCTCCCCCTTATACAGTTTGATAATTGAACCTAAGTAAAATTATAATCATTGTTACATCTTTATCTAAATAGAAAAGCCCACGCTCTCCCATTTAATACGTTTAACGGTTGCATCCAAACACCGTTAACAACATTTTAACCAATTTCAATAAAAAATTCTACCTTCTACAGTTGATTTCTTAAAAATAATGAAAAATACCAAGGCTTGCAGCCTGCCCTGGCACTAAATCATATCTTACTACAAAATTATAATTACTTGAACCCATTTTAGCAATAAAAATTTTGTCATAGTGTTAAAATAACATCTAAAAGGCATTATTTTTTTCGTCAAAAATGTCACCTGCATATTTTAAACACTTCAACGATCCTTGGAATTTAACGGACGCGGGTGAAGATTTATCAGTTTCAAGCGAATTTGACCTCCTGGTATTGGGACTATTTAAGCTTTATGATTGGTTCTCTGGATGCCATCAGAAAGGGTGTGCTTTGTCTTACGACCTTGATTTTTATGAATGCATGATACTTCTCAGAATAAACACAACTACCTTTGCTTTCACCTTGACAACAATTTGATTATTTGTTAACATAGCTTTTGCGGACGATGTGTTTACTTGAAAAATCTGCTGTAATACGGTGGATGTAGCTCAGCTGGTTAGAGCACCAGATTGTGGCTCTGGGGGCCGTGGGTTCAAATCCCATCATCCACCCCATTAATACTGGGGCGTAGCCAAGCGGTAAGGCACCGGTCTTTGGAACCGGCATTCGTTGGTTCGAATCCAGCCGCCCCAGCCATTTTATTAAAACAGCTTTAAATTACGGGCCATTAGCTCAGTTGGCAGAGCACCTGACTTTTAATCAGGGTGTCCCAGGTTCGAATCCTGGATGGCTCACCAAAAAAGAATTGGAACTTATTAAGTTCCAATTCTTTTTTGGTGAGCCTGTTCTCCTACCACTTTAACATCTCCAAACAACAACATCTTAATTATCGCCGGTGAACAGGTGCCGGCCGGCCCAGGTAATATCCCTGACCGCAATCGATCTTTAAATCGGATAAAATTTTCAATACCTTCTCGTTTTCTACGAACTCGGCAATAGTCTCCTTTTTAAGGGCATGAGCCACACTGTTCATGGCCTGTACCAATACCAGGTGGGTGGAATCCAGATGCAGGTTACGGACATAAGAACCGTCAATTTTAAGATAATCGACCGGAAGATTATTAAGATAGGAAAAAGAAGAAAAACCAATACCAAAATCATCCAGAGCAAAACGGCAGCCCAACTTTTTAAGCCGGTAAATCCACCGTTCAGCCCTCGTAAGATCCTTGACCACGGCGGTTTCCGTTATTTCAAAACCTAACCGGGCAGGGTCTATTTGGCTTTCGTTTATTTTTTCTTCAATGAGTTCCAACAAAGTATCGTCTCCCAGACTCAATCCGGAAAGATTGACAAATATTTTAATACCGGGATGTTCACCCAGGGTCTTTATCGTAGCCTGCACCACCCAGCGGTCAATCCGGGGCATCAAACCAAAACGTTCCGCAACCGGTACAAAATCATCGGGAGTGATAAGCTCGCCGCTCTTGTCCTTAAGTCGAATCAAAGCTTCATGGTGAATCACTGAACCGTCTTTCACCTTTACCACCGGCTGTAAATAAAGTATAAAACCATCCTCTTTCAGTGCCTCTTTAATTAAACTGACTATCTGATTGGTTTCAGAAAACCTGGTGGCCATATCTTCGTCCGGTTTTACATAGGAAATCCGGTTCCGGCCACCTTCTTTAGAAGTATAAAGGGCGTTGTCAGCGTAAGAAAGAATTTTCTGGGCATCCAGGGTGCCGTTAATGGCGGCCAAACCGATACTGACGCTTATATTGAGACAGCACTTATGTTCTGCAAGTTGAAATTCGTTTCTGCCCACTGCCTGGCGGAGTTTTTCCGCTACAATATTAGCTTCCGCAAACGTAGTCCTCTCCAGCAATACGACAAATTCATCACCGCCGAGACGAGCCAGGAGGTCTCCCTCGCGCAGGTTGTTTTTAAAAACATGCCCGACATTAACCAATAATTCATCACCAATAGCGTGACCAAAGGTATCGTTAACTAATTTAAAATTATCCAAATCAATCAAAAGCAGGAAACCTTTTTCCCCTCTCTTGGCTTTAGCCACCGCCCGCTTCAGCGCTTCATTCAGAAAATAACGGTTGGGAATACTTGTAAGCACGTCGTGGGTAGCCAGGTACTGAAGCTGTTGTTCCATTTCTTTGCGTTTAGTTATATCACGTATAGATTCAATCGCACCCACAAAATTACCGTTACTGTCAAAAAGCGGCGAAGCTGTTGCCCACAGGAGCGCTCCCTTCCCCCCAAAAACAGATTGAACATAAAACTCAGCATACAGCATATTCCCTTTTTGTTCAATAAATTTACAATGCTTTTTAACTATTTCCGCATCAGAAAAAATAAGGTCGATTAAGACCGGTTTTTTCTCTCCGTAAAAAGCCTGGGCATAGACATACTCGCCTTTACCGATGACATCTTTTTTCGGCACTCCTGTCATTTCTTCAATCGCCTTATTCCAGGCAATTACCTTTTTATTACTGTCAACAACGAAGGTGGCATCCGGTAAGAATTCAATGATATCAAGCAGCTGCCGGTGAGCAGCATGTAATTTTTCCTCAGCTATTCTGCGCTCGGTAATATCTTCACCGATGCGGGCCATTCCAACGATGCTACCATCAATACCCCGCAGGTAAGTGTTGTTCCACGAAATCAGGAGATGCCCCCCGCTTTTAGTCATAATTTCGCTCGTGCTGTAAATATCAAGGGTGCCTTCCCTTACTTCTTTCACGGCTTCTTTGGCCGTTTCCCGTTGGTCCGGGGGCACAAAGATGTCAAACCAGTTCAGTCCGATGACTTCTTCCCGTTTCCAACCGGTGATTTTTAGCAAAAAGTCATTGCAGAAAGTGATGCCGCCCATAGTATCCATAATCACAGAAGCAAGATGTACACTTTCCAGCATTTCACGAAAACGGCGCTCAGACACCTGCAGCATTTCGTTGGTTTTTTGCAGGTTGTAATATTGATTTTTTAAAACTTCGCGCATTTTTTCAAAGGTCTTGGCCAGACGCCCTATTTCATCATTTTTTCCAATAGTAATTTTAGTATCCAAGTCGCCGTTGGCCAACCGGTTGGCTGCTTGAACCAGGCCTTCAATCGGATAAGTAAAGGAATTGGTAAGTAACCAGATAACTAATGTGATTGCCAATAAAACAATGCAAAAAATTTGGATGACCTTAAAATTGGCTTCCATGACCATTCTGTCGACAAACTGCTTGTTGGCTCCGACGTACCACATACCGATAATCCGGCCGGTCTCGTCTCTTATCGGCTTGTAGGCCGTCATATACTTAACACCGACTACCTCCGCCTCACCGAAAAATTCGCCGCCTTGTTCAAGTACAACTCGTCCGACCTCATCTGAAACTTTAGTTCCCACGGCGCGACTGCCGTTTCTGATTACATTGGTAGCCACCCTGGTATTGCCCTGGAAAATGGTGCAGGTATCTCCTGTCAGGTGCCCCACTTTGTCCACAATGGTATTATCATTGTTAATCAAGTGTTCACCCTTATACAGTTTATCCTCCCGGATTGACCACGAACCAGGATAACGGCTTTCCAATAAAGCCTCTCCAAGCCGCAGGTCACCCTTCGCCTTCTCTAAAGCAGCCAGATTGGCTTCAATGCGGATTACCCTGGTCGTCCATATTACCGTAGCCACAAGACCGATAATAACCACCATGGTTAAAAAAAATAGCAACTTCCAGCGAATAGATTGAAATTTAAAATACTGTCTGAACGGAAACATTTCTTTCATTAATATATCCTCCGCCAGGCATAAAACTGTCTATATTTTTACCTGCTTGATTTATCGACAATTTATATGTTTTTCATTATACTATAAAATATATTTACTATAATAATTCAAATTTTAAACATATCTTCTGTCGTTGTTTTCATTTTTTTCTACCAAAAGTACACGATTCTTGACCCCATAATGTTTCTGTGCTACTATTGGGTTTACAATATTTGATTAAAATCTTAACCATTAAATACAAAATGCGGGCGTGGCGGAACGGCAGACGCGCTGGACTTAGGATCCAGTGGGGTTACACCCGTGGAGGTTCAAGTCCTCTCGCCCGCACCAGGAAAAATCAAGCCCTCCGAGATTTTCAGAGGACTTTTTTTCTGCAAGTAATTTTAATGGGCACATAGATGTAATAAACAAGAGACGGGTTGTACGCAATCAAAATGAAATCGTGAAAATCCAAGCGATATTGGAAGTTTAGCTTGGTTTATTTAATTTCATCGCGGAGGGCTCTCAACAAGGTATGGCACATGAGAAACATTATTAATGTAAACGGCAAGGCTGCTGCTATGGCCATCTGTTGCAGGGCCACCAGCCCTCCTGAAACTAGCAGTACCGCTGCCAAAGAAGATTGTGTCAACCCCCAAATTATCTTCTTATTTGCAGGGGGATTTAAATTTCCATTAGAAGTCATCATACCCAGTACAAAAGTAGCCGAATCCGCTGACGTTATAATAAAGATGAATAACAAAACAACCGCAACTATGGAAAGTACATTTCCCAAAGGAAAACTGGCAAACATATAAAAAAGTACAGTGGAAACATCATTGACAGCAATATGGGCAATGTTTACTCCTTGTTCCAACTCTAAATGCAGAGCTGTACCCCCAAAAACGCTAAACCAAAAGAAGGTTAAAAGGGATGGTACTAATAGTGTTCCTAAAATAAATTCTTTTATAGTTCGCCCCCTGGAAATGCGTGCCACAAAAAGACCCACAAAGGGCGACCACGATATCCACCAAGCCCAGTAAAACATGGTCCAAGACTTAGTCCAGTCGTAACCTTGAAAAGGATATGTCTGCAGACCCATCTCCAATAAACCGCTAACATATTCCCCCAAAGAACTAATAAAAACATTGATAATGTAAGCCGTAGGACCAATCATGAGCATAAAAAGCAATAGGATAAATGCAAGCAGCATATTTAACTTGCTTAGAGTCTGGATACCTTTAGTCACTCCAATTAAACTAGAAAATAAAAAAAACACCGTAACTACTGCAATTATTAAAATAATTATTTCGATGGAATTTGTTAAGCCATAGAGGAAATTTAGCCCGGCGCCAATTTGCATGGCCCCTAGTCCCAAAGATGTTGCAACACCAAAAATCGTAGCCAGAACAGCTAACGTATTGATAATATGCCCGGGCGTTTGATATATCCTCTTCCCTAGAATGGGATAAAAACAAGAACTTATTACGGGAGGCATTTTTCTTCTATAGCTAAAATAGGCTAAAGAGAGACTCATAATAATATAAACAGCCCAAGGTTGCAACCCCCAGTGAAAAAAACTATAACGCATGGCAAAGGCAGCCGCATCTCCCGAAGCCTCGGCTATATGCGCGGGTGGATGAAGGTAATGGGAAAGAGGCTCCGCCACACCCCAAAAAACAAGCCCAATACCCATGCCTGCAGCAAAAAGCATACTAAACCAACCAAAATAACTATATTGGGGCTTTTCATGATCTTCCCCAAGTTTCAAGTTGCCATAACGTCCAAAAGCTAAATAAATACAGAATATAAAAAATACAAAAATGGCCAAGTGATAAATCCAGCCAAAATTATCGATAATCGAAGCATGCAGCGTATTAGAAACATTGTCTAAAAGTTCTGCATTTAAGATGCCTAATAGCACAAAAAAAAGAACAATAATCAAGGAAAAGATAAAAACAACATTATTTTTCATAAATAATCGCTCCCCAATACCTTTCTAAAATTATCCTATTAGGGGATAAGTAAAACAGATGTTTCTAATGAATTAGCAACCCTTTCAGCGGTAGAACCAATTAATTTCTTTAAAATTGTTTTATTACCCCTGCCCATTACCAGCAAATCAGCATTAAATTTCTCCATACCGGAACGAATTTCACCAGCAGGACTTCCTAACCCGGTAAAAGTAAATATCTCCCGCCAATATGGTTCTAAATCTCTTTTTAAATCCTTAAATTTTTCCTTTATATAATCTATTCGCTTGTTTTCGGAACCAGGATCAGCAGCTCTTGTTCCCACATGAAGTATAACCAGCTTGGATGCAACCTGACCAAGAAACTCTATATAAGGCACCGCTCTTGTTGCTGCCACCTTAAAATCGGTAGCATAGACCACAGTCTGCCAATAGGTTGTTTTGTCTGAATAGTTCTTGTAAATTAAGGTAGGAGTATCAGTCATGCGTATCACATCACTTGCAGTACTCCCCAAGAATGTTCTGGTCATGATACTTTTATTTTGAGCAGGAATAAAAATCAGGTTGTAATCATGGTCTTTGGCTGTATAGACGATCATAGAAGCAGCATGACCCTCTACCATTCGGGCTGAAGCATCATAACCCGTTTTTTGTTTTATAATTTCAACCGCATTTTGCAGAACATCCTGAAAGGTATCAGTGTTAATCAAACCGCTAGAAACTACATGCATAAAATCAAACTTTTGAATATTAAGTTTTTTTAGAAATATTGCACCTTCCACAATCTGTTTAAAATCGAGCGTTAAAGTTAGCGGGAAAAGCACCTTTTTGAACAAACTCCTTCTCACTTTCCTTTCTTTGTTCAAATCATTCAAATATTCTAATGTTTTTCTCTAAACTGCAACCAATCTCCTTCAATAAACAGCACTTCGTACTTAAATTTTTAAAACACATTCATATTTCCTTAAACATTATCAATTTCTGGACTTGGGATTCAGTGGGGCCGCACCCGTGGATGAGTTTCAAGTCCCCTCGCCCGCACCAAGAAAAAAGACTTCCTATAACGAAGTCTTATCCCTAGTCTTTATTGAAAATCAGGTACAAAATCCCCAAAAGAACCGGTTGGTGAACCAAATAAATTAAAAGTGCCCGTTGTCCCAACCAAACTATCAAATTATTACTCAAATCAAATTTGAAAAGACTTTGTTTTTTTTGATATTCTAGCTTAAACAGCGCCATTCCGTACAAAAACAATCCAAACCAAGGAACCAGAGGGTAATAGTCCGCAGAACTGAAATCTTTTTTAAAAAGTCCCAACGGTACAAGAAAATTGTTCGGCATGTCAATACCGGACACATACGGTCCCGCAATAATGAATAAGGTCCCCAGGGCTAGCAGTTTCCATGCTGCCAGATTTCTAAATATACAATATGCCAAGATGCTGACGCCCAAAAAATGAAGGATGCCGAAGACAATGTTGGAATCTGGAGCTGCTATAAAAGTAATTAGCGTAATCATCAGGCCCAGTCCTATTAGAACCAGGCCTCTTTTTAAATTATTCCTGCTAAGGCAGCAACTCAAACCTGCAATGGTAATGAATAAAGATGCGGCAACCTTCCCGGTATAGTAAACTATTCCTTCTTGGTAAACTACCGGTAACTTGAAAAAAACATTTAAATCATAAATCAGATGGAAAAATACCATTAACAAAATGGCTATTCCCCGCAAAAAATCAATTTCCCAAATACGAATATATTTTTTCATTATATCTTATTATTCCAATTTCGCCAATGATTCCTTTATTTTTTTATAAGTCTCCTCCAAAGACTCGGATATTACCTTGGTCTCTCCGAGCACCGGCATAAAATTGGTGTCTCCGTTCCACCTGGGAACTATATGAATATGAAAATGACCGGGCACTCCCGCCCCGGCAACCCTTCCCAGGTTAGCCCCTACGTTAAACCCCTCCGGTTTAAAAACACGCAGAACTTTAATCATTTTTTGGGTCATTTTAAACAACTCGGTCATTTCATCTTCATTAATTTCCTCTATTTTCCCCACATGTCTCTTGGGAGCGATTAAAAGATGCCCGTTGTTATAGGGGTACAGATTCATCATTACAAAAGTCAATTCCCCCCGCAGGAGAACCAGATTCCGTTCATCCTGTTCGGACTCCAATTTTTCACAAAATATACATCTGTCACTGTGGTCCCCGCCGATATAAACCGCCCGCCAAGGCGCCCATATTTGCTCCACCCTTCTTCCTCCTTATAAGTAAATATACAATAATTGATATTTTTCGCCGAACAAAGACAAAGTCCTTTAAAACTAATTTCTTATAATTATCAGGTCATAAATAAGCACCTGTATAATAAAGCATAATCTTTTCATTAAAATAGCAAGGTATAAAAAATATACTATATTTTGATAAAAAAAATTAAAATCATTGATACTATTATGTAAATTCATGTATAATAATGCTCAAGAATATCATGGCTAAAATATCCATTAAATCCACATTTTTAATCATCATTCTTCTTAATTTTATCCGGGAAGTAAAAATTTTATTAGAAAGGAGGTTTAAAGATATTTCCGTTGTTTATCATGCAGGGTGATAAGTAGAGGGGGTACAAACTTTATGACAATACGCCTAAAACTGGCTTTGGTTACTTCAATTATTTTGATTTTAGTGATCGGCACGGTTGGTTTTTTATCAGTTAAATCCATGCAAGACCGACTGATTGAATCTGTCCAAATAAAACTGGAGTCGGACCTCGCCATGGGTAAAAATCTTATTGACAGCAAGTATCCGGGACCCTGGTCGATTAAAGACGGAGAAATGTATAAAGGCTCCGTGAAACTAAACAATAATTTTGAAGCTGTAGACTTAATTGGCAGCCTTACTCAGGATACAGTAACTATTTTTCAAGGAGATAAGCGTATAACCACCAATGTTAAAAGTGAAGACGGCACCCGTGCCGTGGGCACCAAGGTTTCCCAGGAAGTTGCCCAGGCTACGCTCCAAGAAGGAAAAACCTACATTGGCAAGGCTTTAGTGGTAGGAAGGTGGAACCAAACCGCCTATGAACCGATTAAAAATGAAGCGGGAAAAATTATCGGCATGTTTTACGTTGGTGTCCCGAATGATCTTTATGACCAGGCGATTAATAAATTTGCCTATAATACCATTGCAGTGGCAGCAATCGGCATCATTTTGGGCATAATAATTTGTTTGATTGTGCTGCAACAAATTTTCGGTAAACCTTTCACCAGATTTATAAATTTTTCAGAAGTTATTTCTCAAGGAGACCTGACTAAAGAAGTTGAATATAAAACTAAAGATGAACTCGGCACACTGGCCCGTTCATTTAATAATATGGTAAACAACTTGAAAGAATTAATTAAACACGTTTCTCTCACCAGCACCCGCGTGACAGATACAGCCAAAGTATTAACCACCCAGGCAGACCAAACAACTTCCGCAGCTTCCGAAAATGCCTCTACTGTAAATGAAATTTCCGCCACCGTAGACGAAGTAGTCAACAATATTAAGGAAGTATCTCACCAGGCAGACGAAGCCAATAAACAGGCTGGACAAGGTCAACAAAACATTGAAACCGTGGTTAATACTATGAGAGAAATTGAAACTTCGGTAGAACAAGTATCTTTATCTGTGAACTCATTAAACCAGGCGATAGAAAAAATAGGTCATTTCGTTGATACCATCAACGGTATCGCCGATCAAACCAACCTGCTGGCATTAAACGCAGCTATCGAGGCAGCCAGGGCTGGAGATGCGGGTAGAGGATTTGCAGTTGTAGCCGAAGAAGTACGCAAACTGGCTGAAAACTCCGCCCTGTCGGCAAAAGAAATAGGCCACATAATCAATGAAGTTCAGCAGCAATCGGCCCAGGCGGTAAACGACATGGAAAGCGGAAGAGATAAAGTATCCCAGGGCGACCGGGTAGTACAGGAGGTTAGCCAATCTTTACATGCAATTATTGAACTGGTCCAAAACTTAAACCAAAAAGCCCAGGATGTTGCCGCTGCTGCCGGACAGGTAGCCGAAGGAGTACACAATGTTGCCGCTACCACCGAAGAACAAACCGCAGCCATGGAGGAGGTATCCGCTTCAGCGTCCGAACTCAATGAAACTGCCGCCGAAATGGAAAAGGTACTGACCAAGTTCAAGATTTAAAAATTTCGCAAACAATAACTTCCATCTAAAAGCAAAACTAATTAAAGCGCCTTTCTTTTTAAAAGTAAAGGCGCTTTAGTAAACTTGTCTTACAAACCGAAATTCAAAACATTTATCCGGAAGTCAGAAGATATTTTTTTATACCTTTTTTATCGATTTCTAATAGTGCCCCTTGCAAAACCCCTTGTTCATAAGCACTGCCGGGATTGACACCCATCGTTTTCTTTAAACGCTGCGTCCCCCGTGCTTCGTGAATATGGCCGAACAGGCCCAGCAGCGGTTGATAACGGTAAACAAACTCTCTTACAGCGGTACTTCCAACCGGGACCAGCGATTGGCCGGCGAATTTGGGACGAAGATTCTCATCAAGTTCAGGAGCATCGTCCAAACCCGTTCCGTAAGGCGGGCAATGAAAATTACAAATTACCCGCCTGAAGTCTTTAACCATGGGGACCATCTTTTCCAGTCGTTCCATTAATTTTTCCTCAGGCTCCTCTCGAAAGGTATCCCAGGGTGTAGGATTAGTCCAACCGGTATTGAGCAGCTGACAACCGTCATCCAAATCAAAAACTTGTCCTTCGACCGATATTACGTATTCCGACCGGTTCAGCACCTCATCGATTTCAAACATATCATCATTACCAGGACATACAAAAGTCTTAATACCGGTACCCTTAAGTTTGCTTTCAGCAAATTCGAGCCATGCTTCAACGCGTTGCAGAGCTTTCTCCGTAAATAAAGCATCCCGTTCGCGGGGCCGTTCCTTATAATACTCAATTTCTTCCGGAGTAATACGCACCGGGTAGTACCCTTTGTCAGAAATCATTTTTTCCGCCTGGCATGTTTCCTCTTCACTATACAGTAAATGTTCGCTTTCCATAAAAGTAAAACGATAATTGTGACCTTCTTTAATAAACGGGATTATCGCCTTGCCGGTCATATCTCCTCCAAGGATCAAAACCTCGACACCGTAATACTTCCCGGCATTAACAAATTTTTTCCAGCAAACATCGGAACCGTGAACATCAGTAGCAAAAAATATGTTCATAATATCCTTTAATCATCCTTTAATCTAGTAATAAATTTATTCGGCAGGTATTTCTCCGTAAATCTTGTCAAGGTCAATACCTTGCTTCTTACGGTATATTTTGGCCCCAATATAAACAACCAGTGAAATGAGGTATAAAACTCCCATATAAATATATGATTTTATATTGGCTAATCCGTAAACCGGGTCAGTAAGCCAGGCTTTAAACACGCAGACCATAAAGAGCAGGAAGATCACCCCGCAAACCGTAACCAGCGGAATCCCCAACACCTTATACTTAGCCACGGGAGATGCTTGGTACATTTTCGGGTGCTTATAAGGTAAAATAACGGCAGCAATGGTTGTACCCACGTAGGTCACGGAAATAACCAGGGTAGTAGCTAAAGTCCATTCCACAAAGGATGCGGAATACGCGTAAATAGCACTAATAATCAAAGATGGTACCGTCATCACAATCAGGGCGTTGATCGGACTCCTGGTCCTGGGAGCAACCCTGGAAATCCACTCGGGCAACAAACGGTCAAATGCCGCCGCAAAAATTACCCGGGTTGATGAAAGGAACACCGTAGCGCACCAGCCGAAAAACCATGTGCTCATACCCACAATTAAAATCAACTGCAACAACGCGCTGTCGGTAAGAAATCCTGCCAACAGGGCGGGATAAGGAAAGATCGGCAGCGGCGAACTCCCGTCATAAAAAGCATAATTGGCGGCATGATACCATTCCCACCCGACGGTCTTGTTCAGTACGGCAAAAAAGATTATTGCCAAAATCGATACCACAACCAGGGCACTAACCATACCTGCCAGGTTACGGCGAAACTCTCCTGCCCCTCTGATTTCACCGTACAAGGTGGAACCCCAGTTAGCCCACATATTCCAGAACAAAAGCATGGGAATCAGGGCAAGACTGGGAATAATGGCCATATTTGACCAAGCCACCGGTTCGTACCCAGCTTCTTTGGTTTGAGTTAAAATTTGCTGGTAGGCATTGGCGGATTCGCTACCAAAAAGGGTGGAAACGTAGTGGTTAAAACCGGCTGCAAATTGAGCATTGGTATTAACCAACAACAACGCCAGCATACCGATAAAAGCAGCCACCGCGATAAAAAAGCAAGTCTTCTGAAGCCGGGCATACCATTTCATTCCCAGGCTGATGTAAATAAACGCCAACACAATAACTACAAATGAGCTGAAGAAAGTGCCCGCCTGGGTATTCAACCAAAGTGCCGCATCAATCAGCCCTTTACTTCCGGTCAGGTCACTGAGTACGGCTAAAAAGGGCTGAAAAACATTCCAGGAAAGCATGGTCCCGTACAAAGGAACCCAGTGCCAAAGGATCACCACCCACCCGGTAAACGCCACCACAAAACCAAAGCTGCTGTTTAAAATCCGGCTTTGCCATATGTAGTCGCCGCCTGACCGGGGAATAACCGAAATCATGGCCGCATAAACCACAATCATAAAGATGAGGAAGACGGCGCTGATAATGATAGCAGGCACCATGTGCGCATCGGGTACCCAAACGGCAAAACTAAAGCTGTAAAACCCTAACGTTACCAAGTTAATGGAAAAAAACGCATAAATAAAAGCATCAAAAACCGACCACGAACGCACCAAACCAGTAGCTTGTCTTACAAATAAGTTGTCGTTACTAATAATCAATACCTCCTTTTGTTATTGACTTACCGCTGCACCTCTTCCGGAATTTCATACCAGGGCACTTTCTCCCCTACCATGGACCTTAATTTCCACTTTAAATTTTTAGGCGTTTTTTCCACTTTGCCGACCAAATACTGAAATCGCCTGTCGATGAGTTCTTTATCCTCATCCGGCAAGTTGATTTCTTTTAACTGTTCAACCAACCTGACCAAATTATTGGAAAATGTCTTGTACAATCCCCAGTCACCGGCACATAAATCAGCTACCTGTTTCCAATTGATACCTTCATCATCACCGGTTACTGCATTATTAAGTACAAAAACAAAAAGATCGCTGATATCTTTTTGATTCATTTCAATGATTTGAATTTTAGTCAAAAGCAATTCGGCCTTGGGCACGGTGTACCTGTCTGCCAGCAACCTTTCACCCAACGGGATATAATGACACATACGGAAATCACCTACAAATATATCCATTTGTCGCTGGTTCTCCAAGTCATAGTATAACTGTCTTTCATTACCGTTATATGTGTTAAAAGATTTATTGGGTTCATAACCCATCTGCACTAAATAACGCGAAAGCAATTCCCCGCTGTCCCTGTCCACTGCCAAATCGATGTCGGAATAACTTCTTTTAAATATTTCCGGCTCATTTTCCGTATGCAGTTTTACAGCCACACCGCCCAGCACCCTTAAAATTATGTTGTGCTTTTCCGCGTTCTCAATTAACCTTAAAGCTTCTTCCACCGGATCCCGAAGAATTTTTGATTTCACCTTTGCTTATCACCTCTTTTTAAGTATCAAACCCGGTTAATCAAGCGCGACCTGACTGTCTGGTACTGAAGCATACGTGGAGTTATTGTGTTCATTTGGTTCGTTAATGTACTTAAATATTTCACCGTTTTCTACTGATTTTATAAGTTGGTCCAACCAAAAATAATATTTTTTAGCCCGGGTCAGCTTCTTTAAATCTTCTTCCGCTAATTTGCCAATGTCCGTACCGGCCTGGGCAATCAACTCCTTAAAGATTGGCTCCGCCTTTTCAATAGCATCCAGGTTTATTTCAATTTCGCGCTTAAAACACTGGCAAAAGGCATTGATGAAAATAGTGAAAAAATCCTGCTCGGCAGAGTATAAATCATTCCGCACACCTTTCTGCCAGATTTTTTTGAGCATTTTTGTCTTCAGCAATGCCCGGGCTGAGGTACTCATACTTGTTTTACTCATGCCCAGTTTGGCAGCCATCTCATTAAGACTCATAGGCCGTCCGGAAAAATACATGGTGCCGTAAAGACGCCCGTCCAGAGGAGAAATACCATAAAAATCCATGGTCTCGGCCATGGCATTAATAACCAGGTCGCGGGCTTCCTCAAGTCTGGTATTATCATAGTTTGAAGTCGCACTCGATAATTTCAACAACGATTCCTCCTCTACAGAATAAACTGTTTATTAAGTAAATTTTATACGCTTTGTTTTTATCAGTCAACTTTTTATTTCTAAATAAGTTGCTAGCAACCTATATTGTCTATTTAAGTTGTTTGGTTTATAATGATATATATTTTGTTTTATAAAGTTTAAACTGTATGAACCGAATATATTAAACTTTGTATTCCAGATAACTTTAAACCTTTTCAAGGAGGAGTCACAGACATGTACATGCGCTTCGAAAGAATGCAAAAGGTCAAGAGCTTTGAAGTCCCCACCGTAATGAAAAACGGTATCGGCGCTATTAAAATCCTGGGTACCGAACAGAAATACCTCGGGGTTTCAAAGCCCCTGGTGGTAACGGACAGCGGAGTCATCAAGGCAGGACTGATCGACTTGGTAACCGCCAGCTTAAAGGAAGCGGGACTTGATTATGCTGTTTACGACCGGGTAGTGGCCAACCCTCACCTTGACTGCGTGGCCGGAGCCACCGAGATGTACCAAAATAAGGCTTGTGACGGACTTATTGCCGTAGGCGGCGGCAGTTCCATGGATACTGCCAAGGCGGCCGGGGTGGAAATTACCCACGGTGAACCGGTACTCGCATATGAATGCGCCGAAGGGAAAAAAGAGCTTTCCGCACGCATTCCACCTCTTACGACCATCCCCACCACCGCCGGTACCGGTAGTGAGGTGACCCAATGGGCGGTCATTACCGACCCGGCCCGCGAGTACAAGTTTAATGTCGGCGGGCCCTTAATCGCAGCACATTTAACCATCGTGGATCCAGAACTGCACGTGTCCATGCCTCCCCTGGTAACTGCCGGCACCGGTATGGACGCACTTTGTCACGCTATTGAGTGTTACACTTGTCATTACGCCCAGCCGGCCACGGACGCCGCGGCACTCCTGGCTATAGAATATTGCGCCATGTACCTGCGCCGTGCTTTTGCCAACGGCCAAGATATTGAAGCGCGCTACGGCATGGCCATGGCCGCCCTCCTGGCTGGACTTTCTTATGGGAACGAAAGTGCAGGCGCCGTTCACGCCATGACCCAGACCCTGGGAGGCATTGTTCCAGTTGCCCACGGTTCCGCCGTGGCCGCAACTCTGGCCCCGGTAATGGAATACAACTGGCTGGGGGAACCAGAAAAGTTTAGCCGTATCGCACAAGCATTAGGAATTAACACTCACGGCATGAATCATGAAGAAGCAGCGCTTTCTGCCGTTGAATTTATCTATGAACTGACAGTGGACTTGGAAATTCCCTCCCTGCAGGATCAGGGTGTAGCACCTGACTTAATACCCAGGTTATCAATGGAAGCTTTCCGGGACCCGCAAACAGTCGGCAACCCCCGTGACATTGATGCAAAAGGTTACGAAAAAATTTACCGGCGCTGCTTTGGATTTGAATAACCGACAATATTGTAACGGATGGGGGTTATATTAATTGCGCAAGGTCATTTGCACTAATTTTGACCTGTGTACCGGTTGTGCTATTTGTCAGCTGATCTGTTCAGAAATGAGAAGCGGCGGAACTAATCCCCGCCTGGCCCTTCTGAAGATAGCAAACCAGGGACTGGTACACCGGCCGGTTGTTTGCGCACAATGCCAAAACGCGTTTTGTCTTAAAGTCTGCCCCAACGAGGCAATTTATCGCAATAAGCACAACGGAGCAGTTATTATCGACCAGGAAAAATGTAACGGTTGCGGTCTATGTGCCGAAGCCTGTCCCATAGACATGATTCTCTTGGACAAACAAAAAAATACCGCACGCAAGTGCGATCTTTGCGGAGGAGAACCGTTATGTGTCAAATACTGCCCTACCGGCGCGCTGGAATTAGTAGTTATTCCGGGGGGTGAAAATAATGAATAGCGGTTATACCGGCAAGTTTCTTTATGTAAACCTGTCCTCCGGAGAAAGCCGCGAGCTAACCGTACCCCAATGGTTTAAGAATGCATTTGTAGGAGGCAAGGGATTCGGATTAAAACTTCTTTACGACCTGGTCCCTCCCAAATGCGACCCTCTTGGCGCGGAAAACATACTGATGTTTATGACCGGTCCGCTTACCGGTACTTTGGCGCCGTCTATGAGGGCTTGTGTGGTAACCAAGTCCCCTTTAACGGGAACCCTGCTGGATTCATATTTCGGCGGCTCCTTCGGCCATGAAATCAAATACTGCGGCTATGACGGCCTGATAATTACAGGAAAAGCCGCTGCACCCGTGTACCTTTGGATTGACGATGGGCATCTGGAAATACGTCCGGCCCGTAATCTGTGGGGTAAAGACACTTTGGAAACCAACCACTTGATTAAAGAAAATCTAAAAGACGACAGCATAAAAGTAGCCAGCATCGGTCCGGCCGGTGAAAAATTGGTGTATTTTGCTCTGGTATCCTGCGAGTATAACCGGCAGGCCGGCAGGGGCGGTGCCGGAGCCGTTATGGGCTCCAAGAATCTTAAAGCCGTTGCCTTAAGAGGCCGCCAGCCGGTAAAAGTGCGGCACCAAAAAGAATTTCTGGCTGCCGTGGAACTGGCTTATCACGATTTAAAAAACAGTCCCGACATACGAAATTTAATGCAAACGGGAACGGCATCATCAGTGCCTTTTGCCAACGAAAACGGTGTCCTTCCCAGGCGTAACTATTTTGACGGCACCTTCGACAACAACCTTGAAATAAGTGATTTTGGCCAGAACCGGGACATGTGGTTGCGCAATGAAGCCTGCACCGGCTGCCCGGTTCACTGCAGCAAAGTGGGTTATATCCGTTCCGGCCGGTACCGGGGTACCGTGTCTGATATTGTAGAGTACGAATCAGCCGCCATGTTGGGTTCCAACCTGGAAATCGGTAATACGAAGGCAGTAATACACCTGGCCCATCTTTGCGATTTACTGGGCCTGGACAGCATGTCGACAGGCGGAGTAATCGGATTTGCCATGGAAGCAGCGGAAAAAAAATCACTACCCGAAATGAAAGCTTCCGGCTACGAGATTAAGTTTGGGAATATTCAAGCCGCAGAGGCGTTGATTAAAGCTATCGCTCATCGTGAAGGAACTCTCGGCAACCTGCTGGCAGACGGAGTCCACCGGGCTGCTGTCAAAATCGGTTCTCCAAACGAACAAATTGCCGTGCACATCAAAGGACTTGAAACACCGGCCTGGGGCCCCCGGGGAGCACCCGGCATTGCCCTGTCCCTGATGACAGCGGACCGTGGTGGTTGCCACCAAAGAGGAATGCCCCTGGGAGAAGAATTGGGCGGCTTACCCTGGAAAGGCCACACAGTTGACCGGTTGGCTGTAAAAGGCAAGGCGGAAATTGTCATCCATCACCAAAATTACCTGGCTGCACTTGACACTTTTGTCAAGTGCGACTTTGGAACCTTTGGTATCAGCCCCCGAACATATGTCAAGTTATACCGTACATGTACAGGGCACGACCTGGAAATGGAAGATGAAGCATGGCTCCAAAATTTGGGTGCTAAAATATGGAACCTTGGTCGACTCTATAACCTGCGTGAAGGTCTGGAGCCGGCGCAGGATACCCTGCCACACCGGTTCCGGCAGCCGTTACCCAGCGGTCCTTGTAAAGGCCATAGATTTACCCGGAATGACATTGATTCCATGCGTGAAGAATATTATTACCTGAGAGGATGGACTAAAGACGGCATTCCCACTGAGGAATTACTACATGCGCTGCACCTTGCCCGGGGGAAAACATTCTCCATCTAATGTAATCTCTTATTAAGCCTGGATAATAATATCCAGGCTTTTTTTATAAAAAAAGAACCCGGAGGTTCTTACAAATGTTCTTTTACGGTCAGATATCTTGCTATCTCTTTAATATAATTGGAATATCTTTCTTTCAAATGCGTGTCCGTATCGATATTACTGTTCAAATAAATTTTTTTCCCGTTATTAAGCACAATTTCTAATTCAGACTGGACACTCTCTTCCTTAACCGGTATCTTTAAACTGATAAACTCTATTTGGTCGAGATCAAAGATAAATACCTTGATTTTATTTTCACTTAAAATTAACTTTGATTGAATAATTTTATTTTTATTAGTTAAAGTAACAATTTCCAAATTCTTGTAATTGCCAAACAGGTTTTTGGCATAAACCGTCAATATATCCTTTTCTTTGGTTATTTCAAGAATTCCATCGAGCATGCGGTTCAAAAAATACTTTTCATTATCGGTCTCACTCGATGCATATTCGGTTAATTCTTTAAAGGAATTGAACGGTATATTCATGCGGTTCAACCTCCTTCCGAGCTTTTTTAATCAGTTCGACAAGCAAAAAAAATATCCTCTTCAAAAATTCACCTTAGAATTTAATAATATCATTTTGTGACTATAGTCCTATGGCATTTTAGGAAAAATAGTGTTATTAAATTAAGCTTGCAGTCTCTTTATTTAATGCCCTGTCCTGTTTAAAATACATGTCAGGGAATATGATTAGGAATTATTTGGTTTCAAATTCATTAGGATTTGAATCAGATGTTATTTTTTTAAACCGGATATAAAAAGTAGTACCCTCCGGACCGGTTTCCACGTTAATAACCGCCTCGTGCCGGGTGGCAATGCTGTAGCAAACCGCCAGTCCTAATCCGGTACCGTAATCTTTGGTAGTTAAAAAAGGAGTGCCGATATTTTCAAGCAAATCAGGCGCGATCCCTATACCCTGGTCCGCTACTGCCAATACTACTTCTTCGTCGTCAGTAAATGTACTTATAGTAAGCATTCCCCCGGATGACATGGATTCCAATCCGTTACGCACCAGGTTGAGTATAAGTTGGCGAATTTCCTTTTCATCCAGAAATAAATCCGGAATTTCTTGAAGTAATAACCGGAAAATTTTTTTTGAAGCTTTGGCATCCGCTTGAATTAAAGGAGCAAGGGCTTTCAACAGGGTATTAAGATTCTGTTGCTCCAAGTGTATGGTCTTATCTTTAGCCAGGGAAAGAAACTCGGTTATTATGGAATTTGCCCGGTCCATTTCTGCTATCATGAGTTCAAAATATTCCCGGTATTTGATACATTCTTTTTTTTCCTTAAGGATTTGTAAAAAACCACGCGTTGTGGTCATCGGGTTTCTTATTTCGTGACCGATACCCGCCGCCATTTCTCCTATAAGCTTCAGTCGTTCAAAGCGGGCCATTTCCTTTTCAAACTGCCGGCGTTCGGTAATATCATTGAATAAACTCAATATACACTGCTTTCCGTTAAGGTCAGTAATCTCCGCCGAATACAACCCTATCCATATCTTGCCCGACTTAGTACGCAAGCCAGTTTCAAGGTTTTGCACCGCACCCCGTTCATCCAGTATCCGAACTATTTTTTTACACACATCATTCTCAAACCAAATCCCCAATTCTTCCGTTGTACGTCCTATAACCTCGTCACGGCGGTACTCAAATTGGCACAAAAAACTTTCATTAACATCAATAATCTGTCCGTCCGTGAATGAAGTAATGGACATTGGAGCAGGGCTGACCCTAAAAGCCTTTGAAAACCTTTCTTCCGACAGGCGCAGCGCATTTTCAATTTGCCGGTGACTGGTAATATTACGAATAGTTTCGATGGCTCCCGCCAGGTTGCCTGCACTGTCAAGAAGCGGGGCGGCAGTACCCCACAAGCAAGCCCCTTTTCCTTTATTTAAGAAAGGAGTATACTTTTCAGCAAACAATATGTTTTTTATTCTGCGAAAATTTCCGTAATTTGATTGGATAATTTTATCATCATCAAAAATTAAATCAATTAAAATCGGTCTGGGTTCCCCGTAAAAAGGCTCGGCGTAAGCATAATTACCCTTGCCGATAATATCTTCTTTATTTACACCGGTCATTTCTTCTATGGCCCGGTTCCAAAAAACAACTTTCTTGTCTTTATCAATAACAAGGGTGGCATCAGGCAAAAATTCGATAATATCCATAAGCTGATGCCGGGTTGCAAGTAATTTATTTTCAACCAGTTTATTTCCGGTAATATCATGAATAACCGCTTGCGCAGCTGGTTTTCCATGATAAGTTAAGGGTGCTGATGCCACTTTCACATTGATAACTGTTCCGTTAACACCTACTAATTTTTGTTCAATAAAAGTTAATGTTTCTCTCTCTTCATACAACTGTTTTATTCTTTTTCTAACGATTTCTTTATAGTCGGTATGAACAAAATCCATTACCGGCCGCCCGACGAGCTCTTGAGGATTCCTAAAACCTAAAAGCTTTGCTCCCGTCTTATTTGAAAAAACGATCTTGCCCGCACTATGTACTATAACCGCACTGGATAAAATTTCAACCAGTTTCTGGTACCGCTGCTCGCTTTCCTGCAACTCTTCTTCCAAGTGCCACCGTCCAGCAAATTCCTTATCATTCATAATTTATGTTACTCCAAAAAACACGAAATTAACATTATAAACATTAAAAAACTTCCCGTCTATCCAGGAAATATCAATTAATGTTATTTTCTATAAAAAATAATAAAATCCTGTAATAATACAAATATATTTCTTACATCATTCGACAAATATTTCTACTGGAGATAGCAGTTTCTAACACGATGATTCCGACTAACAATTAAAGAGGCAGTTAAAAACTGCCCCTTTAATTGTTATGGTTAGTATTGTGATACCTGCCGGAAACAATCCCTGCAGTATACCGGCCTTTCTCCGCTCGGCTGGAAAGGAACCTCGGTTTCCTTGCCGCAACTGGCACAAACCGCCGGATACATCTGACGCTTCTGCCTGTAGCCACTATTGACATTTCGTCTTTGGGCTTTACGGGCGGCCCGGCAACCCGGGCAACGACCCGGATCATTAGTAAACCCTTTTTCTGCAAAAAATTCTTGCTCCGATGCGGTAAAAACAAATTCATTACCACAATCACGGCATGTCAGGTAACGGTCTTGATACATTAAAATCCCCCTCTTCTTATTTTGAGCTCCATTGGTATAGGAAATAACTTTATTCCCTAACCAATGTAAAAGATTGAGAGAGGGAAAGGTATAACCTAACCGCTAGGTCAAGTAATTTTAACACATCAATATAATACCGTCAATACGTGACAAGGCGTGAGGCGTGACACGGGGAGGCGTGACACGGGGACGGTTCTTCTGTCACGCAGGATTTAAAGTTTTGTAGCCTTAATCAATTGCCTGCCACCAACTTCACACCAGGGAGCTACTGAAAAACCGGCTTCAGACAGCCAGGTTTGGTATTGCTCGTAAGTCCAGGTTCCACCGGTTGGCGTATTTATCAACATATTTACCCCGAATAATGCCGGCATAACACCTGTACCCCGAATCATATCATTGATGACAATTTGCCCGCCCGGTTCCAGCTCATGCGCTGCATCCTGAAATAATTTCCTGTTTTCCTGCACACCGTAAATATGACATACATTTCCCAGGTATACAAGGTCATAAGGTCCTTGCGGCAGACCCCTGGTAAAGTCACCTTTAACCATCCCGACAGGTAAAGCCGGATCCAGTCCCGGTTGCATCATTTCAACAACTTCAGGCAAGTCCAATACAACCACCCTGGCCCCTCTTTTGGCAAAAGCAAGCGCATAAGTTAACGGGCCGCCGCCGATATCAAGAACTCTGGGATGCGCAGGCAGGTCCCTTAAACAGTAATCAATAATTTGCGACGCCGATTTTTGAGCATGGTGACTCATAGCGGTAATAAAATGCTTTGAGTGCCCGGGAACACCTTTTTTCGGAACCGGTTTTCCACTTTTCATAACTTCCGGCAACTGGATCCATGCCTTAATCAAGTTGTAAGCATGCATAAATGAAAAGCCGGTGTATTCCCCATGACCGGGATTAAAAAAAATATTATCCGCCTCTTCAGTAAGTTTAATCGTCTCATTATCATATTGAAGATACTTTAAAGCAACCAAAGCTTCAATAACCGTCCATAAAGCCCGTCGGTCGGTTTTCGTTTTAACCGCTAATTCATCCAGAGTACAAGGTTCATTCTTTATCTCATCAATCAAGCCTGTTTGCACAGCCGCTCCGACAATTAGAAACTCATGCGGCAGCTGAAAAGAACCGGTATCCGGCATTCTTATATCCTCCTAGTACAAGATCTAACCCTCTCCATCATAGTAGAAAAAATAGTTGCTACTCTTAATTATCGGAAAGTCTCTCATTTACCATCATGTTAAGTGGATGATTAATACCAACCACTTTCTCAACTTCCAAAACAAATGCAATCCCTTTCCCGGGCTTATTTAGTGCGGATTCATTTATAATAGCTTCTAAAACCTTATTACTTTGTTGACGGTCAATTAGAGTGAGAACGATTTCTTTCTCAGGCTCTATAGTAATACCAAACAATTTAGCGCGCTCATGAATTCCCGTTCCACGACCGGACAGTATTGTTCCACCTTCAGCACCGGCCTCTTTGGAAGAATTCACTACTTTTTCTGCGTCACCTTTATTAACTATAGTTATAATTAAATCGTATAAAACTTCCTTACCAGCTGTCATTTTAGTCCCTCCAAAAATTCTGTTCGATGTTGCTACTGGCATACCTAGATGACAAATCCCTGCTACCTTGCTAATATCAATTATGAAAGCAATTCCATGACCTGGCTTATTCAATTTAGCGGTAGAAACGACAGACTGTAGAATACTGTCTAATTTTTCTTTGCTTGTTAAAGTAAAAATTATTTCTTTTTCCGGCTCGATGGGAATACCAAATAAAGCTTTTATTTCATGAATCCCCGTACCCTTTCCAATAATAACAGTTCCGCCTTCGGCCCCCGCTAGTTTTGAAGCCTTAACTACTTTTCTGCCCATACCATGGTTAACAATAGTAACCAAAAATTTACATATCTGCGAGATTCCGCTCATCTTCTTTCCCCTTTTTATTATAGAGTAGTCCTACTAATAAAACCGATAAAACCGGAGAAAGTGCCACAAGGGCGATCATCCCAAACCCTTCAATTAAAGGATCTCGGCCTTCTATAGCAGAGGCAACGCCTAACGCCATAGTTAATATAAAAGTTACGGTCATAGGTCCAGTTGCCACCCCTCCAGAATCAAAAGCAATGGCCACAAAGGAGGGAGTTGAATAATAAACCATTATAAAAGCAAGTAAATAACCTGGAATTACTAGAAACCACAGTGGGATACCAAATAGAATTCTCCCCATCGATAGTGCGACAGAGACGGCAACTCCCAGGGATAGTGTATAAAGCATTAGTTGCTGTGGAATAAATCCTCCTGACGCCTTTTCTACCTCATAATTTAACACACGTACTGCCGGTTCAGCAAATACTGCAACAAAACCCAGAACAAAGCCTATCGGTATCAATACCCAGTTGTGATATAAACCACCCAGAGCTCTACCTATTACTTCTCCAACGGGTAAAAAACCAACATAAACCCCTTGTAAAAAAAATGCCAGGCCTATAAATGTTAAGATTAAGCCTTTAATTATATTAAACAGTCTCTGTATTGGAAATCTTAGCAACCAAATTTGTAGAAATAAGAATATTATTACGAGGGGAAAAAGAGCAACCGCTACTTCTAGCAAAACATGACTAAAACCCGTAAATACCTGAATCTCTTTCAACCATAAATCACTCCCAGCAATAACACGGCTAAAATAGGTCCTACAGAACCTAGCGCTACGAACCCAAAGCCGTCAGTTGAAGCTTTTCTGCCACCCAGAACAGAAGCAACCCCGACACCCAAAGCGATAATAAATGGTACTGTCATCGGGCCTGTAGTTACACCACCAGCATCTAAGGAAACTGCTACAAATTCCGCGGGAGTAAATAAAGCTAATATAAGTATAAGACCGTAACTTATAAATAGAAGATATTTTAGAGGAATACCCAGAATCACCCGCAACATAGCCAAACTTACAAATATAGCTACACCCAAAGCCACCGTGCCAATTAAAAAGTTCTTCGAGATAGCTCCTCCGGAAATAATATCTACCTGAGTAGCCAACACTCTAACATCTGGCTCAGCTACTGTTACAACAAAGCCCAAAAGAAAACTAAAAAGGATTATAACCCACAATATACCTATTTTTGGCAAAACTGCTCCTGTGGCTTCTCCTATTTGAAGCAAACCGAGATGAACACCCAGCAAGAAGAAAACTAACCCCATAGTGACCATAATAACACCAACCAGGAATTGCATCATAACTGTAACCGGCAATCGTAATAAAATTTGTAGTATAATAACAAATATTGTCACCGGCAAAACGGCAAAAACCACTTCAAATATTGTATTTTTAATATTTTTCATATTCTTCTCCTGCTATAACACTACACCAAATAACACTACTTCATAATTCTATATTTCTATATTTACACCTTGCATCCCTCCCCATCCGTGTTTTTAACAATTGAAAAATACCTATAAAAGGTAGCACTTATAAGTTTAAGCGATTCCTAAATATTAATCTTTCCCCAAAAATATAAAAAGCCGCAAATCCTTTGCGACAGTAAGCTTTTTCTGGCGTCCCAGGAGGGATTCGAACCCCCGGCCTACGGATTAGAAGTCCGTTGCTCTATCCGGCTGAGCTACTGGGACATGTGGAGCGGGTGATGGGAATCGAACCCACGTACCCGGCTTGGAAGGCCGGTGCTCTACCATTGAGCTACACCCGCTCGAAAATTATTTTTTCACGTATTTATTATTATACCCAAAAACACGCACGACGTCAAAGTTTTAATTCCAAGCGAAAAATAAGTTTTATTTTAAATTCGGTGTATACTAGGTATTATTCCTTTCCCTTTAACTTCCAGAATACCATAACTGGGCCTTTCCCGGTCCCGGGGACAGGATATACTGCCGGGATTAAAGAATAACACACCGCTCTCTTTAATTATATTAGCCATGTGGGTATGTCCGAACACGACTAATTTTGCTTTGCACTCCCTGACAAGCACCAGAACTTCCTCAAGCCGACGGCCCGCCGCACCTCCTGCATGACCGTGAACCATTAAGATAACACCTCCCTTCGTCTCTAAAAACACCTCCGCCGGTCCTTCATCAAAACGGTCGCAGTTTCCGAGGACAGCCTGTACCGGAAGACCGGCTTCCGCAGCCAACTCAAAGCCGTCCCGGTAATGATCGCCCGCATGAAGAATCAAATCCACCCGGCCGGAATCTTTTAATGCCTTCCGGGCAAAATTTAAGCTGCCGTGACTGTCACTGAAAACTACTATTCGCAAAATAAACTCACTCCATACTATCAATTTGCTTTATTTCTAATAAAATGTCCATTGCGCCTGCCAGCGCCCGGGAACGGTGACTGATTTTATTCTTTGCCTCCAGGTCCAACTCCGCCATGGTCTTGCCGTAATCAGGAAGGTAAAACAACGGGTCATATCCAAACCCCCCGTGTCCTCTAGGTTCTTCTGTAATAATTCCCTCACAGACACCTTCAGCGGTATATACCCAGCCGTCAGGTACAGCAATGGCCATAACACATTTAAAACGTGCGGTGCGCAATTCAGCCGGCACTCCGGACATAAGTTCCAATAATTTTTTGTTATTAGCCTGGTCATTTTTATTTTCACCGGCAAAACGAGATGACATGACACCCGGCGCTCCTTCTAAACAGTCTACCTCCAGACCGGAGTCATCGGCCAGGGTTATTTTAGAGGTTTCCGCACAAACAATGGCAGCTTTTTTCTGTGCGTTTTCTCTAAATGTATCTCCGTCCTCCTCTATGTCACTAATATCCGGAAATTCGTCAAGGGACAAAACCTTTATCTCATGGGAAGACAGCAGCCCGGAAATTTCTCTTACTTTGTTTGGGTTTCTGGTAGCCAGAATCAACTTCATCACCGGAGCACCTCCCCGATACCGGCCGCAATATCTCCCAGTACTTCTTTTTGATAGTTAATCAGTCGCTCGATTCCTTGTGCCGCCATTCCAATCATATTATCCATTTCCGAACGGGTAAAGGTAGCCTCTTCTCCGGCACCCTGGATTTCAACAAAGCGACCGGCCCCAGTCATAATAATATTCATATCTACTTCGGCGGCAAAATCCTCTTCGTAACAAAGATCCAAAATCACCCGGCCCTTCAGTTTCCCTACACTGGTAGCAGCAATAAAATCTGTAACGGGTAAACGCTTTAACAACCCTTGTTGCTTCATCTTGTTCAAGGCATCCACCAGAGCCACAAAGGCACCGGTTATCGAAGCCGTCCGGGTACCACCATCCGCCTGAATGACATCGCAATCCAGCCAAATTGTACATTCTCCCAGCGCCGCCAAATCCACTACCGAGCGCAGAGAACGCCCGATGAGACGTTGTATTTCGGATGTCCGCCCGCTCACCTTACCCCTGGCTGCCTCCCTGGGGGTCCTGGAACCGGTCGCCCGGGGAAGCATACCGTACTCGGCGGTAACCCATCCCTTGCCTTCCCCTTTAAGAAAAGCAGGTAACCGGTCTTCCACTGAAGCGGTACAAATCACCCTGGTATCACCAATTTCGATTAATACCGACCCCTCGGCATGTTTATTATAATTCCTGATTATATTTACCGTCCTCATTTGCCCGGGTTCTCTCCCATCACTTCTTACCATTTCACATCTCCTTTTATACCGATATTGATAACCGTTTACCCACGTCCGGCCGCATCCACACAGCAGCCAATTGCACCCGCATACTCCGAATGTTCCGGCACGATAACTTCCACTCCCATTTCTTCCTCGAGCATGATTCTTAATGCCGTGTTGCCAGTAACCCCACCGGTAAAAACCATAACTCCGCCTGACAATAACCGGTTCAACATCGGCTTTATACGTTTAAATATACTGTAGTTAACTCCGGCGGCAAGAGCGGGAATAGAATAACCTTCCACCACCTTACCAATCAATTCACTTTCACCGAAAACCGCGCACGTAGAAGTAAGGTCTACCGGAGACTCATAATGCTTGCCGAGTTCATCCAGGCTAATATTCAATACTGCCGCCATGTTTTCCAAATAGCGCCCCGTACTGGCAGCACATTTATCATTGGTCTGAAAATCAACCACCCGTCCATTTTTTACCAGGGCAACTTTACTGTCCTGCCCACCAAGGTCTAAAAGTGTAAAGTTTTTCACACCGGTAAGTTTTACCGCCCCCAATGCATGAGCCATCACTTCGGGAATTACCCTGGCTCCTTCCACCTTTACTGTCTGGCGCCCGTAACCGGTAGCTGTGACAACATCATCACCAATGACAACCGGCACGTTCATAGCTGCAAAATTAATTACCAGCCCGTCATCCTTTTTTGCGGCATATGTCCGGTAAAATTCCATAGTATTAAATTTGCGCAGGCTTAGTAAGCAGTCGTCCTCCATCAAAACCATTTTTATGCTGCGGCTTCCAAGATCAATACCTACTAACAGAATCCTCACCTCAACATTTCTAAAAAAACATCCAGGCGCATCCGGGTACGGGCATCCAACCTTCCAGGCTTATCCCCTTCCAGGGTCAAAACCGGCAGGTCAAGTTTTTTCCGCACGATAAGGTCTTCAATCTGCCGGTAACAAAAACTCTGGGCATAATGAATAATACCGTCCAACTTTCTTTTTGACATTTCGCGGAAAATATCCTCCAAGCGAAAAAATATACCGTAAGGATAGGTATATAACCGGTATTGTTCTACCAGGTCACCGGTTTTAAAAGGCATGGTAAACTGCCTCTGAGTTTCGTTAAATACTACCCGGGCACCGCGTTCCTCCAGGTACCCGTATAACTCTCCCATAATAGGCGGCACACCAATATAACCCAAACGCAATTCGCTCTCCCGTGGTGGAGCGGAACGTGCCTGATTTAGAAAATCAACCACCTCGGCCTCGAATTTATCCGGGTCACTGTTGAAATCACTGCAGCTGATCTGGTAAAAATGATTTTCCCAACCGGCCACACGGTTTTCCTCCCAGGTAAGCCGGTCCAGTTCCCATACCTTTCTCCTGATCCGGTCCAGTCTTTCTTTTTCTTCCTGAACTTTCCGTCTAGAGACTCCGAAAAAGGACCTCATTTTTTCTATCTGCAAGTTTAACAAATCAACGTCGCGGTCAAAAGGGAAAGCAAAAGGGACTACTTCGACCCCGGCCAATTGCAATGTTTCCATCAGAGCGTGGGTATTGCTGCAGTCACCCTGGGTAACCGCAATGACAGTTTGAATCTCCCGGTGTTTTAGCATGGTGCTGTAAATTCCTTTAATCCAAGCGCATATGTTGCGCGGATAGCCGGCTATCTCGGCCTCTTCCACCAAAGCTCCCGGGTTTTCGTCGGTAATAAAAACATTATTCAAATCCACCGGGATCCAACCGGTAGCATAAATTATCTCTATGGGTACCGTAGTGGTAATTCCAATTTTAGGCAATTATTTACCTCCGTCTTTTCATAATTCAGGATTATTATTCCCTTACTATACGGTCACAAATCAAAAAGCAGTTTAAAGGTCGACGCACTATTTATATTCACTTATAAAGTACCGGGTTCCTCTTTCTGAATAAATAAAAACCGTACTGTCCCGCTGTTAAAACCGGGAACAGAACGGTATTCTTTATCAGCGTAATATTAATATATTATATCTCTAAAAGCAACTAATTCTGGGAAAGATACAACCCGATACCTTTTACAATGGCTTCAGCGGCCCTATTTTTAAAACTATCGGTAATAATCAATCTTTCTTCAGCCTGATTGGAAAGATAAGCTACTTCCACCAGGATGGCCGGCATGTCGGCATTACGCAGCACCACGAAATTAGCGTCCCTTATGCCAATGTCATTTAACCCCAATTCTTTTAGCAGTTCGGACTGTACACACTGTGCCAACTTGTTGCTCTCTCGCGTTCTGGCAGCTTCACTGGGTTTTTCATAGTTGCTGTAAATGTAAGTGCTGGTGCCCCTTTTGGAACGGTCCAGGTGCGCGTTAAAATGAATACTTACAAAAATATCCGCTTTTTTTCTGTTGGCTTCATTATTCCTTTCATAAAGTCCTACATTCCAGTCGCCGGTTCTGGTCATAAGCACCTTGGCGCCCTGAGCTTCTAAAAGACCGGCCACCTTTTTGGCCACGTCAAGGTTCACATCTTTTTCTTTCGTGCCCAGGCTTCCTATGGTACCCGGTTCACTTCCTCCATGGCCGGGATCTATAGCAATCACCTTGTTCTTATATGAACCTTTTATCTGCGGAACATAAGTTTCAATAGTTAAGGTCTTCCGGTTATCAGACTGAGCAGCTGTATATTGAACCCCATCTTTCAAGTCTAAAACCAACCTGGTAATATCAGGTTCTCTCTGAAAATATCCCGCCCGGATCTGGCTTACCGAATTTGACCCAACTTCCGTACTGCTGGCCAAATTACCGATAGAGACACCTTCCATATCGATCACCAAACGTTTTGGGGCATTAAGAGTAAACGAGGAATAAGCGAAAGACGTACCTGCTTTAATAACAAAACGGGTCTTGTCTCTCAACTCATCTACCTCCAGGGACAGTACCCCGTCGGACGATTGGTCCCCGTCCCGACCGCCGTTACCTCTTGATGATTCGGTTTCACCTGGTTCTGACGGAGGGTCGGGCGGTGCAACAGGCACGGTCCGGATGCTTACCAAACTACCCGCAACCCAACCGACTTCCCCTGTGGAAAGCTGCACCCTGTACCAGTCTCCGTTCTGGTTCAATACCGGTAAATCTTCATTCAGGCCAACCTGGGATATAATTTCGTTATTTATCCCCGGTCCGCTCCGCACATTAACAACCTCACTGTTGATTAGTGCCATTCTTCTAACCGGAGTTCCGCCGGATTCCTGCGGTGGCACAGGCTCTGCAGGCGCCGGTGGCTGCACCGCAGGAACCGTTTCTATATCCAAAAGCCAGCCGGCCACCCAGCCGCTCTCTCCTGTCCCCAGCCTTACCTGGTACCAGTCTCCACTCTGGTCCAGCACCGGTAAACGCTCGTTCAAGCCGACCCGGGATACGATCCCGTGGTGGGTCCCCGGCCCGCTCCGCACATTTAATACGTCCACTCCGATTACCGCCACCTGGTCCGCAGCCGCCGTAACCGTTTCTATATCCAAAAGCCAGCCGGCCACCCAGCCGCTCTCTCCCGTCCCCAGCCTTACCTGGTACCAGTCTCCACTCTGGTCCAGCACCGGTAAACGCTCGTTCAAGCCGACCCGGGACACGATCCCGTGGTTGGTTCCCGGCCCGTTCCGCACATTTAATACGTCCACTCCGATTACCGCCACCTGGTCCGCAGCCGCCGCATCCCGGACCCAAACCGGAAGGAACCAGGCAAAAAAACTCACTATTAACGACACAAATAAAACCAAAGACGTCTTTTTACTTATCTGCATTTTCTACTCCTCTTAGCCCTTTGGCAAAAAATAGTTAAGAAACTTAAGTATAGATCTTTTTCTACATTAGATCCAAAAGATCCTTCTATTTCGTCATCCTTTTATCCCATCCACCTTAGGTAATTCATGGTAACTGGCTAATAATAAAAAAACCACATTTTGCTGAAAGATGAAGCATTTTGCAACTTCAGCTCTTATGTGGTTAGACAGGTTTGCATTTTAAATTGTTCCAACAAGATTACCTTTACGCGTTATTCATGCTTGCCGTCAAATTCTTTTGCGGTTCTTACCGGGCGGCGTCTCTTGGCCGCCGGCTTAACGCTCTGATGTTTTTTTCTCAAATAAGGCACCGCTGTTTTTACATATGCCAGACATATTAGAAACGCCACTGCCATAATTATCAGCACCCAAGGATTAGAGGTAAACACAGCTGCCGCAAGAACCGTAAAAACCATTGTGGTCAAGGCCGGCACCAGGTAACCCCCTTTTATCAAGTAAGGCCTGGGTTGGTCCGGCAGTCTGCGGTGTAAACTGATCACCGCAAGGCCTGCCAGCGCGTAGACAATTGACTCCATGGCAGCGGCCAATTCTACCAACATTACGTAGCGCTGGGTGAAAAGGGTTACCCCTGCTGCCACCAGTCCGATAAAAAAAAGGGTCACGATTGCCGCCCAGGGAGTAAAAAACCTGATGCTGACTTTCTTGAAAATTGCGGGCAGCACGTGTTCCCTGGCTGAAGCGTACATAAACCGGGAGACACTGATCATCCCGGCATTAAAGGTGGTAACCGTGGCCGCCAGGCTGACTGCCGTCATCCAAAATACACCGGTATCACCTAAAACGGCCCGGGCAAAAACCACCTGCGGCGAGGCGGAATGCGCCAGGGTCTCTTTGGGCAAAACGGCGGTCATGCCCACGGTAAAAAGGGCATAAGCCACGCTTAGAATACCCAGGGCAATCATCATCCCCCGGGATATTTGCTTAATTTGGGTAACCTCCTCAGCCAGCGGCGTCACCCATTCAAAACCAACAAAAAGGAATATTCCGATTGCCACAGCATTTATAATTCCCGAAGCACTTCCCGGTGCCAGAGGGGCATCCAACTGAAAATTAACTTTATACAGGGCAATTAGGCCAAACAGAATAATTGAAGCCATAAGACCGTAGGTAATGACATCCTGAAAAATACCGGCAATTTTAATCCCTCTGATATTCATGGCGGTCACGGCCAGAAGCATTAATACAATCCAAAAGTAAGGCGGCACAGCAGGAAAGGCCTCATTTAGGATAGAGGAGATCACGTAACTTTCAGCGCCCACCACGCCGATTATCACAATTAGCATATACATTATCGATACGGTCAGGGATACCTGGTCGTTAAAGGCGCGTTTAAAGTAAAGCCGGATCCCGTTTGCCGTCGGTAGAAGGCCGTTCAACTCGGAAAAACAAGCCGCCGTAAGAAAACACAGCACTCCGCCCACCAGAATAGCAATCCAGGCCGTATCCCCTAAAAGAAAACCAGCTACCTGTACGGCCGCTATAAAAGACGAGCTGGCCAGGGTAAGGCCAGCACTGGTAGCAACCACTGTACGTAAAGTCAAAACTCTTTTTAACTGCACTTTATTCACCCCAGATCAAAAGTGAAATGAAATCAAGCCGGATGATATCGTCTTCAGACCCCATTATGCGCAAGGTACCGTTATTATAAGGCTCTGTAGGGGTAATATCACCGTAAAAAATATCGGCCAGGGTTTCGCTGTCGGAAATTACCGTCAAGTCGGGATTTTCTACCACTCCTTTTTTTAACGAAACCACCCCGTCCTTTAAAATCATTGTGTGTTCTGACTCTACGTCGGTTGCCTTGACCTCCACCACCCGGTCCCAGTCCCGGTTCATTATTTTTAAACGTTCACTTTTATTGTAATTATCTGTAAACACTTTCAGGCTTTCCGTTATTTCTTCATGTGTGGCCAAAGTCATACCCTCCTTCCGGTTGCCTTCTAAATACATGGTTATATAATCAATTATGCTTTTAAATCAAGGATGCGCGGTCTAAAATTTAATTGTAGCAAAAGATCTAAATAATCTTTACTGGTAATATCGTTCCACGGCTTGCCGATTATGGATACGAGTACCGCTTCCATCACGTTGGTTCCGAAAGACCTGCCTTCATATTCAGGAGTAGTAGTCACCAGCAGGGCTACCCCTTTTTTCCTCAAAAACTCGATATCATCCAAAGTAGTAGTATTGGTGAGAATAATTTGCCGGTTCATTTGATCAGGCATAAAACGTCTGATTAAATGAAAATCACCGCCGATCACTTCAGCATCATGGTAATACCGGGCAAATTTCTTTACCTTGTCTTCATCCTGGGTTTCCTGTTTTTTTCCGGTGGGATAAATCATATGAAAAGGCATTTGAGATATCTCGGGCAAGATACGTCCTGCTAACTCCTCAAGTTCTTCCACGGTCTTGATCGGATAGGGAATACCGGCGGTAAAAATCAAGTCTCCGAACGTTACATCACAACCCATTTCGGTAAGCGCCTCGGCCATGCCGAACCGGTCAACTGAACTTACCATGAGCACCTTGGTACCTTTTTTCAAATGACCTGTTTCATCAGCCAGAACCCGTACTACTTCTCTTTCCAAAGTATTTTTCAGGCCGCTTCCGTCTACTATCGGAGTAACCTGCACCGCTTCCATCAGTCTAAGTCCGTCTTTAATGGCATAACGTTTATTCTTAACAAAAAGGTAGACATCGATCCCACCCAGACCTATGGCATCTACCTTACCATCCAAATCCTGCAATAATTCCAGGGCCCGGTCAAAATTACCATCCGTGCCCATGCGGGAAATTTCAAACTTTTCTCCTAAAAAATCCGCATAAACCTTGTGGTCGCGCTTGGAAGAACCAAGGCTGACGCTGACCACCCGTTTCAAAAGCAAGCCCTCCCATCAGAACTCCTCAATATTAATACATTTTATACTTTACCATTGTAACCAAAATAAACTAAAAAAACAAGTTTGTTTCTAGTTTACATCACAAATGCTAATGATATCAAAATAATCATCAAATTTTATTATATTTGCTATAATAAAAAACTCCCCCGGAAAAGTTGCTTAATACCGGTAGGAGTTTTTTAAAATATTTAAAATGTGATTTTTACATCATCCCGTCATGTTGTTTAATTATATGCGCGGCTTGCTCCAGCAACTCTTCCCTGGTTACCACCGTAACCAAAAAATCCCGTCCCCCGCCCAAACCGTAATCTTGGTAACCGTAGCCGCTGACGGAGGGATCCGCCCCAAGTAATACCCTGGTATCTTGATCGATTCCGTACACATCACCGGAAAACAAAACCGGTCCGGTAATGGTTTGAGCTTTGTTGAGCGGACTGTTGTAATAAGCGTCAAGCCCACCACCAAAACGGGATACCCGGTCCAGTTGGACATTGATAAAGCCGGCATCATGCAAAGCCGCAACCGCCTTCTGCGCCTGCCTGCTCGAAGTAAAATAAGAAAGAATGGAACGTTCACCGGGCGATAACTGCATATTCCGCTCACCTCAAGGTTCTTATTATACCCGGTGGCAAAAAATATATTCACGATTGCTACTAAAAAGAGAGAAAGCCATGATAAGAAAAAAGCAGTAATGGATCTTCTCCAGGAAGTTGAAAGGGGAAATAGCCTTAGTGAACCTTTATCCAAGGCCTGGATATGTAAGCATGCTGGGGTGTCAAAAGCATTTTTGTACAGCTACCCCGATCTGCTTCGGGCGACAGAAGCAGTTATCTATAAAAAAAGTTCGTCGCCGGTACCCGCTCGTAATAAACTGACGGCTTCGGATGCTTCAAAAGACAAGCTGATTGAGAGCCTTAAAAGAACTGTCCAGACCTTAAGGGAAGAAAACCAGATGCTTAATCGGATATTATGAAAAATATGGATTTGAACATATTGGAACAGGTTATCATCCATGGGGAGATAGTTCTCGCATCTATGCTGCAACTTTATGATATAGTTCTTAAAAAAGCACAACTTGCAGTTGAAATGAAGCTCTTATTATTTTGGGGTTTTGTTATTTTTAAAAGTTTGTCTTGCTTTCCAATCCTCAAATTCCTGCCTGCTTTCCTTCCGCATCAGAAACCGAGCGACTCCGGCAAGAATATACCGCCGGAGTCGTTTCAAAGTTTGGCATAAGAAATGGATTTTTATATTTGGATTATTTTACAAGTGGCAATTCCGTAAATGGAACAGTTGATTTTCGACTTTTCGTCGTCGTCGCAACTCCGTTTTTTATCTTGCCATTTTCGTCAATATTGTTGACAACAAACCTAACTTTTACTCCATCTAAGCTTTTTGTTTCAGCTTCGGTTAGCTTTACCATTATTCAAAACATTTCCTGCAGATGTATAATTAACGACCCGGTGTCACCTGCCAAACCAATGAATGTAACCGGGACCACCTTTTTCGTCAATTTTACCCTTATAAGACAGTTATACAGCTTTTTCACAATTTTTAACTACCCCCGTGCAACCTGTTGCACAGCTGCACATTTTACTTAAAACAGTATACCAAACAGGTGTTCGTGCAGTCAAATATTTTAAAGAAAGGGGTTGTCTGCACCGATTATTTACAGATTATAAGTGGCGCTGCGGTTTAACTGTACCCATTGCGGCTGTCATTTTCATCAAATTTGTAAAAAAGTACGATCAATTTATCCAGCTGCCGGCTGAGTTCCAGCAGTTTATCATAATCAGCCCCCGCAGCAGTCAGGCCTGCCATTTCGGCGCGCAGGCGTTCAATTTCGTCGAGTAGTTCCCTGCGGCTTAACCGGCTGCTGCGCCTTTCAGCAACAAAACCCGGGACCGGCAGTTCATACAGTTTCTCCGCATAAACAATAAAATCCGCCACCCGGCAGGAAAGGTCCATGACGCCAACTCCTTTTAAAATGATTTCAAACCTCCTCTCGCACCTCTATCTCCCACCAGTGTTGCCACAACCTAAAAAAGGCCGCCTCCAATAAGGCGTCCCGCGGGTAGAACAACCCTCCGGGGCCTGTGGAACTTCCGGTTGTCATGGCGTCAGGCCTCTGTTTCGTGAAACATTCCCATCACCTGCCCGACAACTCTTCTAATTGCAACAAATCATCAAGCAACTCATACCCACGATCATTGAAGACATAGGTCCGTTCATCGCCTTCGGTCTTCACAGTAATCAAACCCACAACCTGTCCGGCCTTCTTTCTAAATGTCATCGGTAGCTCACCGTAAAATTCCGTGCCGTAGGATCCTTGAACAAAATCCTGTTTATTGAGGTGAATTGTACGTATGAAATTAAGAATGTTAAATTTGATCTGATCTTCAATACTTAAATCTCCAGCTTTGATCATTCTTTTTAACTCTAATTCCGAATACTTTATATCCTAATCCCCCCTCGCATAACCGGACTTGGTTTAGTTGATTATTACTCCTTCCGATACATGTCCTCAATGATTTTATATCTGTCATGGTTGATTTTGCCCCACTCCGTTTTTTTATAGGCGATATTCAGCGGCTTAGAAAAATCGGATTATGAGATTGAGAGTTAAAAGATCCCCCAATTCGTTACTCTTTAAAAAATCTTTTTTATTCATGTTATTCTTTCGCCGAAAAAATACAATAACCTGCATTAAATAACAAAATTAACCACCAAAAAACTGTGCTCGATTGTTCTTTACCCGCAGTAATGGAGACTTGATTAAAGTGGAACCTACGCCGCAATTGTGATTTTAAACGTGTTGCTTGATAGTGATTTTATTATACCTGTAGTTAATGACAGCAGTTTGTCACAGGACAAAAAAATCGCTTCTAAATTGAAGCGATAATATATATTTTTCCAATCTGATTCTGCGTCCCGGGGTTACAACAAACACTTCCAATCCCGACCGCCATATAGAATCCGGACAACCGTTACGGTTTCATCTATTTCAGATATCACATAAAATACAATATAGTTTTCTACAATCAGCATGCGAATCCCTTGCACAGCAAGACGTTCATCCGCTACCAGAGCGTGACGGACCGGTAGTTTGTCCAGACTCATTACAGCCTCTTTGATTTTGCCCACCAGTTTTTTCGCTATAACAGGCTCAAGCAATTCACCGGAAATGTATTTGGCAATCGCCTGCAAGTCGTCCGCCGCAGGCTCAGTCATCAAAACCTTATATTGCTTCATTTCGAAAATCCGTTTTCGATTTTATCAAATACGCTCTCTGCAGGTACAACTCTACGGTTTTTTACAGCTTCCATTCCTTCATCCAGCAGCTTATACAATTCAAACTTTCCAACGAGTCTTTCATAAGTAGCTATGCTCATGACCGCCAGATCTCCCTGTCCGTTTTTGGTAATATAAACAGGCTCGGAATACTTGTGGCAAAACTCCGAAATCTCGTTGTACTTATTTCTCAAATCAGAGCTTGGTCTGATGTTAGGCATATTACACACCTCCAACTATATTATATGCATATTTTATCAGTATATTGATATAAGGTCAAATGGCTTACCCGTTCAGTATCGTTAGAGAAACCTAAGAAAATCAAGGATTCCTTAAGGAATTACTTGCCTGGCTTCCTTGACTTAAAAACAAAAAAACCCTTGATTTTTAATTTTCAAGGCTTTTTATTAACTCTTTGGTGCGCCTGGCAGGAATCGAATTAAATACATCCCTACACAAAGCCTTGACGTTACTGTTTTCTTAAGTTTTGGTGTGCTGATTGGTGTGTCAACAGGCTAATGCTTTCACTACGACGTACAGCGTGCGCGTATACTGCCGCCGTAGTAGCGGTGCTGGAATGGCCTAAAAACTCCGCCACCGCTGCCAGAGATTTTCCATCATCCAGAAGGATAGAGCCAGCCGTATGCCTCAACGCATGTAATTTTATGTGTTCAAAGCCTGCTTTTTTAAGCGCGTAGTTCATGGTTCGTCTAATAGCGTCCTCTCTGACTACCCGACCTTTGTGGTGGAATATCAAACCTGTTGGCGACATGACTTTATTTTCCATAGCCGCTTTCTTCGCTAAAGCAAGTAGACTCAGTGTCTCGGCGTCAAGCAATATTCTACGAGGACTGGTATCTGTTTTGGCATCATCCTTTTCTTTTCTATGTCTTACATTCGCTGCTCTCATGATAGTCATTGTTCTCTGAGAAAAATCAATGTCTGACCACCGCAAACCCAATATTTCGCCTAACCGGGCGCCTGTAAGAGCTAAAAGTCTTATTACGAGATAGTACTTATATTGTTTAGCTGTCTCTAAAAGCCTGCTTAACTCTTGAACGGTAAGCACCTTCGGCCTAGTCTTCGGGACTCGTGGGGTACGCAATCCTTGGGTGGGATCAACGCTTAGAATACCCCACGCAAGCGCTTGTTTGAGGGCTGTCTTCAAAGTGGTGTAAAAACCTTTAACGGTTTTGGGTTTTACGTTCCCGAAACACCCATTGGGCAAGGCGTCCTGTAGGGTCATACCGTTGAGATTGTACATTCTCAAGTGGCCGACCAGAGGTTTTAAGCGCCTAACATGGTACGCATATGTTTCATGTGTCCTAGATGATATACTATCTATAATACCCGGCAGCCACTTTTTTTCAAGGTACTCGCCGACAGTCATCGCCACAGATGTCGGACCTACCCGCTTCTTTAGATCCGCTTCCCATTGAATAGCCCAGTTTTTAGCTTGTTTTTCATTACCGTTGAAGAGTTGGCGCTCGTAAAGCCGTTTCCCGTTGGTATCCCTCCCCATATAAACTATAACCAGAAACTTATTGTGTCCTTTTTTGCGTATTTCTGCCATATGTTATATTTCCCCTCCAAACTGGAAGGACCAGACAAATGGTGTTTTCTCGCTAGTCTAGTCCTTATCCTCTTACCTATCTAACTTTGTTTTTAAAAATTCTGATACTGCCGACTCTGGAATCCTGATTCTTCTTTCGGAAAGCCGCATAAACTTAATTCGCCGGCTCGCTATTAACTCATAAATATAGGATTTTTTAACCTGTAAAATTTTAGCTACCTGGGCAGCAGTATATATCCTCTGCATCTTAATTGACCCCCTTTAAAAATTATTAAAAAGACCGGCCCCTTAATATGAGGACGGTCTCAGAAAGAGCTATCTTTTCTGACTTCGCATACTCGTTTCAATTCATGCGTGAAAAAATTTTTACCTATTTATATCAACTAGTAGTGTCTGCTAGGTTATTTTCTGAATATACAACGCATCACCCTCAGGACCATAACGGAACCTCATAAACTTCACCTCCAATATTTGGAATTATATTGCTGAAAGTTGTTAAGTTTATTTTACCGATTACAAAAATATTATGAGAGGCTTCATCAAATGAACGGTTAGTCTTATTCTAGGTTGGATTGATAGGATTGTACCTTTGAAGATGGAATTGGTCATTTAATAGTAGCCTCATTCCCAACTCTACTTAATCCAATACCCAGTTTCTAATTACATAATGATTATCAACTTTTGCCTTTTCCTTAATAAATTCATATGTGGCTAAATCAAAAGCACTAAGTCTATCAGCATTATTCAGAATCATATTTTTTATATAAACGCTATCAAAGTCCATAATCTCAGAGATTCTACGCATTACCGGATCCTTTGTTTGATTATTAATTAAATACAGCAACGCCTTTACAGCATAGTATCTAATATTATGATTCTTATCATAAGATAATTGCAAGGCGAACTGAAAAATTATTAACATAACGTCACTGTCAATTTTTTCAGCATCTCCTTTACTAAACATAGAAATAACAGTTTTTAAAGCCTCCAGTTTTTCATATTCTTCTAATCCTGAATAAGAACCCAAGAGTCCAACAACCTCATTAAACTTAGAGACCTTAAATGCCAATTTCATCATAACGAAGTTAAAATAAAGTGTCGCTTTTGAAGTTTTATCCAGAAACATTTCGTCTTTGCCCTTAAAAATAAGATCTTCATCTTTTATAATTTGATGTACTAAAGACTTAAAATCATAATTAGGCTCTGTAGAGATTGTCCCCAAGAGTGTAATTAATTTGATTGATTCAACCTTAGCGGAAAGCAATTGCGTCTCTGTATACAATGTGTCTTTACATACATTAACAATTGCCTCAATCAATTCTCCATCTACAATGACATTATTATATGATATTATATTGGCAATAGTCTGATAAGGATTATCCATATAACCGGAGTATCTACCGCCTTTGCCCTGGGTACTATTACGCTCCTTAATCATAGAAAGGTATTTGTTAATATAAACTTTGCTTTCTTCCTGCGAATCAACTAAAATCTCAAGAAAGTATCTTTCTTTATAGGAGTCACTCATATATTTAATAACGCTTTCATGTAGCTCCTCTGTCTGTTCTTTTAGTTGTCTGCGTAAGGAAATAATAACATCACCTAATTTGCGGCAGTTTTCTCTTGTACTTTTATCCCCCATAAGAATCTTAAACTGTTCAATTAATGTGGTAAAGCTAATATCACTTATTTTTCCAAAATCAATCTTTTCAATAACTTCTAGCGAATTATCATAAAAGCGCTTCAATCCTTTTTCAAAAATTCTTAATGCTATTTCTAAAATTATTTGGTTATCAAGTCGGTGTACATTAGCTTTTAATGCCTCAAAAATATAATCGCTTAATACAAAGACTCTTTCCTCAGATTCAATCCAGCCATTAATTATTCCAATTATTTCCTTTGTTATTCTTAAATAATCTTCATCTAAAAAATAGTAGCCTAAATGTTGAAACCCTAGCAATTGGGATATCTCTTTCCTATAACTAATTGGGATGATGCTACTATTAAATTCGTAAATGTTTTTAGCATCTAATGCATTCATTTTACCGTACACATCATTGAATAAATCAATTAAACCTTTTACCTCTTTTTTGTTTCCCTTAATCATAGCTGTTTTTAGCAATAAAACTCTAAATTCCCAATTATCGTATTGAGAACATAGGCAATAGGCTACATCTTGAATTCTATCAAAAATCCTCAAGATATGTGTCAGCGAACCATTAAAAAATGCTATCACATAAATGTTTGCTATATAACCACCATATTGATTCAAATTATTTCCCCAGGTAACAGTATAAGGCGATTGTGTGGATATCTTTTGATCTTGAATAATAATTTCTTCATAAAGAGATTTTTCATATCTGTCTAAAAGTGGATAGAACAATGCAGTTGTTTCATTATCTAGTCCCTCTTGGGCTGGGTTTTTAATTAATAAAAATTTGCTTTCGGTATGACCTTTATGAACATGTAGGTTCCTTAAGTCTATTAGAATATCCTGTACAAGCCAATTAGGTAGCTTTAATTCACGAGCAAATAGCAAAGCCTGATTTTCGCATTCTATGGCTTTATCTAAGTTATCCAACCAATAGTATTGAATTGCTTTCCATCTTTCCACTACAACCTTATGCAGTTCCCGGCTTTGTATCTCTTCTAATGCTGATAATATAAGACTTGTATTGATCTCTTTAATCGTTTTATAACCAAAAAGCACCCTCAGAAAATCAAAACAATAAGAATCCAAATCGCATGTGCTTTTGACCTCTATATGTGATCTGCTGAATAATACCTTGGCTATAAATTCTTTCGTTTTATCTGTATTTTTGAATAATTGTTTTTCAAGGGCTTCCGATGCACCAGCATCAACTTCACTGATAACCCCTTCAGATCCAATAAACTCTGAATCAACGAGTCTTCCTTTGCAGTAACTTTTGTAAATTCCCGCTATGTCATTAATAAAACTGTCATATCCCGAGGTTTCAAATCTTTTAAAATTATCTATAATGTGATATCTAGCACCCTTTGGACCAGTTATTTCTTTTTGGATATGTGTAGTTTCTTTTTTGTTTTCATTACAAAAAATATATATTGATTTCTTGGATTTCTTGGAATAAGCTTTTGCTCTCTGATATTCTCTCAGTACCCCTTCTGACACACCATCGGCATTATCTATCAAAAAAACACAGACATCACTATCGTCCACACCATATAAATAATCTTGCTCTGCCGTAAGTGTTGAAGCACATCGTTTATCTTCGAACAAATATACCTTTGCAATCCCAGTATCTTCAATCAAGGTTTTTAAATTTTTTCTAACAGAATCATACTTCTCAATGCCACATATAGAACTAATAAAAACCCTAATCTTTTCATCATTCTCAATATTCTCAATTCTTCTTTTCAAGTAAAATCACCTATCTCAATATTTTGTTGAATACCTCCGATTGACTCACTCAATCGGAGGTATTCATTTTAAGACTGTGATTATATAACACAAAACCTCTGAAATAAGTAATTATGGTTACACGTAGTTGTGTTGAACAAGCCCCTACTGCGTGTATGTAATACAGAAGTTATGGTTCAACCCACTGGATAAGAATCAGTTCTCCGTCACTCCGTCACACAACCCTCGTACACAGGGTTTGCTCGTCTGTTTCCAAAATGTCGTCTGGGAGCTACCGCTCTTGGTACGCTTGAGGTAACAAGCCAGCGGTTTGAAGTAGTGTTTGGTGAGTTCCATGCCGACTACGACATTTCTTGCATCAAACCGTTTTTGCTGTTTTTTATAACTCGTACTAGATTTTCAAACCTTCTGTGGTATTCTCAATCAGATTTGGTGTAAACATGTGTGTGCAGCGTCGACTGCTTTAAGCCATCCATTTTTTTTATACCAAGAATGCTAAAATTATAATCCGGTAGGTTGCTTTATCAAAGTTAAAAAATTGGGGGTTTCCTTGCTATTATACCGATTCTTCTCTTAACCTCTCGTAAGTCTCTGCTAACATGTAATCCATTAAAGCACTCCGGAATTCTTCATCATCAAGTATTCGGGTGAAAAACTGTTCATTATTGCCCATTCTGTCAACAACTTTATCCATGAAAGCTTTAGAAAAGGCGTATTTAAAATCATCGATATTGTTTGTTTTAGCTTTTTGCACCAAATCTTCATCCCGGGCAAAGTCTTCTTTAATTTGTTCCACGGAAAGCATGTCCGCCTTTGTAAATTCTGTGCCAAATCTCTGGTTTAATCGCTCGATAATGGAAGAAAGCTCTTCTTTTTCGTCTTCTTTTTTCCCGGAGCCCGCATATTGCGCCGGTGTAAGGGGTTTGCAATCTGCTCCTGGATCAAGGGATAAGCTGCCTTCAAAAATTTTCTTGTTTGTGTAATATTCCAGGGCTACCTCGTCCAATAAATCAACTTTTTCGTTTATCCTTTTGGGCAGCTTTTTAACCATAAAGGACAAATAAATATACAGCTTGTGCAGTTCTACATCTGTGAAGGGAGTAATTTGGATGACAAAGGAATATAATCTTAAAAATTTCTTTGTTTTACTGCTGAAGTCTTCTCTGCTTTCTGCTTCTAACGATTTAAAACGTTCGATTGCTTTATCAATGATGTTATTTAACGCAGCCTTATCAGTCGGGGACCTTTTCTTTTTGTAGAAAGTATTGATAAATCGCTCTACTTCTTCTTTGTCGTAAACTCCAAAGGCGTTTAATTCGGTTTCCAGATCATACAAAATATTGGGATCGGTTACTTCTTCGACAACAGAAGCTTCATAGTAGGGCTTAAATGCTTCCTGTATATCTTCTGCTTTATTGACAAAATCAAGGATAAAGGTATCGTCTTTGCTAGGGTGGGTCCTGTTTAACCGTGAGAGAGTCTGCACGGCTTTCAAACCGGTTAATTTTTTATCTACGAACATGGTGTGGAGTAAAGGCTGATCGAAGCCAGTCTGGTATTTCTCTGCAACGATAAGAACCTGGTATTCATCGGTGTCAAACCTTTTAGCTGTTTCTGATTCTTTAATTTTATTCATGTCTGGTTCTGAATAAGAGATACCCCCGTCTTTTACTGTCCCTGAAAAAGCAACCAGGGTTTTTAGGTCTTTATAGCCCTTTTTCTTGATGTAGTTGTCAAAAGCTATTTTATATCTTACAGCGTGTAACCTGGAGCTGGTTACTACCATTGCTTTGGCCCTGCCACCGATTTTATGCATGGTGATGTTCCGAAAATGTTCAATTATGATTTCGGTTTTTTGAGCAATGTTGTGCGGGTGGAGGCTTACAAAACGAGTAAGTGCTTTGGTAGCTTTGGCTCTTTCAAAGGCTGGGTCGTCTTCGATTTTTTTGGCTATTTTAAAATAGGTTTCGTAGGTTACATAGTTTTGCAGGACATCCAGGATAAATCCTTCTTCAATGGCCTGGCGCATGGAATATAAGTGAAACGGTTTGGGCAGGTTGTCTTCGCCAGTAGTTCCAAATGTCTCCAGGGTCTTTGCTTTGGGTGTGGCTGTGAAGGCAAAGAAGCTAATATTGGGTTGTATACCCCGTTTCCTGATTTCTTCAAGAATTTCTTCTTCCGGGTCATATGTTTTATCTTCTGCTTCCTGTTCAATCCTCGATGCTTCTTCGAGAGAATCTGCAGACAGAGCTTCTCTTAAAGCGCCCATGGTTTCACCGGATGTGCTGGAATGAGCCTCGTCGATGATAACAGCGTATTTTCTTGTACCCAGCTCGCTTACTTTTTCCAGTATGAACGGGAACTTCTGGAGTGTGGAGATAATGATCCTGGCCCCGCCTTTCAAAGAAGACGCCAGTTGGGCGGAGTCTTTTTCGACTTTCTGCACTACGCCGTGTTTATGATCCAGCTGGTAAACGCTGTCTTGGAGCTGCTTGTCCAGCGTTCTTCTGTCGGTAACAATAACTATATTATCAAAAACCGGGTTATCATTTATGTTATGTAAATGGGCCAGGCGGTGAGCCAGCCAGGATATAGAGTTGGTCTTCCCGGAACCGGCACTGTGTTGAATTAGATAGTTTTTTCCCACCCCAGATGCTTTGGCGTCTTTTTCCAGCTTTCTTACTGCATCAAGCTGGTGGTAACGGGGAAAAAGCAGGGTTTCCTTGACTTGTTTTTTGCCGTTTTTTTCTTCTTCTTTGGTTTCAACATGAATAAACCTTTTTAAGATATCCAAAAGGCTTTCTTTTTCCAGCACTTCTTCCCAAAGATAGGCTGTGCGAAACCCGTTCTCCTGGGGAGGGTTGCCTTTACCGCCTTCATTGCCTTTGTTAAAAGGCAGAAAAACTGTTTTATTACCGGCAAGTCTTGTCGTCATGTAGGCTTCATCGGTATCTACGGCAAAGAATACAATGGCTCTTTTCTTAAAACGGAAAAGGGGTGCGGCAGGATGCCTGTCTTTTTTGAATTGAGCAATGGCATGTTCATAGGTTTGACCGGTAAAAGGGTTTTTTAACTCCAATACAGCAACGGGCAGGCCATTAATAAAGATGGTTAAATCCACGCTGTTTTCATTTTTGGTGCTGTAATGAATCTGCCGGGTCACGGAGATACGGTTTTTGTTGTATAACTCTACCATTTCTTCATTCATGCTGGTGGCAGGTTTAAAATAAGCCAGGTCGAGCTGGACTCCATAGTCTTTTATTCCGTGCCTTAAAACATCAATCATGCCGCGTTTATTCAGCTCTTTATCGATCCGGCTAGTTATTTTGAATTTGTACTGGTCTTTATAGATATCTTTAAGTTTTTGCATTTTCCGGGGCTGGGAATCTTCCAGAAAATCAAAGAGTATCTTTGTATCCAGGGCATATTCTTTGTTAAAGTCTTGCGGCACGCCGGATAGGTAGCCGTGATTTACCAGGTAATCCTGGATATACTCTTCAAAGCCTGTTTCGGATAAGTCTTTAGGAGTAACAGCCATTGAATCACGCTCCTAATCAAAACTTTGTTAACAACTAATTTAACTCAAAGCTTTTTATAACGAGCTGTTTTGCTTTTTCAAAATCATTATGATTTTTTATTTTAACTTCTAAATCACCTGTTCCCCAATGCCCAATATTTCTTACGTCCCTGGTGAAGTTTTCTTCAAGTTCTACTTCCTCGGGGTTTATTTTTAGATAAAGCAATAAAGAACTTTTTTCCCTTATAACAAGAGAAGCAAAGTTTTTTATCTTTTTAAAAGCAACATATAGTTTCAGTTCTTTTTCTTGAACATTATCATCTAAATTAAGAATAAATTCCTTTACGGAAAAATATAAATCTTTCATATCTTTATCAAGTTCTTCTAAGGATTCCCGGAAAGACTTACGATCAGCTGCATTCTTGCTGGATGTTGTTTCTGAAGCAATATTGGGGATTGACGAAGTTGTATTAACTAACTCAAAAAGGATTAAATCTTTTTCATATTTTCTGTATCTGATAAGCTCAATATTTCTATTTATTTGTTTTACCGCGTGTTCATCATATCTAGTAAAATCTCCTGCAATGCAGAGAAGCCTTGTTGATGTCCATTCAATCTTACCGACTACATCTTTGCCAAGTTTATCCATGACTAAAAGCTTAAACTCTGCTTTATGATCCATCAGCCAATCCATATAGAATAATCCCTGGTTGATAACATTTTCATTTGTCGCTCTTTTATATTCCAAGATAACCGGGCAAAAATTTTCATCTATACCAAGGCTGTCAATTCGCCCTCCATGGTTTTTTCCGGTGGAATATTCCGAAGCTAAAAATGTTATACCAAAAAACTCGTTCATATTTTCTTCTATTAGCTTTTGGATAGATTTCTCCACGGTAAAGGCAGAGCTTTTTAACTCTTTTACTTGGTGGTTAATTTTAAAAAGTTTGATATCACCCATGTAACACCTCCTGTTTTGTTTGGTCATATTCTCTTACGTCAAATTTGCCGGTAACAGCTTCGTATATAAGGGATTGGCGGTATTCTTTGAGTTTTTGGATTTGTCTATTTACATCTAGAATAAGATTTTCTACTTTTAAAGTTTGCTTATCAATATATTCAATTATTATTCCTTGCTCATCTAATGGTGGTAATAAATATTCTAACCTTCCAATTTCGGTAGCAGTAATAGCAGGATAACTAACACCTACTGAACGGGTTACTATTTCTTCTATATACAATGAGGATCTCATCGAGTATGATAAATACTTAGGTTCTATAGTTTTTTTTGGTGTTAACACTGCAAAGCCTGTTGAACAAATTAAATTTAAATCTGCCTTTTCAAACCAGGTAATAGCTTTTAAATATGTCCTTACCGTTGACACTAACGTATCCCCGTCAGAAACGATTCTTCTTGCACGACTTGGTGCATTCTTAAAAAGCATAGGCTCAACATGAAGTACTTTTCCGTCACTATCAACACTACTTATATCAAGATAATTAAGTTCATATTCTTCTGGAGTATTATCTGTTAAAGTTTTTTGATTAATTTTAGCTAGATATTTTACTTTAGAAATTTCCCAATGCTCCGGTATATTTGTTGAGTACCGGGTCAATATTTTGCAGGGTTATTTTCTTAAGCCGCTCATATTTTTTCAAAGCTTCCTCCTTTGTAGGTTCCAAAACGTTGTCGAAACGTCTTAATACACACATTGGTAATACTACATCGCCGTACTGTTCTTTTCTGTAGGGTCCACGGAGCAGTTCTGCTATGCTCCAGATAAAGTTAACTTTTTCCTGAAAGTTGTTCATTATTGACCAGTTCCCTCCCCTGGCAGCCAAACGCAGTTTCCAGCTGTTTTTTATTCTTTGTTTTCTTGCTTAAGTTCGCAGGAGTAGCCTTTTTTAAAATTATTATATTGCTGTATTCTCGTAAATTATGGAAATTCCTTTCTGAGACAGGCTGCCAACCGACAAATAACTCTTTTATTTATTGTTATCCAGTTGTTCCCTGATTCCATTCCGTATTTTCCTTGGTATGGTTATTCCTGGTATTGGAGTGACTTTTTTTGATTTCATACGTTGGCGTTCTTGGGCGACAACACAATAATGTAACTGACGAACTATGCCTGGTATAACGTATCTCATGTTTTTAGATTCCCTGCGAAAATATGGTGGATGCGACCGACCATCCTGGTCAACCCAGTATATGATGATTAAATTTTTTCCTATCCATGCTCCTTGCCTTTTTTTTACAATTTTTACAGCTGTCCTATGTTTCATAGTAAATATGTCTATCACATGATTAGAACGATCCAAGCGTTTTGCTGTTACCATATATACATCCACCTCCCTCTATAACCTAGCGTTATCTCTTGTTAGCAGGGTATTCTTAGAATTTCACATTTAACAAAATACGCCATATGGATAATATGCTCCAAATGAGCACAGATGGCCAGGGAAATTTTGGGTTATTTGGAAATAACCCAATCTGCCAGCAGCCCGGCAGATCTATATTCTTCATTCATTGCTTCAATGCTTCTAAAATGAAGTATACTTCGATTTAACTAAAATGTCAACACTAAAAAGGAAAATTGTCCATAACTCAGAATTTACATTAAGTAAACTAAATTAAATATAAAGGTGGAGCAAACATGTTTCCAGTTGGATTAGCTATTGCAGTCTATCGTTCACAAAAAGGAATTACCGCCAAGCAGGTTGCTAAAGAGATAGGTGTTTCCAGGGGGTTCCTGAGTATACTGGAACTTGGATTGCGTTTACCACCCGTATCAATGGATTTTGCAAGAGCCACAGCAAATTTTTTAAATGTTTCTGAAACTGCATTATTATCAAGTATCAGCTGTGAACATTTCTTAACATCAATAAAGAACTTTGCGTGGTTATCACCACTAATAAATAACGCTATCAGCGATCTTTTCACAGCTCACTATTTTTCTCGTAAAGGATCATTTGCAGAAAACGCTCATTCTGAATCTTTATATGTCCTTCGACCATGTGATGATTTCAGAGCACCAATATTGAAACATATAATCGAAAAAAAACTTATTCCAACTGGAGCAGAAACATTTATAGCTGATGAAATTACCCTTTGCAGTGGAGAAAAAACTTTGGGAATATTAAAAAACGTCAAACCATATCTTTATAAAACTTCAAACCTTTTTTCAATTCCCGAATCATTGATTTTTTTTGATTCTTTCGGGGTAAGCTCAACAACATTATCTTTACCTGATGAAGCATCACACGTTTTTAATTTTACATTTCATACACCTTTATCTGCACCGATGCATGATAATAATCATTTTTCAGTAGACGTATCTATAAATCCATTTAGTTCAAACCCTATTGATATCTTTACGTATCCAATTACTTCTTTTACGAAAGACTATACTCGCGAGTTTTGAAGTTGTATTTTATTTTTTTATTTTTACGCAACCTTAATAGTCCAACTATGCGTATAGCTTTATTTTGAGATTCCTTGTCATCATTGCCATAAAGACAAATTGCCAATGAAGGCAAATAAACCTTATTGTTTTTTTCAAGCATTAATACAGCTTTATTCATAATACTTTGAGATTTATTTTTTCTAGACACTTAAAAAACCACCTCAATGTTTTAATATTGATAAATTGCATTATTATACAGGGTAACCGGCATTATTTACCATATTATCTTTTCTCACCCCGGGAGTGGAGAAGTTATAGCGACTTATAATTTCAGGTGAAGCCAACTCGGTTCTTTTGTATTTTTAATGGCCGTTTAGAATGCCGTATAACGAACGATAATTAACAGCCTGGTGTGATTGTACTTGATTTTATACTGTCAATATGGCTAACTTTAACGTTAGCATGAAAATCACACCACGCTTTATCTTTATCAAGGCCAAATAAAAAACCGGCTGTTTAGCCGGCTGTTACTCTTCATAAATGGTTTTTCCTTTTTGAATAATTTCATCATACAAAAAATCACCTTGCCTGGCCTTTTGGTATTGCTCAATAGAGTACGTTCTGGGGGAAATATCCAGATCAATCCCCCTGGTAAGCTTTTTTAGCATCAAGAATTCTTTAAACCGGTCCCGCCCGAGATCTGGAGAAATAATAGCCAGGTCAATATCACTGTCCTCGTTGCCGGTACCGACGGCCAGGGAACCATAAAGGATGGCCTTCTTTACCCGGATATTCTTATTCTTGAGAGCTTCCAGATATTTTTTTATACTTACCTCAAAATGCTTTTTAGCCATTCGTAAAACTCCTCCGTTTGTTTTAGCATGGATAGTGTTGTTGACCGGGTACATCCCTTTACCAACAGCTCAATATCTTCGGCATATCTGGATTCTATATAATAAAAAGAGAGAATATCTAAAAAATCAGCTTTACGCTCATCCAACTGTGAAAACAATCCTGCCGCGTTAGCCAAAGACTCCAGGTCATGCTTCCTTGGCGGTGTTTTATCGTACTTCTCATGATATACAGCCTTTAAAGTTTTTTCAATGGTCTGCTGGCAGAAAAACATACAATGGAGGTACTTCTTTTTGTTAAAAAGATACCCGGCTACTTCAAAATCTTCCTGTGCAAGGTTAAGCCAATTATGAGTTTTCGGTTTCACTACCCACATCACCTTCTCACCATAGCTCAAAAAGTATTTCTATATAAAAATATTTAAATCCTGCATTCTATAACGACGGTCAGCGGCCCGCATCCCTTTCTATAACCGCCAAATGGCAAGGTTTCGATAAACGCTGTCCATACTCCCTTCTAAAAACCGAAACTCAAACTGTTCAAACCTGTCTTTCCCCCAGTTGAATAGACATGGGTCTGTATAGGGCAGGAAGGGGTTAACTTCCAATAATATTGTTTCGTTAACAATTTTCTTATTTGCCTTGTAGGGCTTTTTGTAGATGTAGTCTATTATTACGTCTTCAGCAGGTAACAGAAATGCCACAATATCCGTTTTCCTGCGCAATGCTTGTTCTATTATCTTCGCTTGCTTCTGGATTTCCGGGTAAGTTTTGTTCTTATAATATTGCGAAATACCAACCAGCCTCCGGTTGCGGATAAAGCAGCGAAACTCCCGCCACGGCTCAATAGGCATCCATTTCCGTACCACTATATACGGAGTGTAATTGTTGTACCTGGCCATTTGCAAATCGTAATATACCCTCTCGCTGTCGCAGAGGGTCTTGATTGTGTCCTGGCCGTTTAGGTATTTAAACTTGTTTTTGTAAGCAAAGTGACTATCCTTCGGGCTTCGGCTTCCAAGCCGAACGAAAGCACCGCTTGGATAATACTTGACAAGGCTGTCGATCTTTGTTTCTAACTGTCGTAATACGGCTTTTTGCCGTGGAAGCGGTATAATGCTGTCCTCTAACCGCATGAAATTATGCACTATAAGCGCATCAACTTCTTCCGGCTTTAAAGCCAAGTATACGGAGGGAACGGAGTGGCTGGCCAAACCGTCCGGCCAGTTTTCGATATAGGTTGGTTTTACTTTTTTAAAGTAGCTGTTGTTCATCAAATCTACCTCCACCTAATTGACTTATTTGCTTAACCCGTCGACCAGCATGCAAAAATTCCATACAGACCCTAAAAACCCCCATGATATCAGCGGCACTCTTCGGCTTCTCGCCGAAGGGTGCCTAAAAATTCGGCCTGGCGGCTTTTTTAAAGCGGCCAGGCCGTTCCTTTTTTATAAATATTAGCAACAAGCAAAGTTAATATTTCCAGTTTGCTTTGAACACCTTAATCCTCACTTCCCCGCCATTGAGCTTTCCCACCTGGCTCTTCTTAACTTCGTTGAATACCAAAAATACCACTATAATACGGTCACGCAACTCCGCCGACAGTTTTGCATACGCCTTTACACGTTCTGAAAAATACTTCAGGCCAAGCCGGTTATCAACCACCAGGACGTGTAGCACTCCATCTTTTTCAAAATAGTTATCATTTAACCGAGATACTTTGAGTAATTCGCCGTAGTCGGCTTTCAAAAACCTTTCTAACGCCTTTTTACGGGGCAGGTATTCAATTCCCATCGCCAGGGCAAAATCTGTTAAAATCAACTGGTTGATTACCGTACTTTGAGCAAACCGGTACCGTGCGGAATGCCAATTGTCAAACAAGTCTATTGCTTCCCCTCCCTTAGGCGTGAGAACGTAAAACAGCCTGCCCGTATTAAGCCGGTATGACTTGATAAACCCGTTTTTCCGCAGGATCGCCAGCCGGCTGCTGCATTTTTTGTAAGACGTGTGGAAAACCCCAGCGTTTTGCAGCTGTTCTACCGTGCAAAACCGCCATTTGGCTAAAAACCCCAGGGTTTTTACATCCCGTTCAGTTAATCTCATCCCACTTTAACCCGCCCTCCTTTTATTGTATAGGTAAAATATTCACCTTCGGCGCCGTGCTTTCGTAAAAAGCTCTTTCTATTTTCAGGACACACCCAGATGGTTTTTTTACCTTTAAAGCTTCTAACTTTCTCTCTAACCTGTTTTGCAGTGTAACTGCCGCAGTCAGTTTCGATATAGACTTCCTCTCCATCATCGTTTATATAAACCGCATCGGGCACTTCAATACCGCCGCCGCCTTTGTATATCTTTCTTTCGATCTCAATCACATCCCCGATTTTATAAGTTAACCTTTCACTTTCACTCAACCTGTAGTACACTTCATTTGTACGGACCTGATGAAGGATTTCATTAGATTTGCCCGGGTCGGTAAATACTTTTTTCCGGTCAAGGCCACCTTCCGGTCCGGTAGCCCACTTCTTGCCTTCTTTATTCAAGCTATAAACCTTCGCGTACCCGCCTGGCTTCTCGCCGAGAATAATATGCTTTTTAATAATACCGGTTTTTTCAAGCCGTTCAAGCCTTTCAGCGCAGGTCCTTTCCTTCCTGCCCGGCCAGTATTCTTTTTTAATCTGCTCTAAAGACAGGACCCTGCACCGGCCGAGGTCGCTTATAATACTCAAGTCACGTTTAGTAAACTGTTTTACTGTTGTAATCCTTGCCAATTATATTTCCCCCTTTTCCACAGTTTCCTGTTGTAATGAGTAAAACATGTCCCAAAAATTGTAAGTTGCATTGGGCCCGAAAACACTTCCACTAGGCTAAACCCCAAAGATGGTCCGGAGGGTTGGGGGATAGCGAAGCTAAGGGGGAAGGGACAAAGCCCCTTCCCCCTTAAGCGGACCGAAGTGCAGCCAAAAATATGCGGGTGACTAACCCGCATTTTTTTGGCTGCACGCAGGGACGCTAGAGCAGCCAGCCGGAGGCCGTCTGCCGAAGGGCACCAGGGGCGAAGCCCCCTTGCCCCCGCAGGGGGTGGTGGCCGAAGGCAGACGCGGCAATTAGTGTTCCTTCCGAGCGTAGCGAGGTTTAGGAACACTTATTTGCCGTGGCTGCTCCCACTCTTTTAGAGTGTTCCGCTGGAAAGGAACGCTCTAAAAGAGAAACGCTGCAGTGGCAAGCCTTCGCACGGCCCGGCCATGGTATTCCAAAGTGGTGCCGATAGGTGGCGCCGGGTGACGGAAGCCCGGCACCACCTGAAAGCACCGGGTGAACTGGTATATAATAACAGTTCACCCGGAAAACGCCGGCCGTTACATAACAATATCCTCCATTTCAACGCCGGCATTTTCCACCTGGCCGGGCCGTTGCTGGTGTTGATCCTGACCATGTTTATTAATAACATTTTCTTTGGTCCGCCATACTGCTTGGTTCACGGTTTTCACCCCCTTCTTCCCCACTTCGACCGGATCTGGATACGGTTCTTTTTCCAGTCGGTCTTTCTCGAGCTTCGTAACCAAGTGCGCATGGTTAGCCATTACAGCTATTTTGCCGCGCCTAAAAATCACAGATTTACCAAATGGCATAGATAGAAGAACATTTTTGTGAATCAGGTGCTTGTCTTGGTCGCTGAAACTTTCGCTTTCAGCATTATTTATTTTTCCAGTTATTCTTCCGGCGCCATGACTCCGGCTATTGCTCATGACGCGAATAACCGTCTGGCCGGACTTGGCAGCAAAATACCCAGCATCTTCCGGATCATCGATATTGAAAATCATCTTCGTCCTCGTGTTCGTGGCCACTGTATTGGCGAAGTCTTCACTGACAGCACGCAAATCACCAAGGGCCTGGTTTGCAAGAAGTAAAGCGTAGTTAGCACTGCGCACCTTCGATATAATGTACTTAAACGCCTGACAAGCCATGTTTTGAAACTCGTCGATAGCTAAAAGAGTAATCTTGTCATTCTGAGTCCTCCAGGCTGCCCTGGCCTGTAATTCCATTGCAATCATCTTGCCCAGTGCGCTGGAAAGACTCGGCGCGGCAGCCGACCTTAAGTCGAAGTAGGCCACATCACCGTGGTTCATGATCCGGCCCAGGTCTATGTCCGGCTCCGGATCATTAATCACATTTAAATCCGCATCGGCGTAGGGCGTCAACGCAGCACAAAGGCCCTTGATCTGCCCGGGGGCCATTTTTTCCCCTGTAATTTCCTCGAACAACTCAGGATCCCTAAGTATATTCCATATGTCCCGCAAGGTGTATTTTGTTTCAAGTGCATCGAAATATTTGAGCAAGGGTATAAAAACAGCCTGCTGGCAGTATGTGTAAAATTTAGCCTGTCCTGCAAAAACCAATTCCAGCGCTGTCATGACCCGCTCCACTTTGGACAGGGTGCTACCGTAATATAACGGATTGTAAGTGTTGCTTTTGAGCGCCGGGTGCAGCGTAAAAAAGTAAAATTTTTTGCCGGCTTTCCGCGCTTCTCTAGCGAGGCTCTGAACAGCTTGCTTATCGCCCTTGAAGTCCATGACTATGGTAGGAAAGCCGTTTTTAATTGCCTGCACACATATTGGTATCACGGCGAAACTGGTTTTACCGCTTCCGCTGCCTCCCAGCACGTGAACATGCTCGGTCATCTCGGACCATAAAACCCGTACCTGCCGGCGCTTATCGCTCAACCCTAAAAACACTTGGCCCGCCGGCACGCGTTCGATCTTTCTCATGATGTCGAATTTTACCTTTTTATGACTGACATGCCGGATATCCCTATCAGGCGCAACAGGTTTATTAGTTTTAATTATTAAGAGCAACACTACTGGAACAAGCACGAGAAGGCCATTCAAAGCAAGCCATATTTGCCTGACCAAAGGATTTGTCAGTTCTGTACCTGGTTTAGTAAGCCAGGACCATGCGGTTAAAACGGGGTGTTGCCAATACCAGCCGACAATGTCAAAAGCATGGGCAGCCACTTCCATCTCGGCTTCAGAAGCCATATATTTATAGCCGGCCAGGAATGCCGGCAAGCCGCTTAGCCAGGCTGCAGCCGTCCCGATTAGCCAGACGTCAAGGACTAATAATATGACAACACCGGCCAGTACAACAGTGACGATAGCAGCCGTTTTTGCGCCATTTACTCTATACAATAATGATGTAATCACTGAATCACTCCCTATCCTAATTTAATTTGCACGGTCACCAGATTAGAAGAAAGGCTAAACAAGCCTGCTGGGAAATTATATCCGACCTTAAAAATCTCCCGGCTTCAACTAGGGAAGAATGTCAAGTATACAGGCTTCTTATAAATTCTTTCTTCTTTTCTCGCTGTTCCGGCGTCATTTGGTAACCAGTTTCCCGGGGCCTGGCCCTGGGACTTCTGTTGTTGTTCCCCCCCTTTTTTTGAATTGTTTTGGCTAGTTGGTCCGGTTTTATGTCGTTTTTCAGTGCATAGCGCAACCAAGCTCCCACTCCACGGATCTTAATTCCTCGAGAAAGCTGCCGGTCCAATTCAACCAAAGCAGCTGTCACCCTCTCAGGAGGGTAACGCGCAACAATTTCCCTAGCAAAATTTGTAGGGATTTGAACACTTGCTATCGCATAAACCCGTTCGCGAAATTTTTCAACCGAATTAAAAGTAGCACCGTCATTTATGACGCTGCTACTTTTGTTTTTGATGTTTACATTATTTACCACAGGAGGCGGCTCAACAACATGATCCTTATTATGTGTTTCCTTCTGGGGGTTGTCTGAGACAACCCCACGGGGGTTGCCCTGGGCGACCCTAGGGGTCGTTTGAAACAACCCCCCTATTTTATTGGCTTTTTTGGGAATTACTTTGCCGTTGTCGCTGATGGATTCTTTGCCCTCATCAAATGGCTCGTTAGGAGGGAAAATTATATACAAATTCGAAGTATCCGAACCGTTTTGTCTTTTGCGCTTGTGCTTTACCACTAAGCCAAAATTGCTGAGTTTCTTTACTGCTCCAATAGCGCTGTTCCGGTGGCAACCGCAATCCTTTGCTATAGTGTCGTATGCAGGCGTAGACTCGCCATCGCTATTTGCCCGCCTGCAGAAATAAATATAAATTAATTTTTCTAAGGTAGATATGTCATGGCGCTCAAAAATAGCATCGTAACTAAAAAAAAGACCCGTCGGTCTACCAAAGATGGTTGTCATAAGCTATATATCCTCCCGGATCAATATCTTTATAAAAAAATCCCTCCTAAGCCTTATCATCTGTGGCTTTGGGGCTTTAATTCTGGTGTGCCTGCTGGTGTGCCGATTGGTGTGCTAAAACAGGGCAACGCCCGAAAACTAAGGGTTCCTTACGGAACCCTGTCTAGTCCTTCCATGTAATATAAAAATGCAAAAAGCCTTGATTTACAAGGCTTTTTATTAACTCGCTGGTGCGCCTGGCAGGAATCGAACCTGCGCTCCCGGCTCCGGAGGCCGGCGCTCTATCCCCTGAGCTACAGGCGCAAATAAAATTCTCTTAAACGACTAACTTATATTATACCTCATTTCGATTTTATTGCAAGTATAGTAAGGTCTATAACTGGCTTACCGGTATCAGTACCGTTACAGTCGTGCCCTTCCCCGGCTCGCTTTCAACCTCAATTAGTCCGCCGTGATTATCAATAATTTGTTTGCTCAAAAACATCCCCAATCCGGTACCTTTTTCTTTGGTAGTAAAAAAAGGGATAAATATGTTATCTATGGTTTGACCATCAACACCCGGTCCGTTATCCTCAACGGCAATTTTTACCAATCCTTCCCCTTCGTCCCATGAAGTTTGCAAGCAAATCCTTCCCCCGTTATCAAAAGCCTCAAAGGCATTTTTAATTACATTCAGGAAGACCTGTTTTAATTGTTCACCGTCTCCCAATAGATACGGAATGTCTTTCTCCAAAGTCAGATTTAAGTCCACGTTTCGAATCTGTGCTTCACTTTCCACCAGCATAACCACTTCTCTGACAATATTATTAATAATACACTTTACCCGTTTGGGATAGCCCGGTTTGGTCAAACTTAAAAGTTCCGTAATTAACCGGTTAACATGTTTCAACTCGGCTAGCATTACCGCAATATAATTTTCCTTGGACGTCCCCTTTAATTGTTTTTGTAGTAACTCCAGAAAACCGCCTATGGCGGTAAGCGGGTTTCTAATTTCGTGCACCACTCCCGCAACCAACTGGCCTAAAACAGCTAGTTTTTCTGCTTTAATTACCGCATTTTCCAACTCGTGCAGGCGTTCTACAGGCAAAAATACGGCCATAGCACCCTCACTCTCACCGTTGTCGTTATGCATAATGTATGTTCTTGTCTCATAAGCATTTGAGTTGATTGAGGGAATTACGGTTTCAGGCTTCAAACCTTGAAATTCCTCCCGGGTGACTAAAGTTTGTAATAATTTGTTCGGTTCGGGCCGCTGACAATCAAAAACCTCAGGAAACGGACGGCCTAAAACATCACCCTCTTTTATCCCGGTCAGCCCGTTTAACAACCGGTTAAAAACTTTTACCGTCCCTTCAGCGTCAATAACCAATAGCCCCACAGGCAAATGGTCTACAGCCATTCGGAACCATTTTTCCACTCTGAAAACCCCCGTTTTAACTTATGGGCTGTTCACGTTCCACTCCGAAATATTTGCCGGATTCAAAAACACCGACACCCTTCTGTTGAAAATACTTTTTTATCAAATCCCCGTTACGCAGGCGGTATATGGTTATATTTTTAGTACCGCTTCTTTCCAGCACCCCCAAATTGCTCAAGAAATGCGCCGCCGCCGCTACCTGTTCCCGGGGCCGGTGTAAACGAAGCGCCAAACCGTCAATCGTGTCCCGGGTATGCGGGTTGGCCTGAAAAAAAGCCAGTAAATCAATCCGGATCATACTTTGTAAAACCGGGTTTAATTCCTCATTTGATTTTTCTTTCACCGGGTGCCCCCCCCTGCGGTCGTTTCCAGCAGGGGCATGGCCAGGAACTCACAATAATCAGCCCCTATTGACTGGCAGTTCATTTCTTCACAAACAATTTCTTTTTCCAATAAAACACTGAGATAAGCGGCAAAAACTCCCCTTAACAGGTCACAGGTCACCTGCGGCGCGCGATGAAGGTGCCCGTATTCATTTGCAATGCTTACCTGGAAAGATTTATAACATCTGATTTTGGCCCTGGCACAAGATACATTAAGAGAAACCAGTTCCGCCTGACCCAACCCGTCATTATTGATCACTTCCATGAGCAACTGCAGGCATTCATTGATATCATCGGGATATAGCGCCCTGGTTTTATGGGCCAGGCTGAGCCCGGTCTGGTACCCGGCGTCATAAAGCACGTGTTTCAACGCATGGGGAGCATGGTCCCTGACCGACATCATTAAATAGGCATATAACTCTTGCGGGAGCAGGACCGCTCTCCGGCCGGCAACTTTCAAAACGTGCCCTTCCCGGGTGACAATTTCCTCCTTCGGCCGGTTGTCCGGGAAAAGGGTACCGTGACAAAATCCTTTATCGTCCACTTCCATGGCAGCGGAATAATCCCTGCCCAGTACCCGGCGCAAAACCAACTGAAAGCTGCCCAGGCGGGCGCAATAAAACATTAAACCTTCGTCCGGGGCGCGCAAGCAGTACTCCCGGTAAACACAGTTGTTGCGTTCCACTTTTACCAGTACGTTCTCCCCTGATGCTTTCAGGTGATAATCCCCGGCGTTCAAAAAATTTTCCCGGTGCAGCAAGTCGAGAAAGTTCCTGCAAACATCCACCGGATTCTTTGAATTAAACTTGAACTCATCTTTATACTCATCAAGGACATATTGGGCCGGACCCATCATAATCTGTTCCAGCCAGTGCCGGCTGCTGAAGGGAACCTGCTTCATCGTTTTACAAACGCTCATATACAAATAATTAATTATTTTATTGGCAATATCATTTTTTTCGCTCATTCCAGCACCCCCATATCAGCAGAGACCAGAATACCGTATACCGGATCAACGGTAAACATGTGACGGGAAGATACAAACTGCTGGCTTTTCACTTTTCCGATCTGCATCACGCGCACCGGATTATGCCTGGAACCGCTGAAATTCATTTTAAGGATAAAATTATAAAGGTGGCCGGTTATAGCCATCAACCTGGGCTCCAAAACCCCGCTTACATATATATCCATGGCCAGGACTCCGCTTTTCCGGAGCTGTTTAATCCTGGTCCGGTGAAAATCCAAAATTTCCGGAGCATCAATCATAGTAAAAAGAGTGCTCAGGCTGTCCACCACCAAACGTAAACGCCGTCCGCTACATTTGTGTAAGACTTCTGTTTCCAGGGCAAAATATTTATCCAGGTTGCAGTAACCGGAAAGGGCGTATTTTTCCTTACTCCTGTCTTCCTCATAAGCATCGATAAAAATTAACCTGCCGGCTTCCTCATAAGCAGTAATTCCTACCCTGAAACTCAACAGGTGCTCGCGCATCGCCGCCGGCGGTTCGTCACAAGCCACATAAACGCAGGTGTCGCCGCAGCGCAGTCCCTCTTTGATAAATTCTCCGGCCAACACGGTTTTACCTACGCCGGATTCCCCTTCTACCATAATCTGGGAACCGTAGGACAAGCCTTTCTGCAATTTATAATCCAAGCCCTCAACCCCGAAATATGCTCTGTTCACGGTCCTATCCTCCCAACCGGGGAAACACCTGGATGCCTGAAGTGTTTATTTCCAGTAAATGATTACCCGTGGCGTGGTTGCTCCCCCTCATTTTATAAAGCTCCAGCTGCCTGATCCGGCGGTTTTGCAGCATAACCGACTTGAGCAGGATCATACCCTGGACTACCGAATGAACTACTTCCACTTTACTGCCGGTTGCCAAATCCCAGGCCGGGCTGATCAGTAAAGTGGTGCAGTTGAGACGGTTTAAATAAGTAACCAGGCAGTAAAATTTTTCGTGCAAAACCGCAGCGTTATCTATACGGGAAAAAATGCCGTACACCGAATCTATAACCACCCGCCGTATCCCGAGAGATTTTACTTGCTCACCCAGACTAATAATCGTTTCGTCAATTTCCATTTCTGATAGCGGCATATAAATAACTTTAATTAGTCCTTGTTTTTGCAGCACTTCCAATTCCCATTTAAAACGCCGGGCATTTGCCATCAATTGCCCGGGGGGTTCTTCAAGAGACAAAAATATCCCTCTCTCCTGCCGTTCCAGGGCCCCTTTGACCAGGTACTGCAAGCCCAATACCGTTTTCCCCGTTCCGGAACTACCGGCTACCGCTACACTGACTCCCCTGGGCAGTCCACCCTGTAAGATTTCGTCCAGCCCCGGTACCCCGGTAGGCAACAGCTCGTCTTCACGATGCATCTCAACCGCATAGTTTGCACCTACGGTATCTGTCAAGGTAAACACCCTGATTCCTTCGCCGGTGATGCGAAAAGTATGTTTACCGGGAACGTGGTCCTGCCCCCTGGTTTTACAAATTTCCAACACCCGGTGCCGTGACAGTCCCGGCCGCTCCTTGTTTTCCAGGCGGATTACCGCATCCGCCACATATTCTTCCAGGGCGTATAGCCGGTTCCCCTCGCTTTCCCGCTCTTTTACCAAAAACGAGGTCAGCCCCAGACGGCGCAATCCGTTGCAAAAACCGTATACCGCCCGGCGCATGTCAATTTGATCCTTAGAAATATTACGAAAATGACTTATGCTGTCAACCAAAATGCGCACGGCATCGATCTCACCAGCAATTTCTTCGATCAGGTTTGCCTCCGCATCCGCCAGCACTTCCGGCGACGTACACAGAATGCGCAACTTATCGGCCTCTTCCAAGGCACGAATGTTCCAACCGAAATTCAGGGCATCACGGTACATAAACTCGGGCAATTCTTCAAAGGTGACAATTATCCCCGGCTCATCGAACTCCGTGATGCCGCGGTAGATAAACTCCAAACCGAAAGTAGTTTTACCCGCGCCGGGGATCCCTTCTACCAGAACATTGTTACCCCGCACAATACCCCCAAATAATAATTTGTCAAAACCTATAATTCCCGTCGGGACCTTATCCAAGTACTTCCCTCCCATTATATATAAATAGAAACCCAAATTAATATTATTTCGACATTTTTTTAATAAATCCTTGCAAATAGGAAATATTTCGTCAAATACCCGAAATGTAATCTTAAAAAAGAAAAACCCAGTTGCAGTAACCGGATTTTAAAGAGCAATTTAGGTCTTTAAATAATCTTCGCTGAATGTTGCAAAACAGGAGTAGTTAATAAGCACCGGTTATAATCCCGCAGAATCAATCATCTCTCTTATCATCCGGGCGTTAGCTACCGCCTGGCCGCGATAGTGGTTGTTAAAACTGACATAAACTTCCCCCGCTTTTTCCCGTAACAAAGCCAGCCGCGGAAGCCATCCCGTCAGTTCATCCCTGGCATATAAATAATCATATCTTTCATATGCTTCTTTGTGATTGTACCACCGGGACGCATTGCGTCCGTGAAAACGCACGTAAGCAGGCGGTACCGTTACCACCGCCAAGGGCTTAATCAGGCCCTTTAAAGCCGGTTCGTCCACACAAACAAGGGACAACCCTTCATTTTTTAAAAATTTAAATGTATCCTGGCAAATCCAGCGGGAATTGCGGAATTCTACCGCCACGGGCAACCCCGGCAGCATTTCTCTGAAGCGCCCGAGGTAATCCCGGTTTTCTCCGGTATGATGAAATGAATAGGGAAACTGCGCCAGCACGAAAGCCAGCTTACCCGCATCCACCAGCGGAGTCAATGCTTCGGTGAACCGGACAAAAGTTTCTTTCCCCGCATCCCGCTCGTGGGTCATACGCCGGAATGCCTTCACCGCAAAGCGAAAAGCAGGAGGTGTTTTTGTCATGATTCCCTGGATCATCTTACTGCCGGGAAGATGGTAGTAAGTGGAATTAACCTCTACAAAGGGGAATTCCCGCGCGTACAGCTCCAGCATATTTCCTTTTTTGGTACCGTCCGGGTAGACGTTACCCACCCAATCCGGATAACTGTAGCCGGCAGTGCCGATATAAAACATTTTAAAACCCTCCTGTAACCGTCTTCACCCTCCGGAACATTACGGACCTTTTTTTCCCCGCGGTTGCTCCCAATATATTTCAATGTTATCGCCGTCTTTAACCAAATCTGTATACCCGGCCGCTTCTCCGTTAAGTTTCAGCACCAGCACCCCGTTGGTGTCCGGGCCATCTAACTCGACCCAGTTGAGTACATCCGCAAAAATATGCTCCAAACCGCCTTTTAACTCGACCGGGTTACCGTTGACGGTAACCGAAACCGGCATACCTTTATCAAGGTCGATTTTATCCGTCAGTCTGATATCATCACCGTTTTGCAGCGCATAATCAGGATCAACCCCGGTACCGTTGACCCTAATGTTGTATTTGCTTAAATCCGTTCCTTCCAGCAATTCCCGAATAGTTTTGACAACCTTAATTTCCAACCGGTCCCCGTCACTAATCTCAGTATGCGGGAGCACCTTTTTTTCATTTAAAACTGCGGTCGGCCGGACGACTTTTTGTTCACCGTTCAAGGTTACGCTGATGTTGTCTGTACCTGCCAGAAAATCCTGCACCACAGCAGCGGCATCCTTGCCGTTTACGGCTTTGACCAAATTTATTTCATCCCCCTCTCTGAGCAGCGATTTCAAGTTGGCCGGATTGCTGTTAATATATATTTCCGCCGGTTTGGCAAGTCCCCCGTAGATTACCCGATTTTCTCCGTTTAAAGCAAATTTTAAATCCCTGCCGTTGTATCCTATTAAGTCTCTGGGATTAAATTCGACCAGGCCAAGGGCATTAACAACATTAAGATCTTTTGAATTAAAGAGAATAAATTCCTTCCCGTTCACCTTGACAGTAACGAAATTCCGGTTGAATCTTTTAACGGCCACCATGCCGATACCGGTAACCGTAACCCCTTCCGGACCATCCAATCCTTCTTCTTCCACGATGACCTCATTTACGGCTTCTCTTCCCCTGACCGCCACTTTCCGGGAATCAATACCCAACCGGCAGCTCAACCCGTCGGTCAACCCGGGCAACCGGACCCCTCCACCCACACAGAATACCGTTCTGGGCGGCTCTCCACCGTTTAAACTCAATATGGTTGAAGTCAATTCCGCGGTCAACCGGTCCAGTTCCGGCTCGATAATCTTGGCTACCTCGGCCGCCGGCACCGTGTTTTCCGTTCCAAGGATATCTTTATAAACTATATCCCCGCCACTCTCCAGCAAGCGTTTAATTCTTTCCGCTTCGTTAAAATCAACCAGGTAAGCCTCGGCAATACATTCTGTAATTTCATCACCGGCTACCGGTACCATGCCGTACGCCGCCACAGAACCCTTCCTGGTAATTGCAATATCCGAGGTGCCTGCTCCGATATCCACCAAGGCCAGGTTCAAAAGTCTCATATTGTCAGGAATCAGCACCTCAAGAGCCGCTATCGGCTCCAGGGTCAGATTTACCGGCTCAAGTTCCGCCCGGCGCAAGACGGCATACAAACTATTGACCACAGACTCAGGAAGAAACGTTACCAGAATATCGGCACTGATTAAACTACCGCTGTGTCCGGCAAGGTTGGTGATTGGATAGCCGTTTAAATAATACCTCACCACGCTGTAACCAACGCAGTAATATCTTTCCGGTCCTTCCGGCACATCGGAGTCAAGCTTCCGGTACGCGTTTTTAATACCGGTAATCTCCAGGCTGTTGATTAAAGTACTGTCTATTTCAACCTCGCTTTTTATTTCCATTTCCGCCCGGCAACGTTTAGTAATCAAGGATCTTCCCGCCGCAGCTATAGCCACCCGGTCCAGCTTGAAACCCATTTTCTTTTCCAGGATCCTTTTTACTTCCAGAACGGTACCGGCTACTTCGGAAATATCATTGATTTGACCGTCAAACATGGTACGATTTTCGTGTTCAACCAAGTGTTGGGCCACTACCCGTAACCTGCCGGATTCTACCAGGGCAATTATGCCGATCACCGTTCTGGTTCCGATATCAAGTGCAAATATGTAGTTTTTACGCCAAGCATCAATTCGTGACATATTCCACTCCAACCGATTAATCAACTGCAAATTAAATCGTCTTACCAAAGTATATCTCAAGAATTATGCCGGTTCAACAAACTAAAGGGCGTAATATCCTTTTGGTTGCCACGATCAAAAATAGTTGCTGGATAAAATATTTTGCGTACTGCTTCCGGAAAGATCATCCTTCCACATGATGATCGCATCTTCGTTGGTATCCGTATAGTAACCTTTACGCACGCCTTTTTCCTTAAAACCCAGCATGCCGTAAAGATGCCTGGCGGTATTATTTGACGGGCGGACTTCCAGGGTCATTCTACTGGCTCCGGTCACAACCGCCCTGCCAATCATTTGCATCATCAGCGCCTTGCCGATTCCTGCCTTGCGATAATCCGGATGTACCGCTACATTGGTTATGTGAGCCTCATCCAAAATTAACCACATCCCGGCATACCCGACCACTTTTTTATCGCTGACAGCCACAATATAACACGCAAAACTATTCTTTACGACTTCGTAAGCAAAAGAATGCCGTGACCAGGGTGAGGAATAAGAGATATTTTCAATTTGCACTACCTGATTTAAATGTTTCAAGCGCATTTCCTCAAATTTAATATCCACTGTCCACCCCCTGAAAAAATACTCAGACAAGTTTAGAAATAATTACCGGTATGTTTTTTAAGCCAATTCACCTCTGCTTCAGACAACCTGATATATTCGGGCTGCAAGATAGCGGGTGGAACACCGCGGCCCTCCTTAAAAGCAATCAGGCCCAGTTCGGCCACCACCGCACCCCGTGGAAAATTTGCCGAAGCGGGAGCAAATCCGGCCGAACTTCCCAGCCCGGCTTTTATAAGTGTACCGTAGAACGGAACACCGTCCCCCAAAAAGGTAACCGGTTTTTTATATTGCAAAAGATTGCACACCAGTTTTTCGGGACTTAAAGCCATGGGCCCGGCCAGACAATCAGGTGCGGAACCGGCACAATCATATATTGCGGTATAGACTTCATCTCTACGCGCATTTAAAACCGGGCAGACCAGCCTGTTATGACCGACAAAAGGAAATACCAGGGTTTCCAGGGTTGGTATTCCCGCCACCGGTTTACCCCATACCTGAGCCAGGGCCTTGGCGGTACTCATGCCGATGCGCAGACCGGTAAAAGAACCGGGACCGCCGGACACCGCTATAACAGCAATTTGGGATGGTTCGACTCCGGACTCTTCCAGCACCGCTTTGATCATGGGCAGCAAGTTAACCGAATGCGTCCGCTGGTTAAGCACCATCCGCTCGGCCAAAATGTCCCCTTCCCCGGCTACTGCCGCCGCGGCCACCGGAGTAGCCGATTCAATTCCCAGTGCGAACAACTCTCATCAACTCCTCAACCAGGTGGCGGTATCTCCCGCCTGCAGGAACCAATATGATTTCTCTTTGATTCTCGCCTGTATCAAGCCGTTTAATATAAATTCCCAGCCGCTCTTCCGGCAATATTGCCTGTACTTTTTCCGCCCACTCCACCATGGTAACGCCATCACCGTAAAAGTATTCTTCACACCCCAGTTCTTCCATTTCCATGGGACTATCCAGGCGGTAGGCATCCATATGAAAAACCGGCAACCGGCCCTGGTATTCATTGATTAAAGTAAACGTGGGGCTGGTCACCGCTTCATTCACACCCAGCCCGCATGCCGCGCCCTGAATAAACTTGGTTTTTCCGGCACCAAGCTCGCCGTTCAAACAAAGAATATCCCCGGCACACAAAAACGGGGCCAGTTTTTCTCCCACCCCAAAAGTTTCTTTCCCGGAACCGGTATAAATTGATTTCAATGTGGTCACTCCAATTATAAATATTATAACCTTAACCGGCCGCGCGCAACACCCTCTACCCGAGGAAATGGTCGTAACCACCGCGCGGCAAGGCAACAACCTCTCCGTTAGAACGTTCCAGCATAACTTTCCTTGAAGCGATAATTTCACCAATATTACGGATCCTGATATTTTTTCCAGCTAACACCTTTTCCATCTTTTTTTCGGCATCCGGACCGGCCGTAAAGACCAGTTCCAAATCCTCCCCGCCGAAAAGAACCCATTCCAACAGGTCAACACCTGCTTTTCCGGCCACGACCTTGACACGCCGATCCACAGGAAGACTTTGTTCCCTGATAATGCAGCCCACACCGCTGGCATCACAAATTTCGTGCATTTCACTGGCCAGGCCATCACTGATATCATCCATGGCAGAAACACCGCACCTTGCCAGGATGCTTCCTGCTTCCACCCGCGGCTGAGGTATGGTATGCGCACGGCGGCAATAATCCGCGATTTCCGGAGCACAAGAAAGTCCCGAACTCTGGAAAAGATAAAGACCAGCTGCCGGTGCTCCCAGGGTACCGGTAACATATACCCGGTCGCCGGGACGGGCACCGCTGCGATAGACAACTTTCCCCGCCTCCACCTCACCAAGCAGGACCACGTTTATAACCAACTGCCCGGGACTGCTGACGGTATCGCCACCCACAATATTTACCCGGTACTTTTTTACCGCCTCCCTCAGCCCCGCATAAAGGTCCACGAGAGCATCCGATTCGAGTTCTTGTGGAATACCGAGGGAAACCAGAGCGTGCGTGGGACGTCCTCCCATGGCGGCAATATCGCTCAGATTTACCGCCAGGGCCTTCCAGCCCACCTGTTGCCAAGTACTGTAGTCAAGAGAAAAATGAATTCCTTCCACCATCATATCGGTGGTAAACAAAAGCCAAACCCCTGCACCGGTTGTGAGAACAGCAGTATCGTCACCAACACCTCTAATTATTCCCCGGGGGTCACAAACCAAATCTTTGGTCAAAAGCTTGATCAACCTGAATTCTCCCAGTTCTGAAAGTTTCATAATTCTCCTTTAGAGACCGGAGTTGTATTTATTTGCTCGCACAACCTGGCCCCAATTTTTTTTTCCAGTAAATAAGTTTCAAAACGAATCTTTTTAAATTCCCGCGCCGGCAGGCCGAGAAGCTTTCCGAACTCCTCCAGAACCCTGGCGGCCTCCTGTACCCGTTTAAAGTTAGCCGTGGCAAGAGCAAAAAGACTGTCCCTGGCACTTTCCCTTTTGGTCCAGGAACCAGCCCCCACGTCACCCTCCGAATCCCTGGAATGTATTATATCGTACCTTAGATTAGACGCTTCAGAAACTAAGGTATTAAGGTTATGGCGGATATCTTTAAGGTTCGCGGTTAAATCAACATCATCCAGGACAAACCGCGCTATCTCCTCCAAAACCCGCAACCCTTCCCTGGCCCGGTTTAAATTTGCATCGACCACCCGGTAGACTTGCCGCAATTACTAACACTCCCGGCGCATGATTTATTTGACGTTAAACTTTACTAATAAAATAACATAATTTCTCGGAAAAACAAAAAAACCCTCTTTATTTTGAGGGAATAAAAAACTATTTAACAAACATAATCGAACACAGCGATGTTGTTAATATTTTCCAGGCCCCAACGGTACTTACCCAAAAGTTCTTTAATTATTTCCACATCAAAGGGTTTGGTAATACAGCACAAGGCACCCATTTCTTTAGCCTGATTAACAATATCCTCCGAAGGGTAAGCGGTCATAATGATCACGTCAATTTCAGACATCTGAGTTTTAATCCGGTCCAGGGCCTCCAGACCACCCATTAGCGGCATTTTTACGTCCATAAAAATCAGGTCCGGACGGTTTGCCGCCGCTGATGAAACAGCTTCCAGACCGTTTTGCGCAGTATAAACCATGTGACCGGCTTCTTCCATGATAATTTTCAACAAATACCGTACCCCGGCCTGATCGTCAACTATAAGAATTTTCAATGGACCATCTTTCATTTCGTCACCCTCCGACATAATATAACATGTGTTAACAAATAAGTTTAATATTACCACGATATTTTATTTCGACATGTCTATACAAGATCCTTTTTTTAATTAATTATTTTGTCACGTCCCATCTGTTAAAAAACTTTTCTCCCGTTAATGTAGACCTGTTCCACCCGGGACAAAAGTTCTAAAGGATGCCGGTCCAAAATTACCAGGTCGGCATCCTTACCCGGTTCGATACTACCCAACCGCTCTTCCAAGTCCAAAATACCGGCGGCATCAATGGTGATCGCACGCAATGCATTTTCGACGGATAAACCACCTTTCACGGCTAGTGCCGCCGATACCGCCAAGTACTGCACCGGTACCACCGGATGGTCAGTCATGATGGCAAATTTTACCCCCGCTCCGGCCAGCACCTTGGCTGTTTCCAGCGATACTCCCCGCAACTCTACTTTGGCCCGGTTGGTGATTACCGGGCCGATAATCACTGGTATCCCCCTGGCGGCCAACCGGTCGGCTACCAAACCGCCTTCGGTACAGTGTTCGATAATAAGCCGTATCCCAAACTCTTCCCCAATACGAATAGCGGTCATAATGTCGTCGGCGCGATGGGCATGCACCCGCAGAGGCATCTCGCCCTTTAACACCCTGCCCAGGGCTTCCAGTTTTAAATTCCGCTCGGGTGAATCCTTTTTTAAATAATTCCGGGCGTCAACCAGGGCTTCACGTAAGATTGCTGCGGAAGCCATACGAGTTACGGGAGTTTTTTTATTCTTTCCGTAATTATATTTAGGATTTTCACCCAAAGCAGCCTTCATACCCGCGGGAAAACGCACCACCATTTCGTCAACTACAGTGCCGCAGGTTTTCAAAACCATCATTTCTCCGCCGACAATATTGGCACTGCCCGGACCGGTCACCACGGTAGTTACCCCTGCGGCCAGCGCGTCCCTAAAACCGGTGTCAGCCGGGTTTACAGCATCTATAGCCCGGAGGTGCGGCGTAACCGGGTCGGTTATTTCATTACTGTCGTCCCCTTCTTCCCGGTAAATTTCTTCTATGATCCCCAGGTGACTATGAGCGTCAATCAAGCCCGGCATGACCACCTTATCTGTAGCTTCCACGACTTTCACTCCCGGCGGTACTACTTCCCCCGGATAAACCCCCTTAATTTTACCCCGGTCCACCAGAACGGTTCCTTTTGTGAGCGGCGGTCCGGCCATGGTAAGAACTTTACCTCCGGTAATGGCAAGCATTTTCACAGCTCTCCTCTTCAAAAAATAAAATTACCGGTAAATGACATACCGGTATGTTTGCAATAATCTGTTAGTAAACTTTTACAGTTCCATCAGTCCCAGACTTATTTCTATGGCCTGATTCACCTTGGTCATCATTTCAACGTCAAGAGTAGTTACCTTTTCCATAAGCCTGCTCTTGTCAATAGTCCTGATCTGCTCCAAAAGAATTACCGAATTTTTTTCCAAACCGCCAGGGCTTGCCAGCATTGCTATATGGGTGGGCAACCTGGGCTTATCAATCTGGGAAGTTATCGCCGCAACTATGGTGGTCGGACTGTACTGGTTACCAATCTCATTCTGAATAATAAGTACCGGTCTGGTACCCCCCTGTTCGGAGCCGATCACAGGGCTGAGGTCGGCATAAAACACATCCCCCCGGCGGATTGCCATGCTACTTTACCTCCGAAACGGGTTTGTCATAAATATGCATTACTTCTGTTTCCAGGCGGTGATGCTCTACTGCAAGGTCCAGGTTTATCTTGGCCATTTCGAGATAACCTTTTTTCATTTGCTCTCTTAAAAGCCTTCTCTTGCGCTCAGCGATATAAAGTTTCATGGCTTCCCTGATAAATTCACTCCTGTTTAGCTGCTCTACAGCAGCTATCCCATCTACTTCTTCTAAAAGGGCGTGCGGAAGGCTGATCATGATCCTCTTCACCTGGGACATTAATGGTCCCCCTTTATGGATTATCATCCTTACACCTTTAATTATATACCTGATTGCTTCTTTTATGTCAATAACAAATGATTTACTAATAATATATAACTATCGAATAACAGTTATTCTTTCTGCTCACTGTGATTGCTGGAAACATGTTTCACCGCACCCGGACCCCGCGAAAGAGCTACCTTTCCAGTGCGTACCATTTCGACAATGCCATAATCCTCCAGAACGGCACAAAAAGCATTGACTTTCTTTTCATCTCCCAAAATCTCTATGACCATGGTTTCTTTATTGACATCAATAATGTTTGCCCTGAATACCGAAACCAGGTTTACGATATCCGATCTCCGGTTTGAATCGGCTTTTACTTTGATCAGTGCCAATTCCCGCTCCAATGAATCTTGAATCTTGAGTTCCACAATTTTAATTACGTCAACTAGCTTTGAAAGTTGCTTCATAACCTGTTCCAGGGCATAGGTGTCTCCCTTTACCACCAGAGTGATGCGCGTTATGTCCGGTTCTTCGGTATATCCGGCAGCAATACTTTCAATATTAAAAACCCTCCGGCTCAAAAGTCCGGATATACGCGCCAATACGCCCGGTTTATTGACCACCAGTACCGCAAGCGTGTTTTTCACAATTTAACCCCCTACCAATCAGGTTTCTTTAAATTTTATCATAAAAAACACTCTACTACACTGTAAAATAAAAATTCGACCCTATCACGCAGTAAAAGCAAATTTGTCCGCTGCAATACTATACAAGCAAAAATAAAAAGGCCTCACTACAATGCACGCAAGACAGCGCGCACTGTAGTTGAGGCCTCGTTGCCAAACTCTGCCTGGATACAAAATTGTACCCGTTATTTAAATAAAATTCGAACCCGGTTTAAAACTTGGTCAGGTACTCCTCGATTTCCCAGGGATGAACCTGAACCCGGTAACGGTCCCACTCGATCTGCTTGGCTTCAATAAACCGGTTAAACACGTGCCCGCCCAAAGCTTCCTGCACCAACCGGTCTTTTTTGAGTTCCCGAACGGCCTCGTGCAGGCTTTCCGGCAGGTTCCCTATTCCCAGCTGCTTTCTCTCTTCCGTCGTCATGGTATAAATATTACGGTTGCACGGAGCAGGCGGCATAACCCGGTTTTTAATCCCGTCTAAACCGGCCTTGAGACACGCCGCCAGAGCCAGGTACGGGTTGCAGGCCGGGTCGGGACTCCGTAACTCAATCCGCGTGGACATTCCTTTTTTGGCCGGGACCCTGATTAACGGGCTCCGGTTTTGCGCGGACCAGGCGATGTACACCGGAGCTTCATAGCCCGAAACCAACCGTTTGTATGAATTCACCGTGGGATTGATCACCGCGGTTATGGCAGCGGCATGATTCATCAGGCCGCCTACGTAGTAAAGACAATCATTACTGAGGCCGTCTACCGCGTCAGGGGCATAAAATGCGTTCTCCCCGTTTTTCATCAACGATTGATTTAAATGCATGCCGGAACCGGCAATGCCGAAAATAGGTTTGGGCATAAACGTCGCGTGTAAGCCGTGTCGTTGCGCTATGGTTCGAACCACAAATTTAAAGGTGACAATCTTGTCGGCAACGTCCAGGGCATCGGAATATTTAAAATCAATCTCGTGCTGGCCCGGCGCCACTTCGTGGTGGGAAGCCTCTATTTCAAAGCCCATGTCTTCCAGGGTCAATACCATGTCGCGCCGGGCATTTTCTCCCAGGTCCACCGGGGTAAGATCGAAATAACCCGCCCGGTCATGGGTAACAGTGGTGGGCCTGCCGTCATTATCAACATGGAAAAGGAAAAATTCAGCTTCCGGGCCTACATTCATAGTATATCCCATATCGGCCGCTTCCCCGACGGCCCGGCGCAAAACGTAGCGGGGGTCGCCCTCAAAGGGAGTGCCGTCAGAATTGTAGATATCACAAATCAACCTTGCTACAGCACCTTCTCTGGGTTTCCAGGGGAAAACCACAAAAGTGGAAGGGTCCGGCCGCAGGTACATATCCGATTCTTCAATACGTACAAAGCCTTCAATCGAAGATCCGTCAAACATCAATTCGCCGTCCAAAGCCTTGTCTAACTGCTCCACTGTAATAGCGACATTTTTCAGGATACCGAAAATGTCGGTGAATTGAAGCCGGACAAACTTAACCCCCAACTCCTTGGCAAGTTTACGAACCTCTTCGTTGGTAAGCTTACCCATCAACCCCACCTCTTTCATTTCAACCAGGTCCTAAGAAAAAAGGCCTATGTACGGATATTTTAACCTAACCCGTACATCAGGCCTCATTGCCTTTTTTAGTTAAGGTACATCATTGCACCCTGGCTATTAGCTTATTATAGTATACCACACATATTTAAAAACTCCATAACTCAGTGACAAATTTTTTTAAAAAATAACCTGCCCGGTTAAGACAAAATAGTAAATACCATTTTAAACACAGCGGGACCGGAATAAATATTTTAAATCGGTGGTAGTCACATTATTATACGGTTCTACATATATTATATTGTAGATTTATATTTTTAAAACGGATCAAATAATAAATGTGTTAGGAGGCAGGTTGTTTTGGATAAAGGAAAACTTATCAAAATGTTTCCCGGTGGTAACACCGCCTACGGCTTCTATTCATTTTATGATCATATTATTGAGCCGGACGCAACGCATATTTTCGTTATTAAAGGAGGTCCGGGGGTTGGCAAGTCTACCTTTATGCATAAAATAGGCAAGGCCATGAGGGAAAGAGGTTACGATATAGAATTCCACTGCTGCTCCTCGGATAACGGCTCCCTTGACGGAGTAGTCATTCCGGCCATCCGGGTCGCCCTGTTGGACGGCACCTCCCCACACGTGGTCGACCCGAAAAATCCCGGAGCTGTGGACGAAATCATTCACCTCGGAGACCACTGGAATGAGCAGGGACTGCGCGAGAACAAGCAAGAAATCCTGTCCCGCAACAAAGAACTGGGGCGCTTGTTTAAGCATGCCTACACCTACCTGGCGGGAGCTAAACTCTTCCTGGAAGAAGTAGCTTCCTATTATATGGAAAGCGGCGCTTTTAATGTCGGGGCTTTCGACAGGCTGGTACTGGAATTGATCCACGAGATTTTTGAAGGCAAACCCCGGCTCACCGATAATCCGAAGGCCAGACGGCTTTTCGCCACCGCCATAACTCCGGACGGACCGGTGAGCCACCTGAATACCATTGTGGGAAACCTTGACAAACGATATCTGATCAACGGTGACGACGGTACCGGTAAAAACGTTCTGGTCCGCCGTTTAATGGAAGCAGCCCTGGCGCGCGGTTACAATGTTACCGCGTTTCATTGTGCCCTGAACCCGAAGTTGATCGATCATTTGGTAATCCATGAGCTTAGCCTGGCCATTATAAACAATGTGGAACCCCACATTTACCCACCGCAGCAGGGAGATACCGTTATTGACACCATGAACTGCGTGGACCCGGTAATCAATGAGGCCTACCTGGTGGAAAAAGGGGCCGCACGCGGCATGTACCGGCAGTGTATGGAACAAGCGGTTTCATTTATCAACCGGGCTAAAAAAACACACGACGAAATGGAGAAGTATTACGTACCGTACATGGACTTTGATGCCATCAACGCGCGCCGGGAAAAAATACTGCACAAAATTTTAGAGTCAGCCTCGAAAATAAACCGGGAAACCCAATATTAAAAGGTCAATAAATTTCTTCATTTAAAAATTCCAGGTAAGGCCGGTCAAATCCCACCATGGCGTTTACTATCAAATCAGCCAGGCCGCCATACCGGATGTTAAACCGGGAAGTAGCCTGGTAATAATCCAGCATATTTCTAAATGCTCCTTTGCAGTTGGAACAGGGGGCACAAATATATTTAATTATATTTTTATTCTCAACGGTACCCTGAAACGCCTCCAGAACCTGCTTAAATTTCATCCTGCATGAAACCTTACATACCCAATCCTGGAAATTCAGGCTGTTCATTACGACAAAACCGCTTCCTCCACCGCAGCAGTAGTTTTTAGCCCCGTGGGGAGTCATTTCTTTAAACCGCGGACAGACAGCTTTGATTATTTGACGCTGGGGTTGGATGATACCCATCATCCTGGTTATATTACAGGGATCATGCAAGGTTACCGGAAAGTTGTTTCTTGCAGGGTCTAACTTTAATACATTTTTTTTAACTAAATCACACAGCAACGGGAAACAACTTTCTTTGGGGATATTGTCTCCACCGGGAACCAACCGGTCTGAAATTGCTGCCGCCGCCCTGTGGGCATGACCACACTCCCCGATAACAATTCTGCGCACCCCCAGCTCCCTGGCGGTTTTTAATTGATGCAAAGCAAGTTTTCGTGCCTGCGCGTCATCATAAAAAAGCCCGTAATTAACACAGTCATAACCGGCAATATCGCTGCTTAATGTCCAATCCAGACCGGTCTCGCCGAAAATAATTGCAAAAGCTGCGGGACCATCCGGCCAGGAAATAAATTCACCAGCATTATGAATTAAAAGTATGTCCGCGCCTTTTTTGTCTATGGGTATCCGGTAATGTTTACCGGTCCGGTCGGCAATATCCTCTTCCATAAACTCCATCATATCCAAAAATGCGGCTTGGTTAATTCCCGTACTGGAACCGGTTTTCAATTGCAGGACACTGCCTTTTTCATGGAGCAGCTGCGGCGCCATATTCATTTCCTGACTGAATAATTTTCTGATCTCCCGGGCCAGCAACCCGTTATCAAGCCCCAAGGGACATACTTGGGCACAACGGCGGCAAAGGCTGCAACGGTAAGCCAATTCCCCCAGGCGCATGATGGTTTCGACATTAATTTCAATGTCCCCGCCTAAAAACCGCCTCCAAAGGCTGCCACCCTTCCGATATTTTTTATAGAGCATGCGAAAAACTTCCGAACGAAAAATAGGCCGGTAAATCTCTTTTTCCCCACTACCCTTAAAAACATGACACGCTTGGGAACAGGTATTACATTTTTCGCAATATTCAAAGGAAAGCAGTAACGGCTGCAAGTAACCGCCGTTACTTTCTTCATCAAAAAGCTTGTCCAGACCGTTTAAAAATTTACTGACCATTTGCTCTTCTTCCGTTTTGGTTTTCGGCCTAAACAGCATATCGTTACCTATAATTCCGTCCAGGCTGGCACAGTAATTCTGACACCAGGCATCCCCGGCAGTCTTAATACCGGGTTCCATCCCGGGTTGATCATAAGGTGCCGGCAGAGGCATTAAATGATCCAACCCGATCATTTGTTTTGACGGCTTGCTCACATCTTGAGGTTTTATATTAACCATAAAACTATTCCCCTTGATCTTCACCAAATTCTTTCAGTTGTTCAGAATTTCCAGTATGAGGTGCTGCCCAGGTGACAACGGGAGGTTTATTGCTTAAGTTCCTTTTAATTTTTCGCTCTATCTTTGAATTCCTAAGATTCGGCTCGTTATCCCACAACACTTTATGGAAAGAAAAAAATTTGCACACGTAATGACTCATTTTTGTCTGTGGAATGTAAATCAATAAAGCACCCAGCAGTAAAATGTGCACGGTCAGGGCAGTATCCGCTTTAACCGGCGCAAAGGCAAGCATTGCTTTCAGAATCTCCCGCCCGTAATTAAAACCGGGATCACCGTTCCACACTACCAATCCGGATACCGCCACCGCCAGAATAAACAGTAAATTAAAGTAATCCTGGGGATTTGAATATTTATTCAAATCCCGGTTAAACATTCTTCTTAAAAACAGGCCTGCGGATCCGGCGGTCAGCAATAAAACCCCTACCCCACCAGATAATAATGTGCCAAAATAAACCAGGCCGGACCAAAAATCACCGTTTCCACCGGTAATTAAGACCGGTCCCGACAACTCAATTACTGCTCCGGCCAGCAAAAAAACCCCCCACAAAATCAACCAGTAGATCCCGGAATGCAAAGAATAACTAAACCACCAGTGCCGCCGCTGGTTAATAAACAACCTTCTAATAAAGAACATCTCTTTAAATACTTTTTTTATTTCACCGGCTCGAGAAATCTTTCTGGGTTTTTTCCACCATTCCGGTTCTTCATAATAAGACCCCCCGTAACAGGCCCTTTCGGCAGGTTCCCGGGGTACCGGGTACAGTTCCCAGCGCCCGTGCAGGGGCATCCTGGCAAACCAGAAAAATTTGTTGACCGAAAGTGCCAGAAAGGTGAATAAGGATAAATAAAGAAAAAAAAGCAGCAGCAAATAAATCCTCCCATTCACAACCGTAACGGTAATAATTCTATTTCCTTTATTAACCATAAATGACTTATATTACTGTTAAATATATTATCCTAAGCTATTATAACGCTTTTAACGATATTTCTAAAGGATAAAACGTCAATATATATAAACGTTATAAATATATTTTATGACGCAACAGGATAAATAAAATTTTTTTCAGCGAAAGCGTAAATTTGTCATACCAAAAAAAAGTCCCGAAAGAAGCTCCCCCTTGGCTTCTTTCGGGACTTCGTCGTCCCGCGTTATTACCTTCAATACATTCTATGCCGTTTAGTGTCAAAAAAGCATGGATAATTTTTTCATTAATTTAAGGATAAAGCAATCTTTTTTATCTCCGGCACCGGCAATCCACCGGTTACTGAAAAGAACCAATCCCCCTGCTGCCAGCATACAGATACATTTGCCGGAGAGATGTTATCACCCGGTTCAGGCCCGCTTTCCTGCAAGACGGCTTGAAAACCGTTGATTTCAATTGGAAGTCCTTGCCGCATCATCGCTTCGTATTTAAGCTCCGCCCCTTCTGCCCGGCTCTGACTAACCGTAAAATGAAGCTCACCCACCCGGTAATTTTGATAAACGGCGCCGGCATCCCAGAAAACCTCCGTGAGTACCGCTCCCTGCGGCAGGTAGGCAGGTCTTGCAGGTTTAAATCCCAGCTCTCTTGCTGCTTCCTCCATAGTACCCTTTTTTAAAACCTCTATCCCCGTGCTCTGCAATTCTCCCAGTCCTTTTGGAGCTAACCTGGCAACTTCTTCAGTATCTATTTCCTGCTGAAGGTCAACACTCTCTTCAGGAACCGGCTCTTTTAAGGGTTGCGTTAATGTTTGCACCCCGGCTTCTCTGTCCGGTGCCCTACCGGCATTCTTCTCTTCGCCGGCAACTTCGCCTTTATTAAATTCCTTCACGTCTTCCCCGGGCGCCTGACCCGTTCCGGCAGAACGGGGAGCCGCGTCTTGCACAACATTACCTGAAAAAACATCTTCTTTCCCTACCGGCACTTCCTGCGATTCAGTTAAAGCAACCTTCGGCTTACCCATTTCAGTATTAAAGTAATCATTAAAATATCCCCAAGCACCGGCCGCCGTTAACGCCAAAAACACGGCCGCCGCAACTGCAGGTTTTTTCAAAAAAGCTGCTATCCGCCCGGAGGTAATTCCTTTGCGCGTCTGCTCCCCGGTCAGAATCACCTTTTCAATTCTGCCACTCAAATCCGGGGGGACCTCGATTCCGGCAACCATTTCACAGACGGTTTCCCGTAAAAGATCGTCGGCGTTTTTTAGCTCCCTGAATTCAATCCGGCAGCTCTCGCAGGACTCCAAATGAGAATCAATCTCCCTCATTTCCTCTGCCGACAGCGTTTTGCTCAAGTAATCATCAAATATTAATTTCACCTTATTACAACGCATATTCCCGGCCTCTCTCCATGCGTTCTCTAATTATATTCCGGGCAGAATTAAGCCTTGATTTAACCGTGCCTACCGGTATACCCAGTATTTCCGCAACTTTTTTAACGCCGAGGTCCATCCCGTAATAAAGAGTCAGGACCATGCGGTGTTCCGGGCTCAGGGTAAAGATTATTTCTTTCAGGTCAATGCGGCTTTCAATATCAGACATCTCCCTGCCCCTACTTTCAAGATTTAAAGATAATTTTTGCATCATTGCATTTTCCCGCTTTGCTTTGCGCAGCCTGTCATAGCACAGGTTGATGACTATCCGGTACAGCCAGGTTTTAAACGAAGCATCCATACGAAAATATTTTAATTTCCGGTAACAAGTCAGAAAAGCTTCCTGGACAATATCTTCCGCCTCGACACGGTCGGGTAAAACCATGTATGCAGCACGGAACGCATCTGCCGTATGCCTCTGTACAAGCTGGGCGAAGGCATCGTTATCCCCTGATTTAGCCAAACAGACAAGATTATCCTCAGACAATTGATTCACCAAACAATCAAATATATTCTTAAACTAAAAAATACCATTTTTATGCCTGACTCAGAAAACCTTAAGGGTTTTAAAAATTAGACGCTCAAGAAACCAATTCAGTTCACTGCAGCCAAGCACTTTCACTTTAATATAACATAAAAAAGTAAAGCCGGTTACAGTTTTTAAATAAATTTAGTTAAGGCAAAAGTTGCTACGTATACTGCAATAACTATAACTTCTAAATATAGGCAAATAAACCATATCATTCTTGACAAAAAATAAATTAATGCTCATAATTACTTATGGATTAATATTCCTGGAGGAGGTGTCGGGAACACGGCAAGGTCCGGTACCTGCTGCTGCGCGGTTCGATTCCGCGTCTCCTCAAAATAAAGGAAGCCCCGGCCTTCATCGGCTGGGGCTCTCCGTTTATAAATACTAATAATTATGTGTCAACAGTATCTAAAATAATTCTTTTGCTGATACCCTTTTACTTGTAACATCTCGGAACCCGGCTGTTCACCATGCATACAATCTCATAATTAATGGTCCCCAGCTTGGCAGCCAATTCATCGGCCAATATTTCTTCATTACCCTGCCGGCCGATAAGAACGGCCTCGTCTCCCATTTTTACACCGGGGATATGACCGATATCAACCATGGTCTGGTCCATACAAACCCTTCCGACCACGGGTGCCCGCCTGCCGTGCAACAAAACCTCCCCTTTCGAAGACAACAGCCTGGTATAACCGTCGGCATATCCCAGTGCCAGGGTTGCGATTACGGTTGGTCCGGAGGTCGTAAAAGTACTGCCGTAGCTGATTTTAAATCCCGCCGGAACCTCTTTCACGTAAGCTACTTTAGCTTTCAGGCTCATGGCCGGACGCAGTTCGATCCTGCTGCGGTCTATCTTATCGGAAGGATAAAGCCCATAAACGATAATCCCTGCCCGCACTAAATCCAAGTGTGCCTCCGGAATTTCCATCAGGGCCGGACTATTGGCAGCATGTTTTATGGGAATTTCCAGCCCGCTTTTGCGAAGTTCTTCGGTTAAGGAAAGAAACTTGTTGAGCTGTTCCAGGGCATATCTCTTGTCGGGCTCGTCAGCGGTGGCAAAATGCGTAAAGATTCCTTCTATCTCCAGGTGCGGCATACAGGCCAGCTCCAAAATCTCCTTCACAGCATGCGGATCGGCCAACCAACCGATACGCCCCATTCCCGTATCCACCTTGACATGTACTTTCACTGTAGTATCTTCCCTGGTAGCAGCTTCCGCAAGGGCCCGGCCCATATCCAGGCTGTAAACCGCCTGTGACAAACGATACCGCACCACATCACCCGACTGGGCCGGCGTAATATAGCCCAGGACTAAAATAGGTGCATCAATCCCCGCTTTGCGCAGCGCCGCGCCCTCCGCTAACCTGGCGACTCCCAACCATTCCGCCCCGTTTTTTAGCGCCGCCCGGCCCACTTCCACCGTCCCGTGGCCGTAACCGTTGCCTTTGACCACGGCCATAACTTTGGAGGAGGGTCTGGTTGCCCTGCGGATCTCGCGTATATTATGGGCAATGGCTTCCAAATCTACCTCGGCCCAGACAGGAAAAACAGACATGTTTAATCCACCTTCTCAAAAAAATAAATGATTTCTAATATATTCAGAGTTTAGCTGATATTCCTTATTCCGGCCTGGCACTTTTAACCCTTTCCCTGATTTTGTTAATAAAATCACTAGAAATTTTATATTTCAGGAAAGCACTCTTTGTATCGCTGCCGGTAAAGCAGACAATATATCACCGGCTACCAAACCTGCCATCCCTTTCTCTCCAACCGCCAAGTCACCGGCCAATCCATGAATATAGGCCCCCGCGGCAGCCGCCCTGGACGGCTCCAATCCCTGGGCGATCAGTGATGCCACCACCCCCGTCAAAACATCACCGCTGCCGCCGGTGGCCATACCCGGATTCCCCGTAGGGTTGATATAAATGGCCCCGTTCGGTGCCGCTACCACGGTACGGGCCCCCTTCAATAATACCACCACATTCCAAGCCGCTGCCGCCCTGACGGCAACTTCCAGCCGGTCCTCCTGAACCTCCCGGACCGATATACCCATCAACCTTGCCATTTCACCCGGATGAGGAGAAATTACAACCGGTACCTGAACTTTTTTTAAAATCTCGCCTTCTCCTTCAATGGCATTTAAGGCATCGGCATCCAAGACACAGGGCACCCTGATTGACAATAGCAATTCCTTTAACAAGTCAACCACTTCCGGAGCAGTGGAAAGGCCGGGACCTATGGCCAGAACATCTGCTTTGCCCAGATTGGTCAAAATAACCTGCCCGGCTTCACCGCTCAAAATACCTGCACCGGTATCGGGCAGTGGTGTCGTCATAACCTCGGTGAGCTTGACTTCCATTATATCATGGAGCGTTTCCGGCACCCCCACCGTAACCAGGCCGGCACCGGTTCTTAAGGCACTTTCCCCTGCCAAACCGGCGGCTCCCGTCATGCCACGGGAACCGGCAACGACCAGAGCGTGGCCGAAATTTCCTTTATGTGCCCCGGACGGGCGTTGAGGAAGCCATTCCCGTACCAATTCATCAGTAATCAGGTACCTGGGAGGAGCAGACTTCTCCACCAGATGCGCCGGTATGGAAATATCCGCAATGTGCAGCCTGCCCGTATAATCAACGCCAGGCTCCAGGATCAGACCCAATTTAGGCAGACCGAAGGTTACGGTACGGACCGCCTGGATACACGGCCCTCTTACTTTACCGCTGTCAGCATCGAGCCCGGACGGAATATCCACCGCGATTATGGGCTTACCGCTCCCGTTAAGCACCTCAATGATCCGACCGGCCTTTTCTGGTACTTTACCTCTAAATCCCGTTCCATAGACAGCATCCATAATCAGGTCGGTGTTCATTAATAAAAGTCTGACAATATTAATCCCATCACCATGCTGAACCGAATAAATTTTTTGCCCCATTTTTTGCCATATGGCCAGGTTCACTGCTGCGTTACCAGTAATATTTGCAATATCATCCAAAGCCAGTACTTTTACTTCGGCACCGAGGTTCGTTAGATGGCGGGCCGCAACCAGGCCGTCTCCACCATTATTTCCTTTACCGATAAAAACCATGACCACCCGGTCACGAACCTCTCCCAACACTTCCCGGACCACCTCAACAACCTGACGCCCGGCGTTTTCCATTAAAACCAGGCCGGCAATCCCATACTCTTCCATCGCTGCCGCATCCAGAGCTTTCATTTCTCCCGCGGTTACTACATGCAAACTTTATGCCTCCTCTCTCAGCGCTGCTGCAAAAGCAACAGCGTATTTACGATTATGAGAAAGACTGACCAGCACTTCCGCAATTCCTTTTTTCTTGGTTATTTCCACTGCCGTTCCGTGCAGTTGAACTTTCGGGGGAGCACCTTCCTCCCGGATTATCTCCACATCAACCCAGCGGCAGCCGGCAAGACCGCTTCCCATGGCTTTTAATACCGCTTCCTTGGCGGCAAAACGGGCCGCATAACAGGCAAACCGGTCCTTCCTGGCATCACAAAAAAAACGTTCCGCAGGGGTAAAAACCCGTTCCAAAAAACGACGGCCGCCCCGTTGCACAGCTCGCTCCACCCGTTCTATCTCGATGATATCGGTACCCACGCCGTCCAATCCCGACACTAACTGCTTTTTTGAAAGCACGTTGTTATAACACCTCAAGGTTTAAATTTCTCCAGAAGAAAAAAAAACCCTGCCTCAAAGTTTCCAACTTGTCAACAGCCTTTCTAACCCGGGATCAAACTTTTTCAAACAAGCTTTTTTTAAAAACCTAGAATTTTCCTTAGTTTTTTTGCCTGGGCCCGGCTTACAGGCACCTCACTACGTTCCACATCTTCTACAATTAAATTGTAAGTGCCGTTGAAGAAAGGAATGATCTCCTTTACCTTGTGCAGGTTTACCAGGTAACAGCGGTGTGTCCGAAAAAAAACACTGGCATTCAACCGCGCCGTGAGATCTTTCAGGGTAAAACGGGTAAGCAGTTTATCGGCATAAGTTTTAATATATACATAATCCCGCTCAGTAAAAGCATAAAATATGTCGGACTCGTTCACTAGAATCGTTTTACCTTGTTTTTCCGCAGGGATCCGGTCAATTTTGATCTGGTTTGGTAAATCCTCCATAAATTTAACTTTGCCGTTACTGTTCCGGTCACCATCCGCCGTCTTCGCGGAAGCGGGCTCCCGGGTGAGCCTGATAACTTTATTTATAGCCTTTTCCAGGCGCTTTTGCTCAATGGGTTTCAAAATGTAATCCACGGCATTAACTTCAAAGGCAGAAACTGCAAACTCGTCATAGGCAGTAACAAAAATAATAAAAGGACGCTTGGGCATTTCCTGTATCGCTGCCCCCAGTTCCAGCCCGTTCATTCCGGGCATGGAAATATCAAGGAAAAGCACGTGGTAATCCAAGGCTTTTATTAATTCCATGGCCTCCTGGGCGTTTGCAGCTTCACCGACAATTTCGATATTGTCAAAGTTTTTAAGAGCAAACCTCAGTTCCTGCCGGGCAGGGTACTCATCATCGATAATCAACGCTTTGAGCTTCTCCGGCACTGTCAATACCCCCTTTTGAAACATTATTCTCATTCAGGGGAACCCTGACGTATATGGAAGTGCCTTTATTTACTTCACTCATAATGCGCAGTCCGTAATCCTCCCCAAATAAGCTTTTCAAACGCTCATGTACATTACTCAAACCAACTCCGTTTCCGGAACCAAACCAGGGTAGAAACACTTTAGGCATTCTCTCTTTATTGATTCCCACCCCGTCATCCCTGATAATAATAAGCATTTCGCCGTTAAACATTTTAGCGGAAATATGTACCGTCCCAGTCCCGACTTTGGGATGCACACCGTGCTTGACGGCATTTTCTACTAACGGCTGCAGGGTCAGGACGGGTACCTGGTAATCGAGTAAAGACGGGTCAATATCCCTTTGAATTCTTAATTTACCCCGAAAACGGGCTTTTTCCAGAATAAGGTAGGTATTAACATACTCAATTTCTTCGCGCAAACTGTTGTAATGCCCGTGCCTCTTCTTTAAAGCCTGGCGGAAAAACGATGACAGGCGGATTAAAAGTCTTCTAGCTGTTTCGGGATGAGTCCGGCTATAGGTAATAATGGTATTCAGAGTGTTAAATAAAAAATGCGGGTTTATTTGGGCATGCAGGGCATCGAGCTCTGCCTTGGTAACCAACTGGGCCTGCCGGTCCAGTTCGGCCAATTCCATCTGCAGACCTAAAAGCTGGGCTACCGCCACGGCTAATTTCACCACGGCAGGCTGGAGTTCGCCTTGCTTGGTCTGGTATAGCTTTACTGTACCGGCCACCTCACCTTTGCATTTTAAAGGTGCAATAACCGCTGATTGCAGGGTGCAATTTTTCTCCGGGCATTGGAGACCCTTTTTATCCTTAATTATGATCAACTCGCCGGTAGCTACTGCCTGCTTGGTGGCATAGGTTATAATCGGACCGCCGGCCTTGTGGTGATCCGAACATTCACCGATATAGGCAAGTACTTTTTCCCGGTCGGTTACGGCCACGGCTGATACATCGCTTATTTTTAAAATAATTTCCGCTGTTTTTTGAGCAGTTTCTTCATTAAGTCCCCGTCTCAAATAAGGAAGCGTTTCATTGGCTATCTGCAAAGTTGGATCAATAGGATGATCGTCAAGCTTTACCTTGACCCCTTTATGTTTTTGTATATAATCAACTACCAAGTAACCGCTTATTGCACTAGCCAAAGTCATGCCAACAGCTACCTTCCATAATCCGGGATTAATCAGAATCAGTATTACTACGGCGGTAAGCTGAATCAAACCCCAACGTAATAAAATCCCCCGGGATATATCATTTAAACTGTTCATAGTCATGAAACATTTCCCCATTGATTAAAAGTTTAAATAAATATAATTTTCTTAATTTTATATAATTATAAATATTCTTCATAAAAAAAACAAGTTTCTAATATCATACTAACATCAATACAGGTTTCTGCACAAATAAATTAGCCGGGAAAACCTTACTACTGTTTTTTTAAAAAATAAGCAATGCCGGCAGCATTCAATTCTATTTCAAAAGCCAAGAACTCCAGCGCCGGGTGTTCCCGGTCAGTAATATTGTATTTCTCTAATTCAATCATGACTATTTTCCACAACTCTTCTTTGATATCTTCCGGCCTGCCTCCGGAAGCCAATACCCGCCGGCCCACAGCCTCAAATACACCGGCCATTTCAATATTACGGGAAATAACGGCACCCGCTCCCACCGCTTTTCCGAAATGAGTAAAGAAAATATTTTCTATTCCAAGTTTACTTATACGTTTCAAGGTCTCCACATACAAATCCGGTTTAAAGTCGGTCGGTGGAGTAGAAGGTAAAATAAAATCATGGCCCAGAAACTCGCTGAGTGCTGAAAAGCGCACCCCCAGGGCATCACCACTAAAAACACCGCGACTTGAAGGGTCATGCAGCACCAAATGATGGCGGGCATGCCCCGGAGCATAGATAAAGTTAAGACTCCTGCCGTCGCCCAAGTCGAGTTTGGCACCATCTTCCGGAGTACGGATTCTTTTTTCCGTTACCGGTAACACTTCTCCAAAAAAACCATCAAAATGCTCACCGTAAACTGCTTTCGCTCCGGCAACCAGCCGGGATGGATCAATCAAGTGCCTGGCACCCTTTGGATGAACATACACTTTAGCCTCGGGTAATTTACGGGCCATGATACCGGCCCCCCCGGCGTGATCCAGATGAACATGAGTAACTATAATATGTTTTACTTGCTCCGGCGATATTCCCAATTGCTTGAAAGCATCGGTCAAATGATCGACCCCCGGCGACGGGCCGGTTTCAATCAAGGCCACCGTCCCGGCAACAATGACATAACAAGAAGTTCGCCCGGGTACTCCCTGGTCAAAAACATCGACCGCATATATATTATGGTCCAGATTAATTACATTCAAAGACAATTTTTAATCTCCCCTCTCCAATAAAATCAAAACACTCTTTAACTTTAGGATATCTGAAAAATTTGAAAAATGTCAACAAATAATTTCTAATAAAAAAACCGGACGTCTTAATTTCCGGCCAAGTCAATCATAATTCTGCTTTTGTTTCATTAACTTTTTTATCTTTTTTCTTTAAATCGTTCAGTATCGCCACGTTTTCTTCAATCTGACTGGATATCGTACTGTCCAACAAGCTTAAGATTTCAAAAATTTCTTTATGTTTAACCTCATAAATCACCCTTAAACCGTCCTTTCTAAAATTTACAATATCCAGTTTTTTTAAGACGGCAAGGTGTTGAGAAATATTGGACTGTTCAACATTTAACTCGTCAATAATTTCACAAACACACCGCTCGCCGGCCCTCAGAGATTCCATAATCTTTATCCTGGTGGGATGAGCCAGTGCCTTCAAAATTTCCGCTTTAGTCCGAATTATTTTGTCCAACACTTTACTCGCTCCTTTTACCTCTACTATTTATATTATAATATTAAAATAATTTATTTAAAACTGTTTTGAGAAAACAAAACACCATTCGCATTTTTTATAAATCAAATCACATACAAAAGCTAAAATAATTATATGCCCAACTAAATATACAAATAGTTGTTTTTCATCCCCCAATTAATCCATAAACAAAACCGGACAAGGTTGCCATCATTACCACCAATAAAATAAAAACCGTGGTTTTTTTATTGCCCAGCACCTGCCTGATCACGAGCATGTTCGGCAGGCTTAAGGCCGGGCCGGCCAGCAGCAGTGCCAGCGCCGGGCCTTCACCCATCCCGCTGCCCAGCAGCCCCTGCAGAATGGGGATTTCCGTCAAAGTGGCAAAATACATAAAAGCGCCCACAATAGAAGCCAGTAAGTTGGCTCCAAGCGAATTTCCTCCCACCAGCACGGAAACATACCTGGCAGGGATTATCCCGGTATCGGCGCCGGGCCTGCCCATAAGAAAACCGGCAACCAGAACTCCGGCCAACAAAAGCGGCAGAATCTGCTTGGCAAAACCCCAGGTCGCATCGACCCACTCCAACATCTCTGCTTTTTCAAACCACTGCTTCAAAATTACTACCAGCACAATCAGGAAGAACACGGCAATATACCAGTGCACCTCGTAAACAGCGCTGAAAAAACCCACCGGCTGGGCCGGCTTACCCCAGGCCGCAAAAACCAGGATCAACACCATGTTTAAAAAGTATACCGCATATTGCCACAGGTTTCTTTTATCCTCCGGAGGCGGCGGTAAAGCCAGGGCCGCCTCCGCCTTTGCCCTTTCTTCTTTTATAAATATAAAGTGCATCAACAAACCGATGATAATAGAAAAAACAATTGCTCCTACCGCCCGCGCCAACCCGAGTTCCCAACCAAGCACCCGGGCGGTGAGAATAATCGCCAGCACATTGATGGCCGGGCCGGAATACAGGAAAGCCGTGGCCGGGCCAATGCCCGCGCCACGCTTATAAATCCCGGCAAATAAAGGGAGTACCGTGCACGAGCACACCGCCAACACACTGCCGGACACGGAGGCGACACTGTATGATAAGATCTTATTTGCCCCGGCACCGAAATACTTCAATACCGACGCCTGGGAAACAAAAACCCCGATGGCCCCGGCGATAAAGAAAGCCGGTACGAGGCAAGCAAGGACATGTTTTTGCGCGTAGTCCTGGAGCATGAAGAAAGCCTCCAGGATCGCGGACTGCACCCGGGGGTTGTGCAGCGGAATATAAAACGCCGCGAGGAAAATAGCGGCCATGATCAAGAATTTGGTACGTTCCCTCACTTATATACCCCTTTCTAAGACATTTAAAAAATAAAATAATTTAATTTTGTATATTAGTATATTGTAATATAAAATAATAAAATAATAATACTACATACCTGTAATGTGATCAACATTTTTTTGAATTATTTCAACTGCATTTGCAACCAGAGAAACCTATTGATAAATACTATATTATTATTATATAATAATATTAACTTATACTAAAATAGGGGGAGAGTATGGTGGAAATAAAAGTTCTCGGTACCGGATGCCCGAAATGCAAGGCCTTATACAAGTCCGTTTCTGAAGTTGTCAGTGAAATGGGTATTGATGCGGATATTAAAAAAATCGAGCAAATAAATGAAATTGTCGCATACGGCGTAATGCTCACCCCGGGTCTGGTGATCAACGGCAAAGTCAAAGCCACCGGCAAAGTGCCGGGAAAAACAGAACTGAAAAAGCACATTGACTCAGAAATGTAACCGGCCATTTCTAACGGCAGGGTCAGCATATATCAAAAACTTTTTTAGGGGATGGCTTAAGTGAGGATGTTGGCACAATTTTTCCCTGAATTCACAGAAAAACTTAAACGAGGTTGACGCAATATACCAGGAAAAAAGAATGCTCGACGAGAAAACTTATCAATTCATTTGTTTTGCTCTTTCAATCAAAGACCGTTCCAAGCCTTGCGTGTTGACTTCAAAGGCGCGCTGGAAGCCGGCGCCACAGTTAAAGAACTCTCTTATATACTCGCTCTGGTAATGCGTGAAGCGGCAGACACAGACGACTGCTGGACTCACGATGTAATCGGCGAGTGGCGGGAAATCCTTGAGGGTAATGTAAGTTGTGAATGCCAAAAATAAAGTGGTTATTTTAAACAAGTAACCCGCCAGAGCTATTTATGACCCGGCGGGTTTTGTTTTTTAGGACGAGTTTTTTTTAACCCGCTACCGCGTTTATCTCCTTCCACGCCGACAAAAATTCATTCAGCGCGTGCTCTCCGAATAGCACGAAACGCACTTCGTCAAAACCGGTGTTCGCACTGATGAAATCGCGTACCGTTTTCAAAGCAATCCGGGCCGCCCGGTGCATGGGGAACCCGTACACGCCGGTACTGATTGAGGGAAATGAAACCGAGCGGACACCCCGTTCTTTGGCCAGCAACAAGCTGCTCAGGTAGGCGCTGCGCAACAGCTTATCCTCGTCCCGGTTACCGCCCGACCATACCGGACCGACGGTATGGATAACAAAGCGCGCCTTGAGACGGCCCCCGCTGGTAATAACGGCCTTACCCGTCGGCAGTTTCCCCTGTCTGGCGCGTATTTCCTTACACTCCTCTAAAATCTGGGGGCCGCCCGCCCGGTGAATGGCGCCGTCTACCCCTCCTCCGCCCATTAACCCGGAATTGGCCGCGTTAACAATGGCTTCCGTATCTTGGGTAGTTATATCACCCGTAATTATTTTCAAAACCGCTTTTCCTACCGGTGCTTCCATAAAATCACCCTCCTTTTTTCGAAAAACCATGAAAGCCGATCTTTTCTGAAATCACCCGGTATTCCCTGAGACAATAACCGTAAGGCTTGATTTTATCCGCATCCGGACGGCCTTTTTCATCCAGTATATTTTCATTGTAATGGACGGCCAGGACATCACCCATAAAAACATCGTGACTTCCCAGAGAAACTACCTCTCTCACCCTACATTCGATATTGACCGGACATTCGGCGATTAACGGCACCTTAACCTGGGACGCAGGTGCTTGAGTAAAACCCGCCGCTTCGAACTTGTTCACTTCCCTGCCGGTGATCATGCCGCAATGGTCAACCGCCTCAACCTGTTCCACGGAAGGAAGGTTAATGACAAATTCTCCTGTTTCCTTGATCAGCTTATGGGAATGCCTGACGGGTTGGATGCTAACGTATACCACCGGCGGATCCGAGTTCAAAACACCGGTCCAGGCGATGGTGATAATATTGGGAGCATTTCCTTCCCTATACGAAGTCACCAGTGCTACCGGGACCGGGAAAAGAGTGGTTGAAGGTGCTTTTTTAATTTTATTAATGATAACCATCCCCCTGTCGTCTTGGATTGTTTGTATTAATTATATACTAAAAACGGCAGGATTAACCAGATGGTTATTATAAAATCTATTCCGCCCCGGTCATAATCTGGTTCATATTACGGACGGCACACATTTTACCGCACATAGTACAAGTATCCCCTTCTTCCGGCCGGGATTCGGCCCGGTAACGCCTGGCCTTTTCGGGATCCAGAGCCAACTCCAGCATCCTGGTCCAGTCCAGATTTTTCCTGGCCGCGCTCATTTTGTTGTCCCATTCCCGGGCCCCGGGCACCCCTTTGGCAATATCGGCGGCATGAGCCGCAATGCGGGAGGCAATAATACCTTCCTTCATATCCTCCAGGGTCGGCAGGCGCAGGTGCTCGGCAGGAGTAACATAACAAAGAAAATCCGCCCCGCCGGCTGCGGCAACAGCCCCACCGATAGCACTCGTAATGTGGTCATAACCGGGAGCAATATCGGTAACCAAAGGACCCAGCACATAAAACGGCGCCCCGTGGCACAATTTTTTCTCCAGCAGCATATTGGAACCTACCTCGTTAAGAGGCATATGCCCCGGACCTTCTATGATTACCTGAACGTCCTTTGCCCAGGCCCGTTTGGTCAACTCACCGAGAATAATTAGTTCCTGCACCTGCGCGGCATCGGTGGCGTCTTTAATACTGCCGGGGCGGCAGGCATCCCCCAGGCTGATAGTGACATCATATTTTCTGCATATTGCCAGCAGGTCGTCGTAATACTCGTAAAAAGGGTTTTCCCGGTTATTCAATTCCATCCAGGTAAACAGCAAGGAACCGCCCCTGGAAACGATATTGGTCAACCGCGGGTTTTTTCTAAACCTGGCGGCAGTCTCGCGGTTAATACCGGCATGAATGGTCATAAAATCCACCCCGTCCCGGGCATGTTTTTCTACCACACCCAGGAATTCTGCCACCGTAATGTCTTTTAATTCTTTATCGTATAAACCAACAACATCGTAAACCGGGACGGTCCCGACCGCGACCGGTGAAATTTCAATGATTTTGCGTCTGAATTCCTCTGTTTTACCGTAGCAACTTAAATCCATAATAGCATCCGCCTTTAATGCTACAGCCCGCCGCACCTTTTCCAGTTCGGTTTCGATATGGCAACAATCCTTTGAAACACCAAGGTTGACATTGATTTTAGTTCGTAATCCCTGACCGATACCGCACGGGTCCAGCGACACATGATTCTTATTAGCCGGAAGCACCACCCTGCCTGCGGCGGTTAATTCCAACAGTTTCTCAACCTCTATGTTTTCCTTGCGGGCCACTGTCTCCATCTCTTTAGTAATGGTCCCTTTCCGGGCGGCCTCCATTTGGGTAGCATAATTCAAAGGACAAACCTCCTTAACAAATATCTTTAAACATTTACGGTGCAGTCCGGCTAACCGCTGTTCTCAACGCGCGCACTTTGGCACCAATTTCCCTGACCCCCACGATTTCCGTAACCAATGCGATGCACTTGGCCCCCCTGCGGCTCACTTCGGCAATATTATGTTCCTTAATCCCACCGATGGCCACAAAAGGCAGAGCGATATTCCGCACTACATATTCCAGATAAGCAAATCCCACCGGAGCACAAACATCCTTTTTGGTTCGAGTGGCAAAAATAGGACCCACCCCGATGTAATTTACGCCTGAATGCACTGCCGCCCGGGCCTGTGCGGAAGAGTGCGTGGACAGACCGATAAGCATCCGTTCCCCCACCAGTTCCCTAACCCTTTCCGGAGGCAGATCATCCTGCCCCAGATGCACTCCGTCCGCACCCACCAGAAGCGCCAGATCGGGATGGTCATTAACGATAAAAGTTACGCCGGCCTCCCTGGTCAGCTCCCTGATCTTCAGGCACTCCTCATACTTTTGCCGGTCCTTTTTTTCTTTTTCCCGGTACTGAATCACCCTGATACCGGCTTCAATCATCTCGGCCACCACTTCGATGTTGCTTCTTCCCAGAGAATACTCTTCAGCCGTAATACCATAAATATCCGTATCCGGAAAGCAATCCGGGACTCTCTTTTCAGCTATGCTCAACCCCTCCTTCGCCGAATATTCCAATAAAATAGCTCAGCACCACATCGGCCTGCTTTGCCGCAGCCACGTTCACTCCCGGGGCCAGCACGGGACATCCCGGCCCGTTTTCCGTCTCCAAATCCCCTACCAGGTAGAAGTTATCTCTAACCCGCCGGGTCTTAATCCGGTCGCTCTTGCCCCACCCTGCCAGGCCTGAAGCGGCTACCAGGAGCTTGCCTGAATTCATTAAACCTTCGACAACCATTTTTTTATCTTCTGCCTTATCCAATGCTTCCACCACCACGTGGCAGTCGAAAAAAAAATCCAGCAAACTATCCTTTTCGATTTTCCCCGGCAATGTTTCTATCCTCAGACCGGGATTAACCAGGAGCAGGTTTTCCTTAAGTGCCTCTACTTTTTTTAGCCCCACCTGCGAGGCAAAATAATACTGGCGATTTAAGTTACCGGCTTCTACCAGGTCAAAATCCACAAGTCTAAACCTTTTAAAACCGCTCCTCACTAAAAACAGGGCGCAGTTGGAGCCGAGCCCCCCAACACCTGCGATACCGACCATTACTCTTTGGATTTTTTCCAGGTTATCCCTGCCCAGAATTTCCGCCTGGACCTTTTCAAAAGCATTCATACCCATCACCATCCGTTAAACTAAACGGTAAGCTTAAATCATCTGCCAGTCTTTATATACCGGTTGGCAACCTTGCCGGTAAAGCATGCGGGCCATTTCGGCCACACTGCGTTCGTCCGAGATCTCAAACTGACCGTCGTCATGTTCATTAACAGACCGGCCACCCACCGCGGTACAGGACCCGGCGGACATTCTGGTGGCTCCCAATTTAACCAGACGGTCTCTCAACCAGACCGGTTCCCTGGTGGAAACGGTAATCCCCCCCCGGGGCATGTACAACCGGAAAGCCAGCATATATTGCACCAGGTTTTTATCGCTCACCTTGACTTTAGGCTGAAAGCCGCCCAAATGAGGGCGTATCCGGGGCGGCGAAATACTTACTTCCACCTCCGGAAAGGTATCCTGAAGATAGTTGGCGTGTAAACCGGTAAAAAACGCTTCTGAACGCCAGTCATGAAGTCCCAGCAGCGCTCCGACATTAACCGCCCTCATACCGGCCCGGCAGGCCCGTTCAGGTGTTTCAAGCCGGAACCGGTAGTTTCTTTTCGGCCCGGCCGGATGCAACTGGTCGTAAATTTCCTCATCATACGCCTCCTGGTAAATCGTTAACCCGTCTACCCCGGCTGCAATCAACTCCGCGTATTCCTCTTCCTCCAACGGGTAAATCTCTATATTAATGGAAGTAAAATACTTCTTGAGAATTTCGACACAGGCCCTGATATACGCAACCGATGATTCCCGCCGGGATTCCCCGGTAAGAATAAGGAGGTGCTTTAAACCGGTGGCAGCGATCATCCGGGCCTCCTTTTCTACTTCATCCGGTGTTAGTTTTTTCCTTTCCAACCTGTTTTTTGCTTGAAACCCGCAATAAACGCATTGATTTACGCAATAATTAGATAGGTACAACGGGGTAAAAAGCATCATTACCCGCCCGAAATGCTGCACGGTAAGACGCCGGGCCCGCTGGGCCATCTCTTCCAAATGTTTTTCAGCGGCAGGTGATAATAAAGCCAGATAGTCAAACTCAGTCAAACGGTTTTTGGTAATTATTTTTTTTACCTGCGCTCCGGTAACCCGTTTAAAAAAACTTTCCATGTCAAAACCGCGAAATTGCTCATATACTTCGTAAAAACTCATCTCAATTCACCTTTTTTAATCTCTTAGGAAACCGGTCAACGGTGAAGAAGCCCGGGCATACTCCACAGCTTCCCCCGGTTCTGCTAAATAAGCTAGACGCCCTGCCTCTACAGCCAGGCTGAAAGCCCGGGCCATGGCCACCGGTTCACCGGCCGTGGCAATGGCCGTATTTACCAGTACTGCCGCCGCACCCATTTCCATGGCTTCCGCCGCCTCCGACGGCCGGCCGATGCCGGCGTCAACAATAACGGGAAGAGAAATTTCATTAATTAAAATCCGCACCAGTTCCTTGGTTTTCAACCCGCGATTGCTACCGATGGGAGCACCCAGGGGCATCACCGCCGCCGCACCTGCTGCCACCAGTTTTTTTGCCGCGGCCAGGTCCGGGCTCATGTAGGGAAGCACCACAAAATCTTCACCGGCCAGAATTTCCGTGGCCTTTACTGTCTCTTCATTGTCGGGAAGCAGGTACCGGTTATCGGCAATCACTTCAATCTTGATCCAGTTTCCGCAACCGGCGGCCCTGGCCAGCCTGGCAATACGCACCGCTTCCTGGGCATTCCTGGCCCCGGAGGTATTGGGCATCAAAATGCAGTCCCGGGGTACAAAGGCAGCGATATTTTCCTCTTCATACTCCGGGTCTACTCTCCTCAGGGCTACGGTAACTACTTGAACCCCTGAAGCCCTGACTACTTCCGGAATATATTTATTCGCAGAAAACTTGCCGGTACCCAGAAACAACCGGTTGTTCAGTTCTTTTTCTCCTATTTTTAAAACATCGCTCACCACCTTAACCACCCCCTACAAATCGTAAAACCTCCATCCGGTCACCGCTCTTTAATACTGTTACGTCCCAGTTTTCCTGATTAACCAGCTCGTTATTGAATTCTACAATGACCGTATCCGGATTAAAACCTTTAAGCTTAACCAGCCCGGCTACGGTAGTACCCGCTTCAACTTGTTCCTCCTTACCATTTAAAATAACCTTCAATCCACACCACCTCTCTTTCTTAAGCAATAAAAAAAGCCTACCATCGAGGTAAGCTTTTACTTACGCTGTAACTATGCACTTCACCGGCAACACAGTTCAGCTCAAACTTCCCTACGCTGGCATTACCCAGATCAGGTTCATAGGGTTGAGATTCTTCCCTCTCAGCCTTGCGGCACCCCTAGTTAAATATGAAGTTATTTTATCAATTATATTCCATCAACGTTATCAAGTCAAGAGTTTTAAATACCCGGGGTATGGTTATTTAACCTATTATTCTACCGGTTGTTTTTAAAAACCAGTGTCTCGTTATCCGGGTCCAACGTCACCAGGACCTTGCCGGGCACGTTTTTCCCTTCTAGAATATATACCGAAAGCGGGTTTTCCAGACGCCGTTGGACCGCCCTTTTCAGAGGACGCGCCCCGTAAACCGGGTCAAATCCCTCTTTAGCCAAGAATGCCCTGGCCCCGGGCGTCACCTCCAGATACAGGCCCAGTTTAACCAGTCGTGCTTCAAGCTGCTGCAATTGGATGGCAACAATTTTATCGATTTCTTCCCGGCCCAGGTTGTTGAATATAACCACTTCGTCGATCCGGTTTAACAGCTCAGGCCGGAAACTGGCCTTCAATTCATCCATCACCCTGTTTTCCAACTCGATACGGTTTCTGACGTCAATTTCCCGGAACCAGCGCCCCCCCAGGTTGGATGTCATGATGACCACCGTATTCCGGAAATCCACCGTCCGGCCGTGTCCGTCGGTAAGGCGGCCGTCGTCCAGCAACTGCAGCAGTATATTGAACACATCGGGATGCGCTTTTTCAATTTCGTCGAACAGAATCACCGCGTACGGGCGGCGCCGCACCGCTTCGGTGAGCTGCCCGCCTTCATCATAACCCACGTAACCAGGAGGCGCACCGAGCAAGCGGGAAACAGCATGTTTTTCCATATATTCACTCATATCATAACGCAACAGTGACCGCTCATCATTGAAAAGCAAATGCGCCAGCGCTCTGGCCAACTCGGTCTTACCCACACCGGTAGGACCTAAAAAAATAAAGGAACCCACGGGACGGTTCGGGTCGGACACACCGGCCCTGGCCCGGCGGATAGCATCGGAGACGGCCTTGACAGCCCTTTCCTGTCCCACTACCCTTTTCTGCAGCAATTCTTCCATCTTCAACAGTTTTTGCACTTCTCCTTCCAACATCCGGGATACCGGGATACCGGTCCACCTGGCGACTACCTGGGCAATATCTTCTTCGTCAACTTCTTCCTTAAGCATCTTGCTTGTCGCCTGCAGTTCCGCCAGTTTTTCATTATTCTGCTGCAGGCGCTTGTTAAGCCCGGGCATTACTCCGTACCGCAATTCGGCTACTCTACCCAAGTCAGCTTCCCGTTCAGCGGCCTGTTCCGCCTGCTTGGTTTCTTCAATTTTTTCTTTGATTTCACGAATACTTTGAATTAATTCTTTTTCCTTGCGCCACTGTTCCTTCAATTCTTCCATCTTGTTTTTTAAACCGGACAGATCCCCCTCTATTTTTTGAAGACGTTCCCGGCTTCCCTCATCCTGTTCCTTGGACAGGGCCTGCTTCTCTATCTCCAACTGTCTTACCTTCCGGTCAATTTCATCAACCTCGGTAGGCATGCTGTCAATCTCGATACGCAGCCTGGAAGCCGCTTCGTCCACCAGGTCTATGGCCTTGTCGGGTAAAAAACGTTCGGAGATATAGCGGTCGGAAAGCGTGGCTGCCGCGACCAGGGCCACATCTTTGATCCGCACCCCATGGTGCACTTCGTATTTTTCCTTCAGACCCCGCAGAATGGCGATGGTATCCTCCACCCCGGGTTCACCAACGAAAACCGGCTGGAAGCGCCGCTCCAGAGCCGCATCTTTTTCAATATGCTTGCGAAATTCGTCCAGGGTGGTAGCACCGACACAATGCAGGTCACCACGGGCCAGGGCGGGCTTGAGCATATTGGCCGCATCCACCGCTCCTTCCGCGGCACCCGCCCCCACCAGGGTATGCAGTTCATCTATGAAAAGCACGATTTCGCCTTGAGCTTCGTTGATCTCCTTCAAAACCGCTTTCAGGCGGTCCTCAAACTCACCCCGGTATTTTGATCCAGCCACCAGGGCCCCTATATCCAACGCCAAAAGACGTTTATTTTTCAGGCTTTCAGGCACATCGCCGCCAACCATTCTCTGGGCCAATCCTTCCACAATGGCGGTTTTACCCACCCCAGGTTCCCCAATCAGGACCGGGTTGTTTTTAGTCCGCCTTGAAAGCACCTGGATCACCCGGCGAATTTCTTCGTCCCTGCCGATCACCGGATCCAGTTTTCCCTTGCGGGCCAGCCCGGTGAGGTCCCTGGTGAAGCGGCTCAAGGCCTGGTACTTATCCTCGGGATTCTGATCCGTCACCCGCTGGGTACCGCGCAATGCTGCCAGGGCCTTGTAAACCCGGTCCCGGGTAACCCCGTGCGAAGCAAGGATTTTCCCCGCCTCACTACCTTTTTGGGTTACCATGCCCAGCAAAATGTGCTCCGTACTCAGATATTCATCCTTGAACCTTTCGGCTTCCTTCCAGGCCAGGTCGATAATTCCGGTCAATTCCCGGGAAGCATACACCCCCCCGGCGCCGTGAACCGCAGGCAGGCGTCTCACTGCTGCCTGCACCTGGTCCTTTAATTGGGACAAATCTACTTCCAACTTTTGTAACACCGGTTTAACAATGCCTTCTTCCTGCTCGAGCAAGCCTAGAAGAAGATGCAAACCTTCCATTTGCTGGTGACTGTATTCAACCATATTTCTTTGCGCGGTTTCAAAAGCCTCCTGGGTCTTTATCGTAAGCTTATCCAGCTTCATGTTTAACCCCTCCTTTCAAGTTTCTTTACTCGTGCCGCCAGATAGGCACGTGGATTCTCATGGCTTAGCTCGTCCAGCTTTTTATATAATTCTTCTTCCTTTTGGGTGACGGTTCCCGGAATGACTATCTTCACCTTGACTAAAAGGTTACCGGATTCGCCGCCGCCCGGGTCCGGCAGGCCCATACTCCGCAGGCGAAAGACTTTACCGGACTGGATGCGCGGGGAGATCTTTAAGGATACGGGCCCTTTAAAGGTAGGAATGTCTATTTCCCCCCCCAGAACCGCTTCAGTAACCGTTACCGGCACTTCACACTCCAGATCTTTACCGGTCAACCGGAAAACGGGGTGGGGCGAAATCTTAATCGACAGGTAAAGATCACCCGCCGGAGAGCCTTGACTGCCGCTTTCTCCCTGCCGCGGCACACGCACTTTATAACCGTCTCTTACTCCCGCCGGTATTTTCACCTTCAAATGACGGCCGTTAACCAAAAATTCCTTAGCTGCTCCCGCGTAGGCATCCTCCAAGGTGAGCTCCAGAACGGCCTCCGTATCGGCGCCGCCTCCGGTCCTACCTCTGTGTTCCCAGAACAGGTCGGTATCAGTAAACGGGTCCATATCACCGAAAAACATTTTGAAAAAATCACTGAACCCGCCGTATCCCGGAGTTTCAAAATGAAAACGCATTCCGCCCGGTCCGGTTTTTCGATAGCGGCCCCCGCCACCCTGCCGGAACCTGCTCCCATCAAAATCTTGCCATTCCCGGCCTATTTCATTGTATTTTTTCCTTTTTTCCGGATCGCTTAATACTTCGTAAGCCTCGCTGATTTCTTTAAACTGCTGCTCTGCCTTTTTATCTCCCGGGTTCGCATCCGGGTGGTAACGGCGGGCCAACTCGCGGTAAGCTTTTTTTATTGTCTTGGCATCAGCAGACTTATCCACCCCGAGAATCCTATAATAATCTTTGTACTGCATTCCAGTTCACCCCCTTGCTCCTAGTTTAACATTACCCAAAACAATCCTAATTAAAAAAAGCGAGGGGTTATTTCCCTCGTAACATAGTAAAATCATTGCCTGCCAGGAGAAAAAATGCTTTATTCCTCAATTTCAATGTTTACTTCCTTTCTGTAGTCATCTTTCTTGGGCAAAGCAATATGCAAAACTCCGTCTTGATACCGGGCCTTAATATCATCTTCATTTACCGCAACATCCACTGAGAAAGACCGGCTAAAGGTACCATAACTACGTTCAACCCTGATATAATTTTGATTTTCAACTTTTTCTTCTTTCTTACGTTCACCACGTATGGTTAACAAATTATCGTTAAAGCTTATTTTGATGTCTTTTCTATTCATCCCGGGCAACTCCGCCTTAATTAAAACAGCTTCTGGAGTATCCTCAATATCTACCGGAAACATCCATCCCTGAGCTAGATTCCCATCGGTTCCCTTCGAATAGCGAAGGCTATCTTCAAAAATCCGGTTGATTGACTGTTGCAAACCTGCTAATTCGCGAAACGGATCCCATTTTACTAACGCCATGAAGATATCACCTCCAAATTATTTAAAATATATTTCCCGTCAGGCACATAAAAATTCGACATTGACTATCCTTGACCTTATTATAATATTATTTTTGAGCACTGTCAATAATGTCCAAATTATTTTTTTATAAATTTATTGTTTTAAGGGCCAAGGCTATATCTTTAAGAAGATAAGCATAAAATTAAAAAAATAAGAAAGGAGGTGCAATCTTGCACCAAATACATGCTGCCGCCGCCGGACTGATTAACGGTATTTTGTTCTATATTTTGTTTGCCCTGGTCAATCTTGAAGCAAGCTTTTTAGTATTAATAGCCGGCTGGGCATTTTTTACCCTGTTATTTTATTTAAAATCTGCAACGGTCGGTAAAATATGGACCAGATCCTGTTTGGCCGCTGCCGTGTTATGTCTGGTTACTCCCCTGACATCCCGGTTTTTACCATTTTTTTACGGGCCGCAAGCGGTATTAACGGCAAAACAGGAAACCATTTCGGCAAGCCAGGCGGTCGGCTCAATATTGGGCGGCGGATTGGCAAACGTCTTAACCGGCAATGCCGGAATTCTGATTGGACTGGTACTGCTGCTCGTTGTTTACTTTTCCTTAAAACCCGCCAGAAGAAAACGTTGAGGTTGGATTGTACAACATCTTACCCGGACGGATGATAAAACGCCGGGTATTGTTTTGTCCAAATATTTTATCTAAATTAGATTTTTTTGGATTTATTTATAACCACCTTGAATATTTGCATGTTTTTGGGCCAAACTATCATTAAATAAAAGGGAGGTGTAATTATAAGTGCAGTTAACAGAAATGGAACTTCTTAACATCGGAGAGCAGCTTAGATCCGAGTCATTGGCCATCTCCAAGTGCATGTCTTTTGCGCAACAATCGACCGACCCCAAACTGCAGCAGATGTATGCAAGAATAGCCGAAAGGCACCGGGGTCATTACGAAACATTATTAAGAAATATGCAAAATTTTGCCCCCCAAAGGCAATTTTAAGGAGGCGATCATAGTGATTGAAGAGAAGGACCGTTTAACCGATACGCTGATTACTCAAAAATATATTGCCAGTGGTTACAACTCGGCTGCTTCCGAGTCGGCCAACACCCAGCTGATGGAAAATTTCCTGGGGATTTTAAGAGATGAACAGCAAATTCAGCACGAAATATTTAACGAGATGAAAAACCGCGGCTGGTATCAGCCAAGTGCAGCCAAAATGAATGATATCACCCAAAATTTAAACCAATGGAGCCAGGAATTTCAAAGGTTACAAAATAATGCTTTTCACCGGCCGGGAATGCAGCAGCCCCAACCACCCGGCTATCGTTCCGGCACTCCTCAATACAATTATCAACCCGGTTTCGGACAGCAGCAAATGGGCACTACCCAACCGCAGGCTATGTATCAACCCCCTCAAAATCCTATTACCTGAATATCCGTTCTGTCAACAGCAGTCATCATAAGCTCCCTTTTACAGGGAGCTTATTTATTTCCTCCGGAGTATTAACCGTTTACCTGCCGAATAAAGCAATTAAACTTCCTAATTTGTTAACTAAAAGGTAAATACTTAACTATATTAAAAATTTCAGGTAATATAAAATATACCCACTTGTAATATCAATTCGGAAAGCCAAACCGCTTTCTTTAATTTTGTTATAACTAACTGGAGGAGATTTATATGACACCTGGAACCAACATTAATACAGCAGCTCGTTTAACGGAAGAAAAAACAGTTTTCAAACCGCCGTCTGCAACGATTGAAAAAGCCCGTATTAAAACCCTGTCGCAACGCCATCAAATGTGGCAAAAATCCATTCATGCACCGGATAAATTCTGGGCGGAAATGGCTGAAGAACATATTGACTGGTTTAAAAAATGGGATGCCGTTGAAGAATTCAGTTTTAACGGGGACGTTTTTATACGTTATTTCCGGGGCGCGAAACTTAACGCGGCGTATAACTGTTTAGACCGCCATTTGACCGGTTGGCGCAAGAATAAAGCGGCGCTCATTTGGCAGGGCGAACCGTCGGAAGAAAGTAAAACTTATACTTATCTCCAACTGCACCGGGAAGTTTGCAAATTTGCCAATGTATTAAAAAGCATGGGGGTAAAAAAGGGTGACCGTGTTACCCTATACTTACCAATGATTCCCGAGTTGACTATTGCCATGTTGGCTTGCGCCAGAATTGGGGCCATTCACAGCGTGGTGTTCGGTGGATTCAGCGCCGAAGCCTTGCACAACCGGATCCAGGACGCCGGTTCAAATGTAATAGTCACTGCCAACTACGGATACCGTGCCGGAAAACTAATTAAATGCAAGGAGAATGTTGACAGTGCGCTGTCACATTGCCCGAAAATAAAGAAATGCATCATAGTCCAAAGAACCAGCCATGATTGTTCCATGGAACCAGGGCGCGATCACTGGTGGCATGACCTGATGGACACCGCTTCTCCTTTATGCGAACCGGAACCGATGGATGCAGAAGACCCCCTCTTTATACTTTATACCAGCGGCAGCACCGGAAAGCCGAAAGGGGTACTGCATACCACCGGCGGGTACATGGTTTTCACCGTCTCAACTTTCAAGTACGTTTTTGACGTGCGGGATGAAGATATTTTCTGGTGCACGGCGGATATAGGATGGATTACCGGACACAGTTATATTGTATACGGTCCGCTGGCCGCAGGGGCAACCGCCCTGATGTTTGAAGGCACACCTAACTACCCTAAGCCTGACAGGTTCTGGGAAGTAATCGAGCGTTACCGGGTTAATATCTTTTATACCGCCCCCACCGCCATTCGCGCTATAATGCGGGAAGGCAACAAGTGGCCTCTTGGCAGGGACCTCAGCAGCCTGCGTCTCTTGGGCTCGGTAGGTGAACCCATTAACCCCGAGGTATGGCTGTGGTACTACCGGGTAATCGGTAAAGAAAGATGTCCCGTTTTAGATACCTGGTGGCAAACCGAAACGGGTGGAGTATTAATCACGCCCATGCCCGGATGCACTCCGACCAAACCCGGTTCGGCCACACTGCCCTTCTTCGGGGTAAACCCCAAGGTGATCCGCCAGGACGGCAGCGAAGCAAGAGTAAATGAAAAAGGATACCTGGTTATTGACCGGCCGTGGCCCGGTATCATGCGGGGTGTTTACGGCGATCCGGAAAAATTTAAAAATACTTACTTCGTGCAATATCCCGGTTATTACTTTACCGGCGACGGGGCTTTCAAAGACGAGGACGGATATTTCTGGCTAACGGGCCGCGTGGATGACGTAATCAATGTATCCGGTCACCGTTTGGGCACTGCGGAAATAGAAAGCTCCCTGGTGGCCCACCCTCAAGTTGCGGAAGCGGCTGTGGTCGGTTACCCGCACGATATTAAAGGCGAGGGCATTTACGCTTACATCACCCTAAAAGAAGGTGTGGCAGCAACTGAAGATTTGAGAAAAGAACTCATTTCCCTGGTCCGTAAAGAAATCGGACCCATAGCGTCTCCCGACGTGATCCTGTTTGCCAGGGAACTGCCCAAAACCAGGAGTGGGAAAATTATGCGTAGAATCTTGCGCAAAATCGCTGCCGGTGAAATTGACCAGATCGGCGACATATCCACCCTGGCGGACCCCGCAGTGGTAAATAAACTTATTGCCGGCAAGTAGTAATAAAACGGGTATTTGCAAACTGAATTCACTTTTTAAATGACAGCTTTAATTAAAGCTGTCATTATACATTTATATACAAAAATTTTGACTTTTTCATTTAAAAAGTGTATTTTAAAAAGGGTGAAAACAAGAAATGAATAATATAATCAGAACCGGCATATGCCAAATGCAGGTGGGTAAGGAAAAAGAAAAAAATATTGCTCGTGCCTATACCATGATTAAAAAAGCTTGCACCAAAGAAAACCGTCTCGTGATCTTGCCTGAAATGTTTAATTGCCCTTACAGCGCCGAAATGTTTCCGGATTACGCGGAAAGTTACCCCCACGGCCCGACCTTTAAAATGCTGTCGCAAGCGGCACGGGAAGAGGCGGTTTATCTTGTCGGCGGCTCTGTTCCTGAACTGGAAGACGGACGGGTGTACAATACCAGCTTTGTCTTCGGACCAACCGGTGAATTGCTGGGCAAACATCAAAAGCTGCATCTCTTTGATGTGGATCTCGAAGGAGGACTCTCATTTCACGAATCCAATACCCTTGCCTACGGTAAGCAAATCACGGTAATAAAAACTGAAATCGGCACCTTCGGGGTGGCTGTCTGCTATGATATCCGGTTTCCGGAACTAATACGCCTGATGACTTTGGCGGGAGCAGAACTGATTATAATACCGGCTGCCTTTAATATGAAGACCGGACCTGCCCATTGGGAACTGTTGTTCAAAGCAAGAGCTATTGATAATCAGGTTTTTCTAGTAGGCGCTGCGCCCGCCAGGAATATCGACGCTTCTTACGTGAGTTACGGTAATTCTATCGTAGTGGATCCCTGGGGCAGAACAATCGCCCGGGCGGATGAAAAAGAAACTATCCTACACGCTGAAATTAACCTTTCAATAATAAAAAAAGTCCGGAACGAATTCCCTTTGTTAAAACAAAGACGAACGGACCTATACGGTTAAGAGCGTGTAAACGGATTTTATACTGGTGCAGCTATTTTATACTTCAACCCCCTGTCCAAAGCAAACAGGGGGTTGAATTTTTAAACTGAAACCACTTTTTTCACTTCCGGAATCTCTTGCTTGAGCACCCGCTCAATACCCTGTTTAAGGGTTATGTTGGCACCCGGTCAACCGCCGCATGCTCCTTTAAGGCGCACTTTGACCAAACCACTGTCTTCTACGTCAACAAGCTCAACATCACCGCCGTCCCTTTGAAGAAAAGGACGTACTTTATTTAGAGCTTCCTGAACTTTTTCCCTCAAAATTAAAACCCCCTTCCCCTAGCGTTATTATAACTGAGAAAAACAGTTTTCATTTGCGACCTCACGGTCATCTGTTTAAATCCTATTTTACCTATTATTAATCTCAATGACAAGGGAAACTTGCATTCCCATTATTATGTTTTATAATCGCAAGGGTTCTTACAAGTCAAGATGCCCGTATTGACGGGCGGACTTTTTTTTGTTAGAATTAGAAGCATTGAAAATGAATTGCCGAAGTGGCGGAACTGGCAGACGCAGCGGACTCAAAATCCGCCGTGGTTCACCCCACGTGTGGGTTCGACTCCCACCTTCGGCACCAGAATCAATCGCTCTTGAACTGTAATATAAGCAGATTTGAGGGCTTTTTTCTTTTCTTGCGGACGTTTGGCAGAAATACGCGAATTAAAGGTTTCAAGCGTCATCTTGCTCAACTTTTCTTTTTTAACCACCCCAGGCTGAAAGGCTTTACTTTTGTATCCAACAACGCAGGGTCCACGTAATAAATGAGTTTGTTACATTGCTTGCAAAAGTATATATTGGTTTTTTCACCAGGAATCCCAATAGCGATTTCACCGCAGCAAGAGCATTTTATTTCCTTAGGATGCTCGGATACCCGTTCTTTGCGCTCTTTGATTAAAGATATTAATTTTAACATTTTCCCCCTCCTTGATTGTAAAATTACCCGATTGATAAACGTTAATTCCCGTGATTTTAAAAATTCTAAAAATAGTATAAACCAATGTAACTGTAACTGTATCACTAACAAGCTTTTTGACTATTTCTAAAAATTGATTTATAATCCAAATAAAGGAGTGTGAAAATATGGTATTTAAAGTCTACAAACCTTTTCTAGAAAAAGAAAATACCATTGCAATTTCAAAAAACCATCTTACCTTAAGTAAAGAACTACTGAATAAATTGGACGCCAAACATTTGGAATTGGCTTTTGATCGTACCACAAAAACCATAAGGATTAAGCCTACTACCAATGAACACGGTTTAATTCTCAATAAAAACAAGATTGGCGCCAAAGGTTTTTTTAAACATTTTAACATAGAGCAAAAGGGGAAATATACCGCTGTTTTTGATGATCACGAAAAAACCCTCTATATTAACATTTAACTAATATTCAAAATGGTTTTTCAGTACCCACCAAACCCTTTTTTAATTTTAGCAACACCGGTTCCGCCGCACCTGCCAGTACGCGATACCCATCCCGGTTCGGATGATTTTCATCTTCGAAATAATCCGGATTTGCCATTCCATCATCCGGGTTAATAAGTGGTGTATAAAAATCTAAAACCGGCAATGATCGTTCAACGGCAAATTCACCCAGCCAGCTCCTGTAAGACTCCAGTTCGCCGGCGGCAAAAGCCATGTCGCCAGGTAAAAACCCATTGTATTGGGCAAAATTAACCGTCACCGGCAGTCCCAGGACGGGGCAGATACCCTTTGCAAAAGCTTTGTCCACCATAACCTCTATATTTTGCTCGAATTTTTCCAGTCCGGCTCCAACCCAGGCATCATTTGAACCACCCATGATAATGACAAAAGCCGGTTTTAAAGCCGTAACATCCTTTTCAAAACGCCTGTGCATCTGTCTGGTGGTATTGCCGTTAATCCCCCGGTTAATCAATTTCAGGCCCAGTTTTTCAGAACATATCCTGACCCAGGACGCCTCCGGGCCAAATGGAAAACCGTAAGTTATACTGTCTCCCAGACAGACAACTTTATCCCGGGCTGCAATGAGTGCAAAAGCATGATAAATTTCTTCTTCATAAAGGACAAATAACACCTCTTCCAAGATTGAACCATAAGCCAGATGACGCCGCACTTCACTAACCATGATCCGGGCCGCCGTCTCAAAATCCAACCCGCCGGCACCCGCACCAAGGGCGGGAAAGGCAATGCTTTTTAAGCCCAATTCTTCGGCCCGCCGCAGGGCGTTTCTGACAGCTGTACAGACTTTCGCCTCATCCGTGACCAGATCCGGCCCCATGACCGCCGCATGTATGATATAACGCGCCTGAAGCAAACCTGCCCCCGTTATGACGGCTCCGCCTACCGGAACCGGCCCCCCGGTTACAGCTTCTTCTTCTATGTCCGCTCCTCCGGCACGTTTCACAGCAGCGGCCACTCCCGCCTTCATCCACATATTACTGTTGGCCGCATTGATTATGGCATCAACTGCAAGTTGGGTAATATCGCCTTTAATTACTTTAAGCATATAATATACCCCCGTTTTTACCCAAAACGATATCAATTAATTTAAAAAACTTCGCTGCCGGATCAGGTTTTCCTCCCCTGCCTGAGGCGCTTTTTAGTATACATGAAGATTAGGAATATAATCATCAGACCCAGGGCCGCCAACGGAAGTTTGGAATTCAATTGCTCAGTAATAAGACGGTAATTATACCCGAAAAACATACCCAGCAAAAGATAAAGGGAACCCCAGCTTACAGCAAAAACCGAATTGTAAAACAGGAAATATCCCAGGCCGGTCCTGCTTATTCCGGCCATATAGGGAGTTAAATTACCCAGACCGGGCAAAAACCGCCCAAAAATAATAAAGGCCGGTGCCGAATGGTCCAGCCAGGATCTGGTTTGTTCAAAACGGTCCGGTGAAATATGCAGGAGTTGGCCGCACCTGGCAAAAAATGGCCGACCCGCTTTTTTCCCAATCAGGTAGGCGATTAACGACCCGGCAGTATAACTGGACAGAATAGCAATTAGCGCGCTGGAAAAGTTTAATTCTCCTTGATGAACCAAGAAACCGGTAATAATCACCATAACCCCACCGGGGAAAGGTATGCCCATGGATTCAACAAATACACCCAACAGTAACCCGCCGAGACCGAAGGCCGAAAGATAACCGGCAATAGTATCAAACAAAAAATCCCCCCTTACGGCAAATAACGGGGATCGACCTGCCCGTTATTATAATGCCCCATGAGAAAAGATTTTTTTCCTTGATTTTTAACCGGCTCATGCTACAGTACTCTGGCCGCGCCCCAGTAGATCAACCCCCTCTGGCTGTCCACGGTAATCACATTTCCATCGGGTAGGAGCTCTATGGCTGCTTCCACCCCGACCACCACGGGAATTCCGAATTCAAGGCAGACTAACGCGGCATGGGAAGTAAGGCCTCCGGTTTCTGTAATTACCGCTCCGGCTTTTTCAACCGCCGGAATAAAGTCACTGTCAGTGGCTATGGTTACCAAAACATCACCGGGATTCATTTTTTCCAGCGCCTCTTCGGCAGTACGTGCCACCCGCGCGGCACCGGTGACCGCCAGGTATCCAATACCCACTCCGCGGGCCAGGATTTCACCGACGTTATGCACCCGAATCAAGTTCGTGGTTCCGCGCACTCCCACCGGTACACCGGCGGTAATGATAACTAAATCACCAATATCAATCAGTCCCGCGCTTAAAGATGCTTCAATGGCAACCGCCATCATTTCATCGGTATTGCTTTTCACATCGGCCAAGAGCGGTTCTACTCCCCATACCAGGGCAAGTTTTCTCATCACCCTGGGGTGGGGAGTAACTGCAATCACCGGCGCCCGGGGCCGGTACTTAGATACCATTTTCGCCGTATATCCCGATTCTGTCGATGTAATAACAGCGGCAGCACCGAGGTCCTGAGCGGTGGTACAGGTAGCGTAACTGATCGCCTCAGTTACGGTAAGGTGAGAAGTAAAGTTTCTTTGTTTATTTCTCGCCAATATTTCATCATATTTAATCGCCGCTTCCGAACACCCGGCTATACGCGCCATTGTTTGTAATGCCTCAACCGGGTATTTTCCAATCGCCGTTTCACCGGAAAGCATCACCGCATCAGTTCCGTCAAAAATAGCATTGGCGACATCGCTGGCTTCCGCCCTGGTCGGCCGCGGGTTATAATTCATCGATTCCAGCATTTGAGTAGCGGTCACCACCGGTTTCCCGACACGGTTACACTTTTCAATAATTCTCTTTTGCACCAGTGGTACTTCTTCGGGGGGAATTTCCACCCCGAGATCCCCCCTGGCCACCATAATACCGTCGGAAACCTTGATGATCTCGTCGAGATTATTGACCGCTTCCCGGTTTTCTATCTTGGCAATAATATCAATGTTTTCTGCCCCGGCCTCTTCGAGGATTTGCCGGATAGCCAAAACATCGGCCGCCTTTCTCATAAAAGATGCCGCGATAAAATCAACCTGTTGTTCAATACCGTACCTTATATCCCGGATATCTTTATCTGTAACGGCCGGCAGGCTTATAACCACCCCGGGAACATTTATCCCTTTCCGGCTTGTTAATTCACCGTTGTTTAAGACCCGGCAGCAAATCTCCGTTTGCGCAACCGCTAAAACTTTCAGGGCAATCAGCCCGTCCGCTAAAAGAATGGTGTCTTCTTGCCGCACATCTTCAGGCAAACCGGAGTAGCTAACGGGCAGGTAATTTTCATCCCCCTCGATATCTGCAGTGGTCAGGGTTACCATACTGCCTTCCTTCAGACAAACCGGCTCGTCTTTGAAAGTACCCAGACGAATTTCCGGGCCGGTAGTGTCAAGCATAAAAGCTACATTTTTCCCCACCTCTTCCGCAACCCGGCGGACGGAAGCAATACGCCGCCCGTTTTCCTCGTGCGTTCCGTGGGAATAATTAAAGCGTGCCACATTTAGCCCGGCCAGCAGGAGCTGCTTGATTATGCCGGCATCTTCACTGGCAGGCCCCATGGTACAAACGATCTTTGTCCGGCGCAAAAAATTCTCCTCCCTCAAATAGACAAGATGCCTGCCAGGTGGTATAGGTCCAGGTCAATGGACCGTACCTGTGACAGAGCATCATCAATATCCATGGAAACTATTTCTCCCGCTTTGATGATGACCATTTTCCTCGTCTCCCCGGCCATGAGCAACTCCACTGCCTTGGAACCCATACGGCTGGCAAGAACCCGGTCTGCGGCGGACGGTGCTCCACCGCGCTGGAGGTGACCGAGAATAATAACTTTAGTTTCTAATTCGGTGCATTCTTTTATTTTTCGCCCCACCTCCATGCCGTCAGCCGCTCCTTCCGCCACAACAATAATGCTGTGCAGCTTGCCGCGGCGGTAGCCCTTCAAAAGCCGTTCACAAATATCATTGTAATCAAAAGGGCGCTCGGGAATGAGAATCGACTCGGCACCCCCGGCCAATCCGGCTTCCAGGGCGATAAAGCCATTATTCCTCCCCATCACCTCGACAACAAAAGTACGTTCGTGTGAGGTAGCCGTATCCCTGATTTTGTTAATCGCTTCCACGGCAGTATTAACGGCGGTATCAAAACCAATCGTCTGGTCAGTACCCGGGATATCGTTATCAATGGTACTCGGCACCCCTGCCACCGGCAAACCGTATTCCTGGTTGAAAATTCTGGCACCCCGAAAGGTCCCGTCACCACCGACGGCAACCAGGCCCTGAATACCGAAACGCCGTACATTTTGAAAGGCCTTGGCCCTTCCTTCCGGGGTCAAGAATTGGTCAGAACGGGCCGTTTGCAAAATGGTACCGCCCTTTTGGATAATATCTGATACCGAACTTGTATTCATAGGTGCGATATCCGCTTCAATAAAACCGTTGTATCCACGTTTTATTCCCATTACCTCCAGGCCGTGGTAAACCGCTTTACGCACTACCGCCCTAATGCAGGCGTTCATACCCGGAGAATCCCCCCCGCTGGTCAATATCGCTATCCTTTGCAAAGATTTTTACCTCCTATAAACCGGTTTAATGAGAGAATACTATCTGATACTATTATTACGGTTTTGACCAGCGTTTATTAAATTGAATCTTAAGCTAGCCCGCCAATGGCACGGTACTTTTCATACCTTTGGCTGGTCAAATTTTCGGCGGGAACAGCCAATAGGTCCTTTAATGTCTCTGTTAGAGCCTCACCAACATTCTTGGTGGCAATTTCCGGATCCCGGTGCGCACCGCCGGCTGGTTCGGAAATCACTTGATCAGCTACCCCGAGTTCAAAAAGATCCTGCGCCGTAATTTTCATGGCTTCAGCGGCCTCACGGCAGCGCGCGGCATCTTTAAACAAAATACTGGCATATCCTTCGGGTGATATTACGGAATAAACCGCATGTTCAAGCATTAGAATCCGGTCGCTTACTCCGAAAGCAATAGCGCCGCCGCTGCCCCCCTCTCCGATAACCACAGAAATAACGGGGACTTGAAGTGTTGCCATAACTGATATGCTTTTGGCTATGGCCTCAAACTGGCCCCTCTCTTCCGCCCCCATACCGCAATAAGCGCCGGGGGTATCAATAAAACAAATCACCGGCCGCTTAAATTTCTCCGCTTGTTTCATCAAACGCATGGCCTTCCGGTAACCCTCCGGATGGGCCATGCCGAAATTCCTGGTTAAATTTTCCTTGGTGTCTTTACCCTTGAGGTGCCCCAATACCGTAACGGCCATCCCGCCAAAGCGCCCGATCCCCCCGATAACCGCCGGGTCGTCATTGAATAAACGGTCACCGTGCAATTCTATAAAATCAGTAAAAAGATAATTGATATAATCAAGGGTGTTCGGACGCTCGGTATGTCTGGCAATAAGCACTTTTTGCCAGGAATTAAGATTGCCGTAAATTGATTCTTTAACTTCCCGGGCGCGGTTTTCTAAAATAGCGATCTCATTCGCTAGATCGATACCTTTTTCTTGTGCAAAACTCCTGAGTTCACTGATTTTATTTTCCAATTCCTGTAGCGGCTTTTCAAATTCCATAATCGCCGGCATTTTTTTATTTCTCCTCCCGATGATGAAGTGCTAAAAGCAAGGCCAGGGTTTCTTTAAGCTCAGGCCGGTGAACAATTAAATCTATAAAACCGTGCTGTTTTAAAAATTCCGCCCGCTGAAAACCTTCAGGCAGTTTCTGGCGTATGGTTTGCTCGATAACCCTGGGACCGGCAAAACCAATCAGGGCCCCGGGTTCGGAAATAATTACGTCACCCAATGCGGCAAAGCTGGCGCTGACACCACCGGTGGTGGGATCGGTCAGAACCGATATATAAAGCAGTCCTGCTTCCCCCAATCTGGCCAGGGCTGCTACCGTTTTGGGCATTTGCATTAAAGAAATAATCCCTTCCTGCATGCGGGCGCCACCGGAAGCAGAAAAAATTATCACCGGCTTCCCCGCTCTAACAGCGGTCTCAACCGCTCTGGTAATTTTTTCACCAACCACCGTCCCCATACTGGCCATCATAAATTCAGGATCCATAATCACCAGAACGGCAGGAAAACCTCCGATCGTACCCTCGCCGGTGACTACGGCTTCATTTAAACCACTTTTTTCGCGGGCCAGGGCAAGTTTTTTTTCATATTCAGGCAGGCCGAATGGATTCACCGGCAGTAATCCTGCGTCCATTTCATCAAAACTACCTTCATCCACGGTTATTTTGATCCGTTCAATTGCGTTCAATCTGAAATGAAATCCACATTTTCGGCAAATCTTAAAGTTTTTTTCTAATTCTTTATTGGATAATATTTCACCGCAGCGTTCGCATTTAATCCAAGTACCTTCCGGAATATCACGGCCTTCAAGTTCTTGCTGGAGCGTTATGTATTTTTGATTTCGGAAAAATTCTAAAACCAATAAAATTACACTCTCCTTAAAATTCAGTAAATAGTTATTATAATGCTTTCTCCTATTAAAAATGGTTAGTCAAGGGGATACGTCAGGTCAGATACTATTGATTACTTCCAAGGCCTCCCGGGCTTCAGACTCCGGAACCAGAATTTCTATCAAAGAGCTGTCACCGGTTTGACTCAGCCCGCTGGATCTGATTTTTACCAGTAAGCCCTCTGAAGTTAAAATATTTTCTAATTTTTGGGCCTCTCTTCTATTAGGTGCAATAAATACTACTGTCCACACGTCGAAGCCCCCTCTGCGTGTTTACCCTTTTTTGCTATTAAATGATTTCTACCCGTCTTGGCCGGATTCCTTTTTTAAGACCTGAACTTTCACATACTTTGCGATCATCCTCATAATGGCAAGGATACTGAAAATAAGTATATCCAGAGCTTTTGCCCTGGATACAATATTTTATTCGTCTGTCCGGATTATTCCGTGCCTGGTCAGTAATTCCACCCGTCCCCGTATTTTTATGGCCGAAGTGTGTTCTGTAAACTGTGCGATCATAACCTCCCCTTTATCCAATTTTTCCGAGTGGTGAAACTTGGTGTCCCGGCCACGGGTTAAGCCGATAATAGTTACTCCGTTATCCAGGGCTTTAATAACCACATATTCTCCGGCAATATCCATTTTTTCCGGCAAAAAAACCACCTCTTTTACCTGTTTTTAACATTTAATATCATACCATAATTAGACTGGTATAACAAGTTACCCGTCAATCTGTACGTTCCCGCCCACAAAACAGTTTACAATTCGAGAAGACTGAAAAACTTCTTGGTTCTTTCTTTAACCGGTATATTCTCTTCTACTGACATTTTTGGGGTTAAAGTCTTTTCCCCATTAAAAATTTTTTTCTTCACCTTAACATTGGCGTGGCCCAAAAGATCCCGCAACCTGGCTACCACCGGGCCGGACAAGTCCACCTGGAATCTTTCTCCTGCTTTAATTACTTTTTTTTCTTTTTCAAAATGCAAGAATACATGGGAATCGCCTTTAAAACCACCGAGCATAAGCTGCACCTGGTCCAGGAGAGGAGAATTAACGCTGTCTACTTTTAAATGCAGATCCCCGCGTAAATGATTTTCAAAACCCGAAATTTCCTCCGCAATGACCTTTTTTTCTTCATCATCATTTTTACTGGTCCGTCCCCTTACCAGAACCACTTCATCAACCCGGATAAGCGGGCGGTAATGGTGATAACAACGGGGGAAAACCACTATTTCCACTGTACCGGTCAGGTCTTCCAGGGTAAGGAAGGCCATGATATCTCCCTTCCGGGTGTTGATTTTTTTAGCCCCGGTTAACAACCCTCCCAATACCACCTCAACGTCTTCGGCCAGCTCCGGAATTTCCACGACATTGACCGTAGTGAGGTGGTTCAGCTCGTTGCGGTACCTTGAAAGAGGGTGCCCGCTGATATACAAGCCCAGTGTTTCTTTCTCCAGGGCCAGTAATTGTTCCTCCGGGTATTCACCGACTTCCGGCAGGTTAATACTTGCTGATTCCCGGGCTCCCTCACCAAAAAAATCCAGGAGAGACAACTGCCCGTTTTCCCGTTCCCGCTGTGACTGCTGGGCCAGTCCCAGACTCGTATCCACCGTGGCCATCAACTGGGCCCGGTAATGGCCCATAGAATCGAAAGCCCCGCATTTGATCAGGCTTTCCAGCACCCGCTTGTTAATCACCCTGGTATCAAGCCGCCGGCAAAAATCGGCGTAACCACTGTAAGGGCCGTCCTTTTCCCGGGCCTGAATAATAGATTCCACCGCTCCCAAACCGACATTTTTTACCGCTGCCAGTCCGAAACGTATCTTGCTTCCCGCCACGGTAAAACTTTCCCGGCTCTCATTGACATCGGGCGGTAATACTTCGATCTCCAGGCGCCGGCACTCTTCAATGTACGCCGCCACCTTGTCGGTATTGTCCCGGACCGAAGTAAGCAGGGCTGCCATATACTGCAAGGTATAATTTGCCTTTAAATAGGCGGTCTGATAGGAAACCAGCGCGTAGGCCGCACTATGGCTTTTATTAAAACCGTAACCCGCAAAAAATTCTATTAACTCAAATATTTGACCTGCTATTTTTTCGTTAATACCGTTGTTTTGCGCCCCCTTAGCAAACTGGGCCCGCAGGCCGGCGATAATTTCCGGCTTTTTCTTACCCATGGCCCGGCGCAGCAGATCGGCTTCACCCAGGGTAAAACCAGCCAGGTCGCTGGCAATCCGCATAACCTGTTCCTGGTAGAGAATTACACCGTAAGTATCTTTTAAGATCGGTTCCAGTTTAGAATGCAGGTACTTAACTTGCTTAATTCCGTGTTTATTCTTGATAAAATCCTCCACCATACCGCTGCCCAGCGGGCCGGGACGGTAAAGCGCTACTAGTGCCACAATATCTTCAAAAACCTCGGGCTTAAGTTCCCGCAAGATATTGCGCATTCCGCTGCTCTCAAGCTGGAACACCCCGGCGGTCTCCCCCCGGGATAACATTTCATAAGTTTTCCGGTCATCGATGGGGATCCGGTCAATTTCCGGCTCTTTCCCGGTACTTTCAGCAATCAAACAGACAGCGTCGCTAATAACCGTCAAAGTCCTCAGACCAAGCAGGTCCATCTTTAAAAGACCCAGCTCTTCAACCGTTCCCATAGAAAACTGGGTGGTTAAAGGTCCGGTGCCGGACTTGTATAAAGGAATATAATGGGTAAGCGGCTCCTTGGTGATTACCACACCGGCGGCGTGAGTTGAGGCGTGCCTGGGCATCCCTTCCAGAGCAGCCGCGGTATCAATCAGTTTCTTTACTTCCGGCCTCTGGTCGTACAGTTCCTTCAATTCGGGGGCCCCGTTCAAGGCTTTTTCGATTGTCACATTTAGCTCCGCAGGCACAAGTTTGGCCACCCTGTCCACGTCTCCGTAAGGCATGCCCAGTGCCCGGCCCACATCCCTGATGGCCGCCCGTGCCGCCATGGTGCCGAAAGTAATGATTTGTGCCACGCGGTCGGCACCGTATTTCCGCACCACGTAATCAATAACCTCGCCCCGCCGTTCATAGCAGAAATCGATATCAATATCCGGCATTGACACACGTTCGGGGTTAAGAAAACGCTCGAACAGCAACCCGTATTTCAAGGGGTCGATATTGGTAATGCCCAGGCTGTACGCCACCAGGCTGCCGGCTGCGGAACCGCGTCCCGGCCCCACCGGAATTCCGTTCTGCCTGGCAAAATGGATAAAATCCCAGACGATCAAGAAATAGGCCGCATAACCCATTTGTTTGATCACACCGAGTTCATATTCCAGCCGCTGCCTCACTTCGTCGTCCAGGCCGCCGTAAATCTTGCGCACACCCCCGTAGCAAAGCTCTGTCAGATAGGTAGCAGCGTTGTAACCTTCCGGTACGGCATAATCCGGTAAAAAGTACTTGCCGAATTCTAGCTCCACATTGCAGCGGTCTGCAATTTCCACCGTATTCCGGATTGCCTGCGGAACCTCGCCGAACAGGAGGTTGATCTCTTCGAGACTCTTGAGATACAGCTCTTCCGATTGAAATTTCATCCGGTCCGGATCGTCGACACTCTTACCGGTCTGGATGGCCAGCAGGACATCATGGTTTTCCGCGTCTTCACGCCGTACGTAATGGACATCGTTGGTGACCACCAGCGGGATAGCCAACTCCTTGTGAATATTGAGCAGTTCACGGTTGGCTTTGCGCTGTTCTTCAAAACCGTGGTCCTGAAGTTCCAGGAAAAAATTTCCCGGCCCGAAAATGTCCCGGTAACTCGCTGCCGCCTCCCGTGCCTGCTCGTTTTGTCCCGCCAGAATTTTTGCGGCAACTTCACCGGCCACGCATCCGCTCAGAGCAATCAGTCCCCTGCTGTACCGGGCCAAAGCTTCTTTGTCTACCCTGGGCTTATAATAAAACCCCCTGGTAAAACCCTCGGAAACAAGGCTTAACAAATTGCGGTAACCTTCCCCGTTTTCGGCCAGTAAAACCAAATGATAAGGAGAATCATCCACCTTCGGCGTACGGTCATCCATACTACGCGGCGCCACATAAACCTCACATCCCAGGATAGGCTTGATCCCGGAATCCCGGCAGGTCTTGTAAAAATCCACCACGCCGTACATAACCCCGTGGTCGGTAATGGCCAGAGCCGGCATTTCCAACTCCCTGGCCCGGTTTACAGCATTTTTGATCCGGGCCGCACCGTCCAAGAGACTGTATTCTGTATGAAGGTGTAAATGAACAAACAAATTTTTCTCGCCACCTCGCTTACCTTCGGGTATTATCATACTCTACGGTTATACTATACTAATTCCTTTTTAATTCTCAATGTCCTCCTGCCGTAATCAAACCAAATCCGCCCACTCCCCGCCCGTAACTGTTTTCAGCTGTTCCATGGTTAAAGGCAAAGCGGAATGAGGCGTACCGGCAGCGGCATAGACCACCGGAAAACGGTGCATGGAATCATCAAGCAAAATAGGCAGGTGCCCGGGCAGGGCGACCGGACAAACACCCCCTACGGGATAACCGGTGGCCCGTTCCACAGTAACGGGGCCGGCCATCTTCACTTTTGACACTTTAAGATATCTTTTTAATTTGCCACTTTTTATCTTTTTATCGCCGCTGGCCACCACCAGAACCGGCCGTTCGTCGGCCAAAAACACCAGGGTCTTGGCAATCTGCCCAATCTCCACCTTCAGGGCCGCCGCCGCCAGTTCACAAGTGCTGGTATTTTCCTCCAATTCTATTATTTTCAGCCCCATATTGAACCGGTCCAGATAGGCCTGAACTTTTTGAACGACATCATGCAACCAAAAAACCCCCGATCGTTTATTTTCAGGGGAATTATACCTTAATCTATTCTCCAGGACAAGCCGGCTTAACTCTGTTTATTTTAAAACGCATTGTTTTTTCTTTATCAATAAACACAGGCTCTAAATAATTTGATTACTTCCTACCCGTTCTTTTTAAGATAGTTATTCTGTAGCCATTTTAAAATAGAAACTTTATCTCAGCCCGGGAAAGCCCTGCTGTCTCAACGCTTCAAAAAGAACCACCGCCACGGCATTGGCTAGATTTAAAGAACGGACCTTTCCCAGCATAGGAATACGAATTTGATTTTCGGGAAAAGCAGCCAAAATTTCCGGTGGCAGACCTTCGGTTTCTCTACCGAAAACTAAAAAAGAATCCGGCTCATAACCGACTTCCGTATAATTACGGGAAGCCCTGGTGGTAGATAAGTAAAAATTATGGTCCGGGTATCTTTCCGGTAATTCCCAAAAACTGTCACAATACCGTACTTCCACCAGTTTCCAGTAATCCAACCCGGCACGTTTCAAGTACCTGTCAGCGGTAGAAAATCCCAGGGGACGAATCAGATGCAGCACCGTTCCGGTGACGGCACAGGTCCGGGCAATATTTCCGGTGTTGGCCGGTATTTCCGGCGTTACCAGAACTATATTCAAAGCCTTCACCTTCTTGCAGTAAATTAACATTTAATAGTAAAATAAAAAATTATTTAAAATAAATTATAATTACGGCTTTATTATCACAATTTGAATCTGTATAAAAGTAAATAAACCTTTTCAGTCTGGGTAATAATAAATTAAACCTGAGAACAGTTCCATTATATCACATTTTTTTTCATGTTAATTCTTATACTTTGAGGAGGGAAAACTCCATGAATGTATTATCCCCTTGGTTGCTATCAGCTTTAATACTAGTATTGGCGGTAGGTGTTTTTTTATTTTTAAGGCGTCCGCGTCTTACCAAAAAAACCGAGTCGGGAAGTATATCCCAACCACTATTTGAAGAAGAAACCGCTCAAGAATTGGAGCCTCATTTTCCGGCCGTACCTATAAGATCGGCTCATAACTTTCATGAACCGCAACTGCCGCATAATTACGGAATTGATCGCATAGTCCTGATGGCTAGAGATCCCCACTGGTTATACGCCTATTGGGAGGTAACCGCCACCAAACAAGAAGCATTCAAAAAGAGTTATGGGCCCGCAGCCTGGACATCCACCCGGCCGGTCTTAAGAGTGTACGATGTCACCGGTGTGGATTTCACCGGAATAAACGCGCAAAGCTATTTGGATATTCACGTAAATGAACAAACCGATAACTGGCACATCCAAGTGGGAGAACCGGACCATACTTTTTGCGTTGATTTGGGCCGCATGTTTCCGGACGGGCGTTTCGTCACCCTGCTGAGGTCTAATACAGTCACCACCCCCCGTGCGTCATTGTCTGACCGCTTGGACGAAGAGTGGATGTGGATTGAAGGATTATATCGCTCCCTAAATAAATTTCAGTACGGTACCAGTTCACCCATGATTATAGAAGAGTTTGCCATTGGGGAAGGTAAACTTCCGCTGGGGATCAGCTCACCGGAATTTAACCGGCCAGAGGACAAGATAAACCAAAACCAATAAAGTCAATTTACCCTGCAGGCGACTTGTTGGACTTTACATCTTTTTCACAGAAAGGAGCTTTTCAGTGCCAAAAGGATACCTTTGTCTTGTATTACACGCTCATTTACCATACGTCAGACATCCGGAAGACGAAAACTTTCTAGAAGAACTCTGGCTTTACGAAGCCATAACCGAGACTTATATTCCCTTAATTAACATTTTTGATAACCTTTTAAACGAAAATATCAATTTCAGGCTGACCATGTCATTGACTCCCACGCTTATTTCAATGTTGACCGACCCGCTGCTGCAGGAACGTTATATCCGGCACCTGACAAAACTTATTGATTTGGCCGGTAAAGAAGAGGGACGCACCTACGGAAGTCCCTTCCACGATACCGCATTGATGTATAAAAAACAATTTCATGATGCCATGGAAACTTTTTGCAACCGCTACCACCGCAATCTGGTTTCAGCTTTTAAAAAGTTTCAGGATGCCGGGCTTTTAGAACTAATTACCTGTGCCGCCACCCACGGTTATCTTCCACTAATGATGATTCATCCGGAAGCCGTCAGGGCACAAATCAAAGCCGCGGTTGACCTGCACACCCGGCATCTCGGTTCTCCTCCAAAAGGCATATGGCTTCCGGAATGTGCCTATGCCCCGGGGTTGGATAAAATACTACGGGAATTGAACCTAAAATTCTTTTTCACCGACTCCCACGGAATTCTATATTCCTCTCACCGGCCGCGCTTCGGTATTTATGCTCCTATATTCTGTCCCACGGGAGTTGCCGCGTTCGGAAGAGATATTGAATCTTCAAAACAAGTCTGGAGCGCCCGGGAGGGATACCCGGGGGATTTTGAATACCGTGAATTTTACCGGGACATCGGGCAAGATCTCGATCTAAATTATATCGGTCCTTATATTCATCCGGACGGGATTAGAGTCCATACCGGAATGAAATATTTTAAAATCACCGGGAAAGTGGATTTAAGTGTAAAAGAACCTTACAATCCGCGGCGGGCAAAAGAAAAAGCTGCCATACACGCCGGCAACTTCATATTCAACCGGCAGCATCAAGTCCGCCATCTTGCCGGTCTGATGGAAAGACCCCCGTTCATAACGGCCCCTTACGATGCAGAGCTTTTCGGGCATTGGTGGTTTGAAGGGCCGATGTGGCTGGAATACTTGATCAGAAAAATAGCCTTCGACCAGGATGAAATAGAATTGATAACTCCCAGCGACTATTTGAAAATGTTTTCATGTAACCAGGTATCGGTGCCTTGCTCCTCCAGCTGGGGCAACAAGGGCTACCACGAAGTCTGGCTGTGCAGTGCCAATGATTGGATTTATAGGCACCTGCACATAGCGTCGGAAAGAATGACGGGCATGGCCAACCGCTACCAAAATGCCGGCGGACTGTTAAAAAGGGCCTTGAATCAAGCCGCCCGGGAATTAATGCTTGCTCAAAGCAGTGACTGGGCTTTCATCATGAACACAGGAACCATGGTTCAGTATGCCGTTAGAAGAACTAAAATTCACCTGGACAACTTTTTAGGACTTTTTGAGGCCATCGAATCAAACAGCATTAATGAAGAATGGCTGAGAGACCTGGAATATAAAAATAATATTTTCCCCAATATTGATTATCGCTGGTACCAGAACCGCCACCCTGATGCAATAGCGATTTAAAAAATTGAGCTGGAAGGGGCAGGCGGCAAGACCCAAGACCCCGCGCATCCGTCCAACCTACAGCCTTTGGCGGCTTACGCCCAATAAATAAAGAGGGCAGATGCCCTCTTTATTCTCTCCCATGAATATTTTTCAAACTAAACCCAGGAGTTTCTTTGCGTTTTCTCCAAGTATTTGCGAAATTGCTTTTTGAGATAAATTTAAGTTCCTGATTATTTCAATATTCCTTTTTACATCCACACTGGGCCAGTCAGTACCAAAAATAAACTTATGGGCAAATCGTTCCATACTAGGAAAATATTCCATAAGCTTTTTAGGAGGCAGGCCGGAAACTTCAATATAAACATTCTGGTGCAGGCGTGCTACGGTTACTGCCTCATCATACCACGGACCCCGGCCACCGTGCGCCATAACGATTTTCATACCGGGGAAATCTACAGCCACATCATCCAAAAAAATGGGATTGGCATACTTTATACGGACGCCTGAAAATATTGAAGATCCCGTATGGAAAACCACCGGTATGCCAAGTTTTTCCGCAACAGCGTACAACGGGTAAATGAAATTATCATTGGGATAAAAATAATTGTATGAGGGAAGCAGCTTAAGTCCCTTGAATCCGTGATTTAAGTATAAATCCTCCAACATTTTGCCCATATTCGGGTACAGATAAGGGTTTATTGTGCAAAATGGTATTAATCTGGGACTCGCCTGGCAAAAAGTTTCTACCATTTCATTTGTAGCAACACCTGTTGATAAAGGTGAAATTTCCGCTAAAATAACGGAATAATCTACTCCGTTTTGCTCCATCAACTGCAAGAAAGCATGGGGATCACTGTGAATGTTACAAAATTCAACGTATTCTTCTTTTGATGAAAATGCGCTTGCGAAAAAATTGAAGGCATCTTCACCAAAGGTTTTATATTTGGCCAGATGTACATGACAATCAATTACAGTAGTTTTCAATTTAGTCCACACCATTCTCCATAAAATAAAACTATTATCTGCCCGCCCACACTATGCTTATAGATAAATAACCAATTATATATTACCACTCATGATAAAGCAAAGTGAAATATAATTTTACGATTGCATTAATAGATTATTCCAATAACAGCATCAAAAGCAACTCGGTATAATAACCTCCGGCAATATCTAATAGTGTCAGTATCTTACCGGAGGCGTATTATAATTATTTTAAACCTTATTTACAATTTGATTTATTTTATCAATATACATATCGGTTAAAGATTCGGCAATTTCCATGGTGCTGCCCTCACTGAACACCCGGCAAACCGGTTCGTCGGGATCCGGCAATACCAACGCCCAGCCGTCCTGGTGGTATACCTTTACCCCGTCCGTTAATTCCAATTGGTGGGACGGGGGTTCTTGAATTAACTGTCTTATGACCCTTCCTTTGAATTCCCAGGGAACCGGTACCTCCCGCCGGTTGACAAAAAAAGCCGGTATTTCTTCTATTAACGCAGACAGTGAGGTCTTATGTTCCATGATATATTTCAATACCCGCACCAAGGCAAAAAAAACATCCGCGTGGAGGGAAAAAATTGTTTGAGATTCTGAACTGTTCAACAAAACCTGGTCAATAAAATCCTGAAGCGAGGTCTTGGTACGGATAACTTTACTGTGGTACTGTTGCGCCATAATTTCAATGACTTTAGGGGCAGTTACCGGTACTACTACGGGTCCGCCTTTTTCTTTCAGGATCATCAGGGAGAACAAGGCGGTAAGCAAATCATCTTGAATTACCCGGCCTTTTTCATCAATCAGAATCAGGTAATCGGCATTAGGCTCCAACACCACGCCGACATCGGAACCGCTTGCGACCACACGTTGAGCAATTTCAGGAAGCACATTCTGGAGCGAGGGCCAGGAATGAAACCCGGTTCCGTTATTGCTAAAATCATATCTTTCCCAGGTTAGGTTAATTTCTTTGCCCATAACGTCAATAAACTTATCCAGGTTAACACCGTCGCAACCAATTAACAATTTAAGCCCCGGATACAAGCCTGTTTCCGTATCGCCGCAAATTTCCTTAATATATTTATCATCCATCCCGGAAACTTGTACCGGCGGTTTAATCCGGTTTGCTTCCGCTCTTAAGAAATCTTCCCGCGCCAGAGTGTTTTCCATTTTTCGTTCCTGTCCCCGGGAAATATTGCCACCCCGGGCGTTGGTAAAAACCATAACTATTTTATCCGGTGCATATGGTGAAACTTTGACATGCACACCGCCCTTGCAGCTTAAAGCACGTACACCGTAACGGTGAACCGGAGTTATTCCGGTGCCGAGGTCCAACACTTCGGCTCCGGCCGACTGCATACCTATAACCAGTGCTTTCTTAATCATTACCAAAGCGGTATCATTATCGCTGCTTACCGCCAGCCGCGCGCCCGCACCGCCGTTAACCGTGCTGAAGGCCGTGCCCACCCTGGAAGCGAATTCAGGCGTGATTTCCACATTTACCAACCCGCTTACACCTTCAAGACCAAATATTTTTTTGGGGTAACAAGTACCCCATACCATGCTCCCCTGTACAGTTGCCCCTGTTTCCACCAGTTTATGAGGCCAAAGCTTAACGTCGGGTTTCAAGAGACTGTTTTCCCTAATGATGGAGTCATCTCCCACTACTGCTCCCTCATATATTCCGGCCCCGGCCTGAACCTGGACCCGGCTGCCCACTACGGCGCCCCGCAGGGCGGCACTATTCCCGACATATACGTTGTTCCAGAGCACACTCCTTTTGAGCGAAGCATGCTCGTGCACCAGGCAGCCTTCACCAAGCACCGAATAAGGGTCGATCTTGGCCGCGGCACCCACCTGGCAGTTGGCGCCTAGTAAAACCGGGCCTTGCACAGAGGCTGCAGGGTTGATAAAGGCCCCTTTCCCGGCCCACACTCCCGGCATTACCTCCTTCCCCGGTATCCTGATACCGACCTTACCCGCCAACGCATCCTGATGCGCCTGCAGATACTGCTGCAGGTTGCCGATGTCACACCAGTATCCGGACATAACCAGTCCGAATAACGGTTTTTTCTCCCGCAGCAGCAGCGGAAACAAATCTTTACTGAAATCAAACTTCTGACCCGGTGCAAAATAGTCCAACACTTCGGGCTCTAACACATAAATACCTGTATTAACTGTATCGCTGAACACTTCACCCCAGCCCGGTTTTTCCAAAAACCGGGTAATCTTTCCGTCTTCTCCGGTGATCACCACTCCGTACTCCAGGGGACAATCCACTCTGGTTAGAACCAAAGTAGCCAGGGCACCCTGTTTTTTATGGAATTCTAAAGCTCTGGATAAATCCAGATCGGTCAGGGCATCCCCGCTGATCACTACAAAGGTTTCATCCAGAAATCCAGCGGCGTTTTTAACACTCCCGGCTGTTCCCAGGGGTGTTTCCTCAACAAAATATTGCAAATTAACCCCGTATTCATAACCGCTGCCGAAATAATCTTTGATTTCTTGCGGTTGGTACTGCAGGGTAACACCGATATCGCTAAAGCCGTGTTCGGTTAAGAGATTTATAATATGGTTCATAATCGGTTTGTTTAAGACCGGAACCATAGGTTTCGGCCTGCCGCACGTAAGCGGCCTTAAGCGGGAGCCTTCGCCTCCCGCCATAATAATAGCCTTCACCAGCCTGACTCCTCCCTCAATATCAAGATAATAATCATTGTTATTGTTAAACCTTAGGAATACCTGGCACGCAAACGGCTAAAACGACCGAAAATGTTGTGCTGTTTCTCGGCTGCCGACCATGGGGTATTGCGGTGCGCTTCCCAAACTTCTTGGTAAACCGATGCCGTCTGCCGGGCGATCTTTTTCCAGCCAAATTCATTTAGAATACGCCGGTAAGCATTTTTACGCAAGTTTTCTTTTAATTGCGGCTGTTTTAAAACCGCCAGTATGTTCTGGGCCAGCGAGTGACTGTTACCGGTGTAAGATTTCAACCCGTCCTTACCATGTTTCACTATTTCACGGAAACCCCCGGTATCGGCTACAACTACCGGGGTCCTGGCTGCCATGGCTTCCAGCGCCACGATACCGAAGGGTTCATAAAGACTGGGAAATACGGCCACATCGGCCCACCGGTAGAGACTGTTTCTTACGTCATCATTTATGTAACCGGTGAAATATACCCGGTGTGCAATTCCCAGCACTGCTGCCTGGTGTTTTAATCGTTCCAGGTAGGGACCTTTCCCGCCGATAACAAATTTTGTTTGGGGGTGATACGCCAGAATTTCAGGGGCGGCATCAAGCAAAACCTGGACGCCTTTCTCTCTTACCAGTCTTCCGACATAAAAAACTATTTTTTCATCAGGAGCCGCGTAATCACTGCGGCAGGCGGTTTTACACCCGGAATTGAAGTTGCTGATGTTAACCCCGTTGGGTATGACGGTAATTTTATCAGCAGGTAATTGGAACACATGCCTGATTTCCTTTTCCATATAATGACTGCAGCAGACCACCCGCCAGGCCTCGTAAGTAAGCCACCATTCAATATCACTGATATGTCTCTGGACATCATTGTGCAAACCGTGATTACGGCCGTATTCCGTAGCATGAACGGTAACCACCAGCGGCAGCTTCCCCGCATGCTTAACGGCCCGTGCGGCATAGGCCACCAGCCAATCATGCGCATGCACTAAATGAAAATCACCGCTGTCAATCAAAAGCGGCAGCGCCTTTTCCAATAAGGCAATATTGAACTGGGCCACCCAGGTGACAAAATCCGGCGATGACACCCGGTACGGCTCAACCCGGTATACTTTCACACCGTTCACCCGCTCAAAGGACGGAGCCCCCGCACCTCCGGAAGTAACCAAATGAACCTCCACTCCGTTTTCCGCCAGGGCCGTGGTTAGATCATATACATGCTGGGCAAGACCGCCGACGCTCTTGGGCGGATATTCCCAGGATAACATTAAAGTTTTCACTAATTTATCGCCCCCCTTAAACTTTGACCCTGTTTAACAAGTAATCCCCACCGGGCTTGGATGGCAGGGATATTTAGTAGCCTTTACTCCCGTGAATTTCAAAGCTCCAATTGATTCCGTTGTTATTATCCCATTTTCCCTCACTATCTTTAAAACAAAAATTAAATCTTTCCTCATATACCGGCAACCTAAAGCTGCTTACCCATCCATAACCTGTTTTTTCCATTCTGGTGTCGGATATATTTTCCCAGCTATCATCCCTGCCGTGCCCGTAATGAAGATAGACTTGTTTTTCTTCCGCACCGCCAAGCAAACCGTTGTAAAAAATCGTTACCTCTTCCCCCGCCGTAACCGGCAACGGATCAACCACCACACCACCCGGATATTTGGCTTGATGCATTTTTTCTAATCGTGTTTCAACCATGTTTAAATTACTCTGCTGAAGCACCTGATGCTCGAACCTCCTTCAAAAACAATTAAATAGTGGCTTTTCACTAGTATGATTGGTCATAGACAGTTTTATGCAGAATAATAAGTACACACGGGTTGACCACGAGGGAAAAAAAACAAAAAAAAACGGAAGGCTTTTCCTTCCGTAGTTAAAGGGCCTCGATAACGGCACCGGCCATTTCTCCGGTGCTGGCACTGCCGCCCAAATCGTAGGTGAGGCTGTTTTTATGCTCCAGCACCTTGAATACTGCCGCCGTAATCCGCCCGGCAGCTTCCATTTCACCAAGGTATTCCAACATCATGACTCCTGATAAAATAGCGGCCAACGGATTGACGCGGTTTTTCCCCGCGTGTTTGGGGGCACTACCGTGCACCGGTTCGAAAACGGCTGCTTCCACCCCAATATTTGCTCCGGGAGCAACCCCCAGGCCGCCAACCAATCCCGCACACAAATCCGACACGATATCCCCGTACAGGTTCGGCAGAAGTAAAACATCGTATACTTCAGGTGCCTGGACCAGCTTCATACACATGGCGTCCACGATCATTTCCTCAAAAAGGATGTCGGGATATGCTTTGGCAACCTCGCGCGCGCAATCAAGGAAAAGACCGTCCGTTAATTTCATGATATTGGCCTTATGCACCACGGTTACTTTTTTTCGCCCCTGGCGGCGGGCCAGGTCAAACGCGTAACCGGCAATCCGCCGGGAAGCCTCCCCGGTGATGATCTTAATACTTTCGGCGGCATCACTACCCACCCGGTGTTCAATTCCAGCATACAGATCTTCGGTGTTTTCCCGCACTACGACCAAATCTACATCCCGGTAACGGGATTTAATTCCCGGGAGACTGCGGGCCGGACGGATGTTGGCGTAGAGGTTCAGCTCCCGGCGCAAGGCCACGTTGACACTGCGGAAGCCTTTTCCCACCGGGGTAGTCAGCGGTCCTTTGAGGGCTACTTTATTTTTTTTTATTAAATCAAACACCTGCCGGGGCAGGGGAGTACCGTAGCAGGGAATCACGGCCTCGCCGGCTTCCACCGTTTCCCACCGTATGCGCACCCCTGCGGCATCGATAACCCGGCGGGCAGCCCCGATGATTTCGGGACCAATCCCGTCACCTGGGATCAGGGTAATCGTATATGACATAACCAACCTCCGTTATTTTTCTTTCATGGGAGCTCTCTGTCTCTGTGCAAAACACCTGGATCATGTTAAATTAAACCCGCCGTATTTCCTGAAATGCGGCGCCAAACCACCGTCTTGAAGAATTTTAAGCATCACACCCGGCAGCGGCTTGACCGGCAGGTTAACCTTTTTGGTTTTATTGGTGATAACTCCGTCCACCAAGTTGACCAAAAGCTCGTCACCGGGAGCAATTTGATCGGTATCACACTCTACCACGGGAAGTCCGGTATTAATGGCGTTACGATAAAAAATCCTGGCAAAAGATTTAGCCAAAACCGCGCTTATTGCCGCATATTTGATGGCCAACGGGGCCTGCTCGCGGGAACTGCCGCAGCCAAAGTTAGTGCCGGCCACGATAAAATCTCCGGCACTGACTTTCCGGTAAAATTGCGGATCCAGATCTTCCATTACGTGTTTGGCGAGTGCTTGCATATCCAAGGTTTTGAATTTATACTTTCCCGAAATAATGTAATCAGTGTTCACATCATTGCCGAATTTATGGGCCTTACCGTCAAATATCAAGAAAAACACCTACTTTTTAAACTTAATTAGTTAATTTTAGTATGCCCGGCATTTCCCGCGGATCGGTAATTTCCCCGGTCAGGGCGCTAGCCGCCACGGTAGCGGGAGAAGCCAGATAAATCTCCGCGTTGGAATTGCCCATCCGCCCTTTAAAATTACGGTTGGCGGTGGAAATGACCGTCTCGCCGTCGGACGGAACCCCGTTGTGGGTACCCACACACGGGCCGCAGCCTGGTGTAACTATTGCCGCCCCGGCTTCCACCAGGGACTGGATGAACCCTTCGGCCATGGCATCCAGAAAAACCCGGCGGGAAGCAGGCGCTACGATCAAGCGGACGTTCCGGTGCACCTTGCGACCATCCAGAATACCTGCGGCAATCCGCAAGTCTTCCAAACGCCCGTTGGTGCAGGTACCGAGCACCGCCTGCGCGACAGGACGCCCGGCTACATCTTTTACCGGAACCACGTTGTCCACCCGGTGCGGTCTTGCTACCTGAGGTTCCAGCCGCGACACATCATATTCCAATACCCGGGAGTACACCGCCCCGGCACCGGCGAATACCGGGGTATACTTGCGCTTAGAAAACCGGCGCAACCAGGCCAGGGTTTTGTCATCAGCCTCCATCAACCCCGCCTTGGCCCCCATTTCTACCGCCATGTTTGCAATCGTAAAACGGGCTTCCTGGGACATTGCCGCTATGGCTTCGCCGGTATATTCAGCAGCCATATAAGTTGCCCCGTCGGCAGTAACCTCGCCGATTAAATAGAGAATGAGGTCTTTGGAATAAACGCCGGCCGGCAGGGTCTCGTTACAAACAATTTTAACCGTTTCGGGCACTTTAAACCACATTCGGCCTGCTATCAGCCCTCCGGCTAAATCAGTGGAACCGACCCCGGTGGAAAAAGCATTCAGGGCGCCGTAAGTACAGGTGTGGGAATCGGCGCCGATTACCAGGCTGCCCGGTCCGACCTTGCCGCTTTCGGGAATAAGCTGGTGGCAAACCCCTTCCCCTACATCGTAAAGATAAAATTCCTTTTCGGCGGCAAACTCTCTCATTAACTTATGCAGGGAAGAAACTCCTTCGTTGGGACTGGGCGCACTGTGGTCTATGACCAGAGCCACCCGGTCCCGGTTAAAAACCTCTTCCCCGCCCATATCTTTAAAAGCCCTGATGGCAAGAGGGGCGGTACCGTCCTGGGCCATAACATAATCCACATCGGCCACCACAATGTCGCCGGCATGCACTTCCCTGCCACTGTGACTGGAAATGATTTTTTCAATCATAGTTTTACTCAACCTAATCCCTCTTTCCAAATAAATCTTCGTAAATATATACCAACTCTTTATCAAACAACGGACGTTTTAGAGAGACGGTGGTGGAACGCACTTTAGACAACAATTCCCGGGCCTGACGGCTGGTTAAACACCTGCCGAACTCGGCAAATTTAGCCTTTAACGCCGCTGTTCCCGAATGTTTACCGATAACGATCTGGCGCTGCAGCCCGACCTCTTCCGGTTGAAAGGCTTCATAGGTGGTGGGGTGTTTTTGCACCCCGTCGGCATGAATACCGGATTCATGCGCAAACATATTTGACCCCACAATGGCTTTCCAAGCCGGAAGTTCTCTGCCCGAAGCTGTGGATACGTATTGCGCCAATTCCAAAAACATCCCGGCATTAAATTTTAAATCAATATTATGCAGGTGTTTTAAGGCCATAACCACTTCTTCCAGCGCCGCATTGCCTGCCCGCTCGCCTAAACCGATCACGGTTACTCCCACATATCTGGCCCCGGCCTTAATACCTGCCAGGGCATTGGCGGTAGCCATACCGAAATCATTATGGGTATGCATTTCAATATCGATATGCACCGTATCAATTATTTGCTTGATCCGGTCATAGGTAGTAAACGGATCCATAATGCCAACAGTGTCACAATAACGGAGCCGGTCCGCTCCCGCCTCCCTGGCCGCCCGGGCAAACCTCGTCAAAAACTCCATATCACTGCGGGATGCATCTTCCGCGTTAACGGAGACTTGCAGCCCTTCTTTTTTAGCAAATGCAACCGCCTTAACCATTTGCTCCACAACTTGCTCCCGCGACGTACCTAATTTATGCTTGATGTGGATGTCGGAACTAGAAATAGATATCGCCACGGCATCAACACCGCAATCAAGCGAAGCTTCAATATCCTTGAGCACCGGGCGGTTCCAGCCCATAATGCTGGCCTTAAGCCCGGCATGACAGATAGCCTTGACTGCTTCTTTTTCATCGCCGCCCATAACCGGAACACCCGCCTCAATCTGGTGCACGCCGATTTCATCGAGAAGTTTTGCTATCCGCACCTTTTCCTTGTTGGCAAAGACCACCCCCGCCGTTTGCTCCCCGTCTCTTAAAGTGGTATCCACAATAATAATATCGTTACCTGCCACGATTAAAACACCTCTTTTAGTTATAGTTTTGTACCGGCAATTATTATTTTAAAAAACGCGGAGGTTCCGTTGGCTCTTTTAAAATAACTTAAAAAAATAGTACCACAATTCTTTTTTACTTGAAAGCTCACCCGGAAGTTATATTGTATACTTTCACGCCTGACATCCGCTTTTTATGATTATCTATGATAATAAATAATATCCTTGCACACATAAAAAAAGAAGCTTCTTGAAGCCCCCTTTTCCCTTAAAGTCTTTCTTTCAGCAGTCTGTTAACCATTTCGGGATTAGCCTTTCCCTTGGTTGCCTTCATAACCTGACCCACCAGGAAACCCAGGGCGCGTTCCTTACCGTTGCGGTAATCCGCCACCGATTGCGGGTTTCTTTTCAGGACCCCGTTCACAACAGCCGCTATAGCGCTTTCGTCACTGATCTGAACCAGGCCCCGCTCCTTAACCACCGTTTCTGCATCCTTGCCGGTGGTAAACATCTCGTCAAACACCTTCTTGGCAATCTTGCCGCTGATCGTACCCTCATCCATCAACCGCAGCAAGGAGGCCAGTTGTTCCGGAGCAACCGGACAGCCGGTAATCTCAATATTATTGGCGTTCAGCAGCCTGGTAAGGTCACCCATGACCCAGTTGCTCACCGCCTTGGGAGCGGACCAGACCGCAATACACTGCTCAAAATAGTCCGCCAGTTCTTTGGTGTTGGTCAGCACACCGGCATCATACTCCGGCAACCCGTACTCTCTGACATAACGAGCGCGCCGTGCGTCGGGAAGCTCCGGCAAGGAGCTGCGGATCTCCTCCACCCAGTCCCTTTCAATAATCATGGGAACCAGGTCCGGGTCGGGTAAATAACGGTAGTCGTGCGCATATTCTTTGCTGCGCAGGGGAAGAGTGACGCCCTGCCCCTCATCCCAGGTCCTGGTCTCCTGGACGATCCGGCCGCCTTTCCCCAGTACATTTTTCTGGCGCTCGATTTCATAGGCCAGGGCTCTCTGGAGGGCTTTAAAAGAATTCATGTTTTTAATCTCCGTTTTGGTACCGAAAGTACTGCTCCCCACGGGACGAACGGAAATATTGGCGTCACAGCGCAGGCTGCCCTCCTCCATTTTGCAGTCGGAAACCCCTGTATACTGGATGATTGCTTTTAATTTTTCCAGATAGCGCCGCGCCTCTTCCGGCGAACGCAGTTCCGGCTCGGAAACAATTTCGATCAGGGGCACACCGGCCCGGTTATAATCCACCAGGGAAAAGGAGGTGGTAGTGATAGTTCCCTGGTGCACCAGCTTGCCCGTATCCTCCTCCATGTGCAGCCGGGTAATCCCGATTTTTTTGGTGACACCGCCGGCATCTATTTCCAGGCTGCCGTGTTCCGCTATGGGCAGATCGTACTGCGAGATCTGGTAATTTTTCGGCATGTCCGGATAATAGTAGTTTTTTCTGTCAAATTTGGAGAATTCCGCTATCTGACAGTTTAATGCCAGGGCGATGCGGATTGCGTATTCTACTACGGTCTTGTTGACCACGGGAAGCACCCCGGGCAGGCCCAGGCATACCGGACATACGTGAGTATTGGGAGCTCCGCCGAATTCAGTAGTGGAATCACAAAATATTTTAGACCTGGTTTTAAGCTCTACGTGTACCTCCAGGCCGATAACAGGTTCGTACCGGGCCAAAGCAGCCCCTCCCTAATCAAAACGTTTGCAATAAAAATTTATATTTCCGGTTGCTTCCGGTGATAATCAGTATTTTGCTCAAAGGTGTAAGCCACCCTGAGGAGCGTTCCCTCATCGAAATATTTCCCCATTAACTGCAGGCCTACCGGCATCCCGTCCACAAAGCCGCAGGGAAGCGAAATACCCGGTATTCCTGCCAAGTTCACCGGTATGGTACAAATATCCGACAGGTACATCTTAAGCGGGTCGTCCACTTTTTCCCCAAACCGAAAGGCCGGGGTGGGCGTTGCCGGGGAAAGCAACAAATCGAATTTTTCCAGCGCCCGTTCAAAGTCCTGCTTGATTAGCGTGCGGACCTTTAAAGCTTTTAAATAATACGCGTCGTAATAACCGGCGGAAAGACCGTAAGTTCCCAGCATAATCCTCCGTTTGACTTCCGGACCCAAAGCCTCGCTCCGGGTCTTGATAAACATGTCGACCACATCCTCAGCTGCCGGCGCCCGGTAACCGTAACGCACCCCGTCATAACGGGCCAGGTTGGAGCTGGCCTCCGCCGGAGCAATCAAATAATACGCCGAAAGGGCGTGCTTATTATGCGGTAGATTTGTATACTCGACAACTGCCCCCAAATTTTCCAGAAGCGTCATGGCACTTTCCACGGACGCCCGCACACGCGGGTCAATTCCCTCGACCATAAATTCCTCCGGAACCCCTATTTTCAGTCCCCGCACATCTTCATTTAAAAAGCCGGTAAAGTCCGGCACGGTAAAGTCAGCCGACGTGGAATCCATGGGATCATGCCCGCAAATAACATTAAGCATCAAGGCACAATCGGTAACGTCTTTGGTCAAGGGCCCGATCTGGTCCAGGGAGGAGGCAAAAGCAATCAGGCCGTAACGGGAAACTGCCCCGTAGGTAGGTTTCATGCCCACCACCCCGCAAAAAGCCGCCGGCTGGCGAATGGAACCGCCGGTATCCGAACCCAGCGCGCAAATGACCTCACCGGCTGCAACCGCAGCCGCGGACCCCCCGCTCGACCCGCCGGGCACCCGTCCGGTATCCCACGGATTACGCGTGGTTAAGAAAGCGGAATTTTCGGTGGAAGACCCCATGGCAAATTCATCCATATTAGTTTTACCGGTCATGGTCGCTCCTGCCGCCTCAAGTTTTTTTACCACGGTAGCGCTGTAAGGCGGGATGAAATCCGCTAAGATCTTGGAACCGGCAGTGGTACTGATACCGTTGGTACAGATATTATCCTTTATTGCCACCGGAATTCCCGCAAGGGGCGCGGTTCTTGCACCTTCTTTAATCTGCCTGTCCACCGCCCGGGCCCGCTCCAAGGCAAGTTCTTTGGTCCGGCATATATAAGCGCCTATTTTATCTTCTACCGCTGCTATCCTGTCAAATACGGCCTTATTCAATTCCTCGGCGGATATCTCCCTCTTTGATAAAAACCCGTGGAGTTCATGGGCCGTCAGCCGGAAAAGCTGCAATTTCATCGCCTCCTAAGTAAATACCACTATACACCATTATACAATCTTTGGTACCTTGAAGTAGTCTTCTTCCCGGTCGGGGCAATTGGCCAGGACTTCTTCAACGGACAGGTGCTGCCCCACCCAGTCTTCCCGGAAGACATTTTTTAAAGGCAGCACATGGGCCGTCGGCCGGACGTCTCCGGTATCCAGCTGCTGCAGGGATTGAAAATGTTCCAGGATATCGTTGAGCTGCCTGGTGTAAAGTTCTTTCTCTTCCGCGGTTAACTCCAACCGGCTTAAATATGCCACGTGTTCTACATCTTTTTTGGTAATCAATATTTTCACCCACTTTGTAAATAATAATATTAATGGATTATTCTAGCCCGATAAAAGTTTTCTTAATCACGCCTAAAATCCTAATCTAATTAAGTATAATTTCTGATGACCAGTTCTGCAACCGGCCCGCGCCTGCCGGCAAGACAGTTAATTGCCCTGGGGGCATAAACCACCCGCTGGTCATACTCCCTGTATAGTTCTCTGATCAAAGAAGTATCGGAATTACTGAGCATCACCCGGCAATCTTTTTCATGCAGCCGGTTAAATACCCCGGCCAAACGGCGCTGTTCCTCCTCACCGAACGCAGCGGAAGTATAACTGGTAAAACGGGCTGTTCTTGAGACAGGATGGTAAGGCGGGTCAAGATACACAAAAGTCCGCGGTTGTACGTAGTCCAGCACCATGCTGAAGTCGCCCGTAATAATTTCGGCTCTTTGTAAAGCCTTGCTCACGGACCGGAGATTTTCCCGGTCTACCAGCTTGGGATTTTTGTACCGCCCGAAGGGAACATTATACTTACCTTTTTTATTGACACGCCAGAGGCCGTTGTATCCCGTTTTGTTAAGGTATAGAAACCGTGACGCCCGGCTTGAGCGGTCCATTTGCAGCGGGTCCAGGGCACGCATGTGGTAATAGTATTCGGCAGTATTCCGGTGTTTTTTCAGGTCGGTCAAAAGAGCTTCCAGCTGGTCACGAACCACCTGGTAAAAATTAATTAATTCGTCATTACTGTCGATTAAAACAGCCCTGGTAGGCATCAAACGAAAAAAAACCGCGCCCCCTCCAATAAAAGGTTCCATATAAAAATCAAATCTATCAGGTAACAGCGGTAAAATCTGTATCAAAAGCCGGTTTTTACCCCCCGCCCACTTTACCGGAGACCTGGGGAACTTCTCTGTACTTGGATTAATAATTTGCGGCACTCCGCGCTTCCCCTCCAGACGGAAACTTTTTCGTCTATACAGCTTTATTCGCCACGATACAACATTTTTCCTTTATTGAACCCCGGTGAGCTTCTTAAACTCCCCTTCGTCCAGTATCTTTATCCCCAGGGAAACAGCCTTGTCGTACTTGGAACCCGGGTTTTCCCCCGCCACAACGTAATCCGTGGCACGGCTGACGCCGGAAGAAACTTTTCCGCCCAGCCGTGCCACCAGTTCTTTTGCTTCCTGGCGGCTGAAACCGGCCAGGGTGCCTGTAAGGACAAAAGTCTTTCCGGTCAAAAGGTCACTCTCTTTCCGTACTGTTTGCTCTCTAGAGTTGACTCCCGCCCGGACCAGTTTTTGGATTATGTCGCGGTTCCGTTGGTCGGTAAAGAACGCCGCGATGCTCGCAGCAATTTTGGGACCGGTTTCCGGCAAATTTACCAGTTCATCCTCTCCGGCCTCTACCAGTGCTTCCAGAGAACCGTAATGTCCGGCCAGAATCCTGGCCGAACGTTCCCCCACGTGGCGGATGCCCAGGGCGAAGATCAACCGGGCCAAAGAATTTTTTTTGCTCTTTTCAATAGCCCCGAGCAGGTTTTGGGCAGACTTGTCTCCCATCCGTTCCAGATTAGCCAGGTCCTCAAAACGCAGGTGGTATAAGTCCGCCGGGTCCCGAACCAAACCGGCCGCCAGGAGCTGGGCAATCACCGCCGGCCCCAGTCCGGTGATATCCATGGCATTACGGGAAGCAAAGTGGATTAAACTTTCGTGCAGTCTGGCCGGACAGGCCAAACCAGTACAGCGGGCAGCCGCTTCACCCCCGGCACGCGTCACCAGCGAACCGCAGGAAGGACACGTTGCAGGCATGGACCAGACCTTTTCCGTACCGGTCCTTTCTTCCGGCAGGACGGATATTACTTCGGGAATAATATCCCCGGCTTTCTGTACCAGCACTTTATCCCCAATCCGGAGATCTTTTTCCCGGATCATATCCTCGTTATGTAAAGTAGCCCGGCTCACGGTGGTACCGGCCAACCGTACCGGTTCCAGTTCCGCGGTCGGAGTCAGCACTCCGGTGCGCCCCACGCGGACAAAAATGCTTTTCACAGAGGTAACGGCCTGCTCGGGCGGAAATTTAAAAGCTATCGCCCAGCGCGGACTCTTCATGGTGGCGCCCAACCTTTCTTGCTGGGAAAGGGAATTCACCTTTACCACCAGCCCGTCCACGGCATAAGGTAGTTCTAACCGGCGCAACTGCCATTCCCGGCAATAAAGAATTAATTCGTCCAGGCCATCAAAAAGCCGGAACCGCGGGTTTACTTTAAAACCCAATTCCTTCAGTAGCTGAAGCACTTCCGCGTGTGTTGCAACTGCTACTCCCGCACTGTAACCGATACCATACACAAAAAGCCCGAGCTGACGGGAAGCAGCAACTTTGGGATCCAGTTGGCGCAGAGTTCCGGCGGCGGCATTACGCGGGTTGGCAAAAAAAGTTTCCCCCGTCTCTTCTCTAACCCCGTTCAGGCGGGAAAAAGCTTCCTTGGACATATAGGCCTCTCCCCTGACTTCCAAACCCGGCACGGGCCGGTGCAACCTTAAAGGTACGCTCCTGATAGTTCTTAAATTCCCGGTAATTTCCTCTCCGGTTTCACCGTCACCCCGGGTGGCTCCTCTCACCAGAAGGCCGTTTTCGTAATAGAGGGAAACGGCCAGACCGTCAATCTTGGGTTCAACGACATATGAGACTTCCTCCCCCGGCAGCGCCTGCCGCACGCGCCGGTCGAAGTCACGCAACTCTTGCTCATCAAAAGCATTGGCCAGGCTCAGCATGGGTGTGAAGTGACGCACGGACGTAAAACCTTCCCTGGGTTTGCCGCCGACTCTCCGGGTCGGCGAATAAGGGGTTGCCAGGGCGGGATATTTTTGCTCCAGCTCCTCGAGCTCACGCATCATTTTATCGTACTGCGCGTCGGAAACAAGCGGGTTGTCCAATACAAAATAATGGTAGTCATGTTTCTCTATTTCTTTGCGCAGCTGCGCGGCCCGCTCCCGTGCCTGTTCCTGACTACTGGTCAATCCCGTCACCTCCTCCTGATAAATGATTTGCAATCTTAATTACCAAACAGCGGCAAAACCGGCATTACGCAAGCATGGTTGCGGCAAATCTAATCAAATAAGCAGCCGGCAAAAAAATCAACTGGGCCAAAAACGTACCCATAAGCCTGGTGATAGCGAGATAAAGCGCCATCTGCTTGACATCTTTTTCGCTCCGTTCTCCCCGTACGGCCTGGTCCGTAATAGAGGCTGCGGTGGGCTCCACTACCGTCGCCGCAAGGATAGTGGCCACACCGTTGACAACCGCCGAAAGCGAAGCTGCGGTGGTCCGGAATTCAGGATAAAGCGCCCCGGCATAGAGCGCCGAAAGGACCCCGGTAGTATAAACCCCGGAGACAATCAGGTTTAAAAACAAAAAAGTTTTGGGAATGGCTATTTTTTTCGCTATAGTGAGATCAAAAGTCTTTTTCCGGGGCAGGTAGAGCTGCCCGGTCAGTTTGCAAACCTTGCGGGGCGAAAAAAGCACCATCCCGATCATGCGGGGAACCGACCCGGTCTCTTCAAAAAGAAAGATCGCCCGGACAAATATATTAACAAAAGCCGGTATCAAAAATGCACCTAAAAGAGTCCCCGCAGAAGCGGCTAAAATTACCAGCCTGATGTTGTGGTCCAGCAATCCGAGCTGAACCTGGTAAGCCGCACTGTGCAAAAGCTGTCCGGGGGGAATTATGCCGCCGGACAGTTCCTGAGCGGTTTTTATGGCCCGTTCCACAATGGAAGCAAGTAAAAAACCCTGGACGCTGTTGGCAGTACTGGCCAGGAGAAAGAAAACATTAAAAAGAGAAAAAGCAATCGCCAACCGCCCGGTGCGCACCCCTGAGATGCGCACCGCGTAGATCAGGGTATTGATAAAATGGATCACTGCCGTCAAAACGGCCACTATCAGGAGACGTTCCATAAATCCTCCGGAGCTTTTCCTTATCTATTATTTCCTAAAGAGGCGGCAAAAAGTCTAGTTCACCTTTTCCAACGGTGCGTACCTGGTCAAGAGCACTTTTATGCCCTGCTCCGGAAAAGCCACCTTGATTTCAGCGTCATTGCCACTACCCGCTATACCCACGACAACCCCCACGCCCCACTTACCGTGAATGACCTTGTCACCGAGGACGAAGCGGTCCTCCTTTTCCACGGGAGTATTTCTTTCCGGTACACTTTCAACCAGGTCGCCGTTACTGACCAAATGTGGAGGAATTTCTTCCAGGAAACGGGAAGGCGGGTTGTAACGCTGGCTCCCGTAAAGAGTGCGCCGCCAGCAATTAGTAAGATAAACCCGCTCCTTGGCCCTGGTCACTCCCACGTAACAAAGCCTGCGTTCTTCCTCCAACTCGTCCGGCTCCGTTAAAGACCGTGCGTGAGGAAAGATCCCCTCCTCCATACCGGTCAGAAATACTACCGGAAATTCCAAACCCTTGGCACTGTGCAGGGTCATCAGGGCCACCTGGTCGGTATCCTCATCGTACTGGTCCAGGTCGGTCACCAGCACAATATTTTCCAGAAAACTACTTAACCCCTTTTCTTCGGCCTGCCGGTCAAAATCACCGGTCACGGAGAGAAACTCTTCCAGGTTTTCGATCCTTGTTCGCGCCTCTACCGTTTTTTCCGCCACCAGTTCCTGCAGGTAGCCGGTTTGTTCCAGCACCGCTTTGGTCAGTGAAGTAATACCGGTATGAGCCGCTGCTTCCGAAAAATTTATCAGCATCGTTCCCAGGGCGGCACCCCCGGCTTTGACCTTGGTCGACAAACCGGGGATCTCCGCCGCTTTTGCCAGCGCCTCGACCGGGTTGGTCCCGCGTGCAGCGGCAAAGGCAAAAATTCTTTTTAAGGAAGCGCTCCCAATCCCCCTCCTGGGAACATTGGCTATTCTGGACAGGCTCAAGGCATCGTGATGATTAAGAATTAGCCTGAGATAAGCGATAATATCCTTGATTTCCTTACGTTCGTAAAATTTCAAGCCGCCTATGATCTTATATGGTATACCTCCCCGCACAAATGTTTCCTCAATTACACGGGACTGGGCATGGGTGCGGTAAAGAACGGCAAAATCCCGGTAAGGCCGGTTTTCAATTTCTTTTAAACGCAAAATGTTTCCGGCCACAAACCCGGACTCATCGTGTTCATTCTCGCAATAACGTTTAACCAGGGGGTTACCGGGCTCCGCCGCCGTCCAAAGCCGTTTTTCTTTCCGGTTGTGATTGTTTTTGATGATATAATTGGCCGCATCCAAAATGGTACCGGTGGAACGGTAATTCTGTTCGAGCTTGATCACAAAAGCTTCGGCGTAGTCTTTTTCAAATTTCATAATATTACTGATGTCCGCACCCCGCCAGCCGTAGATGCCCTGGTCGGGATCCCCCACCGCAAATAAATTCCGGTGCACTCCGGCCAACAGGTTTACCAAAACGTACTGGGCATGGTTCGTGTCCTGGTATTCGTCTACCAGAACATAGCGAAAGCGATTCCGGTAGCAACTTAAAACTTGCGGGTCTTCCTGAAAAAGCCGGACGGTTAGGATAATCAAGTCATCGAAATCAACGGCGTTATTACGCTGTAACCGGTCCTGATAAAGCCGGTATACCTCAGCAGCCGTCCGGCTAAAGTGATCGTCAGCATCACGCTGGAAACCGGCTGCGTCCAATAACCGGTTTTTGGCCTGGGAAACAGCCCAGGCTACTGCCCGGGGCGGATATTTTTTCTCGTCGATTTCTAGTTCTTTTAAGCAATCCTTAACTACAGTCAACTGGTCCCCGGCGTCATATATTATAAAATTCCGGTCCCGCCCGAAAAAAGCCGGCTGCCTCCTTAAAATCCGGAGACCGGCAGCATGAAAAGTACAAATCCAAAGGTCCCTTACTTCTTCGGGAACCAGCGCTTCTACCCGCTCCCGCATTTCGCGGGCCGCTTTATTGGTAAAAGTTATGGCCAAAATATTGTAAGGAGAAATACGTCGTTCTTTCAACAGATACGCTACCCGCCTCGTCAACACACTGGTTTTTCCGCTACCCGCTCCCGCGAGAACCAAAAGCGGGCCGTCGCCATAGGTCACAGCCTGAATCTGGTCAGGGTTCAACCGGTCTAAAACAGTCAAATCAAGTCCTCCCGATGATAATACTGATGCAATATTAATATATTATAGGTTCTAAGCAAGAAGCGCAAATCCTGCACCGGTTACTTTTATTTCCTTAGAACTAATTCGCCCAGCGGGTGAACTAGTCAGACCTTGATACAAAAACCGCCCGGTTTTTTTCGGGCGGTTTACACATTATTTATCTGCTACGTTCTTTTTCGTACATTATTTCCGGTTAAGACTTGTTTCCGTAGACTTTATCCGGATCAAACAGCTGCTCCCCGACCACCGTTACATTGCCATTCTTTTCTACTCGATAGTGAAAACAAGAATAATAACCCTCGTGGCAGGCTGCACCGGTCTGCTTTACCTTCAAAAGCAAAGTGTCCCGGTCGCAATCATAAAAAATTTCCTTAACCCGCTGGACATTACCGCTGGTTCCTCCTTTGTGCCAGAAAACTTTTCTGCTGCGGCTCCAAAACCAGGTTTCACCTGAAGCCAAAGTTTTTTCCAAAGCTTCCCGGTTCATGTAGGCCAGCATCAAAACGGTGCCGTTTTCGGCATCCTGCACGATGGCGGGAATCAATCCAACTTCGTTATACTTCAAACTCCCTGGATCAAAAGACATAAATTTACCCCCATAAAAAACTTTAAAATAAACGTCGTGCGGTTAAATCCTTATCGCCACACCCTGGGAACAGAATTTAAAGCCTCCGTTACCAATTACTAAGCATCCGGTGAATCACCGGTTATTTCCAAAGCTTCACTCAAGGTAACGTTTCCGGCATAAAGCGCTTTCCCCAGAATTACCGAATCCACTCCCAGTGGTTCCAACTTTTTCAACGCCCTCAAATCGTCCGCAGTGGATACCCCGCCGGAAGCGATAACCTTTAAACCGGTAGCACCGGCAAGCTCACCGGTAGCTTGAACGTTGGGACCTTTCAGAGTCCCATCCTTTCTGATATCAGTAAATACAACCCTTTGCACACCTAAACTTTTCACTTCCAGGGCCAATTCGACTGTATTTTTATCTACCGTCATACCCCAACCTTCTATGGCTACCCGGCCATTTCTACCGTCAATACCTACAAGCACGGCATCACCGTATTTATTGCAGGCCTCGGCAACCAGCGGCGGCTTCAAAATTGCTGCCGTCCCCAGGATCACCCTTGCCGCACCCAGTTCCAAAAGGTGCTCCACTGCTTTCATATTTCTGATGCCCCCGCCTATTTGCACCGGTATGTTAACAGTAGTAAGAATTTGACTAATTACATCCCAGTTTTTAGGAGCACCGGAAAAAGCACCGTCCAGGTCCACCAGGTGCAGCATCCGGGCTCCCTGTTCCTGCCACAGCACGGCCATAGCCACCGGGTCGTCTGAATAAACGGTCTCCTGCTCCAAACGTCCCTCTACCAAACGCACGCATCTGCCTTCCCGTAGATCAATAGCCGGGATTACTAACATTATTTACCACTCTCCCGAAGTTTTCTAATATCTTCAACCCCAAGATACTGCTTTTTTCGGGATGGAACTGAATGCCAAAACCCTGTCTCTTCCAACCACAGAAGCAAAACTCACCCCGTATTCCGTCTGCGCCAGAACAAGCTCTGCTTGAGAAGGTTGCACCACGTAAGAATATACAAAATAAAAGGAAGAGAGATCGGGTATCCCTTCCAGCAGCGGGTTGGGCTGTTTAATTTCAATCTGGTTCCAACCCATATGAGGAACTTTCAAACCGTCGGGAAGACGGCGCACGCACCCGGGAAAACGCCCAGGCCCTTTAGTATAGCCCCACTCCTCGCCAGCTTCAAAAAAAGCTGCTGGCCAAGGCAAATACCCAGAAACGGCTTTTCCGCCCTGATTACCCGCTGTATAGCGCGGTCCAGGCCGGTAGCGCACAGGTTGGTCATGGCATCGCCAAAAGCCCTCACCCCCGGAAGCACCACCCCCGGGCTTGATCCAGAACATCCGGCTCCGCTGTCACAACGCATTCTACACCGACTTTTTCAAAACCTTTCTGAACACTGTGCAGGTTCCCCATGCCGTAATTAACAACAGCTATCATGACACCATCACTTACTTACAACGGGTTAACCAATGTTCCCTTGGTGGAAGGTATTCCTTCCCACCCGCTCTTGGCAACCGCCTCCTTTAAGGCACAGGCCAAGGCTTTGAAAATAGCTTCGATAATATGATGCGTGTTTTTACCTGCCAAAAGTCGCACGTGCAGGTTCAATTCCCCTCTAATTGCCACGGCTCGCAAAAACTCTTCCACCAGTTCCGTATCAAAGTCACCTACCCGCGGTACAGGCATCGGGACATCAAAAGCAAAGAATCCCCGTCCGCCCAAATCCACGGCCACCAATACCAGGGCATCATCCATCGGAACGACGGCGTGTCCGAAGCGAGTAATACCGGTCTTATCACCTAATGACTTTTTAATTGCCTGTCCCAAACAAATGCCCGCGTCCTCCACGGTATGGTGACCGTCAACCGCCAAATCCCCCCGGGCGGTTAACTCCAGATTAAAATAAGCATGCTTGGCTAACAATTGAACCATATGGTCGAAAAAAGGCATTCCGGTGTGAATCCAGTAAACCCCTTCTCCGTCCAGGTCTAAAGTAACGTTAATCTCCGTTTCTTTAGTTTTTCGAGTGACATAACTTTCGCGCTCGGACATCATGCACCACTCCTGTTTATTTTTATTTTAACTGCCTAACCGACATTTTAATCTGTTTCACAGGTTTAAAATCTCACTCATTTTTTCCATAAAAACATCGTTTTCTTCCGGCGTACCCACTGTAACCCGCAGACAGCGTGAAAGTGCCGGACTACTAATGTTGCGGATCAAAACACCACGTTCCAATAAACCGAAATAAACTTCTTCTGCCGGCAGGGAAGTACGAAATAAAATAAAATTAGCCTGAGAAGGAAATACTTCCACACCGCGTAATGAAGATAATTCTTTAAACAGCCGGTCTCTTTCTTTTAATATTTGTTCGATCCTTTCCTTGAAAGGAGCCTGGTTTTCTAAAACCAAGCGGGCGGCAACCTGGGAGAAAGTATTCAAGTTAAACGGCTGTTTGACCTTTAAAAGCTCTTTTATTACCGACCGGCCAGATAAAAGATACCCCACTCTTAACCCGGCCATACCAAAGGCCTTGGAAAAAGTACGCAGCACTATTAAATTCGGATACCGGCTCAGCAGGGGAACACACGACTCCCCACCGAATTCCCCGTAAGCCTCGTCCACCACTACTATGGCATTAGTACCCCTGAGCACTTCTTCTATTTCTTCACGCGGCACAGCATTACCGGTGGGATTGTTGGGAGTACAGATAAACACAAGCTTTATCCCGGTCCCGCAAGCCACTCTTTTTATAGAACTCACGTCAATACTGAAATCATCTAAACGGGGGACCTCTACCACTTCAGCGGCTGCGACCCGGCCATGGATTTGATACATGACAAAAGTGGGCGTGGTAACGACAAACCGCTCCCCCGCGGCAAACGTCAAAATGATATTTAATATCAATTCATCAGAGCCGTTCCCCACCATAATATTTTCCAGTCCGGTCCCGGTATAGCCGGCGATACTTTCCCTCAGCTTCTGTGCCATGGCATCCGGATAGCAATTTAAATTCAAAGTTTCCAACTCAGCAGTAATTTTAGCCCTTACCTCAGGGGGAAACTCATAAGAATTTTCATTAGCATCCAGTTTTATCAAATCAGGATAAAAGGGAGCTTCATAGGGATTCAAATTCTGTAAATCTTCCCTGGCCAGCTTTGCCGCATCAAACAATGTATTCATTCTATACCTACCCTCGATCCCCTTTTTTTGATCATTTTTTTTCAATCTGACCCGGACTGCGTTCGCATGTGCTTCAAGTCCCTCCACGCCAGCCATTTTTATTACCGCATCTCCCATTTTGGCAAGGGTAGCACCCGTATATGCGATCAGACTGCTCTTCTTCAGGAAGGAATCTACTCCCAAAGGAGAATAAAACCGTGCCGTTCCACCGGTGGGCAGGATATGATTGGGTCCGGCCAGATAATCGCCCACCGGCTCCGGAGAATGAGCGCCCACAAACACGGCGCCGGCATTCTCCACCCGCGCAAGCCAGCGCAAAGGTTCCTCCAGCATTAATTCCAAGTGTTCCGGGGCAAACCGGTTGGCCAAGTCGAAGGCTTCGTCAATACTTCCGGTTAACACGATGGCACCGTAGTTATCCAGAGAATGCTCCACGATCTCTTTACGCAGCAGCAGGGCAGACTGCGCCGCTACTTCCTCCTGCACCCTGAAGGCAAGTTGCCGGCTGGGAGTGAGCAGCACCGGCGCCGCCATTTCGTCGTGCTCGGCCTGCGACAGCAGGTCAGCAGCAATAAAAGCAGGTGCGGCGGTTTCGTCAGCAATAATCAAGATCTCACTGGGACCGGCAATCATGTCGATATCCACCTGTCCGTATACCTGCTGCTTGGCGAGAGCGACATAGATATTGCCCGGCCCGGTGATCTTATCCACCCTTGGCACGGTGGACGTACCAAATGCCAAAGCAGCGATGGCCTGTGCGCCACCTATTTTATAAATCTCATGCACCCCCGCCTCCGCCGCGGCTACCAGGACATGAGCGCTCACCGACCCGTCGGAAGCAGGGGGGGTAACCATAACAACTTCTTTAACTCCGGCCACCCTGGCCGGAATGGCGTTCATCAGAACGGAGGAAGGATAGGAGGCCTTACCTCCGGGGACGTACAAGCCCACGCGACGCAGCGGCCTGATTAATTGGCCCAGGATGGAACCTGATTCGTCTGACTCAAACCAGGAATGCTGCAGCTGTCTGCGGTGAAAAGCAGTAATATTACGCAGGGCCAGGTGCAGCGCGTCCAAAAAACCTTCGTCTGTTTCTTTATAAGCATTCCTGATTTCTGCAGCAGTTACTTTCAAACCGGCAGGGGTAAATCTAACGCCATTAAAGCGGGCAGAGAAATCACAAACGGCCTCGTCCCCTTTTTCCCGTACCGCCGCCAAAATCTGGGCCACCCGGTCTTTGAGTAGCTCCAGCTCCCCGGTATTCCGGTCAAATATTCTTTCCAGGGCGGGATCGCCCGCCTCGATTATTTTTAACCTGAATTTGGATTGCTGGTTCATAATTATCTTTACCCTTTCGCCGTTTAAGCCTTATTACAACTGTCCGGCAGCCTTCCCAACACGAGTTTATATCCGTCCGCTCCGAAGTTAAGCGCCCTTTTGACCCGGCTGATGGTTGCCGTGCCGGCACCCGTACGGGCGGCAATCTCTCCGTACGTCCGGTTCTCCTGCAGCATTTTGGCGACCTCAAGCCGCTGGGCCAGTGATTTCAGTTCCGCCACCGTACAGATGTCCTCAAAAAACTGGTAGCACTCGTCAATATTCTCCAAAACCAGAATCGCATCAAAAAGCTTATCCAGAAGTTCGTCCTTAAGTTTCCCAGAATACACCGACAACCCCTCCGGCTTTATCGTATTCTTTTGTTATACTTTTATTCTTTATTATTTTAACGTATTAACATATTTACATCAAGATGAATCTAAAAAAACACTCTGCAATGCCGGTTTCAAAATCAATAACAAGCCGCGAGAGGCAATTTAACCATAACCACAGGTAATGAACCAACTTTATTTGATGCGCGCCAAAGCCTTCCGGCCAATATCACACCGGTACTGCATTCCTTCAAAACTAATTTTCTCCACCGCCACGTATACGGACTTAACGGCAGCCGGCAGATCCGCTCCGGTAGCGGTAACGCCGAGCACCCTGCCTCCGGAAGTAACAATCTCCCCGTCTTTTCCGGCGGTACCGGCATGGAACACCAGCACCCGTTCCGGCACCTCCCCAAGCCCGCGTATGGTTTTACCTTTTTCGTAAGCCCCGGGATATCCGCCGGATGCCAGCACAACACAAACAGAAGCCTGTTCTCGCCATTCAATTTTAATCTGGTCCAGGCGTCCCTCTAAAACAGCTTCCATGATCTCCACCAGGTCGGTCTCTAAAAGGGTCAGCACCGGCTGTGCTTCCGGGTCGCCGAACCGGACATTGAATTCCAGCACTTTCGGACCGTCTTCGGTGACCATCAACCCGGCGTAAATCACCCCGCAGTAAGTGCGTCCTTCATCCCGCATGGCCCTGATCAACGGGCGGAGGATTTTTTCCATGGTGAACTTATGTATTTCGGGAGTGTAGACGGGTGCCGGCGCGTAAGCACCCATGCCGCCCGTATTGGGTCCCCGGTCGTTTTCAAAAACCGGCTTGTGGTCCTGGGAAGAAACCATGGGTACTACGTTTACCCCGTCAGAAAAAGCTAAAATACTGACCTCTTCCCCCACCAGGCATTCTTCCACCACCACACGCGCACCAGCCGCACCGAATTGCCTGTCCACCATGATGGAATGTACCCCTTCCAGGGCGGTCTGCACATCCGGCGCCACAATAACCCCCTTGCCGGCGGCCAGGCCCTCCGCCTTCACCACGCACGGAGCTCCGATATCCTTAATGTAGGCACCGGCGGCGCCGGGATCGTCAAAAACAGCATACCCGGCAGTGGGAATATGATATTTAGACATAATCTCCTTGGCCAGCACCTTGCTGCTTTCAATTTCCGCCGCGGCCCGGGATGGTCCGAAGATTTTTAATCCGGCCTCCCGGAACTGGTCCACAATCCCTGCCGCCAGCGGCGCTTCCGGGCCAACTACCGTTAAATCGACGGAGTTTTCCCGGGCGAAGGACAGGAGTCCTTCGAGATCATCCGCCTTGATATCAACACACCGGGCTTCCCGGGCAATACCGGCATTGCCGGGAGCACAATATATTTCTTGCACGCGGGGACTTTGCTGCATTTTCCATACCAGAGCATGTTCACGCCCGCCGCCGCCCACTACCAGTATTTTCATAAAAACCCCCCCATCCAAAAGAATTATTTAATGCCTGAAGTGTCTCATGCCCGTAAACACCATGGCCATACCGTGCTCATCGGCGGCCTTGATCGATTCCTCGTCGCGCACCGAGCCACCAGGCTGAATAATCGCGGTTATGCCTGCCCGGGCTGCTTCTTCAACGGTATCACTGAAGGGGAAGAAGGCATCGGAGCCCAGCACCGCCCCGCAGGCTTTTTCTCCCGCCTGCTCAAGGGCTATGCGTGCGGCGCCCACCCGGTTCATTTGACCGGCACCCACGCCTACGAGAGTACGCTCTTTGGTCAGAACTATGGCGTTGGATTTTACGTGTTTTACCACGGTCATAGCAAAAATAAGCTCATCTATTTCTTCCCTGGCAGGTTGTCTCTTGGTGACTACTTTTATTTCGGGCAATTCGATTACCGCGCGGTCGGCTTCCTGCACCAAAATACCGCCGTTCACCTTCCTGATATCCAGGCGGTCGCTGGTCTGCCCGGTAATGGCACCGGTTTCCAGGAGCCGTAAGGAGGGCTTTTTCATTAAAATTTCTCTGGCTCCCGCTTCAAAGCCGGGGGCAATTACCACCTCCAGAAATATCTTGAACATTTCCCGCGCCACAGCGCTATCCACCACCCGGTTCAGAGCCACAATACCGCCGTAAGCCGAGACAGGGTCACATTCAAGCGCCTTCTTGTAGGCAGCCGCCGTTTCAACCGCGCAAGCACAGCCACACGGGTTGCTGTGCTTAACAATGACCGCCGCAGGTTGATCAAATTCACGGACCAGCTCGAAAGCCGCATTCAAATCCAGGATATTATTGTAAGAAAGCTCTTTACCCGCCAACTGAACGGCATTGCCGGCACACGGCCCCACCACCGCAGGATCTTTATAAAAAGCCGCTTGCTGGTGGGGGTTTTCCCCGTAACGCAATAGCTGCGCCCGCCGGGCCGAAATATTCCAGGCCACAGGGAAAAGTTCCTGTTCCTGTTCCTGTTCCGGACCTTCCAGGTAAGCGTTGATCGCGGCATCGTAGGAAGCCGTGTGGGCAAAAGCTTCTTTGGCCAGGGACATTCTCATTTCATTGCCGGCCTTGCCCCGGCGCAAAGCTTCCAGCACCTCACCGTAACGGGCGGGGTTTACAATCACCAAAACTCCGGTAAAGTTTTTAGCTGCGGAGCGGACCATGGCGGGTCCGCCGATATCAATGTTTTCCATCGCTTCCGGCAGGGTCACACCGGGTTTGGCGACAGTCTCACGAAAGGGATAGAGGTTTACCGCTACCAAATCGATGGGGGTAATATTTAATTTTGCCAGCGCGCTTAAATGTTCTTCCCGGCGCAGGGCCAAAATACCGCCGTGTACCGCGGGATGCAGGGTTTTTACCCGTCCGTCGAGTATTTCCGGAAAACCGGTGACCTCGGATATGTACGTAACAGGCACCCCCGCCTCCCGCAGGGTCCCGGCCGTACCACCGGTAGAAACAACCTCCGCGCCCAATTCCACCAAACCGCGGGCAAATTCCACTACCCCGGTTTTATCAGACACGCTAATCAGAGCCCGCTTAACCGTCATTCCAGCACCTCCCAAAAATTTTTTTAACTTTTCATTGGGTTTTTGCCATGCTCAATGCTTTTATTCTCCGCATCTAAAACTTGAATTTTCCTGCCGTTAATTTTCAAACGTCCGGCGGCAAAAAGCCGGATGGCCTCCGGATAAATCCGGTGCTCTTGAACCAAAATACGCGCCGACAGGCTGTCAACGGTATCATCTTCCAAAACCGGCACCACCGCCTGAATTATCACCGGTCCGGTATCCACTCCTTCATCGACAAAGTGCACCGTACAGCCGCTGAACTTCACCCCGTATTCCCAGGCCTGTTTTTGGCCGTGCAACCCGGGAAATGACGGCAGAAGCGCCGGGTGAATGTTCATGATCCGGTTTGGAAAAGCCTCCAGCATTACCCCCCCTACCAGCCTCATGTACCCGGCAAGGCAAACCAGATCTACCCCATGGCGCTTCAAAATTCCCACCAACATGGTTTCGTAATCCTCTTTTGATGAAAACCCGCGGGGATCCACAAATTCCGCGGCAATGCCGGTCTTTCTCGCCCTTTCCAGGGCAAAAGCTCCTTCATTATTGCTAATTACCACGACAACCTCCGCGTCTATCCTGCCGGCAGCAGCGGCATCCATAATAGATTGGAGGTTGGAACCCCGCCCCGAAGCCAGCACCCCCAGGCGCAGCTTGCTCAATTTTATTCCCCCCTCGAACATTTTTATTATGCGCTTAAATACTCAACTTCTCTCTTTCCCGCTATAACTTCGCCGATCAGATAATTTTTTCCGCCCCTTTTCTTCAGGTAAGCCATAACCGCTCCCGCCTGGTCCGCAGGTACTACGGCTGCCAAACCGATACCCAGGTTAAAAGCACGCCGCATTTCATTCTCCGCAACCCCACCGATTTCCTCGATTAGTTTAAACACCGGCGGTACGGGCCAGGAACCCATTTGCACTTTAATCCCCGTCCCCGGGGGGAGAATCCGGGGCAGGTTCTCGGTCAGCCCGCCCCCGGTAATATGGGCCAGTCCCTTTATTTCAAACCGTTCCAATAAAGAAAGCACTGTTGGCACGTAAATTCTGGTGGGCTCGAGCATTTCTTCCCCTACGGTACGCCCCAGACGGCCCAAATACGTATCCACAGTGTAACCGGCAGCTTCCAGCAAAACCTTCCGCGCCAGGGAATACCCGTTGCTGTGCAGACCGGATGACGGAAGCCCGATAACCTTATCGCCGGGAACAATATTGTGCCCGTCAATGATCCGGCTGCGCTCGACCACCCCCACCGCGAACCCGGCCAGGTCGTATTCCTCCGGAGCGTAAAACCCGGGCATTTCTGCCGTTTCCCCGCCGATCAAAGCACAACCGGCCCGGCGGCAGCCCTCGGCCACTCCGCTAACTATGGCCGCCGCTTTTTCCGGAATCAATCTGCCCACCGCCAGGTAATCAAGAAAAAAAAGGGGTTCCGCTCCCTGTACCAGGATGTCGTTTACGCACATGGCCACGGCGTCAATGCCGATCGTATCATGCCGTTCCGCCAGCATCGCCACGCGGAGCTTGGTACCTACCCCGTCCGTGCCCGATACCAGCACGGGTTCCCGGTATTTAGAGGTGTCCAGCGCAAAAAAACCCGCGAATTTACCCAAACCTTCCAGGACCTCCGGGCGGTAGGTGCTCCGGACAGCACCGCGCATCAGACGCACCGCTTCGTTGCCCGCATTTATGTCGACCCCGGCACCAGCGTAAGTCATGCTCTTTCCCGAAGCACTCATTTTCAATCAAAACCTCCATGACCCAATCTATTAAAGCAATACTACTCCAAAACGTATTTGCCGCCTTCCCGGCACCGGGAGACTTCCACCGGGTAATCACCACTGAAACAGGCGGTACAGAAATTTTCCCGCTCCCTGCCGAAAACACTTAATAAACCTTCCAGGCTCAAATAACCCAACCCATCGGCACCGATATGACTCCTGATCTCATCCAAGCTTTTATAAGAAGCAATTAATTCTCCTTGATTGGTATCTATGCCGTAATAACAGGGTTTTCTAACGGGAGGGGAACTGATACAAAAATGAACTTCTTTAACCCCGCATTCCCGCAGCATGTTTACTATCTTGCCGCTGGTGGTCCCCCGGACGATGGAATCGTCCACCACCACCACTCTTTTGCCGTTTAAAATATTGCGCACGGGATTGAGTTTGAGCCTTACACCCAGGTCACGCATATTCTGGCTGGGCTGGATAAAAGTACGGCCCACGTAACGGTTTTTCATCAAGCCCTCTTCAAAGGGTATACCCGATTCTTCCGCAAACCCCCTGGCCGCAGTGGTACCCGAATCGGGTACGGGAATTACCAGATCTGCTTCCACCGGGTATTCCCTGGCTAATTGCCGTCCCAGCCCGCGACGCACGCTGTTGATGTTAAAACCGTCCATGCAGCTGTCCGGCCGGGCCAGGTAAATATATTCAAAAATACAATGCGCCTTCCGGTGTTCCCGCAACATCTTGGTAGAGGTAAAGCCGTTCTCGTTAATCATGATGATCTCACCGGGTGCCACGTCCCGTACCAGTTCCGCCCCGACAATATCCAGGGCACAAGACTCCGACGCCAGCAGGTACGCGTCGCCTATGCGGCCCAGGCAGAGCGGCCGTATTCCGAAGGGATCCCGGATACCGACAAGACTGTTTTCCGTAAGGATTAAAAGGGCATACGCACCTTTGACATCGATCATACACTTAGTAACAGCATCAATCAGGTCGCTTTGGCCGTAACGGGCAATTAGATTTACGATTACTTCGCTGTCGGTAGAAGTCTGAAAAACCGCCCCGGTTGACGCTAACTGGGTACGCAGCTCAGTAATGTTGGTCAGATTACCGTTGTGGGCCAGTCCGATCATCCCCCCCCAGTAACGGAATACCAGGGGTTGGGCGTTGACGGGATGACTGGCGCCGGTAGTGGAATAACGCACGTGCCCCAGCGCGAGGTGGCCCTGTAAACCACTCAGATTCTCATGGTCAAACACGTCGTAAACCAGTCCCATGCCTTTTTGGAGCCGGAGCCTGTTTCCATCCCCAACGGCAATCCCGGCGCTTTCCTGACCCCGGTGCTGCAGAGCGTAAAGACCGTAGTAAGTGAGTTTGGCAACGTCCCGGCCGGGGTCATAGATGCCGAAAAGACCGCACTCTTCCCGCAGCTTGTCACCCTCACGAATATTACTGAGACTATTTTTGAAGTCCTCCGCCATCTACAACCTCTCCCTCAAAAAATTAATTCTTTCCGGTCAGTCGCTTAAACACCTCTTCGTAGGCACCCTCTACATTGTCCAGGTCCCGGCGGAAACGGTCCTTATCCAACTTCTCAAAAGTCTTTTTATCCCACAAGCGGCAGGTGTCGGGAGATATTTCATCACCCAAAAGGATTTCTCCCTTATGCAGACCAAATTCTAACTTGAAGTCCACCAGCTCGATATCCTTATCCTGCAGATACGCCCGGAGAATCTCGTTGGTTTTTAAAGCCAGAGCATTAATTCTATTCATTTGCGCCGGAGTAGCCAAACCAAGTACCTTGATGTGACAACCATTAATCATGGGGTCGCTTAACTCGTCGCTCTTGTAATAATACTCCAGTACGGCGCAAGGCAGGACCGTGCCTTCCGGCAAGCCCAGGCGCGCCGCCAAACTCCCGGCGGCAATATTGCGCACCACCACTTCCACCATGATGATTTCCAGGTTTTTTACCAGCATCTCCCGGTCACTAACCAAGGCCACAAAGTGGGTGGGAATGCCTTTTTCCTCCAGCAAACGGAAAAACACGGCAGAAATCCGGTTGTTTAGCACGCCTTTGTTTAAAATAGTTCCTTTCTTGGCTCCGTTAAAGGCAGTGGCATCATCCTTGTATTCCACCAGGTACAGGTCGGAATCATTGGTGCGGTAAACCCGCTTGGCCTTGCCCTCGTGAAGCTGCTCCAGTTTCTCCGGCATCATAAATACCTCCTACAAACCGAACCTTTTATATATCTCAGTAATATTTTTCAATTGGTGGTGGTAGTCAAACAGCATATCGATTTCTTTTTCTGTAAGACAAGCCCTCACTTCACTGTCTTCAAGCAGCAGTTCCCGGAAATCTTTCCCGGTGCGCCACGTTTCCATGGCATTGCGCTGTACCAGTTGGTATGCTTTTTCCCGGGTAAGACCTTTTTCCTCCACCAGGGCTAAAAGAACGCGCTGGGAGAAAACCAGCCCGTGGGTGCTTTCCAGGTTTTTAAGCATATTTTCAGGGTAAACTTGCAGGTCGCGCATGATGCCGCCAAATTTTTGCAGCATATAATCCAGGATAATGGTACTGTCGGGAATAATCACCCGCTCCACCGAAGAGTGGGAAATATCACGTTCGTTCCAAAGCGGTACATTCTCCATCGCGGCCAGGGCGTTGCCCCGCAGGAGCCGGGCAAGGCCGGAAATACGTTCACCGGTGATGGGATTGCGCTTGTGCGGCATGGCAGAGGAGCCTTTCTGCCCTTTACTGAAGGGCTCCTCCACTTCTAGAATATCGGTACGCTGGAGACTGCGCAGTTCGGTAGCAAACTTATCCAAAGAACTGCCGGTTATCGCTATCGCAGTCAGGTATTCGGCATGGCGGTCACGCTGCAGCACCTGGGTGGACACCCTGGCCGGCTGCAGGCCGAGTTTTGCGCACACGTGAGCTTCCACCCGGGGGTCGATGTTGGCATAAGTGCCCACCGCCCCGGAAATCTTACCCACGCTTATCGTCTCGACCGCCTGTTCCATTCTCCGGATATTGCGCCCGGTCTCATCGGCCCAGAGCAGCATTTTAAGACCGAAGGTAATGGGCTCGGCATGAATACCGTGGGTGCGTCCGGCCATGATGGCATTCCTGTGCTCCTCCGCTTTTTCCAGCAGCACGTTTTTTAATTCTTTCAGCCTGGTTAGAATATGTTGCCCGGCTTCTTTCATCAGGACGGCAAGGGCAGTGTCCAGTACGTCCGAAGAGGTCAGACCCAGGTGAATATACCTGGCCGCCGCGCCAACGTACTCGGCGACATTGGTAGTAAAAGCAATGACGTCGTGGTTGGTTACGGCTTCAATTTCGGCAATGCGCTGCAAGTTGAAACCGGCTTTCTCCCTAATTTCTTCCAGAGCTTCCCGTGGCACCCGGCCCAACTCTGCCATGGCCTCGCAGGCACAAATCTCAACGTCCAGCCATTTGCCAAACTTATTTTCTTCCGACCAGATTTTTTTCATTTCCGGAAGCGTGTAGCGCTCAATCATATATTAAACCTCCCGCAAAGATAATTACCACAAACATAATCTACCGGGATCAATCCCCGGCACGCAAAAGATATTCTTCCACGCCCAACTCCGCCAGAAGGTCATTTTTCTTTTTTACCTGCCGCGCCATTTTTTCTTTAAAGGCGGCAACCCTTTTGCTGACTCCTTCGTCAACGGCACCGATAATCTGGGCCGCCAGAATGCCGGCATTCCGGGCCCCGTTTACAGCCACGACGGCCACGGGCACTCCGGGAGGCATCTGGACCATAGAATACAGGGCGTCTAACCCGTTTAAAGCGCCGGACTTGACCGGAACGCCGATTACGGGTAGAGAAGTATAGGCGGCAATAACCCCCGGCAGGTGAGCGGCCCCACCCGCTCCGGCAATGATTACCGACAGCCCCCGTTCGGCGGCGGTCCGGGCATAAACCGCCGTCTCCTCAGGCAGGCGGTGTGCGGAAGATATCACCACTTCACTGTGAATTTCCAGTTCATCAAGAACGCGGGCAGCCTCCTTCATTACCGGCAAGTCTGAATCGCTGCCCATGACAATACCAACCATCAGTTTCTTCATAATATAAATCATCGCTCCCAGATTTTTTGTAGGAAACAGGAGATGTTTGTTATACGTTCAGTGCAACTTCAAGTATTATAAGCCTATAATAAAAAATCATACTTCAGGAAAAACTCAAGCCCATGCGAACAGGACCTCGTCAGCGAGTGAAACCTATCCGCCTGGGCTTTTATCCCTTCCCGGTGTAACCTCTGTGAAAAATTTATTATCAAGGACATTAGGTTTAATCCAGTCTCCAGAGGTCTGTGCCGCTCGGACCAAACCGCCCCCTTGCTTACTTAACGGTGGCGTGGAACCCTAGGCACACTTTCTCTCCGGTATACGACTTGACTTTCAAAAATAATAACCACTATACCGTTAAAAAACAATCAGACTGATTACCTGCTTTTATCTTAACAATGCACACTGAGACTGTCAATAAAAAGTGCTTTTAGTTATTTAAGCATCCCTATTCCCACTCTATAGTGGCCGGGGGTTTGGAAGTAATATCGTAAACCACCCGGTTGACCTCCTTGATTTCACCGACAATGCGGGAGGAAATGGTGCCCAGCACCCCGTAGGGGAGGCGCACCCAGTCCGCGGTCATGGCATCCCGGCTGTGTACCGCGCGAACAGCCACGGTATGGGAATAAGTCCGTTCATCGCCCATCACACCAACGCTGCGCATATCCGGAAGAATCGCAAAAGACTGCCAGATCTCCCGGTAAAGGCCCGCCTTTTTGATTTCTTGTTCTACAATGGCGTCCGCCTCCTGCAGCACCGCCACCTTCTCCGGAGTTACCTCGCCCAAAATACGCACCGCCAGGCCGGGACCGGGGAAGGGCTGGCGCCATACTACCTCCGCAGGCAACCCCATCTCTTCGCCCAGGGCCCGCACTTCATCCTTGAATAGCCAGCGCAGGGGCTCCACCAGCTCAAAACGCATATCCTCCGGCAGCCCCCCCACGTTGTGGTGGCTTTTTATCACCGCCGCCGTGGCCGTACCGCTTTCGACCACATCCGGGTACAGCGTACCCTGCACCAAAAATTCCGCTTCTCCCAGGTCAGCGGCCGCCTGCTCAAAAACCCGGATAAACTCTGCACCGATAATTTTTCTTTTTTGCTCCGGGTCGGTCACTCCGGCGAGCCTGGCCAAAAAACGCTCCCGGGCATCAATATGTATCAGGTTAATCTTAAACTTCTCTTTAAATGTTTCCAGCACCTGCCCGGCTTCACCCTTGCGCAGCAAACCGTGGTTGACAAAAACACAGGTAAGCCTGTCCCCCACCGCCCGGTGCACGAGCACGGCCGCTACTGACGAATCAACGCCGCCGCTTAAACCGCAAAGCACTTTTTTATCTCCTACCTGCTCCCGCACTTCTGTCACGGCCTGCTCCAGGAAGGAATCCATGGTCCAAATACCGCGGCAGCCGCAAATGTTATAAAGAAATATTTTCAGCATTTCTTGCCCCCTGGGGGTATGGATCACTTCCGGGTGAAACTGGACGGCGTAAAGCTTCCTGTCCGGAGCAACCATGGCCGCCACCGGGCCCTTGTCCGTACGCGCTACGATACGGAAATCCGGAGGTGGCGCTTGCACCAGGTCGCCGTGGCTCATCCAGCACGGTTCCACGGAATCCATGCAGGCTAAAAGCCCCTCACGCTCTAAAACTTGCAACTCGGTTCTGCCGTACTCACGGTGGGCGGCCCCGGATACATCCCCTCCCAGTTGGTGGGCCATCAACTGCATGCCGTAACATATCCCCAGGATTGGAATCCCCTGGTCGTAGATGGCCGGATCGCATACCGGCACGTTTTCCTGGTAAACACTGGATGGGCCGCCGGAAAAAACAATTCCTTTGGGCTGTCTGGCTTTTATCTCCTCTACCGGGGTCGAAAAAGGCAGCATCTCGCAAAAAACCTTAAGTTCCCGAATGCGCCGTGCAATTAAATGGCTGTACTGGCCGCCGAAATCCAGAACTATAATTAATTCCCGCTCATCAAGTGTAGACATTTTTTAATTCAAGCCTCCTCGTAAATCTGCGGTTTTAAAGTCATGACGTACGGTAAGTTCCGGTAACGTTCATTATAATCCAACCCGTAACCCACCACAAATTCATCCGGGATAATAAAACCGTTATAATGAATCTGCACCGGCACCTCGCGGCGGGACGACTTATCCAGCAGGGTGCATATGCTCAGGCTGGCCGGGTCCCGAAAATTCAAGCTGTCCGCCAGGTAATTCAAAGTGAGCCCGCTATCGACAATATCTTCAACAATCAGAACGTGGCGTCCCTCTATGCTGCAGTCCAGGTCTTTAAGGATCCGAACCGCCCCGGAAGATTTCGTCGACGAACCGTAACTGGAAACGGCAATAAAATCAAAAAAAGTCGGTACCGTGATACAGCGTACCAGGTCTGCCAGGAAAATCGCGGCTCCTTTTAGAATGCTGACCGCCAATAATTCCTTCCCCGCGTAATCGCGTGATATTTCAGCGCCCAGTTCTGCTACCCGGGCGCGAATTGTCTCCTCTGAAAAGAGGATTTTTTCACCATCCGGATGCACGTTAATCCCTCCGTTGATAAAATTCCAATTAAATCCGAAATATTATAACAGGACCAAAACCGCGGTGTCAATTAAAGTATACCATAAAAAAACAGGCCCGGAGTTAAATACCGGGACTGCCTTCTAATTTGCCGCCGGCGGATTAACGACTATATCCTGGTCGTAATCCCAGATCCGCAGGCTGATTTCGATACCGCTTCCGGGGTTCTGCTTATCATCAGCCTGGATGACCGCTTGCCGCAAGCGAAAATCTTCCGGTGCGAGCCACACTTGATAATAATAGTCTTTTAAGCGTAATTCCAGAAAGGGATTCATTAAATTCGGCCGCATTTCTAAAAGAAGCAATTTTTCACCAGCGACCTTCACGTCCCCGATATATTTCAGCTCCGGAACATCTTTAAAATTAAAGAAGGCCAGCGGGTTCAATTCGGCATAAAACAGTTCTGAATCGGCCAACTTGTTACCAGGCAGGGTAATCCAACTACCGGTGGACTGGTCTTTTAAGTAGGCCTTATCCTGCACCTGGATGAACTCCACGGGCGTGTTCATCATAACGCCCTTAATGCGTACCCGGTCCGGCAGCACTTTCTCACCTTCCACTTTGCTGTAGAATTCGGTCTCGGTCTGGTCCTCACCCCCGGATGTAAGCCTGGCTTCCGCCTGGTAACGGAAGCTGCTGCTGGCCAGGGTTTTCTCCAAACCGGCTTTAAGCATATCCCGCGGGGGAATTTTGGCAATACCGTGGGAAATTATCCGTCCGGTGCCCCAAATCAGCAACGCCGCGGCAACCAAAATAACCAGGATCGTTCTCACCTTTTGCTTGTTTAAAACTAACCAGCGTGGACGCAAGCAGGCATCCCCCCTCCGTGGATCTTTATCTTATTTAATAATATTGGACCAACATGAAAATTATGCCTTTAAAACCAACCGGCAAACAAAATTATATCTCCTAACTGAACTTGCACCATCAAGTAAAAAAGGGTAAAATTTAGACGGTCAAACATATCACATAACTTTTAAAGGTAAGCATTAACACAAACGGAGGAAAAACAATCATGGAAATAAAAGCAATGCAGAAGGAAGTGGACGCATGGATCAGCCAGTTTGAAGAAGGTTACTGGAGCCCTCTTTCCATGATGGCAAGGCTTACTGAAGAAGTAGGCGAACTGGCACGGGAAATAAACCACCAGTTCGGTGAAAAACCCAAAAAACCCGATGAACCCATGGGCGACCTGGCGCTTGAAATAGCTGACATATTATTCATTCTGATTTGCTACGCCAATGCACTTAATATCGATCTGGCAGATGCTTTCAAGCGGGTGATGGCTAAATACCGCTACCGGGACAGCGACCGGTGGACCCGGAAAGAAGATAATACTACCGGTCATTAAAAGGTTTTCTTAAATAAGTGACTGTTATTCTTTAAAGAATTGGCATTGATAACAGTCATTGTTTTTTTGAGCCGGTTATATTACAATTTATCCATAATTGTTAAAGGAAAACTGGAGGACGATCATGGCTGTTGTTGTTCCCTTCAAAGGACTGCGTTATAATCAAAATACCGTGAAAAATCTGTCGGAAGTGGTTACCCCGCCTTACGACGTCATTGACGCCGCCGACCAGGACCGTTATTATAAGCGCCATCCGCACAATGTAATACGTTTGGAATACGGTAAGACCGGACCGTTTGATAATGAAGACCACAACCGTTATACACGGGCAGCCGCAGAGTTAGACGTTTGGCTGGAAAACAACGTGCTGGTCCCTGAATCCTGCCCCGCGCTGTATTTTTACGAACAGGAGTTCATTCTGGAAGGCGAGCGAAAAATCCGCAGCGGCTTTATTTGCGGGGTCAGGCTGGAACCATATACCAACGGGGTCATACTCCCCCACGAAGAAACCATAACCAAACATAAAGCTGACCGGTTAAAACTGATGCGCGCCTGCCGGGCAAACTTCAGCCCTATTTTCGGCCTTTTTACCGATCCGAGGAAGCGTGTGGACTCGGTCTTGCGGAAAACGGCCGCCCAAGGGTCCTCCCCGGATGTCAGTTTCACGGATGAAGCTGGAGAAAAACACCGGATGTGGGTGGTCACGGACCCCGGAGTGATTTATCAAGTGCAGCAGGCTATGACCGATAAAAGGATCTTTATCGCTGACGGGCACCATCGTTACGAAACCGCCTTAAACTACAAACAGGAACGGGAAGCCGCCGGCCATGACGGAAACGGGAATAAAGTTGTTTCCGTCACCGGATCGTGCTGTACCGGGCCGGACGGCAACTGCTGCCCGTCCGGCAAAGAGCCCGCCTATAACTATGTAATGATGACCCTGGTCAACCTTTACGACCCGGGCCTGGTGGCCCTGCCCACCCACCGGCTGGTCAGAGGCGTAACCGGCCTGGACAAGAAAAGGCTGGTGGAACAATTAAAAGAAAACTTTGAGGTGGAGAAATTCACCCTGGATCAAGACCGGAACAATTTTCAGGAGTTTTTGGGACTGCTGGCAAAAAAAGGCCAGGTTTGCCGCCGGGGTACCCGCAACCCATCATTAACCGAAACAAACGCTCCTATTCCCCACCGCCACGTATTTGGTCTCTACACGGGAAAGGACCGGCTCTACCTTCTTTCATTGGGTAATGAAAGTTTATTGCATAGGATTATGCCGCAAGGAAAATCCCCTGCCTGGCAGGGGCTGGATGTGTCGGTGCTGCATACTTTAATCATCGAAAAATACCTGGGCATCTGCGGTGAGTTGAGGGCCAAAACGGAACATATTACCTACACCCGCGAGGAAGAAGGGGCACTGGCCGCCGTGGACACGGGACAATACCAGTTGGCCTTTTTCTTAAATCCCACCCTGGTGGAGGAAGTCACGGCGGTAGCCGCCGGTGGTGAAAAGATGCCGCAGAAAAGCACTTACTTTTACCCGAAGCTGGTTACCGGGCTGGTAATGAACCGGCTATAAAAGAAAATTGGATGGGGATTATTTAACTGTACTTGACTAATTCGATGGATTGGAATTATTCCAATATTTTTTAAAGAAAACCAGAAATACACTGATCATCAAGCCCAATATACCTGCTACAGCTACGTTTAATAACTTTCGCGGACTTACCGGCTCGTCAGGAAGATGAGCCTTTTGTAATATTATGTATAAATCTTCGGCATCCGCCAGCAATCCTTGATTGAGATAATCCTTTTCAGCTTTTAATAAAGTAACCTGGGCACTTAATTGGTCCCACCTACTGGATAGCCTTTGGTACAATGGGTTTAATTCAGGAACTTGAATTACTCTACTTCCCATATCTTGCACTTCAAAAGTGCCTAAAAGCTTAGGGGTTTTCTCAAGCTCAGTTTCAACTTCAGCCAACATCCTTTCATATTTAATTATTTGCCGTTCCTTATCCGAAATAAGCCTTTTACTAAATGAATTCATACTGGAGGTGCCAAGTAAATTGGCTGCCTGTTGCGCCAGGACCGGATCTTTACTTGTAACGATAATGGAAATAAGGCTGGCATCTTTATTTACTTCTGTCCTAATAGAATTTTTAAAAGATTTGAGTGAAACCTCCTTAGATTCCAGATCCAATTTATTATAAATCAATTCGACCATTGAGTGCGCAGAAACTAATTCGTTATAACTATCGATGGATAATCCTTGTTGTTCCATGAACTTTTTATCAAATATAATATTGGCTTTAGCCTCGAACTTTTCGGTTAAGATATAAAAACTAAAAATACCTGCAATGAAAACAGCCAAAAAACTAATGCCTAAAATAAACCACTTGCCTTCAAACATTATTTCCAACAATTCACGAATACTAATTTCTTCTTCCAAGCTATACACCCCTTTGCTCCCGAACCGGTAATAAATTTATTTTATCATAGCTCATTCTACAGGTTACTGAATTTTTTTACTATCACTGACTTAGAGTCGGCAAATTTTTTAACTCCGCATACCTTTTTGCCAGTTCAGGCACAAGTTCTTGCGACTGTACTAATAAGTTTTGTGATTCCTCCATCCGGCCCTGCTTTTCACGCAGGATAGCAAGCCAAAAGGCAGCCTCGCCTTTGGTTTTTTCATTTTTCAGAGCTTCCTGGAGATTTACCTCCGCTTCATCCCATCGTTCCATAAAATATTGCACCGTACCAATGCTTTGTTTTATTACCGGTGTTATTTTTAACCGCGCTCCTTGCCAAAGTTTTTCCTCTGTCTCATCAAGAGAGGCATTTTTAATGCTAATTCGATCCGGAATTTTAACTGCCTTTTCAAAATACTGCTTTGCTGTTTCTTTATTTCCGGATACCAGTTCGTTATAGCCAACGGTAAAGTAAGTCCTTGCCAGGAACTCATACCACCGGATCTGAAACGGGGCCAGGGATAGCGCTTTTTCAGCGGCATTAACGGCTTCAGCACTGTTTTTATTTTCATTCAGATAAAGAGCGGCTAATTCAGCATGACAGGAAGCGCTGTACTTACTTAGAAATACTGCCTTCCGTGCTTCGGCAATACTCTCATCCAAATTCTCTTGGGCCTGGTAAATACGGGCCAAGTTAATGCGATAATCCGCATAAAAAGGATTATATGCTGAAGCTTTTTGTAACAGCTCAACACCCTTGCCGAAATTATTACTTTGTAAATACCTATTCGCCTGTACGGTGTAATTCCCTGCCGCCACCAAAGACCCGGCAAAAACAATTATTACAAACGATACAACCGATACAGCAGCCAGAACAGCATTGTTAGGCGGCACATATTTTTTGCTTTTCTTTTCCTCTAGCCCAGGACCGGTGTACATCCCAATCCCCCGGGCCAATCCGAACATGGTCCAAAGAACCAGGGCCAGGGCTGAGAGGGAAAGGTCAAAATCGATCACCGCGTGAAAACCTATTGACAATGCCGCAATAGTAATGGTACATACCAGCAGCTTCCTGGCCTGATCTTCCTTAGCTCCGCGGTAAAGCCGGTGGGTAATATATAAAAAAACCCCCCAGATTCCCAGAATAATCAGAAGACCGGAAATGCCGGCTTCTACCATGATCTGGAAGTAATGCCCGTGTACCTCATTGGAATTGTATAAGTATCCCTGATAAGCACGGTAGGCTTCCTGCCAACCACCGCCGCCCCAGCCGAGAAGCGGACGCTCTTGGAACATTTTCAGGGCGTCTTGGAAGAAATATATTCTCACGGAAGCGCTATGCACCTTAATTTCTTCTACCAGTGACTTAACTGTATCACCATAGCTATTGAGATAAACACCGGCCCCGATGCCGGCAAACACTACCACCAGCAGCAATGCCGCCAAAAAAACATTCCTGTGGACAGCAAACCATTGAAATACACCTTTTCCGGCAATGAAACTATACAATGCCTGTCCGGCCAACACCAAGATCAACCCAATCAATATCCACAACCAGGCCAAATCCATATTATTGTTGGCAACTGCCGAAAGAAACTGCCGAACTGCCAATAATGATAATATACCGGCAAGAACAAAATGAAAGGCTACCGGTATTCTGCTGCCCTTGGGCAACATAATCACAAAGAGGATGAATGCTACGGCATAAACCAGTAACCCCCCCTGGGACCTGGTACCCAAGAGCACTGTAAGCAAAATTAAATTGCCCGCGGCGTAAAGATAAGGGTAAAAATTGTTTAAATCCACCCAGGCCGGCATGCTTTTTAGTGCCGAGCCCCTGTTAGCGCCGCTCGATTCTCCCAGGCAGGCCCGGTGCCACAAGTAAAACCCGATAAAACTTACTGCCGCCAGATAACTGGCCAGGGCGTTGGGATACTGGAAGGTTGAGTATATCCGTCCGTTAAGGAATCCGTCATTAATATGAACAATCCCGGTAGCGGTAGCCAAACCTGCCAGGGCAACACCAACAGCACCCAGATAGATAACCTGCAGCAGTTTAATTATGTCACTCTCGTTTCTCACCAGTCTTGATACCAGCCAGTAAACCAGAAAATATAAAGTAGTCTTAATCACTTCGTCCACCGCGAAACCGTAATTGGCGGCCTGAAAAGCTGATATAAAGTAAACCACCGGAAAAGCCAGCACCAAATAATCCAGCGGGTGAGCAAGAAAACCGTTGTCACGCTTTGACCACTTCCACAGCCAGACAATCCAGAAAATAACGGTGGCAAAAATCAAAGCCTTTTCCTGCTCAAGCGGGAAAAACAATCCCCTGAAGTACGGGGGCAGAAACAACAAAATAGCCAATCCCCAAAAAGCTATGGCGTGGCTTAATTCCCACCGGGTATCCCGGATTTTCCCGTTACTCCCAAGTGCCTTCTTATTTACAGATATCTTTTTATTCTCAGCAACCTTTTTTTTACCCGCTTCTATTTCAGAAGTTACCTTGTCTCCGGTTTTTTTACTAGCCTTTGACTTTCTTTTTCTGGACAACAGATAATACTCCTTAAACGATATCTTCTGGCATAAAGCATATATTTCTACACCGTCTTACAAATTCCTGCCTGCTTGATTTTATTTATCTTCTGATAGCATTCATTCCTTACTGCTAATCAAAAATATTTTAAAGTTCCTAAGCTTGGTTGGTTCTCTCTAACCTTTTGATCTCAAAACCGCACCTCTTGTCTTTCGGGTTTCTATATGTTAAAATTAATTACGTTTGTTCCTGAAAGCACCCAAAAATAACGCGGGGGTGTAGCTCAGCGGGAGAGCGCTTGACTCACATTCAAGAGGCCACTGGTTCGAAACCAGTCATCCCCACCAGTAAAATCAACGAGAAACCCTGTAGACATCGAAGTCCGCAGGGTTTTTTCTATGCCCTGAATATCCCTAAAATATCAGTCCAAAAATGACCTAAAATGTGTTTACAACATGCAAATACAAGCCGGTATAAATCAATAAAAGTTCTGCGGCATGTGAAAAACCCTGACCAACAATGCCAGAGCAAATCACGCCGGTTAATTTTTACTTTCCCTTTTATCTTTTGATTCACTGGTATTTTGAGCAATTGATTTAGTATTATCTGTTGACTTATTAACCGCCCACGAATAGTTACAGTCTTGACATTGCAATGCATCCCTACCAAACAGCATTAAAACTGACAGGATAAGCAATATAGGCACTCCGATCCACGCAGGAGGGAAAAATAATCCTACTAAAATTAAGCAACCAGCACTGCCAAACATTACTACAACATACGCCTTTTTGTTTACTTTTCGCACCCGTTTGGAATTGCACCTTGGGCACCTTAACCAATTATCCACATTATCACCTCGGTTTTTTACTTACAGTTATCCGGTTGGCCAATAATTCCTGCTTTTAGGGTAATAACGAGGAGTTATCGAAATCGTATTCAAAGGACGTTTCAGTGCTTCGGACATATGAGGTAGCTGCTATCATATCGATTATTGGTTTCAACCTTTCCATTATGCTTTTTTCAACGACCTGCCTGGTCATGGTGATGATTTCTTTTTCTAAATTTCTTATTCGCTTTACTAGGACTACAAAATATCGGGGGCGTGACCTGGGGGCGGTTCTTTTGTCACGTTTTTGGGGAACAATGGAGCTCTAAAAATAATGCTACAAACCTAAATACCAGGTTGCAATGGAGAAGTAAATTAAAATTCCCGTTATGTCAGCGATAGAGGTGACCAGGGGCCCGCTTGCAGTAGCGGGATCCATTTTTAATTTACTAAGCAAAAAAGGCAGCGACATGCCAACCGTACAACCGGTTATTACCACTGTTATCATGGATAAAGCAACCACTACGGCTACAGCAAAGCCGCCTCTGAAAACCCCTATAATGGACACGGCAAATCCCATGATTAGACCCAGAAGAACAGCAACAACGATTTCTTTTTGAAGCAGTTTAAACCAATCTTCCATTTTGACATCGCCAACTGCCAGTGACCGGATCATCAGCGTAGCAGATTGGGAACCTGCATTACCGGCACTAGCTATTAACAAGGGCATGAAAAATACCAGTGCGATTACTGCTTGGATGGTTTCTTCAAAATGAGCGATGCCCGCTCCGGAGAGGATATTCACAAATACTAATACCATTAGCCAGGGAAGGCGTTTTTTTATTAAAAAAAGTGGGCTTGCATCAAGTAGACTTATATCTATCTTGCCCACAGTAGCCATTTTATGAAAATCTTCGGTATTTATTTCTTCAATAACGTCCACAATATCATCTACAGTAATAATACCTACTAAGCGTTTTTCATTATCTGTTACAGGAATAGCTGAAATATCATATTTACTAATTAATCTGGCAACATATTCATTGTCATCCAAGGTGGTAACAGAAACAATCTCCCGGCGCATAATTTCTTCAATCTTTAGTTCGGGAGAGGCAATAACCAGTTCTCTTAGGGAAATGGTACCCTCCAGATAACGGTTAGCATCGGTCACATAACAGATATAGATGGTTTCTTTATCGGGAGCAGTTCTCCTGACTCTATCCAGAGCCTCGCGAACCAGCATTTCTTTCTTGAGATCTACATATTCAATAGTCATTATACTGCCGGCAGAATTTTCAGGATAATTAAGAAATTGGTTAATAAGTGATCTTTCTGTATCCGAGGAATTTCGAAGAATACGTTTTACTACATTGGCAGGCATTTCTTCCAAAAAATCGATTTTATCGTCAAAGTAAAGATCTTTCAAAATATCATACAGCTCTTGTTCATTTACCAGCATTGACAATACAGACCGGCTTTCCGGTGATAAGTAAGCAAAAACATCGACAGCAACTTCCTTGGGAAGAAGCCTAAATACCAAGTGAGCAGTTTTAGCGTCTAATTCATCAATAAACTCGGCAATATCGGCAATTTGCTCCTTGAGCAACTCTTTCTTAAGACTAGAATATTTTTTATTCTGGATTAATTCTTGCATTTTGATAAAATCCATTTTCCCCCTGCTTTCAGTACAATACTGGCTTGGTAGTCGATTGCCCTGGCCGACAAAACTTTGCTTTATACCGGCTAAAAAGCAGGGCGCAACCGGGTGGCATTCATGCCGGTATAAGCCCTGCCTTAGCTTCTCCTTTATCAGAAAACCAGGTTAGAAATATGTGTCTCCATACCTTTCTAAATGGCAAAATTCGCCCAACTCTTTCCGGGGAGGAGCTTTCCCTTCCCTGGCAGGGTATCCCACGGGTATAATCTCCACACTTTTGACGTCACCGGGCAGCCCCAGAAATTCATCGACTGCCTCATGCGCAAAACTGCCCACGTGAACCGTACCCAATCCCAGAGCATGCGCGGCAAGACACAGGTTCTGACAGGCAATTCCCGCGTCAAACATATACCAGTCGCCCCTGACAGTAACCGCAGCACCGCTTTTGAATCCGGATACACCCTTTTTACAGCAGACCACGAACACTGCCGGTGCCTGCTTGATCCCTTTAATGGCAGGATTATTCTTGGATACCATCCCTGCAAGCTTTTCCTTGTTTTCTCTTTCCTTTAAAACCACGACTTCCCAACACTGCGTATTGGCCCAAGACGGGGCCCAACGCACGGCTTCCAAAAGCTTTTTGATAGTCTCTTCAGACACCGGCTGTTCAGTAAAACTCCTAATACTACGCCTGGTAACAATACATTCAAACGCTTCCATATTTTTTCACCCCCGCCAGTTTTTATTCTATAATATACCTTATTTATAAAATTTTATCATGTAATTGCCTTTCAAGTCCAGGTTTGACCATTTATTAAGATTAAGAAACATTCGAGTTTACTAGCAATCTGGTAAATTTATCGATAAATTGAAGCGAACTTTGGCGGTATCAATCAGCTCATTTAACGGAATAAAAGTCCTGTTACATTGGAAGGAATTTACATATATATGTAGAATAAGGATAACAACTAAATACGCATACCTAACGGGAGGTATAATCATGAGAAACTTAGTTCACATTAACAAACCGGATACTAAAAATTCGGAGGTAAACAGTACGGAAAACCATACCGTCCTTAAATCTGCACCGGAACCGGAAGCGCCTGAATCAAACGCCCTTGTTCCTACTATTGATCTTTACAAAGCCAAGGTGCTTTTCAATCTCACGCAGAAAATGGTTGAAAATACCGTTGACCGGCGGATATCTCTCTTAGAAAAAAAAATTAAGAAAAGAGATAAGGAAATCATGCAGTCTATCCGAAGAATCCAATCACAAATGGTAATGCAGCGTAAAACCCGACAGCAACCGTGGTGGCTGAGGTTATTCCAAAGGGATAAAAGATAACCCCCGCCCTGATAAACAGGCCTCATTGCAGCGAGGTCTGTTTATCTCCACTGATAATCTTTATTTCATCTCCTGCTTTAACTCTCCCGCCTTTGATGACCCGGCCGAACCTGCCTTCCCTGCTGACAATATACGGTCTCCCATGTTCTTTGAATTCCTTTTTGCCTATATGTAATATATCTACCTCTGCCTCGCCGAGCCTGACCCTCGTCCCGACAGTCAAATCATCCAGGGGAACCCCTGAAACAGTAAAATTTTCGGTGTAATCGCCGTTTTCAACTTCCTGCAATTTATGCTCCGGAACTTTCGTCATCGCTTCAACCGGGAAAATACTGACCTGCCGGTCCCAGTCCCCACCGTGGGCGTCTCCCTCCAACCCCCAGTTCTCCAACACATTAACCTCTTCAATACTTGTTTTTTTAATACCTTTTTGTGCGCCTACGTTAATCGAAAGAATTTTACCCATATGAACACCCCCAAATTCAAATTAAGGTTCTTATAAAAAGTCATTTATAGTGAACACAGGATCCACCTCAACCCCTAACGACTTAATATTTTCCGTTCCTCCTTCGCACCTGTCTACCAGGGCAACTGTTTTTACCACCTCGCAACCGGCATGCCTTACCGCTTTAATTGCTTCGATAATCGAGCCGCCCGTTGTAATTACGTCGTCCACTACAACCACGCGGTCACCCGTTTTCAAGGCCGGTCCTTCGATCAATTTAAACTTACCGTGTTTTTTAGGAGTTTTACGTACGATAAACAATTTTAATCGCGGCATCCCCTCGACAAAAGACACCACCGCCAACGCACCGGCAATCGGATCGGCGCCGATGGTAATACCACCCACGGCATCTATCCCGAGATTTTTTATTTTATAACAAAGAATCCTGCCCAGGCGATAAGCACCCTCCGGACTTAAAGTAACCTGTTTTCCGTCAAAATAATAATTACTTTTTTTACCGGAAGTTAGCGTAAAATCACCAAATTCGAAGGCACGTTCAGATACATACGCGCGTAAAGCATTCCAATCCTTTTGGTAATCATCCTGATTAAAGTTATTTATTTTAACCATAAATACGCCGCCTGAAATATACCAAAACCAAAAACCACAGGCGGCTTTCCTCCCCAATAGCAATAAAATTAATTTAATTTTACCCTCTGGTTTAAACTGTGTCAAGGAGCAGGCCTTGCTCCGAAAACATTATCCTGCCAGATTTCATAATAACCCCATAGATTTCTTCCCACGAACGCTTGCGGTAAATCAGGTCCGGCAGGGAACCACGGTTGTAAGGCGCATCCATCAGCAGCACCGGAATACCTGCCGAACTTATTTTTTCCCCGATCTCCAGAGTGTCTTCCACCATCACGTGCAGTTTTTTCTCCACGCAAATTTCTTGCTTCTCGTGGCTTCCCAGAAGATACAACCTATCGTAAGAAAAACCGTGTTTTTTTAGCCACCGCTCGGTATCATCCCGGTAACACCCGTTCCGGGCCGTAATGATATAAATATCATGATGTTTTTTAATCTTGTCGAGATAATAGGATGCTCCTGGGAACGGCAGCGACCTGGTCATTAAATCTTTACCCTTAAGCTCGATGAAACTATCAATTTCATCAACTGCCAGATCATAAGTTTTTCTGATATCATACAAATGAAAATCTTCCACCCGCACATTTTTATTGAAATAGATATTTAACTCCCTAACCCATAAAGACAGGCTGTCTGCCAAAACACCGTCTATATCGATACCAACGCGCATAAATTCCTCCCACCAAAAAAGATCTTTTACTTTAATATATTCTACAATATATTCTAACAACCTGCCTTAGTTCCTTTTTCCCAAAATAACTAAATATCTAATAAGTAAACGCGACGTCTCCGATGATACCACTTAAAGGCCTGGACCACAACCAAGTGTTTTTAACATAGGTAGCAAAGAAGTAAAGCGCGCCTCCGGTCGGATCCCACCCGCTCAAAGCGTCTTTTGCCGCCCGGATGGATTCGGGGGTAGCCGGCCGGTTTATCCAGCCGTTCATTACCGGCTCAAACTGGTAGGTTCCGTTACCGTACTGGTATATTACCTCCGGAATGGAATCCGGGAAAACAGAACTGGCAATGCGATTTAAAACTACCGCACCCACAGCAACCTTGCCGCTATATGGCTCAGCATCGGCTTCGGCTGTAATCAACCTGGCAAGCAGGTCAACATCCGCCAAAGCAGGCCGCACGAAATAACCTCTACTAGTTTGATATCCGGACAGGCGCTCCGCTTCCGCACCGGAACCTGACGACGGAATGTAAAGGACTGCACCGGGATAAATCAGGGTCTGATTCAAGCCGTTTGCCGACATGATTTTGCGGTAGTCTATACCGAATCTCTGGCCGATAAAATAAAGGCTGTCTCCGTTCCGGACGGTATAAACCGCATCGTGACCGGTATTGTTTGCTGGAATATAAAGCTGCTGACCGGGATAAATCAGAGAACCACGAAACCCGTTGGCTTCCATCAGGGCACCAAGGGAAATGCCATAATTATGGCTGATCGTAAAAAGACTTTCTCCCGTTTTGACGGTATGTACGCCAGCATTTGCCGCAACAGGTACCGTCAGAATACAGATTAAAAACCAAAAACCAATAAATATCCGGTAAAACAATTTTAAACCTCCTCTGCTGCATAAAAATAATTTGTTCCTTTTATCCCTCTGACTAACCTTTTTGTACAATTATACAAGCATCCCCTTTGTTTGGCTATAATCCAAAATCTAGTAAAATCTCTTAGGCGCAAAAAAAAACCCCGCAGGGTTTTGTCTTAATCTTAGCCTTGGTCATTATCTCGTTCTTGGGTCTCATCATCCCGGCTCAATTTATTACCGCAGTTATAACAGAAATTGGCATCATCAGGCAATTCTGTCTGACATTGCGGACAAACGGTCGGACCAGGGTAAAATTTTCCTATTTGTTCGTTAATACCGCCAACTTCCGCTTCAAGCTCCATGGTAACTTTAACCAGGCGTCCAATTTCCTCTTCCAGTCCTTTTTCGCCTTTATACTGTAAAAAAACCAGTTTCCCCAAGGCAGCAATATTATTATCCACTTCTTTTTCCAGTTTCGCCACTTCATATTTCAGTTTGGCTACCCCGACCAGATCACTGGACTTTTTACCGAAACTCCGGGCGCTTTCGCTAATGGTTTTGGCACCTTCACCTACTTTTTTAAATATTTCCATAATACACCTCCTAAAAAATTTCTAGTTACCTGCTTGACATCGTACCGCTGCTCTTTTTATGGTTGGCCACCATTATTCTTATTACGGTCAAGTTCCTGGTTTACCGCAGCATCCGCCAACTTGTTTTCTTCTCTCGGAACATGTTTTAATGATAGTTTCAGACCCGGGACCTCTGCCAGGGTTTGCCATACCCGCTCGGCGATACTTTTTAACTTTGGCTCCTTTATTTTATACTGCCGGTGGAACTGGCGCACAACCAGTTCACTGTCCGCCCGCACCACTGCTTCAAGGGCGCCGTACCGGCCGGCAAGATGAACCAGTGCCGTCACCGCGCCTTCCAAAGCACTCCACTCGGCAAAATTGCTAGTTAGCCTGGGGCCCAGAAATTTACTCTTGGTGGCCAACACTTCCCCTGCTTCCCCGGTGATAACCATGGCCGCCGCAGCCGGACCGGGATTGCCGCGGCTTCCCCCGTCAATATTTACATATAGTTTCAAGCACAGAACACCTCACATAAATAAAACCCATACATCACATCGTATATTATTACCGAAAATCCCGGGGAATTACACGCTGCCGCTTACTCTGCCCTCAGGCCTTTTGTATCTTGATTGTAAAATATACCTTCATATGATGCAATATCGCAAATGGTATAATTTTTTTGGGGCCGGGTATCAATATCTATGTAATAAAATTATACCCACAAGGAGGATTGCAAATGACCGTTGAAACACAAGTAAAACAAACCCTGGCTAACCTTAAAAGCGCTCAAGCTAACCTGGAAAATTTCGCATTTCAAACCCAAAACCAGCAGGCTAAACAAATTTATACTAATGCCGCCCAGCAAACAAAATCCGTAATCGATTTTTTAGAACCGAGAGTCAATCAAATCGAAAGTCAGGAACCCCAGTATTAAAAAGGTAATGCCTGGAATACCGGATATATATCTAATCTATATATCCGGTATTCCAGTTTTAATTCCTCTAATATTCCATCCCGGCCCGGGCCGGTATACCCTTTTCAAAATAATGTTTAACTTCCATCATTTCAGTTACCAGGTCCGCCGCTTCAATCACTTCAGCAGGTGCATACCGGCCGGTAAAAATTATCTCTACATGTTCCGGCCTGGAATTTATTATTTCCAACATCTGGGCAGTAGATATCAATTTAAAATAATTAGCGGTATTTATTTCGTCAAAAACAATTATGTCGTATTTACCTGAAAACATGGCTTCCTTTGCTTTTTCCAACCCACTTTGGGCCATTTGAACATCTTCCTCAAGAGGAGGATCCTGAACATGTATAAAAGTGTCTTTTCCATACTGCTCTATGGTGATGAAAGGAGCGACCATTTCCGCTGACTTCAATTCCCCGTAATACTGACCTTTCATAAACTGACCAAAATAAGTCTTTAGTCCCCGTCCCATGGCCCTGAAAGCCAAACCTAACGCTGAAGTAGTTTTTCCCTTACAATTTCCCGTATAGACCTGTACACATCCTTTTTCTAATAATTTATTATTCAATTTAGTATTCCCCCTCTAAAAATAATCCTTTCAAAATTAATACGCCAAAAAAACAAGAATTACCTGCTGCTTAATTGATAAAAAAGCTTTCACTTTTTTTGCAGTGAAAGCCAAAAATATTTTTTCGTAATTTTATTGTTCGGCCTGCACCAGGGTCCAATCCGGTTCAAGCGGATTTTCAGTTCCGAAATGACCGGCCAGAGTATCCATCTTTTCACCTTCCAGCATGAACTGAACCGAAGTTATTCCAGGTAATTCAGCCAGGGTGTCGACCACGGAATACAAAGTCAGTATTTCTCCGGTTGAACCACCCCAATGTTTTGTCTTGAATTCTTGGGAAAAATTAACACTGACCACCCCTTCAGATACCGAAACTGATAAAAGTTCTGCTTCCTCAGGTACAGTACGCCTGAGTGCCGTATCCTCAGGCCCTTTAATAAGTTCTTCAATCACAACCTCCTCGAGGGAATCATTTTTTATTACTACTTCTCTATTTTCTGGTTTCAGGTATTGGGCCTGAGCGTCAGAAAAATAAAGCGTAACGGTTTCTTTTACCCCTTCCGATGCTGCCGGTTCTGAATTCTTTTCACCTGCGTCCCTACCGCACCCGGCCGCAAAAACCACCAACAACAAAATAAAAAGAAGCACCGCCACGAAATAAATTTGATTCTTTATAAGTTTCATGTTTATTCCTCCTCGCTAATTTATTATGACAAAAAAAATCAGTAACAATTATTAAAGAATATATTAAGCTTTTATATAATAATACATTTTACACTCGTTAATTTCCTGCTAGTGCCTGGATTTTTTTTATAAAGGCACCCCCTTCTCGACAAGCTGCGCTCGAACTTCCGCTGATAAATACCTGCGCACATAATTCTCCCAATCCGGATAACGCATTTTCAAATCAGTCATAACTTCAATATTTTCAAAATAGAACTCCGCCAACTTATCAGAATCTTCCTTGTTGCGAAAAAATTGCATTACGAGATTTAACAATGTGACTGACTCCTTTGACTCACAATATTTTCTAACTTCAAACTCCTTTTATATTACCATAAAACACCAAATATTGGCAATATAAAACTTGCCGGGTGCAAATTTTTGGATAGCATGTTTATAAAAGCCTAACCGCCCTTACGGGCGGTCATTTCGGCAGCAATACTGCAGCAACCGTTTATTTTTAAATTTTTTTAAATACCGCAACCACAGGCCCAGCTCACACCAAAGATAATCAAAATAAAGATCAGGAAGATAATGAATCCCCAATTACCGAAACCGGTGGTGCCTCCTCCCCAGCACCATTGTTCAGTTTTGACATCCGACATAAGAAATCCTCCTTCCATTTTTTATCATTATATGCCGGGGCAATGGATTTTGACACTTTACAATTAATTACGACACCCTTAAAATTATCTTTTCCGGGAATGTCTCGATGTAAGATGAACCTTTTGACACCGAATAATAAAAAAAAGCATATGATACCAATAAAAGTGAAAAAAGGTGGGAAAACAAAATGAGTTACGGGTTGACTTCCAAGGGATCGGGAGGAATTAATAACAACGCATATATTCTCTTTCTTATTTTTATTCTTTTATATTTTGGAACCCAAACTAGTAATACAATAAACAAGTTAATTAAGAATAAATACAAGAAAAATACTGATGGATAAGTAAACCCGATTCAATACATGGCACCGGCAAAAATCACCTTTAAATTTAAAGGTGATTTTGTTGTTTTTTGTTGTTTGCCAATTAGACATTCAATAAATCTATGATACAATTTGTTAATATATAATATTATTCTTAACTCTAACTATTAATAGTTACCACTTTCGGGAGGGGCAAGATGGCTCAACCATCAAAACCAGTAGAATACGATTCTTTCTGGCTTCCATTGTTTGTAATTGTGGTCGGCGCCTTTGCCGCAATGTTGAATAACAGCTCACTAAATGTGGCCATACCTAAATTTATGGATATATTTGGTGTTAATGCCAGTAAAATTCAATGGGTGTTAACAGCTTATATGTTAACCAGCGGGATTGTCATACCGGTCACCGGCTATCTCGGTGACCGGTTCGGCATCAAAAAAATATTTGTGATTTCTCTTTCTGTATTTACTCTCGGGTCGATATTATGCAGTCTTTCCTGGAACGCCAACTCAATGATTTTTTTTAGAATCATACAGGGTATTGGCGGCGGAGCTATCATGCCCACCAGCATGGCGATCGTTTACCGCATCGTCCCACGGGAAAAAATAGGCACGGCTTTAGGTGTTTGGGGCATGTCTGCAATCATGGCACCGGCCATCGGCCCAACTCTGGGCGGTTATATAATCGGCCATTTTGACTGGCGTTTTTTATTCATAATGAATATTCCCATCAGCATTTTCGGTATTACTTTGTCAGCATTATTATTAAAAGAAGGCCCCTCCCAACCGGGTCTGATCCTGGATAAATGGGGCTTTATCACTTCCACGGTAGGCTTTTTTACCCTTCTCCTGGCCTTAAGCGAGGGTCCGAAAGAAGGCTGGACTTCATTCTACGTGGTAATGCTGTTCATTATTTCATTTTATGCACTGTTTTTATTTGTTCTGATTGAACTGTTTAATCCCGAACCCATGATTGATCTCAGATTGCTTAAAAACATAACCTTTTTAATGAGTATCATCATTACGGGTTTGATTACCATTGGTTTATTCGGAGGAATTTTTTTAATCCCGCTTTTTGTCCAGAATCTTATGGGCCTGACTCCATACCAGACAGGCCTGATACTTATGCCCGCCGCGTTGGCCACAGGATTGATGATGCCTATAAGCGGTTATTTATTCGACCGTATCGGGGCCAAACCACTTGGAATTGCAGGTATAACCCTGACTGCCTTTTGTACCTGGGAATTACAGCATCTAAGCGCTGCGACCAGCAAAGAATATATTGTGTGGCTGATGTTGATTAGAGCAATAGGGATGGGCATGTGTATGATGCCCATTACCACAGCGGGAATGAACACGGTATCAAAGCAACTGATTGGTCGCGCTTCTTCATTAAATAATGTTTGCCGGCAAGTATTCGCGTCTTTTGGAATTGCTATTTTAACTGCAATATTACAAAACCGGCAAATATTTCATTATAATCATCTGGCAGATTCTGTTTCCGTCGCTTCGCCTTCTCTTCAGGTCAACCTCAATAATCTGACAAGCCCGTTTTACGGTTATGCCGGAAACATGGCCTCAGACGGACAAGTTCTATACTTACTTTACGAAGCCGTACAAAAACAAGCTTTGGTATTTGCCATGGACGATACCTTTCTCGTAGCGGCCGTTTTCTTGTTTGTTGCGCTACCGTTAACTTTATTTTTACATAAGCCTTCTACCAACATAGATTAAAACACAAATAAATTAAATTATTACTTTTTTTTGCAGGAAAGTTGATGCTTCGACTAGAATTGCCTGATAATTCTAAACATGGGGAGGTAGCTTAACGTGTCTCATTTAAAGTTTCTGTTTGAAATTGAGCGCCTGCGCCATATACTTTACGAACTAATCGAAAAAAACGCCCGGCAAAGTGAAGTCCTTGCTGCCAGCCAACAACTGGACACTTTTATCGTTCAGTTCCAAAAAACCATGGTCGACTATTAATAGAAAAAGTTTTATTTCAAAGGCTCTCCCTGTGCCGCTGTTTCTGTTAAAATAGGGATTTTAGCAATTCTTTTTTCTTATAAGCAAGCAACGGGACAAGACAAAATATGGCCAGCCCAACGACAATAAAGGAAACCGGCAAACCTATCCAGGTACTGGCACTCCCCACAATAAAAGCACCGGCAGCAATAGCTAAATCCATACTGCTTTCCTGGACAGATAACACGGTCCCCCTGACTTCCAAATCCGACACTTCTATCAACCAGGCAATTAAAGAAAGAATACCACCAAAATATCCCAATCCGGTCATTACACTGCTAATTATTAAAATCTCCGGTCGTCCCGGAAGAAAATATAAAACAGCCAGACCCAGACCCATCAGCATCACTAAAGGCAGGCTTACAGCCAACCGCCCGAAACGGTCGGAAAGATACCCGGCACTGAAATTAGCCAGCAACCCGGCCATACTGTAATAAACAAAATAAATTCCGGGATTGCTGATACCGGTAACCTGTGTAATATAAATAGAAACAAATGTAAAAAGTATCCCGTAACAAAAAGAAAGCAATAACATTCCCAGGAATATTGGCCATAATCTATTGTCCTTAAGCACATAAAGCATTAGCTCCCGGGAACTGAATTTTCTCCCCACATTTAAGGGTTGTACTTTTACCAGGCCTAATATTCCCAGGGCAAAAAGCCCCAGTGCAAAATTTATACCAAACCAGGTGGTAAAACTATGCATGTTAATTATAAATAAAGCACTTGAGGGTCCCGCCAACAGAGCAACAGTAATAGTGAAACGGTGAAAACTCATATACCTTCCTAACTTCCCCTTAGGAGCTATGTCAGCCACAAATGAGCTGGCACTGGACAAAAACGCAGCCAGGCCAACAGCCTCATAAATACGAATAAGCATAATAACCAAAATACTATCGGCCATAATATACAGTAAAGCAGAGGTGAAAAAGGCAAAAGTCCCGATCAATAAAGGGATCTTCCTACCTTTATTATCGGCCATGGGGCCGAAATGCAGGCGCAAAAATACTGCTGCTAAAAAAAATAAGGTGCTTTGCAAACCGGAATGATACTCTGTCCCTCCCAGTTCCAGTACATAAAGGGGAAGCACCGTTAAAGAAGTAAAAAAAACTACGTAAACTAAAAAAACCCCCAGAAAAAAGAAAGTCAGGTTTTTCCTGTTTAAATACTGCTTTTTTTCTTCCGGGAATTCAAGCACCAGGACAGCTCTCCTTTCACTATGCTTATAAATAATTCTGGCGGTTCCATGCATTCAATTAGAAACGGCCGTCACCCGCAATGCCCCACAATCCTTTTTCTGATTCCCGCGCTTCCTGCTGCAGTGCTGCAAATAAATCCGCATACTTAACATTGGGCGGAACGGTCATTACTTGAGCACAGCCGTCCAGCAAAAGCCGGGCGTTGAACATCTTCGCCCGAATTTCTTCTTCGGAATCCGCAGCAGGCGGTTCCAGCCAGATATAAGCCAGGAGCCTGTCGTACTGGTCCCGCAAGCCGGCATCATATTCCAGCCACACCCTGCGCCCTTCCAGGCGGTTTCTGGTATAAGCCGAAGCTTCTTCGCCGTAGGGTTCGACTTCCGCGGTAAATTCCGGAGTATCTATACCAATAAGGCGAACTTTTTCTTTCTTGTCTCCTGCAAAGGTAACGTACACCGTATCGCCGTCCACAGCATGAACGACAGTGGCCGGTATTAATCCCGGCACCGGATCTTTGACCGGGCCATCCCCTCTGCTACAACCGGAAACCAGGATAAAAAACACCACTAACAGAACCAAACAGCCGCTAGTTTTCCGCACTTTTCTGCTTCCCGCCTTATCCATTAAGCTCAATAACGAAAAAATTGTCCATCAGTATGGAATATATTCTACACCGGTAAAATGCTTCCTTCTTTAGTCCCGTACCCGCTCAAAGCACCTTCTTACAAAATACTCCTTATCGGTTAGTTTTGCTTCGGTGCAGAAAAATAATCCCGGTTAAACTACTGTTCATATACATCATCCTTTCTATTTTGTTCATGGTATAATATTAATTGAGTTCATCCATTATTTGGTCGCTTGACAAGCGACAACCGATGTCGTGCTTGAGTATGCAGAATATATTTAAAATACTTTAAACAGTCAATCCGGAGTCCCTTACCTGGTTATTATTGACCTTCTTTTGCCGAAGGATATACTTTTTCAAAAAATACTGGTTGATCTTTAATGCTTGCCATGGACAGGACCGATAAGGAAGGGAGATAGAATGAATCTAAAATACGGCCTGAACGACCAACCTGGAATTACCGAGACATTACTCTATGGACTGCAATGGATAGCACTTTTCATACCGGTCCTGATAATTATCGGCAAACTTGTAGCCGGTCTACATTATACCAGTCCGGAACAACAAATTCTTTATCTGCAAAAAGTGACCTTTGTTTCAGCAGTCTTATTAGTTATACAAGTATTATGGGGACACCGTTTGCCACTAATTACAGGACCGGCGACAGTTCTCCTGGTAGGTATTCTTGCTTGTCAAAGCAATAGTATAGCATCAGTTTATTCCGCCATTCTTATCGGTGGTTTACTGCTAGCCTTTTTAGCATTTTCCGGCCTTTTCAATTACTTGCAAGTTCTATTTACACCCAGAGTTGTGGTTTCTATACTCATGCTCATCGCTTTTACTCTGCTCCCCACAATCATAAACCTGATCATCGGAAGAGAAAGCGGCGTAACACCGGCGGCTAACTTAATATTTGTTACGTTATTAACCCTGGCCATATTTACCGCTAACAAATATTTACAGGGAATCTGGAAAACCACTTTGATAGTATGGGCAATACTTGCCGGCACACTAGCTTACTGGCTTTTTTTTCCGGCATCCCTTTCGTTTAATGGTTTAACCAATCTTAAACCGCTGGGGAACTGGTTCACTACCCTGGGTTTTAATTTTTATATAGAACCAGGCGTCTTGATCTCCTTTTTATTCTGTTTTCTTGCCCTTTCTATTAACGATTTGGGATCAATCCAATCACTGGGCAGTTTGCTCCAGGCTGCTAAGATGAATAAACGTATTCAACGGGGAATTGGATTAACTGGAATGGGCAATATACTGGCAGGAGCTTTCGGAGTGATCGGACCAGTTAATTTTTCTCTCAGTCCGGGAGTTATTGCTGCTACTGGATGTGCATCACGTTTCACCTTGCTTCCGGCCGGCCTGGGTCTATTAGTGCTATCCTTTTCACCCATGGTACTTGGATTTATCGGAAACATCCCGCAGGTAATTATCGGCTGTATTCTCATTTATTTAATGAGTTCACAGATAGCAGCCGGTTTGCTTATGGCTTATGAGAAAAAAGCGATAAACATATATGATGAGGGAGTAATCATAGGTCTTCCGCTAATAATTGCTACAATAACTGCGTTCCTTCCACCGGATATAATAAATACTTTCCCAAAAAACATGCGTCCCATAATCGGTAATGGTTTTGTAATGGGAGTAATAACAGTAATTATCCTTGAACATCTGATATTCAAGGATAAAAGAAAATAAATAAACGACACACCTCGACAGGGTTCCATTTATAAGAGATGTACTGCTGATGAAAACCAACCCGCGTCATCACTAGTATCCGGCAAGATGCCCACCTCATTAAAAAGCCAGAAGCCGCAATTCCCTGCGGCTTCTGGCTTTTCCTGGAGCCGATGGCCGGATTCGAACCGGCGACCTGCGCATTACGAGTGCGCTGCTCTACCCCTGAGCCACATCGGCAAATTTAAATTTTTTTTAAAGCAGGGCTTATTTTACCGTACTGCAATTAAAAAGTCAACCGCATTCAAATCTGTTTGGTTTATTCTGTAATAATGTCAACCTGAATATTTCTAAAAAATAACTCCTGGTCATCTTATTCTGTTTTGTTTGCAACGGCATATTTATTTTTTACGGGCAAATAAATGGAGTTTGGGGTGGGATTTATTTTCAGAATCAGGTTTGTTTTAATCATAACGGCTTTGGGAATTGGTTTTTTATACCCCTGGCAGCATCATGCATATGCTTCTTCCAGAATAATAATAAATAAAGGGACGAACCAATTGGCATTATTTAAGGATCAATACTTGCTGGACGTCTTTCCCGTAGCCACCGGACGCCTGTCTCACTATACCCCCGAAGGTAATTGGCGGGTAATCGCCAAGTTGGTCTACCCGTCATGGAGAAATCCCGACGGAGGTCCTATAATACCGGGAGGGGTTCCGGAAAACCCATTGGGCCCCCGCTGGCTTGGATTAAACGCCTTAGGTACCGGCGGGTCCATTTACGGCATACACGGCAACAACAACCCGTCATCCGTGGGAACTTATGCCACATCAGGTTGTATTAGACTATACAACCAGGATATCCTTTGGCTTTATGAACGTGTTCCTTTGGGTACAGAGGTGCAAATTGTCAACAATCATACAAACCTTTCTGATTGGAAAAAATTTAATTGTTTAATTGTAAACGGAGAAGAACTCAAATACCCTCCACATCCCAGTCTCGTACATGACGGTGAAACAACTTTTTTACCGTTACGGGCCGCGGCCGAAGCCCTGGGCTACCGGGTCGGATGGAATAACACCACTAAAACCGTTACTGTTTCCGGCAGAGAACACGAAACAGTCTTCACGATAGGCATAAACCGGGTCAAAGTAAACAACGTCACTTATATTACCGAAAAAGCACCTTGCCTACTTTATAATACCACTTTTGTCCCGGCTTTTTACCTGCAGCGCTTTTTGCAGTCGGAAGTCTGTTACAACAACGCTGCCAAGCTAATCGAAATAAAACCTACAGACAGGACCGTCAACAACTCCCTAACCTAACCCACCCAATCGCGTTTTCCAGATTCAAAAGATATTTTTTCATCTCCAGGCCACCGCCGAAACCGCCCAAGGAACCGTCAGCGGCAATCACCCGGTGGCAAGGTACCACCAGGGCGGTCCGGTTAAGACGCATGACGCCTCCCACCGCCCTTGCCCCGCGTGGGGAACCGGCCGCCCGGGCTACCTGCCCGTATGAACGGACCTCACCATACGGTATGGATTTCGTTACGGCCAAAACACACCGCTGGAAATGAGTATAGCCCGACCAATCTACCGGCGTAGAAAAGCAAACCTTTCCCCCCCGAAAATAACAATCAATTTCAGCGGCTATTTTCTTAACCGGACCTTTTACCGGTACAGGAAGCGGCAGGACAGAAAGATTTAATATTGCGGCTAATTTTTCCAACGACCGCTCCATTTTTTCCTGTGGTAATACCAGGCTTTTAAGTCCCCGTTCCGACCAGGCCCCGGCCAGCCAGCCGGCGGGTGTTAATAAAGTAAAAATCTCCACAGCCAAGCTCCTCTTTTTCCCCACAAAATGTTTATATCATACCATTTATTAAATCATAAAGAAATATTTTTAATTTTTCATAAGATAAATTTGCCCTTATTTCACCATAGTATTATAATTATTTTCAAAAATAAAAAGCCGGGCAATATACCCGGCTTTATGCCTGTTATAAAAGCATTTTAAAACTAGAAATTGAAGACCTCGTCAATTTCCTCATCCGTAAAGTCCCAAGTGGTGTTGTGCGGAGGACATTCTTCCTCAAAGAACTCCGGCAGGCGGTCGTGAGCGTTGGTAAACCCGGCTTTAGCATTGAAGCCGCGCTCTGTCTTGAGGATGGTTTTGCCGAGTTCGTTTACATCATCCGCGGTAAGGGACAGCCCGTACATGGCGTTGATCATGTCGATCAGAGCATTGAAGGCTTCCGGAATGTCCAGTATGGCAAAGGCAATAAACAGGCACATACCGGTACTGTCAACTGCGGCAGTGGCAATCTGCAGGTTGCGGGACAGTTCAACATTACCCTCCTTCTGCAGCGGTTCCACAAAGCCGCCCACCTTCATAATGTTGGTAGCAACAGCATAACCTGCGGTATGGTCGGCGCCCATGGGAGTTGTCGCGTAAGTCAGGCCGACGCCCTTGACCGAGCGCGGGTCGTAAGCGGGGATAGCCTGGTTCTTTACAACCGGAACCCTGGTCATACCGAATACCTTGCCGGTAATACCGGCACCGGAACCGATAATTCTGCCCAGCGGGGTACCTTTGCCGATCTGCCCGATCAGGTCCAGGGCGGCCTTGCCGTCGCCCCAGGGAATAACCCCGGCGTCCATCGCCAAGGCAATGGTAACCGACGTTTCAATGCTGTCGACACCAACATCGTCCATCGCCCGGTCACAATAAGCAAGCGCGTCCAAATCGTTAATTTTGCCGTTTGCACCAAGGGCCCAAATGGTTTCATATTCAAAACCGCTGGTAATATATTGACCTGACTTATCAACATATTGCTGGGAGCAGCGAATGACACAACCGGGATGACAGCCGTGGGTAGGTTTACCTCCACGCGCTTCCATGGTCTCCGTCATGGTTTCGCCGCCGATGTTATTGGCCCATTCATTCCGGCCGTAACGGAAGTTCTCGGTGGGCAGCCCGCCGGCTTCATTAAGAATATTTACCAGCACGTTGGTACCAAACCGGGCCAGGCCTTCACCGGTAACCGGGTGCTTCCGGAGACCGTTGGCAAATATTTTGGCTGCTTCCTTGAACGCTTCGGAGTTAGCAATATTGACCCCCGGAGCTCCGGTATCATCAAGCACCACGGCTTTTACCTTCTTAGACCCCATCACCGCACCCAGGCCGCCACGTCCGGCGCTGCGGATATTACCGTCAGGATCCTTGAATGATACGTTGGCCGCCGCCAGTTTCATCTCACCGGCCGGACCGGCGATGGCAATTGCTGCTTTATTACCGTATTTTTCACTGAGAATTTTTATCGCTTCATAATTTCCTTTACCGATAATTTCAGCAGGTGCATCTTCTATGGTTACGCCGTCTACGTTCACTTTTATTACCCAAAACTTGTCTTCTGCTGGCAATCCCTCAACAATCAAACCTTTATAACCCATCCTGGCCATTTTTTGGGAGAAGGTTCCGCCGGAGTTGCTTTCTTTAATCCCTCCAGTAAGCGGGCTCTTGGCGCCTACTGAAATACGGCCGGAGTTGGCGGCATTAGTACCGCTTAAAAGCCCCGGGGCAAAGACCAGTTTATTGTATTTTCCCAGAGGATGACAGGTCGGCTTAACCTCATCTGCTACAACCGTAGATGTAAGAGCACGACCACCCAGTCCGGCGTACTTTTGAGGCGCTTCTTCAACCTTTACCTGCTTTGTCGTCATGCACACACGGATAAATTTGTTCATAAACTCCCTCCTAAAAATAAATTTTATGGGTCCAACAAAAAAAGGAAGAGGTTCAAAACCTCTTCCTTTGCACGCTGGCAGGCACGGCAATTACTTACCATACCCTTACGTTTATTACTTCCCTGAGGGAAATAATAAATCGGAAGCAAGCACTCATTTATAGTGCAATAAATATACCAATTTATAATTTTTTATAATTTTTAAGATATTCTTAATAAAAGCGTTTTTTAGAAGCAATTATAGATTCCTCACTTAATAAAGTGCACCAAAATAATACACGCCTATGTGCAAAAAACATACATTATGTTTCAATAATAAACATTACTTATTAATAGAATTATATCACGTTAATATTGGTTAAAGTATAATACAACAAAAAAACAGATAATCCTACAATATCCGTACTGGCAATTACATTCCATCCGCTTTATTAAAAATAGAGGCCTCTCAAAGTACAATTTAACTCATGAGAAGCCTCTAAACTCTAAAATCTTTTAAATTTACCTGCGCGAACAAAATGTGCGCATTTTTTACAAATAAATTGTTTTTCAAGCTTTGTATAAGGGTGATTGGGTTTTACTTACATCATGCCGCCCATACCGCCCATACCGCCCATGCCGCCCATGCCGCCGGCACCCATGCCGCCCATGGGATCCTTATCTTTTTCAGGTTTTTCTGCAATCAGAGTTTCTGTCGTCAACATCATGGCTGCGATACTGGCGGCATTTTGCAACGCTGTCCGGGTAACTTTGGCCGGGTCCACGATTCCGGCCTCGATCATATTCATAAATTCGGCGTTGAGGGCGTTGAAACCGATGCCTGCATCGGCATTTTTAACTTTCTCAACGATGACCGAACCTTCAAGGCCGGCGTTATTTACAATCTGGCGCAGAGGCTCTTCCAAGGCCCGGCGTACGATTGCAATTCCCGTTTTTTCGTCGGGCTCGTCAGCCGTCAAGCCTTCCAATTCTTTGACCGCGTTAATGTAAACCACGCCGCCGCCGGAGACGATACCTTCCTCGACCGCCGCACGGGTAGCATTAAGGGCATCATCTATCCGCAGTTTCTTTTCTTTCATTTCCGTTTCGGTAGCAGCGCCAACCTGGACTACGGCCACACCACCGGCCAGCTTGGCCAGGCGCTCCTGGAGTTTCTCCTTGTCAAAATCGGAGGTGGTCTCTTCAATTTGTTTCTTAATCTGAGTGACGCGCTTGGTTATTTCTTCAGTCTTACCGCTGCCGCCGACGATTATCGTTTCTTCTTTCTTAACCCGGACTTTTGAGGCACTGCCCAGTTGTTCAATGGTGGCCTTGTCCAGTTTCAATCCCAGGTCTTCCGTAATAACGGTACCGCCGGTGAGGATGGCTATGTCCTCCAGCATGGCCTTGCGCCTTTCACCAAAACCGGGCGCCTTGACGGCCACACACTGGAAGGTACCGCGCAGCTTATTGAGAACCAGCGTGGCAAGCGCTTCACCTTCGATATCTTCGGCGATGATCAACAAGGGTTTACCGGACTGCACGATTTTTTCCAGCAATGGAAGCACGTCCCCTACCGCGGATATTTTCTTATCCGTTATCAATATGTAGGGGTCCTCCAGATTGGCTTCCATTTTATCGGTATCGGTCGCCATGTAGGGCGAAATATAACCCCGGTCAAAATTCATTCCTTCCACTACTTCTAAATCAGTAGTGGTACCTTTGGACTCTTCAACGGTAATAACCCCGTCTTTCCCCACCTTCTCCATGGCATCGGCAATCAAACCGCCTATGAACTCATCATTGGCGGAAATTGTAGCCACCTGGGTTATCGCCGCTTTGCTCTCGATGGGTTTGGATGAATTTTTGATAGCTTCTACTGCTTTATCAACGGCTTTCTCAATGCCCCGCTTAACAATCATCGGGTTGGCACCGGCAGCCACGTTTTTCAGTCCCTCGCGCACGATGGCCTGAGCAAGTACACAAGCGGTAGTAGTACCGTCACCCGCCACGTCGTTGGTCTTGGTAGCTACTTCTTTGACCAATTGCGCACCCATATTTTCAAAAGGATCTGCAAACTCGATTTCCCTCGCAATGGTTACACCGTCATTAGTAATCATCGGAGAACCAAATTTTTTCTCCAATACCACATTGCGGCCCTTAGGGCCGAGAGTAATCTTAACGGCTTCCGCCAGAGAATCAACGCCTTTTTCAAGGGCACGCCTGGCTTCTTCTCTGAAAATAATTTCTTTACCAGCCAATTTTTCAACCTCCTTTTTTTACCTTGCTTTACTATTCAATAACACCGAGCACATCGGCTTCACGCATGATCAGGTATTCAATGTCGTCAATCTTGACTTCATTACCGGCATATTTGGAGAAAAGAACCTTATCCCCTACTTTCAGGTCGATCGGTACCCGTTGACCGGTCTCTAAAAGCTTTCCCGACCCGACAGCAATTACCTCGCCTTCCTGGGGTTTTTCCTTGGCGGTGTCCGGCAGGACAATACCGCTTTTGGTCTTTTCCTCACTGGGCAGGGGTTTTACCACTACCCTTTCGCCTAATGGTCTGATCACATATACCCCTCCTTACTGGTTTTTATTGCTTTATTGTTAGCACTCATAATGAGTGAGTGCTAGCATCTAATAAACATAATAATGAATTAGAAAATCAAAAGCAAATCTAAATCACCTTATAATTGCCTTTTTTAAGGACAAAAAAAGCAATTATTATGTTCTAGCTTTTATTTTCTGATTCTGAATTAATTTATCTATAAATTTTTTATAACAATATTTTCCCCTTATATTATATAATTTATACTAATCTACAATTTATTCACAATTTTAATCTTCAGCTCCGCATTCACCACCCCGGCCGTTCATAATTTCCAAACCATGCGGCAGTGCGGGTATAATCACTTCCAGGCACTCCCGAACCCCTTTAACACTTCCGGGCAGATTGATAATCAGGGTAAGCTGGCGTACCCCCGCAACCCCCCTGGAAAGCATGGCCCGGTTGGTCTTCTTCATGCTTTCCATACGCATGGCTTCAGCCAAACCGGGGACCTCCCGTTCAATCACGGCTAAAGTAGCCTCCGGCGTGTTGTCACGCGGAGACAAACCCGTCCCGCCGGTAGTCAGGATCAAATCCGCTTTTTTTTGGTCGGACAATTCCATCAAAGCTTCTTTTAACACTTCCACATCATCCGGCAACACGCGGTAATCAACTACTTCACCCAAAGAGGCTACCATTTTACTGATAACCGGACCGCTCTTGTCCTCCCGCTCCCCGCGGGCCCCCTTGTCGCTTACAGTGATGACAGCTATCCGGTACACAAAAATCAACTCCCCGTCAATTTTTTACCAAAACCACTATTCCCAACTTTCCCACTCTACCTCCCCATCACGCTCAAAAATACCGCTTTTGCCACCGCTTTTATGGACCAGCCTGATCCCGCTTATAACCATTCCCCGGTCCACCGCCTTACACATATCATAAATAGCAAGTGCCGCTACCGATACAGCGGTTAAAGCCTCCATTTCCACACCGGTACGGTCGGTTATCCGCACCCTGGCTTCAATTTCCACTATGTTTTGTTCCGTATCCGGCCGGAACCGGACATCAATACCCGTTAACATCAAGGGGTGACAAAGAGGAATCAGATCAGAAGTCCTTTTTGCCGCCATAATCCCTGCCACCCGGGCCAGACCAAAAACTTCCCCTTTAGAAATCCCGCCCTCCAGGATCAGTTCCAATGTTTCCGGACGCATGATTACTTCTCCCCTGGCTACCGCTTCCCTGCGGGTGACCTCTTTACCGCCGACTTCGACCATCCTGGCCTGCCCCTGATCATCAAGGTGGGTTAATTTATTCAAACTACATCCCTCCGTTTATCGGTTATACCAGCCTTGTGCAATTTTCTTTTTTCAGATAAAATGATTAAAATAAAACCAGTTGGTAGTATTTCTCTGATCGAACAAAATATCCTGTGTAAAAAATAAACTTATAAGGAGAAAAACCATGTCCGGCCAAAACCAAAAAAGCATCGCCTTGTCTATAATAAGGTTCAAGGAGGAAAAATTCACGCACAGTACAGATGTTGTGGTTAGAGAAACACCGGTGACCCTTTTTTTAAACCACCAGGAACTGGTCACCCTGGTTTGCTCACCTGGTGAACTGCGTGAACTGGCGGTGGGTTTCCTGTGTGCGGAAGGAATGCTGCAAAAGAGGGATGATTTAAAGGATATAACCGTCAACGAAAGTGAAGGCCTGGTCCAAATTGAAACCTTTCAGAAAACCGGTTTGGAGGAGACGTTTTTAAAACGGTTCATCGCCAGTGGTTGCGGGCGGAGCCGCGCCTCCTTCTACTTCGTAAATGATGCCCGTGACCTGCCGAATGTAGTTTCCAACCTCAAGATAACTCCGCGGGAAATATTTTTCCTGACTGAAAACTTGGAAAACAAGTCCTCTCTTTTCAGGGAAACCGGCGGGGTCCACAGTGCTGCTTTATGCACTAGAGAAGGCGTGATTGCTTTTTACGAAGATATTGGCCGGCATAACGCCGTCGATAAGATTACCGGCAAATGTTTGCTTGAAAACATTCATTACCCGGATAAAATACTGGTTTTCAGCGGCCGCATATCTTCAGAAATATTAATCAAGGTGGCTAAAATGGGCATCCCTCTGATCATATCCCGTTCGGCACCGACCGAACTGGCGGTAAACCTGGCCCAAGACATGGGTATTACCGTCATAGGCTTTGCACGGGAAGGAAGGTTTAATATCTACACCCACCCGGAGCGGGTGGTTAACGAGCTATGAAGACAACCTGATCAAACGGTAATCAATAATTCCACAACTGCCCGGTATGGCTCCGGGACTCCCCGCACAAGAAGCCCGATAAAACTCTAGCTTCTCCACATTACCCGGCCGCAATCGCGCAGATCATAACCACCCATTTTACTTACTTCTTCTTTAAACCCGGGCAGGTCCATCACTTCCAAAAGCCTTTGAATATAAGGGATATCCCAGTATTCGCCCGGTATACAGAGATCATAACGCTCCTGCGCAACGGTTATAAAATCAAGGTCCAGAGCCCGCGCGGCGGCAAGAATACCCATTCCCGCATCCGCCGTACCTGCTTTCACCGCTGCGGCTACGGAAGTATGGGTATATTCTTCACGGTCGTACCCGTGGATTGCGGCAGGTTCAATCCCTTTTTGTCTCAAAAAGTAATCCAACAGAATCCGGGTGCCGGCACCACGCTGACGATTGACAAAACTAATGCCGTCCCGGGTCAAGTCTTCCAATTCCCGGATACCCCGGGGATTACCTTTGGCCAGGATCAACCCCTGCTCGCGGTAGACAAGATTGACCAGTACCATATTACGGTCAGGCAGCATTTTTTTAATATAGGAAACATTATAGTCTCCCGTTTCTTCATCCAGAAGGTGTATTCCGGCACAATGTGTCTCACCGCGTTTTAACGCCAACAGTCCTCCCAGACTCCCCACGTGTGCGGAAGAAAGTGTTGCTTGAGGATGGGTAAAATGCAAAAAGTTACCCAAAACATCCAAAGACATATCGTGGCTACCGATAATTACGGTAGTTTCTCTGATTGCCCCCAACGGCCGGAATAATTCCACCGGGACTTTTTCGCCGGCATTATAACCTTCTGACAGGCGCGGCACCCGGACCATTCCGTCAGCGCGCACCATGGACATAGTCACACCGGCACCACGGGAAATAGGCGTGGCGATAGTTTTATCCCCCACCTGTCCCAGCTTCACCCGGATAAACTCTTCCACCCCCATAGGTGAAGCCATTTTCCTGGATACGGCAGCTTCAATTTTTTCAACCTCCGGAGGAACCGAGCCCATTTTTTTAAAAATAATCGGTTTCACAAACAAGTCTAATCCTAAATAAGCAGAAACGGGATACCCCGGAACTCCGACTACCGGTTTACCCCTTACTTCACCGAGGATCACCGGCTTGCCCGGCTTTGTAGCCACTCCGTGTACCAATACTTTACCCAAAGTCCCGATAACACCGGCGGTATAATCTTCCCCTCCCGCCGATGACCCGGCATTGACCAGCACGATATCGGCTTCGTCTACCGCGGTATTAATTGCCGTCTTGAGACTGTCAACATCATCCTTGACAATTTCTTTGCGCAATGGAACGGCACCCCAGCTTTCCACCATGGCACCCAACATCCGGGAATTATACTCGATGATATCACCCGGTTCCAATTCCGAACCGGGCTGCACCAGTTCCGTGCCTGTAGGCAACAGGGCAACCCGGGGGCGGGGATGAACATATACTTTGCCTATACCACCGGCAAGTGTGGCACCGATATCAAAGGGTCGCACCCGGTGGTTGCATGGCAAAATCATTTCGGTGGCCACCATGTCTTCCCCCACCACCCGCACATGCTGCAGGGGCGGAACCGGTGCGATAATCTCAATCACGCCGGGCTTTACATAATGCACGTCCTCAATCATAATCACGGCGTCAAAACCATCAGGCAGCGGGTCCCCGGTGTCTACCAGGACCGTCTCCTCCCCCTGCGCCAGTCTTTTGGGCGAAGTTTCCGAGGCGCCGTACGTATCCATTGACTTTACGGCGACACCGTCCATGGCCGAAGCATGGTAATGCGGTGAAGAAATACCGGCATATACCGGTGCCGCAGTTACTCTGCCCAGTGCATTATCAACGGCAATTATTTCAGGCCGGCCGGGAGTAAGCGCTCCCGCAGTTTGCAGGTAGTTCATGTAGTTTTCCAGCGCTTCCTCCCAGGGTATATCGTCAAGATAAACCTTACGCTTCATAGCTTCAACTCCTCGCAGGCAAACTCAGTAATTTCTTTATCTTAATTAAGTTAAAACAACTTTACTTCCACTGTTTCTCCTGCCTCCACACCTTCTTTACCCGGTGGAATACGGGCAATTCCGTCCGCTCTGACCATGGTGGTTATCAATCCCGACTTACCCAGCACCGGTTCGGCATATACCTGACCGTCCCGGCGGTACAGTTTCACCCTGATAAAATCCTCCCGGCCTGCCGCGGAACGCAGATTGCGAGTCATGAGCGCCAGCAAAGGAAATGCGGTCAAAGATTCCTCTTCATCCGCAGGATAACCGCCGTCCCGCACCAGAGGGGCAACTAAAATATCAAATATGATTAAGGTTGAAACCGGGTGGCCGGGCAGTCCGAATACCGGCTTGCCTTTGACCACCGCCCCAATGGTAGGTTTACCGGGTTTTACGGAAATACCGTGGAACAGTACTCCCGGCTTTCCCATAGCTTCTATTACCCGCAAAGTGACATCACGCACACCGACCGAACTGCCCCCCGATAATAAAACCAGATCGTTTTCATCTAATGCCTGCTCCAATATCTTTTTTAACCTTGCGAAATTATCCGGAATAACTCCGTAAAGATAAGGTATCCCGCCGCAAGCTTCCACCGCCCCATGAAGTGTAAATGAATTTATGTCACGCACCTGGCCCGGCCCGGGCTTATCTCCAGGGCAAACCAACTCGTCTCCGGTAGAAATTATTCCCACCTTAACCCGGGAGGCCACTTCCACCGTGTCAACTCCGACCGACGAAAGCATGCCGAGGTCCTGCGGCCTGATCCGGTGACCGGCCGGAAGCGCCACCTCACCCGAGCTAATATCTTCACCTTTTTGGATCACGTTTTCACCGGGTGCTACCGGCCTGGTGATCCCGATAGTACTACCGTCCAATTCCTCGGTGTATTCAACCATTACCACGGCATCCGCTCCACGCGGCAGCATCCCGCCGGTGGCAATATACCAGGCCTGCCCGGCGCCGACTTCCCGATCCGGCGCCCGGCCCATCAAAACCTCGCCGTAAACCTCCAAGTAAGAGGGCAGTCCTTCACTCGCCCCGTAAGTATCCCTGGCACGTACGGCATATCCGTCAACGGTAGATCTTCCAAAACCAGGAATATCCTCTACCGCTGTTACGGCACAAGCAAGTCGCCGGTTAAGGCTTTCCAGCAGGGGCACCTTCACCGGCGACCTAAATTCCTTTAGATAGCCGGATAATACGGACCTGGCTTTTTTTATCGTCAGGGCTTTAAAAAATAATTCAGCCATAATTACACCTCAACCACCTGTTGACACTTAAAAACAACCCAATTCACACGTGGTAATTTTTAGCTTTAAGACATCGGCAGCTTCACCAATTACCTTAGGCGCCACTTTTAATTCTCCGGCTACCTTTCTAGCCGCCGTACAAGTAATCTTTCCGTCTTTTGACGCTTTCTTAACGGCTTCCAAAACCTCCGTAGTTAATTCTGCATTTAATTCTGCCAAATCAACCAACTCCTTATTATTAATTATGCCCACAATCAACACAGCGGTCAGACCTTTTAACGGATACTTCAAAAAACCCGGCCGAAAGAGCATCGTAGGTAAGCATTCTCCCTACAAGAAGTTCTCCTGCTCCCAGGATATAACGTATGGCTTCGGAGGCCTGAATGGCCCCGATTACGCCCGGCACCGCGCCCAATATACCGACCTCTGAAGTGGCCGGCGCATTTTCCGGCGGTTCTTCCGGAAAGATACACCTGAAACAGGGGCCCCTACCGGGCAGGACGGTAAACGCCTGGCCGGCCCAGGCCAGTACTCCTCCGTAAACAAAGGGTTTGTTGTGTTCAATGCAGGCCTTGTTAATCAGATAGCGGGACGGGAAATTATCGGTGCAATCAACGATAAAATCATAACCGGGGATAAGTTCTTCAGCAATAATACGATTAAACATCTCCTGGTAGATTTCCAGCTTGATTTCCGGATTAATGGCATTAAGCTTTTCCGCCGCCGAAACGGCCTTGGGCCGGTCAATGTCGGGCACTGCGTGCAGAATTTGCCGTTGCAAATTGGACAGGGACACGGTGTCACCGTCAATCAATCCGATCCTCCCGACCCCCGCTGCCGCAAGGTAAAATGCTGCCGGTGAACCCAGCCCGCCGGCACCGACCAGCAAAACTCCCGCGTCAAGCAATTTTTTCTGGCCTTCGGGACCGACACCCGGCAGTGAAATATTGCGCTGGTAACGCCGGTATTGTTCTCCGGTCAGGTTGTTACCTATTCGCATGTTCTAACCACCTAAAAAATTATCTTGCTTTCAATAAGGTCTGCTACCGCCACAACATCGTCCAAATCAAAATGCGGTATACCGTTTCCGGAAGATACTTCGTCACTCACCACGGCCAGAAGTTCTTCCCTCGGAATCACCGGACGTTCGGCCATATCCCGGCGAATCACCTCTATCTTGGGCCACCGGCCCCGCTTATAACCTTCTATAAGAATCAAGTCCACCCCGTCAATCATTGCCAGCACTTCATCCGGTTCCGGGTCAGAATCAAACTTCCTTACCAGGGACACACCACCCGGGGCAGCCAGGACTACAACATCGGCCCCCGCCCGGGCATGCCGCCACGAATCTTTGCCTTTCTGATCAAAATCCAGCTGGTGGTGGGTGTGTTTGATTACACCCACCCGGTAACCGCGGCGCTTCAATTCAACAATTAACTTTTCAAGTAAGGTGGTTTTGCCGGAACCGGAGTAACCGGTCAATCCCACAACCGGACATGTTTTTCTCATTAATTCACCCGCCAGAACATCCAGACTTACTGTTTACTATTGCAACTATGGTACCCAATAATCTGTACGTCCTCTCGTAAAATTTCATCACCCGCCCAACTGCGACATCACCCGCCGGTCATCCTGCCATCCGTCGAGCAAATGATGCCGTAACGGCTTTATCGCTATCGCATCGGTGAATAAATTTACGATTTCTTTAAGACCCGCCCCCTGACGCAACGGATTTTTCAGGTCGATTTCCCGCTCATCATAAAGACACGGCCTTAATCCCCCGGTAGCGGTAAGACGCAGGCGATTGCATTTATAGCAAAAATGATCGCTCATCGCCGTAATAAAACCAATGGTACCTTGCGCATCCTGCAAGTGGTAATACCTGGCCGGACCGCCGCCTGCAGGTTGTTTTGCCGGGCACAACCGGCCCAGCTTGACACTGATGGCATCCATTATTTCACCGGCAGGGACAAAACGCCCGGTAGCCCAGGAATCGGAAGAACCAATCGGCATCAGCTCGATAAAACGGACATGCAGGGGCTTGTCCAGGGTGAGACGTGCCAGATCCGCTACTTCGTCATCGTTGAAACCGCGCATAACCACGGTGTTTAATTTAACCGGATGCAGGCCGCCATCCAGAGCCGCCTGGATCCCTTCCCAGGCCGCAGATAAATCCCCAATCCTGGTTATTTCACGGTAGCGGTCTTTTTTCAGGGTATCCAGGCTTATATTAACTCTTTTTAATCCCGCCTTTTTTAACGTTCCGGCACAAGCCTTCATAAGCAGGCCATTGGTAGTTAAGGCGATATCATCTATTCCCGGAATTTTTGAAATTTGCCCCACCAGTTTTTCCAAACCCTTACGCACCAAAGGCTCACCGCCGGTCAACCGAATTTTTCTAATGCCTGTGAGAGCCGCCGCCCGCACGATAGTTTCGATTTCCTCCAGGCGGAGGATCTCGTTGTGGGGGGTCCATTGTACTCCCTCCGGCGGCATGCAATAAACACAACGCAAGTTGCACCGGTCAGTAACTGAAATCCGCAGGTAGTTTATTTCACGCTGATAGGTATCCTGCATAGCTTCACCTTCCTAAAAAATATAATCGTTTCTGAATCTTACCAAACTAATTGATTACTGGATATATCCTTATTACCAGCCAAGCAGCTGACCAATAATCATATGCGTTATGTTATCAACTATACAGCGACAAGCCAAATTTAAGGGCCTGTCCAGCCCTTGAAAATCTCTTTAAATGAACTTTCAGCAAAATTATCCACCTCTCGCCACAGCCGGTCAAATTTATTTAGAAGTTCTTCAGCTTCGGGTGTCAACCTTGCTCCTCCGCCCATTTCCCCTCCTACCTGGGTGATAACCAGAGGTATCCCCAAGCGTTTTTCCGCCATTTTGATTTTGCCCCAGGCTGCCCGGTAGGACATTCCCATAACCTTGGCCGCCTGAGATATAGACCCCAAACCTAATATTTGCGAAAGAAGCTTGAACAGGCCGGCACCCAAAATAGCCTTATCTTTTTCCAACCAGATTTTATATCCCAGGCGGATAAAATCTGGTTGACCGGTGCCGCTTCGCTTGACCATATTTATCAACCCCCGCCTACCGGAGGAAATATTGATACCCTGTCTCCGTCAGAAAAGGACACTTCAAAACTTTTGTTGCTACCGTTGACAAATAACGAATAAGCCATTTTTTCCGGAATGTTCAACTTCTCCAAAAGCATCCTGCCGTTAAAATTTTCAGTTATTTCAACTTTTATGGGCTGGCCGAATTTCGCGCCGGGAACACAGCTTTCAAGGCCGCTAAACAACCTCACTTCTATTTGCAAAGCTGTCACCTTCCTCTCTACAAGGCAAAATTCCTCTTTAAAAAAACAATTCCTCTAATTTTAAATAGATAAAACTCATTTTTATATAACTAATATACCAGTCAATAAAGATAAATACAACCCATTACCTCTTTAATAGTCGTGTTAACTTTTTTAACGACGGTGTTTGTATTTTCCAATACGCACCATTTCTAATTAAAGGCAAAGATGCTTCTTTTGACTTTTTTTACTAAACATGGTCATATTTAATTAATATTATGTTCCAAAAAGATACAGCTGTGTTAAAATAGAGTATAGATATGATCATAAATTGAACATAATATTCAACTTTAAGTCACATTATCATACCGGCAAAAAGCAGTCTGCTTTTTTTACAGGTTTACTATGGTTTAGCATGCAATTTGCAATAAATATGTTTACATAAAATTTTACATGAAAATTATATATAATACTTGCTCCGAGTCGGTTTATCTAAGGCAAAGCTATGATATTCCGGCCGGCAGGGTTTGTTTGGGAAACCGGCAAGCCTCCCAGTGTGGAAAGGAGCGCAGTATATCACTTGGTTTTAAAAGACCGGAGCGCTGTGTTTCTACTGCACTCCGGTCTTTTTCTTTGGGCTGCAGCCGGGTGCATAGTGGCAGCGGAAGGACAACCTGCGGAAAATTGATATAAGGAGGCTTTCAATTAAATTGAAAGCAGGTGATGTTCGTTCGTTGTACTTGTAAATACAATCAAAGAAACTAATCGGAAGGGGGTAGGTTTGAATCGGTAACAACGCGGGGTATTTGTTGCTCCGGGGTATGGAGGGTTCTGGCCTTCTGACCAGGCGTTAATTCCTTAATGAACATTTATTCTAAAGGAGATGGCTTATGCTTAAGAAAAAAGTTAGTATTAACGGCGCTGAAATCACGTTGGTTACTGACCCGGAAGCTACTTTGGCAAATGTTGTTCGCAACCAACTGCACCTTACCGGTACCAAGATCGGTTGTGGTAAAGCCCAGTGCGGTGCCTGCTCGATGATTATGAACGGCAAGATTATCTTTTCCTGCGTTACCAAAATGAAAAAAGTTCCCGATGATGCCATCATCACTACCATTGAAGGCATCGGTTCTCCCACTAACCTGCACGCCCTGCAAATGGCTTGGGTTAAACACGGTGCTGCCCAATGCGGATTTTGTGCTCCCGGCTTTATTGTCTCTGCCAAACGTTTGCTGGATGAAAATATTAACCCCACCAGGCAGGAAGTACGCGACTGGTTCCAAAAACACAAGAATGTTTGCCGCTGCACGGGTTACAAGCCTCAGGTGGATGCAGTGATGGATGCCGCCAGACTAATGCGCGGAGAGATCACGGCAGATGATCTGGGATTCAAAATGCCAGCGGACGGGAAAATTTTAGGCACCGATTATCCGCGTCCTTCGGCTGTCGGTAAAGTCACAGGCACTATTGATTACGGTGCCGACCTCGGCCTTAAAATGCCTCCCGGCACTTTGCAGCTCAAGCTGGTTCAGGCTCAGGTTTCCCACGCTAAAATACTGTCTATTGACACCTCGGAAGCGGAAAAAATGCCCGGCGTTTATAAGGTAGTCACACATAAAGATATCAAGGGCAAAAACCGCATCAACGGCCTGAATCTCCCCGGCAACAAGGGGGATAGTTATGACCGTCCGATCCTGTGCGATGAAAAGGTCTTCCAGTTTGGCGATGCCATAGCTATTGTTTGCGCCGACACGGAAGCAAACGCGCAGGCTGCGGTGGAAAAAGTACAGGTTGAATTGGAAGTGCTGCCGGCTTACATGAGCGCTCCGGCTGCAATGGAGCCCGACGCCATTGAAATTCATCCCGGCACCCCGAATGTTTATTACAAACAGTCGCTTGAAAAGGGCGAAGACACCGCGCCGCTGATGAAAAATGCAGATGTTGTGGTGTCTATGGAAGATTTGTACGTCGGTCGTCAGCCCCACCTGCCCATTGAGCCGGATGTGGCTGCGGCTTATTATGATGGAAATGGTAATTTGCAAATATTATCCAAAAGCATCGGGCTGGACGTGCATGCCCAGATGATTGGTGAAGGTCTCGGCCTGGAAGCCGGGAAAAATATGTTCCTGTCCCAGTTCCCGGGCATTGGCGGCACCTTTGGCTACAAGTTCAGCCCCACTATCGAAACGCTGGTAGGAGCAGCAACCATGGCTACCGGCAAGCCCTGCTTCCTGAATTTCGACTATTACCAGCAGATTGTATACACCGGTAAGCGTTCACCTTTCTTTATGGACCTGAAGTACGGCGCGAAGAAAGACGGCAAGATCATTGCCATGGAAAGCAACTGGGCGGTGGACCACGGCCCGTACTCCGAATTTGGCGATCTGGTTACCGTGAGGGGTGCCCAGTTTATCGGTTCCTGCTATGGCATTCCTAATGTCAAGGGTGCCGGGTACACGGTCTGCACCAACCACAGCTGGGGTTCCGCCTTTAGGGGATATGGTTCTCCCCAGAGCTTATTCGCCTCTGAAACCCTGATGGACATTCTGGCAGAAAAATTGGGGTTGGACCCACTGGAACTGCGCTATGTCAATGCCTACCGTCCCGGTGACACCAACCCTTCCGGCCAGGAACCCGAAGTATACTCTATGGTAGATTTGATCGATGCGGTCCGGCCCAAATACCAGGCTGCCCTGGAACGGGCCAAAAAACTCTCAACACCTGAAAAATTGCGTGGTGTCGGCGTGTCCGTAGGTACTTACGGCTGCGGTTTAGACGGTCCGGATGGCGCTGAAGTATGGGTGGAATTACTGGCTGACGGCAGGGTTCAGGTGAGCACCAACTGGCAGGACCACGGCCAGGGCGCGGATATGGGACTGCTGGCCACCTCTCATGAAACTCTGCGTCAGATGGGTATCAAACCGGAACAAATCAAGTTGGTCATGAACGATATGAACCTGGCTCCGGCAGGCGGCCCGGCAGGCGGCAGCCGTTCCCAGGTGGTTATCGGGAACGCCGCGGTAAACGGTTGTGAACAGCTGGTGGCGGCACTGAGGAAGAAAGACGGGACTTATATGACTTATGACGAGGCGGTGGCCAATAATATTCCGCTTAAATACGAAGGCAAGTGGAACTCGGCTGCAGCTGACTGTACCGCCTGTGATGAGAAAGCTCAGGGCAGACCATTTGCGGTTTATATGTACGGTGTCTTCCTGGCGGAAGTGGAAGTGGAAACCAAGACCGGTAAGACCCGGGTAATCAAGATGACTCTGGCCGCAGATGTCGGCAATATTATTAACAAGACGGTTCTGGACGGTCAGATATACGGTGGCTTGGCTCAAGGTATCGGTCTGGCGCTGTCCGAAGATTTTGAGGACCTGAAAAAGCACACCAGCATGGCCGCCTGCGGTATCCCGTACATCAAGGATATTCCGGATGATCTGGAAATCATCTATGTAAACAAAGCTCGCAAATGGGGGCCGTACGGGGCTTCTGGCGTGGGTGAACTACCCCTGACTGCTCCGCATGCCGCGATCGGCAACGCCATATATAACGCCAGCGGCGTACGTATTACCCAACTCCCGGCCTTGCCGGAAAAAGTGCTGGCCGGACTGCAGGGGAAAGAAATTCCGGTGGTCAAACGTCCCGTTAAAAACCCTGCTATTTAGATATTGACCTTAACTCTTACTTGACAAATATTTGTAATAAATTGACGATTTGCCTAAAACGAACTAAGTCTTAAGTCTAGTTCGTTTTAGGTTGCTTTTTATTTTGATATTAGTAATCAAAGGATGGGTGGGTAATATGGATCATCAACGAATTATTGAGTTTGAAAAAAAATGTACTCAGGAACACCCCCCGGCCTGCTCTGCGGCCTGTCCCGCACACGTGGATGTCAGAAGTTTTGTGGGGGCAATGCAAGCCGGCAATTTTAACGATGCATATAAAATTTACAGTAAAAACATTCCTTTTCCCGGGATTATGAGCCGTATTTGCGACCATCCCTGCCAGGCCTCCTGCAAGCGGTGTGAGGCGGGAGAGGCCGTATCCATAGCTGCTTTGGAAGAAGCCTGCGTGCGGATGAACTCTTCTCCGCCGGTTCCAATTACCGCTCCACCACCAAAAAACCAGCAGGTAGCTGTTGTCGGCGGAGGGCTGAGTGGTTTAACTGCAGCCTATTATCTAGCTGTAAAAGGTTATCCGGTGGTGATTTTTGAAGCCGCAAACCGCTTGGGAGGCAGTCTTTGGGAAATATCAAAGGAGGTTTTGCCCGGGGAAATTATTGCGGCAGAAACAGCCGTGTTGGATAACTTGGGCGTAGAGATCCGGTTTAATAACATTGTGGGCCAAACTTTTTCTTTCATGGACTTATACCAGAAATATGATGCAGTTTACTTGGGCTTCGTAAGCAATTACACGGATTCTTGCGGTCTGCAGCAGGACCATGAGGGGCGGATGGGGATTGACCCGGTTACATTTGCCACCAGCTGGAAAGGTGTTTTTGCCGGAGGAAGTCTGCGCTATGCTCCGGTGTATTCTCCCATCGGTTCTCTTTCTGACGCCCGGCGGGCTGCCATATCCATTGACCGTTATCTGCAGGGGGTTTCATTGACTGCTGCCCGGGAGAACGAGGGACCTTACCAAACCCGGCTTTTTACCAACACGTGGAGGGTAGAACCGCTGCTCGCCGTGGTGCCGGAAAACCCGGCTGGAGGTTACACGCGGGACGAGGCTGTCCAGGAAGCCGGTCGCTGCCTTCAATGCCAGTGCCTGGAGTGCATAAAGGCCTGTACCTATCTGAACTATTTTAAAAGCTATCCTAAAAAATATGTCCGCCAAATCAATCATAACCTGGAAATGATTATGGGACGGCACGATGCGAACACTTTAATTAATTCCTGCTTTATGTGCGGTCTTTGCCAGGAAGTTTGCCCGGAAAATTTCAACATGGGGGAATTGTGCCTGGAAGCCCGCCAGGAGATGGTTAAAAAAGGGAAAATGCCGCCTTCTGCCCATGATTTTCCCCTCCGTGATATGAATTTTAGCAATAGCAAACTGTGCACCTTAACCCGCCACCAGCCGGGATACAATACCAGCAGCCAGCTTTTCTTTCCTGGCTGCCAGCTAAGCGCTTCAGCGCCCGACCATGTAGTCAAGGCATATGTTTATTTAATGGATAAGGTTGCCGGAGGAGTCGGCCTGATGCTGCGCTGCTGCGGTGCCCCGGCGGAATGGTCCGGGCGTATGGAGCTGTTCCAGGCGGGTTTGCAGGAGATTAGGGAGCAGTGGCAGGCAATGGGCAGGCCGCGCATGATAATGGCTTGTTCTACTTGTTACCAAATGTTTAAAAAACACCTGCCGGAAATTGAGCTGATGTCTCTTTGGGAAATATACGACCAGTTAGGGCTGCCCGAAACCGACAGGCCCAAGATGCCCATTCCGGTTGCCGTACACGACGCCTGTACCGCCAGGCATGAACCGCATATGCACGCCAGTGTCCGCAATATCTTGCTAAAACTGGGTTGTAAAATTGAAGAATTACCTGCCAGCCGTGAGATGACGGAATGTTGCGGGTACGGAGGGATGGTGTGGTTTGCCAACCGGAAACTGGCGGCTGAACTGATCACAAAGCGTATCAGTGAAAGCCCGGCTGACTATGTTGCCTATTGTGCCATTTGCCGGGACAACTTCGCCGCCAAAGGCAAAAAAACTTATTATCTTTTGGATTTGATTTACGGTGAGGCCAACCAGAATGCACCTGCCAAGCGCGGACCCGGTTATTCGCAGAGGCGTGAAAACAGGGTCAGGCTTAAAAATAAATTGCTTAAAGAGTTTTGGGGTGAGGTGGCAGAAGAATCTAAAGAGACCTTTGGGGCACTTAAGCTGATTATTTCCGGTGTAGTGCACGAGACCATGGAGGAGCGTTTAATCCTGCTGGAAGATATCCAAAAAGTGATCGCCTATGCCGAGCGGACAGGCAAAAAAATTATTAACCGCAATAACGGCCATACACTGGCCTGTTACAGACCGGTAAGCGTAACTTACTGGGTGGAATATACGCCGCAGAAGGACGGCTTTGTTGTGCACAACACTTATTCGCACCGGATGGTGGTGGAAGGTAATGACTAAGGATGTGAAAAAGATGGCCGTCAAAGACACACCAACAGAGAATGCTTATGAATGTTTAAAATGCGGCATGACAATGGAACCGGGTAAAGTCACGGTTTCTTATCTGGGCAGCAGCTTTCCGGTTCAATTGATAAAGTGTAAAAAATGCGGGTTAGTCTTGATTACAGAGGATTTAGCCCAGGGCAAAATGTTGGAAGTAGAAAAAGCCCTGGAGGACAAGTAAGTGGCGCCGGGAAAACGTTCGATTATTGACGCACCGGCACCGGAGGTGTGCCGGCTCTACGAGCAAAGCGCTGTGCGCGGTCCAACCGGTGATGTGCTCCGGCCGGGCGGTATGCAACTGACGGAGCGGGCTTTATGCCGCTGCGGTTTTCCGAACCGGTCCAAAATTTTGGATGTGGGTTGCGGTACCGGCATGACGGTGGAATACCTTGCCGAGCGCGGGTATGATGTGGTCGGGGTGGACCCTTCAGAGGTGCTGCTGGCGGCCGGACGGCAGAGAAAACCGTCACTGAACCTGGTTAAAGGGCGGGGGGAAGAATTGCCCTGCGCTGACGGGACAATGGACGGTATCTTTGCCGAATGCACGATGTCGTTAATGGAGGACATGGACCGTGCCCTGGGTGAAATGCACCGGGTATTGAGACAGGACGGGTGGCTGGCGATTAGTGATGTTTACCTGCGCAACCCGGACGGGGTGGATAAACTGCGTTTACTGCCGCTGCATTGCTGTCTTACGGGCGCCCTGGCCAGAGAGGCCCTGATTGAAAAACTCCATACCAGGGGCTTTAAGCTGATCCTTTGGGAAGACCACACGCCACAACTGAAGGAGTTTACGGCCCGGCTTATTTGGGATCACGGTTCCCTGACCGCCTTCTGGGATTGCGTTACCGCAGGAGAGATTCACCCGGCAGAGGTGAATAGGTTAATTGCCGCCGTCAAACCGGGTTACTGCCAGGTACTGGCCCGTAAAAGACTACTTGTAATTTGAAAGGAGTTTGTGCCATGAACGAAAATGCTTTTCGCATGTTTGAACTGGCCCGGCAGGGCTTTACCTGCGGTCAGGTTTTAATGCTGATGGGTTTAGAGGCGCAGGGTAAAACCAATCCGGACTTGGTCAGAGCCATGAGCGGTCTAGCCGGGGGACTGGGTTTTTCTGGCAAGACCTGCGGTGCTCTGGTCGGCGGGGTTTGTTTACTCGGATTGTACGCGGGCCGTGGCAAACCAGAGGAAAAAGAGCATGACCGGTTTGAATTAATGGTCAACGAACTAGTAGCGTGGTTTGGGGATTACTTGCAGGGGAACTATGAATGTGCACAGATTTTAGGCGATAAACTGGAAAACAAACAAGTGTCCAACCAATGCGGCAGTATCGTTGCGGCCACTTATGACAGAATACAGGAAATACTTGAGTCCAATGGGATTGACCCGGAGGTGGGCGCGCATGAATAACCGCTGTGCCGGTGGCGCTTTGAACAGACAGGCTTCTGAAACCGCCACCGGAAAAGTACTTGCTCTTACCGAAAGCATTTGCCCCCGGTGCCTGGATAAAATTCCTGCCTGGCGGGTCAAGCGGAACAATAATGTGTTTCTAGTCAAAGACTGTCCGGAACACGGTCATTTCGAAACTATAATCTGGCGCGGCAAACCTGCCTATGAATCCTGGATTCGTCCCAAAACACCGTCGCAACCTACGGTTTGTTTTACTAATAAAGAAAAAGGATGTCCCTTTGACTGTGGTCTTTGCGAAGCGCACCGGCAGCACACCTGTACCGCGCTGCTGGAAATAACGCAGCGCTGCAATATGCAGTGCAGTTTTTGCTATGCCGGGGCAGGCAGCAACCAAGTACCCGACCCGGATTTCCAGGTGGTCAAGGGTTGGTATGAAAAAATACTGGCGGCGGGCGGACCGTTTAATATCCAGTTGTCGGGCGGCGAACCCACACTCAGGGATGATTTGCCGGCAATAATTGCGCTGGGCGGAGCGCTGGGGTTTGAATTTATCCAAATTAACACCAACGGGTTGCGGTTGGCGCGTGACCCGGGGTTTGTACTCAAGCTGAAGGAAGCCGGGCTGGCTTCCGTGTTTTTACAATTTGACGGTGTCGCTGACGAAATTAATTATACCATCCGGGGGCGCCCGTTAATAGAGGAGAAAATTAAGGCCATTGAGCATTGCGCCGCCAACGATATCGGGGTGGTGCTGGTACCGACACTGGTGCCGGGGGTTAATAGCCGGGAATTGGGTGAAATTATTAAATTTGCCGTGGAAAATGCGCCGACGGTGCGCGGGGTGCATTTTCAGCCGGTAAGCTACTTTGGCCGCTATCCAAGTCCGCCTTTGGACAGGGACAGAATTACGATACCTGAAATCATTAACTCTATTGAAATACAGACCAGGGGCATGGTCAAGGCGGTTAATTTTATACCCCCGGGTTGTGAAAACGCTTTTTGCTCCTTTCACGGCAATTTTGTGCTGATGCAGGATGGCAGCCTGCATCCCTGGACTAAACATAAACATGATCCCGGTTCCTGCTCCTGTAAACCCCAAATAGCCGCTGTGGGTGCTGCCAAATCGCGTAATTTCGTGGCCCGGCACTGGAGTAAGCCGGGTGCAGGCTGCTTCTGTACCCAAGGAGAAGACGGTACGGTCCCGGCTGAAACAACGCCCGGCTGGGAGGAACTGGACAATTTTCTGGCCCGTATGCGCACCCACACTTTTACCATTTCCGGTATGGCTTTTCAGGATGCCTGGAATTTAGACCTGGAGCGCCTGCGGGATTGCTGTATACATGTGGTCAGTCCTGAAGGACTGCTAATCCCCTTTTGCGCCTATAATCTAACGGACCAGTATGGACGTTCCCTATACAGAACCGGGGGAACATATTGATGCGCATTACGCCGCTGGAGAATTGGATTAAACAAAAAATAAGAGGTCCAGATGCCGGTCCGTTAAGGTTGAGCAGGAAAGAAATCGAGGAATACCAACTGGGCAAGTTAAAGGAAACCATTTCGTGGGCTCGCAGCAGGAGCCCTTTTTATCAAAAACACTTGCGCGCTGTCGAAATACATGCACTTGATGACATGAACCGGGTGCCGTTTACCAACGCCCTTGATTTGAAACAGCAGGCCGCACGGCTTGTATGTGTCTCCCAGAATGAAATTAACCGGGTGGTTACCCTGCAAAGCTCCGGTACCAGCGGTGAACCAAAGCGCATTTTTTTTACCGGTGGTGACCAGGAGTTGACGCTGGATTTTTTTAGTCGTGGTATGAGCACTATGGTAGGAGCGGGCGACCGAGTGTTGATTCTCCTGCCCGGACAACTGCCCGGCAGCGTCGGTGATTTATTGTCTGCGGCATTGCATAGGCTGGGGGTGGAAAGCATTCCGCATGGTCCGGTAACTGATGCGCGGGCTACTTTACGTTTGGTTTTTGAGCAGAATATTACTGCCTTGGTGGGCATACCAGTTCAGGTGCTGGGCTTGGCACGCTGTGGGGACAGTAATTTTAACCGGCGGCCTCCGGTGCAAAACGTATTATTAACCACTGACCACGTCCCGTATGCTATTAAAAAAACGCTTCGCCATAAATGGGGATGCAGGGTTTTTAGCCATTACGGCATGACCGAGATGGGTTTGGGCGGAGGCGTAGAATGTGCGGCCCTGACCGGCTATCACCTGCGGGAAGCGGATTTGTACTTTGAAATTGTCGATCCGGTAACCGGTGCACCTGTGCCGGAAGGTGAAACGGGAGAAGTAGTATTTACAACCCTGACCCGGCGGGGAATGCCGTTAATAAGATATCAAACCGGCGATTTGGCTGGTTTTATCCCCGAACCATGCCCGTGCGGCACGATACTGACCAGACTGGCTCCGGTACGGGAACGGTTGGCAGGCAGGGTGCTGCTGGGTGATGAATATCTATCTATGGCCGAGCTGGATGAAGCACTTTTCGCGCTGCCGGATTTATTGGATTTTCGGGCGGTAATAAGGGCGGGAAACCTGCTGCAGCTAGAAATTAAAACCCGGCAAAAAACTCTTCCGCCGGATGTAGTCAGAGCAGTAAAACATGCTGTCGAGTGCAGCGATGTGGTTCGTAGAATTCGTCAGAAAAAAATTAAATTAGACTTAAATATATTGGAATGGCAAGATATTTCTTACAATGCAACTGCTAAAAGGGTAATTACTAATAAGCGGGAACCGGTTATAAATTAATCAGAAGTGTACGTACAAGAGGTCATCTTCTTTGGTGTTTAAGTTTGAGGTAATGCTATTTTACCAAAAGGTTGACCTCTTGTTATCTTTCCCTGCAACTATTTTACACTATGCCGGTTTAACCAGGATTTTACCACCCCGCTGTCCAGCATTTCATTCATGCTTCCGGTGCGGTAACCTTCCAGATCAAGAGAAACATACGTATAACCGATATCTTTAAGTTTATTACTTATATTTACCGATTTTTCCGCGATCATGTCGAAATACGCACCCGGAACTTCAATACGCGCCAGGTTACCGTGATGTCTGACTCTTACCCGGAGCGCCCCCAGGCCCTTAAGATATTCTTCCGCTTGGTGGACCATATCAAGACCTTGGCGCGTAACGGGAATCCCGTAAGGAAATCTCGTAGCCAGGCACGGATTGGCCGGCTTGTCTGCAGTAGGCAGGCCCATATCCCGGGAAGCCGCGTAAATTAATCTCTTGGTGAATCCTGCTGACATTAAAGGGGACTTTACCCCTAATTCACAGGCCGCCCGCGTGCCGGGACGGTAGTCACCCATATCATCGGCGTTCATACCGTCGACAACATATTTCAGCCCCTTTTCCCGGGCCAATGCCACCAGTATTTGATAAATCTCCATTTTACAGTGGTAACACCTGTCGGGAGAATTATTTTTAAAAATTTTACTGTCCGGCCCATTTACCTGGACACTAACATGACCGCACCCGAACATCCCGGCCAGATGTTTTGCTTCCTCAATCTCACCGGGCGGATATATTTCCGAAGTCGCGGTAACTGCCAGCACCTTTTCATCGAGCACGTCACGGGCAACCTTAAGCAGCAACGTACTGTCGACACCTCCTGAAAACGCCACCAGCACGCTGCCGTAATTTTTTAATAGCTCCTTTAAACGAGCCAGCTTGCCTGACCATTCCCTCACAGCAAAAACCGCCTTTATTATTTATTCACACCGGTATCTTTTTCTACATCGTGCTTATGCTCATGCCGGTGTTCGTAAACGGGTCCGCTTGCTGCATCCGCATGGCAGTGGACGTGACCATGACCATGGACATGACTGTGGACATGATGACCGTGTTCGTGCCGGTGTCCGTGGTTTAAAATGCCGGGTTTATGGTCATGGCAACCTCTTCCTATGATTAACCTTAACAGGTTCGGGTGCTGCATCGCTTTTTTACCAGAACCGTAGCCTATTTTTTCAACTTTCATGGCCGGCAGGTCGATAAAGTCCTCCGCCAGGGTGCGGATCAGGGCCGCCCCGGTAGGGGTCACCAATTCTCCCTCAATGCCGTTTCCATAAACCGTAACGTTGCGTAAAATTTCCATCGTCGCAGGCGCCGGAGAAGGAATGATACCGTGCATGCACCTAATAAAACCCTTGCCCATGGGCAAAGGGGAAGCATAAATTTTATCCACTCCCAACAAATACAAGCCCATTACTGTGCCTACCACATCGATTATAGCATCAACGGCCCCTACTTCGTGGAAGTGAATATTTTCTAATGTTGTATCGTGCACAGCAGCCTCTGCCGCAGCCAGGCAACCGAAAACCGCCTTGCTTTTTTCTTTTGCTTCCCGGGGCAGGTCACTGCCGTCAATTATCTGCTGAATATCGGACAAATGCCGTTCCGGTTGCTCCTCTGTCAGCAAATCAACAAAAATATTATCGGCAGTGATACCGTTGCGCTTAATCTTTTCCCGCCGCAACGCGTACCCGTCAACCGGCAGTTTAGCCAACTCTTCTTTCAGTCCGTCAAAATCCACCCCGGCAGCAATTAACGCACCCAGGCACATGTCACCGCTGATACCTGAAAAACAATCAAAATATGCTATTCTCATATATCTTTCCTCTCAATCATTTGCGTAATAGCATTGGCCAGCGCCCCGGCACCAAAACCATTATCAATATTGACCACACCTACACCTGACGCACAGCCGTTCAGCATGCAGAGAAGTGCCGAAAGACCGTTGAAACTGGCTCCGTAACCAACACTGGTAGGCACCGCGATCACAGGCTGGTCGGCAAGCCCTCCCACCACACTGGCAAGGGCCCCCTCCATACCCGCAACCACAATGATCACCTGGGCCCACCGGATTAAATCAAGTTTGTCCAACAGCCGGTGAATACCCGCCACTCCAACGTCATACGCCTTCCGTACTTCATTACCCATCACTTCCGCCGTAACAACGGCTTCATCGGCCACCGGAATATCTGAAGTGCCGGCGCTCAACACCAATACTTTTCCTTTTTTAACCTGTTTCTTGCTGCGGCAAACCACAATGCACCGGGCCGTTTCGTAATAAACAGCGTCAGGATAAATTTTTCTGACCACATCAAAAACTTCCCTGCCAGCCCTGGTGCCCAGAATGCTTCTGTGTCCGTCGCAAAGCCTTTTAAAAATCTGAGCCACCTGGTCAACGGTTTTCCCCTGGCAAAACACCACCTCCGGAAAGCCCTTGCGCAGAGCCCGGTGATGATCTAAAACTGCAAAGCCAAGATCTTCGTAAGGTAAATTCTTTAATTTGTTTAATGCATCTCCAACATCCAGCCTATTATTTTTTACATCCTCCAGCAATTGGCGCAGTTCTTTGTTCTCCGCCGGTAGGTTCATATTCCACCAACCCCAAAGTTATTTATAAAAATTCCCCAGGCTGTTACCATATCCACAAATTTCTTTTAAATATTATAAATCTGTATTTAGTGATAAAGCAATAAAACTTGATTTTTTATGTCATCCGGTTTTTATGTTGGCGCTCGAAGATTATTAAATATTTAAAAAAATCCCACTGAATTCAGTGGGCAATTAACTTAAAATTTTTTAATTCTCTAAATGTGCAAAAACAGCACACTTCGTGTGACCATTTTAGAACAAACGTAACAGTATAGAACAACACGCGGCTGCGGCGACTTATAATCTAACGCCAGTTTACGATATTATAATCTTTTATTTTACGGTAAAGCGTATTTCTTCCGATACCCAACGATTTTGCCGCCATGGTGATATTGCCCTGGTAATAACTAAGAGCTTCTTGAATAGCTTTGGTCTCTATTTGTTTCAAAGAGGGCGGTGGCATACATTGAATTCCCTTCTTGCGCATTGCGGCAGTCAGATTATCTTGTAATCCGGGCAGCATACCGGCAATACTGACCAGGCTTGTGTCATCCAACGAAACTAGCGCGTCTTCAGTAAAGCGCTCCTTTAAAATATCTTCCAGCTTTTTCGGTTGCGGCCGGTAATACCGGTTTTCACCCGTCCCCGGATTTTCATGTGTCAAGGTATTTATTTTAGAAGTTCCATGCAGTAATTTATCACTTATATGCTCCGGCAAGATAAATTTACCGTCACAAAGGGCCGCTGCCTGGCTGATGGTATTGGCCAACTCCCTGATATTACCGGGCCACTGATAATTGCATAAAATGTCCATAGTATCTACAGATATGAACAATTCCGGATTTAACCGCTTTAAAAAATACTCCGCTAATAGAGGTATGTCCTCCCTGCGCGCTCTCAAGGGCGGCAATTCCAACCTTACCACGTCCAGCCGGTAAAACAGGTCTTCCCGGAAGGTTTTTTCCTTTAAAGATTGTTCTAAATCAATATTGGTTGCGGTAATTATACGTACATCAGTTTTGATCGGCTTTTCCCCGCCTACCCGTAAAAATTCACCGGTCTCCAGAACCCGGAGCAATTTTACCTGAATGGACAGGCTGGACTCACCCACCTCGTCCAGAAAAAGAGTGCCCCGGTTGGCCAGCTCAAAAATACCCTTGCGTAAATTGAAGGCACCGGTAAAAGATCCTTTTTCATGACCGAAAAGTTCGCTCTCCAGAAGATTCTCCGGAAGCGCGCCGCAGTTCACCGGTATAAAGATCTGGCCGGACCGGTTGCTGGCCGCGTGAATGAACCTCGCCAAAATCTCTTTACCCGTCCCTGTCTCTCCCTGGATTAAAACATTGATATTTTTACCGGCAATTTTATAGGCAATAGAAACCAGTTTATGCATGATTTCGGAAGTACCTACCTGAAAACCCAGTTGTTCGGCCACAGGATACCATTCTGCGTTTTTTAACCGGCCGCCGTAACCATGCATCCCGTATTCAGCGGCTTTCTGAATCAGGACCTCCACTTCTCCGATATCTTCAAAAGGCTTTTCCAGGTAATCGAACGCACCCAGCTGAATGGCTTTTACCGCGGTTCTGGTAGTGCTGTAGCCGGTCATGATAATCACTTCACATTCAGGCTGGCTTTTTTTAATCAGTCTGAGTAAAGACAGACCGTCCGTATCAGGGAGCTTTAAGTCAACCATGGCCACATCGAAAGATTGTTCATTGATGCACCTTTCTGCCTCCTCCCCGTTTACGGCAACCGTAACTCCGTAGTCCTTCTTACTAAGCAGGCGGCGGAAAAAGGTACCTACCTCAACCTCGTCGTCTATAATCAAGGACCTAACTTCCGGCAAAAACATCACCCCTATGGCAAATATTATTTAATATAGTATGATTTACGTCTTGGAATGCCGGACCGGACTATTCTTTTTCCACCGGCAACACCAGGGAAAACCTGCTGCCTTTCCCCGGCTTGCTGTCCACTTCGATAAACCCGCCGTGTGCCTCGGCAATACCCAGGCTGACTGACAATCCCAGGCCCGTTCCCTTGGTCGACTCTTTGCTGGTGTAAAAAGGATTAAATATCTTGGCCAGGTTCTCCTCAGCAATACCCTCTCCGTTGTCCTTAACACATACCACCACTTGTTTTTCCCCGTCTTTACCTTCACGCAACCAGGTATTTACCTCAATATTTCCCTCCCGGTCCACTCCCTCCAGGGCATCGCGGGCGTTAAGCAGGAAATTGACCAGTACCTGCTGGAGTTGCTGACCGTTGGCAACTATTTTAGGAAGGGCAGAAGACAAATTCTGCGTAATTGTAATTTTGTTTTTGTTAATCTGGTACTGAATAAGACTCAAAACCCTTCCCACCACGTCGTTTAAATCGGTAGGAACCAACGGGTACTGGTCCTGCCTGGAGAAAGTAAGCAGGTTCTGGACAATCTTTCTGCAGCGCAGGCCGCTGTTAATGATATCTTTTAACCACTCGGTTGCGATACCGTCTTCTTTAGTTTCCCGCAACATCATCTGGGCGGTACCGATAATGACGGTCATTGGATTGTTTAATTCATGCGCCACCCCAGCCGCCATTTCGCCGATAGCAGCCAGCTTGGCCGATTGGACCAACTGGGCTTCCATCTTGGTTTTTTCGGTAACATCTTTCATGTGCAGAATGGCCCCTGTGATATGATTGTTTTGATTATAAACCGGGTAATAGTAGATATCGAAGATTATTCCGGAATCCAACTGGACACTCCGGTAAACCGGCTTACCGTTTTTAATGGCTTCTTCCATGGGACACTCAGGACATTTTTCAGGCCACCCCCAAAGTTTCTGGTAACACTTTTCCGAATTCCCGTTTTTACTGTCATGGTTCATGTTTTCAGGAAGATGGTCGTTGCTTCTAAGAATATTATATTCATTATCGATCATCAGAATCGGTTCGGTAACGGCTTTAAATGTGGCTTCCCATTCATTCTTCGCCCGGTTGACCTGCTCGTACAGGCTGATGTTTTGAATCGCGATGGCCAACTGATCCGCCAGTTGGTTGATAAAATTCAATTCCGGGGGCGGGTAGGCCAACAAAGATTTACTGCCAACTATCAAAACCCCTCCGACCCTGGTCCGGCAAAAAAGAGGAATTACCGCCAGGGCGTTAACCTGCCCCTCCAGTGCCGGGTTTTCTTCAAAAAAAACATCCTCAACGTCAACCGGATTATAAATATGAGCTTTTTCACTATCTATGCATTCCCAAAGGATCGACTCCCTGGTCACCGGCCTGGACCCATACAATATTCTGGGCATCATCGCGACAATGCGCAACTGTCCCCGTCGCACCAGGCCCAGTCCCAGTACGTCGCAGGGTAGAACCAGGGGTAATTTCACGTATACTCGTTTTATAATTTCATCGATTGACATGTCTATATTGATATCATGAACTAACTGGTGCAAAATTTCCAAACGATTATTTTGGGTCACTATTTCTTTATTTCTTTTCTTTAATTCAATATAATAATTAATTTTTGAGGAATTGACCCCGGTTAAATTTTGAATCAATTTCTTTTTTTCATCAAACAAACCCATTCCTCCCCCTAGCAGCACGCAATTTAGAAACCGTTTTCCGCTCACATTAACTTCAGCATAATCACATGGCCTTCCGGTATATTTCTGCAATATCAATCTCACCGGCGTCCCTGGGATTGGTAATAAAGCAGGCATCCTTCATGGCGTTGCTGCTTAAACCGGGGATCAACTCCTCCTTCAGGCCCAATGCTGACAAACCCTTTGCCAGACCGATATCGCCGGCCAGAGTAAACACCGCTTTAATCGCCTTCTCCGCCGCTGAACGGATGCTCAGTCCCGTTACATCCTCGCCCAGTGCCACGGATATATCTTTGTATCTTCCGGGACAGGCAATCAGGTTATATTCCATCACATACGGCAAAACGCAGGCGTTGGATTCCCCGTGGTGCGTGTCCAAATAGCCGTCCACCTGGTGCACCATCGCGTGAGTCAAGCCAAGGATAGCATTTGAAAACGCCAGACCGGCCTGCAGGCTGGCTATGGCCATGTTCAATTTGGCATTCATATTGGTGCGGCAAGCCACGGATTGCCTTAAATTACCGGCAACCAGCCTCATCGCGTTCAAAGCGTGGACATCGGTCAGGGGAGTGGCGGCCAGAGAAACATACGCCTCAATGGCATGGCTCAGGGCGTCAATGCCCGTGGCAGCGGTAAGTCTGGCTTCCTTGGATTGAAGCACTTCCGGATCTATAATCGCGATATCGGGCACCAGGGACTTAGAAATAATCGACATCTTCAAACTGCGCTTCTTGTCCACCACAATGGCAAACTGGGTTACTTCCGACCCGGCGCCTGCTGTAGTGGGAACCGCCAGCATTGGAGGCAGCGGCTTGGTAATTTTATTAATCCCTTCATAATCCTGAATTACCCCGCCGTTCGACGCCACCGTGGCGATAGACTTTGCCACGTCAGTAGGACTTCCTCCGCCCACCGACATTATAGCATCACATTCCGATTCCAGATATTTTACGGTGCCGCCGTTTATTTCGGAATCCTTGGGATTGCTGGTAATTTCGCAAAAGACTTCGTACTGCAAACCGGAAGCTTTCAAATAGTGCAAAGTTTTTTCAACCCAACCGGCATTAACCACCTGCCTATCACTGACGACAAAGACCTTGTTGGCACCCAGCCGGGTCGCGCTCTCCCCAACCTGACTCAAAGCACCCTGGCCGAAAATAAGCTCGGGAGCTACGTGCTTATATAAATTCATAAAGACCACTCCCCTTATATTGATAATATAATTTGTTCACTATTTGAATAATCACATGCAAATATTGTTCCATATCAGCACATGCTAGTCAATTGTTTTCTTAAAAAAGAACAGTAGTAATTATTTGTTGTGCAAACATTATTTTCATCAAAAACAGGGTTATTCTTTGGGCTCAATTTCACGTGCTCTTTTTAACAAGGACTCAAAATCGACGCTAACTTAAGCCCGCAGGTTATTAATCCACAACTTTTCGTAAAGTGAAAATTTTTCAAATAAACAGAACCGGCTGCCGTTAATTAACGGCAGCCGGTTCTGTTTATACTGTTATCTATATTTGCTAGCTTGCTTTTTCCACCTTAACCGCACAAACCTTGTATTCAGGGATCTTGGAAATCGGGTCAAATGCCGGGTTGGTAAGCTTGTTAATCGGCACATCAGGATACTGGAAGGAGGTGAACACCAGACCCGGTACCACCCTGTCCGTAATCCAGGCGGCAACCTCCACGGTACCCCGGCGGGAACTTACTTTTACTTTATCCCCGTCGCAAACGCCCAGTTTTTCAGCATCTTCACGGCTGATTTCCAGGAACTCCTCAGGATAAAAGACTTCCAGCGCTCCCGTTCTTTGACTCATGGTACCGGTATGGTAATGGTACCTCCTGCGTCCGGTACTGAGTACCAGCGGGTATTCTTCATCAGGCATCTCATCAGGTGCAATGTAATCTACCGGATGGAACTTGCCCAGGCCCCGGGCAAATTTCCCGCTGTGCAGGAACTTGGTGCCGGGATGATCAGCCGTCGGGCAAGGCCACTGCAGGCTCCCCTCTTCCAGGCGCGCATAAGAAATGCCAGCGTAAGAAGGAGTAATCTTGGCGATTTCATCCATGATATCCGAGGCGGAATTGTACTGCATCGGATAACCCATGGCCGTAGCCACCATGCAGATTATTTCCCAGTCCGCCTTGGCGTCTCCAACCGGTTCAATAGCTTTGCGGAGCAACTGCACACGGCGCTCGGTGTTGCTGAAGGTGCCGTCCTTTTCAGCAAAGCTTGCCGCGGGAAGGACTACATCGGCTAATTGAGCCGTCTCAGTTAGGAAAAGGTCCTGCACTACCATAAAGTCCAGTTTTTCCAGAGAATGCATTACATGATTCGCATCCGGATCGGAAAGTATCGGGTTCTCGCCCATGATATACAGGGCCTTAATCTTTTCACCGGCTCCCCCAATAATATCACCGACAGTTAGGCCGGGCTTATCAGGCAGCTCTTTCACGTTCCAGAACTCGGCATACTTTTTCCGGTTCGCTTCAACCGCCACCGGCTGGTAAGCGGTATAGAATACCGGCAAAGCCCCCATATCACAGGCGCCCTGGACATTGTTCTGGCCCCGCAACGGGTTGATGCCGCTGGATTCCTTACCAATTTGTCCGCAGAGCATGGCCAGGTTGGCGGCGGAAAAGACGTTGTGCGTACCACAAATATGCTGGGTAATACCCATTGTGTAAAGAATGGTAGCACTCTTGGCCTGGGCATAACCACGGGCCACTTCCTTGATAATTTCCACCGGTACGCCGGTAATACTTTCCACGTATTCCGGTGTGTACTGGGCTACTTTTTCCTTATATGCTGCAAACTCTTCAGTGCGCTGTTCCACAAACTCCTTATCCCACAACTCTTCAGCAATAATTACATTTGCCAGGCCGTTGAAAAGCGCAATGTCCGAACCCGATTTAATCTGCAAATGATAATTGGCGATCTCGGCCATTTCCGTCTTGCGCGGATCCACCACTGCCAGGCTCGCCCCGTTACGCAATGCTTTTTTGACCTGAATACCGATCACCGGGTGGGCTTCAGTGGTATTGGTCCCGGTGGCCAGGATAAACTCAGCATCAGCAATTTCCCCGATACTGTTGGTCATGGCACCACTCCCGAACGCTGCCGCCAGACCGGCGACAGTAGGAGCGTGTCAGAGGCGGGCGCAATGGTCAATACTGTTGGTACCGAACACCGCACGAGACAGTTTATTCATGAGGTAATTTTCTTCATTGGTACAGCGGGCCGAAGATAATACCCCGATTGCTTCCGGGCCCTCCTTTTCCTTCACGGAGCCCAGTTTCTGTGCTACCAAACCAATTGCCTCTTCCCAGGTGGCCTCGACAAATTTCCCGTCTTTCTTAATCAACGGGGTCGTCAACCGGTCGGGATGATGAATAAACCCGTACCCGAAACGGCCTTTTACACACAGGTAGCGGCCGTTTACATCGCCTTCAGTGGAAGTCACCCCTATTACCCGGCCATCCTTGACGTTTAAGTCAAAATTACACCCGACACCGCAATACGGACAGGTAGTGGTAACTTTCTCCACATCCCACTGGCGTCCTTTACCCAGCATGGCCTTTTCGGTCAGAGCCCCTACCGGGCAAACAGCAACACAGTTACCGCAGAAAGCACAGTTGGAAATATCCGTGTCACTGAGCTTGACATCCATGGCCGGTCCGACTTTGGCATTAAAGCCCCGGTAGGCAAAATCAATAACGTTATTACCCTGGATTTCTTCACATACCCTCACACACCTGCCGCAAAGAATACACTTATTCATATCCCTCACGATAAACGGGTTGTCATCTTCAATAGGATACTGGTGTTTTTCACCTTTGAATGCATCGGCCCTTACCCCGTAGTAGTAAGCATAATCCTGTAAACGACAATTACCGTTTTTATGACAGGTAAGACAGTCTTCCGGGTGGTTCGCCAGCAGTAGTTCCAGTATGGTCTTGCGTGCTTCAATAACCGCCTCAGAAGCCGTATTAACCACCATTCCCTCGGCAGCTTCTGTTACACAAGAAGCGGGCAGGTTGCGCGCACCCGGAATCTCCACCACACACAAGCGGCAGGCACCCGGCTTGCTGAGATCGGGATCATGACAGAGGGTAGGAATAAAAATACCCGCCTGCTGAGCAGCTTCCAAAACCGTAGTGCCTTTAGGCACGGTAACCTGGATGCCGTCTATGTTAAGAGTTACATCCGCCACTGATAGTTACCTCCTTTTCAGCCACTCCTTTCCAGTACGGGAGGCGTAGTAGTTTCCCACTACGCCCTATCGGCCTACCACCATACCTCTTTAACGGATTAGGTAATACGGCTCGGAGTACTTTAATTTATTTTATTTACCATTAACTAACCAATTAACTTTAACTTTCCACTTCCTTCAACTTTTCTATTACTTCCTCTATACCCAGAGCTTCCGCCCACGGAACTTCTACATAGGTACCGTCTTTCTTAAGCATGGGAGCCACCGGTTTTTCATTGTAAAGCAATTCCAGGCCCAGTCTGCCCTTTAAACAAAGCGGTCTTCCGGAACCTGGTTCTTTAGCGGTAACACCGATAACCTTACCCGCCTTATAGTTAAGTTCAAATTGGCATCCGGCATCACAGAAAGTGCAGGTGACCGTTTCTTTTTTGATTTCGTATGCCCTGCCTTTTCCTGCCATGGATTTATAGGTGAGCGCACCCACCGGGCATACCGCCACACACCGTCCGCAAGAAACACATTCGGACGCTGCCAGGTCGGTATCCATAGCCGGAGCAATTTTGGTATTAAAACCACGGTAGGCAAAATTAATAACTTGACGGTCTGCTACCTGTTCACAGGTACGGACACATTTACCACATAAAATACACTTATTCATATCCCTTACAATATAAGGATTGGAATCATCTACCGGATAACTGTGTCTTTCTCCCTCAAAACCGGAACTCCTTACATCATAACGGTAGGCATATTCCTGTAAAGCACAGTCTCCGTTTTTTTCACAGGTCAGGCAGTCAGTCGGATGGTTGGCCAAAAGTAATTCAATTATGGTTTTTCTTGCTTCTACCACCGCGGGAGACTCTGTCTCCACCACCATACCGTTTGCTGCCGTGGCACTGCACGAAGCCACCAAGGCACGCGCTCCTTTAACTTCTACTACGCAAATACGGCAGGCACCGAAATTAGGGCTTGCCGGATCGTGGCAAAGGGTGGGAATGAAAAAGCCTGCTCCCCTTGCGGCGTCCAGTATGGAAGTACCTTCAGGAACCGTTACCTGTACGCCATTGATGGTCAGGGTTACGTTAGCCAATCAATTTCCCTCCTTTACGCCTTGTATATGGCGTCAAATTTACACTTCTGGATACATCCGCCGCACTTAATACATTTTTCCAGGTCTATGGTATGCGGCTGTTTCTTCTCACCGGTAATTGCTCCGGCCGGACAAGCCCTGGCGCAGGCTCCGCAACCGGTACATTTTTCTTTATCAATAACATAAACCAGCAGGGCACTACACACTCCTGCCGGGCAACGCTTGTCGTTAATGTGCGCTTCGTACTCGCTTCTGAAATAACGCAAGGTGGTCAGGATCGGGTTGGGACAGGTCTGGCCCAGCCCGCACAGGGCTGAACTTTTGATTACCCTGCACAAACGCTCTAATTTATCGATGTCCTCCATCTCACCCTTACCATCACTAATCTTCTGCAACAGTTCAAGCATCCGCTTGGTTCCTTCACGGCAGGGCGTACACTTACCGCAGGACTCCGCCTGGGTAAAGTTGAGGAAAAACTTCGATACGTCTACCATGCAGGTGGTTTCATCCATCACAACCAGGCCGCCGGAACCCATAATCGAACCGGCTGCGGCAAGAGATTCATATTCGATAGGTAAATCTAATTTATCTTCAGGCAGACAACCGCCGGACGGCCCTCCAGTCTGCGCAGCTTTGAACTTTTTATCGTCCTGAATTCCCCCACCTATCGAAAAAATGATTTCACGCAAGGTAATTCCCATCGGCACTTCTAATAGTCCGGTACAATTAACTTTCCCGGTCAGACAGAATACTTTACTGCCCTTACTCTTTTCGGTACCCATGGCGGCATACCAGTCGCTACCCTTACGCAAAATATTGGGAACATTAGCGTAAGTCTCAACGTTGTTAAGAACAGTTGGCTTACCCCACAAACCTTCATTGGCCGGAAACGGCGGCCGCACCCGCGGCATACCCCGCTGCCCTTCAATAGAATTTAACAGGGCAGTTTCTTCACCGCACACGAAAGCTCCGGCACCGGCTTTAATTTTAAGCCGGAAGTTAAAACCGGAACCCAGAATATTATCACCCATAATTCCCATTTTTTCGGCCTTGGCAATAGCCAGATTCAAACGGCGGATGGCCAGGGGATATTCGGCCCGGCAATAAATATAACCCTCATCCGCACCGACAGCGTAACCAGCAATCATCATGCCTTCCAGCACCGCGTGGGGGTCGCCCTCCAATACGCTACGGTCCATAAAAGCACCGGGGTCACCCTCGTCAGCGTTACAAACGGCATACTTTTTATCTCCTACCGCATTATACACAAACTGCCACTTGGTCCCGGTGGGAAAACCACCGCCGCCGCGCCCCCTCAAGCCGGAATTTTTAATCTCATCAATAATTGCTTGACGGTCCACACTCAGCGCCTTTTCAATACCTTCGTACCCGCCGGTGGCGATATAATCTTCGATACTTTCGGGGTTTGTCCGCCCAAGCCTGGCAGTTACCGAACGCACCTGTTTCTCGTAATACGGCGATTTATCCATCGTAACCAGACCTTCATATGGCACGGCTTCACCGGGAATCTGCATTACCGCCCATTCGAAAACCGGCTCCTGGTTAACAATGTGACCTTCGAGAAGCTTTTCAACCTTATCCGGAAAGATATCACCATAAATAACACTGGCCTTGCCCGGCAAAGAAATCTCCACAATCGGTTCCCGGAAACACATACCGATACAACTGGTAAAGTCAACATCCACGTCCAGACCGCGTGCGGCCACTTGTTCTTTAATCGCAGCCATCACTTTCTCTCCGCCCGCAGCGATACCGCAGGTCCCCAGTCCAACCACAATGCGCGGACGGTTTAATTTCTGGCGGTATTGTTCTTGAAACTTAGCACGTAATTCCTTCAAACTACTCACACAATCCACCTCCCCTACTTATAATTCTCTAAAATTTCCGGTATGGCTCCCGGTATTAAACGGCCATGCGTATCAGTATTCACCATCATACATGGTGAAAGGCCACAAGCACCGATACAAGCCACTGTTTCCAGGGTGTACCGTAAGTCATCAGTGGTACCCCCGTCACCCACACCAAGATTCTCCTTCACAGCTGCAAATATCTTGGCACCACCCCGTACGTGACAGGCAGTCCCCAAACACACCCGGATAATATTGCGGCCGCGCGGCTTCAAATGGAACTGGGCATAAAAAGTAACCACCCCGAAAACTTTACTGAAAGGTATCCCCAATTCTTTAGCAATCTTTTCCAGCACTTCCTTCGGTAGATAGCCATAAATTTCTTGAGCGCCCTGTAATACTGGAATGAGTGCTCCCTTGTAACCACGGTACTGGTCAAACAATTCCTGCAACGCTTTTTCCTGCTGGGTCAATTCGACTTGCTCACCACACTTACAAGCTGTCAATGATCGTCCCTCCTCCCGGATCTTGGTATTTTAATGATTCACTTTCACCATTTTTACGCCCCAAATCTTCTTTTCCTTAGAAAAACCGAATGGGCGCAACGAACCTATGGCTTCTACACTGTCTCCCGCCTTGATATCTTCTACCGGAGCTACAAACATGAGCACCCTGATCACCCCGCTGCCGTCGTTTACTATGAAATGCGGCCGGTTCAACCACTTAAACGATACTTTTTCCACGCTACCACGAATACGCACTGCTATCCCGGAACCAAGTCCTTCCAAGTCTTTCACCTTGTGCAATTTAACACCGTCCATTTTAACATCGGCCACGTAATTAACATGGCGCCGGTTCATAAAACTCAAGCCAAGCGGTACCGCGATCAAGACCAAGAGCATCAATATTCCTTTATACAAAAAATCTGGCGTCGGATTCAGTGCATAGGTGAATATTATGATAAATGTGCCTAATAACAGGCTAAAAATTGCTGGCACAGACATCCGCACCGGCACATACCTCCTTGTCGGGTCAGCCGGCCCCCCCTGAAAAACAACTTATTCAAAGAGAACCGAAAATTATTGGAAGCAAAAAGATACAATTTATACCTTATTTAATTAAGTATTTAAGTCCAATCTGCTCCAGGGGGGGTACCGAACCGAACCAAAAGCCGTCCTTGGCGCCAAAATAAATTGCTATTTGCTCACAGGCGCGCCTGAGGATGCTGAAGCCGAAGGCAGATCCTTACGGAAGCAGAAATAATATACAAAACCAATAAATATCATACCACCAACAATGTTACCAATGGTAACCGGAATGAGATTCCACAACCACACATCACCCCAGCTTAACCCGCCGTTGGCGTGCAGCAAGGGATTCCAGAACTGGCCGTCCCCGGTAGTCTTATCTACCAGACCGGGGAATTTTTGAGTCACCCAAAGACCGGCGGGCAGGAAATACATGTTGGCCACACAGTGCTCAAAACCGGTGGAAACGAAGGCCATGATCGGGAACCAGATACCGAAGAACTTACCGATAAAGTCCTTAGCCACGATACCCATCAGGATAGCAATGTTAACCAGGAAGTTACAACCGATGCCATTCAGGAAGACAGACCACATACCTGCATCCGCTGCCTTATAAGTCAACGTCTTGCCAACTGCAAGCGAAACCGCGGTCAAACCAAACGCACCGGGTTCCGCCGCCCCGAAGTTACCTTGAGTAAAGGGGCCGTTTACCATCAGGTAAGCATAGGCCAGCGAACCGATTAAATTGCCGATATAAACCCAGATCCAGTTATTGAGCACCTTGCCCCAGGTACTCTTACCCTGCAATGCTGCCATGGGAACCAGCATCGCATCACCGGTAAACAGTTCCATGCCGGTGAGCACGATGGCAATTAAGCCCACCGGGAAGACTGCGCCGGCAACCAGTTTACCGATCCCCGCACCAAGGTGGGGTGCAACCGCCGTGCTGCAAACCGTACACAAAGCAGCACCGACCGCAATATATGCGCCGGCCATGAAACCGCGTACCAGCAGCTGCGCTATCGGCAGTTCACCTTTAACTTTACCGGCGTTTCCGGCTGCCTCTACCATTTGTACCGGATTGTTAATTCCCATTTGTGAACCTCCTTAACTAAAAGATAATCCATTAACTTACTAAACCAGGAATCATTTTAAAATAACTGCCTAAGTGATATATAATGCAACATCTTGTGTGCCAAACCTGTGTCAGGCTGATGTTTAAAGTCCCCTACTGCACCTGACGTAGTCACACTCCTAAAACTCGAATATATGATTATGGGACTGTGCTTTCCCTTTCCTACCCTGCACTAACCACCTCCGTTCCTTAATGATTTCGCTATCAAGGTAACCACCTTTGAAACCAGTTTTGACCTTATCACTCACCACCTTCAGAGAAATTTTTAAAGGTGGGTACCGGCAGACACTCTTTTAAAACAAACAACTGGTTAATATATGAAGATATGGTATAATTACAAATTCACCCAAAATAAATACAAGTGCCTTATTGATTAGTTTTTAAAAAATCTGAATATAAAAATAATTTATCAAATTTCTTTAAAATAATCCAGGCATCAGTATAAATAATTTATCATTTATCCCTATAGGTTCTATTATAAAAAAAAACCCGCTAAACAAATTCACAAATTTTTAAATATATTTTTATTCACTATTACAGCTATTGCTTAGCTCAATAGATTTAAATGTTTCTAATATTTAATAATAAATTTTATTAAAGTAACCACTAAATTAATCGGTGTGGATTAAACGATATTCAGTAAGCAACAAATGAACGGGAATATCGTACACCTCCGGAAAAATAAAAGGCCTGATTTGAAAATCGAAAGCCAGACCGACAAACACAGTACCCGGTTTCGTGACTTTTAAAAAACGATCATAGAAACCACCACCGTAACCAAGCCGGTTTCCTTTCAAGTCAAAAGCCACCCCGGGTACAACCACCAAGTCTAACTCCGACGGGTCCAGCACCCGCACACACTCAGGTTTCGGCTCCCATATCCCCCAGGTGCCCGGTTGCAAATCACCGGGGTAATCCACCAACAAAGAGGGAGTCAGACGCCGGTTGTCAACATCGGTAACCGGAACTGAAACCCTTTTTCCTCCGGCCATGGCCTTCCTGATGAAATTCCCGGTTTGAACCTCATTACGAAAATTAATGTAGGTCATAATGTTAATGGCATTCCGGTATCCATCAACAGTAACAAGTTTTTTTACAATCCGAGCACTTTTTTCGGCAACCGCGTCAGGTGTTAAAGCATTTCTTTCCCTTAACACCTCTTTCCTTATTACTTCTTTCACCAAATTAAAAAATCCTCTTTTTACAATGAATAAACTTCATTTTCACCAAGAATACGGACATTGTTGGCCAGTAACACTTCTACCGCCTGGTCGATTTGTTCCACCCGGAACACTACCAGTGCTGCATTGGAAGCCTTCTTAACAAAAGCATAAAGATACTCAATATTAATATTAAAACTTTCCAGCAGCTGAAGCACTGCTGCCAATCCCCCGGGTTCATCCGTTACTTCCACCGCTATTACGTCGGTGACACTGACGGTAAACCCGGCTTTCTTTAATACCCGGTAGACTTGCTCCGGATCATTCACAATCAACCTCAAAATACCGAAATCGGTGGTATCAGCAATGGAAAGGGCACGGATGTTAATACCGTTTTCCCCCATCACCTTGGCTACCTGGGCCAGACGACCGGATTTGTTTTCGAGAAAAATTGATATTTGCTTGACTTTCATTCCGTTTATACCTCCTAAATATAGGTTATTACATTAATTTCTTGCCGCAATCTGCCATTCCTGCCTGGTTGAAAAATAATACCGGTGCTTCATATAATTTCAAAGCAGGTTGCAAATATTTCCTGCAGTTCACCGTAAAACACTCCCTTTATATCCCTCCCCCGCAGGTCAAAGGCCCGGCCGGGAAGCATGATCAGCGCAGGTTTCGGAGCGGGGTTTGCATAAAAATATTTTTCCAGCGCCACCCTAAAATCATCCACGGTCAATAAACCGGCACACTTGATTGAACCGCCAAAATAATTATTCTTTACCGTTAACGCTTCCACATTCTCCCCGCAAAATTTGCGCAAAGCCATATTGATTACAGGGTAGGCCAGTTCCGATGTCAGCAGCAATACCTTTAAAGACCCGTATTTTTGTGCTATCCGGTTAACCTCCCAAAGCAGCCGGGGGTCCAGATCGTAATCCATTACCAGGCCGGATTTCCCGCCCGGCTTTTTATCTATTTTCAAAATTACCTTTTCATTTTCGTTCCTGACCACTACCAACTCAACAATTCCGGCTTCCAGAATGAGATTGAAGGCATGCACCCTGGTTAGGACGGGCCGCCCGTTTACCGCCTCGATCACGTCCCCGGGACGCAGCCCCGTATTTGACGCCGGAGAAGCTGCCATTACGCCCGTCACTTCAGGCCTCAAATCAGTGATTAACGGGGGCTCACAAGTCAGAGGAACGTTGGTTTCTTTCCGGAGCCGGGATATAAAGGTATTCAGTTGTTCCCATAAGTTATCTTTAAAGCGCAGTGCGGGCACAGAAATGGTTGTAAAACCGGGCAAAAAAACACGCACGGTTCTAGCACCGCAAGTGCAAAGGTGCTTAACCGTGTTTTCCAGGTCCGGCCATCCCACCACGTGCGGCATGGCCACTATACTGCCGTGAAAGGGCAACCCGTATTCCTGCATCATTCCGGTACTCTTAACCGCACGCCCGGGTTCGCTGTCTCCCATTAACAAGGCCCTGCCTGTTTCAGAACAACTATTAAGAGAAAAGCAAATTTCTATTTTGCCCAACCGGCTTAAAAATTCCAGTTTTTTCTCATCCAACAGGCTGCCGTTGGTGGTAATTTGAATTATGGTATTAGGAAACGCAGCGCGAACCAAACGAAGCACTTCAACAATTTCCGGGTGGGTAAAGGGTTCGCCTTCTATAATCCTGGTGGCCGATTCTCCTATCACCACCGGTCTCCCGGGATCCAGGAAGGAAATCGTTGCTTCAATTTCCTTCATACTGCGGGGAGCAATGCGCAAAACTTCCGCTCCCGGCGGGTTTTGGCGGTGGGAGCAAAACAGGCAGTTAAGATTACAGCAAGACGTAAGCGGTAACACATTACCCTCCGAGGCTCCGGATAAAATAATGCTTTCGATATAACCGGCAGTATTACTTCCGGATCTTTCACCCACAAGAAAAACTCCTTATTTTTAGGGTTATTAACATACTTATACACATTATCCACAGGGTTAAACATTCACAGAACCCTTGTTTTTGGACTTAAGTCCTATATACAAATGATATTTGTCCTATATGCTTTAACGCTAATTTATAATTCATTCTATCCATGCATTGCTTTAAATTACTGCTTATTACTCTATCTTACAACCATCACCGTTTGTTACCGGGACGATGCAACCTGCCCCTGAAGTTACCTTCGTATCTCTCCTCACCCAATTTTAAATTGGGCACGGCATTAAGGGTTAAAGGAGCAAAGGCGCCCCGCAAATATTTCTGGTAAGCGGCACCGGCGATCATGGCGGCATTATCAGTGCAAAGAACCGGCGGAGGCGCCACTACCCGGCAGGATATTCTCTCCGCCCCGCCGGCCAGACTTTCCCTCAATTCCGAATTTGCGGCCACACCACCGGCCAGGATAATGGTTGACACCCCTGTCTCCCTGGCTGCCGCCAATGTCTTGTCCACCAGTACGCCGGTAACCGCTTTTTGAAACCCCGCTGCCAGGTCGGCTTTGTTTACTTCTGCTCCCCGTTGCCCGGCCCGGTGCAGATAATTGATTACCGCCGACTTGAGACCGCTGAAACTGAAATCAAAACTGCCTGCTTCCAAATACGCCCTGGGCAGACTAATTGCCCCGGAGTTACCTGTGCGGGCCAAACACTCGACCGCGGGACCGCCCGGATATCCCAGGCCGATGGTACGGGCAACCTTGTCAAAAGCCTCCCCGGCCGCATCATCCCTGGATTGCCCAACCAGCCGGAAACTACCGTGTCTTTCCATATAAACCAGATCGGTATGCCCGCCTGACACCACCAGACAAAGGAGCGGAAACTCAAGCTCCGGCTCAACCAGGAAGCCGGCGTAAATGTGCCCCTCCAGGTGGTTCACACCTACCAGGGGCAGATCCAGGCCATAGGCCATGGCCTTGGCGGCCGAAACCCCGACTAATAATGCTCCTACCAAACCGGGTCCGTAGGTAACGGCTATTGCGCTCAGATCTTTAAAGTCCAGGCCGGCTTCTAAAAGTGCCTCCGCCACCACCTGGTTAATTAACTCCAGGTGTTTCCGGGATGCTACTTCCGGTACCACCCCGCCAAACTTACGGTGCACATCTACCTGGGAAGATATAACATTAGATAATATTTCATTGCCATCGGCCACTAGCGCCGCTGAAGTTTCGTCACAGGAAGTTTCCAAGGCCAGAATTACAACACTCATAGCACCCACCTGTTTCATGTTAGTCTATTTTCTATCTATATTTTAAATATTATAACATAGAATCGTGCCGGAATCCCGGTGTTCAGATCAGGTGACGGTTATAAAACCCGGCAGTTTTGACATATTTATGCATAACCAGGATACAACCGGGAAAACTATTCTTTAAATAATATTAAAGAGGTGTTTTCATGTTTAAAATTGCCCACACTAACTGGGATGAATGGAAAAAAACTTTAGCCCAGGCCGTGGAATTTGCCGAAGAACTCGGCATTTCCAGGGAACAGATAGTAACCTTGGCTCAACAAGCGGGAGATGTGCTGGCCCAGACCGTCACCCCGGCAAATCCGGAACAAAAAGTGCTAAAAGAGCTTTGGGATGTCGCAGGCAACGAAGAAAGACATGTTTTAGCCAACCTCATGACCAAGCTGACATCGAAAAATAAATATTAATTACGATTAAGGGGGCAGGCAATATCCCAACCCTTTTTTATTTCCGAAGCAATTACGCTTAAGCTTTTCTTATTGCAAAAATATTCCTGGTGCCCCCGGACCGGATCAAAAGGATTGATCATAAACTCGATATTTTGGTCAAGACCGTGCAGTATGTTTGGTACCGCCTGCGGCCAGGCAATATCAAGCATACCGGCGATATTGGTCAGACGCCCCACGGCCGGCTTCAATTCCAGGCCGACCCGCCCGGCAACTCCGTGCCGGAACCAAAAAAGCGGGCTTCCCAGAAGGATCAGGTGGGCTACTTTCCTTGCCGCGGACCGGTTTTGCTTGAGAGCGCAATAGCTGACTATGGACCCCAGGCTGTAACCGATCAGGTTGACCGGTTCCTCTTCCGCGGCTATAGCTTCATAAAGACGCTGGTTAACCGCCTGGTGGGTTTGCTCAAAATACAGGTAGGCGATAATATCCCCAAAATTATCGACCACCAGCTCTGCAATTCTGCGCACCGTTTCCATTTTCCGCGTTCCGGAAGCACGGAGGGAGTAAAGGTCTTGACTTACTTTTTCTTTCAGATTGATTAGTTGAACTTGAACCACCTGGTCCTGATCCGCTTTTTTTCCGGGTCCCGGCATCAAATCATAATAATAAACCCCTTCCCATTGTTCTTCTTTTAAATCAAGACCCTGACCGGCCAATTCAAGCCGGAGCGGCACCGCCCATTTTTTCCAGTAATTCCGGTCATCGTCATGACCCATACCGTGCACAAATAAAACCTTTCCCAAAACTTACACCTCCGCAATTTAATCATTATTGTTCTATAATATTCCGGAGGCAACGAAATTGCCCTGAAAAAACAACATCCCATGCTGATAAATTCAAGCATGGGTGTTCGCTCTGAAAAACATCTTTATGTGTTTAATGACCCCAAAGCCTTTAAGAAGCTTGCGTAGGCGCCCCCTGGCCGCAACAAGTACCGGGAACGGCACATTCTTTCGCCCCGTCACTATCTTTATGCGGCGTACTCCCGCAACATTTAAGATCGTCGTTGGCCGGCTTCCCAACTGAACTGGGTAAGAAGGGTGCCGAAATCATTTTCTGTAAATCCGTACTGCCACAATGAACACAACTAAGCTTACTATTTTGCCCCGGAAGCTGTAAAGTCTCAAAAACATGATTACAGTTGTTGCACTTGTACTCAAAAATTGGCATAAAGCAATACCCTCCTTTAATTTTTATATAAACTCTTTTATTCGCGATGTTTTTTATTTCCCCTCCAATACACCCAAATGTATTAAAAAAAATGTTAATTTGTCTTAAAAAATAGTTTTACTCCACCCTCGTTTCTCCATATTTTTCCTGTTTTATTTGAGATAATAAATTCAGGACTATTTTTCTAAATGGAGAGATAAATAGTGTCAACCATGGACCGCCAACTGCTTTGCCGCCATTTTCAAGAGAAATATTTATTCAGCAGACTGACCACAGTATTATGCAACGAAATCCCCCGGGACCGGGAAGTGATATTTCTCTGCATCGGCATAGACCGGTCAACCGGGGACTGTTTTGGCCCCCTGACGGGAACCCTGTTGGAACAGCACCGGGTACCGAATGTTTGGGGCACCCTCGAAAAACCGGTTCACGCCAAAAACCTGGCCGGTATTTACGATCATCTTCCGGAAAAAAAATATGTCGTTGCCATTGATGCTTCATTAGGAAGCTTCAGAGAGCTGGGTTATCTAAAAGTTAAAAAAAGCCCGCTCCTGCCGGGAAGCGCCACAGGTAAAAGCCTACCTTCCGTAGGAGATATTTCGGTGGTGCTTATAGTCAATATTGCCGGTCTGGCAAACTACCTGCTTTTACAAAGCTCCAGCCTCAACCTGGTATGGAAAGGGGCAAATGTACTGGCCAGAGCCATTGCAACCGCCCTTTATATTATCAACAAAGAACAACGCCTTTAAACCACCGGCATTCATTTTACCGCCAGTGTCCGGAGACGGTTGATCGCGCCTGCCGTCTCCTGTAAACGCGGCAGGGCATAATCCCCCGGATGTTTGCCGGAGAAAGGCGAAATAACATCCAAACCTTTTTCCTCTATCACACCATACACCGCCCGGAGCACCTGGAATAAAGTACTCCGGTTGTCGATATGATGCCGGCTCAAATAATAGATTAAAACAGCTATAGCTCTGGTTTGGCTGGTATCGACCAACTGCTCCAGATAACTTAGGTCTATGTCACCACTCCCGAAAATTACCGTGTCCCGCCCTTTGGCATCCACTTTAATTTTATTACCCCGCTCGGGCCGGAATCCTTGCTTTAAAGGAATCCTTTGCTTTACCCCGCCAAATACCCGGCCACCTTCCCGGTGCCGGTTGGTCGGGTTTTTCACAGTCAACTCCCTGGCTTGCTCCGTTACTATCCACGGCCGGTACTCATCCATCATGAGCACCAAATCTGCCACCTCAAAGTAATCTCCCGAACCGCCCATAACCAAAATTGAGGATACCCCCCGGTCCCGGTATAACTGCCGCACCTTATCGACAAAAGGAGTAATCGGCTCCTTTTCCTTGCTTACCAGGGACTGCATTCTGGCGTCCCGGATCATGAAATTGGTGGCACTGGTGTCTTCATCCAGCAGCAACAGGCTGGTTCCGGTTTCCAGGGCCTCCATGATATTGGCGGCCTGAGAAGTGCTGCCACTGGCGTCTTCCGTGCAAAAAGCGGAAGTTTCCTTCTTGAAAGGGAGATTACTGATAAAGGGACTGATATCAACTTTTTCGATTCTTCTTCCGTCTTCCGCCCTGATTTTTACCGCATTACCACAGGTAAGCACAAATTCACGGCCGTCTCCGGGAATGTGGTCATAAACTCCTCTTTCGATCGCCCTGAGCAGCGTTGACTTGCCATGATAGCCGCCACCGACGATCAGGGTAATCCCTGCGGGAATCCCCATACCTTTAATAGGTCCGTGATTGGGCAGTTCCATTTTCACCGTCAGGCCGGCCGGCGCTTTAAAAGGAACGGCGCGTTCTTTAAGCGGTTTTTGACTGATACCGCTTTCCCTGGGCAAAACCGCATCTTCTGCGACAAAAGAAACCAGTTTTCTACGGACCAGCTCTTCCCTGATAAAATGCTGGTCTTCTTTCAACTTGGCGAAAGCCGCCGCTTTCCGGGCATCAATATTTTGATAAAAAAGAGAACCGCGGATAATCTCAGGCAGTTCTTGGGTAAACATAACCAACGCCGATTGACCGGTAACCCGTCTCCCGGCTGCAGGCAGACCAACCGACAGCCGTGCCTCCACAAAAGCGGAGTTAATTACGAGCGCCGTGCGTTCTATAATTTCCTGTCCCCCCGCATCAATGTAAAAAAGACCGCTTTTACCCGTGCCCCGGACTCCCCCGGCACTTTGAGCTATCTTTTCTGCCACCCGCCTGACCAAATAATCCTGCAAACCAATCCGGCGGGGTTTGTTAATCAGCAATTCCCCGGGAAAAGCAGCTTTATCCCTGGCAACCCTCACTCTGATCCGGGAAGGAGGAGCGAAGGGATCTCCCTGGACGTAGTCAACAAAAAGGGTGCCATCAGGAAAATGGTATGTTCCGGCCAGTTCTTTATACGCTCTGTATCCTTTGCCGTCTATTTTTTTTAAAAACTGAATTAACTTGTCCATGAAATTCATCCCACCAATTAACAAGTTTTAAATAAAAACAAGCCCTCTTTTTCAGGACTTAATTAATTTCTTCTCCGAAAGAGGATTTTATTCCTTTCGTTTACAAGACAAACAATATAAAATATAAATAAACAGGAAACTATTTTTAAAATCACCTGATTGGAGGAATCTATGAGCTGGTTTTATCTTTTTCTGGCAATAATTCTGGAAGTATCCGGAACCATTAGTATGAAACTATCCCAGGGTTTCACCAAAGTAATTCCCTCAATATTAATGTTTGTCCTGTATATTTTAAGCATTACGGCATTGGCTCTTGCTCTCAAAAAGATCGACATGAGCGTTGCTTATGCCGTATGGTCGGGATTGGGCACGGCAATCATCGCAACGGTAGGATTTTTATGGTTTAAAGAACCGGTATCCGCTTTAAAGTTAAGCGCCATTGGATTAATAATTACCGGTGTGATCATCTTAAATATTTGCGGGGAAGCGCCCGTGGAACTGGTTAAGTCCCATCATAATTAATGCCGGTGGACCGTTTGCCATTAAATCACCTTTTAAACCGGACATAAAAAACCGTGCCCGCCGGTCCGGTATCAAAATCTATCACCGCGCCATGCCTGCCGGCAATACTGAAACAAACCGATAAACCCAGACCCGTACCGTAATCTTTGGTAGTAAAAAAAGGCGTACCGATTTTTTCAATGATGTCCGGGTCAATCCCTTTACCCCGGTCCCGTACCTCTAAAACGATTTCATTACCGCCGGTATAAGTGCTGATGGTCAAAATTTCGCCTTCCGGCATCGCTTCCAGCCCGTTGCGAACGAGGTTAAAAACAAGCTGCCGTATTTCAGCCTCATCGAGAAACAGTTCCGGGACATCCGCCAGTTTTATTTTTAAATGTTTTTTTCTCATGGCAGCATCGGCTTCAAGTAACGGGGTAATATTTTTCAAAATCGTGTTGAGGTTTTTTTCCTTTCTACTGACCGCCTTATCTTTTGCCATACTTAAAAACTCCGTAATAATGGCATTGGCCCGTTTCAATTCATCCAGCATGAGTTCATAGTAGACTATATGTTCAGCGCTTTTATCCTTACGTTTAAGCAGCTGCAAAAAACCGCTCACCGTGGTTAAAGGATTTCTTATTTCATGACCGATACCGGCCGCCATTTCCCCCACCAGGTTAAGTCGATCCAGGCGGGCTATTTCCTTTTCCCAGCGTTTGCGCTCGGTAATATCTTCTGCTACCCTTAAAAAATAAGTTATTTCCCCCGCTGTATTTTTGAAAGGTGCTATTGATACGGCATTCCAATAGGTTTCGTTGTTCTTTCTTTTGCTCAGCAATTCTTTTTTCCATTCCCGGCCTGCTTTTATTACGCTCCATATTTGCTCCGCCTGGTCAACAGGCTGCCCGTCCATCAATTCAAACATATTTTTCCCGGTAACTTCTTCGGGCAGGTAACCCGTTATAGCAGTGAATTTCGCGTTGACATATTCTATATTACCGTTGGTGTCGGCAATAACCACACTGCTGGGGCTCTGTTCAAGCGCACTGGACAACATCCGCAACCGTTCCTCGGCCTTTTCCCGCCGGTCTATTTCTTCCCGCAGGTCTTCCAAATTACTCCTCAGTCGCTCCTGGTTTTGCCGCGCAATATCCGTCATCCCCCCCGTAAACCACCCGATCACGCCCGTCATTAAAATAATAAACAGCTCCGATTCCAGCGCCTGGATGAAGGGCTTGGCTGCCGCAAACACCTGGTAAAGCACCAGGAAAACGGCGCAGACAGCCGACATAATCAGGCCCGAAGTCTTGCCCATAGTCGTGGCGGCGATCATTACCGGCAAAATAAGTAAAACTTTAGTATAAGCAAGACTAACTTCAAAAGTTATTATTGCCAGCCCTACCGCCAGCAATGGAAAAATAACATAGCCGAAGTTCAACCAAAAATAATGCCTGTAATCCTTACGGTACAGGTAATCTTTGGTGTGGTATAAAAAAACAACACCCAACATCAATAAAATTAGTACAATAATAAAGCGGATATTGACAAAAGGATAAATACTCTGGTCAGCACTACTACTTAAAATCATGTCTACCATCAAAATGATAATACAGAACATGTGCGTGGTAATTAAATATTCATGTATTTCACGTTTTTCCCTTTCCGTTTTCAACTACCTCCCAACCAAACATCTTGAATAAAAAAGAGGTGGCATAATACCCACCACCCTTTTATCAGCAACTCACTTTATTATTTTGATCCGGTCTATGAAAAAAATTAAAGCGTGCCCCGGTTTCGTGAGCATAATACTGTTCCATAAAACGGTTATGGCTATACAAAGCTGGATTTCCCGGGCCCCAGACGACGGAATCAGCTGCAGTACCGCTAACCCAACCGCCAGCAGCAAAAGCATCAGTAGCGACAGCAATTTTAGTTTTTTTCTCCTGGCCGGTGCTATCACCGGCGCAGCGGGAGAATCTACCGGCGCCAGAATAATAATGGCCGCAGTACCGGCCAGTACGGCTGCAACCAAAAACATGCCGGAAAACGGTGGTTTAATGTTGGCAAGGCAACCGGACAGCAGAGCCAGCAACGGAAACACAGTAACGGTTAACACCCCGCAGCGCCAGGGAGACCTTGAGTGCGCCCCACCCGCGGTATGCCTGAAAAGTGCCGCCGTGAACAGGCACGCGGCCGTTCCGGGCAGTACGCCAAGCAGCAGTCCCAGCATGAGCGCGAGAAAAATATTTATCAAGTTCAGCACCAATATTTCGATCGCGTAGGCCAGGATGGCTTCTTTTTCCGGAGAAAGACCGGCACCGGCAGCCAGACAACCCGCCAGGCGCCTGCTGAACGGCAGGTAACTCATATTTTCCACATACCTTCCGCCGGTTTTTTAATTCTTGCTGCCAGGAGAGCAATAACAATCATTAATAAAGCCTGGGGCAACCCGAGCAACACCCAAAAAAGCGATTTTGCCACGTAAACCTGGGGATCAATTTGGGTAAAGGCAAAAAAAGCTTCGTGAATTATCAATTCCAATACCGCTAATACAGTAAGCGCTAAAAAAATTGCGATTAGACTTTTTGATAAAAGGACCCGGGTGGCCTTGACGATAAAAACAACCGCCAACAGCAGGCAAATCACCGTATGCAGGCCGAAGGTAAAAGGCAGGTTTCTTAAAATGAATACAATTACCACCAGTACGGTGCCCATAGGAACGATGATCTTCCACCGGAGCGTGACACCGGCTATAGCCAGACTTAAAGCAATCACCCCTGCAATTTCTGGAATACCCTGTAATAAAAACAATAAGAAATCAATCATAATATCCCTTTAATTATTTTTTATTTCAAAATATTCTCCAATTTTTAAGCATAGTCCTGCTTCGATTTCTGTCACCACCGGTATTTTTTATCATCAAATTACGACAAATTTTTAATATTTACTAATGTTTCGGGTTAATATATCATAATATTTGGTATATTGGTTCTGAAAAAGGCTTCCATATAAAGCCCGTTGAATTAAACAAGAGGTGCCCATTGTGAAATACGACGTGATAATTTCAGGAGCCGGTCCGTCCGGCGCGACCCTGGCCTATCACCTTGCCCGCGCCGGCTTTGAAGTTCTCGTTCTGGAAAAGCAATTTTTTCCACGGGATAAACCGTGCGGCGGCGGTATAACTTGCAAGGCTTCCCGTCTGCTGGACTTCCCCTGGAAAAACATAGTGGAAGACACGGTCCATAACATGGTCTTTAACTTCCGGGGAAAAAGCAGAATAACCGTTCGAACCGTCTTACCCGTGGCCTACATGGTTACCCGCAGCAAATTTGACACACTTCTTGCGGAGCAGGCCCGTTCAGCAGGGGCCCGGATCGTAGAGGGAACGGCATTGGAAGGATTAGAACTGAAGGACGGTCTGGTAACGGTATTTGCCGGTGGTAAAACCTATCAGGGCAGGATTTTTGCGGGTGCAGACGGTGTCAACGGAAAATCTGCCCGGCTTCTGGGCCTGTACAACCCGCTAGCGACAGGTCCCAGCCTGGAGGCTGAACTGGAATACCCGCCAGGACTTACGGAGCACTTCCGGGGCAAGATTAAAATGGACTGCGGCGCCTTACCTTGGGGATACGGCTGGATCTTCCCCAAGGCCAACCGTCTCTCCACCGGCATAGCCCGTTTTAGCCGCGAGGCCAAAGGATTAAAGCAGTATTTAAAAGAATTTTTAACCAGGGAAGGATTTGCGAACACCCGGGTAATTAGCGTCAAGGGTTTTCCGATTCCGGTAAACGGGGGCAAAAAGACTAAAATCCATTGTTCATCCGCCCTGCTGCTTGGGGATGCCGCGGGGCTGGTAGATCCTTTAAGCGGGGAAGGCATTTATTATGCGCTAAAAAGCGCCTTGCTGGCGGCGGAAGCAATCCTCGACCACAAGTCGGACCCGGAACGCGTGCCCGGGAGCTACCAGGACCTGATCGACCGTCAAATTACGGCCGAACTTTCCATAGTGCGCAGAATGGCCAAGGTGTTTTATTCTTTTCCGCGAACATCCTTCAACCTGATTGAAAAAAATCCGGAAACCGCCGGGCGGATGTTAAGTCTGATTTACGGCGAAGGCAAGTATGCCGAGTTAAAAGGTGCGGCCCTGGAGGTTGTCCGCATGATTACTTCCGGCAAAAAAAACCCGCGTTTACGCTTTTAAATAACGCAATTGTTTTAAACCGGAGGCACTCCTATTACTTGTTTTTTTTGTTTTCTGACCACACCCGGCATCTTTTTTTGATTTCCTGTTCATATCCGTTTGCCGAAGGTTCGTAAAAGATCCTGCTTTTTAGACCGGCAGGCAAATAATCCTGATTAACATGGTTACCGGGGTAATCGTGGGGATATTTATATCCCTGCCCGTGCCCCAGGGCCGCTGCTCCCCGGTAACCCGTACTCCGGAGATGCGACGGTACGGGCCCGGCCTTTTCCCGGTCCACTGACTCAAGAGCGGCGTCAATACCCCTGACCACCGAGTTGCTTTTCGGCGCAGTGGCAATATAAAGAGCGGCCTCGGCCAGTACGATCCTGGCCTCGGGCATACCAACCCTTTCCACCGCCTGCGCCGCGGCCGCGGCCAGGATTAAGGCGTGCGGATTTGCCAGGCCGACATCCTCCGCGGCGTGAATCATGATCCGGCGGCTGATAAATCCGGGGTCTTCACCCGCGTACAGCATCCTGGACAGCCAGTAAAGGGTGGCCTGGGGGTCGGAACCCCGCATACTCTTGATAAATGCCGAAATAACGTCATAATGCTCGTTCACACGGTCGTATTTTAAAACCCGTTTTTGAATCGCTTCCTCTGCTATCGCCAGGGATATCCGCCGCGTTCCCGTACTGTCCGGAGAAGTGGTCAGCACCGCCAATTCCAGGGCATTCAGGGCCGCCCGGACATCGCCGTTGGCCACCCCGGCCAGGTGGTCCAGCGCTTCGGAAGATATTTCCACCCGGTAACTTCCCAGTCCCCTCTCCCCATCCCGTAATGCCCTCTCCAACAGACGTTTTACGGCTTCCCGGGAGAGAAGTTCAAAACGGTACAACTGCGAGCGGGATAAAAGAGGACGGTTAACGGCAAACATGGGGTTTTCTGTCGTAGAGCCGATCAAAGTTACCAGGCCGTTCTCCACAAAGGGCAGCAGGGCGTCCTGTTGGGCCTTGTTAAAACGGTGAATCTCATCAATAAACAGGATGGTTTTTTCCTGATTCAGAGAAAACCTTTCTTTAGCCTCCCGTACTACCCGCTTGATATCGGCCACGCCGGCCGTCACCGCGTTCAAAATTTCAAAGTGCGCCCTGGTCATGGCGGCGATTATTTCCGCCAGGGTGGTTTTGCCGGTTCCCGGCGGCCCGAAAAATATTACCGACATGAGGTTATCCGCCTCGATAGAACGCCTCAACAGCGTGCCCGGACCCACGATTTTTTGCTGCTCTTCAAATTCGGCCAGGGTTTTGGGCCTCATCCGCAGGGCAAGGGGAGCGGCCCTGGTCAGGTTGCCTTCCATAGATTTTTCGAACAAATTCACGGCACCACACCCCGGGGATTATAATTAATGTTGATTACTTTATTATTGTAAAACAAGCCGTCTAAAAAACGCAACTTTGCATAAAACTTTTATCTTAATCAAGCGCCAGGGTTTTGATTAATTCAAGTGAACCCAGGTTGTTGGCCTTGATGTACCGGCCCGATACCGTATATAGAGTGTCATTAATGTAAAGAATTCTCTCAACGTTCTTGTCGCTTTCATACCAAGAACTCCCCGCCTTCAGCAGGTCTGTTTCAGAAAGGTGGGTGATGCGTCCCTTTAAATTAAAGCCGCGGTCCGGATCCACATTATAAATGTACGCTCCCTGAAAGACAAACTGCCCGTATGCCGGAACACCCCTGTTTTGGACGGCACTACCGCCACTCACTTCCATCACTTTAACGGGGAAAGCCAGCAGGTGCTTATCTCCCGAAAACAACAGGGCCTTATGATTACGCAGCAATGCGGAATCGGTACCCCGGTCGCCGATGATTTCCCGGGCCATCTCCACCGGGTTGCTGACGTCAGTCACGTCAAAAAGCGCTATTTTTAGACCCGTGTAAAACGCCATGCTCCCCGTCTCGTTGCCGGAATGGTCTTTTTGACTTACCTCAATCGTATCTTTCCCAAAACCGAGCACGTGATTTTCATCGTACGGGTGTAAGTAATCACTATATCCCGGTATTTTTAAAGCACCCAGTATTTCAGGGCGGCGCGGGTCCTTTAAGTCAATAACAAAGAAGGGGTCCACCGTTTTAAAAGTAACCAGGTAAACCCGGTCGCCCATGAACCGCGCGGAGTAAATTTTTTCGCCGGGAGCAATACCCTCCAGTCTCCCGGTTACATGCAACTCTTGATCCAAAACATAAACGTTATTTTGGGAGGTATTCTCACCTGTCCGCCAGATATCGCCCCTGGTAGTGGCAATGCGAAAATAACCTTCGTGTTCATCCATGGAGAACTGGTTCAGGACGGTTCCCGGTACTTCCCCGCAGGCGAGATATTTCAGCCGCCCGTCATGCAGGGCAAACTTGTAAATCCTGGTTGCATCCCCGTTAGCCGGCCGGAACACCGGGCCGCTCCTAGTTCCGGTTGCGCCGTACCGGAGGCCCGTTACCGCCACGTACAAGTTTTCCGGAGAAGCGTAAATGTTTTCACCCGAACCGAGAAACGCCTGCACATCAGCCTCTTCCTCCGGCCGGTCCAGATTGATTCCGGCCACGACCAGATAATTAGGCTCGATAAAACCGGGAAAACACTTTATATTGGAATAATCTATCGCTCCGAGCTTAGCGCTCGTCGCCGAATCATAGAAGAAAGGTTTCTGCTCCTGCTCTTCCATCTCCTTTAATGGATAATACCGGATGTTTTTATTAGCCAGTAAATAAAACGACGCACCCACTTTACGGGAAGACACATACCTGCCGCCCAGTTGCAATTCACGCACTTGTTTGATACCGGCCTTGTCCCGGATGTCGTAAACCACCGCTTTTACCGTATCAGAACGGTAGAGCGGCGGCATTATTTCAGGTGCAGCCATTTTGGCAGAACTTTCAGCCAGGGGTACGGGGCCGGGAATCTCCCGGTACCTTTGGGTATGCCCGATGACCACCAGATATCTGTCGTCCACATATATTTCCTGCGGTGAAAAACTGTTTTCCGCAAACTCCAGGGTATTTACCACTTTCATGTCGCCGGGAGGACAGGCAGCAGTGATTACCAACCGGTTCCCGTCCACCTGGTAGATATAACTGCCGTCGGTCTTGACCATATCGGCTTCGTCCACACCGGCGACCTGCACGTTGGTCCCGGAATAATCAGCAGCGGCTTCATTTCCCGCAGACTGAGACATCATGTTCGTCGCTTCGGCGGCACCCGCCAGGTCCTCCATAACCAAAGGAGTTTTCATTCCCCTTTTTTCAAACATGCCGGTTGGGACTTGCATACCGGCCAGAAGACTTTGGAAATTTTCGTAAGAACCCACTACCGGCAGGTCACTGACCGCCCCCGGCGGGTCCGGCAGGTCTCCCGGCGGCCCCACCAGAACGGCGCGGCCGGCTTTATCCCACTTTACTTCATAGCCCAAAACCTCGGCCAACCAACGTGCAGGTATGTACATCCGGCCTTCCTCAAGCAAAGTACCGGCATCCATAACTTGTTTTTCCCCACCGGCGTACAATAAATTGCTGCCCGCGGTCAGCTTGATGGCAGTGCTGTCCGGACAAAAAACAACCGACTTTGAGATGCCGTCCCAGATAATATCGCTGTCCGCAATCCCCAGCGACCGGCCCAGGTAGCGCACGGGAACGTACACCCGGTTGTTGTTTATAAATGGAGCGACGTCCATCACCTTCATCTGACCGTCACTGATGTAAGTCCTCTGATCAACCAGAAAAGTCGCCTGATGCCGTACCGTAGCGTCAACCTCAGGCTGAAGCCAGGGGATAAAAATAACTGCCAACGCCACCAATAAAATAAATATGACAAACTTCTTCACCGCACACAACCTCCCCTTATCCGTATCTTATTCTATTTAGACGTTCCGGCGCCAAGATGTGGTTCATCTTATTACAAAAAAAAGCAAAAGAGCTCTAGTAAAGAACATCAAATGCTAAAAATTATTGGTTCAACTTGCTCCTTTTCTCTTGATTTACATGAATTGTGGGTTGCATCGCATTTAAAGGTTCACTATATTAGATCTTGCATGAATATATCCGACCTTAAAATAAAAAAGGAGCTGAAAAAATGCGTAAAATCGTCCTATTAGTACTAACCGTGCTGCTTACACTGGTAACGGCATCAGCAGCATTTGCCGGCCAAACCGGTTACCAGTCTGACAGTTTTGTTTTTGAAGCGGACGACCAGTACCTGACCACGGGTGGTAACCAAAGTGAAAATATTATAACTAAAGTGTTTTATAATGAGAAGGATAGTAATTGGTATTACTGCCGGTATGACAAGGAGTGGCATAAGCATTATTACTACAAACAGTGCTGGAAAGACTGCCAGGGAAGTAAATACCGTCACATTTGGCACCGGCATTGGAGCTACGACAATGACCGCGAAAAGTATTTTTATGTCGACGAGAACGGAATAAACCGTTATTTCTACCTCGACCCGGACCGGGAGTATGAAGTGCATCAATACCAAGACCATAACGGAGTTACCCAGTTTTATTTCAAAGCATCCGGCTGGAAATAAAACTCATGCTTGCCTGGTTAATGTTAAAGGGCGGTTCTCATTACCGCCCTTTATTTTTTAATTTAATGCCCGCCGTTAATCTCCTTTTAATCAGGCTCCGATAACCGTTACCACAACCTCCCGGGCAGCTCTCGGCCCGTCGAATTCACACAGGAAGATATTCTGCCAGGTGGAAAGCCCGATTTTTTTATCTATAATAGGAATGGTTTCACCGGGGCCGACCAGGCCGGATTTTAAATGCGCGTCACCGTTCCCGTCCTGCCGGTCGTGTTCCCATACTCCCCGGGGAATGATTTTTTTTAAAAAGTTCACCACGTCCGTTTGGACACTGTCATCCCAATTTTCCTGGATCATGACGGCTGCCGTGGCACCCCGGACGTAAACATGCACGATCCCGCTTGCAACCCGGGATTGTTCCACGACTTTTTTTACCGGCGCGGTAATGTCGTAAAGCGCTTCACGCCTGTGGGTTTCGATTTTAATCACTTTTTGCATTTTTCCACTCCCCTCCTGTCTACTAAACCTACCGGCTGTGCCAGGTTCGTGATTTAATTTCGGATCTGCCCTTTTCCTCAAATTGATAATTATTTATTTCGCTCCTTCACTTTTAACCAGGGTTCCTTCTCCAGAAAACTTCCGGCAACATTACTTTCCATTTCTTCAAACATACCCAGCGGAACACTGAAAGATAAAACGTTTTTATCCACCAGCGGCCGGGCGGAAATATCGAACATGCCTATTACCGCCCTGGGGTTTTCTTTTTCGGCTTCACTGTAAGGGAATAAACCAAAGGTGTGACACCCGGCCCCCATAGGAGCAATCACGTTATGGTTTGCCCCTCTTCCGTAGTTGGCCAGTACCACCAGGGCGGATAACTGATCCGGCTTAACCAGGAAAACCACTACTTGCGGTTTTTCGTCCGCCGCGACCTGTTCGAGCGGTTTTAAAACAACATATTTGGTGGGAATGTCCCGCATGGGAAGTGTTTCCACAAACTTAGCCGCGATTTCCGGTGATTTAAAATACCTTTCACCATGCTCCAGGTCCGGCATGCCCGCAGTAATTTTTTTGCCGGCTTCCGACCGGCAAAATTCTTTATTGCCCGTGGACAAAAAATGCTCGATCCCGCCCGGGAAATAAACGTACTGGTTACCAAAACCAAGGCCGGTACCTCCTCCCGGGCAGCCGAAAGTCTCCCGGTCGAAAACCACCGTCTTTCCCCTGGCCGCGGCCACCAGCGTGGCCACCACACAGCCCCGGGCACCTTTCTTGAACTGCACCGCTCTTTCGGGCCGCTCATCCGTCCAAATCAACGCCACCGGAGAATAACCCATACCTATTGCTTCAGCAATCTTACTCTGCATCTTTCACCCTCCTCATTTTTTTAGCATGCTAATTTTGACAATTCTAAACCGTCCAGCATCTGATTGCTTAAATAACTTATTCAACTGTTCAAAAAGGAACAAATCCTGTTCCGCCACTTCGCCTCCCGTACCTTCCTCTGCAGCTGGTTTCTTAAAAATATAATTTTTTCCATTTCAATGATTCCGGCGGTAGGCCAGGCCCTGGGCCATAGCCACCAAATCACCCGCTTCGTCCCGTACTTCCAGCCGGTAAATTCCGGTTTTCCTGGTCAGGTTATCCTCGCAAGCGACGGCGGTAAGCACGGCTCCCACGGTAGTAGCCTTAATAAAGTTGATATTAACATTAAGAGCAAGCGCCGTAATGCCGTGCGAGTTGCTGGCTGCAGCGAACACCAGATCGGCCAGGGCAAAAACCGCACTACCGTGCGTCACTCCTGCTCCGTTTAACAATTCAGGCTTCACCTTCATGACGGCACTGGCATAACCCGGCTTCATTTCGGTAATTTCAATCCCCAAAAGCCGGGCAAAGGCATCTTTACTCAGCCGCTGCCGGCCCTGTTCAAGTTTTTCTTCCTTTGCTCTATCCAATCATACCCTCTCCTTTTTTGATTAGAATATAGCCCCCCTAAACTCTAAGACCAAGTTCAGATTAAAAATCGTTGCATCAATGATCATCCAAATTATTAAATTCATTATAACACAAGGAAATAATTACTTTTATAACGAAGGGGGGAAACGGAGGGATATTATAGATGAATACCCATAATATAGGAAGGAATGCCCCCTGCCCGTGCGGCAGCGGTAAAAAATATAAAAAATGCTGCCTGGGCCAACCAAAAGTTGCTTTTACCAACTACCGGGGGCAACCGGCAGTTTATGGGGAAGAAGCTATACTTGCCGCCTATAAAATTTTGTCCCGATGTGAAGCGTACCTAAGCCGCAAAAATTTAACTGTTAAAAAAGGCCTGGAGATATTAAAAGCATTATACACGCGGTACGATAATTTTAACCGGCATTTTTCCCCTTATTATTCCTGTGCGCGGGGCTGCAATTACTGCTGTTTCACCAATGTTCTGGTAAGTAAAATCGAAGCTCATTATGTAAAAGAATTTATTTTATTAAACTTCTCTGGAGATGAGCAGCACCGGTTTAAAAAAATAATCGACCAACAGTAAGCCGCATATTTATCGATGGAAGAAATAAACTTCGACTTAAGCAACCAAACCAGTCGCAATCAGGACCTCGGTGCCACCAATCTACTTTCACAGATGACACCGTGTTGTCGGTTGCAGTTGCGGACTGCATCCTGAGCGGCCAGCCTTACGCAGAAGCACACCATCGCCGGTCATCTTCATAACATCCAGGTTCCATAGCCGATAACGATCCCCACCAGAATAATCATATTGGCTATCGTCCCATATTTGGCGTCCTGCCAATGCATAAAAATCAGCACCTGCGAGAGCACAAGCGCGGGAATCGCCACCATCCACCACCATTCATACCTAATTAATGCCGCCGCAATAAATAATGAAGCGGCAATCAGCCATAAAATCCCGGTTGATTTAGGAATTGTTTGCGTGAATTGACCTACCCGGGCAAATTGGAATGCTTTTATAAAGCCCAGCAGATGAATGAGGCCGTGAATAATCATGACGGCGGTAGTAACTTCTTTCAGCACTATATTTACTCTCCTTTTCCCCTGATATAATTCTTACATGGTAAGCTTACCATAATTTATTTTTTTATCCGGTACTTATTTAATGTCCAACCGTTAAAAAAGTATTGTCCCGCAAGATTTCTTAAGAAATTTGTTTATTTGATTCAGAAAATTAAAAGTTCGTGGTACAATTAAGCACATAAAATACTTTTTGTAGCATCTGAATTTAAAAAACCAGATTTTAAATCTTACCTAAAACAGTGCAGGAGGCGATCCTTTATGTTTGATATCGATAAGAAAGTCTTTATTGAAAGAAGCATGGACACTCTGGAAAAAATTTTAGAAAATTTTAACAGACTCCCCGTGCTTAAAATGGATGAACTAAATCCCGAAAGCACCGCCTTGATAATTTTGGATATGGTCAATGCCTTTGCCCGGCAGGGTTCCCTGAAAAGCCCGCGGGTGGAAGCGCTTATTCCAAAGATTGCCGGGCTGTTATTGCTTTGTAAAAAGCAGGGGATCCCGGTAATTGCTTTTGCAGACTGCCACACCAAGGATTCGCCGGAGTTCGACACTTATCCGGAACACGGTCTGGCAGATACTTTTGAGAGCGAAATAGTGGACGAACTTAAACAAATTGGCGGTTATACCCTGGTACCCAAAAACTCTACCAACGGATTTCTAGAAGAAAAGTTTCAAATCTGGTTAAAAGAACACTCCCACTTAACAAATTTTATCGTTGTGGGTGATTGCACCGATATATGCGTGGAGCAATTCGCTAAAACCCTGAAGGCTTTCTTCAACATGCTGAACCAGAGAATTAGAGTAATTGTGCCGGCAGACGCCGTGGACACCTTCGATCTCGATATGCACTATGCGGAATTAATGAACGTGACGGCTCTGTTCGCCATGATTGGCGGCGGCGTGGAAGTGGTCAGAACAATTGAAAGTTAAACCGGTAGGGGGAAATATGATGACTTGCGACAGCCTGGCACTGCATACAGATAAGTACCAAATAAATATGATGTATGCTCATTGGAAAAAAGGCACTCATAACAATGTCCGCGTTTTTGACCTGTTTTTCAGGGACCTTCCCTTCGGTAACGGCTATGCGGTCTTTGCCGGTCTGGAGAGAATGGTAAATTACATCAACAGTTTAAGGTTTAGTGAAGAGGACATTGCTTACCTGGCCCAACAGAAAGAAAATTATGACCCAAAATTTTTGGATGAACTACGCCGGTTTAGGTTTACCGGTAACATCAGGGCGGTCGGGGAAGGCACCCTGGTGTTCCCCAATGAACCGATTATCCAGGTGGAGGCCCGGAACTTCGAGAATAAGCTGGTGGAAACCGCATTACTTAACTTTATGTACCAGACCCTGGTGGCCACCAAGGCGGCCAGGGCAAAGTCAGCAGCCCCGCATCTGGCATTTCTGGAATTCGGAACCCGCAGGGCGCATGAAACGAACGCGGCTGTCTGGGGCGCCAGGGCGACCTATATTGCCGGGTTCGACGCCACTTCCAACATGCAGGCCGGTAAAATGTTCGGCATTCCGGCCAGCGGCACACACTCCCACGCCTGGGTTCAGGACTATGACCGCGAGCTTGACGCCTTTATGGGCTTCGTGGACGTATTCCCGGACACCGCTATCCTCTTGGTGGACACCTACGACACGCTGAAGTCCGGGGTTCCCAATGCCATCAGGACCGCAAAATACTTAGAAGAAAAAGGCAGCAAGCTGAACGGCATCCGGATTGACAGCGGGGACCTGGCCTATCTTTCCAAGCGGGCCAGAAAAATGCTGGACGCCGCCGGGCTTGATTACGTAAAAATTGTTGCTTCCAGTGACTTGGACGAACACAAGGTCACCAGTCTTGTCGCGCAGGGGGCAATGATCGACATCTATGCCCTGGGGACCCGGGTAATTACCTGTGTTGACTCCCCCGCCCTGGGCAGTGTTTACAAGCTGGTGGCCAAAAAAAACGGCTCTGAGTACATTCCGAGCCTTAAAATCTCCGGAAACCCGGAAAAAATTACCACACCAGGGTTTAAAAAGCTCTACCGGCTTATAAACAAAAGTACCGGCAAAGCTGAAGGAGACTACATCGCCAATTTCGACGAGGATCTGCGTGCAACGGACCGGATCAAGCTGTTTGACCCGGTCCACACCTGGATTTATAAATTCATTACCAACTTCGAAGCAGTTGAGCTGCTGCAACCGGTCTTCGTTAATGGTAAACAGGTTCACAATTTGCCGCCCCTGGCTCATATTCGCAGCCATTATAACGACCAGCGCAGCCAATTTTGGCCGGAGTACCTCCGCCTCTTAAACCCTGAAATATACCCCGTCGGCTTGAGTAAGCAGGTCTGGAAAATTAAACAGAAACTTATCGCTAAATATGTTGACAATAAGGAAAATAAACTTTAGGTAACTCCGAAGTGCGGCCCGTAGCTGCTCACCGCCGCCCGCCCCGGCATACGCCCAACTCCCCTTCCAGGCGGTTAAAGCGGCACTCCTGGGCGCAAAAGGAATAGACCATACCTGAGGCGGTTTGAGCATACCAAGGGACCGGATGCAAGCTCCCGGTCCCTTGGTATGTTACTATGCAATTAATTTTTTATTACCGGGTGGTAAATCGCCAATCATTGCCTTCAATTCCCTCGAAATTATCCCCCGTGTCTTTTTCTTCGATATAATTCTTCTTGACAGTTACCTCAAAGGTGTCCCCCTCCTCCAAGGGATCTTTTAAGGTGATGATGAGGGTAGTGCCGTCAATTTCAACCTCATCAATTCCCACGTACAGTTTTTCACTCCGGTTGTAAACCTTTACAGCATCAAGCAGGTTTCGGCCGGAAATTTTCTGGATCTCAGCGCTGAATTCTGCTTTGAGGACCCAAGTATCGTCCCCGTCAACATCATCCGCACCGTCCCCGGGAATCAACCTGACAATCCTAAAGCTTTCCGCGGTGCTGAATTCCCACTCCCGGCCGCTGATTCCGTCAAAGTTTTCACCGGTATCTATCGCCTCAATCAAGTTCTCCGCGATAGTTACCCGGTAAGTTCTATTGCTTGCCAGGAATTCGTCCAGTTTGATAGTCAGGGTATTTCCTTCGACCGACACCTCATCAAGGTCCACCTTTGTACCATAGGTCACGTTCCGCACGGTGATTCCTTCCAAAACACTGTCCAGGTCGCCAATAGGCTGCACTTTCAAATTGAACCGCACCACCAGTTCATCTGTATCCTCAGCCACATTGACGCTGCCGTCTGAAGGAATCAAGCCGTCAATTTCCAGTGCCTCACTCTCACCGGTACCGTTTCCGGCGCTATCTTCCTCTAGAATCCTGTAGAGCACAACCGCCATTTCCGCTCTGGTTACCGGTTTGTTGGGCTGGAAGAAATTGCCGGGATAACCGATCATGTAACCACGTTTAAACATTCCCGCCACACCTGGCCTTGCGAAGTAAGGGATTTCGTCCAGATCCCGGAAAGAGACCTCGCTATCTTGTTCCAAACCGATTGCTCTGTTGGCCCAGACGGCCACCTCATACCTTTTGGCGGGCGCCATACCGTTTAAATTCTCGGCCTCGTCTTCCGTCAATATACCCTCGTTTATTGCAAAGTTAAGGCAATCGGTCATCCAGGAAGGAACATCGCCGTCCCAGGAACGGTCCGCCTCAAAGGTACCGGTAAAACCGCATGCCCTCGCAATCATCAAGACCGCCTCATATTTTTTAACAGGAACATTCGGCTTAAAAGTTAAGTCGGGATACCCTAAAATAATCCCATAAGAAGATATTGTCCGGATCTGCTGCTCCGCCCAGTGGGTACGAACATCAGTTATTTGAACCGCCCGCCACTTGTTCTGGTCTTTATTAATCTTAAACTTTCCTAGCCCTTTTCCTTTCCCGGGAGCGGCGAAGGAGGTCGCCATTATCCCCAGGACCAAAACCATTGTTAACAGCATGGTAAACAAATTTTTTCTCAACAATCATGACACCCCCGAATAATTAATGTTTTTCTCAAATAAATAAATAAATATCAGTTAAACACCCCCTAGTTTAATATCTCCCCTATTTCTTATATACGTTTTATATAGAAATTTTTGGGGTGCCTAAGCCAAATATAAATTCCTCCCATAAAAGAACCGGTGCTTTTTGGGAGGAATTAGCAGCGGGTGATAAATTTGTTTAATAGACATCCTTACACAATCTGATAATCTATTTCATGCCCGGACAATATTTCTGCATATAATTGGTAAACAACTGCAGGTGGTGCTGTTCATCCATAATAATTCTTTCCAGTAATTCTTTAATATAAGGATCACCAATCAGTTGTTGGTGCTGCCTGTAGTTTTGGATCGCCATTCTTTCAGCAGCAATATCAGCTGCCAACCTGTCGCATATGCCCTGACCGTAGTATACGAAGGATGCGTTCCAGTAAATAACCCGGTTATTGGTTATGGTCCGGTACTCCGGCGCAACCCCCAGCAAGCGGATAGTCTTGCCGAGCAATTCCAGATGGTACATCTCGATAATAGAAACACACTCCTCCAGCTCCGCTATATCATCATGTTTCTCCTCAAATGTTAGATAATGATAAAAATATTGATTAATAGCCGTCATTTCACTCACTGCACCCGCGTAGTCTTCCAATAAAAGCATGGCATAATATTGGTTGGGGCGAACGACCCTGGGTTCCGGGTACGGAGCAGGCAGCGCACACCACCGGTTAACATGTTCTGAGGCACCTGAATTACACAAGGATTTATTTTTGACGTCATCACTCAAAGGCCCCTCTCCTCCTTCCAGTTTTATTTTAAATTATATAAAAACTCAAAAAAAATATTACTAAAACAATCCTTGGGGGGAAAAAACAACTCCGCTCTTTTTGTTTGCAGAGAACGGAGTTGTTTTTCACCTCATTTTGTTTTAATATTGCTTTAATTTATTTAAAATTTAAACCTGTTTACGGCATCGTTAAGTCTATTTACCAGTCCCTGCAAGTCGGCAGCAGCATTGGCTATTTCATTCATGGTTGCCGTTTGCTGTTCTACCGCTGCAGACACTTCTTCGCTGCCGGAGCTGATTTCCTCCGCAGCAGTGGCTACTTGATTAATTTGGGCAACGATTCCCTGGATTTCATCAATAATCAATTTAAGGGTATCCCCCGCAAAGGATACGGCTTCGGTGCCGTTCTCCACGCTCTCCATGCTTTCGGCCATTTGTCCGGTAACGTTGCGGGATTCAGTTTGAATAGAATCTATGATCCCGGTAATTTCTTCCGCGGAAAAAGCTGATTGCTCAGCAAGCTTACGCACCTCTTCGGCAACCACGGCAAAGCCCTTGCCCTGTTCACCCGCCCTGGCCGCTTCAATGGCGGCGTTGAGCGCCAGCAGATTGGTTTGATCCGCTATCCCCTTGATGGTGACTACTATCTTGCCAATACTTTCTGCCTGGTTATTTAGCGAGGATACGTTGTCTCTGAGACTGGAAACGCTTTCCGATATCTTTTCCATCTGAGAAACGGCTTTTCCCACTGCTTCATGTCCACCCTGCGCCCTTTCGGAAATTTGGGCCCCCAGTTTATACATTTCATCAGAGCTTTTGCTCAGGTTTTGGGCACTGCTGGTGAATTCGTTGGCGGAAGCGGAAACTTCCTCCAGGCCGGCATTCATTTCCTCGGACGATGCAGCCATAGATTCACTCGCCTCGCGTACTTTATCCGTCCCGTCCCGGACGGTAGCAAACATTTCCCCCAATGATTGCTGCATTTTATCGAAACTAAGGGCCAGTAAGCCAATTTCATCTTTCAGATTGAGAGCATAGTCCGGCACTTTTAGGGAAAAATCGCCACTTGCCATTTGGTCAGCATGCCGGCTGGCGTCTCTGATCGGGGCCGCAACACCGCGCCCCAGCAACAGAGCACATATTGCGCCCAAAATAATCGCCCCTAAAGATAATCCTAAAATTATATTTCTTAAGTTCATCGTGTTGGCCAGAACCTCGTTTTCAAAGGATCCTACGGCCAAGCTCCAGCCGGTGCCACCTACGGGGTGGTATCCCACAAACCGGTTTTCACCTTCCAAAGAATATTCTGCTACTCCGTGCTCCCCAGCCACCATCTTGTCTACAACCCGGGCCAGCTCTTTATATCGAGGATCGGTTTCGGACAGTTTTCTAAAATCGACCTGATCAAATACCAAATCCCTGTTCTTATGAGCTATAACCTGGCCTTTTGAATTGACGATAAAAGCGTATCCTCTTTCCCCAAAGCCCATTTCGTCGGTAAAATTACTTAAAAAGTCGGCACTTCTGTCCGAAAGAATAATACCTTCTATTGAATTACCGTGATATATAGGCGCCACGGAAACAATAAGCAAGGTGTTATCATTCCGGTTAATAAGCGGGTCGGATACATTGGCCTCTCCGTTCATGGCTTTTAAAAAATATTCCCGGTCACCGACAAACGGAGTGGCACCACTGGCATTAATCATATTGCCTTGCTTATCCGTAATACCCATATCATTTAAATCGCTTCTCTGCCTCTCCTTTTGTAGAATAGCAACTTTTTCCTCTTTCGCCCCGGGGGATGAGATTATATCAAGATTGGCAAGCGCTTTAACCACCTCCAGATCGCGTTCAATATCACTTTGAACCTTGTACGCACCTTCTTCGGAAAGGTTGAGCAAAGCCCGTTCTACTTCATCAACAACTGCATTTGATGAGATGGTATAAGATACTATTCCCAAACCCGCACAAACCACCAGGATAATGATCGTGACTAACACGGTAATTTTCAGTCCCATGCTCCTAAAACGTTTTTTCAACACTAATACCTCCCAGAATATTTACTACCCTAAATCCACCGCATATTATTTTTACGTCAAAATAAATAATTTTTACAAGCCCGCAAGCGCTAATAATCTTTAAAAATAGCACCTGGTAAACTATGGTTATATATTAACATCCATAAATTAACCAAGTGAAATACGTGTTTATAATGGCATTAATAGTCACTGACAATTAATACGCTTATATCACAAAAGCACCATGTAAATCCTCCCAAAAAGTACCGGTTCCTTTTTAGGACTTATTGAGAAATTTTTTTGCTAAGAAAAATAGAAAAACCACTCGTTCCAGAGTGGTTTTTTGTACCAATCAACAGTTAGTTATTATAAATTTAACATTTACGACACTGCCGATACACCAGATTATATTGCAACCCGGGGTAATTTAATAATCCTCATAATCCAATCCTTCTACTTGCAGACATCGATATGAGTAGCTATCACCCGACAGGTATATCCTGATTCCATCCGTATCAATAACCGCCCCCTCTTTAAAAAGGTAAACTTTAATCCCGTCAACCATAACCTCTTTATAGTTTTCGGATGCGGACGGTTTGTATTCAAAAATAAGCGGCTTGTTACTGTAGCCACCGCAACTGAACATAGGTAACGATTCTATAGTAATAGCTGCAGCATTATTTAAAATATAGTCCCTGGCATCCTCAGAAATCTCTAATTTGATCATCTATATCACCTCCATAAAAAGTGATTTAAGGCACTATGTTTACAGGCCAAAACAACATATTATACTTTGAATTTATTTTAACATCCGAAAATTAACCAAGTGAAATATGTGTTTATAATGGTATTAATAGTCACTGATTATTAATAGGTGGTGCAATTTTTTGTCAGAATTCGCGCTTCTAAAAAAACAACCGCTTCCAGGGCTTCAAACTGTACCCTGAAAGCGATTGTCTTTTGCATTGCAAAGGTCAAATTACCCAGAAGTTATTGATTGATTACAATGACGTCAAATTATCGTATTATTTCTCTGCTTTTCTAATGTTAACCAAGAAAGCTTTGTATTCTGGAACAGCGGCGTTAGGACAAGCAACAAAAGGTGTTAATTCGTTCCCAATGTCTCCCTTGGATAATCCCATGAAACCCCAGCTCCATGGCAAGGAAACAATTTCCACGGGGCTGCCGTTTACCATTAAGGGTTTAACAATCGGTAAAACATTGGCCTTCATTTTTATTTCCGCCCGGGCGCTGCTTACAAATATCTCATCACCAGGTTTGATTCCCAGTTTACCGGCTAAAGTCGGCGATATGGTGGCAAATTGTTCCGGCATCAATTCTACCAGCATGGGGCTATTTCTGGTTCTTACCCCGGTTTGATAATGTTCAATGTAATGGACGGTGGTAGCCACGTAAGGGAACTCTTTGCTGCCGGTTTCGGCCAGTTTAGCAAATTCGCCTCCCCATCTCATAGCCACTGGGTTATTTTGCTGCTTGCTCATTAAATTTTTCACCGGACTTTCCACCGGTTCATAGTGTTCCGGCAGAGGACCATCTTTCAAGCCGGAAGGAACAAAAAAGCGCGCCTGCCCTTCAGGATTCATAATAAAAGGAGCATTGGCTGTCTTTTCCGGTGGTACCGGCGCTTTTGTAGCCGCGTCCGCAATGCCGAAATCGGGAACATCATTGGTAATCCACTTTGTACCGTCCCAGACCATATATGGTTTATCCTTTTTCCAGGGCCTGCCGGCAGGGTCAGCCGAACAACGGTTATAAACAATGCGCCGGTTCACAGGCCAGGCAAAGGTCCATTTCGGAAATACGCCAAGCCCGCTTTTATCCTCCGTACCGTGCCTTTTGGCAGCGGGCACCTTTAACGAAGGGTCTTGCTCATTGGGGTCGGTGTAATAATAACCGGTGTAAACCCATATTCCGCAGGCCGTAGAACCATCATCTTTAAGGTCGCCAAAAGTACCTAAAACCCGGCCGTCCGCCACATTATAACCGTTTATTTCAATCGCTAATTTTTCTATATCCGGCTCGTCCTGATCCGGCTGATCATAATTCCAAGCCATATTTAAAATCGGCTCGGGAAATTTGCCGCCGCTCCGGTATTCCTGGCGGACAGCTTTAAATATCCGGTCGGCAATCCAGAGACTGCTTTTTGCCTGGCCGGGCGGATCAACAGCCTTCCAGCCCCATTGAATATGGCGTGAACTGTTTGTTCGCGTGCCTTCTGCTTCATATCTGTGAGCAGCCGGCAGCAGGAAAACTTCCGTTTTTATATCCGCCGGGTTTACTCCTGGACGTTTCCAGAAAGCGGCGGTTTCGTTTTCAAACACATCAACGCAGACCATCCAGTCCGCATTTTCCAGGGCCTTGACCTCGTGAGAAGCATCCGGCCCTGCTACGGAAGGATTTTCCGCCCAGCAAAAGACGCCTTTAATATGTCCTTCCGCCAGGGAGCCATAGGAAGACATGTGGGAATGGTCTTTCCCGTCTGATTTTGGCAGCCAATCATAGCAAAAGTCATTTTCTTGGGTGGCTTTTTCCCCGTACCAGGCCTTGAGCAGACTGGCCATGAACTTGGGTTTGTTGGACCAGTATCCCGTCTTGGGAGTTTCCACCGCCAGGTAATCCTCATACGTGGGGTGTTTTGACGCAACGGGGACACCAAGATAGCCCGTAATATTGTTCCACAGCATTCCCACGTCACAGGCGCCCTGGACATTTGATTGCCCCCGCTGGGGGTTAAGGCCGCCACCGGGCATGCCCACATTGCCCAGCAAGAGTTGCACCATGCATGTTGTCCGTGTGTTTTGGGTTCCGTAACTGTGCTGGGTGATACCCAGTACGTAAATTAAATTGCCTGCTTTGTCCGGTTTTCCCGATTCGCAATAAGTAGCGTAAGCTTTCCGTAAAATATCTTCCGGAGTTCCCGTGATATTACTGACCGTTTTTATGTCGTAGCGGGAAACATGCTTTTTCAAGATTTGCCAGACGCACTGGGGATCCTGCAAAGTGGGGTCCTTTTTAATATTATCGCCGTCTTTTTGGTAAGCCCAGCTGGCAGTGTTATAGGACAGTTTGCCGTCTTTTTCCTCTAAACCGGAAAAAACACCATCTGCAAAATAATAATCGGGACTGATTAAGTAAGAAGCGTTGGTGTAGTTGAGCACGTATTCGTGCTGATAAAGATCATTTTCAATGGCATAGTTTATCAGACCGTGAAGAAAGGCGATGTCTGTCCCCGGACGCAAAGGAACGTAAATATCTGCCTTGGCCGCTGTTTTAGTAAACCTCGGGTCAACGACAATCATTTTGGCTCCGTTTGCCAGGGCCTTGCCGATGTGGCGCATGGCAATGGGGTGAGCTTCGGCCGGGTTGGATCCAATAATTAAAAATATGTCGGTATTTTTATAATCAGTAAAACTATTAGTCATTACTCCCCGACCAAAAGTATTAGCCAGACCGGCTACGGTTGGGGCGTGTCAGAGACGGGCGCAATGGTCAAGATCAACCACACCCAGGGCTCCCCGCATGAGCTTATTAACTAAATAGTCTTCTTCGTTATTAATATTGGCGCTACCCATCTGACATAGGGCTAAACAGCGGTTAACCGTAACACCATTAGCGTCTTTTTCTTCAAAGTGTTCATCCCGGGTCTTTTTTACCCGCTTGGCTATTTCAGGTAAAGCCCAGTCCCAGGTTTTTTCTTCCCACTTGGTGCCACCAGGGGCACGGTAAAGCACCTTCGTTAACCGGTTCGGGTTGAGTACACGCTGACGCTTTTTATTTACAATATTAAAGACATCCGGGAGAGCCACCCCTTTAGGACATAAAGTCCCTTCGTTAATAGGACTGTCAGGATCCCCTTCAATAAAAACCACCTTATCGTTTTCATCTGAATAAACAATAGTACTACAACCACATCCACAATAAGGACAGCCGGAAGCAGTTTCTTTGGTTTTCTTTAGCTTAAAAGGACCCAACTCAAAACTAGGCAATTTTTCTTCAGCAAAAGCAGGTGTTGCGCCTTCCAATAAAGCCGTTCCGGCTGCGCCTACTCCCAAATATTTTAAGAAATCACGGCGGTTAATACCTTTTTTCATATCAGTCAATAGCAACCTCCTTTACTTTAGTTTAGAATAAACCAATAAGTAGTTTTTCCAGCATCTCACCTCTTTTCCTCAAAGTTCTTGATCTATCGATTCTATTACGTATCGACCAAAACTACCGAATGGATATCTATCTATCCACCCGGTCGGTTCCTGACATGCTTTAAAAATACAAAGCTCGTAAAGAAAATGGAAACAAAAAACTTTGTCCACCATTGAGGATGAACAAAGTTATATCCAGTGAGATCAGTATAATTACGATAGGGGCATTGAACCCGCACAAGTAATTGTACCGTTAAACCTCACGTAACCATGTTCTCCTTTCCACAATGGGAGGCATAACCGTTTCCGGATACACCCTGCAGACCAGGAAACCTATCAAATATAATTCAGGTAACCTGGTTCGGAGATTTTATTTGAAATATTATTGTAATTAGTTCTGAGTAATTTTATTCTATACGAATTGTGAATTCTCAGTTTTTGAATATAAAGCAACCTTTATTTAAATAAATAAAACTTTGTCCAACATTGAGGATGAACAAAGTTTTTCACCAGCCATCAAAAGCAATCATATGAACAGTTAGAACACTTCATTGCTTGCCCCGACAGCGTTTCAGTAAAGACTATGTTCTCCTTTCCACAATGGGAGGCATAACCGTTTCCGGATACACCCTGCAGACCAGGAAACCTATCAAATATAATTCAGGTAACCTGGTTCGGAGATTTTATTTGAAATATTATTAGTAATTCGCTTTAAAAACCTAAATTCCTTTTTCTTAAAAAAATTTTTTTACAAATTACGAGTGATTACAATATCGAGATCCAGGCCCTTAACAATAAAAATATAAAGCGGACTAGATGCCCGCTTTATATTTTTATTCACCTGCTCTAAAGGGCCTCCCCTGCACCCATAACTCACAACCCTGGAAGGGGTTAGCAGTACCGAGATATAACTTTTCATCTTCGGACAAAAACAGCATCCGGATACCATAATTGTAAGGATTCCCAAAACCGTTCAAGGTTACAGCCTCCCAACAAACACCATCCCGCGTTTTCCAAAGGTCAAAACCAAAGACCCCATATCCTGACTTCATTACTAAACGGGAAAGACATTCAAGTAATTGACCGATATTTGGCCGGCGCAGCATAAGCTTCATTTCGGCCAGTTCTTCCTTACTAAATTCTACTTTATTTACTCCTCCACCCGCATCCATTGCCAACAAAACCTTCAAAATCTCCGGCAGTAAAGGTATAAAAGACGGTATCAATACTGACCAACTGAAAGTACCCAAATAAAGCTCGTTTCTGTAGGGTTGTATCTGCCAACAATAAGCATTGGATATATTGCCAAAACCAGAAGGGTAGCCGCTTACCGGATTCCCCCTGGTACCAGTGGCAGGCCTGGTGGGCACAACCGGTGTTCCCCCCACGATTAACTCCCAGTTATCATTTTTATCGATTCTAATCACATCAAAACCCTTGGGCGGTACAATTTCTTGTTCCGGATTGGCGCTGAACACGGCAGCCTCAATGGCCGTCCCGACATAGATGTGGTCGCGAAAAACGGCTATGGACCAGGGGTGTTCATTGCGGGCATCACCCGCCCCTTTATCGACTACCAGCTTCCAGTTATCCTTTTTCGGCAGCCTACCCCGTGTCCGCCATATTTCAAATCCCTCGGGCTGGACAGTTCCCACATAAAGATGCCCATTGTAGCTGAGTATAAGATCCACGCTGCCCCGGGGATTTTTCCCCGGCTTTCCATCCACATCAACCAGCTGCCATCCTTCCCTTTCCGGGTCCTCGCTAACTAATAATAGTGTTTTCCCTATACCCAAAATGGGCAATGCCCCCAGGTAGAGTTTACCCTTATGTTCAGCCATATACCGGGCTGAGTACCCGGTAATCCCGGAATCCAATGGATACCAGTTTACCCCGTCGGTTGATTTCAAAATAAGCAGTTTTGGGCTTAACGGCGTTAGGGCAGCGGCATAAAGGGCGGTCTCTCCCCCGGGCGTGGTGTAGCGCTTCATAAATCTAAAACCGATACTCATCGGCTCCGGCGGTGCCTTGTAAACCCTTTCCCAACCCAGGCGTCCACTTTTATGGTACCGCCAGATTTCGCCACTGTCATCGACAGCTTCCGGCTGCAATTCCGGAGGGACAGGAATTTCACTGCCAATCATCTCACTGATATACCTCAATAGAGAGAGCACAATATTCCTGGCGGTTCCTACATAGATATAATCTCCCATTTCTGCCATTGACCAGACATAATTGTTTTGTCTGGCATTATTTGCATCCCCTTTATCAAAACCCCGCACCGGTGTTATTTTCCTGAAGCCGGCTACCTCAGGAAAAAATCTGATGTTACCTTTTTTATCCATAGTATCACCCCTGCTACAAATTATGCAGTGGAAAACCCATTTGTTCCCACAACGAAATGCAGCAGAGAAAAAGTATAGGTGAAAAAAGAAGGTAGAAATTACACAGGTGGGACAGAGCCGTAGTTACTTGTCCCACCTGTTCATTGCTTGTATCAATAAGGGCATTGCCGGGGCAGCTCAGGCCTCCAGTATATCGGCGACATCAGTAATTTCAAGTTCCAGCATTTTTATCATTGCAGACATTCTAACAACGTTCATTTCAACACATTTATTGCCACATTGGCAACCCAACTCTTTTAAATTTTCCGCTTCCTGTTTAATGGTAGCAATAATATCAGCCATTTCACGAATTTTGGTTTTCTCTATCAAAATGTATCGCCACCTTTTTATAATTATTTCCTGAGATCTTTAAAACGCTTGGCTTTTACTTGATACCTGGGCAGGGAACCATAGGGATGACTTTCATAAACAAAGTTCAGGTTGGTCTTTATTCTCAATAATTTAGCCAAATCGGTCTCCACCTCTTTTTCCTTGCCCTCATATCCGGGTGCCAATTCATATTTTAAGATGATCTTGTCTATTTCCCCATTTTTTTTAACAATCAATTCATATTCGTTACCCAGTTGAGGCATACTGCGTACAACCTCTTCCACCGATACAGGACTAAACAGTACACCTTTAACTTTTGTAATATGGTCAATACGGCCCTGAATCCCGCCTTTTAATATGCGGCATGTGCGGCCACAAGCACAGTCATTTTCACTCCACATGGCCACGTCTTTACTGTCGCAACGGATACATGGCTGGGCCATCCGGTCAAAAGCAGTAATGACGATCTTCCCAAGTTTATTAGGTTCTTCAATAGGTTTTCCGGTTTCCAGATCCAAGAGCTCCACCAGGAAAAATCCCTCGTTAATATGCAAACCACCCGGCTTATACGTACACTCGTATCCCCAGCCACCCATCTCAGTCGCGCCGATATGATCGTATACATTACAGCCCCAGGCTTCTTCCATCCTTTTCTTGGTGGTAGGAACACTTGCACCCGGTTCGCCCGCGCACAGGATTTTCTTGATCCCCCAACTCCTCGGATCCATGCCCATTTTCCGGCAGGCATCCGCCATACCAAGAACATACGTAGGGGTAGCCATAAAAGCAGTGGCCCTGAGTTCCTTCATCTTCAATACTCTTTCTTCGGTGTTAAGTAAAGCCCCTGAGACAACCTCACAACCGATCTTTTCAGCAGCATAATGGCCGGCCCAGTATGCAACAAATACATTGTACCCAAATGGAAGAAAAACCCTGTCTGTATTCCTGAAACCCATCGCCCACAAAATATGACACCAGCTTTCGGCCCACCACTCCCAGTCCTGCCATGTATCAGGCTGAAATACCGGCCGCCCGGTGGTGCCGCTGGTTTGATGGTAATCTGTTACCTCTTCCAAAGGCACGCAAAGAGAATCACCATACGGCCAGGGTTCCTTATACTGGGCCTCCCGGTAACTCTCTTTTTCAATCATCGGCACTTTCTTAATATCGTCCCACGTTCTAACATCTTCGGGGGTTAATCCGGCTTCTTCATAAAGTTTCCGGTAAAGTTTGGATCTATCGTACGCCCACTTCAATATCCTTTTAAACTTTACCAGCTGCAGTTCTTTTAACTTTTCCACCGACATGGTCTCCAAAATTGGATTCCAATATATATCCAGACTTTGCATGTTAGCTACCTCCAATTAAGAAAGTATGTTTTTCCCACCCCCGGCTTTAGTAAAAAAAAACAAGATGGCCAGATTGTTACCAACAATTTGTGATTAATTAACTGCCAACTTAATGCGACCAATGTCTCTACTATTTATTTGTCAGGAACTTAAAAACTACTACTCCTATCTTCCCACTCCCACTTAAGCAAGATATTCTTTGTTTTATTTTATTTTAAATTATTAAATGAAAATTTTTAAATACATGTTTGCAATTGTATTAATAACTAAAGCAAATCAATAGCATAAAAAAAGACTTCCGTTGTCAAAGCAATAGAAGTCGTCTTATTCCTTTTTTAATGCAACAACTATAGTTCCTCAATGATGTCGCTGTTTGTTTCCAAAAGGTGTGCAATTGGCACGGCCAGGCCGATAGTTTCTTCTGTTTCAGTTTGTGTTGTCAATGTGGCAAAAATTACAGCCGCTACCCTGCCTTCATGATTGATAACGGGGCTGCCGCTACTGCCTTGGTAAATTGGTGCCCGGACCAATAAAACGGGTATATCCCATCCCCTTAATGCGGTTTTCCCGGCAACGACTCCTTCCATAACGATGCGTGAAAACCATAATGGATTGCCAATAACTGTTACCGTTTCCCCTGGTTCCAATTCTTTACCAGTTTCTATTTTAATTGTAGGAAGGTTTTTCCCCTGGATGCAGATCAAGGCAAGATCGATTTCCGGAAAGCTTGCTTCAATTATTCCGTTATAGGAGTTTCCCCGATAAAAGGTTACCTTTACCAATCTAGCATTGTCTACAACATGGGCATTGGTGACGATTAAACCGTCCTCATGGATATTAAAACCTGTTCCTCTGGAATTTCCCGCGCTAATTTCCACCACCCCTTCACGAAGTTCACGGTTTTCTGGTTCTTGAAGCAATTCCAAGGACATTTCGATAAAATTGAAGGAGGGCAAGTTTAAGACGGTAAACAGTGGATTAAAAACCAAAACGGAGAATACGATTACCGTAACGAGAGCAATAATCTTGATGCTCAGCTTGCGAGACGATTTTGCATTCTGGTCGTCCCGGATATCATCATATTTCTCATTTAAATCTTGGATTAAATCCGTATCAAGTTCTTCGTGTTTACCTTCCAAAGGAACTTTCCAGTAGTCTTGATCTTTTTTCATGTTTTTCCTCGCTGAATTGGTATGGGCAACATTAAACCATTGTACCACTATAACCAGTGCTAGAACAGGTCTAGAACAGGGGACGGTTCTCTGTTCTATCTGTTCTACGGGGCTGGAGTCCCCAAAACCGCTCCAACAGATCCAAGCGGGAGAAGATTACAGCTGCCGGTCAAACGGCGGAAGACTACATCAAAGATATTCTGGCTATACCGGACGGGTTCAAGGTCCGGTATATAATTGCCCTCGCCTTGTGCCCCAGAATATCCGAAATGCTGGATTCGGAACGTTAACATCAAATACTCCCCACCTGCTTTGGAAAGTGGGGAGTATTTGATGTTAACAAAATCTGAACTTTAAATTGTCCATTCATCGTGGATAATACCGACTAATAACCATTGATCCTGGTATTCTTCAAATACCAAACGTAAGCTCCGCCAATCCATGCCCGCGTATTTTTCTTCAAAACCTTCAAAATGGTATTCGACAATGATTGACCCAGGATAAGCCTCAGCAGCGTTGTTGATCATATTGCCTTGGAACAACTGTTGATTATAGCTGACCTGATCGGCATTTCTATAATCATGATCAAAGATGAACCGGTCATAATAATCCGCCGGCGTCAAAGAAATGGATTCGCCGGTGCCGTCATAACTACCCCAGTAATATTCTGAAGGATAAGAAAAGAACCCCTCAAAATCCGCCGGCATTAAGATGACACCATCCATAACATCCACATAGCTATATGGACTGAATCGGACACCCTTTTCCGGGTGAACGAACTCAATTAATCCTTCCATATCTTTATTGGCAATCAGGTTCAACACTTTGTCTGCCCGCCCGGAAATAACTTGTTCCGCCTGTTCTGGTGAAAGCGATTCTTCATTGGGGCCTAATACAACAAATTCCTGATTTTTAATGATCCATCGACCGTCTCTATATTCATAAGTAACGGTTAATTGATATCTTCCCGCCATTGCCGTTTGGTTAATTTGGGTGACTTGAACTTTTGTGTCGGTGATCTTTTCCAACTGATATGGCTTGTCTGGTATTAAAATGATCGGTCCACCCATAGAACGCAGATAGAGCTTACCCGCTTCTTCGTAATAATAATCCTCGGCGTATGACTCTGCCAAACTCCTATCCATAATTTCTGACATGTATTCGACCCATTGCTCTTTGGTGTCAAAGTCTTTCACAATTCTGCTATCTGCTTCAACTTCTTGGTAAAAACGGTTTTCAAATTCACTGGTTAGTTGTTCCAATGGAATATTGGGAATATTATCTGTACCTGCTGTATCGGTATCTCCATTGCAACCTAATAGTGCCACCGATAACACAAGCATTATTAAGAGAAGGATACATTTCCTCATTTCATACACCCTAACTAAAAATTTTTTATATAACCTTGTTCAAGTTCTCTGCTATTCCCGTAATGCCCCACGAAGGGTTAACACGGGAGAGGCTAACACGCCCTTAAAACAAAATTCTACGGTGCTGCCATGGTCCCTTTTTGTTTATGATGCCTGAAGTGGATTACCTTCCAGAATGTCCTCCACCTCTTTGTATCCGGTCGGGAAGGCGAAGTTGTACCGCGCCGGAAGCGCGAAAACATACCCGCTGTTCCGATCAAGCTCGCGCGGACCGACCGGCGCGGCGCCAACGCTGAAATCCCTCTGCTGCAGCGCTTCCCACTGCGCGCTGGTGAACACCATGACCGGGATGTCCTGGCGCGGGTCTTCAGATGTCCACTGAGGATGCCTGATCAAGATCATCGGTCCGGTTTCCGCGATCCCGTCCTCTTCTGCTGAACCTTCAATTGCGGTACCCTCCCACTCTTCAGTCACAATCTCATACCCTTCCCAGCTTGCGGGCAGGGAAAAGGTAAAACCATACTCAGCGTTCCGATACACAATCCCCTCGGAGGTCGGGTACTCGCCCAGCGTCACCGCGTCAATCAGCCAGTTACCTTCGGTTTTCTTTACTGTGAGGGTGATCGGGCGCCTGATACCCTCCCCTTCCGTACTCGTTACTTCCACGATTTCGCCCTCTACCTCGTACACATCCGCTGCGCGTTCCCCAATGCTCAGCACCTCGATGCGTTCCGGCCATGGGCTGGAGACCATACGCCCGGGAGCATTCTCCGGATCGGCCTGCCATGCGGCAAGCAGCGCCAGCGATACATAATCATGGTAGTGCTCCTGCAGGCTCTCGCGCACTACTTCGGCGGGGGCGATTAGGGTGACTTCCTTAAGCTTCGCCCCGAAGTCCGCAACCAGTTGCCTAACGGCCGCCTCATTATCTGCGGCACCGGTCTGCTCCGGTTGCTCCCCGGCTGTACAACCGAACAGGAAAACGACCAGCAGCAGGATCCCAATTGACACAAGTGGTTTTTTCAAGATTGTTTCCCTCCTAGAATGTGATATGTACTAGTCAACCGGCCGACACATCAGTAGTTTTTTCCTTGGTAGTTACTTTATCTGCCGTAAATTTTTGCCCATTAAACGAGTAAACAGTAGTTGTAGTTGTAAATTCCCCTTTTGGAGTATATGCATCCCGTTCCAATTGGCAGGTTGTTTCCCACGCGTAAAGTCGTTTACTTTCAACATCAAATTGATAACTGCCGACTTTCTTGCAGTATGCTCCCGGCAACATTACTGACCGCTCAAATAAAGTACCCTGCCAGGCTTCTAAGAAATTACCCTCTTTTAGGTATACAAGATGCGTGTTAAAAATATCCAGCCCGGTACCTCCTGTCCGGGTAACCAGTTTAAATAGTTTATTGCCATCTATCTCTATAGGATTTCTAAAATCCCATTCTTCTACTTTCCACTCTTGTTCTGTTATTAGTTTATAATCTCCACATGAATCCTTATCAAAGATAAAAAAGTTGCCTCGATGTACTGCTCCATCAATTTTGACTACTATTTCCCAATCGGCATCATCATCCATATTGATAAAGTCATATGAAAGACCATCAAAGTAATATGCATCTTTATGCTTTCCCTGTGCCTGGATTATTGTTTCAATTTGTTCTTTTGAAAGCGGTTTGCAAATTGGACATTGGCTACTATTAATCCGGACAGCGTTAGCGTGTTCATCCCATTGAACATCAGCACCTAACGCTTCGGCAACCCACCTGATAGGTATCATAGTCCTGCCATTATTATCCGTGGGGCAACATCCGGCTTAATTTCCTGGCCGTTGACAATTAATTTGGTTGGATTAGCAGCAAAACCCACTGTAGCGAGAACGGCAACTAAAAAGACAGCACCAAAAACTATCAACCATTTCTTCTTCACAAGCAAAACTCCTTTGAAATTTTTCTCTATAAAGTATTGACGTAAGAAACCACTACTTGGTTTCCTTTATTAATATAAAATCGGTATCTTTAAGGTATCTCCCGTACCTCTTTTAGCTCCCACACATCATTAGGGTGGTCTGTAATATTGATGTCGTCGTCAATGTATAAGGTACCCCCTGTCCCTACTCCACCGTGACGCTTTTGGCCAGGTTGCGGGGTTTATCCACGTCGCAGCCCCTGGCCACCGCCACGTGGTAGGCCAGCAGCTGCAGCGGGATAACGGCCAGTACCGGGGCCAGGAGCGGGTGCGTCCTGGGAATGTAGATCACCTTGCCGGTTACTTTTTCTAACTCATTGAGGCCTTCATTAGCCAGCACTACCACGGAGGCACCGCGGGCGCTGACCTCCTGGATGTTACCGACCATTTTGTCAAAGGTATCCTCCTGGGTGACCAGGGCCACCACGGGCACGTTGTCTTCGATCAGGGCCAGGGTGCCGTGTTTTAATTCTCCGGCGGCGCAGGCTTCGGCATGCAGGTAGGAAATTTCTTTCAGCTTCAGCGACCCTTCCATGGCCACGGCGTAATCCAGTCCCCGGCCGATAAAGAAAATATCCCTGCAAGAAGCAAGTTCACCGGCAAACACTTTTACTTCGGCCGAATTGCTGAGAATTGACTGTGCCTTGCCGGCAAGCTTTTGCAGGCCCAGAATAATTTCCTTGGTTTCGCCCGGCTCCACGGTACCGCGGCTTTTAGCCAGGTAAAGCGCCAACAGGTACATGGACACCAGTTGGGTGGTGTAGGCCTTGGTTGAAGCCACGGCAATTTCGGGACCGGCCCAGGTGTAAATGATGCCGTCCGCCTCCCTGGCCACAGAACTCCCCACCACGTTGGTCACGACCACCACCCGCGCCCCCTGCCGCCTGGCCTCCCGCAGTGCGGCCAGGGTATCGGCTGTTTCACCGGACTGGCTGATCACCACCACCAGGGTGCCAGGCTCAATAATGGGCTGGCGGTAACGAAATTCGGAGGCGACGTCAACCTCCACCGGCAGCCGCACGATCTTTTCTATAAGGTGCTTACCCACCAGGCCGGTGTGATAGGCGGTACCGCAGGCGGTAATGTAAATCTTCTTCAAGCCCTTGATTTCTTCCGGAGACAGGTTGACCCCCTCAAGCACCACTCCGGAACCGTCCGGCGCAATCCGCCCGCTCAGGGTGTCCCGCAACGCCCGGGGCTGCTCGTAGATTTCTTTGAGCATGAAGTGTTCGTACCCGCTTTTTTCGGCCTGTTCCGCTTTCCACTTTACTTCGGTGACATCCTTAATGATCCCGTTGCCCCGCCGGTCCAGCACCCTGGTCCGGCCGGCCTCCAATACCGCCATCTCCCCGTCGTTGAGCACGTAAGTCCGGCGGGTGTGCTTCAAAATAGCAGGAATATCCGAGGCCAGATAATTCTCTCCCCGGCCCAGTCCCACTACCAGCGGGCTGTCCTGGCGAAAGGCAACCACTTTTTCCGGCTCGTGGGAGGTAATCACGGCGATGGCGAAAGAACCTTCCAGTATGGCCACTATTTCCAGCACCGCCGCTTCCAAATCACCGTCGTAAAAATGTTCCACCAGGTGGGGCAATACCTCGGTGTCCGTCTCGGAACGGAAAACATGCCCCTGCAGCTGCAGCCATTCTTTGATGCTGAAATAATTTTCAATAATCCCATTATGCACCACAGCAAACCGGCCGGTACAGTCAGAGTGCGGGTGCGCATTAAGATCACTCGGCCGGCCGTGCGTCGCCCAGCGTGTATGCCCGATCCCCGCCGCGGCCAGGTAATTATGCCCGTTCAGGCTTTCCCTGAGCACGGCGAGCTTACCCTTTTTCTTTAATAATTTTATGCTGCTGCCTTCCGCAAATGCCACACCCGCGGAATCATAACCGCGGTACTCCAGTTTTTCCAATCCCTCTATTAAAATGGAAACGGTCTCTTGGGGACCGATATAACCCACAATACCGCACATTATTAACAACCTCCCGGTTTCATCCCGAATAAATTCGTCCTTCAGCAGGCGGTCTACTAGACCTTGATATTGGAACTCGCTCGCTAAATCCCTTACTACAAATAAAAATGCCGGGCACACTAAAGCCACGGCATGAAATTTCGGCATCTTTGTCCTACTAAAAACAGCAATAAAAAAACCATTAGGCTATGCCTATGCCTTTTCCGGCCGCCGGCATTTTTGTCCCACCGGTTACCCGGTGGTTTTGTCATGCCTTTAACGGTTCGGCCGAAACCGGGGGGCACCCGCCGAAAAATTCGATTAACCCCCTCCTCGTCAACCCCTGGGGAATTTACCCTGCGGTAATTCCTGATTCCAATTTCAAAACTCAACTTTTGAATTTTAAATTCGGGAATGGGTTCTGGCGCTTGAATTTTTTTAGTTTAATAGGGTTTGAAAAAACCAAAGTTTATCTCTAAACCTCACCTCCGGTGATAATTCTTTCTTTGATTACTTTTGCCAACCTTCCGGTAACTTCTTGCAGCTGTTTTTCATTTCGACCTTCCACCATTACCCGGACCAGCGGCTCGGTGCCAGAAGGCCGCACTAAAATGCGTCCCGTCCCGTTCAGCATTTTCTCTTCTTCCGCAATTGCTTCGGCCAGCACCGGACTGTCCATCACCGCTTGTTTGTCGGCAACTGGAATATTTTCCAGCAATTGGGGCAGGCGCTCCATCCGGCCGGCCAGTTCTTCCAGGGACTGCCTGCTTGCCTGCATCACGGACAGCAACTGTAAGGCCGTCAAGATACCGTCCCCGGTGCGGTTGAGATCCAGAAAAATAATGTGCCCGGATTGTTCTCCACCAAACACGGCGCCGGTACGCAGCATCTCTTCCAGAACATACCGGTCGCCCACCCTGGTTTTCAACACTCTGATACCCGCATCTTTTAGCGCCAGGTGCAGGCCCAGGTTGCTCATTACCGTTACTACCACGGTGTTGTTGGTCAGCATCCCTTTTTCTTTTAAATGCCGCGCACAAACCAGCATTATTTGGTCCCCGTCAACCAGCCGGCCCCCCGCATCGACGGCCAGAACCCGGTCAGCGTCGCCGTCATGAGCCAGGCCCAGGTCGGCTCCGTGTGCCACAACCGCTTCCATCAGGGCTTCCGGGTGGGTGGAACCGCAGCCGTCGTTGATGTTTAACCCGTCCGGGTGGTTAAAGACGGGCACTACCTCGGCTCCCATCCGGCGGTAAATCCGGGGTGCAACGTGGTAAGCGGCACCGTTGGCACAGTCGACGACAATTTTCAGGCCTTTCAAATCCGCGTTGACCGTACCGCAAGCGTAACGCTCGTATCGGTCAGCAGCGTCACGCACCTGGAAAGTGTGCCCCACCGCTTTTCCCACGGGCGAAGGAACACCGGCACAATTATCCCTGACCAGGTCTTCAATTTCGTCTTCGAGCGCTTCGGAAAGCTTGTAGCCGCTGGGTCCGAAAAACTTGATCCCGTTATCTTCAACCGGGTTGTGGGAGGCGGAAATCATCACCCCCGCGGCAGCCCTCAGTTCCCGTGTCAGAAAGGCAATAGCGGGCGTGGGCATAATACCCACCTGCAAAACATTGACCCCGGCCGAACAAATCCCGGCCACCATGGCTGATTCCAGCATGTCCCCGGACAAACGGGTGTCTTTTCCGATCACCACACCGGTACTGCTGCCGTCACGGGCCAGGACATGGGCACCCGCCCGGCCCAGCTTAAAAGCAAGTTCGGGAGCTAATTCGCGGTTGGCCACCCCCCTGACCCCGTCAGTACCGAACATATCCCCCATAACACCATGTCTCCTTTCGCAAAATTACATTATATTATAACTATACCGCTGTCTATTTGTCAATTTAGTACACTTTATGCCGTCAGATGCTTTATGGTCAACAACCGGACTTGGGAAAATATTTATTCCTCTCGTACCGGAGAGGCAGGTTCTTCTTCCGCGCTAATTTCTACTATTAGCTGCACCCGGTCCGGCTGCATTGCCTCAACATCCGGCGGCAGGGACAGTTGTACTTCCCGGTTCAAGCTTTGCTCTGCCCCCTGAACATCAATAACCTCAGTTTCAACGGCGTTAATTTCGTTCAGTACGGCAGCCGGACCGGAAATCCGGACCGTAGCCGGCTCGGAAAAACTGCCGGTCATGAGGAATCCTTCGGCAGGACTGCCGCTCACCCGGGTCAGCACCGGAACCGTCTTATCGATAAACGTACCGGAAACGGGAACCGTCACCTTAACCAGGGTGGGACTTAATGAAACATTATGAGGTCCGGCATCCACCGGAATATCCTGCTCAATATCCGCCTGCGCCGCATCAATATTAACCACGGCATTAACCCGGTCAATACTATTCACTACCGTGGCCGGCCCCCTGACAATCACCGTATCGGGCTGGCATTCCGGGGTCTGGGCTGCATAGCCCCGGGCCGGGGTGCCCCGCAGTTCTACTGCCACGGAAACCTTCCGGTCCACCAGCCGGTCCACTTTAAGCGCCACTTCTTCCGGGCTCACCTGCGATACCTCCAACCCCGCGGGCGCGGTAACCCGCACCGGTAATACCATGTCACCGGCCTTCCCTTCGGGCAGGTCGACCACAGCTTTAAAACTCCACGGGGCCAGGTTGGCCAGTTGACTGCTGCTGCCCTTCACCTTAACTTCAATGCTTTCCGGCATTCCTTCGGTAATAATAAAGTCCTGTCCTAAACCAGAATATTCCAGACTGATATTGATATTCTTTTCCCGGACCGGGTTTTGCTCGTTACTCACATAAACCCACAACACGAAGGCCAGCATTAAAGAAAGCAGTTTAAACGCATTGTTGTGCCATTTTAGACGGACCACTTTATTCCCTCCTGGACCACAATGATGATATAGAATTAGCGGTCCGGTTGTCAAAAAACCTGGACAGACGGTCCTGCAGCTCGGCCTCGTTAAAATCCCGGGCGATCGCGCCTTCTACCGCTACGGACACGGTCCCGGTTTCCTCCGAAACAATCACCGCCACCGCATCGGAAATTTCGGTAATACCAATACCGGCCCGGTGCCTCGTGCCCAGTTCACTGGTAAGGTAGGGGTTTTCACTCAGGGGTAAAAAACAAGCCGCGGCAACCACCCGTCCTCCGCGGATAACCACGGCCCCGTCGTGCAGGGGCGTTTTCGGAATAAATAAATTTACCAGGAATTCCGCCGATACGATCCCGTCAATTTTTACCCCGGTATCCATATGCTCTTCCAGCCCGGTGGCACGTTCCAGGACAATCAACGCTCCCGTCCGGTTCTTGGAAAGCACCGCCACCGACCGGGTAATTTCAGTGATTACTTTATCCTGGTTAATTTCCCCGGTCCCGGTCACCATAGAAGTACGGGCCAAAAATTTGCCGCTGCCCAATTTCTCCAGTGCCCGCCTGAGTTCGGGCTGAAACACAATCGGCAGCGCAACCACCAGTGCCGTCATGGCATGTTTTAAAAGCCAGCTCATGGTGTAAAGATTGAACAGACTGGCAAGCGCGGTGGCCACCAACAACACCACCACGCCTTTGATCAGCTGAACCGCCCGGGTTCCTTTTATCAAAAGCATCAGCCGGTAAATCACAAACGCCACGATCAGGACATCAATAATGCTGTTTAAATTAAATTTAAGCAATGTTTTTAAATAATCCAGGCTGGAAAGCCAGAACTGCTCCAACGGCTGCGCTCCTCCTTACACTGGTGTTTCTAAGCTTCGGATTCCTCCAGTTTTAAAAGTCCGTAGGCGATGCTGTCCGCCAGCGCCTGCCAGCTGGCCTCGATAATATTGCTGGAAACCCCCACCGTGCCCCAGGAATACCTGCCGGCGGCAGTTTCTATATGCACCCGGACCACCGCCCCGGTGCCGTCTTTTTCATCAAGCACCCGGACTTTGTAGTCGGTAAGATGCATCTTCTTAATGCACGGGAAAAACTCTTCCAGCGCTTTCCGCGCGGCGTTGTCCAGGGCGTTCACCGGGCCGTTGCCCTCGGCCGCGGTATGCACGATCTGGTCGCCCACCTTGACCTTGATAATGGCTTCGGCATAGGGCAGGCCGTTTTCTTTCTTTTCGATCATCAAGCGGAGGGACTCCAGGGTAAACGGCTCCCGGTAGCCGTTAAAAACCTTGCGGGTGAGCAGTTCAAAAGAACCTTCCGCCTCCTCGAACTGGAAACCCTGGTTTTCCAGGTGTTTTATTTCCTCCAGCAAACGCCTGTCCTCCGGGGTCTGCTGGTCCAGCTTCAAACCCCACTCTTTATACTTGTACAGTAAATTCGACATCCCCGAAAGTTCCGACACCAGCACCCGGCGGCGATTTCCCACCAGTTCCGGAGCGATGTGCTCGTAAGTCCGGGAATCTTTCATCAGGGCGTTGACGTGTACGCCTCCCTTATGCGCGAAGGCGCTGAATCCCACGTAAGGCTGGTTGGGATTGGAACTGACGTTGGCCACCTCGCTGACATAACGCGAAACCTCGGTGAGGTGGGCGATATTGGCACGGGGAATAGTTGCGATACCGCACTTCAGGCTGAGATTCGGAATCACGGAGCACAGGTCGGCGTTCCCGCACCTTTCCCCGTAACCGTTCACCGTACCCTGCACCTGCACCGCCCCGGCCTGTACCGCCAGGAGAGAATTCGCCGCCGCCATTGCACCGTCATTATGAGCGTGAATACCCAGGGGAACGTCCAGATAACTTTTAACGGCGGTTACAATTTCCTTTATTTCCAGGGGCAGGCTGCCCCCGTTGGTATCGCACAGTACCACGACGGACGCGCCGCCTTCCTGTGCCGCTTTAACCGCCTCCAGGGCGTACTGCGGGTTGGCTTTATAACCGTCAAAAAAATGCTCCGCGTCAAAAAAGACCTCCCGGCCGCGGCGCTTCAAATAGGCTAAAGTATCCCGGATCAGGTTCAGATTTTCTTTCCGGGTAATCCCCAGGGCCTTGGTGGCATGAAAATCCCACGTCTTGCCAAAAATTGTCGCCACCCACACCCCGGAATCGATAATAGATTTTATACTGGCGTCGTTTTCTGCCGGCACACCTTGTTTGCGGGTAGAACCAAAGGCTACCAGCCGGGAATTCTTCAGGTCATAGTTCTTAATACGCCTGAAAAAATCAAGATCCTTGGGATTAGAACCGGGCCAGCCTCCTTCTATATAGTGAAAACCGGCCTGATCCAAACATAATGCTATTTTAATTTTGTCTTCACAGGAAAAAGAAATGCCTTCCTTCTGGGTGCCGTCACGAAGCGTCGTATCGTATATTTGCACCGCAGACATTAAAAATCACCTCAATCCAATCCTCACGCGGTAAAAACCCGTTATGCTTCCGTGTTTATCTGTTCTATGATCCGGTCGCTGATCTGCCCGGTATTAAGCGTTTCTGCGCCTTCCTCCGCGAGGTCGGCGGTACGGGCGCCAAAGTCCAGTACCCTGGCCACGGCCCGCTCGACGCAATCGGCTGCGGCTTTAAGATCAAGTGCATAACGCAACAGCATGGCGCCGGACAGGACGGCGGCAATCGGATTAGCCGCCTGCCGGCCGGCCAGGTCGGGCGCCGAACCGTGAACAGGCTCAAAAAGACCGGTACTGCCGCCCAGGCTGGCCGAGGGCAGCATGCCCAGGGAACCGGCCAGTACCGACGCCTGGTCGCTTAAAATATCCCCGAACAGGTTCTCGGTAACCAGCACGTCAAACTGACGGGGATTTTTAACCAGCTGCATGGCGCAGTTATCGACATACATATGCTCCAGTTCGATCTCCGGGTACTCCCGCCCGGCGGCGGTCACCACTTCCCGCCAGTGACGCGAACTCTCGAGAATATTGGCCTTGTCAACCGAAGTTACTTTTTTGCGGCGCCGGCGGGCCTGTTCAAAAGCGAACCGGGCAACACGCTCGATCTCGGCGGTGGTGTACTCCAGGGTGTCGACCGCCCGGACCCCCCCGCCGGGCAAAGACTGCCGGTATTTCTTGCCGAAATAAAGTCCCCCGGTCAGTTCCCGCACCACCAGCAAATCCACGCCGCGCACTACTTCCGGCTTCAAGGGGGAGGCACTGGCCAGCGCCGGATAAACCTTGACCGGGCGCAGGTTGACATAAAGACCCAGTTCTTTGCGCAGGGACAGCAGACCGCCTGCTTCGGGACGCAGGTGTACGGGAAGTTGATCCCAGCGCGGCCCCCCCACGGCCCCCAAAAGAACAGCGTCGCTGTTCCGGCACAACTCCAGGGTCGCGCCGGGCAGGGGGTGACCCGTCGCGTCACAGGCAGCACCGCCTATTAGGGCTTCACTAAATTTAAATTCCCGGTGATACTTTTGTCCCACGCTTTTCAATACTTTTACCGCCTGGGCAATAATTTCCGGGCCGATCCCGTCCCCGGGCAGCACTGCTATTTGGTACATTGCCGTTTCATCCTCTCCGCCAAATAACTAATTAGTCCTCCCGCAGCAATAATTTGCTGCATAAAAGGCGGCACCGGGTTGACGCGGTAGGTTTTGCCTTGAGAAAGATTGGTTATGATGCCGGTTTCCGCGTTTACAGACACCCTGTCCCCCGGTTTGATGTCTGCGGCGGCTTCCGGCGCTTCAAAAATCGGCAGGCCGATATTAAAAGCGTTCCGGTAAAAAATACGGGCGAAAGACCCGGCAATGATACACGACACTGCCGCCGCCTTAATGGCGATGGGAGCGTGTTCTCTGGAACTGCCGCAGCCGAAATTCTTACCCGCCGTAATGATATCTCCCGGCCTGACCCGCGCCGGAAAATCCGGGTCGGCGTCTTCCATACAGTGACCCGCCAGTTCTTCGGGGTCGGAGGTGTTCAAGTAACGGGCCGGGATGATGGCATCAGTATCAACGTCATCACCGAACTTCCATACCATACCTTTAAGTTCCAATTACAACACCTCCCCCGGACCGGCGATACGGCCCATGACGGCTGACGCGGCGGCTACCGCCGCGTTGGACAGGTATACTTCACTGTCGGGGTGCCCCATACGCCCTTTAAAGTTCCGGTTGGTGGTCGCGACCGCCCGCTCTCCCCCGGCCAGGATGCCCATGTGCCCGCCCAGGCACGGCCCGCAAGTCGGGGTGCTTACCGCGGCGCCGGCGGTAACAAGCGTTTCAATTAATCCCTCTTTCAAGGCCTGGAGGTAGATCTCCGGGGTGCCCGGGAATACGACCAGGCGTACGTTCTTATGCACCCGCCGCCCCCGCAACACCCTGGCGGCAATTCTCATATCTTCCATCCGGCCGTTGGTACAAGAACCGATCACTACCTGATCGATCTCCACCTGTCCCACCGCACTGAGCGGACGGGTGTTCTCCGGCAGGTGCGGGAAAGCAACCTGGGGTTCGATCCGGGCGGCATCGAAATGATAAACCTTTGTGTAAACCGCTTCCGGATCGCTCCGGTAAAATTGATACGGTCTCCGGCAGCGGCCCTCAACGTAGGTTGCGGTTATTTCATCCGGGACAACAATACCGTTTTTTGCCCCGGCTTCAACGGCCATATTGCACATGGAGAAACGCCCGTCCTGGGACAGACCGGCAATCGCGACACCGGTAAACTCCATGGCCTTATAAAGCGCCCCGTCAACACCAATGGCCCCGATGGCGTAAAGAATCAGGTCCTTGCCGCCCACCCAGGGATTTAACGTTCCGGTAAATTCAAACTTAATTGTTTCCGGCACTTTCAACCAGGTTTCTCCCGTGGCCATGGCGGCCGCCAGGTCCGTACTGCCCACCCCCGTGGAAAAAGCACCGAGCGCCCCGTAGGTACAGGTGTGCGAGTCGGCACCGATAATCAGGTCGCCCGGTCCGACCAGGCCCTGCTCGGGTAAAAGGCAGTGTTCTATGCCCATCTGACCCACATCGAAGAAATAAGGAAGTTCATGTTGCCGGGCAAATTCCCTCATGGTTTTGACCTGCTCCGCCGACTTGATGTCCCGGTTGGGGACAAAATGATCGGCCACCAGGACAACGCGTTCCCGGTCAAAGACACCGCTGACTCCGATTTTGTTAAACTCTTTAATGGCCACCGGCGCCGTGATATCATTCCCCAAGACCAGATCCACCCGGACACTGACTAATTCCCCCGGTAAAACTTGCTCCTTACCGGCATGGGCCGCCAGAATTTTTTCTGTAATGGTCATCGGCATCTGGTTCACCCCGTTATGCAGAATTTTTCTTATTTTTAATACATCCATTATTTAATTAGCTGCGTTATCTTCCGGATCTTTTTTTTCATCTTTTTCCGCCTGCCTGAGTTCCCAAACCAGCTTGTTCACGGCATTAATGTAAGCCTTGGCGCTGGCTTCCATCACATCGGTACTGACTCCCCGGCCCATGTAAACTTTTTGTCCGTCCAGAGTGATCTTCAGGGTGACGTCACCCAGGGCGTCTTTTCCTTCAGTAATGGCGTCAATACCCCATTCGGTCATGGTACAGGTCATTTTGGTAATTTTATCCACTGCCTTGCAAACGGCGTCCACCGGCCCGTTACCGCAGGCCGCCTCTTCCATTACCTGCCCGTTTTGCCTGAGACCGACCGTGGCGGTGGGGACGATCGTAGTGCCGCTGGAAATATGTAAATACTCCAGGCTGTAAGTATACGGCACCCGGCGCATTTCTTCCTCGACAATGGCTTCCAGATCCAGCTCGGTGATTTTCTTCTTTTTATCGGCCAGATCCTTAAAACGGGTAAATATCTTATTAAGCTCTTCTTCGGAAAGGACATAACCGAGTTCTTCCAGCCGGTTCCGGAAAGCATGCCTGCCGGAATGTTTTCCCAATACCAGTTTGCTGCTGCTGATCCCCACCATGTCCGGATTCATAATTTCGTAAGTAGTCCGTTCTTTCAACACCCCGTCCTGGTGGATCCCGGCTTCGTGGGCAAAGGCGTTGCTCCCCACCACCGCCTTGTTGGCCTGGACTTTCATGCCGGTCAGCGTGCTGACCATTTTACTGGTCCGGTAAATCTCCTGCGTCTGGACGCCGGTATAATAATTGTAATGGTCCTTCCTGGTATGCAGGGCCATCACTACTTCCTCCAGCGCGGCGTTGCCCGCCCGCTCGCCGATACCGTTAATGGCGCCCTCCACCTGCCGGGCGCCGCTTGCCACCGCGGCCAGGGAGTTGGCTACGGCCAAACCCAGGTCATTGTGGCAGTGCACGCTGACCACCGCCTTTTCGATGCCGGGCACTTTATTGCAGATGGTTTCGATAAACCCGCCCCATTCCTTCGGGGTGGCATAACCGACGGTATCCGGTATGTTTACCACCGTTGCCCCCGCCTCAACTACCGCCGCCAAAACCCGGCAGAGAAATTCCAGGTCGGACCGGGAAGCGTCCTCCGCCGAGAACTCAACGCTGGAAGTATATGACTTGGCGTGTTTCACCGCCGCCACGGCCGCTTCCAGCACCTGCTCCCGGCTCAGGCGCAACTTGTGCTGCATGTGAATATCCGAAGTGGCGATAAAGGTGTGGATCAGCGGCTGCTCGGCATGCCGCACCGCCTCCCAAACCCGGTCGATATCCTTATAGTCGGCCCGGGAAAGGCCCGTCACGGCAACCCCTTTAACTTCGCGGGCCACCGCGCGGACAGCGTTAAAATCACCGACGGAGGAAATGGGAAACCCCGCCTCGATCACATCCACGCCCAGCCTGGCCAATTGCCTGGCAATCTGTACTTTTTCACTTACGGTCAAACTAACTCCGGGCGACTGCTCGCCGTCCCTTAAAGTGGTGTCAAAAATATAAACCCGCTGGCTCATATGCTCCTCCAAAACTTTTATTTATCGATCGCTTCATCAATATTGGCTCCTGCCAGCACCATCGGTAATACATTCTCATCACCGCTGACGATACAGTTAACCATGACCGGCACGGGTGACACCAATATCCCGGGAAGGAGTTCTATTAATTGTTCCGGTGTTTCCACGGTATATCCTTCCATCCCGTAAAGTCTTGATAGCGCGGCAAAATCCAAATTAAAACGGAAATCTACGGCAATATATCTCCTATCATGGTAGTATTCCTGAAGTTGACGCACCATTCCCAATTTCCGGTTGTTGATAATAAATATTTTTAACGGCAGACTCTGCTCGACGGCAGTCGCCAGTTCCTGCATAGTCATTTGAAAACCGCCGTCTCCCGCCACCAGAAGCACCGTTCTGCCGGGAGCGCCCAAACCGGCGCCGACAGCAGCCGGCAGGCAAAATCCCATCGTCCCGAGCCCGCCTGAAGACAAAAAGCAGCGGGGCTCTGTAAACCTCATATACTGTGCCGCCCACATCTGATGCTGTCCTACATCCGTAACCACAATGGCGTCGCTTGGTTTATACTGGTTTAATTTTTCGATCACGAACTGCGGTTTTAAAACTCCTTCCGGTTCCTGCTTATAAACCAACGGGTTTTCAAGCTTCAACTGTTCGATCCGCTCGAACCAGGCGGAATTATCTTTTTTATCCAAAAGCGGCAGGAGCGATCCTAATACCGTTTTTACATCGCCCACGATCGGCAGGTGGGTACGCACGTTCTTACCGATTTCGGCCGGGTCGATGTCAATATGAATCACCTTGGCCGTGGGCGCAAAACCGCTTATTTTAGAAACCACCCGGTCGTCAAAACGCGCGCCCACGGCGATCAGACAGTCACACTCGGTAACCGCCAGGTTGGCGTACCGGGTACCGTGCAGCCCCAACATCCCCAGAAAGAGCGGGTGGTCACCCGGAAAACAGCCCAGGCCCATCAGGGTGTGGGTCACCGGTGCGGAGATTGTTTCCGCCAGTTTGAGCAGTTCCCGCGACGCGCCGGAAATACGGACGCCCCCCCCGGCATATATCACCGGCCGTTCCGACCTCATAATCACCCGGGCCGCCTGCTGCACCATCGCAGTATGTCCTTTATAGGTGGGCTTATAACCGGGCATAACGGTATTTTTCGGATATTTAAAATTGATTTTTTGCAAGGCAATATCCCTGGGCAGATCGATCAATACCGGGCCCGGGCGACCAGTAGAAGCGATCTGGAATGCTTTTTTAACGATCACCGGCAATTGTGCCGGATCTTTAACCAGAAAATTGTGCTTGGTAACCGGTATGGTAATGCCGGTAATATCCACTTCCTGGAACGCATCGGTGCCGACCTGAGTGGTAGCCACCTGACCGGTAATAACCACCATGGGCACCGAATCCATGTAAGCGTTGGCAATACCGGTCACCAGATTGGTGGCGCCGGGCCCGGAGGTGGCGATACAAACCCCGACCTTGCCGGTCACCCGGGCGTAACCGTCGGCCGCGTGCGCGGCCCCCTGTTCGTGACGTACCAGCACATGCTTAATAGAGGAACCGTACAGCGCGTCATAAACGGGTACTATGGCCCCACCCGGACACCCGAAAATTATTTTTACCTCTTCTTTTTCCAGGCATTGAACGAGGGCTTCCGCAGCAGTAATCTCCAAGCAAATCCCCCCCCCTAACCATAGTCAGCCGGATATCTGACGCGGCACTAAATACCCGGCATCCGGTATCTTACGTTTGACATTATTTTTTAAGCCAGGGCATCATCTTGCGCAGTTCGGAGCCGACTTTCTCGATCGGCAGCTCTTTTTCCCGCTTGGCTACCGCTTTAAACACCGGCTGCCCGGCCTGGTTCTCCAAAATCCATTTCTTGGCAAACTCACCGTTCTGAATTTCGGACAGTACCTGCTTCATTTCCCGGCGGGTACTGTCACTAATGATGCGCTTGCCGGTCATGTAATCACCGTATTCGGCCGTATTACTGATGGAGTAACGCATATAGCCCAAGCCGCCCTCGTTGATCAGGTCGACGATCAACTTCATTTCGTGCAGGCATTCAAAATAGGCCATTTCCGGAGCATACCCCGCTTCCACCAGGGTATCGAAACCCGCCTTGATCAACTCGGTGACTCCACCGCACAGTACTGCCTGCTCCCCAAAAAGGTCGGTCTCGGTCTCCTCTTGGAAACTGGTTTCAAAAACCCCGGCCCGGGTTCCCCCAATGCCCTTGGCGTAAGCCAAACCCAGTTCCTTGGCCTTACCTGAATAATCCTGATGCACGGCAATCAGGGAAGGAACCCCCTTGCCTTCCAGGTACATCCGGCGGACCATGTGGCCCGGGCTTTTCGGTGCCACCATAAGCACATCCACATTGTCCGGCGGCACAATCTGGCCGAAATGGATGTTGAAACCGTGGGAAAACATCAGCGCCTTGCCTTCGCTAAGGTGAGGCGCAACATCTTCCCGGTAGATGCGCGCCTGGTGTTCGTCGGGAACCAGGATCTGAATAATGTCCGCAGCTGCTGCCGCTTCGGAAAACAAAGCAACTTCCAGTCCGTCGGATTCCGCCTTAACCCGGCTGTTGCTGTTTTTACGCAGCCCGACAACAACATCCAAACCGCTGTCTTTTAAGTTTTGCGCCTGGGCGTGCCCCTGGCTGCCATACCCCATTACGGCAATCTTCTTCCCCTTCAATAAACTCAAGTCAGCATCGTGATCGTAATACACATTGACCATTAAACCATATCCTCCTCTTTGTAACCGTTAGTTTTAGTGCCCGGCTTCAAACCGCGCAGCATGGCTATTTTTCCGGTCCGGACCAGTTCTTTGATCCCAAAAGGGCGCAGGCAGTTTTCAAAAGCGTCGATTTTTCCTTCATCCCCGGTTACTTCTATGGTCAAGGTCTTGCGGCCCACATCGACAATGCGCCCCCGGAAAATATCCACCAATTGTATTATCTCCGATCTGGTGGCCGGTTCGGTGTAAACCTTGATCATTACCAGTTCCCGGTCAACGTAGGCATCCTTGGTGATATCGTTGATTTTAATCACGTCGATAAGTTTGTGTAATTGCTTGTTAACCTGCTCCAGGACCTGATCACTGCCCTCCACCACGATGGTCATCCTGGAAACAGCCGGGTTATCCGTTCTTCCCACGGCCAGGCTGTCAATATTAAAACCCCGCCGGCTGAAGAGACCGGCAACCCGGGCCAGCACTCCCGGGGTATTCTCCACCAGTACCGCTAGGGTATGTCTCATTTTTAAACCTCCTCTAACCGAGCATCTTATCAAGAGACCCCCCTGGGGGAACCATAGGAAGAACATTTTCTTCCCGGTCGACAACGAAATCAATCACCACGGGCTTACCGGACCTTATCGCCCGCTCAATCGCCGGAGTTACCCCGTCACGGGTGGTAACCCTGATTCCTTCGGCACCGTAAGCCTCGGCCAGCCTGACAAAATCTGGGTTGAGTAATTCACTGTAGGAATACCTCCGGTTGTAAAATAATTCCTGCCACTGTCTTACCATGCCCAGGTAACCGTTATTTATCACGGCAATATTGATGGGCAGGTTATAATTGACGGCGGTAGCCAACTCCTGGATATTCATTTGAATACTGCCGTCCCCGGCAATATCAAAAACCACGTCTTCAGGACAGCCGACCTGGACGCCGACTGCCGCCGGCAAACCATAGCCCATGGTCCCCAGACCTCCCGAAGATATAAAAGAACGGGGTTGGGTAAAGGTATAATATTGGGCGGTCCACATCTGGTGCTGGCCTACCTCGGTGGTCACCCTGGCGCGACCCTTGGTTTGCCGGTATATCTCACTGATGATGTACTGCGGCTTCAAACCGCCTTTATCGCAATAACTCAAAGGATATTCTTTTTTCCAGGCGGCAATTTTATCCCGCCATGCCTCCCGCAAAACCGGGCTGAGTGTTTCCGTCAATTGTTTCAATACTCTTTTCACATCACCGGCAATGGGGATGTCTACCTGGATATTCTTCCCTATTTCCGCAGGATCTATGTCAATTTGAATAATCCTGGCTTCCGGAGCGAAAGCTTCCAGCCTGCCCGTAACGCGGTCGGCAAAGCGCGCGCCCACGGCAATCAATAAGTCGCACTCACATACGGCAAAATTGGCGTATCTGGTCCCGTGCATGCCCAGCATACCCAGCGACAATGGGTGATTACCGGGAAATCCGCCAATCCCCATCAGGGTAGTGGTTACCGGTGCGACTATCAATTCCGCCAACTGCAGCAATTCTTCGTAAGCCCCGGAAATAACCGCTCCCCCGCCGGCATAAATAAGCGGCCGTTTAGATTGGGTAATTGCCTCGGCAGCCTTCATGACCTGCTGCCGGTGCCCGTCAAGTACGGGTTCGTAGCCGGGCAGGCAAATTTTATCCGGTTCCCTGTATTCCATCTCCGCCGTGGAAACGTCCTTGGGCATATCAATTAATACCGGGCCCGGCCTGCCGGAAGCGGCAATATAAAATGCCTCCTTGACCACCCGGGATATTTCGGCGGGGTCGCCGACCAGATAACTGTGCTTGGTTATGGGCATGGTAATACCTATAATATCGGCTTCCTGGAAAGAATCCTTCCCGAGCAGGTTTTGAGGAACCTGGCCGGTAATCGCCACCAGGGGTACCGAGTCCATATACGCGTTGGCAATGCCGGTCACCAGGTTGGTGGCCCCGGGGCCTGATGTTGCCAGGCAAACCCCGGTTTTCCCGGTGGCGCGCGCATAGCCGTCGGCGGCATGGGCCGCTCCCTGTTCATGTCTGGTCAGAATATGCTTGATGCCGGAATCGTACAGGGCGTCATAGATCGGTAACGCCTGGCCTCCGGGATACCCGAATATTGCCTCCACCCCTTCTGCTTCCAGGCTCTTAATTAAGATTTCCGCCCCCGATAACTTTTTTTGCTTCATGACCGTTATTCCTTTCTTATAATTGCTCCTGTGCCGGCGGAAGTCACCTGCCGCGCGTACCGGGCCAGGTAACCCTGCTTGACCCTGGCTTCGGGAGGTTTCCAGTCCTTCAAGCGGGCGGCAAGTTCATCCGCACTCAGCACCACGTTTAAAGAATTATTAGGTATATCTATATCAATCATATCCCCGTCTCTGATTAAGGCAACCGGGCCTCCTTCCGCCGCTTCAGGGGAAATATGACCGATGGAAGCGCCCCGGGTCGCCCCCGAAAAACGTCCGTCCGTCAAAAGCGCCACTTCTTTGTCCAGGCCCATGCCGGCAACCGTGGCGGTGGGGGTCAGCATTTCCCGCATGCCCGGCCCGCCTTTGGGCCCTTCATAACGTATGACAATGACGTCTCCTTTTTTAATCTTGCCGGAAGTGATGGCCTGCACCGCCTCGTCTTCCGCATCAAACACCCGGGCCTGACCTTTATGCTGCAGCATCTCCGGGGCTACCGCGGCTTTCTTAACCACCGCTCCGTCCGGAGCAAGGTTGCCGTGTAAAATCGCAATCCCGCCATTGGAACTGTAAGGGTCTTCCACACTGCGGATGACCTCGCGGCGGAACACCGTACATCCTTTAATATTTTCGCCGACGGTAACTCCTCCAACCGTCCGGGCGTCCAGGTTGATTAAATTTTTCAAAGCCAATTCCGCCATGACTGACCGGATACCCCCGGCTTCATCCAGATCCTGAACAAAAAACGGTCCCATCGGACTTAACCGGCATAAATTGGGCGTGCGTTCACTAACCAAATTAACTTCATCAAGACTTAATTCAATCCCTGCCTCGGCAGCAATAGCCGGTAAATGCAGTACCGTATTGGTGGAACAACCCAGGGCCATATCGACGGATAACGCGTTCCGGAATGCGTCTGCGGTCATAATATCCGACGGGCGCGATCCTTCTCGCACCATTTCCACGATTCTGAGCCCCGTCAGTTTGGCCAGACGCCGCCGGGCAGCGGATACAGCAGGAATGGTACCATTACCGGGCAAGGCCATGCCCAGGGCTTCGGTGATACAATTCATGGAGTTGGCGGTAAACATACCGGCACACGAACCGCAGCCGGGACAGGCTTCCTCTTCGACCGCGTGCAGCTCCTCCTCGCTCATGCTTCCCGCGTAAACCCTGCCGACCGCTTCAAAAATATTGCTCAGGGAAATATTTTCTCCTTGATACCGGCCGGCCAGCATCGGGCCACCGCTTACCACAATGGCCGGAATATTCAGCCTGGCGGCAGCCATCAACATCCCCGGCACCACTTTATCACAATTAGTAACCAGCACCAGACCGTCAAAGGGATGCGCTTCGGCCATAACTTCAATGCTGTCGGCAATTAACTCCCGGCTGGCCAGGGAATACTTCATGCCGGTATGGTTCATGGCAATACCGTCACAAACGGCAATGGTCGAAAATTCGCAGGGAACACCGCCGGCCAGCTGCACCCCGGACTTTACCGCCGCCGCAATATCGTCCAAGTGGATGTGCCCCGGAACGATCTCGTTTTGCGCATTCACTACACCAATCATGGGCAGGCCTAGTTCCCGGTCAGTGTAACCCAGCGCCTTAAACAACGAACGGTGGGGCGCCTTTTCGATACCTTTTTTCATCGCGTCACTTCGCAAAATCCAATCCCCCCTTTAAAAGGTTAGTTCTTTTAATGAATAATGGCCGGACACGGCCGGCCATTAAAACGCCCGTTTTCAATTGCAGATTGATTAAATTATTGTTTAATCAGGGTACCGTCAATTTTGGTCAATTCGCGAAAAGCGGCAATTAATTCCCAGGTGATTTTCCCGGGCTTACCGTCGGCAATAAGTCGCCCGTCTACTTTCACGGTGGGAATTATTTCCGCTGCGGTACCGGTAAGAAAACACTCGTCGGCATTATAGACGTCAAACAAAGTAAAAACTTTTTCTTCCACCGGAATGCCCTGCCTGCGGGCCAGGTCCATAACCGCGTTGCGGGTAATCCCCTCGAGTATGCCCACGTGAGTGGGCGGGGTAATCAGCACCCCCCCTTTAACAATAAAAATATTGTCACCGGTAGCTTCAGCCACGTAACCTTCGGCATTAAGCATGATTGCTTCGGATACCCCGGCCAGATTGGCCTCCATTTTAGCGTAAATATTGTTGAGGTAGTTTAATGACTTTACCCGCGGGATACAAGCAGTAGGAATATTACGGCGGGTGGAAACGGTAATAACCGCCAGTCCCTCCTGGTATAATTCCTCCGGGTAAAGCTGAATCGACGCGGCAATACAAAAAACGGTCGCCTGCGAACACTTGCGCGGGTCCAGCCCCAGGTCGCCCACGCCGCGCGTCACCACCAAACGTATGTAGGCATCGCTTAAATCATTGCGCCGTAAAGTTTCCAACACTACCTCCTCCATTTCCTTTTTGGAAATGGGTACTTCCAAAGCAATGGTCCGGGCTGAATCATAAAGGCGGTCCAGGTGTTCATCCAACTTGAACACCCTGCCGTGATAGGCACGGATACCCTCAAAAACACCGTCTCCGTATAACAATCCGTGGTCAAAAACCGATATTAATGCCCGCTCCTTGGGTACAAAATCGCCGTCAAGATAAATAATCATGGGTTCACGCTCCTTAAAAACTGGGTTTATCTGAAGTGATCGTTGTCAACGCTCAGCACCCCGAATCCGACCGCTTAAAATAAAACAACCCCTCTTCCGGCAGCTAATCCAAGCCACCAGGGACGAGAGGTCGAAACCTTGCGCGGTACCACCCTGCTTGCTTCCGTTTAATATGGAAGCCGCTTATTATGCCTTTAACAGGACACGATGTTTTTAACGGTCACCAACCGACCCGGCTTACTCGAAGACCTTTCAACCGGCAACTCCGGGGTGATCCCGGCCTGGTATATATTGCACCGGTTTTCAGCTGCCCCGGCTCTCTATCGCGCAACACACAGACCTTATCCCCTTCACGGTCTTTACAATATATAAATATAAATTTGTTAACCAGTATACAAAAAACGGGGTTAAGTGTCAAGAACTATTTTCAGGCGGCATTAAAGCAGGCCGTCATCTTCCATATTTATTTAGCTAAAACCAAACAGGCTGCCAACTTGATAAACCAGAACGGCCATTAACCAACCAAGCACCAGGCTGTAACCTACGGCAAAAAATGTCCAACCCCAGGAGTTAGTTTCTCTTTTTATTGTAGCGATAACAGCAACACAGGGAATATAAATTAAAGTCATCACCATAAAAGCATAGGCAGACAGCGGTGTCCAGAATTGACTGATTACCTCAGTCAATCCGGCCTCCTGCGCTCCGTAAATCACCCCTAAAGTCCCTACCACCACCTCTTTAGCCAGAATGCCGAAAATTAAAGCCGTCGCCGCTTCCCAATTGCCGAAACCCGCGGGGCCAAAGACGGGCGCCACGAAACTTCCAATGCGACCCAGTACGCTCTCCTGACTGGCGTACTCAACACCCACCGGTAGGTTCGACAAGAGCCAAATAAGGACTACTACTATAAAAATGATGGTCCCTGCCTTGCGGATAAAGGAACTACCTCTTTCCCACATATGAATGAAGGTGCTTTTAAGGGTAGGTATCCGGTAAGGAGGAAGTTCCATAACGAAATGGGAGGTCTCTCCGGAAAACAAGAAACGCTTGAGGACTAATCCCATTAGGATGGCCAAGACCAATCCCAGCAAGTAAAGTGAAAAAATTACTAAACCCTGGTGGGCGCTGAAAAACGCTCCCGCAAACAAAACGTAAACCGGCAGCCGGGCGGCGCAGGACATCAGTGGATTAATTAAGATAGTAATCAACCGGTCACGTTTGTTTTCCAAAGTTCTGGTGGCCATAATAGCCGGCACGTTACAACCAAAACCAATCATAAGGGGAATGAAAGATTTCCCATGCAATCCCAGGCAGTGCATGAACCGGTCCATAATATACGCTGCTCTGGCCATGTAACCGCTATCCTCCAAAAGAGAAATGGCAAAAAACAACAGGAATATATTAGGAATGAAAACCAGAACAGCTCCCAAACCACCGATAATACCGTCAACTATTAATGAGTTTAAAAGCCCGTATGCGCCAACATTTACCATCCACGTTCCGGTTGCTGCACCAAACCACTCAAAAAAACCTTCAATCCCAACGACAAAAGGTTCCCCCACTTTAAAAGTAAACTGAAAGGCTGCCCACATCGCCAACAAGAAGATGGGAATCCCCAGGTAACGGTTAGTAACGACGCGGTCAATCTTATCAGATAGAGACAAGCGATCTTCAACCGTCTGAGAGCGCTTGACCGACTTTTTCGTAACCCCACCGATAAAACCATAACGAAGTTCGGTAATTAAAGATTCAACATCTTCCCCCCAGAGGTTCTCTAACCGGTTGACTATCTCATGGCGCTTGTCCAGCAGATGCTCCAGGCCGGGATACTTTTCCAGCTCTTCAAGGATCCCCTCATCGCCCTCCAGCACCTTAACCGCTAACCACCGGGGATCAATCCTTGCTGCCAACTCCGGGACGGATAAAATATCTTGCTCTATGGCAACCAACTCGGGTTCTATTTCTTTGCCATAGTTAATTTTCAATGGTTCCCGGTTCCCGGCTTTAGCTACCTGCAAGGCCCGGCCCACCAGTTCTTTCATCCCTTGATTACGGGTGGCTACCGTAGAAACAACCGGCACCCCCAACAATTCCGAGAGTTTGGTTACATCAATTTTTATTTGCCTGGTTTGCAATTCGTCATACATATTTAAGGCCAATACTACATTAACGCCCATTTCCAAAAGTTGTACCGTCAGGTACAGGTTTCGTTCCAGATTGGTGGCATCCACAATATTAATCACAACATCAGGTTTCTCAAAAAGAACATAGTTGCGGGCAACCGCTTCATCTTCCGAATAAGCGCCGAGGCTATAAGTTCCAGGCAAATCTATTACCCGGACCACTTTTCCCTCCGCAACGAACCGTCCTTCCTTTTTTTCTACCGTTACTCCGGGCCAGTTACCCACGTGCTGGTGCGCCCCCGTTAAACTGTTAAAGACAGTGGTCTTCCCAGAGTTGGGATTGCCGGCCAAAGCTAATACCATCTCTTCATTATTTATGACTTGCGCTGTTTCCAATTAAATACACCTCTTAAATAAAGTTAGGCTCGCCTGGCACTTGGTTTTAAAAAAATCATTGTTGTTCCACTTCTTCAACTAAAATCCTCATCGCCATCCCGCGGCCGATGGCCAGTCGCCCATCTCCGGTGGTAACAATCAACGGGCCCCCTATATCGTTCTTGACAACTCTCACTCTGGCACCGCGAACAAACCCCATCTCCGTCAGTCGCCGGCAAAAACCCCGGCCATGGTTAAATTTCTTAATGACGGCATCCTGTCCGGCCTGGAGAAAACCAAGAGGTAAAACCCTACTACCCATATTTACCGCACCTCCACAAGCACGTTGGCTGCTTCTCCTTTTCTAAGACTTAAGCGATACCCTTTTACCAATATTTCAATCGGATCACCCAGCGGCGCTACCCCTTTTACACTAATCCTGGTTCCCGGTGTAACCCCCATTTCCAAAATGCGACGGCGAACCGTACCTTTTGCCGTAATTCGAATCACCTCGCCCTGTTCTCCGGTGTGCAACTCGTTAAGCGCTTTGGTATTAACCGGTTTCATTATCTTTTCCTCCTTCTCCTCTTGCTTCCCCTGATCCCATATTGAGCTTCCTCTTGAACCGGCACCAGGGCAATACCCGTCCTTACCCTGACGCCCCGTCCGGTTGGTTAACTCCAAAAACTCCACTAGTTTTTCTATAGTTTGCGGGCTGACCACATGTTCCATAAGGCAAGCATCGTTTTCAGCTATTTTAGGATTTACTCCCAACACCTCAACCAAAAACCTCCTCAGCGTACGGTGCCGATGTCGCACTTTCAATGCCAATTCCTTACCTGTATTAGTCAATTCCACCGGGCCGTACCTGTCCTGGGTCACCAGACTCATCTCCTTCAATCCGTTAATCGCCTGCGTAACACTGGCCTTGGCGATGTTTAACTTAACAGCGATGTCGGTAACCCTGGCCGTTCCTGACTTTTCGGATAGGTTCAGAATTACTTCCAAATAATCTTGCATAGCCGAAGATATGGCAGCAACATCAGTCACGTCAGCACCTCCTTTAATCCTATCTATAATCTATCAAAACAAAAGTTAATCCGGACTAACACTTCGAATTAAAAATAATGAGACTGATATTGATAACCATTCTCATCGACCTTGAGCAATCGTATCACAGTTATCTTCTTTTTGTCAATAAAAAGCAACATAATTATATTTATATTTATGGGATATAATATTTAAGTATTGACAAAATTAATTCAATGGTTAATAATTTATTTAAGTGTTTACTTATTATATATGAAGAAAAATGAGGTGATAATTAATGGCCGAATTAATCAGTATTTTAAAAGCACTTTCCGATGAAACCCGGTACAATCTGGTAAAGACTCTTGTAAGCCATGATTACTGTGTCAGAGCGCTAGCCAAACGGTTAAATATTTCAGAATCCGGCGTTTCTCAACATCTTAAAATTTTGAGAAACGCCGGTATCGTTAAGGGAGACAAGCGGGGATATTATACCCATTACTGGGTAGACCGGGAAGCTTTAAAGGACGCGGCCAATAAAATCATAGACTTGTCCTGTACCCCCCCGGCAACGGAAAAATGTAATGAGCGTTTTGGACCGGAGTAGAGGAGGACTGCGTTTTGAATATATTGGAAGTTAAAAACCTTACCAAAGACTTTGACGGATTTATGGCCGTAAAAGGGGTCGACTTTTCCGTCAAAAGAGGTGAAGTCTTTGGTTTTCTGGGGCCCAACGGCGCCGGCAAGACAACTACCATCAATATGCTGACCGGACTGGCCCGGCCGACATCCGGTACCATTAACTTAGCGGGTGAAGACGGTGTGAAAAACGTTAAAAAACTTCAACAAATTATGGGGATTGTTCCGGACGAAAGCAATCTCTATGACGACCTGAGCGGGTTTGATAATCTTACCTTTTGTGCTTCCCTTTACGGAATGGAAAAAACCCGGAGAGAAAAACGGGCGCAAGAGCTGTTGGCACAGTTCAGGCTCGCCGATACCGGAAAAAGACCTTTTAAAGCCTACTCAAAAGGCATGAAAAGAAAGCTTACCATAGCAGCCGGGATCATTCACGATCCCCAAATACTTTTTTTGGACGAACCGACCACGGGAATTGATGTGGAAAGTGCCAGACAAATCCGCAAGCTTATTCAAAATCTCAACAAAAAAGGCACCACTATTTTTCTTACTACCCACTACATAGAAGAAGCCGAAAGACTGTGCTCCCGGGTAGGTTTTATTGTCAGCGGCAAAATTGTAAGGCTGGGAACCGTAAATGAACTTATGCAGGAAGCTCAAAATGAGCACACGGTGCAGTTTTCTTTGGCAGGCGGCTTACTTAACGTAAAGGAAGCATTGAGAAGCCGGTTTATTGATTACACCGTCAGCATTGACGGTGATACTACCGTAAAAATACAATCGCCTTCCCCAATAAACCTGATCCCTTTTATAAAGTTTTTTGAGGATCATAACCTCATGGTTTATGAGGCCAAAATCATCCGGCCTTCATTGGAAGAAGTATTCGTAAAAGTTACCGGCATAGAACTCAAAAACATGAAGCAGGAAAAAGAAGGCGGCCGCAGGAGGAAGAAACAGTGAAATCGTCAATTGTGTTTTGGAACATCTTGATGAAGGATATGAGAACCTATTATTTAAAACCGCCGAACATAAGCTGGGGGATCATTTTCCCTTTTGCCTGGACCCTGATGTTTTTTTTAAAATCAAAAAGTGCCGTGGATATCAGCGAAATTTTACCGGGAGTCATGTCTCTGGCAGTACTTTTCGGAACCACCTCAATGCTCGCCGTTACCATAACTTTTGAACGGAGAAGCCGTTCCTTTGACAGGTTATTGCTGGCCCCCATTAGTTTGAATCTTTTAATGCTGGCCAAAACAGCAGGGGCAATTTTTTTCGGCACTTTAAATGCACTGGTCCCGGCGCTCTTCGCTTCATTCATAATTGATTTGTCCGGAGCTAACTGGGTTACCGCCCTATTCAGTGTCATTCTAATTGCAGTAACTTCCACTTTTCTGGGACTATTCATCTCCGTCGCGGTAAGCGAGGTTTTCGAAGCGCAAACATTTTCTAACTTTTTCCGTTTTCCCATGGTATTCCTGTGCGGATTATTTTTCCCCGTACAAAACTTGCCGGCATTGATAAAACCTGTTGCATACCTGCTACCGTTAACCTACGGTGCTGATATGCTGAAAACATCACTTAACGGAACAGGTTTTATTGCTCCCTGGATAAACTTTTTGGTGCTGCTGGGTTTCAGTCTGGGGTTATTTCTTGTAAGCACTCATTTTATTAAAAAACGATGGATTTACTAAATGATAACTTAGTCAAAATTTGCAAAATAAAATAATTTTTTATTGCAGGATTTTTATTTATTATATAGAATAATAATACAAAATTTATAAATCAAAAATAACAATTTTATCAACTGGCCACGAAGGTCATATATTTCCTTGCTGAAGCAGGGCTAAAATGTGCTTTCGTGGTTTTTGTTTGGTCAAATACAACCCTTTCAGGAGATTTGTCGATGCTGAAATACATCGCCAGGCGCCTAGCCTTGCTGGTCGTGGTAGTAATCGGGGTCACCCTGTTGACCTTCAGCCTGATGCACCTGGCTCCGGGCGATCCCGCGGAAATGATTGCCATCAACCGGTACGGCCTGGAAAACCTCACCGGGGAAAATATTGAACAAATCCGGGCCGCCGAAGGATTACATGCTCCGGTTCACATTCAGTACCTGCGCTGGTTGCGTCATACGGTCAGGGGAGATTTCGGGTATTCTCTCGTAACCGGCGCTCCCGTCCGGGAGGAGATCCTGCTGAGACTTCCGGCAACATTAAAACTTGCTTTTGCCGCATTGCTGGTCTCCTTGCTAATAGCTGTCCCGGCAGGAATTATTTCCGCAGTAAAACACCATTCTCCGTGGGATTATGCAACTATGACGGGGGCGTTGCTCGGGGTCAGCATGCCCAATTTTTGGCTGGGGTTGCTTCTTATGCTCCTGTTTTCAGTAATCCTCGGCTGGTTTCCCGTCTGCGGTTACGGCAGCCTGCGTCATACGATCCTGCCCGCAGTAACCCTGGGTGCGGGAATGGCCGCCATCACTACCAGGCTCACACGTTCCAGCATGCTGGAGGTTTTAAGCCAGGACTATATAATCGCAGCCAGGTCCAAAGGTTTAAGTGAAAAAAGTATCATTTGCAACCACGCCCTAAAGAACTCTTTTATCCCCGTATTAACCATGATTGGGCTTCAATTGGGACATTTACTGGAAGGCGCCGTGATTGTGGAATCCATCTTTGCCTGGCCGGGGATCGGAAAGCTTCTGGTGGATTCCATTTTCGCCCGGGATTTTTCCGTAATCCAAGGGTGTGTCCTTTTATTCGCGGTTCTTTTTGTTATAGTTAATTTGCTGGTTGATATTTCTTATGTGTACCTGGATCCCCGAATAAGGTACGAGAAGGAGAGTTAGTTTTGGATTTAACCGCGGCTGCATCCGGGCAAAACCTTACCCTCCAACGGCTCAAGAAAAATAAATCGGCTCTGGCAGGGCTTGTAATTGTTTTGCTACTGCTGATTATTGCTCTTTTTGCACCCCTCCTGGCACCGCACCACCCTCACGAACAGAAACTGGACCTGGCCTTGACGGCCCCTTGCCAGGAATATCCTTTCGGGACCGACCATTTTGGACGTTGTATCTTCAGCAGGATCATTTTCGGAACCAGAACTTCATTGGAAATCGGTGTTATCGTAACCGCAATTTCGGCTTTTACCGGAATTGTCTTCGGGCTGCTGGGTGGTTTTTACAGTGGTTTCGTTGATGAACTTATTATGCGGGTGGTTGATATTTTCCTGGCTTTCCCCGGATTGATCCTGGCCCTGGTAATCGCGGGGCTTTTGGGGCCCGGCATGTTTAACGTAATGTTCGCCCTGGCACTGGTAGGGTGGATGGGTTACACCAGGGTAGTGCGGGGAGCCGTTCTGGCAGAAAAAGAAAAGGGGTTTTTCGCAGCGGCAAAAGCCCTGGGCGCCGGCGACTTTTATATTATGTACCGTCATCTCCTGCCCAACATTATTGCACCCGTGATTGTAATGGCAACTTTAGGTATCGGCCATGCCATTCTGACAGCCGCCGGCCTGAGCTTTTTGGGATTGGGAATACAACCGCCGGCTCCGGTTTGGGGCTCCATGCTCAATGACGGCAAAAATTATTTGCAAGCAGCCCCGCAAATGACCATCTTTCCCGGCTTTGCTATTATGATCACGGTACTGGCCTTTAATTTCCTGGGAGACGGGATGCGTGACATCCTTGACCCCAAACTCAAGGAAAAAAGGATTACCTAGATTAGGGGGGTTCCTGTTGGCACTACTCAGTATGCGTAATTTAAATACTGTTTTCCACTCGGAGGAAGGCAAGATCAAGGCCTGTAATGATGTCAGCCTGGACATACCGGCAGGAAAAACCGTCGGACTGATCGGAGAAACGGGAAGCGGCAAATCGGTACTCGGCCTGTCCATCCTGCGCCTGCTGCCGCGCAATGCGTCGCTAACGGGGGAAATACGCTATAAAGGACAGGATATCCTGACAATGCCCGGTAAGCAACTGCAGCAATTAAGGGGCAACGAGATCGCCCTTCTGCCGCAAAGTCCTTCCACCTCCTTGAACCCGGTTTTGCAAACAGGTTCCCAGATTACTGAAGGCTTGTGCCTGCACAGGAAAATGAAGTGGAAACCGGCGTGGGAAAAGGCATTAGCCATGCTGCGTCTCCTGAACCTGCCGCAACCAGAAAAAAAGGCCCGGGAATACCCCCATCAACTGAGCGGCGGTATGAAACAGCGGATTTTAGCGGCTATCAGCGTAACCGGGCGGCCGTCCCTGCTTATTGCCGATGAACCGGCCAAAGGCCTGGATGCTGTTTTACGGGCTCAAGTTACGGGCATTCTTCGGCAGTTAACCGGAGAAACTGGTGCCGCAATGCTTCTGATAACCCACGACTTAAAAGTGGCCGCCAGCCTGTGCGATGAGGTTGCGGTCATGTACGCCGGGGAAATAGTGGAAAACGGTCCGGCTGAAAAGATATTGACAAATCCCGTCCACCCATACGCGCAGGGACTACTGGCTTCACTGCCTGAACACGGCCTGCGTCCTATTCCCGGTTACGGTCCCAGTTTGCTGGACTTGCCCGCCGGGTGCAAGTTTCAGCGGCGGTGCCTGCTGGCCCGGGATGTATGTGCCGAAAAACGTCCTCCCTGGCAAGTTTTTTCTAACGGGTGGCATGCGAGGTGCTGGTTCATTGATCAGAGTAGAAAATCTCAGCAAAATCTATACCGCGGGGATCTTCAAAAAACAGCGGTTTAAAGCCGTTGATGAGGTAAACCTCACCATTGTTCCGGGGGAAACGCTGGGTTTGGTCGGGCAAAGCGGCTGCGGTAAATCCACCCTGGCCAGAATCATTCTGAAGCTGCTCCCCCCTTCCGGGGGCAAAGTCTTTTTTAAAGGCCGGGATATCACTGCTGCCCCTGCCCGGGAACTCAGCGCCGTCAGAAGAAAAATGCAAATCATCTTTCAGCACCCGGAAACCGCCCTCAACCCCCGCATGAAAATTTACGCCAGCTTGGCCGAGCCGATGCGGATTCAGAAATTGGTTGCCAACCGAAATGAGGAAAAAGCAAGGGTCTCCGATTTGCTGGAGCAAGTGGGACTTGCTGCAGAACATTTGACCCGCTATCCCCACGAACTTAGCGGGGGACAGATCCAGAGGGTTGTCCTGGCACGAATCCTTTCCCTGCACCCGGAATTTATCGTTGCCGACGAACCTACTTCAATGCTGGATGTTTCTGTGCAAGCACAGGTGCTTAACATTTTTAAAAATATTCAAAAGCAATACCACCTGGCTTACCTGTTTATTTCCCATGACCTCGAAGTAATCAGATGTATGAGCGACCGGATTGCGGTCATGTACCGGGGGAGAATTATTGAAACGGGTCCCGCGGATGCCGTTTATAAAAACCCGCAGCACCCTTACACCTCTCTCCTGGTAAATACCTTTGCATCTTTTAACGACCAGACACATCAAATTTCCGGAGGGCCGGCAGCCAACCCCGGAAGCCTGCCGGCAGGGTGCGTTTACGCCCCTTATTGCTTCAAGGCAAGTGCCGTTTGCGAGCAAACACCTGATTTTAAAGAAACCACAAAAGAACACTACGTTGCCTGCTGGCACGTATAAATTATTACGCAAAACTTAAAGAACAAGGTTAAAAACCAGTCCCATGGCAATTATTTCCATAAGGAGGTCGCACTTTTTGTTGCGGAAGGAATTATCTGCGTTTGAACCTGAAGTTAACGGGCATTCTTTACTGAAAATGATGCGGGCGGCCCAATATGCCCCGGTTTTGTACCAGGCATTGCAGACGGGCATTTTCGATGCGCTTGATGAAACTCCTAGAAGCACGCTTTTTTTGGCCGGAGCAACCGGATACCGGCCTGAAAGAATGGTTTTTTTACTTGATGCCCTTACGTCGCTGGGGCTCGTGGAAAAAACCGGCGGAAAATACGCCAAATCTCCGGTGGCCGCAACGTATCTTTCCCGGAACAGCCGGTTTTATCTCGGAGATTTAATCAACATGACGCTTGCACCCGAAAAAAACCGTCCCTGGCAGACACTCCGCAGTTGGCTGCAGGGGGACACTAAGGAAGAAGATGTCAGCCACAACCCTGCAACTGTTTTCAACCCTTCCTTCGTTAGAGCCATGGCGCAGGAAGTGCTCTGCAACCACAAAGGTTTTAATGAAACCGTCGCCCTGGTAGCAGGCCATCGTGGTTTTAAATCCGCCCGGAAACTTATAGACCTGGGCGGCGGCCACGGGTTGTTTGCAATTGCTCTCAAGCAGATTAAGCCCGGGTTGGAAGCCGTGGTCTTCGACTTGCCGCACGTGGAACCGGTAACCCGGGAATACGCCCGCAGATACGCGACCAAGATCGGCTTTCATCCCGGCAATTTTTATAAAGATGAACTACCTCCAAACCAGGACCTCATCCTGACCTTTGATATTCTTCATCCGGTCCCTCCTGCTCAAAAAGAAGCCGTGTTCGCAAAAGTTCAGCGCGCCCTGAAACCCGGGGGATACCTTTTTTACAAGTTGTGGTTTCTTAATTCTGAACGCACCAATCCCAGGAGAGCAGCGCTCTTCGCACTGAGTATCAAGCTGAATAACCACGACTCTCATGTTTATACCCTGCATGAAGCGGAAGAAATGCTGCACCGGACGGGTCTTCAAGTTGAGGACACCGCGGATGCCGGGGATGGAACTTCAACGATCATAATTGCCCGCAAGGAATGGTAGGAAAAAACCGAAACTTTGTTCTTTCTCTGGACAAACTAGTGTGACGCCCGTTTCCGGTAAGCAGTTTTTAAGTTTGCATTTAGGAGGTAGCGGTTATGTACCTGAGAAAACCCTGCATTTTACTCTGTCTTACCTTATTCTGTCTTGCTTTCCTGGGGGGATGTGCCAAAGAAGACGCCAAACCGGATCAGGTTTTGAAAGTGGCCATCGGCACCGATATTAACACCTGGGATATCGCCCGGTTTCCCGCTGGAGACACCCGGTTCGTCTGGTCACAAATCTATGAAACCCTCGTACGTTTAGATCAGGACCTTAAAATGGTCCCCGGTTTGGCTGAGTCCTGGGAATCCCGGGATAACGGAAAAATATGGATATTTCACCTGAGAAAAGGGGTTAAGTTTCATGACGGTACCCCATTCACGGCCGCAGCGGTAAAGTATTCCTTCAGTAACCGGGGATACGTCACCAAAGTAAAAAACCTACCGGTAGAGAATATTGCGCTTCTTGATGATTATACGGTGCGGTTTACTTGTGTCCAACCCACGCCCCTGCCTACTTACCTGACCCATGTGGCCTGGCCTATTGTAAGCCCCACCAGCATCGATTCCGAAGGCAACTTTATTAAACCCGTTGGTACCGGTCCGTTCAAGTTTTCCCGGCATACCAAAGGACAGGAAGTGGTCCTGGAAAAAAACAACGCTTACTGGGGGGAAAAACCAAAACTTAACCAGGTAGTATTTAAAATTATACCGGATGCGGCTACCAGAATGCTGGCCCTTGTTTCCGGGAATGTCGACATGAGTATCAAAGTGCCGGAATCAGAAGTGCCCAAACTGGAACAAAACCCTGCGCTTACCATACATAAGAAAATGACCACTTTCACGGATTTCCTGCAGTTTAACTGCGCCCGTGCTCCTTTTGACGATGTCAAGGTGAGAAAAGCCGTGGCTTACTCCATTGATACCGAAAGCATTGTTAAAAACATCTTGAACCACATTGGTACTGCCGCCCAAGGACGCCCTTACGCGCCGGTTATGATGTACAGCAGCAAGGACCTGCCCCTTTACAGCCGGGACCTGGACAAAGCCAAAAGCCTTCTGGCCGCGGCCGGCTGGAAAGACCAAAACGGTGACGGGATTTTAGAAAAAAACGGGAGGCCGCTGGAAATAGAGCTGCTGCTTTCACCTTCTTGGAACGCCAGGCAGCAAAAAATAGCAGAGGCGTGCCAGGCCCAGCTGGCCGCGGCCGGTTTTGCGGTCAAGGTGCAACAAATGGAAAGCGCAGCCGTGGAACGGCTGGAAAATGAAGGGGATTTTGACATCCTGATGCGAAGCGGGTTCTTTGTCTGGGGGCCTTACCCGCATCACGTAAAAATCCACCATTCCCAAAATTACAAGAGTCATTATGAAAATCCCGACTATGACCGGCTGGTAGAAAAGGGGGAAAGCGCAGCCAACGAAAAAACAAAGCAACAGATTTACACCGCTGTTCAGAAGATGATTTTAGAAGAACTACCCGCCTTTTATATCGTCCACGAACAAAAGATAGTGGCCGCAAGAAATAATGTTGCCGGATACCGGATTACAGCGGAAGACCCCTGGTTGGAACTGAAAGGGATTCAACTCACCACATCGGGAACGGAGGAATAAAAATCCATGTCTGAAGAACACCGCAGGTATTTCAATGAGAAAGCCGCCGTTTAAAATGCCATTTATCCTAAAATATCTGGCCGGCAGGATTACTTGCCGGCCAGGTGCTGCCTGGCCCTGGCAATTGCGTCCGCCACGGAACCCGGCGCGGGACCGCCCGGTACCCGCCTGGCCTCCACGCAACGGTTGATACTGATGGCCTCGTACACGTCCTTTTCTATCAGCGGGGTGAAGTTTTTATATTCCTCCAGGCTTAGCCGGTCCAGCGTCCGGCCGCGTTCCAGGCAGTACCACACGGCCCTGCCCACCACCTCGTGGGCCTCGCGGAAGGGCAACCCTTTACGCGCCAGGTAATCCGCCAGGTCAGTGGCATTGGTAAACCCCCCCCGGGCCGCTCCGGCGAGGTTTTCTTTCTTTACCTGCATGGTTTCGAGCATGGGCTTGAAAACCAGCAGGCACTTTTTAACCGTGTCCACCGCGTCGAACAGCGCTTCCTTGTCTTCCTGCAAATCCTTGTTGTAAGCCAGGGGCAGACCCTTGAGCATCACTAAAAGCGCTTGCAGGTCACCAAAAACCCGGCCTGATTTACCCCGGACCAGTTCCGCCACGTCGGGGTTCTTTTTCTGGGGCATCATACTGCTGCCGGTGCTGTACGCATCATCCAGCTCAATAAAAGCAAATTCCGCCGCGGACCAGAGGATGATTTCCTCGCAGAACCGGCTCAAATGCACCATGATCAAAGAAGCCGCCGCCGCAAATTCCACCGCGAAGTCCCGGTCGCTCACCGCGTCCAGGCTGTTTTCGGTAATGCCGGAAAAACCCAACTGCTCCGCCACGTACTGCCGGTCGACGGGAAAGGTTGTCCCCGCCAGGGCGCCCGCTCCCAGGGGCAATACGTCGGTCCGGCGAAAGCAGTCGGCCAGCCGCTCCTCATCCCGCCGGAACATCTGGCAGTATGCCAGCAGGTGGTGCGCCAGGGTTACCGGCTGCGCCCGCTGCAGATGAGTATAACCGGGCATCACGGTTGCAAGATGTTCCTCCGCCAGGTCCAATAAAGCCGCCTGAAGTTCCCGGAGCATGGCCGTTATCCGGCCAAGTTCATCTTTCAGGTACATGCGGATATCAAGAGCTACCTGGTCGTTCCTGCTGCGGGCCGTATGCAGCTTTTTGCCCACCTGCCCCACCTTGGCCGTGAGCAGTTGCTCCACATTCATGTGAATGTCCTCGGCCCCGACCGAAAATTCCACCCGCCCGGCTTCTATGTCGGCCAGCACCTCTTCCAGCCCGCGCACAATAATACGGGCTTCCCCGGGAGAAATCACCCCAATCTTTTCCAACATCCGGGCGTGGGCAATACTGCCCTTAATATCGTATTGATAAAGCCTTTGATCAAAAGAAATGGAGGAATGGAAATCCTCCACCAGTTGTTCGGTGCTTTTCTGAAAGCGCCCGCCCCATAATTTGGACATACTGATTCACTCCCCCGCCGTTACGAACCTTTAAATTTTAACAATAACCAGGCCACGTAAATAATCGGCCCGATAAGTGCAATAATAGTTGCAATCATTATGATGATCTTGCCCGTTTGCCTGTTCATTTTTTCACCCCTGAGTAAGTTTATCTATAATTTTAGCACGTTTAATAAATATTGCCAAACCTGATTTCAAAAGGGGTTCCCATTCTTATTCCTTGTACCTGGTCCGGTATAAAAATTCCGTGCTGCCGCACTTTTTACACCGGCAGTTTTTAGTAAGCAGCTTCCAGATTTCTACTTCCGATATTTCTTTCTTCCAGGCCAGGTCAAACGTAACCGATTCCACGTCGTGCCTGTTTGCACATATAAATGTTATAACCAGTTTACTCAAACGTTTTCTCCTTATCATCTCTGGGATTTAATTTTATTTTTCATGCTTGTTAAGCTCTTTTTCCGGTTCCAGTGATGGTATCTGCTGCACTCCCCTTAATTTCCTTTCTATAGTGCGTGATTTCCGGGCGGCGGTTTCAATGGTGTTGCTGGCCTCCTGCAATTTTTTCCGCGTTTTTTCCAGAATATCACCGAATTTAATGAACTCGGTTTTTACCGTGCCCAGCAGCTCCCAGACCTCGCCGGACCGTTTTTCGATGGCCAAAGTCCTGAAGCCCACCTGCAGGCTGTTTAACAGGGCCGACAGGGTCGTCGGGCCCGCTACGACGACCCTGTGTTCCCTGAGCAGCGTATCACAAAGACCAGGCCGGCGCAAAACTTCCGCAAACAAGCTTTCCGTGGGTAAAAACATGATGCCGAAATCAGTGGTATGGGGCGGGTCCAGATATTTTTCCCTGATGTTTTTGGCTTCGGTTTTAATTCTGGTTACCAGCTGTTTAGCCGCCTGTTCGGCCAATACGGGGTCGGCCTTTTCCTGCGCGTCAACCAACCTTTGGTAGTCTTCCTGGGGAAACTTGGCGTCGATCGGAAGCCAAACGACCCGGTCTTCACCGCTGCGGCCCGGCATCTTCACGGCAAATTCCACCCTTTCGGCGCTGCCTCTCTTGGTAACCACATTAGATGCGTATTGTTCGCAAGTCAGGATCTGTTCCAGCAGGTTGGCCAGGTGGATTTCACCCCAGATGCCCCTGGTTTTTACATTGGTCAGCACTTTTTTCAGGTCCCCCACCCCGGCGGCCAGGGACTGCATTTCCCCGAGCCCCTGGTGCACCAGTTCCAAGCGCTCGCTGACAATTTTAAAAGAATCTCCCAGGCGCCTTTCCAGCGTGGTATGAAGTTTTTCGTCCACGGTAGCCCTGATTTGCTCAATTTGCTTATTGTTATCGTTCTGTAAAAGCAGCAGCCTTTCTTCAACCGTCGCTCTCATCTTGTCCAATTTATTTTCATTGGTCCGGGTTAATTCCGACAGTTGTTCCGAAAATACTTTCAACTGTTCTTTTTGCGTGTCCGCGGCCTGCACCACCCGGTCAAAAAAGGCATCCCCCAGCAGCTTTAACGAACCGTTGATTTCTTCCCGCAGCTGCCGGGCGTTTTTATTTGTTTCTTCTCTATTCGCGGTTAATTCCTCTTTAACCGTCTTTTCGGTTCTTTCATGAATTTTCTCCCAGGAAGCAAAATAAGCGGTAAATTCTTTTCCCTGCTTGCGGCCGGTCCGGAGGACTAAAACCAGCAGTAGGACCATCAACCCGGTATTAAACGCCGCCAGTAATAAAGCCAATAAAGAAAAATCCATTGTTCATACCCCCGTTCCAAAAACCAATGCACCAAGACAACCCAGCCAGGCTTTGTTGTTAGAACAACAACGTGATGTGTTTATAATAGCATTGTAATTACTTCCATAACAATAACAAAAACACAGTTCCGGTACTAAAAAAAGACCTCCGGGGGAGGTCTTTTTGCAGATCTTTACTGAAAGGTCTCGGCCTGTAAACTGCTTACGGCGATTTTCTTTTTTACCCTGCGCAGCACCTTAACCGTACCGGTCCCGAAAGCAAGGTAGAACAATACGTTGCCTGCGGCGTGCATAGTATCCAAACCAAAAGTCGTGGCGCAGGTGGCAATAAAAGAATGCAGATTTAAAGGAGAAATAAAGGCCGTCCAAAACCAAAAGTCAATAATCCAACCGAAACCATAGCCCCACGCCGCCAGAAAAAAGAGCGTCCCGCGTCGGCCGGTGCCGGGGAATAATTTTTTCAGCAATCCGGCGGTAAAACCGGCCAGACCCCAGGCAAACATTTGCCACGGCGTCCAGGGACCCTGGCCCAAAAAAAAGTTGGAAACCAACGCCGCGGTCGCTCCCACCATAAACCCGGCCCGGCTGCCGAAAACCAGCCCCGAAGTCACCACCAGAAAAGTCGTGGGCTGAATGCTGGGCAAAGCGGCAAAAGGCACCCGCCCGAGGGCGGCCACCGCTCCCAGTACTGCAATGACGGCAATTTCCCTGGAAGAGACTTTACTATTTTCAAACCCCCGGTAAAATAATGCAATGGCAACAATGATTATTCCTGCGGAAAAAAGCCCCCAGTTTTGCTGCCCCAGCGCAGACAGATTTCCTAACAAGCGACTGTTGCCTCCTTTTTCTCTCAGGAACGTTCCTGAAGTTTTGCTACTGCCTCCCGGAAAGTCAGGACCCCGTATCCGGTACCGCGGAACAGCCTGCCTACCTGCGGCGCGTAAAACATTGATTCCGCCAGTACGGCCTGCCCGGTACCGTCGCAGGCAACCCTGCCGTCAAACAAAATCACAACCCGTTCCGCGTATTCGGCCGCAAACTCCACATCGTGGGTCACCAGCACCACAGCTATGCCTTCCGCGGCGCAATCCCGCAACAAGCCGCCCAGTTCGGACTTAAGCCGGTAATCAAGGCCCCTGGTCGGTTCATCCAACAGTAAAAGCCGCGGGCCGGCCGCCAATACCGAGGCCAGGGCCACCCGCTGCCTTTCCCCGCTGCTCAAATCCCGCGGGTTGGTTTGGCGGTAACGTGCCAGTTTTAATTTTTTCAACAGCCGGTCTGTCCTGCCGTCATCGGACAGGCCCAGGTTAACCAGACTGAAATTCAACTCTTGTGCAACCGTATCCTGGAAAAGATAATCATTGGGGTTTTGGGAAAGATAGCCGACCGTGCGGGCCATTTCCTGCGGCGAAGTGCGCCCGGTATCTTTTCCGTGCACCAGCACTTTACCACGTCCCGGCTTTAAAAGCCCGGCGAGGTGCTTCAGCAGCGTGGTCTTGCCCGCGGCGTTTTCCCCCAAGACGGCGGTAAATTCTCCGGCCCGGACCTTTAAACTAACTCCGTGCAGCACCTCGCGGCCGTTGGGATAGGTAAACCATACATTTTTTACTTCGGCCACCGGCCCCGTTTTTTTATCGCCGGGGTTTCCGGCCGCTTCTTCCCGCCGCGTTCTAACGGGCCGGAACCGCCCAACACCCGCACCCGGGGCATCGCCCCGGATGTGAAAATGTTCTTGCAAGAGCCGGCGCCCCTCTTTTACGGTTAAAGGCACCACGGGAAAATCCAGGTGGGCAAAAAGTCCGGCCACCGGCGGGACAAAAGGAAAACCATTTTTTACCTGCCAAACAGCTACTTCGCCGGCTGCCCCGCTGCGCACGATGCGCCCGTCTTCCAGCACCGCCACCCGGTCGGCCAGGTGGAAACACCGCTCCAGGCGCTGCTCGATTAGAACGATAGTCACATTCAGCTCCTCGTTCAACCGCTTGACCAGGTTGAAAAATTCTTCTGCCGCTACCGGGTCAAGTTGAGAAGTCGGCTCGTCCAGAATCAAAGCGCCCGGCTGCATGGCCAGTACCGACGCCAGGGCCAGCTTTTGTTTCTGTCCGCCGGAAAGGTTGGCGGTAAGCTCCTGCTTCAGCGGCCCGAACCCGAGAAAACTTACCACCTCGCCCACCCGGCGAAACATTTCCGGCTGCGTTAACCCCAGGTTTTCCAACCCAAAAGCAATTTCCGCCTCGACTCCGGTCATAACCAACTGTTTTTCCGGATCCTGAAAAACCATCCCCACCTGCCCGGCCAGGCTGCGCCGGTCCGTATCCCGGATATCCCGCCCGCTTAAAAAAATCCTGCCTCCGATTTTACCGCCGTAAAAATCGGGAAGTAATCCCGCCAGGGCGCGTCCCAGGGATGATTTTCCCGAACCGGAACCGCCCGTTACCAGCAAAAATTCTCCCTCTTCGACCGTGAGGTTTATTTCCTGCAGCGCCGGCTTTTCAGTCTCAGGATAAAAATAAGTCAGATTCTCGATTTTAAATAAGGCCAGTGCATCCACCCCCAACTAAGCCCGGCCGGCAAGAGCAGTCCCGCCAGCACAACTAATAAGACCAAAACTGCGGCGGCACCGTTTACCAGGGGATCCAGCTGCGGGTAATAGGTATAAGCCCCCAACCCGCTCACCTGGACATAAACCGCAGTTCCCAGAGAAAAAAACGCGCCGCCGAGACACAGCAGGTCCCGCGGCCGCAAGCATTCCCGCCGGTATGAAGAGCGGGAACCGCTGCCGAAAGCCCTTGCGTGCATCGCTTCGGCTAATTCGAGGGAGTTTTCCAGCGACGACACCAGCAGGATGTTGAACATGGCAGTATACTTTGCGAACCGTTCTTTTACGCTCCCTGATTTAAAATCCACGCCCCGCAGCTGCTGTACCTCCCTAATGTTATTCATAGTCGCGGCCATTACCGGGAACAATCTGGTCGCCAGGGAGACGACCAGGACCGACTTGGAGGCAAAACGGGAAAACAGGCCCAACAACCGGTCCGGGTTAACCATCAAGTTATAAAGACAAAAAATACTGATGATATCTAAAAGACGCATTCCCATGGCCGCTCCGTAACATACCGCTTCCAAAGTAACCGTTAACCGCCCCGGAACCGGTTCCGGGGCGTGCCAAATAACCGTTGTCCCGACCTGTGCCAGAAACGGGTTGAGCAGCATGATTACGAAAACCATTGCCAGGGCAGGCTTCATATAACCTTCCCAGGCCGCCAGCCCGCCCGCCGCCTGGACGGTTATAACGGTTACTAAAAGAATTTCCATCAAATAAAGCGGGTGCGCGAATAAGAGTGTCAGCACCAGCAAAGTCCCAATATAAAACAATGCCACCCCGGGGTGCAGGCTCTGCAGGAATAAGCCCCTTTCCCGGTAAAAAAATTGTTGCAGCACGACTAAATAACCCCTTTACCGGCAAGTTCCGGTGATGATAACCGCCCGCTCTTTTTGGTCCCACGCAACTTCGTAATTAAAAGCCTCGGCCACGTAGCGGGCGGGCAGGAAGGCACGGCCGGGCGGACGCAGGAGCGGCGCCACGTCCATCGCTACCTGCCGGTTATCAACGTACATTATGTTTCCACCAACAGCGAGGGTGACGGTAACCCCGTCTTTTACCAGGGTCACGGTCCGTGCCGCAGGCGACCAGCTGATTCCTTCCTCCGGCACCCCGAGAGCCAGCGCCAGGTAGCGTACGGGCACGTATGTGCGGTCGTTCTCCAGAAAGGGGGCGGCATCCGTTTCCAGCAGCTGTTTTGTTCCGTCTGAAACTACTTCGTATTGGACAGTTTCTAATTTAAAACGGATGGTCCGCTGCGGGGTATTTCCGGTAACGGCAACCGCCGGGGCTTTCTCCTTTAAACGGTCAAATAAAGTATTGCCGTAATACAGGTCCGCCAGGGCCTGCAGCGCCTGTTCCGTGGCCATGACATTACTGCCGGCCCCTTTGATGTGTTCGTAAGATCCGTCCGGCAGCCGGTAGCTTTGCAGGGCGGTGACCGGGCTGCCGGCAGGCGCGGTCCAGTCCGCCCCGGCAGGGTCAATACCCACCGCTGCCAGTCCCGAAATAACCATACAGCAGGATTCCGCATTCGCCGCCCCCCAGGAAGAAAAACCGCCGTCTTCCTCCTGGACACTCTTCAGGTAGGCTACCGCCTTTTGCACCACCGGACCTTCTTTTTCGCCCAGGGCGCCGAGAGCCAGCAGGGCCATGCCGGTAGAGTCGACATCAGGCGTCCTGCCGGCCAAATTCCAGTTAAAACTACCGTCGTCGCGCTGCCGGCTACAAAGCCATTCCCCGGCCTTCCGGGCATCGGGCACACCGGCCCCGGCTGCGTGTAAAGCCAACACGGCCCACATATGCGCGTTGGCCAGCACTTGTTCCCCGCCGGCACCCAGCCCGCCGCCGTCAACCTTGTCGGCAAACTTACCGTCCGGAAGCTGGGCCGCCCGGATTCTTTCCACCAGGTCCTGCCCCCGGTAATCATACGGGTTGTCACCGGCGGCCAGCAGCGTTAACACCAGCAGACTGTAATTGTTTAATTCGCCGGACTGCAAGCCTTCAAACTGCTGCGCGCACGACTGCCCGACCCCGGTACCGGCCAGGTCGTACCCGCAGCCGCCCAGCGCCGCGTAACTCCACGGTGCAAGCAAGCGCCCCGGCAATACTTCCTGTTCCAACAAATAACCGGCCGTCCGGTCCAGCGCCGGCCTGCCCCCGGCTGCCGGCAGCGCGCCCCCCGCCGCCGGAAAAATCATCAAAGCGGCGGCGCCTATGAGCAACGCCAAAACGGCTTTTTTAATCTTAAACCGCATATTTCTCGCTCCTTATTCTTTAGGTTAAAGTATCTTGCTTTACTACACAGTACAACAGCGGCCGTCAGCTGTTTTCCATCAACCCGGACCAGGTGGGGGCCGGGGTAGCGATGCTGTTGCTGTACCACCAGATCACCTCGTCATTTGCCGCCAGCGGTTTTTCATCAGCGGCTACCGCCGGTATCTCCCCGTTGACTTCGTACATCCAGCCCGCCTGGCCCCGGTTGTACTGTCCGGCCACCGCTACCACCAGGCACCCCCACCCGGCCGCCATCTCGTAGGACAAACCGGTAGCATCCAGGGCCCCCAGGGCAGTGGCACCCCACAAACTCTTTGCGGATACTTGCACCGGCGCCGGACCGAAAAGGAGTTCCCCGTCTTTTCCCACCACCGCAATGTTTACCGCTAGTCCCGTACGGGAAGGCCCGCCGGCGGGGGGCGCAGCAGAAGCATTTTGCCCGGCTGCAGGAACAGGGTCCGGCCCGGACAGTTCCTCCCCTGCCGCGCCGCGGGCCTGCCCGGCGGGAACTGTTTCCGGGACAGGCGGCCCGGAGAGCCCGGTCCCGGCGGCAGTACTGCCGCCGGCGCCAACTGCGGGAGAGCTTTCCGCCTCCCCAGCGTTGGGGCCAGACTCCTCCCGAACCCCGCCGGCCGTGACCGGCGGGGCATCAGGGTTGTGTATCATGCCGGTATAAACTGCCGGCCCCAGCAAAGCCAGCAAAAGTAAAAACAGCGGGACTATATAGAAATATTTTTTCATAACGATATTCTCCCCGTAATTTTACAAACCGGCCAGTGCCCGGCAAACCATTACCGCACATTCCGCCCTGGTCACCTTTTCCCGGGGCTTGAAAGCACCGTCCGGATAACCCGCAACCAGGCCGGTTGCCGCCGCTGCCGCAACATTAGCCTGCGCCCAGGCGGAAATTTTACCGGCGTCACGAAAAGGCATTTCCGTTCCGGAAGGAACCTCCAGTTCGAGCACCCGGGCCAGGATGACGACCAGTTCTTCCCTGGTCACGGCACGGTCCGGACCGAAGGTGCCGTCTTGATAACCTTTAACCAGCCCGTTTTCAGCAACCGCAGCCACATATCCGGCGTGCCACTGCTCCTCCTTTAAATCCTTGAACGCCGGACCGCTTTCCGCTGCCGGAATATTTAGTGCCTCCGCCAAAATTTTGGCCAATTCGCCCCTGGTTACTGCCCGCCCCGGCGCGTAACACTTACCGTCCACACCTGCAAGCACCCCGGCCCCCGCCAATAGCTCGACGGCTTCCTGCGCCCAACCAAAAGCACCGGCAGTGACATCCGCAAAAGTTTTTTTATCCTGCCTGGCCAGCACGGCAAAATCCGAAAAGTGACTTACCCTGGCGCTGATCAATCCTTTAGACAGATCTACCACCGCCGGAAGAGCCATCCACTGGCCGCTTTCCACATCATGCCGGGCAAGAACCAGGTTCTCCGGATGCACCAGGGGCGGCAACGCAAATCTCAGGGTCAGGTGCGCCGGAACCGTAAAGGTGGTACCGTCCGGACCGAAGTTGTAAACCGGCGAAACCTGCCGGTGGTTGACGGGTATCCGCGGCACGGCATCGTGTGCTGCGGTGCCCGGGTTTGAAGATAACGATAAAGATGCTTCCTTGATCGTTATAGTTACATCCCGGTTTAAAGCACCGGCCGGAACGGCCAGGGCCACTTCGCCCAGTTCATCGGCAAGCACAGCACCTTCTGCCGCCTCCACTTCCCGGACCACATCCACAACATTTGCGGCTAACTCCGCTTTCAAAACGGCACTTGCAGCCCAATCCGGCAGCCGGTCATCCACCACAACCACCGTTTTTACCGTTTCACCCAGGAGGGCCAGTTCACCGGTATCCTCCTTCAAGCCCAGTAAAAGGGCCACCTCGTCCAAAGCTTCTCCGGCTTCCTGTGAAAGTTGCAAATCCGGCGGCAGAACTGCCGTTTTCGGGGTTTCGCCGTTGGACGGCGCCGTCGTCACCGGCTTCTCCTTCACCAGGGAATCCCATTCCGGCCCGCTGGAACTCATGTCCTCACTGTACCACCAGATGACCCGGTCACCTTCGCGTACCGTTTTATCACCGGCCGCCGCCATCGGCACCGTCCCGTTGACCTTGTACATCCACCCGTTCATGCCGCTGTTGGCCTGTCCGGCGATACTGCTGACCAGCCCCCCGCTTTCGGTGTAGCTTAAACCCGTGGCGTCCAAAGCCCCCATGACCGTACCGCCCCAGGCGCCGTCCTCGCGCACGGTAACCTTACCCGGGCCGTATAGCAATACGCCGTTCATGCCCGCCACGGCAATATTAACCGAATAATAATCCGGTTTTGAAGGACTTGAGCTGCTCCCATTACCATTGCTTCCGCCGGGGGGGCTTCCCGAACCGCCGACCAGGAGGCAGGCGGACAGTGTCTCGGCGGCGCCGAAAACATTTTTAGCGCTGCCGAAGCTGCCGTCATCATTCATGGTCCCGTTCAATAAATAGTCCACCGGGGTCAGGCCGGCGCTGTTTTTCCAATCCGCTCCCGCCGGATCTACACCTAACCTGTCCAGGGTAACGATAAGCTCCGCATTGTCCACCGCCGGGTCGTCCCAGGCGTCATAAACCCCGCCGTCATCCTGTTGCAGGCCCTTCAGGTACGCCAACCCTTTATTTATCGCTTCCTGTATTTCCACATCGCCGTCAGCGTCCGGCAGGTAGGTAAACGCCCGGATAGCCTGGGTGGTGGACAAAAAGTCGGGGTAATAAATACCATCGAACTCCTCTCCCCAGGAACCGTCCACACCCTGTTTGGACAGGAGGTACTCCCGGGCGGCGGTAGTGTTGATAAGGCCGATTTTTCCGGCCTCGCCCAGGGCAAGGTACGCCCACATGTCGCTGTAGACGCTGTTTTCAAAGGATCCCTTGTCCGGACCGTCGTCAGTTTTTTGCCGGCCGGCGAGCAGGCCTGCCAACCGGTCCGCCCGGTCTGCGCCGTCTTCCCATTTACTGCACGCCAGCAGGCACTGCGCGATGGTTTTGGTCTTCGACGCTTTTACCCACGGCGATTCATCATAAGTTTTGCCCAGCGCTTGCAGGGCAAGCAACGTTTCGGCGGTGGCAAAAGTACTGTCCCACTGAGCCGTCACGGCCGCCGTATCCGGGTCCTGGATGTCCGCCAGGTAAGCTAACCCGTCCTGGATAGCTGCATCAACCTCGGTTGCCCCGTCAAAATAGCTCAGCGCCGTAAGCACCTGGGCGGTCAGGTCCGGTTCTTCCGGATCCCAACCTCCCCAGGCCGCCCCGGCCGGGTTACCCCGGCTGTCCGTGTGCTTACATTTGAAGTCATTCAGATAATCCAGTGCCCCGGCCTGAACGCCGTCCAGCTTTCCCGCCTTGCCGAGGGCGGTTAAGACCATAACGTCGTCATATACACTGCCGCCGAAGTAAACTTGCCCGCCTACCGTCGTGGCTTGTTTGGCGATAATAGCGTCCGCCAGGTTAGCAATATCAGCCGAACCGGGGTAGACGGCGCGCAGGACCGTCAGTTCCTTGGCCAGGTACACGGCGTCCGGCACCGTGGGGTCGGCAGCCGTTGCTTCAGCGGAAGAAATTACGGCATCTTTTAGCGAAACGCCTTCATAAATCCAATCGCCAAGCTCCTCCCCGGCCGCGGCCAGAGCCTCCACGCAACGGTAGTCAAAATCCCAGCCGTCCACTTCGTAGGACATGCTCCCGTTTTGGTAGCCGTCCTTAAAGTATTTTACGGCAGCGTAAACGGTGGCGCCAACCGCAGTATCGTCCTTTACTGCCGCCAGCGCCTGCAGCGGCGCCTTGGTCCCGTTTTCGTTGGCATAAGGACCAAAACTGCCGTCGCTGTTTTGAGTGGTGGTAAGGTATGTAATCAGGCTGCTCTCATTGCCGAGGAGTTCGGACAGTTTTTCTACTTTACGCTTTAAGGTTTGGTCATCAGCCACCCGTTCAGGACCTCTGGTCCATTTCTCCCCGGCCAGATCTGCACCGGCCAGTTTCAAGATGTAGGCTGTATAACCGTCTATCGTTTCCCCTTCTTGATATTTTCCGTTGATAAATTCCACGGCTTTTGCCGCCATTTCAGCAGCCGTCAGCATTTCACCCGCAGAACAAGGCTGCACCGGGACGCCAAACCCGCCAACAACCACCGTAAATAAAAAGAACCATGTGAGCAGTACCGGTACCGCCCGGCCGGTCTTAATTTTTATAAAAAAACGCGCCAAGTTAATCCCTCCAGATACCTTTTTAATTAAAATTTTTCAGTCCGGCAAGCCTAAAAAACATCCCCGAAAAAACCTTTTTCACCTCCCGGGCACAGCCTGGATGCACACCAGGCCCATGATGCTATATAATCAATTAAATTGTTTTAAAAAGGCACCCGCCTGGTAAAACGGGTAAATTAAAATTAAAAGAGGGAGATCAAAAGGAAAAACCCGGCTTCCTCCGCTAAGAAACCGGGTTTTTCACAATTATAAACTAATTGTGCACCAAATAAAACAAAGCCCTGGCCTTTCTGCGGAAGGCGGTACTCAAACCTACCAGGCAGGTCTCCTGACTTGTGGATCACCGCGTGCCTCCCGCCTTCCCGGGCATTTAACCCAGTGGCGTTTTGGGAGCCGCTCCCCACTCACAGTGGCCAGACCGTCCGGGATTTTCACCCGGTTCCCATTTATCCCCCGCGTAACCGGGGGAACCTGGTCAGGTTCCGATATGCAGTTATTTACATTATCATACTAACATGTTTGGGACAATTTGTCTATATTTTTTTAAACTATATTTCTAATCAAATTCTTTCCAGTCCTTACCCTTACATGACGGACACAATGTGCGACGAGAACAAATACCCCCCCTCCAGCGATGACCACACTTGCGGCACTCCAACTTATACTCGACCAACTGAAAGTTACCGCCCTTTATCCTTAAAGCTGCCCCGTTTACCAGAGCATCGGCAATTTTTTGCCTGGCAGACACCAGTATCCGGTGAAAGGTTGGCCGGGAAACCGACATCTTTCCGGCACAATCCTCATGTCCCAAACCTTCCTGGTCCCTCAACCGGATGGCCTCAAGCTCCTCAACCGATAATACTATTTCTTTGAGCTCCGGCATCGGTATACCCGAAGGCTTAAAATAAGTAAAACCTGGAAGGCGCTCCACTCTTCTGAATTTAGGCGGTCTGGGCATAATTTCTATCTCCCAAAATATAAAAATATAAAAAACAATTTATAAATACAATACTTATTAATAATATATTTAATTTTATTGTACTAATTTCCCAGGAATCGATTTTATAAAAAGATTATTATCATATTCTTCGATTTTTCCCTGGTCGCACAACTCGGCTAAATGCGGGTCCAGCGGTAGATTCCCAAGGAAAGGAATATTGTATTTTCCCGCCGTCTCTTCTCCGGTGCCGACACCAAATAAAGAAAACTCTTCACCGCACTTAGGGCACACGGCTTTGCTCATATTTTCAACCAACCCCAAAATGGGTATATCCATTTGTTGGGCCATTTTTATTGCCTTGCTCACGATCATTGCAGCCAATTCTTGAGGTGAGGAAACAATAATGATCCCGTTCAAGGGCAGTGATTGCATCACCGTCAAAGGAATATCCCCGGTACCGGGAGGCAAATCCACAAAAATGTAATCCAGGTCGGTCCACACCACTTCGGTCCAAAACTGTTTAACCGTATTAGCCAGGATCGGACCCCGCCAAATAACCGGGTCGTCTTCATTCTGTACCAGCAAATTTATAGACATCACCTTGATGCCGGTAGAACTTTCCGTCGGCAGCACGCCAAAATCGCTTCCTTGCGCCGTACCCTTAAGCCCAAAAATCTTTGGAATGCTGGGACCGGTGAGATCAGCGTCCAATACCCCGACTTCAAATCCTTTCTTCCTAAAACCACAAGCTAGTAAAGAGGTCACCGAAGACTTCCCGACCCCGCCTTTACCGCTCATGACCGCGATAACGTTCTTAACACTGCTGTGGTCATTGATTTTCAACTTCTCAGGTAATTCTGAGCCTTTTCTCCCCTCGTCATGATTGCTTTCCGTGTTTTGGTCCATAAATAAACTCCTCCTCTGGTTTAATTGTCATTAATCATACCAATAACAATTTAATGACTGCAGGGATTAGCCCCAGTCTGGAGTGAACCGTTTAAATATGCCGTTACAATTTCTTCCAAACTACCTCCGGACGGATCAACACCGGTGACAACTTTGATACCGTTTTGATTAAATAATTGCTGGGCACGCATCCCCATACCTCCGGATATGACCACATTTACTCCTTTTTCGCCTAACACCTTGGGCAACAAACCCGGTTCGTGGGGCGGAGCATCCATTATTTCGGTTTTGATGATTTTTTTAGCATCCGGGTCAACCTCGTAAAAACAAAATTTCTCACAGTGTCCAAAATGCAGGCACAATTGCTCTCTAGCAACCGGAAGCGCAACTTTCATATTTTATTTTACACTCCTTTTCCTATAGTATTATTTTTTGGTAACTCTAATTCGTTTGCTAAATTATTCCAGACATCTTTTATATCTTCTGCCGGTGGCGCCCCGGCGAGCTGCACCACCGGGATTTTTTTAATTTGGGCCTCCGTTACGGAACGGTCATACCTTATTCTTCCTACCACTTTAACCCCTTCCGCAGCGGCCTTCTTTTCAATTTTACCGGTCATGGCGGAATTGATATCAAACTTGTTTATGCAAAGGTAAGCGGGGATATCAAAATGCCTGGCCAACTCGACTACCCGCTCAAAGTCATGCTCGCCGGATACGGTCGGCTCCGTCACAATTAACACGGCATCAGCGCCTGTGATCGAAGCGATCACCGGACAACCGATTCCCGGAGGTCCGTCTACCACAATGCAGGAAAGGTTTTCTCTTTCAGCGATCATCTTCGCCTGACTGCGCACCAGGGCAACCAGTTTACCGGAATTTTCTTCGGCAATGCCCAGCCTGGCGTGAACCATGGGCCCGTAACGAGTATCCGAAATAAACCACTGACCGTTTATGGCGGGCTTAAATTCGATGGCCTCTTCCGGGCAAAAATAACTGCAAACCCCGCATCCTTCACAGGCTACCTGGTCAATGCTGTAACCCGGAGACTGGTTTTCATTTTTGATTACCGCTCCAAAACGGCAAAGTTCAAAACATTTCCCACAGCCGCTGCATTTATCAGGTATAATCCTGGCCATCTTTCCGCCACTGAAATCATTTTTTTCGCGAATGCGGGGCTCTAAAACAAGGTGCAGGTCAGCTGCATCCACATCGCAATCCGCCAACACAGGCTTATCAACCAGTACTGCCAGGGAAGCTACCACACTCGTCTTACCGGTGCCCCCTTTACCACTGATAACTACTATTTCCTTCACTCTCTCGCCTCTTTCAAAACAGAAATCAAGAGCTCGTCCATACCTTTCCGGTAACCCGGTACGTCAAAATACGGCAATTCGCCCCTGGAATAAGACTCGGCAACTTTCCGGTCATCAGCAAGCTCCGCCATTATTTTAACGTTCTTTTTCTTACAATAATCACGCGCCATAATTTGGTCCCGCCTGGACCTGTTTACAACCACCGCAAATGGTAGTTCAAGTTCCCTGACCATATCGATGGCAAGATCCAGATCGTAAATCCCAAAGGGAGTTGGTTCTGTAACCAAAAGTACATAATCCACTCCCTTTATAGAAGCTATCACCGGACAAGAAGTACCCGGCGGCACATCGATAATCCTCAGTTCACTGCCCCGGCCTATCGAACCTACCGCCTTAATAAGTGGTGGACCCATGATCTCCCCCACATTCAATCTGCCGTGCGCAAAAACACTATTCCCGGCATAACCTTTCTCTATTACCCCAATTTCCCTTTCTTTTTCGGTAATGGCACCAGCGGGGCATGCCAAGGCACACCCCCCGCAACCATGGCACATCTTATCAAAAGTAAGCACCGTTTTATTCAAACAGACTATGGCGCTGTACTGGCATATTTCCCCGCAGGCCCCGCAACCAGTACACTTTTCCTCGTCGACTACCGGCACCGGAATTCCTACTGGGAAACGATGTTCGAGCCGGGGCTTCAAAAATAGATGCCCGTTCGGTTCTTCAACATCACAATCCAAATAAGTTGCTTCGTACCCTGCTTCCGCTGCCGCACATACCAGGCTGGTTGAAACCGTGGTTTTACCTGTTCCACCCTTGCCGCTGGCCACAGCGATGGTTATACTTTTTTTCATTCCTGCTCCTTCTCTTCCAGTTCTTTAACTCGTTTCCTGGCTTGCTCAAGAGTATTTTCCAGGTATTTCACCTGTTCCTTGGTCGCTTCATACTCCTCCTGCCTGCTACCTGCCGGGAAAAAAGCTCTCAATACGGCGGGAATTGCTGCTGGAGCGGCACTCAACAAGCATCCTGCCCACCAGGGCAGTCCTGCAGCTTGATACCAGCGCCGCTGGCCGCGACTACCGCCGCGATTGACCCCGAACATTGAACCGGCAACAGGGCTAATATGACTCATACAATAACCGCGTCCGCGTCCCGTCATCGGTCCCGCGCCTTGCGGTCCCATACCATTTAGACCAGGCATGGCAAAACCTCCTTCTTATTATGCTAATATTATATGTCTGAGGTTAATCCTGCCTCCCGATTCCACGGCCCTGACCTTGTCCTTGTCCACGGCCCTGACCTTGACCCTGACCTTGTCCTTGTCCACGGCCCTGACCTTGTCCTTGTCCACGGCCCTGACCTTGACCCTGACCTTGTCCTTGTCCACGGCCCTGACCGAGTCCTCTTCCTTGACCCTGTCCACGACCCTGACCTTGACCCTGCCTTCCTGCACCGCACGGGCCCATACCCCTGCCGGTGCCCGGCCCACGGCCATCCGGACCGGTCCCGTCTCCTCTCGGCATACAAACACCACCTTTCTGTTAATTAACCTTCAATACTATAACCAGTGTCCTTCAACATCTGCTCCTGCAGTTTCTGCAAATTCACCTTTTTTGAACTTGTCAAACGCCTCTGACACCGTTCCTCCGGCACCATTAAATATTTTAATGCCGGCGGCTTTCAGTGTCTTAAAGGCCTTCGGTCCACAGTGACCGGTAATAACTGCTTTCACATCATAACGGCTGACATTTTCCGCTGCCTGGATTCCAGCCCCCTGGCCGGCATTTAGATTCTGTTCGTTGCTCACCGCCTGGTAGTCACCAGTTTCTGTATCGACCACAATAAACCACTTGGCACGTCCAAACCTTTTGTCCACCATACTATCCATTTTTTCTCCCTGCGAGGTAATTGCTACTTTCATAAAAATCACACCCTTTTGACAAGATTTACACCAAATATTTTCCTCGATAATCTCCTTTAACTTCGTTTCATTGTCATTATAATTTTATTATGAACATATGTCAATAATATTATACCCGTTTTTTTGACCTCACGTCTAACGGATTTAATAAAGTTTTTCCCTGCGGGGGATATTAAAAACGATGATGCTTATCGTAAAAATTTGTTCTATATTTGTCTAATTTTAGAAGGGAATAAAAATCCAATATAGAATATAATAATATTATGTATGCTGTATTAATATATAATGTAAAAGGAGGTAATATTTACTTGCAACCAAGAGAGCAGTGGAACACAAGAACCGGTTTTATTTTAGCGGCAGTCGGTTCAGCCATAGGTCTGGGTAACATCTGGAGATTCCCGTACATGGCTGCGGAAAACGGCGGCGGGGCATTTTTCATTCCTTATTTATTCGCCCTGCTCACTGCCGGTATTCCGATTATGATCCTGGAATTCGGCATCGGCCAAAAATTCCGGGGGTCCGCCCCGCTCACCTTTGCTAGAATAAACCCCAAGTGGGAATGGCTAGGGTGGTGGCAAATAGGAGTCTGCTTTTTCATCGCCGTCTATTACGTGGTGATCGTAGCATGGGCCATTTCCTACGTGGGTTTCTCCGTAACCCAGGCATGGAGCGACGGCGCCGGCGACTTTTTTTACGGACCTTTTTTAGGTTTAACCGGCAGTCCTTTTGAGCTTGGCGGACTTCAGACAGGTATTATTTTACCGCTGTTGGCAGCCTGGATTATTACTTTCCTGGTGCTTTACGGCGGGGTTAAAAGCGGCATTGAAAGAGCAAGCAAGATTTTAATGCCGCTACTTTTAATCATGACTATTTTGATTGCCATCCGCGGCATCACCCTGCCGGGTGCCGCGCAGGGGTTGAACTACCTGTTTCAGCCTGATTTCAGCAAGATACTGGATTACAAGGTTTGGACGGCCGCCTACGGCCAAATTTTCTTCACCTTGAGTATTGCTTTTGCCATCATGATTGCTTACTCCAGTTACCTGCCGAAAAAATCCGATATCGTCAACAACGCTTTTATAACTTCCTTTATCAATTGCGGCTTCAGTGTACTGGCCGGATTCGCCGTCTTCGGCATCATCGGCCACATGGCACTGAACCAGGGTGCAGCCGTAGCGGAAGTTGCCGGTTCAGGAGGGATCGGGTTGGCTTTTATTACTTTTCCCACCGCTATCAGCACCCTCGGCAGCCTGGCACCGCTATTCGGAATCCTGTTTTTCCTGTCCTTGACTTTTGCCGGCCTCACCTCGTTAATTTCGATCAATGAGGCGGCCATATCCGCGTTCATGGATAAGTTCAGTATGCCCCGTAAAAAAGTCGTAATTATTTATACCGTGGTGGCCGCCGCCTGCAGCCTGATATTTGCCACCGGGGCGGGCCTTTACATCCTGGATATCGTGGATCATTTTATTAACAATTTCGGTATTGTTTTCGGCGGCTTAATCGAAGTAATCCTGATCGGCTGGCTGTTTAACTTGAAATCAGTACAGAAGCACGTCAACGCCATTTCCGAATTTGCCGCCGGTACGTGGTGGTTATTTACCATCAAAATCATAACCCCGCTGGTACTGGGCTATATGGCGGTGATGAATTTAATCGGCGATTTAAGGGCTCCTTATGGAAATGGAGATTATTCCTCCACCGCCCTTTTCTGGCTGGGCTGGTTCTTAATAATCCTGGTAGTCGCCGGTGGTTTTATCTTCGCTTCCCTGAAATGGAAAGATGAACAATACCTGCTTAAGGAGGTAGAATAAAATGACCGGCAGCGCCATTGCCATGATGGTCTTCGCCATAGTAGTTTTGTGGGGCGGTGCGGCATATTGCATTAATATTGCCATGAAAAGCAGGGGCTAAAGAACAATCCAATAATTCACTTACCAATTCCCCCCAAAATGAACCTGGTACCTTTTGGGGGGAATTGGTATTATAAAATAATAGTGACATTTATTGTTTCGGTATGATATAATAGTAAAGACAATTACATAAGTGAGGTGAGTTGAGCATGAGCTGAGTGGAGCCGTATGAGCGGAGGGATTTTTTTGTTTGCGCATTTTTAACCGGGCTCGTGGCCCGGTTTTTGTGATTTTAAGGAGGTAAATAATTAATGAGCAATCAAGTATTAAAAACGGAATTAAACGGTCCCGTAATGGCCCGTACCAAGCAAATCGCACTGGTAGCAGTTTTAATTGCCATCGGGGCGGTGCTGCGCGTATTCACCCCGCCGATAGCGGGGATTACACCAAATTTTGTCATTGCCATGTATTGCCTGGCCATCCTGCTGGTTCGCCCCAATATCGGCGCTGCCGCCGGGATCGGTTTGGTAGGCGGGGCGGTGGCCATGATCTTTTCCAAATCCCCAATTCCTTATCTTAACTTGATTTCCGAACCGGCCGGCGCCCTCGGTTGCGTCCTGATCACCCGTTACCTGCCGGAACTTTCGCTGGGCAAATATTCTTTCAAGCCTTGCCTTGCCGCCGCCATCGGCACCCTGGTCAGCGGAACGATATATATCACCCTGAACTTCAATTTCGCCTTGAACCTGCCGCCGGAAAAAATAATGCTGCTCTGGAAAACCGCTTTCATAACCGTCGTAATTCCGGTGACCTTAATCAACGCGGTACTGGCCCAAATACTCTACGCGCCGGCCAAAAAATTCTTAAAAATCTAGTTTAAAGGGGGTTCTTACCTTGACCCTGCTAAAAATAGAAAATTTAGCGTTCAGCTACCCCCAATCTAAGGAGCCGGCGCTGAAAAATATAAATCTAACTATTAAAAAAGGGGATTTTACCGGTATCACCGGTCCTACCGGGGCGGGTAAAAGCACCCTGGCCTACTGCTTGAACGGTATTATCCCCCATTTTCAAGGGGGCAAGCTCGAGGGGCGGATCAGCCTCCGGGGGGAGTCGCTTTTCGCCCTGGGCACCGCCCAAATTTCCCGTATGGTAGGCAGCGTATTCCAGGATCCCGACGCGCAGATTATTTCTACCGACGTGGAACAGGAGGTAGCGTTTGGACCGGAAAACCTGGGATTTTCACCGGAAAAAATAGAGCAGCGCATTACCGGTGCCCTTAAACTTACGGGAATATCCGGGTTGCGCCACCGCCCGACCGCAGTTCTGTCAGGCGGCCAAAAACAACGGCTGGCCATTGCCGCCGCCCTGGCCGTGCTTCCGGAAATTCTTTTACTGGACGAACCCGCTTCGGAACTGGATCCGGCAGGAACTGAAGAAATATTTCAGGTGCTAAAAAAGTTAAACCGGAAGCACGGGATCACAATAATCATCATCGAGCAGAAAACCGAGCAACTGGCCGCATATGCCAACAGAATCGTGGTTTTAAACGAAGGGGCCGTGGTCATGGACGATGCTCCCCGGCAGGTTTTTTCCCAGCTGCAAGCCCTTAAGGATGCCGGCGTACGCATCCCCCAGGTTGCCGGGCTGGCGGGAATGATTGGCATTAACAACCGCCCGCCTCTCCCTTTAACAGTGGAGGAAGCGCGCGGGTTTGTTGAAAGAATACTACGGAGGTAATAATATGAGCCGAAAATCACTGCTCAAGGTAGAAAACCTGACTTTCAAATACGGCGCTGAACCGCCGGTGCTGAAAAATATTTCTTTAGATATCGCCGGAGGGGAATGTATTGCGGTGATCGGACAAAACGGCGCCGGTAAGACCACTCTGGCCAAGCATTTTAACGGGATGCTCAAACCGGTTTCCGGAAAATTCTACGTCGGAGGCAAAGATACCGGGCAGCTCAAGGTTTCTGTTTTAGCCCGTACGGTGGGTTACGTCTTTCAAAATCCCGACCACCAAATTTTTCACGATACGGTCGCCAAAGAAGTGGCCTTCGGATTAAAAAATTTTCAATTACCGAACGAATTAATTACCGCAAGGGTTGCCGCTGCTTTGGAAGCGGTAGGGCTTACCGCCCACCACGCAACCTACCCCTTTAATCTAAGTAAAGGCCAGCGGCAGAGAGTAGCCCTGGCCTCGGTGCTGGCACTGCAAACGGAGGTGATTATCTTGGACGAACCGACCACCGGTCAGGACTACCGGGAATCCATGCAGATCATGAATCTGGTCAAACAACTGCATCAAAACGGCCATACCGTGATTTTTATCACCCACGACATGTCCCTGGTGGCGGAATTTGCCCAGCGGGCAGTAGTTCTCTGTGACGGGAAAATCCTGGCGGACGGCGGCGTGCGTTCGGTTTTCAGCCAACCGGAATTGCTGCAAAAAACTTTCCTGAAGCCGCCCCAAATCACCGCCCTGGCGCAAAGCCTGAACGGGTACGCCGTTCCCCCGGACATCCTGAAGGTTGAAGAAATGTATGAGCTGCTGAAAACGCGAGGTGAGGAAATTGGCTGCTTTAATTGAGTATCTTCCTAAAGATTCCCCGGTCCACCGTCTGAACGCACTGACGAAATTTTTCTGGGCCCTTTTCACCCTGGGGTTCGGACTTCTTTTTAACGATTACCGCTACCTGCTGGCACTGCTGGCCTCCGTCCTGCTGGTGGCAGCCCTGGCCCGGGTTTTACAAAACCTGCTGCCCGTAATTTCAGGGCTTACTGTCTTTGCAGCGATGCTTTTTCTGATTCAAACCCTGTTTTACAACCAGGGGCAGGTGCTTTTTTATCTTATTCCGGGAGTGGACTGGGTACCCGTTACCTTTCAGGGGCTGCTCTCGGGACTGGCCATGGCCGCCCGGATGATGACGATAATCCTCAGTTTCCTGGTTTTCCTTGCCACTACCCGGACACAGGACATAGTTTTAACCCTGGTGGAGAAATTCAAAATACCGTATGATTACGCCTTTATGTTTCTGACTGCCCTGCGTTTCATTCCCAGCTTTCTTAATGAAGTAAAAATGGTCAGCGCTGCCCAGCAGGCGCGGGGACACGCAATAGAAGGAATAAACCCTTTCAAGAAGATCAAATCCTACGCCCCGGTAATGATCCCGCTCGTACTCCTTTCTATTAATAAAGCGGAAAATATTGCCATGGCCATGGAAACCAAAGGTTATTGCGGCGGACACCGTACCAGTTTAAGGGAGACTAAGATGAAACACGCGGACTACTTACTGACTGCCGCCTTGATTTTACTGCTGGTATCAAGTGCTGCCGCACGCGCCGCCGGGTACGGAGCAACGTGACCCCATCTGCTTACGGCGAACATTTGGCACAAATCGACCTGAACAGCGTGGTACTTAAGTACCGGTCGCCCCGGTCCGGTAAAATAGTCACGATATTACCGGACTTCATTTTTTTTGCCATGTGCAGCGCTCCCGCCACCGCCGCGCCGCTGGACATGCCCACAAAGATACCTTCTCTTACAGTAAGCAGCCTGGCGGTCTCAAAAGCCTCGTCATCCTCGACATTAATTTTTTCGTCCAGCAAATCGGGCTGATAAATCCTGGGGACGATTGCTTCCTCCATATTTTTTAATCCCTGGATGGCATGCCCCCTGAAGGGCTCCACCCCGACAATCCTGATGCCGGGGTTTTTCTGTTTCAGGTAACTGCCCGTTCCCATCAGGGTGCCGGTGGTGCCCATGCCGATAACCAGCACGTCAATCTTGCCATCCGTCTGCTTGTATATCTCGGGACCGGTAGTTTCGTAATGAGCCAGGGGATTATTTTCGTTTTCATACTGATTGGGCAGATAATACTTGCCCGGCTCTTCCTTCATAATCCGGCAGGCTTCCCTGATCGCCCCGTCGGCCCCCTCTTCGGCAGAAGTAAGGACCACTTCGGCGCCGTAAGCTTCCAAGGTCCGGCTTCTTTCCGAACTGACGCACCCCGGTATCACCAGTTTAACTCGATATCCTTTTGCCGCCCCGATCATGGCTATGGCGATACCGGTATTCCCCGAAGAAGGTTCCAGGATCACTTTCCCCCTGGTAAGCTCCCCGGATTCTTCGGCTTTTTTGATCATATAATAAGCCGGGCGGTCCTTGATGGAACCGCCGGGATTACCGCCTTCCAGTTTGCCGTAAATCTTTACTCCCGAAACACCGTTTAAATTTTTCAATTCCACCAGCGGGGTGTTGCCGATGGCTGTCAGTATACCCATTGCGGCGCCTCCTCTTTCTCCTTGTGATTACTCCACTATATATTTTAATATAAAAACGGCTTTCTTTGGTACTAAATTTTCTCCAATTACTTCACCGACAACCACAATTAATTTTTTTACTACTAAAACATGATTTTCCCCTTATTTTAAGGTATCATTATACCTAACGCGTTAAATTATAATATTTTAGAAAATAATATCTTAATCAAATTTCCATTTCAATAACATCCTCCGGGAAAATACTTTTGTGGACGGTGAAAACACATGTCCGGTATGGAGTTAATTGCTACCGCCACTTTTGGGCTGGAAGCGGTGGTTGCCCAGGAAGTAAAAGATTTGGGATACCAGCAGGTTTCGGTTGAGAACGGCAAAGTTACTTTCCCTGCGGATACCGGGGCAATTTGCCGGGCCAATCTCTGGCTCCGGACGGCCGACAGGGTGCGTCTCAAGGTCGGCGCGTTTAAAGCCGTTACTTTCGACGAACTATTTGAAAAGACCAAGGCGCTATCCTGGCCGGAATTGATTCCGGTTGACGCCAGGTTCCCCGTGGAGGGCAAATCGGTTAAATCCACCCTGTTCAGCGTGCCGGATTGCCAGGCCATTGTTAAAAAAGCCGTGGTGGAAAGCATGAAAAAGAAATATAAAAAGCAGTGGTTTACGGAACGGGGACCGGTTTACAAGATCGAGGTGGCCCTGCTGAAAGACACGGCCACCTTAACCATCGACACCACGGGACCCGGCCTGCACAAGCGGGGTTACCGCAAACTGGGCGGCCAGGCGCCGGTAAAAGAAACTCTGGCCGCGGCACTGGTTTTACTGGCGCACTGGTACCCGGACACGGTTCTGTGGGACCCTTTTTGCGGCTCGGGCACCATCCCCGTTGAGTCGGCTTTAATCGGCCGGAATATTGCCCCGGGTCTGAACCGGGCATTTGCATCGGAAGTATGGCCCACGATACCGGAAAACCTGTGGCGCCGGGCGCGGGAAGAGGCGCACGCCCTGGCAAAATACGACCGGCCGTTGGAGATCAGGGGGACCGACGTGGATAATAAAATAATCAAAATTGCCCGGGCCAACGCGGCGGAAGCAGGAGTGGCGGAGCAAATCCATTTTCAAAGGCAGCCCTTTACCGGCATCAGTTCCCAGAAAAAATACGGCAAGATTATTTGCAATCCGCCGTACGGCGCCAGGCTGAGCGAAGCGCAAAACATTAACCGCCTCTACCGGGAAATGGGCGAAGTTTTCCGCAAATTTGACACCTGGTCCTTTTATATTTTGAGTTCCCACCCGCACTTCGAAAGTTTATTCGGCCGGCGGGCAACCAAAAAAAGAAAGCTTTACAACGGGGATATCAAAGTGAATTATTACCAGTACTTTGGGCCCAGACTTCCTAAAAAAAAGACTGCCTCACAGGAAACCGTCACGTAACGGACCAATCGCCGGCTGACTTATTATGATTAATAAAATTAATTAAATCAACAAAGACCCGGCATAATTCAGGGTCATAATGTTTTCCCGCCAAAGCCTCTATTTCGGCACAGGCCTCTTCCGCCGACATGCCCTTTTTGTACGGCCTGTCGGTGGTCATGGCATCAAAACTGTCAATAATACGAATAATCCTGGCCCCCAACGGTATGTCCTCACCACCGAGGCCCTCAGGATAACCCGTCCCGTCATAGTTTTCATGATGATATAAAATAAGCGGTCTTATTCTTTCCAGGGACTTGACCGGACTGATGATTTCACTGCCCCAATATGGATGCTGCTTCAATTGTTCCCATTCACTCTCCGTCAACTTGGACAGGGAGTTAAGCGTGTCGGTATCAATTTCTATTTTTCCGATATCGTGCAGGTAGGCCCCGTATTGGAGCAGCCTGAGCTCACTTTCCGGCAATCCGTAATAATTGGCAAACATAGTAGCATATTTCAGCACCCTTTCCGAATGCCCGTAGGTATAGCGATCTTTGGCATTAATAATACAAAGCAGGGTGCGCACCGAATTAAGCAGTTCCGTTTCTGATTTGTTACACGAGCTTTTTAGAGCATCAAGAACGTTAAAATAAAGCTCAATTTTGTTCTTCTTGTTGTTTTTCGCCTTGTATAAGGCCTGGTCCGCAAGCTCGATCAACTGCTCGACCTCTTCCGTATGCTCCGGATAAACGGCAATACCCGCCGTCACCGTGATTTTCCCGGAAGGAAATTTCTCCGGATTTTCCAGATTAATATTTTCAATACTGCTGATGATTTCTTGAGCCGTTTCATAAACCGCGGACAGGACATAACCGGGCAACAGGACACAAAACTCGTCGCCCCCGTAGCGGGCCGCGAGGGCGGGTTTTTTAATTTTTTCCTTTAATATGCCACCAATTTTTTTCAAAATATTATCGCCGGCGGGATGGCCGAAAGTCTCGTTAAAATAATTGAAGCGGTCGATGTCAAACATGATCAAGCTCAGTGACTGCCGGTTTTGTTTTACTTCCTCGCCCAGGGATTTTAAATAAACCTGAAAGTACCTGTGATTGTAAATGTTGGTCAGGCCGTCCAGGTTGGCCAAATCTATCAGCCGGTTGCGCGATTCCCGCTCAATTTCAGCGACCCCCCCCACAAACCAGGCGCAGATAACCAGCGTACCGATAAAGATGAGGTCGGCTTCAAAATATCTGGTTAAGTTGTCGTAACTCGATTCATAAACCAGCAGGTACTTATATACATCAATCAGCACTAGAATGAAACCGCTGGCAAAAGCCACCCAGCAGCCCATTTTTTTACCGGTACCGAAAGCGGTAAAAGCCACCGGGATAACCAGTAAGACTTGTAAATAGCTGTTATGAAAAACAAATATAAAACCAAAAATAAACCCGGAAAGGATAAAAACACCGACGGCAACGGCGTTTAGATAAATCATAACGACATAACCGATGAGCAGTAATAAAAGCGCAATAATATAATAAGCATTACATTTAAAATACAAACTCAGGTCAGTTTGAGCTTCCAGTTTCCAGTTGAAATTTAAAAAAACCGCCGTGACAAAGATCATGGCGCTCAGCAAATATAAAGTGATGTGTAGTTCCTTGTATTTATTTTCTCTTACATTTTGCAACTGGTCCATGATGACACACCTTCAAAAAGCAAGCAAAAGGGTTTTAAAACCCTTTTGCTTTTTTCTGTTATTTTCTTAGCGACTGCGGCAGCTGCGGCTGGTAATGAAAATACGAACAAGCAGAAGCAGCGTTGATAAATGCCGCCAGGGTCAGGGTGGCGGTTGCCAGAGTGATTAGTAAGTATTTAATCTTCTTCATACGCTCACCTCCTTATTTTAATTAACCCCGCCATACGGTCAAAACATGAAACCATTAATTCTCCCGCCGCCGTCAGCATCAAGCACAACCACAATATAATCAGGCTCGTGGCGTAAACCACCACCCCGGCCCCGGCGGCCAAGGTCAACCCCGCAACCTGCGCGGCAAATATTAC